>ERZ777305.36-NODE-36-length-197002-cov-35.876835_pt1 | contig 197002 bp, 135 predicted proteins | sample MGYA00374965_ERZ777305 | MGnify/ENA primary metagenome ERZ777305 (study PRJEB29328, sample SAMD00013331) | mouse gut metagenome | study: EMG produced TPA metagenomics assembly of the Metagenome analysis of fecal microbiota from mouse which was promoted...
CAGTCTGCCGCTGCAGGCCTTGCTTCTCAAAAGCGAGTGCAAAGGTAGACATTTCCCCAATTCCCTCCAAATTTTTCACAGTATTTTAACAGAATTTTAACACTTCGGCCATTTCAGTCTTCTACAAGCGGTTTTACACCTATTTTATATATAATAAGGGCAAAACGTCACTCCCCGTCATGTCCGCCATGCCTCACGGCGAATCCGGCTCAGCTTAAAAAAAGTTCAAGAGCCAATCTAAAAAAATGAGGACCTGTAAAAAAATTCCCTTGATGCAGTCGGCCGGATGACAAACTGCATCAAGGGAATTTCTAATTTTTATTTATCGGGGGCTTATTTATTCACGCGGAAACGTTCTTCGCCGGTGGTCAGGAAACTGATCACCTGACGGGCGGCCGCGATACCGGCGTTAATATTGGCTTCGGAGGTCTGCGCTCCCATTTTTTTCGGAGTGAAGAACACTCGGTCGCCAAAGCGCTCCTTGATCTCGGCAGCGCGTTCGGGAGCCACGTCGGCTGCATATTTGAGATCGGCGCGTTCGTCAAGGGCTCGGATAAGGCCTTCCTCGTCAATCACCTCCTTACGGGCTGTGTTGATCAGAAGCCCACCCTTAGGCATTGACGCAATCAGATCATAGCCGATCGACTTGCGGGTTTCAGGAGTAGCGGGAATATGGATCGAGACTACCTTATTCAGGCGATAGAGCTCCTCGACCGAATGGACGGGAGCCACTCCGGCATCTTCCATAACATTGTCAGGGCAATACGGATCAAGAGCCGAGACATTCATCTCGAATCCGCGGGCTATACGGGCCACATTGCGTCCTACCTGACCGAATGCCTGGATACCGAGAGTTTTGTCCTTAAGCTCAGTGCCTGATGTGCCGTTGAACATATTGCGGCTCATCATGACGGCCAGTCCGAACACGAGTTCAGCCACGGCATTTGAATTCTGGCCGGGGGTGTTCTGCACACACACTCCACGGGCTGTAGCCGCCTCAAGGTCGACATTGTCATACCCTGCACCTGCACGGACCACAACTTTAAGCGCGGGAGCGGCTGCAAGCACCTCGGCATCCACTTTGTCACTGCGGATAATCAGAGCCTCAGCGGTAGCCACCGCGTCAAGCAATTCTTGCTTGGAGGTATATTTCTCAAGGAGCACCAGTTCCGCACCGGCCTCTTCGATAACTTTTCTCATGCCGTCTACAGCCACTGCTGCAAAGGGCTTCTCAGTTGCGATAAGAACTTTCATAGTCTGAAGCAGGGGGGATCAGTGAGCCTTTTCAAATTCTTTCATAGCGTCGACGAGAGCCTGCACGCTTTCGATGGGAAGAGCATTGTAGAGCGAAGCGCGGAATCCGCCGACTGAGCGGTGGCCCTTGATGCCGACAATGCCACGGGCGGCACAGAAGTCAACAAAATCTTTTTCGAGTTCCTTGTATTCGGGAGTCATCACGAAGGTTACGTTCATGATCGAGCGCGAATCCGGATCAGTCACAGTGCCTACAAACATCTTGCTTGAGTCGATGGCATCATAAAGGAGCGCAGCCTTTGCGAGGTCGCGTTTTTCCATTTCCTTCACGCCGCCGAGCTCTTTGTAGTAGCGGAGAGTCTGGAGTGAAGAGAAGACAGGAAGCACCGGAGGAGTGTTGAACATCGAGCCTTTCTTGATATGAGTGCGGTAGTCAAGCATGGTCGGGATCTGACGGTCTACCTTGCCGAGAGCGTCTTCCTTGACAATCACGAGAGTAGCACCGGCCGGGCCGAGGTTTTTCTGCGCGCCTGCATAGATGAGATCATATTTGGACACGTCAACCGGACGGGAGAAAATATCCGACGACATATCGGCGATCAGAGGCACTTTCACATCGGGATCAGTGCGCAGCTCGGTGCCATAGATGGTATTGTTTGTGGTGATATGGAAATAATCCAGATCCTCAGGCACTTCATAGCCTTTGGGATAATAGGTGTAGTTTGCCTCTTTTGAAGAAGCGAGCACTTCTACCTCGCCGAAAAGACGGGCCTCTTTGATGGCATTGGCAGCCCATGTGCCGGTGTCAAGATAGCCGGCCTTTGAGCGCAGTAAGTTATACGGAGCCATACAGAACTGCAGGCTGGCACCACCGCCGAGATAAAGGACATGATAGCTTTCAGGAACATCAAGGAGCTCCTTGACAAGCTGCTGAGCTTCATCCATCACAGCAACGAATTCCTTGCCGCGATGTGACACTTCAAGGAGTGAAAGACCGGTATTGGCAAAGTTGAGAATCGCATCGGCAGTATTCTTGATAGTGTATTCACTCAGAATAGAGGGGCCTGCGGAGAAATTATGCTTCTTCATAACTGAAAAAAGTGGGGGGATTAAATGAAAGTTGGCGTGATTGGTGATGTCTATGCTGCGCGCTCACAGACTTAGACCCCGCAAATATAGTGAATTTTTCAATCCTCCAAACATTAAGAGCATGAAAATATAGAAATTTTTCCGCAATTACTCCACTTTTGGCTCTCCCTGCCCGATTTAAAGGTTGCTCAAAAACAACAGTTAAAATCTGAGCGAAAGTTTTGAGGTAGATATGGTTCTGAGCCTAAGGGGTATAGCTTGCCATACCCCATCCTCTTTTGCAACGATTTATCTAAAACATACTCCACTCAGATTTTAACTCCTGGTTTTAAACAACCTCTTAACAGAATTTCAAATCGCTCCGCCTGCTATCCGGTCAGCGCCGGATGCCGTCCATTAACATATTCATGCCGTTTATTAACACTCTGTTTGCAGTCTGCCGGAGATTGACTAATTTTACTAACATCAGCCCGATACGAAAAAACATGGGCTCTGATTTTTTAACACTTCGAACTTTTTTAAGGCACGAATGTTAATATATTGTTTTAGTTTTCATCCAGTGCAATTTTAATTCAACACAGAGTAGGTAAAATGAATCTCCATCACATCGGCGAATCAATCGGTTCGAAAGTAAACACCGGATTCAAATCAGCCAAAAGACACAGCCCCCACAGCAAGAAAGCCTGGCTTGTCATAGCCCTGATAGTCCTCATAGTAGCCGCAGGACTCTACTTTATCATGCGCCCGAAGCATCAGGCGTCACCTCTACCCATAGTTGAAGTTGAGACCGTCAAGACCGGCAACGTAAATATCTACGGCGAATACGTAGGCCGCATCCGCGCCCAGCAGTTCGTCGAGATCCACGCCCGCGTGGAAGGATACCTCGAAAGCATGCTTTTCAAAGAAGGATCCTATATAGAAAAGGGACAGACTCTGTTCATAATCGACCCGCGTCTCTACCGGGCCAATGCCAATAAAGCCCGCGCACAGCTCAACAAAGCCCGCGCACAGGCCCAAAAGGCCAAACGCGACTATGAGCGAATCAAACCGCTCTACGCCCAGAACGCCGCCTCACAGCTCGATCTCGACAACGCCACAGCCGCCTATGAAAGCGCCAACGCCGAAGTCACCGTCAGCGAAGCCGACCTCACCCAAGCCGAACTGACGCTGGGCTATACCCGTGTATCGTCACCCATCTCAGGCTACATTTCCGAACGTGTGGCCGACATAGGCACCTGGGTCGGCCCTTCAGGAGGCAAATCGCTTCTGGCCACAGTGGTAAAGAGCGACACAGTAAGAGTCGACTTCTCAATGACCGCGCTCGACTATCTCCGCAGCAAAGACCGCAACGTAAATCTCGGAGTGTCCGACTCCACCCGCAAATGGAACTCTTTCGTGACCATCACCCTTGCCGACGGTTCGGAATATCCCCACAAAGGCCTCGTTGACTTCGCCGACCCACAGGTCGACCCCAAGACAGGCACCTTCTCGGTCCGCGCCGAGATGCCAAACCCCGACCACAGCCTCCTGCCCGGCGAATTCACCAAAGTGCGTGTGCTTCTCGACGTGCGTGAGGAAGCAATCGAAATCCCCTCCAAGGCCCTCATCATCGAGAAAGGCGGAGCTTATGTATATGTGGTCCGCCCCGACAGTGTAGCCGAGAAACGCTTCATCGAGACCGGTCCGGAAGTGGGCAACAACACCATAGTGGAACGCGGCCTGGCCAAGGGTGAGAAAATCGTGGTGGAAGGCTATCACAAACTCACCCACAACACCAAAGTAAATCCCGTGGCTGTTCCGCCGGATGAAAAAGACAAAAACGAAACAACCGACAAAAAATCAGAAACCATAGCAGCAGGAAAGGAGGAGTAAGCCGATGAAAAAGAATTTCTTCCTCGACCACCCGGTCTTCTCGATCGTAATCTCGATCGTCATTTTCATCGTGGGAGCCATCGGCCTCACCCTGCTCCCTGTCGACCAATACCCGCAGATAGTCCCTCCGGTGGTGAAAATCACCGCCTCCTATCCGGGAGCCGACGCCCAGACTGTGACCCAGGCCGTGGCAACCCCTATCGAGCAGGAACTCAACGGCACACCGGGCATGATCTACATGTCATCGTCAAGCTCCAATTCCGGAGGCTTCACCGCCCTGGTGACATTTGACATCGACACCGACCCCGAACTCGCCGCTGTCGACATACAGAACCGCGTAAAGAAAGCCGAGTCACGCCTGCCGGCCGAAGTGGTCCAGAACGGCATCTCCGTCTCCAAAGAGACCGCAAGCCGACTGATGACCATAACCATCCAGTCTGACGACCCTAAATTCGACGAAATCTACCTCAGCAACTACACTACCCTCAACATCCTCGACCCCCTGCGCCGAATACCCGGAGTAGGTAGTGTCAGCAACGTGGGCAGCCGCTACTACGCCATGCAGATCTGGGTAGCGCCTGACAAGCTCGCCGACCTCGGACTAACCGTCAAGGACATCCAGAACGCCTTGAAAGACCAGAACCGCGAATCAGCCGCCGGCGCTCTTGGACAAGCTCCGGCAACTGACATAGACATCACAATGCCTATCATAGCCCGCGGACGCCTCTCGTCGGTCTCGGAATTTGAAGACATCGTTCTGCGCGCCGGAGCCAACGGCTCGCTGATCAGACTCAAAGACGTGGCCCGCGTTTCGCTCGAAGCCTCAAGCTACTCGACCGAGAGCGGAATCAACGGCGGAAACGCCGCCGTGCTCAACATCAACATGCTCCCCGGCTCCAACGCAATGGAAGTGGCCGAGGCCGTAAAGAAAGAAATGGAAATCATATCCAAAAACTTTCCGGAAGGCATCAGCTACGACATTCCGTTTGACATGACCACATATATAAAGGAATCCATCCATCATGTCTACCGCACATTCTTCGAAGCGCTGGTGCTGGTGATCCTCGTGGTATTCCTCTCGCTGCAGAACTGGCGCACCACACTCATTCCGGTCATTGCCGTCCCGATCTCACTTGTCGGCACCTTCGGAGTGATGCTGATGTTCGGCTTCTCGCTCAACATGCTGACCCTCCTGGGCCTGATCCTCGCCATCGGCATCGTGGTCGACGACGCGATTGTAGTAGTTGAAAACGTTGACCGCATCATGAACACCGAGCGCCTGTCGCCCTATGAGGCCACGGCCAAAGCCATGAGCAACCTCGGAGGCGCACTGATAGCCATGTCGCTCGTGCTCTGCGCCGTCTTCGTCCCCGTCAGCTTCCTGCCCGGCATCACAGGCCAGCTCTACCGCCAGTTCACCATCACGATCGCCGTCTCCGTGATCATCTCGACCATCGTGGCGCTCACCCTTTCGCCCGTGATGTGCGCCAAACTGCTCAAGCCCACAGATACCCGCCGACGCAAGGCAAGGATATTCCGCCTTATAAACATCTGGCTGAACCGTGGCAACAAATCATATGGCCGCACCATCACCCGTGTGCTCTCCCACCCCAAACGCATGTATGCCGCCTTCGGCCTCGCCCTCGTGTTCATCTACATGATGAACGCACTTATGCCCCGAAGCTTCATGTCGCAGGAAGACCAGGGCTACTTCACCGTCGAGCTGGAACTCCCAGAAGGCTCCACCATAGAGCGCAGCCGCGAAGTAACTGAAAGAGCGATGGACTATCTGATGCAAGACCCCGACGTGCAGTATGTGCTCAACGTGACCGGATCATCGCCACGTGTAGGCACCAACCCGGCCCATTCGCAGCTCACAGTAATCCTTAAGCCCTGGGGCGAACGTTCGTCATCTGACATAGCCGAAGTCCGCAGCCGCATCCACGAGCGCCTCTCGCAATATCCCGAAAGCAAAGTCTACATCTTCTCACCCTCGATCATACCCGGTCTGGGTAGTTCAGGCGGTTTCGAGATGGTGCTTGAAGCCAGAGGCGACGCCACATACACCGACCTGCAACATGCCGTCGACACCCTCCGCCACTACGCCGCCATGTCTCCGGCCATTGCCGACCTATCCACATCAATGCAAGCCGACATCCCGCAGCTCTATTTCGACGTAGACCGTGACCGCGCCAAGATGCAGGGCATCCCCGTCAGCGACATTTTCTCCACAATGAAAGCCTTCACCGGCTCGATATATGTCAACGACTTCAACATGTTTAACCGCATCTATCGTGTCTATATCCAGGCCGAGGCTCCCTACCGCTCACGCCGCGACAACATGAATCTCTTCTTCGTGAAGAGCGCCGACAATACAATGGTGCCCATTTCATCGCTCGGAACCTCGCACTTCACCACCGGCCCAGGCACCATCGGGCGCTTCAACATGTTCAACTCCGCCACCATCTCAGGCGAAGCGGCCCACGGCTACAGCACCGGAGAGGCTATGGACGCTCTCGAAAAAATAGTCAGAGAGAAGCTTCCTGACAACATCGGAGTGGAATGGAGCGGCCTCTCATATCAGGAACGCCACGAAAGCGGCAACACAGGCCTTGTGCTTGGACTCGCCCTGCTCTTCGTCTTCCTCTTCCTTGCCGCCCAATATGAAAGCTGGTCTGTTCCGCTCGCCGTCATACTCTCCCTCCCGATAGCCGGAGTGGGAGCCTATCTGGGAATCTGGATCTGCGGACTGGAAAACAACATCTATTTCCAGATCGGACTGGTAATGCTTGTAGGCCTCGTGGCCAAAAACGCCATCCTCATCGTCGAATTCGCCAAAGAGGAAGTCGACAAAGGTGTCGATGCAGTCCACGCCGCACTCACAGCCGCCAGACTTCGCTTCCGCCCGATCGTCATGACCTCTCTCGCCTTCATGCTCGGCCTGCTCCCGCTCCTGTTCGCCTCAGGCCCTGGCTCGGCTGCCAGACGCGACATCGGCACCGGAGTATTCTTCGGAATGCTTGTGGCCATCACAGTCGGCATTGTCTTCGTTCCGTTCTTCTTTGTTGCCATCAACAAATTCACAAACCGCAAACGCTCCCTCAAAAAATGAAACGACTGATCCCCATAATACTCTCCATCCTCGCCCTGGCAAGCTGCTCAGGGACCAAAAACCTCGTACCGGCCGACGTCGACATGCCGGAGGCCTACATGCCGGGCCTCGAATCAGACACCGCATCCATTGCCGATCTGACTTGGTGGGAATTCTATGCAGACTCCACCCTGACCCGCCTGATGCGCCTCGCACTTGACAACAACCGCGACCTGCTCAAAGCCGCAGCCCGCGTCGAACAGATGCGCCAGCTCTACGGCATCGACAAAGCCAACTTCTACCCCGAAATAGGAGGCATGGCCGGCGCAAGCTATGAAACAAACAACTACAACGGAGCCGGCACCACCAAAGATCCCGAATATGACCTGAAACTGCCCGTCAGCTGGGAAATCAACCTCTGGGGCTCACTCTCGCAGGCCAAACGCGCCGGAGCCGCCCGCTTCAAAGCTTCGGTGGAAGACTACCGCGCAATGAGCATGACCATCATTGCCGATGTCGCTATGGCCTATTACAGGCTCATAGCCCTTGACAACGAACTCTCCATCGTGCGCCAGACAATGGCAACCCGCAAACAGTCACTCGAACAGGCCAAAATACGTTTCGATGGCGGTCTAACCTCCGAAACCGTCTATCAGCAGGCCAAAGTGGAATACTCCACAGCCGCCTCGCTCGTCCCAAACCTCGAACGCCAGGTAGCCGTGGCCCGCAATGCGCTCACACTCCTTTTAGGAGAATATCCGCGTGAGATCTCCGAGCGCGGTGACCTGGCACTCAATGTCTCTCTCCCCGAAAAACTTCCTGCCGGAGTGCCATCCACACTGCTTCAGCGCCGTCCTGACCTGCGCGCCGCAGAGCAAAGACTGAAAGCGGCTATGGCCGATGTCGGCGTCAGCTACGCCGACCGCTTCCCGCGCCTGCGCCTCGGATTCACACCAGGTTTCGAAAACGAAAGCCTCTCAGACTTCTTCAAATCGCCATTCACCTACACCGTAGGCTCCATCACCGGCTCCATTTTTGACTTCGGGCGCAAAAAGCGCAAATACCAGGCAGCCATAGCCGTCTATGACCAGTCGCGCTACGATTATGAAAAAGCCGTAATCCAGGCATTCACAGAAGTCAACACCGCACTGGCCACCTACCACCACGTGCAGCAGGCCCGCACACTCAAAGTCGAGCTCCGCGACGCGGCGGTCAAATACGTCCAGCTCGCACATCTGCAATATCGCGGCGGCACACTCAACTATATCGACGTGCTTGACGCACAGCGCCGCTACTTCGACGCACAGATAGGCGTAAGCAACGCCATCCGCGATGAATATCTCGCGCTCATAAATCTCTATAAAGTACTCGGAGGCGGATGGTCCACCGATGACTCAGCCGCTATCTGAACCCGCGAAAAGAAACACACACCAGATACGGAGCACACTGTCACTGCTTCACTTCCTGATCAGCGCCGGCACCCTGTTGCCAGCGCTGATTCTGCAAAGCAGCTGACCGCATCTCGGCCGGATTGTCGCAAGGCTGCCACAAAGGCCTGTGGCCAAGCTCGTCAGGCATGAACTGCTGCACCACAAAGTTGCCCGGATAGTTATGGGCATACTTGTAGTCGCGTCCGTAGCCCATATCCTTCATCAGAGAAGTCGGCGCATTGCGCAGATGCAGCGGCACCGGCAGATCTCCGGTCTCCTCTACGAGTTTCATGGCATTGTGAAGCCCTGTATATGTGGAATTACTCTTGGCAGACAGAGCCAGATAAACCGTACACTCGGCCAGCGGAATCTGACCTTCGGGAAAACCGAGCTTATGCACAGCCTCAAACGTGGCATTGGCCAGCAGAAGCGCATTCGGATTGGCCAGACTTATATCCTCGGCGGCCAGAATCAGCAGCCGGCGCGCTATGAACTCCGGATCCTCCCCGCCACGGATCATGCGGGCGAGCCAGTAGAGAGCGGCATCCGGGTCAGAACCGCGGATACTCTTGATAAAGGCCGAGATGATATCATAGTGCATTTCTCCGTTCTTGTCATAGGCCGACGGATTTTCCTGGAGCCTTTCGGTCACCACCTTGTCATTGATCACCACCGGCTCTCCCTGCGGAGTCGACTGTTCGAGCAGATCTATTATATTGAGCAGCTTGCGGGCATCGCCTCCGGCAAAACGGAACAGAGCCGTAGTTTCCTCAATGCTCACACCGTGGAGCTGCAGGGCACTGTCACCCGCCACAGCCCGGTCAAGCAGATGACGCAGATCCGCCTCCTCCAGCGGACGCAGAGTGTAGACCTGCGCGCGTGACAGAAGAGGCCTGATCACCTCAAACGACGGATTTTCCGTAGTGGCCCCGATCAGAGTCACCACCCCGCTCTCCACAGCCCCCAGCAGACTGTCCTGCTGCGCCTTGCTGAAGCGGTGGATTTCATCGATGAACAGAATCGGACGCCCGCCGGAAAACATGTTCATGGCATCGCTCTTACAGCGCTCTATCACCTCACGCACCTCCTTGACACCGGAACTGACGGCCGACAGCGTATAGAAAGGCACATTGACAGAGTTGGCAATAATTCTCGCAAGCGTGGTCTTGCCCACTCCGGGAGGTCCCCAAAGAATAAACGACGAGACTTTACCCGATTCAATCATGCGGCGGACCACCCCTCCCTCGCCAACGAGGTGGAGCTGACCTATATAATCATCTAATGAGCGCGGACGCAGGCGCTCGGCAAGTGGCTGGTTCATGATAATGCAAAATTAATAATTATCCGCCATATATCGCAACCTCTATCCGCATCCGCCACACACCTACACCTATTATAATAATGTTAAAGGTTTTAAAATTCCCTCTCAGCCTATGCGAATTAATATTTTTTCATTAATTTTACACCGTGAGTTTGCAGCCGTCCCACACCGACACCCATGCAACGCCGCTTCGGGTCACTCGAACTTTCACACACAACAATTGTTAATTTAATATCCGGCCGCATCTCTGAATGCCGGACACCGAATGAATTAACGTTAAAACTATAAAGCTATGAGTGCTCAACGAACTCCGACCGGAACTCCTGCCGCTATGCGCAACATCTTCGGTATCATAATGATTATCATCTACGTAGGCGTAGGTGTTCTCTTCTTCTGCGGCTATTTCGACATTCTCTTCCCAACATGGAAATGGGTTCGCTGGGTCGGCGGCGCCCTGTTCACCGTCTACGGTCTGTGGCGTGCCTACCGCCAGTTCAAGGGCATAGACCCAGGCTACGGCAACGACCGTGACGATCAATAAAAACTGTTTGTCAGCCTATGATCAAATCAAGCAAATGCATGGCCGCCCTTGCGGCCCTGAGTCTTCTCGCCGCTTTCAGCGGATGCGGCAAGAAAGCATCCATGCAGCCTGACCCTATGGCCAAGGTTGCATGTGACGAGTCATTCGAAAACATACTCGAACAGGAGATCAACGTCTACGAATACATCTACCCTAAAGAAGATGTGCTCGCCTACTACCTCCCTGAAAACGCCTGCATCGACTCCATCATGGCCATGCAGGGTGTGAAATGTGCCGTCACAACCCGTCCTCTGACCGAAAAGGAAGTCAGCTTCCTCCGCAGCAATAAAAAAATTGTCAACCAGAAAAAGATCGCCGTTGACGCCCTCGCCATAATCGTAAACCCGGAAAACCCTGTGGAGATCCTATCTAAAAAGGAAATCGCAGAGATCCTTTCAGGCGAGGTCAGCCGCTGGGATCAGGTAGAACCCTGCAAGCTCGGCGAGATCGACGTAATTTTCGACCATCAGGGATCGTCAACCGTCAAGTTCATGCGCGACTCGATTCTCAACGGCAAAGCATTCGGACCGAATGTATCAGCAGTGAAGACAAACCCCGATGTGTTCAAAGCCGTGGCCGAAAACAAGAATGCTATGGGCGTCATCGGCGTCAGCTGGGTTTCGAGCGACATGCAGGGACGCGAAAAATCAGTCGATGAACTCGCCCAGGCAGTAGAGAAAAGCGACACCACCCAGCTCGATTTCAACTCCGAAGTAAAGGTGCTGAAAATACGCGGAAATGACGTGGTGGCAGCCTACAAGCCCTATCAGGCCTATATTTTCGACGGCTCCTACCCGCTCTACCGCTCGGTCTACATGATCAGCACAGCCCCCGGCGGCACCATAACCCACCGATTCTTCAGCTTCGTCACCGGATTCCAGGGCCAGAAGCTCATACAGATGACCGGCATTCTGCCCGCCACAGTGCGCCCGCGCATGGTTGCTCTCGAATAAAACAATAATAAGGTGGCTTCTGCGTTAGTCTATCAATGACATCACACACACCGAACCCGCCTGACGGTCTTTCAAACTGAAAAACTCATTATCCAGTCTGCAGGAACCGGATGTAAACAACAACGAACATCAATCAAAAAAAATTAAACATCTATAGTAAACCAGAAAATGAAATTCCGTACTATCTTTTCCCTCGTTCTTGGAGGGTTTGCCCTCACGGCATTCGCCCAGGGCGGCTATCAGGATGGCGTTGACTACTACAACGCCGACCGTTTCGAGAAGGCAAAGACCATCCTTGAGAAAACACTCAATGATCCTTCTACAGACAAAGCCGTGTCATACTTCTATCTCGGCTCACTTGACATGCGTGAAGGCAACACCGCCGCTGCGGCCGCCAACTTCAACAAAGGCAAGGAAGCAAACCCCAACTATGGCTACAACTATGTAGGTCTCGGCGAAATCGCCCTCAAGAACGGCAACAAATCAGAAGCCTCTGACCTCTTCAAGAAAGCTCTTGAGACCAACAAGAAAGACGCCTCGCTCATGGCAGCCGTGGCCCGCGCATATTTTAATGTAGACCCCACTCTCTACGCCAAGGAAATCGACAAGCAGATCGACAAGGCAATGAAAGTTTCCAAAAACAAGGAAGCTCAGATCTACGTTCTCCAGGGCGACATGCTCAAGACCACTGACGTAGGTGCCGCAGCCGGCCGCTACGAACAGGCTATGGTCTATGACGAAGAAGCAGGCAACATCAACCCCGAAGCCTATGTCAAGTATGCCAACCTCTACAACAAGGTAAACCCTGACTTCGCTATCGCCAAGCTCGTCGAGCTCAACGAAAAGCTCCCCAACTCGGCTCTTGCCCAGAGCGAGCTCGCTGAAAAATACTATGACGGCAACCAGTTCACAAAAGCTGCCGAACAGTATGGCAAATACATCCAGAACCCCAACCACTTCCAGGGCGACGAACAGCGCTACTCAGGTCTCCTCTACTTCGGTAAGAAGTATCAGGAATCTCTCGACGTGGCAAACCAGGTGCTTGCAAAAGACCCCAACAACGAATATATGCAGCGCATGGTTATGCTCAACAAGGCTGCCCTCAAAGACTTCACCGGAGCTGAAGAAGCCGCTAAGAAACTCTTCTCTCACGCCGACGCCAAGTTCACAGCCACTGACTACACCACCTACGGTGACATCCTCGGCGAACTCAAGCGTCCTGAAGATGCTGTAGCCGCCTACACCAAGGCCTATGAGCTCAATCCTGAGAAGAACAAACAGATCCTCGCCAACATCTCGTCAATGTACACCGACCTCGAAGACTATCAGAAGGCCGCTGAATACATGCAGAAATTCGTTGACGCAGGCGACGCCTCTCTCAACGACTACTTCATCCTCTCGAACCGCTACAAGAACCTCGGCGTATCGCTTCCCGAAGGCTCTCCTGAACGTATCGAAGCCGCCAACAATGGCATCAAGTATGTCGACATGGCCATCGAGTCAGCCGCCAACAAAGGCCCGCTCTACCGCAACAAAGCCACTCTCATGATGGTCCGTGACGGAGCCGAGATCACTCCCGCCCTGGTCGAGACATATCAGCAGATGCTCGCCGCTTACGACGAAAACCCCGAAAACAAGGAAAAATACCGCGACGCTTACAAGAGCGCCTACAACAATCTCGCCAACTACTACCTCAAGGCTGGTGACAAGGAACAGGCTCGCGCTTACTTCGAAAAATTCCTTGAAATCGACCCCGAAAACGAAGCTCTCCGCGAATATCTCAACAAGATGTAATCCGGACTGACTCCGAAAAAAGCATAAGGCGCATAGCGTACACCGGTCCTGCGGGGCCTGCGTGCTCTATGCGCCTTTTTCCTGCCTGCGGACATCGGGCAGAACATCTGAGAAGCATACGCGGCGGAGGGCCGGCTCCACTCCGGATTCAGCTTTGGCCACGATTTGCATATTCGGGTGATTTTTAGTTACTTTGTGAATAGATTGTCCCGCATCCGCACTCCGGAATATCCAAAGGGCGCAAAATGGGAAAAACAAAGGATTGTCTGTCAGCGTTATATGATTGACATCCCTTTCACAGCCAACTTATTTATGAACAAGGAGAATCTTTTACAGATATACGCCTCCGGTTTCCGTAAAAACTGGGAACTGCCGGCTCTTACGGAATTCGGTTCTGACCAGACAATGACCTATGCCGACATGGCAAGGCGCATTGCCGCCCTGCATCTGCTCTATGAAGAGGCAGGCATCAAGCGCGGCGACAAGATTGCCGTCATGGGTAAGAACTCGTTTGCCTGGGTGGTGGTCTACATGGCCACTCTCACCTACGGAGCCGTCATTGTGCCCGTGTTGCATGATTTCAACGTCCAGGATGCGCAGCATATCATCAACCACTCCGAGAGCGTCATGCTTTTCATCAATGAAAGCATCTTCGACTCAATGGAATTTGAAAAAATTCCTGCCGTGAAAGCCGTCCTCTCGCTCGACCGCCGCGCCGTGCTCGCCGAACACCCGGTCACAAACCATGCGATAGAGAAATTCCTCGCCCGCCTGCCACAGAAAATGCGCAGACGCTATCCACACGGCTTCACCACGGCCGATGTTGATTATCCCGAAATCGACGAGAGCACCCTTGCCGAAATCAACTACACCTCAGGAACCACAGGCTTCTCCAAAGGCGTGATGCTCACTCTCGGCAACCTTGGGGGCAACGTCCGCTTCGGGGTGGCATCCCGACTGCACTACCGCGGATCGAGTGCCCTGTCGTTTCTACCTCTCGCCCATGCCTACGGATGTGCCTTCGACATGCTGACCCCTCTTGCCGTCGGCACCCACATCACCATTCTCGGCAAACTCCCCACTCCCAAACTTCTGCTCAAGGCCTTTGCCGAGGTAAGGCCAAATCTGATCATCTGCGTCCCGCTCATTCTCGAAAAGATCTACCGCAACAAACTGCGCCCGATCATCGAGAAGCCCTCGGTGCGCCGCGCGCTGAAACTGCCGGGACTCAAGACTCTCGTCTACCGCAAGATCCGCAACAGCCTTGTCGAGGCTCTCGGCGGTGAGTTCGAGGAAGTGATAGTAGGCGGCGCCCCTCTCAACCATGAAGTAGAAGCCTTTCTCCACAAAATAAAATTCCCCTTCACCGTGGGCTACGGCATGACCGAATGCGGCCCGCTCATCAGCTATACCCCCTGGCGCAATTTCATCGTCTCATCATCGGGCCGCACACTGCCGACTATGGAGAGCAAAATAGCAGGCAGCCGGAATCCGGAAACCGAGCCGGGCGAAATCTGCGTGCGTGGCGAAAACGTGATGAAGGGCTACTACAAGAATCCGGAAGCTACCGAGGCCGTGATCGATGCAGAAGGCTGGCTACACACCGGCGACATGGGCACAATCTCTGACCGGGGCATCATCTTCATACGCGGGCGCTACAAAACCATGATCCTCGGAGCCAGCGGGCAGAACATCTATCCTGAAGAGATCGAGGCCAAGCTAAACAACATGCCCTACGTGTCGGAAAGCCTTATCGTGGAGCGCGGCAAACACCTCGTGGCCCTCGTCTATCCCGACTATGAGGCTATGGACCGCGACAAAGTTCACAACGAACAGCTGCCGGCTCTCATGGAGCAGGTCAGAACCGACCTGAACCGCATAGTGGCCCCATACGAAAGGATAGACCGCATACAGCTGATAGCCAACGAATTCGAAAAAACTCCCAAACGATCCATAAAGCGCTATCTCTATAACGCGTAGACCGGCGCCCGACCCAAAGAACCAATCATGAAGAGTTACGAACAGATCATAAAAGTCCGCGACTACGAAGTAGACTCGCAGGGCATAGTCAACAATGCCAACTATCTGCACTATCTCGAAATAACACGCCACGATTTCTGCGAACACGCAGGCACGACCTTCCGCGCCATGCAGGAACAGGGTCTCGACCCGGTGGTCAGAAAAATCGAAATCGAATATCTCTCGTCGCTCACCCTTGGCGAGACTATGATATCGCGCCTGAGCATGGAGCGTAAGGGCGCCAGGTTTGTATTCACGCAGGACATCTACAACGCAGCCAACAGCTCCCATGTAGTCCATGCGCTCGTGACAATTGTCTGCCTTGAAAACGGGCGCCTCTCGCGCGGCGATCTTCTCGCCGAGGCTTTCCGCGAATATCTCGCATAAAATCGCACCGGCTCCGCTCCGCAAAGCCTGAATCTCTCACCCCTCACTCACATTTCTCACCCGATGGAACCTCTTGTAAGCCAAATAGCATTCTCGTCTCTGCGCTCGCTCTCGCCGGAACTCGCTGACGCGATACTCGACCGCACAGGCTCGGAAGAAGCATTCTTCCGTCTGTCTGAGTCGCAGCTATCGGCTGTCATGGGGTTCGCCAACCGCCTCTTCAGCCAAAAAGTCAGAGACGAAGCTCTTGAAAAAGCCCGTAGCGAAGCTGATTTTGTAGAGTCAAACTCCATCCGCGCCATCTATTTCCGCAATCCTGACTATCCGCATCGCCTTCTCCAGTGCGACGACGCCCCGCTGATGCTCTACATGCTGGGCGACTGCGACCTCAACAGCCGACGTGTGGTCTCGATAGTCGGCACCCGCCACGCCACGGCCTACGGCTGCGATTTCACCGAGCGCTTCGTCAGAGAGCTCTCCGATATCATGGCTGAAAAACCGGTGATTGTGAGCGGTCTGGCCTACGGGATAGACATTGCGGCCCACCGCGCGGCCCTGAAAGCCGGACTGCCGACCATAGCCGTAGTGGCCCACGGACTCAACACGGTCTATCCTCCGGCACATAGGCCGACAGCTGTAGAGATGATACGCAGCGGTGGCGGAATGCTGACCGACTACCCCTCGTCGGCCTCAATCCACAAAGGAAACTTCCTTGCCCGCAACCGCATTGTGGCGGGTCTGGCCGACGCCCTCGTGGTGGCAGAATCGGCCTCAAAAGGAGGCGCACTGGTGACAGCCCGGCTTGCCGCCGGCTACAACCGCGATGTCTTCGCCCTTCCGGGCCGCACCTCCGACCGCTATTCGGCAGGCTGCAACGCCCTTATAGCCGATCATGTAGCCGGACTCGTAAGCTCCGCCGCAGACTTCGCATCGCAGATGCGATGGCCCACAGCCGAAACCGTGCCCGTACAGCCGTCGCTCTTTCAGGAACTCGCCCCTGAAGAGCAAGCTGTCATCGACCAGCTGACCGACCGCGGCGAGGCCACTCTCAATGATCTGACGGCCCGCATCGACATCCCGACCCCAAGACTCATGGCCATGCTGATAGACCTCGAATTCAGATCGCTCATCCTGGCCATCCCCGGCGGACGCTACCGTCTCCGCTGACCAAACCACTCCTGCCCGGCAAACGTTTATACCTTATAATCATCAACCACCTCTTTCCCCACACCTAAAAACAACTTCATCTATCATGGAAAAGAAAATCATAGCCCCTTCAGAGCTGATCATCAACCCCGACGGCTCAGTGTTTCACCTGCACCTGCGTCCAGAACAGCTGACCGACCGTGTAATTCTCGTAGGCGACCCCGCCCGCGTCAATATGGTAGCTTCGTTCTTTGACACCACAGACTTTGAAGTCTCCTCTCGCGAATTCCACACCATAGGCGGCACTTACAACGGCAAGCCCATCATGTGCCTCTCACACGGCATCGGCCCCGACAACATCGACATTGTAATCAATGAACTCGACGCCCTCGCCAACGTAGACTTCAAGACCCGCGAGGTCAAAGACGAAAAACGCCGTCTGACACTGGTGCGCATCGGCACTTCAGGAGCCCTCCAGCCCGAACTCAAGCTCGGCACCCCGGTTATTGCCGAAAAAGCCATCGGTTTTGATGGTGTGCTCAACTACTATGCCGGACGCAATGAAGTGGCAGATCTCGATTTCGAACACGCCTTCTGCGAATCAGTGGGCTGGAATCCGCTTTGGGCGAAACCCTACGTGGTCAATGCCGACGAAGAGCTTGTCAACCAGATAGGCCGTGACGACATGGTCCGCGGCAACACCATCTCGGCTGTCGGATTCTACGGTCCGCAGGGTCGCGAGCTCCGTCTGCCTCTGGCCAACCCCGATCTCAACCGCCGCATAGAGGAATTCCGCCACAACGGCCGCAAGGTGACCAACTATGAAATGGAATCGGCTCCTCTCCAGGGCCTCGGACGCCTCATGGGCCACAGAGCAATGACCGTCTGCTCCATCATAGCCAACCGCATGAACAACGATGCCAACCCCAACTACAAGACAGCCGTGCAGGATCTCGTGGCCACCGTCCTCGAACGCATCTGACACTACCGCCACATTATAATATATCATAGATAAACATGTAAGAGCGCCGTAGGTGGAAACTTGAAGTTTCGCCCCTACGGCGCTCTTATATATTATAATGTGGCGGTAGTGTCAGATAAGAATATGTCGGCCTGGAGGAGATTACTTGTTGAGGTTATAGACCGTGCGACGGATGTAGGGCTTGAGCGCGGGCACTTTCTCGGCAATGGCGTTGACAGCGAGACGCGACACGATGATACCGCCGAGCACATTCAGGTGAGTGTTGTCGATACGTCCGTCAGGAGCGAACTCATAGCCGCCCACGGGCATCCACATGAACAGCGAGCGTGAATTGTCGCGGCCGAGGCCCTGCACGAGCTCATGGGTCAGAGAATTCATGTCGATGAACACCACGCCCATCTCCTCGGCCACATTGCGCGGAGCTATGCGGTAGTCGCCATGAGTGTCAACCAGCGTGTCGCCCTCGGCGGGATAGTTTTCCAGACCCTTCTTCCAGGTCTTCTGGCGGTCGTCGGTCTGAGCAGCGGCAATACCGTTGGCCGGGAAATTGCGGCGCACTATCGAGTTCATAAGAATCGGTGTGGCACCCTTCTCGCGGGCCTCGCTCACAAATTTCTTAAGATTGGCATCGAAGCTTCCGCCGGGCACAGTGTATCGGTCGAGGCTCTTGGCCTTCTCGTCATTGTGGCCGAACTGGATGATCACATAGTCGCCGGGGCGGATCTTCTCGCGCACCTTGTCCCAGCGGCCTTCGTCGATGAAGCTCTTCGAGCTGCGGCCGTTGACGGCGTGGTTGTCGACCTTGATGGCGCCTTCGAGATAGATAGGCAGCATCTGGCCCCAGCCGCGTTCCTGGTTTTCCTTGTCGAGAGGCTTGTTGGCCATTGTCGAGTCACCGATCATAAACACTGTGATAGTGTCAGACGGAGCCTGCGCCCAGGCAAGCACCGGAAGAGCTAATGCGATAAACAGTGATGAAATAAGTTTCATGATAATTTAGGTATGATTTGATTGATTTTCTGGTTCCGCAGTAAAACACACCGCAAAGTTAGCCTATTTTCAGGAAAATTCAAGCAGCCTGTCACTTGCTTTTAACCACCGCGGCCTCATCTTCCATCATACGGGCCACATTCAGAGGCGGGATCATCAGGCTATTGAACGCCGTACCCTCCGTCTTGCAGAACAGAATCCCGCGCGAGGTTCCGACCGTGTGCACTGCAAGAATTTCAAGCACCGATTTCGGTATCCCGACTCCGTCTTTCCTGACAAAACCGGCCCAATCCGATTCATGGATCCGGAACTCACACAGCACTTTGAGCACAAGAATCGTATTGTCCTCATGCGTAAACCTGAAACCGGCCTCACATGCTATCTGCCGGCTCTCCGAAGAATACTGAAACGAAATTTCAGTCAACATATTCATTTCGCCCTGCGGCAGGCTCTCCGAAAGGATTGCAAACTGGCTGACGGCAATCCTTGACATATTAAAACGTACCATCACGCAATCTTATTTGTTGATTTTCGATTTTCGGCAACACCCCAGTCGCAGCTTCCGATTCTGACTGACGATTTGCCGACCACGGGCAGCACTTTCACACTTTGAGCCGAAGCCGGGGCCTTGGCTTCGGGCTTTACAGAAGGTATTGTCCTGAAATAAACGCTGCTCTGCGTCCAGTCTTTCGGCTGCAGATAAGTATTCTCTACCACCTGCTCGGCATAGGCCTTCGGCATAAGCTCGATCCGCGGCACCATATCGCATGCGAGCGCAAGCTCCACAAGTTTCGACAGCTTATGGTCGAAATCTCCGTTGAGAATCTGCGACACATAGCCTTTCGAGACCCCGAGGCGGGCGGCAAACTCGGTCCGAGTCAGATGGTTTTCATCAAGATAACGCTTAATATTATCAAATATCATCAGCTGCACAAGCTGTGTCCAGTAAGCCGATGACTCATATTTATTCTTATTCAGTAATTTCATTTTAATCAATGATTACTTAACATCATCACTACCGGAATCTTTTCCGGCTTCAACTTCATCACTTTCATCCTTGATTGCAATCCTGTCAGGAATATAATTAAAATGCCTGAACACTTTTGCTATGTCCTTATCCTGTCCCTTCTTATACCCGGCAACCACCAGATAATAGTCAGGCTCCTTCTTTATGGCATAAAGCCTCAGATGTTTGGTCTTGAACTCATAGACATCCTTCCTATCGCGCTTTCCGCCGGTGATATGCCTGTATTTGCTCTGCGGCAGATTGTTGTTATCGACCTTGCCCATTATGGCAAGAAGTTCCGCAAGTTCGTCAATATCGCTCTTTTGCTGTAGCGAATCTATGAATTCCTTACAGAAACAGCAGCCGTTCTTATACAGAAAATAAAATTCATACTTCGGGTTGCCTATGTCATCCAAAGGACACAGATGATATTCGTCCATTAATTCGTCATAATTATTTTTTTTAATTGATAGATTCCCGGACTGTGGTCCGGCTATATTGCCGCCACACATTAATTTATTATATTTTTATCAACACATGGCTGCTCAATTGTTTTCACCTGCAAATATAATCTGTTTTCGTCTGAAAAACAAAAAATAGTCATTAAAAGTTTAGTTAAAACTAAACCACATGCTTCTGATCGGGCTGGACTTTCGGTGTCGGTTTATCAAATTGGAGGGAGGAGCAGATGCGGGAATGGGGCTGCATGGGCTCACAGATGGGTGCACAGACGGGTTTGCAGGGGTCCTACTGGCTGTCAACGAGGGCTGATTTTAACTATATTTAGGCTAATTCAGACTCCATATTTTAACAATTTGTCATTTTACTGATCACTTTTTCGATGCTTTTGAGCCATTTTTTCTTACTTTTTCCATTTACAAACCCATTTTAAACAAAAATTGACATAAAATTTGTTTATTAAATTTCAATTTCATATTTTTGCAACTCCAAAGCCAAATCAAGGCGATTAGTTAAAAAGTGTTCTAATCGCGAACATCTGCAAATCCTGCACAATCTATCACTACCCCATATAATCTATCATTATCATTTATATCTGTCTTATTATGAGGAAAAGTCTATTAATGCTGTTAGTCATGATCCTTGTTGGATTCGGGCTGACAAACGCGCAAACCTCTGGTATAGGGGGGGTTACGGGCATTGTCATCTCTGCGGATGACGATGAGCCCGTTGTGGGCGCAAGCGTCATGGTCAAGGGCACCAAAGTTGGAACCTCGACCGACATCGACGGAAAGTTCACAATCGGGAAGCTCCCGGCCGGTGCAAAAACGCTCGTGGTGAGCTACATCGGCATGAAAACAAAGCAGGTGCCCATTGTCAAAGGCACCGAAATGAAAATCTCTCTCGAATCTGACGCCGAGCAGCTCCAGGAAGTAGTGGTGACCGGTATGCAGAAGATGGACAAACGCCTCTTCACCGGTGCGGCCACTAAGATTGACGCCCAGGATGCACGCATCAGCGGCATGGCCGACATCAGCCGAAGCCTCGAAGGCCGCGCTGCAGGTGTCTCTGTCCAGAACGTATCCGGTACTTTCGGTACCGCCCCCAAGATCCGCGTCCGCGGTGCCACATCTATCTACGGTAGCTCCAAGCCCCTCTGGGTGGTCGACGGTGTGATCATGGAAGACGTGATGAATGTTTCTGCCGACGACCTCTCCTCAGGTAACGCCGAAACCCTCATCTCTTCAGCTATCGCAGGCCTCAACGCCGACGACATTGAAAGCTTCGACATCCTCAAGGACGGCTCCGCAACCTCTATCTACGGTGCGCGCGCTATGGCTGGCGTGATCGTTGTGACTACCAAGAAAGGTAAAGCCGGTCGCAACTCCATCAACTACACCGGCGAATTCACCATGCGCCTCAAGCCCAACTACCGCGACTTCAACATCATGAACTCGCAGGACCAGATGAGCGTCTACCAGGAACTCGCCCAGAAAGGCTACCTCAACTATGCTGAAATCGCCAACGCATCGTCAAGCGGTGTCTACGGCAAGATGTATCAGCTCATCAACCAGTACGATCCCGCCACCGGCCGCTTCGGTCTTGAAAACACCGACGAGGCCAAGGCAAACTATCTCCGCGCTGCCGAATACCGCAACACCGACTGGTTTGACCAGCTCTTCTCAAACTCTGTGATGTCAACCCACTCCATCAGCCTCTCTTCAGGTACTGAGAAGGCCCAGCACTATGTGTCGGCATCAGTAATGTATGATCCGGGATGGTACAAGCAGAGCGACGTACAGCGCTACACTGCCAACCTCAACTCCAACTTCAATATCTCTGACAAGGTTTCTTTCAACCTCATCTCCAACGCCTCTTACCGTAAGCAGAAAGCTCCCGGCACACTCGGCAGCGAGATCGATGCCGTGTCTGGCGAAGTGAAGCGCGACTTCGACATCAACCCCTACTCATACTCGATGAACACCTCGCGCACACTCGATGTCAACGAATTCTACACCCGTTCATACGCTCCATTCAACATTCTCCACGAGCTCAAGAACAACTACATGAAGCTCGGTGTTAGTGACTTCCGCCTTACCGGTGTGCTCACCTACAAGCCCATCCGTAAAGTAGAGCTCTCGCTCCTCGGCGGCATGCAGAACACCTCTACCTCGCAGGAACACTTCATCCTCGATGACTCCAACCAGGCCCTGGCATACCGCTGGATGCCTACTGCCGCTATCCGCGATAGAAACCCGCTTCTTTACACAAATCCTGACGATCCCTACGCATTCCCCGTTTCAATCCTCCCCAACGGCGGTATCTACGAACGCGCTGACCGTAGCATGTTCAAGTGGGACATGCGTGCCGCAGCCCGCTACAACGACGTATTCGCTGAAAACCACATCGTCAACCTCTACGCCGGTATGGAGACCAACTCCGTTGACCGCCACTCTACCTGGTTCCGCGGCTGGGGCATGCAGTACAGCATGGGTGAAATCCCCAACTATGCCTACCAGGTATTCAAACGCGGCCAGGAAGAAAACACCGACTACTACACCCTGACCAACACCAGCGAACGCTCGGTAGCCTTCTTCGGCAACGCCACCTATTCTTATAAGGGAAAATACAACCTCAACGGCACCCTCCGCTACGAAGGCACCAACTCACTCGGCAAGAGCCGCTCTTCCCGCTGGCTCCCCACCTGGAACGTGTCAGGATCATGGAACGCCCATGAAGAAGAATGGTTCCACAACTTCAACCCCACATGGAGCCACCTCACTCTCAAGGCTTCTTACTCTCTGACCGGCGACCGTCCCTCTGTCAGCAACGCCTACGCCATAATCAAATCCAAGAATCCCTGGCGCCCCTCTACAGGTGCAAACGAAAGCTCACTCTACGTATCATCTCTCGCCAACAGCGAACTCACATATGAAAAGAAACACGAGCTCAACCTCGGTCTCTCAACCGGTTTCATCGACAACCGCATCAATGTAGAATTCGACTGGTATCGCCGCAACAACTTCGACCTCATCGGTGTCACCAACACCCAGGGCATCGGCGGTGAGATCCAGAAGTTCGGCAACGTTGCCTCTATGCGCTCTCACGGTGTCGAGCTCTCACTCACCACCAAGAACATCGTGACCAAGGACTTCTCCTGGACCACCAACTTCATCTATTCTTACAACAAAAACAAGGTCACTGACCTCAAGACCACAAAGAATGTGATGCAGCTCGTTTCGGGCAGCGGTTTCGCCCAGGAAGGCTACCCCGTGCGCTCGCTCTTCTCAATTCCCTTCATGGGACTTAACGAAGAAGGTCTCCCCACTTTCCTTGACCAGGACGGCAACATCTCGACCACCGGCATCTACTTCCAGACCTCAGACCCCGAAAAGCTCAAATTCCTGAAGTATTCCGGCAGCATCGACCCCACTGATCTCGGTTCGTTCGGCAACATCTTCCGTTACAAGGATTTCACCCTCAACGTCTACATCACCTATTCTTTCGGCAACGTCATCCGTCTCGATCCCGTCTTCTCTGACGAATACACCGACCTGACCGCCACTCCGAAGGAATTCAACAACCGCTGGACAGTGCCCGGCGACGAAAACCGCACCAACATCCCTGTGATCGCCTCAATGCGCCAGAACAAGAATGATTCTCACCTGGACTACGCCTACAACGCCTACAACTACTCGGATGCACGTATCGCCAAGGGCGACTTCATCCGCATGAAGGAAATCTCGCTGGCCTATCAGGTGCCCGCCAAGGTGACAAACGCGCTGCGTCTCTCCAACGCCATGTTGAAGCTCCAGGCAACCAACCTCTTCCTTATCTACGCCGATAAGAAGCTCAACGGTCAGGACCCTGAGTTCTTCAACACCGGCGGTGTGGCTGCCCCGACCCCCAAGCAGTTCACTCTGACAGTCAACCTCGGTTTCTAATCCACTCTAAAGAATCAGTAAAATGAACAAATATATAAAATACGCATTCGCGCTTGCTCTGCCGACCGTAGCCCTGTCATCATGCGACGACTACCTCGACACCATGCCCGACAACCGCGCCACCATCAACAGCGAAGACAAGATCAAGAGCCTCCTCGTGTCGGCCTATCCCACTCATGAATTCAGTCTTGTCTGCGAAATGTCATCAGACAACTGCGACGATGCCGGCCCCAACAACCCCTATACAGAACGTTACTGGGACGACGCCTTTGCCTGGAAAGATGAAGTCGAAAACTTCAATGAATCTCTGTCTCGTTACTGGGAAGACTCATACAATTGCATCGCATCAGCCAATGAAGCTCTTGAGGGCATCAAACGCCTTGGAGGTCCAGAGACCACTTCTCTTCAGGGTCTCTATTCGGAAGCTCTTCTCTGCCGTGCCTACAACCACTTCATGCTCGCGCAGCTCTTCTGCATGCCCTGGACTCAGAACGCAGCCCAGGAACTCGGTCTCCCATACATGGAACATCCTGAAACCGAACTCCGTCCGGAATATGAACGAGGCAATCTCGCCGACTTCTATGAAAAGATCGAAGCTGACCTCACAGAAGGACTCAAATATGTGACCGACTCTCACCTTGACGTCCCCAAATATCACTTCAACCAGAAAGCAGCCTATGCTTTCGCAACTAAATTCTATCTTGCTGTGGAGAAATGGCAGGATGCAGCCGATTGGGCCACAAAATGCGTAGGCTCATCGCCCAGATCACTTCTGCGCGACTATGACACCCAGGCAGCTCTCCCCGTTGACGGCAACAACATCCTTAACGAGCCTCAGGCTGTGGAATACATCAAAATCACCAACTCGTGCAACCTGATGTTCACAACCGCCTATTCAACACTCGGTGTAGTATTCAACCGCGCATACTCCGGATCACGCTACAATCACAATTCCCACATAGCCGAAACCGAGACCTTCCGTGCCCGTCATCCTTTCGGCTCAATGAAGCGTGTCTACGGGATGTATCGCGGCACCAACATCGACAAAGCCCTCCTCCGAAAGGTGCCCTGTCTGTTCGAATACACCGACATTGTTACCGGAAACGGCTTCTACCACACTGTGGTGCCCGTATTGACCATTGACGAGACCCTTCTTAATCGCGCCGAGGCCTACATCATGCTCAACCGCTACACAGAAGCCGCAGCCGACCTTACACTCTGGGCCCAGAACATAACCACAGGTTGCCCAACCCTCACTCCTGAGAACATAACCAATCTCTATAACTCCGCATCCTATAGCTATTCAGCCGACAATCCTATTGAGGGAACAATCAAGAAGCACCTGAATCCGGCATTCGCCATCGATGCCGAAGGATCGACCCAGGAAGCCATGCTCCAGTGCATGCTCGCATTCCGCCGCATCGAAACCCTCCACTTCGGTTTCCGCTGGTTCGACATCAAGCGCTACGGAATAGAGATTCCCCGACGCACTCTCAATGCCAGTGGTCTTCCTTCGGTTCAGACCGACTTCCTTGCCAAAGACGACAAGCGCCGTGCATTCCAGCTTCCGCTTGAAGTACGCGATGCAGGCCTCGAAGCCAATCCCCGCTAAGCGGTCTTTCAGTAACAGTTCCCCCAAAAACAAACTAATCATTTCTAAAAGATCACAATGATGAAAACCAGAATATTAAGCCTTTTACTGCTTTCCGCCGTAACTTTAGGCTTCACGGCCTGCTCCTCTGACGATCCCGATACAAGCTACTCGGTGATCGAACCCGGAGTGACCGAAAAAAATGATCTCGACCTCTGGATTGAAGCCAACTACCGGAAGCCATACAACATCGACTTCAAATACCGTTACGAAGATATCGAAGGTGACTTCAACTACTACCTCGTACCGGCTCGCTACGAAGATGCCAACACAATGGCCCACCTTGTCAAGCATCTCTGCGTTGAAACCTACAACGAAGTAGCCGGCGTTGACTTCACCCGCCAGTACTTCCCAAAGATGTTCTACACCGTAGGCGAATGGGAATACCAGAACAACGGTACCATCATTCTCGGCACTGCCGAAGGAGGTCTGAAAATCTTCCTTACCGGTCTCAACTATCTGCCGACCTATATGCAGAGCGCAGCTACCCTGAATTACTACTACATCAAGACAATCCACCACGAGTTCACCCACATCCTCAACCAGACAAGGACTATTCCCTCTGATTTCCAGACAATAACCCCTACCGGTTATGTAGCCGACATGTGGAATGAGACCCCCAACTGGCTCCCGCGCGGATTCATCTCCGATTACTCGCAGCACTCTTACATTGAAGACTTTGCAGAAGTAATGTCTGTCTACATCACAAACGACAGCGCTACCTGGGACAATTGGATGACCCAGGCCGGAGCAACCGGATCAGGCCTCATCCAGCAGAAACTCGACATCGTGCGTGATTACATGCTATCTAACTTCGGTATCGATCTCGATGAGCTCCGCGAAGTAGTGCAGCGCCGTCAGAATGAAGTTGTTTCAGGTCTCGTTGACCTGCAGGATCTCACTGTAAAATAATCCATCTTCTAAATGAATCAAACTATGCGACTCAATAAATTATTCATAGCAACTCTGCTTGCATTCTCGACACTGGCCTTCCAGTCCTGTCTGAAAGATCAGGAAGATTTCTTTGACGAATCATCGTCAGAACGTATGCAGGCTGTCCTTGAAAACACCAAGGCCGTACTCACAAGCTCTGACAACGGATGGATCTTCGACTACTATCCTGACCGCAACCTTTCATACGGCGGAATCATCTATGCTCTGAAGTTCGATGACAAAAAAGTATCTGTCCGTTGCGAACTCTCACCAGACATGGAGGAAACCAGCTTCTACAAGCTCAATACCAACAACGGCCCTGTACTCTCGTTCGACTCCTACAACACCCTCATGCACTTCTTCGCCACTCCTTCAAGCGGTGAATATGAAGCTAAAGACGGTGATTTCGAGTTCATGATCATGGACGTGACCGAAGATCGCATCACACTCCGTGGAAACCGCACCGGCAACACCATGTATCTCCACCGTCTCAACGAAGCCCCTGATGCCTTTATTCATGCCGCAGGTAAAATATATGACACCAATGTTGTCCCATCGGCTAATGGTGCTGTAGGCGCTATTGCTCTTACTTGCAAGAATGACATTAATACTCACTACATGGAATTTTTCTGGGGTGAAGACAATAGTCAATCCTCAGGTGAGTACTATCTGTCAACTTCTACCGGAATTCGGTTTAAAAACCCCATAACAATAGAAGGAGCAACAATCTCAGAATTGAATTATGCATATGATGATTCTAATAAATCCGGCACATTTACCGGAGAAGATTCTAACGGCAATCAGATTTCTCTAACCGGTGTTCTGCCTGAAACCTATGCTTTCTTTGATGATTATATCGGTAATTTCTCTTTCAGATATTATTCTGGACTGAGAAGTATCAATGTTAAGATTGATGGAGACAAGATGATAGGTGAATATACTTTGACCGGCTTCAACGATAGATACACAGTCGCAGCTTCTTACAACAAAGCCAATGGCTGTCTTGAAATCAATGCTCAGCTTTTGGGCATCAATGGCAACGAAGCTGTCTGGCTTGCAGCCTGGAGCCTTGGAGGAGGAGGTAGCCTTGCATGGAATTCATCTTATGGTGTATTCGTTATTAAGGATCCTGACAGACCTGGGACATTCACCATTACACCTAATAATGGATCATTAGCAACTGACTCATTCATTTTATGGACTACAGATCTTTCCGGCTCTTCAACAGGTCAACTCTCTGACCCTAACTGGATGATAAATGGCAGTACTCAGCTACCATATCTCAATTCTTTGGTAAAGCTCTAAAACAACTGAACACTTATGAAAAAGATATATAAATCAGTATTATTCGCTATAATTGCTGCCGCGGGGTTCACCGCGTGCAGCGATTATGAAGCGCCGGACATCACAACCGAATCGGCTATCACGATCACAGGTCATGACACATCTTTCCCCGCTTCGGCATCTACCGGCTCGATCACCTTCGAAGCCAAAGGTCCGGTGACTGTGACCACTGACAACGAATGGATCACAGCCACAGTTGACGGCAACCGCATCGACATAACCGTTGACCAGAACAACGCCTTAACCGGCAGAAGCGGAACAATCACAGTCAAATGCGGCAACGCTACTGACAACATCTCGATTATCCAGTCAGGCATCATCTTCAAATATGATAAAATCGAGCCGATCAGCATCAACTCTGATGCTTGGTCCCAGTCTTATAACGCAGATGCGACAGTACCCATCGAGGTATCTGATGATGCTGACTGGATTAACACTTCGATTGCTGATAACAAAATCACCATCGCAATTGAAGCCAATATGACTTTGATCCCCCGCAGCGCAACCATAACTGTAAAATGCGGTGATTTGGAATACTCCATTCCGGTTGAACAGGAAGAACTGAAATTTCCGCTCTTCAAAATACAGACTCTTCGCGTCAATGACTCGCAAAGCACCAAAACTTATGAGTTTAAAGCTGATATCCCTGTCAAATTTACGACTGAAGCAGACTGGGTTCAGGCTGATTTTGCCAATAACACAGTTTCAATCGCTACAGAAGCCAATACCACAGGTCGCATCCGTAACGCGACACTCAACTATGAAATAGCCGGTGAAGCAGGATCATTAGTTATAGTGCAGGCCGAATTTGACAAAGAGATAGCAGGTGATTTCCACCTCACTTTCTACGATTATTTTAACAAAATGGAGCTTACTATACTCCCGGCCAAACTCTCACGCAACGGAAAAAATTATACCTTGACCGTCACTGACATTTATTTTACTGGACAACCGGTTTTGACCATCCCGGTTGAATACAATGACGAAACTCTGTCAGTCACAATTTCAAGTGGATCAACTTCTATCGGCATGTTCCAGAACTACTATTGCTTCCTCTCGCCGGTAACAATGGGAAGTGATGATATTGCCTTGTATTACACACGCGACCAGAAAATGAACGCAGCCTTTGTTTCTACAGTTTCAAGCGATGGAACAGAAGGCTTGATCGGCCAGTTCGCAAGCGTATCCACCAACAGATTAAATCTTATCGGCTATGGCATCGGATGTTTTTCTTCTAACTCAGAGCTGAGCGATGATACCGCACAAGGCAACCTTGAGATTATGATTAATCCATCTCTCCTCCGCATTTACAGCGCCGAAGATGCAGCCTCTACAGATGCAGCAAAAGCCGCAGCAAGAACTATTAAGCGCAAAGCTGCAAATATCCCCTTTAAGATAAGTCCAGATTCAGCGAAGAAATTTCGCCGAATTGAATTATAATCAGCTTGCCCGCTGAGACAATCTCGGCAACCGGACAAAAAATGGTCCGCTAATCTGACAACAATACAGACAAACAGCAACCATACCTGACCCAAGCCCCGCCCCGACCGACCGGTTATGGCGGGGCTGACTTTTTTCTCTTGAGAACCCTGAGGCCTTCTAATCAGGCTAATCAGGCCAAGCCCAAATCTCCCAAAGTCCCCAAAACTCCCAAATCTCCCAAAACTCCCCAAATCTCCCAAAACTCCCCAAACCTACCCTGAAACCAAATTTTGCAGTCTGCGGGTAAATTCGTAACTTTGTGCCAAATACCTTAAAATTTACCATAACAGTATCGGAACCGATGACTTTCAAAAACTTATTCTATGCAGCGGCTCTCACGTTGCCGCTTTCGGCTCTTTACTCCTGCGGATCTGCCTCAGCCATTGACCGTCAGGCTTTAGTGGAAAGAAACAACCCCCACATCACCGCCATCGACACCCTCGCCTCGCTCTCTGTGGGCAACGGAGAATTCGCCGTGACCGTCGACGTCACCGGCCTCCAGACATTCCCCGAACTCTACAGTAAGGGTGTGCCCCTCGGCACTCAGGCTCAGTGGGGATGGCACAGTTTCGCCAACCCTGACAACCTCCGTCCCGAAGAAGCCCTTAAGGACTATGACTTCGGACGCGGCCGCAAAGAACCCTACGCAGTGCAGTTCAAGGAAGCCGGACGCCCCCACGATGCCGCAAACTGGTATCGCGTCAACCCCCACCGCCTCCACCTCGGAGCAATAGGCTTTGCCGGACTTCAGCCCGACCGGATCACCGACATCGACCAGACCCTCGACATGTGGACCGGCGAAATCCGTTCTGACTTCAAGGTCGATGGCTCTCCCGTGGCTGTCCGCACCTACGTCCACCCCGAAAAAGACATGCTCGCCGCCTCGATCAAAGACGAAAAGCATCTGCCCCTGGCAATCCGCCTCCCCTATCCGACCGGCGGACACTGTGACGATGCCTGCAACTGGACCGCCGACTCGCTCCACACCACAGACATTGTCCGCGCCGACGCCAACAGCGCCCTCCTGCGCCACAGCCTCGACTCCACCACCTATTATATAGACCTCGCCTGGAGCGGCAACGCTTCACTCCGTCAGGACGGCCGCAACCAGCTCACGCTCACCCCGGCCGACAACGAGTGGACCGTTACCGCCACCTTCCTCCCCGACGTGCCGCAGGACGCAGCCCCAACCGTAGCCCAGACCCGCGATGCATCCTCGACCTACTGGAAAGACTTCTGGACCAAGGGCGGAGTGGTTGACTTCAGCCACTGCACCGACCCGCGCGCCAAGGAACTCGAACGCCGCGTGGTGCTCTCGCAATACCTCCTCGCCATCCAGTGTGCAGGCTCCACCCCTCCCCAGGAAACCGGCCTCACCTACAACTCATGGTTCGGAAAATTCCACATGGAAATGATCTGGTGGCACCAGGCACAGTTTGCCCTCTACGGCCACGAAGACCTGCTCAACCGTACCCTCCCCTGGTATGAAAGCTCCCAGGGAGTAGCCCGCGAGATAGCCGAGCGCCAAGGCTTCAAAGGTCTCCGCTGGATGAAGATGACCGATCCCTCAGGCATGGAAGCCCCCTCGAAGGTGGGATCTTTCCTCATCTGGCAGCAGCCCCACCTGATCTATCTGGCCGAACTCCTCTACCGCGCCAACCCCGACAGCGCGATGGTCAACCGCTACTATCCCCTCATCCAGGGCACAGCCGAATTCATGGCCGACTTCGCCGAACAGGATTCAACCGGCCGCTACATACTCCGCGGCATCATCCCCGCACAGGAAACCCTCCGCGCAGCCGAAACCGTCAATCCCCCCTTCGAACTGGCCTACTGGCACTTCGCCCTCAACACCGCCCAGCAGTGGCGCGAGCGCAAGGGTGAGCCCCGCGTGGAGAAATGGGACGAAATCATAGCATCGCTCTCGCCCCTCGCCGCAAAAGACAGCCTCTATCTCGCCGCCGAGACAGCTCCTGAGACCTACAGCGATATCCGTCTGACCTCCGACCACATGGCCGTGCTCGCCGCCGTAGGCATCCTCCCCAACTCACCCCTGGTGAAAGCCGACATCATGGACAACACCTTCGACTGGGTTTATGACAACTGGAACTGGGACAAGACCTGGGGATGGGACTACCCCACCACCGCAATGAACGCCGTGCGCCTCGGCCATCCCGAAAAGGCTGTCAACGCCCTGCTCATGGACAAACGCACCAACACCTATCTCCCCAACGGCCACAACTATCAGGACAACCGTCTGCGCTGCTATCTGCCCGGCAACGGCGGCCTGCTCACCGCAGTGGCCCTCATGTGTGCCGGCTGGGACGGCTGCGAGACCGAAAATCCCGGCTTCCCGAAAGACGGCACCTGGGACGTGCGCTGGGAAGGCATCAAGCCCCTCCCCTAAAAGCCGTTCGAGAGCCGGATCAAGCGCGTGAAAGCGCCCCGCCCAATAAGGAATTATCTTGAATCCACAATCGGAGGGTGCCTCTCTAACGGCACTCTTCAAAACCATCACTTTTGTAAATGAAGTTCACAAAAGCCGCCATGCTGTGCATGGCCCTCACAGCCACGCTTGCCCCTCTCAGGGCAGGCGCGGCATCTAATACACAGATCCGCAAGACCCACTACCGCCCCGATGGAATCTCGGCTGTCTGCACCGACGGACAGACCAAATTCAACCGAGCCCTCTACGGCGCACACTCAGGTTTCCGCATGGAGTGCAGCGACATGCCAGAATTCGGCATCTACCTGCCCCGCATGGGCGGCAACCTCCGTCTGACACTCCCACAGGGCTCATGCACCGCGCGCTACACCCCCGGCCGCATGGACTACTCCCAGGGCGGCATCGAGGTTGAGGCGCAGGTTATGCGCAGCACCGACATGGCTCTCTGGCGCCTGACCAATACAACGGCTTCGGCCGTCACAGTGCCCGTGCGCTTCGGAGGCGTGGCCGACAAGAAATTCTTCCGCGAGGGTGACCTCGGTGTCGATGACCCCACATGCTTCGACCTCAAGCCCGAATACTGCAAGGGCAACATCTTCACCGTTAACGGCGACACCGTCAGAGTGGAATACGGCAACAAACAGCGCGCACAACTCTCGCTGCTCATACCTGCCGCCGGCTCACACATCAGCGAACTCCCGGTCTACGAAGGCGAGATAGTCCTCGCCCCCGGAGAGAGCAAATACATAGCCCTGCTCCCCTCGTCGGTCATCCCCGCCGGCTTCTCCATCCCCGCCATGATGAAGCAGGCCGAGAGCGAAAGAGACGCTCTGGCATCGGCAGTCTCCATCTCAACCCCAGATCCCTGGCTCAACCCCATAGGCAGCGCCATGTCAGTGGCCGCTGACGGAATCTGGAGCGGACGGGCATGGCTCCACGGCTCGATAGGCTGGCGCACGCCCCACCTCGGATGGCGCGGTGCCTACGTAGGCAACGCCATAGGCCGCCACGACCGCGCCCTCACCCATTTCGCCACCTATGCCGACAATCAGGTTACCGACATCCCCGCCACACTCCAGCATCCCTGCCAGGACAGCACCCTCAACCTCGCGCGGGCTGAAAAACGCTGGGGAACACCCATGTACAGCAACGGCTACATATGCCGCCGGCCGGGAAAGAAAGGCGAAATGTCGCACTACGACATGAACCTCGTCTACATCGATGCCCTCATGCGCCACTTCCGCCATACAGGCGACACCGCAGCCATGCGCCGCTTCTTCCCGGTGATCAAACGCCATCTCGCCTGGGAAAAACTCAACTTCGACCCTGACGGCGACCACCTCTATGACGCCTACTGCTGCATCTGGGCCAGTGACGCTCTCTACTACAGTGGCGGCGCCGTCACCCACTCCTCGGCCTACAACCGCTTCGCCAACCTCATGGCCGCCCGCGTGGCTCAGATAATAGGCGAAGATCCCACCCCCTATCTCGATGAAGCCGAAGCCATCGGCAAAGCCATCGACGCCACCCTCTGGATGCCCGAACGCGGCCACTGGGCCGAATTCAAGGATGCCGGAGGCAAACAGCGTCTCCACCCCTCGGCAGCAGTCTGGACCATCTACCATGCCATCGACTCCGAGATCGCCGACCCCTTCCAGGCCTACGCAGCCACCTGCTATGTCGACAGCGTAATCCCCCACATCCCCGTGCTCTCAGACAGCGGAGTCGACAACATCTACACCATCTCCACCACCAACTGGAAACCCTACTCCTGGAGCATCAACAACGTGGCCATCGCCGAAGTGATGCACACCGCCCTCGCCTACTGGCAGGCCGGACGCAGCGAGGAAGCCTGCCGGCTGATGAAAGCCGTGGTGATGGACAACATGTATCTCGGCGCATCGCCCCTCAACTTCGGCCAGATCAGCCACTATGACGCCGTGCGCGGCGAGTCTTACCGCGACTTCGCCGACCCCATCGGAGTCTGGAGCCGCGCCCTCACCGAAGGCCTCTTCGGCATCCGCCCTGACATGACAGCCGCCACTCCCCGTGTGGAGATCATTCCCGGTTTCCCCTCCGACTGGAACTCAGCCTCGATAAATCTCCCCGACATAGCCTACAGCTTCCGCCGCGACGGCGACCGCCTGGTCTACACCATCGACAACCGCTACCGCCTCGCGCCTCAGGTGCTGCTCACAGTGCCGGTCCACGGCGTGCGCTCAGTCAAAGTCAACGGCCGCACCGTAGCCTGGGAAAATGTCGACAGCTCGATAGGCACCCCGCGTCTGCGCATCAACGCCGGCAATGAACCGCAGCTTGAAGTGGTCATCGAGACCGCCGGCGAGCTGACCGCCATCCCTACCGGCCGCGTGCGCGAGGAAGGCCCGGTGAAATTCACCGAGATGGCTGACGGCGTGCTGAAATGGTGGACCGCCGAAATCTCAGCCCACAGGCCATTCACCGCCGTAGCCGCACCCGGATTCGACGATATCAACCCCGCCCGCTGCGAGACAGTAGACCTGCGCAAGGCCTACAACGCCTCCGTCACTGACATCTTCCGCAACCGCTACCTCTCGCCACGTCCGCAGGTGACCACCCTCCAGATCCCCGCGCAGGGCATCGGCGAATGGTGTCACCCGAAACTCACCGCCGAGATCGACGACTCCGGACTCCGCAGCCGCCTGGACCGGGAGAAAGGACGCCTCGTCACCGAACTCGGCATCCCCTTCGCCCTACCAGCCAAAGGCTCAAACGTGATCTACACCTCTCTCTGGGACAACTATCCCGACCGCGCCTCCGTGAAACTCAGCGGCAAAGCCTCACATCTCTATCTCGTCATGGCCGGCTCGACAAACCACATGCAGTCAGGCATCGAGAACGGAAAAATCCGCATCCGCTACAAAGACGGCAGCGAGAGCGTCACCCCTCTGGTCAATCCCCACAACTGGGCCCCGATCGAACAGGATTTCTATAACGACAACCACGCTTTCGCCCTCGCTCCCGGAACCAAACCGCTCTACCGCATGCATCTGCAGACCGGCCACGTGGCCCGCGATCTCGCCCGCGAGGTTGGCAAACGCCAAGAGCTTGAAAGCACCGGAGCCGACGGCGACATCGTAGGCACAATCCCCGGCGGCGCCGCCGTGGTGCTTGACATCCCCGCCGATCCGAAGCGCAAGCTCGAATCACTGGAAATCGAAACCCTCTCAGGCGACGTAGTCATCGGCCTGATGGGCATAACCCTCCAGCGCCCCTGAACCTATAAGCTGCCCACACATGAATCTGAAAAATAAAACCTTCCTTACACTCGGCCTTCTGCTCGGCGCAGGCACCGGATGCCTGAGCGCCGCAGAAGTGACCGACTGGTATCCGGTCACCACCGAAAACCGCCCCTTTGTGCGCTGGTGGTGGCTCGGAAGCGCCGTTGACCCCGAAGGTCTCACCTATAACCTCGAAGAGTTTGCCCGCCAGGGCCTTGGAGGAGTCGAGATCACCCCTATCTACGGAGTCAAAGGCAACGAAGCCAATGATATATCCTATCTGTCGCCGAAGTGGATGAACATGCTCGGCCATACCATAGCCGAAAGCAAGCGCCTCGGCCTGCAGATCGACATGAACAACGGCACCGGCTGGCCCTTCGGAGGCCCGGAAGTCACCGCCGCCCAAAGCGCGCGCAAGCGTGTGGCCGAAAGCTGGACCGTAAGCCCAGGCAAGAAGCTCAAAATAACCGTCCGCCCCTCTGACCGAAAGCAGCAGGGAGTGGCCACCCTCCAGCGCATCATAGCAGTCAACGGCGACCGCCGAATCGACATCACCTCGCACCTGCGCCGTGACTCCGTGCTCGACTGGAAAGCCCCCAAGGCCAAAAGCGACTGGAAAATCTATGCCATTTTCAGCGGACGCACTTTCCAGAAAGTGAAACGCGCCGCACCCGGAGGCGAAGGCCTGGTGGTGAACCACTATGACAGCATCGCGGTCAACAGCTATCTCGACCGCTTCGACCGCGCGTTTGCCTCATCAGGCATTCCATACCCCGACAGCTTCTTCAACGACTCCTATGAAGTCTACGGCTCCGACTGGGCCGACAACATCTTCGAGGAATTCGAACGCGACCACGGCTACAAGCTCGAACTCTACCTGCCCGAATTCCTCGACCAGGAGAACCACGACAGCCTCCGCAGCCGAGTAGTGCGCGACTACCGCGCCACCCTCGCCCGAATGCTCCGCGAGAACTTCACCGACGTGTGGATGGCCCGCTCCCACCGCCACGGCGCACGGGTACGCAACCAGAGTCACGGATCACCGGCCAATATCATCGACCTCTACGCCGCGGTCGACATCCCTGAATGCGAATCCTTCGGACAGACCGACTTCTCTATACCCGGCCTGGTGCAGGACGGCCCCTCGCGTCCGAGCGATTCCGACCCCGCCGTGCTGAAATTTGCATCCTCGGCAGCCCATGTCACCGGCAAGAAACTCACTTCGGCCGAGACTCTCACCTGGCTCACCGAACATTTCCGCACCACTCTGGCCCGCTGCAAGCCCGAACTCGACCAGATGTTCTGTTCAGGCGTGAACCACGTCTATTTCCACGGCGCCCCGTATTCGCCCAAGGACGCGGCCTTCCCCGGCTGGATGTTCTACGCCTCGATCAACATGTCGCCGACCAACAGCATCTGGCGCGACGCCGACGCACTGTTCTCCTACATAGCCCGCTGCCAGGCCTTCCTTTCAGCCGGAACTCCCGACAATGACGTGCTTCTCTACTTCCCGCTTGAAGATGTCTGGCACCGTCAGGGAGGCAATCCATATCTGATGTTTGACATCCACAAGATGCAGCAGCGCATGCCCGACATCAAGCAGCACGTCACCGAAATCATGGCCGCCGGTTACGACCCCGACTACATTTCCGACGCCCTGACCGAGACTCTCACCGTCAGCACAGACGGGCGTCTGAAAGGCACAGGCGATGCCACCTACGGCGCTATCATAGTGCCCGCCGTGCGCTTCATGCACCCGGCCACACTGAAAAAGCTGCTGTCACTCGCTCAGGAAGGAGCCACGGTCATCGTCACCGGCTCTCTGCCCGCAGATGTGCCCGGTCTCAGCCGCTACGACCAGCGCCTCGACTCACTCCGGACCCTTCTGCAGGCCGCTCCTGAAATAGGCTCCGTGCCATGCGTCCACTCCGAAGGCAAGGGCCGCATAATCACCGCACCTGATATAGCCTCCGGACTGAAACTCTCCGGACTGCGCCCCGAAACCCTCCGCTCCGACCGTAACATCTCCATGATACGCCGCCGCAACGAGGCAGGAGGTTTCAATTACTTCCTCGCCAACCTCAAAGGCGACGCCATCGACGGAAAAGTCACCCTGGCCACTCCCGCTGCCGCCGTGGGCATCTTTGACCCGCTCACCGGAGAGTCGGGACTGGCTCAGACCTATGAGTCGGAGCCGGGCACCACAAGCCTGCGCCTGCAGCTACGTCCCGGTCAGTCGATAATGCTGAAAACCTTCGCCGAGAAGCCCGAAATGGCTCCGTGGGGCTACATAGAGCCTGCCGGCAATCCCGTAAATATCAACCGCGGCTGGAGCATAGCCTTTGAAAACAGTCAGCCGGCCATCAGCGGCACCTTCGCCACTGACACCCTGACCGCATGGACCGATCTGCCCGCAGAGGAAGCCAAAGTAAACTTCGGTACCGCTGTCTACAGCGTAGAGTTCAGCCTCGACAATCCGACTGAAGCCTCTGACTGGATACTCGACCTCGGCGACGTGCGCCACAGCGCCGAAGTCACCGTCAACGGCCAGGACGCAGGCAAAGTCTGGTCAGCCCCCTTCACCCTCAGCGTGGGCCGTCTGCTCAAGCCTGGGCTGAACCGCCTCGAAGTCCGCGTGACCAACAACCAGGCCAACCGCATAGCCGACTTCGAGCGCCGCGGCATCAAGTGGCGCATCTTCAAAGATGCCAACATCGCCTCGGTGACCAATGCCAAGACATTCTCGTTCGGCGACTGGGAGGAAGTCCCCGCCGGACTCAACTCCACAGTGAGTCTCATACCCGTAAAAATCAACAATTAAACAATAACAATCCAATCACTGCAATTCCATGAAGAAATCCATCATCATCGCACTTGCAATCCTGCTCGGACTCCCCTGCATGGCGGCCGAACAGCTTCCTCCCCGCGATCAGACCCTCAAGACCCTCATAAAGGTCAACGACCACTATCTCAAAAAACATCCCGATCCGTTGCTCGGAATCCCCTACTACTCGCGCAAGAAAGTCTACGAGGCCAACATCTGGACCCGCGCCGTCTACTTCGAAGGCCTGATGGCTCTCCATTCGATCTACCCCGACAACCGTTACTACAACTACGCCTACAATTGGGCCGACGGTTTCGACTGGGGCATGCGCCGCGACGACACCACCACCCGCAACGCCGACAACTACTGCGCCGCACAGACCTACATCGACCTCTATAATCTGACCCCCGAACCCCGTATGCTCACCAAGACCAAAGCCTGCATGAACATGCTCGTCAACACTCCCCAGGTAGACGACTGGACCTGGATCGACGCTATCCAGATGGGTATGCCCGTACTGGCCAAGATGAGCAAACTGACCGGCGACCAGCGCTACAACGAAAAAGCCTGGGACATGTACTGCTGGAGCCGCAACACTCTCGCCGGCGGTCTTTTCAACGAAAAAGAAGGTCTCTGGTGGCGCGACAAAGACTTCGTGCCCCCCTACAAGGAACCCAACGGCAAGAACTGCTACTGGTCACGTGGCAACGGCTGGGTTGTGGCCGCTCTCGTGCGTGTGCTTGACGAGATTCCCGCCGACGATCCCCACCGCGAAGCCTATATCGCCGACCTCAAGGCCATGTGTGAGGCAGCTGTGAAATGTCAGCGCAAAGACGGCTTCTGGAACGTGAGCCTCCATGACGAAAGCAACTTCGGCGGCAAGGAGCTGACCGGAACCGCTCTCTTTGTCTACGGCATGGCATGGGGTGTCAACAACGGCATCCTCGACCGCGCCAAATACCTCCCCGTCATCACCAAAGCCTGGAATGCGATGGTCAACGATGCCGTTCACCCCAACGGCTACCTCGGCTATGTGCAGGGCACCGGCAAAGAGCCCAAAGACGGTCAGCCTGTAGCCTATGACTCCAAGCCCGACTTCGACGACTACGGTACCGGCTGCTTCCTTCTAGCCGGAACCGAAGTCTACAAACTCAAATAAGCCCCCGCTTATTGCATCCATAGCGAGTGGTGTTTCACCACCCGCCCGATAAAAAATCCGCTCCATCCGCGCTGTGCACATTCGGCACTGCGGATGGAGCGGTTGCTTTATCGCGTTTAGAGATCGTCAGAGACGGCCTTTGAACGCCATCTTATTTATCAATACTGCTGACAATCCAGCCGAGATCCGGATAATGGATGAAGTTTACGGAAACCGAATGGAGATAGTCCTGCGAAGGTACGCCATAGACGTAACCGAAGGTAATCACCCCGGCTTTCGCTACTTGGTTACGAAGCCTTCGGAGTCTGTGGCGACGAAGAGCGGGCGGGCATCGGGGGTGATGGCTTCGATGCGTACGTTGTCAAAGATCACTCCGCGCGTGTGGTTGAGCCAGAAGCCCTGGGCCGGAAGGATGCCCCACATGGTCGACTCCGGATATTCCGCTATTTTCTCGTCAGACGGAGCCGCTACTGCCTTCTGGCCTCCCTTGTGGCGTATGGTGATGTTGCGCAGCTCAATGTCTCTGACCGGATGGCCCTCCACTCCGGTAATCGAGCTTCCGCCGGGACCGGCCTCGTCGATCAGAATGTCGTGGAGACGCACTCCGCTGATCGAACCTACATTTTCAACAGGCACATCCTTGGAATAGGGACGGCGGCGGTCGGCCAGACGTATGAAGATCGGCGACTCGGTGCCGCGGATGGTTATGTCGGCTATATCCACATTGCTCATCGTGCCGCCGTCTACAATCTCAAGCGAGATGGCCGAATGGCCGTGACCGCCGGGAAAGCCGAAGAACTGCGATGACTGGTCGGCCGACGGTTTCACCGTGATGCCCCGGACTATGATGTTGCGGAAACCGCCATTGGTCTCGGTGCCGAGTTTTATGGCGTTGCAGTGGCTTGAAATCACACAGTTGCTGATCGTGATGTCTTCACAGAGGCGCGGCGAGGTGCTTTTGAGAGTGATCCCGTCATCGTCTGAGTCGGCTATCATGTTGCTGACGGTCACATTGTGGCAACCGTCGAGGTCAAGAGCGTCATTGTTGTAATTGTTGCGGTTGAACACCGTGATGCCGTCGATCCTCACCCTGTCGCAGGCCAGATAGTGCTGCATCCAGCAGCCTGAGTTTCTGAGTGTCACCCCCTCAACGCTCACATCAGAGCAGCAGATGAAACGCAGCAGATGGGGGCGTGTGATTCCCTCGTCGTTCCACGACAGTTTCGGGAAAGCGCTTCCGCGGCCGTCGATGGTGCCCTGGCCGGTGACAGCCACGTGTGACACCCCGTCGGCATAGATCAGCTGGATTGTCGGAGTGACGGTGCGAAGCGAGACATAGCCGGTGGTCACCGGTGTGTAATCCTTTATGTCGGTACTGCCATAGAGCGTGGCGCCGTTTTCAAGATTGAGCGTCACATTGTCACGCAGAAAAATGCTTCCGGTCTTAAACGATCCGGCCGGCACAAGCACCGTTCCGCCACCGGCCTCCGTGCAACTGTCTATGGCTCGCTGGATGGCCTGAGTGCTCAGACGGGTGGTGTCACTCACAGCACCGTAATCCACTATATTATATACTGCGGCCCGGCTCATAAGGCATCCGGCTGCCGCTACTGCAAAAACTACAAATGATCTCTTGGTCAATTTCATGGTCCGGTTAAAACTATATAAGAGGGTGTGACAGGAGAGCCGATTTTCACCCTCCGGCTTTCTGAAAGTGCAAATTTAGAGATTGTTTTCGGTATTTTCACGAAAAAAGCGCTATATTTGTATCTGCTGACAAATCCGCCGCCATGAAGAAATCAGTATTACTTTCGCCGCTCGTCGCCTTGCTGCTCCTTGGCGCAGTCCTGCTGACAGGCTGCGGCTACGGCAGGAGATCGACCAAAATCTATCCCGACCGTGACCGCTTCGAGGTCATCGGGATCGACATCAGCGCCCACAACGGCGACATCGACTTCCGCAAGGTGGCAGCCGAAGGCATAGACTTCGCAATCATAAAAGCCACCGAAGGAGGCACTTTCAAAGACAAGAAATTCATTGACAACATCAGGCTTGCCCGCGAAGCAGGGCTGAAAACAGGCGCATATCACTTCTTCCGCTTCGACACTCCGGGCTACATGCAAGGGCTCAATTTCCTCAACTCCGTGCGCGGACGCCAGCTCGACCTCCCCCTCGTCATCGACCTCGAAGAGTGGGCCAACCCAAACAGCCAGCCAACAGCGATGGTGCTCAACCGCCTATCCGAGATGATAGATCATCTTGAAAGCCACGGCTACCGCGTGATGATCTACACCAACAAAAACGGCTTCGCCCGCTTCATCAAAGGCCGTCTCGAAGGCTACCCGCTATGGATCTGCTCGCTCGTCGACGAACCAAAAGACATGAAATGGCACCTCTGGCAGGGAACACACAACGGCTGGATCAACGGAATCAACGCCCCGGTCGACATCAACGCCTTCAAAGGCTCGCGCACCGACTGGGCTGTGTTTGCCTCCGGATGCATGACATCGGCAGCAGCCGACACACAATAATAGGCTAACAGCCACGTTTATATAAAGATATCCCATAGACCAATCAGATAACCCCGCAGATGAAACTCCGGTTACTCAGCATACTTACCGCCATCACATTCCTCTGTGCCTTTCCGGCCCGGATTCTCGGATTCAGCACCGACACCTACACGGCATCGTCCGTCCTCTCGTCGGGCCGCTGGGTCAAGATGAGCGTCGAGACCTCTGGTCCGCACCTCATAACCACATCAACACTGCGCACCTTAGGCTTCACCAACCCTGAAAACGTGCGCGTCTACGGCTACGGCGGCCAACGCATCCCCGACCTCCTCAGCATCGGCAACTACATCGATGACCTCCCGCTCGTGCGCAGCGAACTCACCTCAGCCGGCATAGTGTTCTACGCCGAAGGCCCCGTCACATGGACCCGCGAGCGCGACGACATCTTCACCCACTCCCTCAACCCCTACTCCACCCTCGGCTACTACTTCCTGAGCGACTCACGCCCGCAGGACGACCCCTCAATCCCCACCGAAGGCTCAGCCCCGCAGCCTGACGCCGCCACAACCTTCACCGAACGCCTCTACCACGAACTCGACCGCACAACACCCGCCGAAAGCGGCCACCAGCTCTTAGGCGAAGACTTCCGCTTCACCCCATCGCGCACCTTCAGCTTCCAGCTTCCGGGCCGAGTAGAGAACACCGACATCTGGATGCAATGCGAGTTCTACGGAAAATCTGTCAGCACCCCCATCAACCTTACCTTCACCGCCAACGGCCAGACCCTCCCGAAAGCCGCCGGCGACAAGGTCTCAGGCGTAAGCAACGACAACTGGGGCGACACATGCCGCGTGCGCAAACGCTTCACCATCAACGGCACCTCCCTTTCCTTAGGCATCGGCATCAGCATCAGCGGCGCCCTGCGCATAGCCAACCTCGACAAAATCAACCTCACCTACACCCGCCGCCTGGCCCTCCCAGCCTCAGGCCATCTCGTGTTCACCTCTGACAGCCGCTCGCTCCGCCTCGAAGGCACCTCGGCCGAGACACGCATCTGGGACGTCACAGACCCTCGCCGCCCCATAGCCATGCGCGCTACAGCCGACGGCAAAACCTCCGGCTGGACCAACGACTACAACGGCCTGCGCACCTACTGCGCCTGGACCTCCACCTCCTCTTTGCCCCAGCCGCGCCTCGTCCGCCATCTCGACAACCAGGATATCCATGCCGCCGAGACGCCTGACATGATCATAATCTCTCCCCCCCAGCTCCTCGGCCAGAGCAACCGCATAGCCGCCATCCACACCGCCGCTCCTGACAACATGAAAGTACTCATAGTCACTGACGAACAGGTCTTCAACGAGTTCGGTTCAGGCTGCGCCGACGTCAACGCCATGCGCCGCATGCTCAAAATGTTCTACGACCGCGGAAAAGCCACTCCCTCCGCCACTACTCTCAGATACGTCCTGCTCATGGGCGGCGCCACCCATGACCACCGCCGCCTCACGCCGGCCATGTCATCAAGCCCGGCTCTCACCCTCCCCATCTGGCAGTCGGAACACTGCGTCAACGAAAGCAACTCTTTCTGCTCCGACGACATTCTCACCTTCCTCGAAGACAACTCAGGTCTAAGCCTTGTCAACGCCACAAACAGCATAGCCGTGGGCCGCATACCCGCCCGATCTGCCCAATCGGCCGAAATATTTGTGCGGCGGCTTGAAAAATACGTCACGTCACCCGCCCAAAGCGAATGGCGCAACCGCATCATGATGTTTGCCGACGACGGCAACGGCGGCGACCACATGACCCAGACCAAAACAATGGAAGCCTGGATGCTATCCACCAAATCAGGCAGCGGCTTCACATTCAACAAAGTATTCATCGACGCCTACCGGCTCACCGACGGCACCTCCAAAGAAGCCTCTGACCGCATCTTCTCGCTGCTCGACGACGGCGTGATACTATGGTCATACATAGGCCACGGATCAATCAACTCCCTCTCAGGCGACGGCATATTCACCACCGCCAACCTCAACAGCCTCTACCTCCGCCAGCCACCCTTCTTCTACGCCGCCACCTGCACCTTCGCCCAATTTGACGGATCGGCCACCTGCGGCATGGAATCACTGCTGCTCACTGACAACGGCGGCATCATCGGCGGCCTCTGCGCCGTGCGCCCCGTCTACATAGCCCGCAACGGCGTACTCTCCGACAACTTCGGCAAAGTAGCCCTCACCCGCGACTCCGACGGGCGCTTCATACCTATGGGAGAAGTGGTACGTCAGGCCAAAAACATGACAGTCGATGAAAACATCCGCCGCTACGTCTTCTTCGGCGACCCGGCCCTGAGGCTCGCCACCCCCGTCAACACCGTGCGCCTCCTCTCGGTCGACGGCACGGAGGTCAGCGACGAATCCCGACCTGAGCTCAAAGCCCTCGGCCGCCCCGTGGTCAAAGGTGAGATCTGCGACCCCTCCGGCAAACGCATCGACAGCTTCAACGGCTGGCTATCACTGACACTCTTCGATGCCGAACACAGCCAGACCACCGAAGGACGCGGCGATGACGGCGAATCAGTCACATTCGACGAAAAAGGCGAACGCCTCTTCTCAGGCCGCACCTCAGTCACCGACGGACTCTTCGAGATAACCATACCCATGCCCTCCGAAGTAGCCGAAAACTACCGCCCCGCCACTATGACCTTCTTTGCCGCCGCCGATGACGGCACCGAGGCCACCGGAGTGAGCCGCAACCTCTACGTCTACGGATTTGACTACGACGCAGAGACCGACAACGTGCCCCCCGTAATCGAATCGCTCTACCTCGACCACGAAAGCTTCCGCCCGTCTGACGTCGTAGGCGCCAACCCCGTACTGATAGCCCGCGTCAGAGACGATGTAGCCCTCAACATGTCAAACCTCGGCATAGGCCATCAGATGAGCCTACGCATCGACAACGACCTCAACCTCACCGATGTTTCAAACGGCTACACCCCTGACATCGACGGCTCTCCCGCAGGCTCCATCTTCTACCGCCTCCCCGAACTCAGCGCCGGAAACCACACCGCCACCCTCCGCATCTGGGACACAGCCGGAAACTCAGCCTCAGCCTCGATCGACTTCTTTGTAAACCCCGACCTTGCCCCCAGGATCTTCGACATCTACTCCGACGCCAACCCAGCCCTCACCCAGGCAAACTTCTACGTGACCCACAACCGCCCAGACGCCACACTCACAGTCCGCATCGAGGTCTACGACCTCAACGGCAAACTCCTCTGGGACTCCCAGACCACAGGCCGAGCCGACATGTATGCCTCAGCCCCCGTCACCTGGAACCTCACCGACCGCGCCGGATCAAAAGTAACCCGCGGCATCTACCTCTACAAGACCACCGTCACCACCGGCGGACAGTCATCCACAATGACCAAACGCATCGCCGTAGCCCCGCTCTGATCCGACCGATGAACATTTTACCCCTCTCAGGTTTTATAACAAGGTAAAACTCATACTTTACCAGATTATGAAAAAGCTATTTCTATCAGCCGCACTCGTAGCCACAGTCATGATGGTCAGCTGCAGTGCCGAAAAGAAAGCCCAGGACAAGGGTGAAGCCCTGAAGGCAAAAATCGAGAACTGCACCGATCCTGACAGCCTCAAGATCTACGTCCAGCAGGCCAAAGACTATGCCGACAAACTCATCAAAGACGGCAAAGACTCAGCCGCCGAAACCTTCCTCAGCGATGTAACCCCGGCTGTAAAGGCCAAAGATCCATCAGCAGTGCTGGGCCTCACAGCTCTTGACCTCAAGGCCAAAGCAGATTCCACATTCGAAGCAACCAAAGAATCAGCCAAAGAACTCGCCGACTCCACCTCAAAAGCCGTAAGCGACAAAGTCAGCTCAGCTAAAGAAGCCATCAGCGACGCAGCCGAACAGACCAAGGAAAAAGCAGCCTCCGCAGTTGAAAGCGCAAAAGAAAAAACAGCCGACGCCGCCCAGGCCGGCGCCGACAAAGTCAAGGAACTCATGGGCAAATAACACCCGCCCCACTGACTTATCAACATCAGTTATTAACATCGGGCCATCCGTCACCACGCCGACAACCAACGACATATCAGACGGATAGCCCGATTGCTTTATATCCTCCCCCTCAGGTTTTCAACATTATTCACAGCTGTGTTCAAAACTTGTTGACAACTATGTTAATAACTATGTTGAAAACTTTTTCAATATTTTTTCCGAAAAAATTTGGTGGTTTAAAATAAAAGGCCTAATTTTGCACTCACAAAACGGCTCCTTAGCTCAACTGAATAGAGCATCTGACTACGGATCAGAAGGTTACAGGTTTGAATCCTGTAGGAGTCACTATAAAGCAGCTCCAGTACCGGGTCAGGTATCGGAGCTGCTTTTTTCATCTTCTCGGCCCGGCCTACCTGGCACGCTTCAGATGGCCGACCGATTCACGCAACTTCTCGATCTCACAGAGAGCCGCAGCAGCCACAGCAAGAGTAGCAACCTGCAGAGTCGCATGAATAATACAATGGACGATGTGGCGACGGCGACATTTCGCACGTTCTTCCGGATGGTCATGTTTAAGAAATTCCATAGTCAGGTGTGTGTTTAATTATTATTATCTATAGTAAAACTCCGTCTTCTGACAGAATCAAAACGCCCCCGCCCCGCCGATAGTTTCCGCATTTAACCCTATTTAGAGTTTGTTAAGCAGCAAATTTGTCTGAATGTCTTTCATCCTCGGCACCGTAACACCCCCCAAAAAACAAAAGGCTGTCATCACGACAGCCTCTTTGCTCTTTAACCTTAAATCTAATACCATGAAAACACAGTGCAAATATAGTAACTATGTCTTTATAACCGCCGTGCTGGAGGAAAGTTCACACACCCTCTGTATTTAACACTCATTAACACCACACTCCCCGAAAATGTCGTACCTTAGCATCTTGAAAAGCGGGCCCACCCCCTCCTCAAGCCCCGCATCCGCATACATATATTACACTAACCGCCATAGACCCTGACCATAGACAATGAGTACACGCCTTTTAGTAATCGACGACGAAGAATCAATCTGCGAAATCCTGAAATATAACCTTGAGAAAGAAGGCTATCATGTCGACATGGCATTCAGCGCCGAAGAAGCGCTCGAAATGGACCTCACGCCCTACGATCTCTTCATTGTCGACATCATGATGGAGCGGCTGAGCGGATTCGACTTCGCCAAACGCCTGCGCAACTCATCGACAACAGAAGAAACCCCAATCATCTTCTGCTCAGCCCTCAACGGAGAAGACGACACCGTCATGGGCCTCAACATCGGAGCCGACGACTACATCACCAAGCCCTTCAAGATCAGCGAAATGACAGCCAGAGTCAACGCCGTCCTCCGCCGCACCCAGATAGCACGCCGCGCACGCGAAGCCGCAGCCGCCACCATAGCCGGCGACAGCGCGCTCGAACCGCAGATCGCCTACCAGGGCCTGCGCATCGACCCCAACGACAAAATCTGCAGCCTCGACGGCGAAAAAATAGCCCTTACAAAAACCGAACTTGAGATCCTCGCCTTCTTCCTCACCCACCGCAACCGCATCTACTCACGCGAAGAAATCATACGCCACGTCTGGGCCGACGACGTCGTAGTCACAAACCGAACCATCGACACAAACATCACACGTCTTAGAAAAAAAATCGGCCGCTACGGCAACAACATCGAAACCAGACTCGGATTCGGCTACGGCTTTAAAGAAAAAGACTAAAGAGCGTTTCACAACAATACCCACCCCCCGGCCTCACAGTTGTTATGAAACACCAGCTCAGTTATCAATGGCGACTATTTCTGCCGCTCGCAACCATACTCTGCATAGTATTCGGCCTCATAATATACTACCAATACAAACGCGAGGCCGACTACCGCGCACAGATATTCGGCTCCGAACTGGAAATGATCGACAACCGCATCCTCAACGCCTACGATGAAGACGTAAACCTCCGCACCTTCCTCAACTTCATCCAGAAATTCTTCAAAGGATCAGTCTTTGAAGGCGTCAGAGTCAGCGTCTACTTCGACGGGCAGCTCCAGTACTCTCTCGGAACACCCATCCCCATCGACAACGACGGCCTGACCCTCCGGGGCTACGGGCTCGACAACAGCCCAACCGAAGTAAGCGAACGCAAAATCATAGCCGGACGCACCGTCGGAAGCGACGAAGACGGAAACCGCTATCTCTTCTCAAAGACAAAAAGCTCAGACGGGCGCGTAACCGTCCGCACAGCCATGCCATACAGCGACAACGTCCATGACGCAATCGACGTCGACACCACAGTATGGCTCGTCATAATCGGCTGCCTACTGACCACCCTCCTCGTAACCTACTACTTCACCAGCATCCTCTCGCGCAACGTAGTTCTGCTCAAAGACTTCGCCTACCGCGCCACGACCGGCGGACGCTTCACAGGCGAAGACAAATTTCCCCGCAACGAACTCGGCGAAATCTCACGCGAAATCATCAAGCTCTACCGCGAACGCCTCAAAGCAATGGAACTCATCAAAAAAGAACGCAAGATAGCCATCAACGCAATAGAGGAAAAAGTCAAAATCACACGCCAGCTCACCAACAACATCAACCACGAAATCAAAACCCCGGTCGGCATCATCCGAGGCTACCTCGAATCAATCATAGCCGACCCCGAAATGGACACCGCAACCCGCAACCGCTTCCTCGACAGAATGCTCATGAACGTCGAGCGCCTCACCGATCTGCTCAACGACGTTTCAACAATGACACGCCTCGAAAACGGAGCCGACATGATAGCCGTCGAAAAAATCGACATGCTCGACCTCGTCTACCAGATCGAAAGCGACCTCCCGGCCAACAACCTCTCCGGAAACCTCGAATTCTCCTTCGACATACCCTTCGAATGCAACGTCTCCGGAAACTACAACCTCATCCAAGGCATGATATGCGGACTCATACGCAACGCCGCACTCCACTCCGGAGGCACAGAGATAGGACTCCGCATGATATCCGAAAACAAACGCTTCTACGTATTCTCCTTCTACGACAACGGCAACGGAGTCAGCTCCGAACACATCCCCCACCTCTTCGAACGCTTCTACCGGGTCGACACCGGACGCTCCCGCAAAATGGGCGGAACAGGTCTCGGCCTCCCCATCGTCAAAAGCACCATAATCTCCCTCGGAGGCACAATCTCAGTCCACAACCGCTCCACCGGAGGCCTCGAATTCATCTTCACCCTCCCCAAATGGACCGAAGAAAACTAACCCCGCCCCGCACGGCATTCATACTGAAAGGCCCCCGCACACACCCGCCCCAGTGATGTCCGCCAACATCCCGCACGGCTGATGTCCGCCAGGACATCGGTTTACTCATAGCCCCGACACCAAAGCGCGCAGCGCAAAGGTGTCGGGGGGGATAAAACATTTCCCTAAAAATGGTGTCCGGCGAGGACACCGATTTACCATCACGCAAGGCCCACACACAGAAAAACCCCGCACACACCGGAAAGACAGACCGACAATCACCCAAGAAACCGCCCAAGATCAAAATACTTGAAAAGCGCCCTCCACTGACAGTCATAACCGTCAGACCCGCTATTGACCTCATGAAGCGTACGGCTCACATCAGACCGCGAATTCACAAGACTCGCCCTATTGCCACCGCCATAACACTTCGTCACCGGAGTACCCCGCAGCAGACTCATAGCCTTAAACCAGAAATCATCCGTAGTAGGGCAAAGCGCCATAAAAACCTCCTCATCAAACACCCGCCCGTCAAGCGACTCAGGCGGATAAAGCACACCCCTCACACCCTCAGGCTGAAGCCACATCGAAGGCTCACACCCATTCTCAGCCAGCCCCCAGTCCACAAACGGCAGCCTCAGACCACCATCAGCAGCAACCTCCATCACACGGCAACGCGGAGCCACAACCGCACCCGGACAAACAAGATGCCCGTTCACAAGAGTCGAAACAAAATCGAAATCATACAGAATATCATCATCCACCGTAATCACCGTAGCCCCCGGAAAATCACGCAACGCAGGCAGCAGCTTCGTATAAGGCCCGATATCACGCACAAACCTGATTTCAAGCCCCCTCCGCTCAAGCAACCTCAGCGAACCCGGAATACGGCCCGGCCCCTCGAACTCATGCCCAAGATAGAGCACAATACGGTTAGGCCTCACCGTCTGCTCCATAATAGACTCCACCGTAAGAGCCACACCGTGGATACGCTGCCCGAAAGTCGAAAGCGACACGACAAGCTCCTCCCCGCAGCAACGCTCCGAAGTAACCCCAGGATCAGAACGGTAAAGAAGATTCTGAATCAGAAGAGGCGCAATATGATTTTCTTTGACTGACTGCTTCAGGCCCGACATCTGCCAGTCAATATACTCTTTGTCGGGATAAGAAAGCAGCAGCCCTTTCAATTTTCCAAAAAAGCTGGTCATAAGCAGATGTGTGTGTTGGTCGCCACAAAAATACACAAAAACACAAAAAACCACAAATTTTCAGCCCCGTCACCCGCAGCCCGGACATAATCACAGCCACCAACACACCACATATCAGCAAACTACCCCTCCCGGCCCGACAGACAACCGAACATTTATTTTGTAAATAAACAAAAATAATGTAAATTTGCGTTTGAATAGGCATACATCTCTATTTCCTCCAGAAACCAGACTCGTTGCCCGTCATAAATATTGCTGATTCATAGAAATAAATTCACTTTTTTCAATCGTCTACATTCTTTTATCTTTTAATACTCTTTATCAAGCTCCGGAATTATGGGATATTGGCCAATTAACTTGTTGTGCATATTCATTTTTTGCGTACTCCTTGCAGGTTTTCTTATACCGCAGATACTCCTGATTGCCTTCCGCCGCAATCTCTTTGACGAAGTCAACGAACGCAAGATCCACAAAGGACTCGTCCCCCGCCTCGGCGGCATCGCCTTTGTGCCCGTAATCTTCACCTCCATCGCAGTAGCCCTTGTCACAAACATCCAGCTCGGATTTGACAACATCTCCCAAGCCTTCGCCGACTCAGTACTCCCCTTCATCTCAACCTTCATCGCACTCGAACTCCTCTACCTCGTCGGAATGGCCGACGACCTCATCGGCATCAAATACCGCGCAAAATTCGTAGTCCAGATCATCTGCGCAGCCTTCCTGATAAGCAGCGGAGTCTGGTTCTCAGACCTCGCCGGAGTCCTCGGAATCGAAAGCGTATCACCCTGGTTCGGCTACCCCTTCACCCTCATCGTAATCGTCTTCCTAATCAACGCCATCAACCTCATCGACGGCATCGACGGCCTCGCATCAGGCCTCAGCTCAATAGCATGCGTCATCTACGGATTCTCATTCTACCTCCTCGGCGACTACGCACTCTCAGTCATCAGCTTCGCCACACTCGGAGTCCTCGTACCCTTCTACTATTACAACGTATTCGGCGACGCAAACAAACACAAAAAAATATTCATGGGCGACACCGGATCGCTCACCATCGGACTGATCCTCGCCGTCCTCGGCACCATCCTCTTCATCCACCCCGACTCAGCCAAAATATCCATCAGCACACCCGTCCTCGCCTTCTCACCCCTGATCGTACCCTGCTTCGACGTAATCCGCGTCTATATGCTGCGCATCCGCCAGCACCACAGCCCCTTCCTCCCTGACAAAAACCACATCCACCACAAAATCCTTGCCGCCGGAATGAAACCCCGTGCAGCAATGATAACCATCATAAGCGTATCGCTCATGTTCACCGTCATTAACGTAACGCTGTCAAGCCTCCTCAGTGTCAACATAAACATCATCATCATCCTCGACATACTCCTCTGGGGACTCTCGAACATCTATCTCTCCAGACTCATCAAAAAACGCAACGTCACCGCCTGAACCGGCCCCACAGACACCACCCGCACCCCGCCGCCACATTATTCCAGCCCGCGCCATTACCCTTTTTCAGAGCAAAATTGTTATCTTTGTGGAATCATCAGTTCCACAAAGACACATAACACCCCGAATCTCATGATCGACAACATACTCAACGAGCAGATCAACGAACGAGCAGTGCTGGTAGGCCTCATCACCGAACAGCAGAACGAAGCAAAATCGCGCGAATACCTCGACGAACTCGCCTTCCTCGCCGACACCGCAGGAGCCGAGACAGTCCACACATTCATGCAGCGCCTCCCATACCCCAACCCACGGACATTCGTAGGAAAAGGCAAACTCGAAGAAATCCGCGCATTCATCGAAGACAACGACATCAGCATGGCCATCTTCGACGACGACCTCTCATCAAAACAAGTCCTCAACATCGAGCGCGAACTCAAAGTAAAAATCCTCGACCGCACAAGCCTCATCCTCGACATCTTCGCAAAACGCGCCCGCACAGCCAACGCCAAAACCCAGGTAGAACTCGCACAATACCAATACCTTCTCCCCCGCCTCACCCGAATGTGGACCCACCTCGAACGCCAGCGAGGCGGCATCGGCATGCGCGGACCCGGCGAAACACAGATCGAAACAGACCGACGCATCATCCTCACCAAAATCTCACTCCTCAAAGAAGAACTCCGCAACATCGACAAACAGAAAGCCGTACAGCGCAAAAACCGAGGAAAACTAACACGCGTAGCACTCGTAGGCTACACCAACGCCGGCAAATCAACCCTCATGAACCTCCTCAGCAAAAGCGACGTATTTGCCGAAAACAAACTCTTCGCCACACTTGACACAACCGTACGCAAAGTAATCATCGACAACCTCCCCTTCCTCCTCACAGACACCGTAGGATTCATACGCAAACTCCCCACACACCTGGTCGACTCATTCAAATCAACCCTCGACGAAGTCCGCGAAGCCGACCTCCTCGTCCACGTAGTAGACATCTCACACCCAAACTTCGAAGAACAGATCGAAGTTGTCGACAAAACACTCCGCGAAGTCTGCAACGGCGCCGACAAACCAATGATAATGGTATTCAACAAAATCGACGCCTTCACCTACACACCCAAAGACGAAAACGACCTCACACCCCAGACACGCGAAAACATCTCACTCGACGAACTCAAACGCATGTGGATGTCACGCCTCCCCCACGACTGCGTCTTCATCTCAGCACGCACCGGAGCCAACATCGACGAACTCAAAAACATGCTCTACCAGCGCGCAAAAGAAATACACCTCACCCGCTTCCCCTACAACGACTTCCTCTTCCAGAAATACGACGACGAAGACCAATACCCCGAAACCTGACCCCGCCACACACCGGCACCCCGCCGAAACCCCACACCGCAGATGTCCGCAAAACATCCCCCGCGCGCACCCCACACGGCTGATGTCCGTCAGGACATCGGTTTACTCATAGCCCCCGACACCGAAGCGCGCAGCGCAAAGGTGTCGGGGGTAAAAAATTTCCCTAAAAATGGTGTCCGACAAAGGACACCGATTTACCAACCCGCATGGCCCCCACACAGAGAGCCCCGCGCGCATCCCGCCCGGCAACATCCGCAAAACACCCCGCGCGCACCCCGCCCGTGATGTCCGTCAGGACATCGGTTTACTCATAGCCCCCGACACCGAAGCGCGCAGCGCAAAGGTGTCGGGGGTAAAAAATTTCCCTAAAAATGGTGTCCGACAAAGGACACCGATTTACCAACCCGCACGGCCCCTATATCATCCCCGCCCCTTAAGCGCAAAAAACCTCCAGAGCGGCGCCGCCATAAGCGCCTGCTTAAGATCATCATTCACAAGCATATCCCACACCTGCTCCTCATCGAGAATCTCAACCCTAACATCCTCCGTCTCATCCAGATGCTGCTCCGCAACCCGCACCACACCACGGGCCACAAAACTATAGCTCAGATTATTCTGGCTCCCCGGATTCGCACAAAGCACCGACAACAGCTCCCACTCACCGCCACCGAAACCCGTCTCCTCCAGAAGCTCACGCCGCGCAGCCTCCAGAGGCACCTCACCCTCCTCAGCCACACCCGCGCAAAGCTCCGTAGCCACAATCCCAAGACCGTGGCGATACTGCTTCACCATCACAAACTTACCCTCAGGAGTCAGCGCAATCACATTAACCCACGTAGGATACTCAAGCACATAATACTCCGGATGCACAGTCCCGTCAGGCAGACGCACCTTATCGCGTCTCACCGTAAGCCACGGCCGGCGGTGGAGATACTCACTCTCAAGCACCTCCCACTTCATTGAATCATCATTACTCTTACAATCCATAATCGTATATATTATATATTTATAAATCACTTATCCTTCTGCCTCAGCAGATAATCGCTGATCGCCAGAGCCACACCCGGAAGCCCAGGAGGCATCTCGTCAGCAAGAATCGTATACATCTCCTCCGGATTCTCCTTAGCCACAGCCATCACACGCAGATACTGCTCGCGGGTGATCACTGACGAAAAATCCGACAGCTTCCCGTCACGGATCAGCCCCGCGATATGACCATAGACCGTCCGCTCCTTGATCCCCTTCGTCGCCGCGATCTCACCCACATCATAGCCCGCATTCAGCAGCAGCAGAGTCTCCTCATGCGAAAGCCCCGCGCCAAGCGGCTCAGCCACCCCCTTGAACTTCCTTATCGCAGTTACAAACGGCTTCCAATAGCGGATTGTTTTCTTCTCGCCTACACCCTCCACCTTCGAAAAAGCCTCCATATCAGTAGGCTCCACACGCACCAGCTCAAGCAGCACCTTGTCTGACAGCACAATATAAGGCGGCACCTGCTCCTTGCGCGCCAGCTTCTGCCTAACCTCCTTCAGCTGAGCAAGCAGACGCTCCGCAGGCTTCAGCTCCGTAAACTCCTCCTCCACAGCCACACGCCTGCGGCCGCCCTTGAGCCGTTCAGGCTCCTTATACCGCGCAAGAGTCACCTCACGCCGCTCCCGCAGCACCTCAGCGCCATATTGCGTCACCTTCAGATGATTACTCTCATTATAGGCAATATCCACCAGTCCTAACTGAATCAGCTGCGAAAGATAACAATTCCACTCCGCATATGACAGATCGCGCCCCGCACCGTAAGTCTTTATCAAATGAAAACCGCGCAGCATCAGATCCTGGCGCGCAGCCCCGCGGAGAATATCGATAAGCATCGAAAAACCCGCCTGCCCCTCCGTCCGGATAATAGCGCTCATAGCCTTCTGGGCAATAACAGTCCCGTCCATCCGCTCCGGCGGATTCAGACACACATCGCAATTGCCGCAGTCATGATCCATCGTCTCATTGAAATAACTCAGCAGAATCCTGCGCCGGCACAGCGAAGCCTCCGCAAACTCACGCATCCGCTTAAGCTTCTCCGCATTGATGCTCTGCTGCCCGCTCTCGTCGACGAACGACTGCAGCGTGATTATGTCCGAATAGGAATAAAACATCACAGCCTCAGCCTTCACCCCGTCGCGGCCCGCACGCCCGATCTCCTGATAATAGCTCTCAATGTTGCGCGGCATATTATTGTGCACCACCCAGCGGATATTGCTCTTGTCGATACCCATACCGAAAGCCACCGTGGCACACACCACCTGCACATCGCCGTTGATAAACTTCTCCTGAGCCAGATTGCGCTCCGTCACAGGCAGACCCGCATGATAGACCACCGAACGGTAGCCCAGAGCCCGCAGATCATCGTTCATCGACTCCGCCGCCTTACGGCTGATGCAATAGACAATACCCGCGTCATGGCGGTAACGCTCTATGAGAGTCGAGATATAGCGCAGCCGCTCCTTCTTGCCCGGATTATTCCTCACACGCAGCGAAATATTCGGCCTGTCAAACGACCCTAAGAACAGCTGCGGATTCCTCAGAGCAAGCTGCGTGGCGATATCGTCGCGCGTCAGGCGGTCAGCAGTCGCAGTCAGCGCCATCACCGGCACATGCGGAAAAAGCTCCTTGATCCGCGACAGCCGCGTATAGTCCGGACGGAAATCATGGCCCCACTGCGAAATGCAGTGAGCCTCATCGATAGCGATCAGACTCACAGGCAGATCCCTCGACCAGCGGTCAATCTCCAGCAGCAGACGCTCAGGCGAAATATAGACGATCTTGATGCGCCCGCTGAAAAGCTGCTCCAGAATGTGGCGGTTCTCCTCATCGGTCTGCATCGAATTGACAGCCGCAGCCGGAATCCCGTTTGACCTCAGAGCCGTCACCTGATCCTTCATCAGCGCGATCAGCGGCGAAACAACAATCGTGATACCACCCTCCGACATCAGAGCCGGAATCTGATAGCAGATCGACTTACCGCCGCCCGTAGGCATAAGCACCACACTGTCGCGCCCCTCCACAGCCGAACTGATAATGTCAAGCTGCAGCGGACGGAAACTGCTGTAACCGTAAAATCTTCTCAGCAGAGCCTCGGCCCTCTCCCTGATCTCCTCTCTGTTGTCCATTGGAACTCTGTAAAAAAAATCCTTCTGTATGTATATGTGTGTATCAGTCCTGTCAGAACACACCGTCCTCGCCGCGCAGAGCATTGATCACAGTGCGCACAATTATCTTCATGTCAAGCATAAAAGTCCAGTGCTCTATATACCAGATATCATTCTCCACCCTCTTCTCCATCTGCCACAGCTCCTCGGTCTGACCGCGGAAACCGCGCACCTGCGCCCAGCCCGTTATGCCCGGCTTGATCAGATGACGCACCATATACTGATCTATCAGACGGCGGTAATCCTCCGTATGCTTCAGCATATGCGGACGCGGACCGACAATCGACATATCACCCTTGAACACATTGATAAACTGCGGAAGCTCATCAATGCTCGTGCGCCTCAGAAACTCCCCAAGGCGCGTCTTACGCGGATCATTTCTGGTAGCCTGCACCGTATCCGCGTCATTATTGACATGCATCGTGCGGAACTTCCAGCACAGAAAATCACGCCCTCGGTAGCCCGTGCGCACCTGCTTGAAAAACACAGGACCCGGCGAACTCAGCTTCACCGCAACGGCCACCGGAATGAAAATCAAAGGCGAGAACAGCAGGAAAAGCCCGGAGAAAACAATATCGAAAGTCCGCTTCATCACCCGGTTCACCCCGCGCTCAAGCGGATTGTGGCGCACCTCAAGCACAGGCATCTGCCCTATGGCGTCAAGGCGGAAACGGCGGGTCAGATAAGGCGAGATCTGCGGCACATAATGAAACTTGATCATCAGCTTCTCGCACAGACCCGAAACCAGCTGCACCGCCTCACTGTTCTCGCCCGAAAGCGTATAGAAAATCTCATCAGTAGCCTCACGGATCACAAACTCCTCCAGATCAGCTAAATTTCCCGCATACAGATTCTTATAGCGGAAATCTGGCGGACAGTATATATCGAAAAATCCCTGGCAGAGATAGCCGAAACCCGGATCGAGGCGCATCTCCGTCAGAAGCCTCTCGGCAGTCGGACGGCATCCCACAATCACTATGCGGCTGAAACTCCGCCCGCTCCTGCGGTATGTCTTGAGCAGATAATGCGCGCTGCCCCACCACAGCATCAGCAGCGGCGTGAACAGCCCGTAGAGCTCCACGAAAGTCATCAGCGGCAACGGCTCCTGACCCATCAGATAGAGCAGAAAGATAAACAGCAGAGCCTGGCAGAGCGCCCCGCGGAGCGTCAGCAGCAGCAGGCGGTCCATCTGCAGCGCCCTGATCTTGTGGATGCGCCCCTGATAGCGCGCCACAGGCACATAGGCCAGATTCAGAAGCAGCCAGACGAGACGCCCGTGAAGCAGCTCCACGTCAGGATTCATGATCGTCACGCCGAAAAAGACCGCGTTGAGTATAACGAAGTCCACGGCTATGAGTATCTTTCGATAGTAACGGTTGTAGCGGCCTGTCGGCCTGTTGATTTTCGGTTCCGGTCCAGTCATTCTTTAACAAGGCCTCGCCGGCGGCAGGCCCTCGGAGTGTGGTCTCATGATATTTGCCCCGCAGGGACGCCCCACACAGAGGCCTCGACACCGGCGGCTCTGATTCGGCCTCCGGCACCTCGGCATTGCGAAAAGCGTCCCTGCAAAAGGGGTATGTGGTTATTACAGTTTACTGTCAATGACCTTGATCTTCTGTTCAAGGTCAGCCAGATCATCTTTCAGGCGCTGCACACGGCGCTCCATCTCGCGGAGCATCGTTCCGGCGTTTTTCGACTTGGCTGTGAGGAAGCCCATATTGTTCTCATACGTCTGCAACTCGCCCTTGCGCTGCTCATAAGCCCTCATCAGACGCTCACGCTCGCGGTAAAGACGGTTTTCGTCATTGCCGATCTCCTTGATCGAATTCTCGAACGAAGTCATGCGCGATCCGCGCTGCGAAAGGTCGAGCTTCTGATAAAGCTCATTTACCACCGCACGGTAAGCCTCATAGACAGCGTCTTTCTCGCTGAAAGGCACATGACCCACGCTCTGCCATTCGGCCTGAAGGTCTTTGACAGCCTTGACAGCCGCCTCGCGGCCGAGCTCGTCGGGATTGACAGCCTTGAGCTTCTCGATGATCTCATTCTTCTGTTCGAGGTTCGCGCGCTCGGTGCGGCGTGTGCCTGAAGTATTTTTCTTTTTCTGTTCGAAGAAATAGTCACAGGCTGCAAGGAAGCGGTGCCACACCTGGTCGGAGTGCTTCTTGGCCACAGCGCCGATAGTCTTCCACTCCTTCTGCATGGCCACGAACTCATCGGCGGCCTTGCGCCATTCGGTGCTGTCTTTCAGAGCCTCGGCGCGCTCACACAGAGCAATCTTGCGTTCGAGATTCTTTGACAGCGAATCCTTCATGGTGCGGAAAAACTCAGCCTTGGCGGCAAAGAACTTGTCGCAGCTCTCGCGGAAACGGGCAAAGAGCTGATTGTTTGACTTCCGCGATGCGAAACCGATCTTCTTCCAATCTTCCTGAGCCTCGATGATCTTTTTGGTCATCTCGTCCCAGGCTGCGAAAGTCGACAGCTTGTCAAACTCGAAAGCCTCCACTCTCTGGCAGATAGCCTCCTTGGCCTCCTCGTTTTCACGCTCGCGGGCCTTGCGCTCTTCAAAAAACGCCTGATAGCGCTTGTTGATGTCGGCCGAAAGATCCTTGAAGCGGCCCCAGATCTCCTCGCGCACATCCTTGGGCACAGGACCGATGTTGCGCCACTGGTCGTGGAGCGTCTGCAGGCGGCGGAAAGCCGCTATCACATCCTCCTCGCCGCAAAGCTTCTCCGCTTCGGCCACCAGAGCCTCTTTCTCGCCAAGATTTTTCTTGAAATCATAGTCACGCAGCTCCTTGTTGATCTTAAGCTGGTCATAATATTTTTCCACAGCGTCCTGATAGCTCTTCCAGAGATCGCCCGAAAGCGGAGCCGGCACCTCGCCTATCTCCTTGAACTCTGTCTGCAGATCGCGCACCTGCTGGAAAAACCGGTTGGCATTGTCAACATCGGCACCCATTTCGCTGATCTTGTCAACGATAGCCTTCTTGCGGTTGTAGTTCTCCTGCTGGAGAGCCTCTACGGCCGCACGCTGCTCGGCCTTTTTCTCTTTGACAGTCGCAAGCAGAGCCTTGAAGCTCTCCTCGGCCGGGTCGGCCTGTGGCTCGAAAGCCTCCGCCTGATTGCCGGCCTCAACAAAAGCCTCGCGCTGACGGCGCTGCTCCTCGTTGCGTATGGCATAGAACTGCTGCTTAAGGCGCGACACCTCATCTGCTCCGATCTCTGAGGCCTCCTTTTCCGAAAGAAGTCTGAGGGCCTCAACAAGACCCTCTTTAGTGACCGGTTCGGCTGCCGGAACCTCTGCTGACGCAGGAGCCTCGGCCTCAACGGCGGCAACTTCGGCTACAGAGCATTCCTCGGCCGGAGCGGCCTCCTGGGCGGTCGCAGGGCATTCGGCTGTTACTGACTCGGAAATGTTCACGGATTCGGCTGCCGGAGTGGCGGCGCCGTCATTCAGGGGCTGGTTCAATGTCTCGCCGGACATCGAAGTGTCACGCAGTTCCATAACGGGTTGGATTAATGTGAGTAAGCTCGCTGGCTTCCGGTCTGCGGCCACAGCCGCCCGGACACCCACGCGAGAGGGATTGGTACAAAGATTTAATGTGCTGATTCAAACCCCCGCAGGAGCTTCTGATCAGTTGAGTGTGCTAATTTACTGATTATTTTCTAAAATTGTAACTTTTTTTCCAAAAAACTCAATTTTTTATCCCCCGCACCCCGCAAATCCGTTTCCACGGTCCGGATCATTTCAGTTCCGACTCTTTCAGATAACAGAAAGCCTTTTTCTGAAATTCCTGATTAAACAATGATTCTTTTCTGGAACTCCAGCGGCAGATCTCCTGACCGATAAGACCGACAACCATATCCTCATCATCGGTTTTCCAGTCTTTAAGAGCCGGTATATTCTGCAAGATGTAATCAACCGTTGACAATAGTTCCAAAGAATAGTTTGAATAATAGCTGCGCAAAAACGCCATTGTCCTTTGACATATATTCTTCAGACTGTCATCTTTATAATCTTCAATGAATCTGGAGGCCTCTTTCTCCGCATCATCAGTCAGCCAGATATAATCGAACGGACGGCTCTGCATCCCGCCCATCCCTTTCACATAACTTCCATTCATGTGATACAGTACATGAGCCACTTTCCCGCCTGAGTAAGGCCCGTATATATAGGGTTTGAAATCAATTCTGAAAAAGCTCTTACCCCCGAAACGCTGCATAAAATAAACCAGCTTCTCAACAGCAAAAACAGAAGCGAATTCGCCGTATCTGTTCATGTCGGCAATCATCATCAGCAGCATAGCTCTGGCCGGAGTGAGTTTCACGCGCTCTGACTTCATCCTTTCAATAATCGCCTCTGTCGGCTCATAGAGATAGATTTCACAATTGACATCAGCCAGTGATCTTTCTATCATCTGCTTTACTTGAAGCCAGTCCAGACCGCCGTTGTGTGAACCTAACGGCGGAATTGCAATCGAACGTATCCCACGGACCTCTATTTCCCGGCGAAGAGCTTTGAGACCCAGATCTATATAAGAGTACTCCGATGGATAACGCCAATGAGTTTTTGTCGGAAAATTTACGATCGTCTTAACGCCCTGCATCAAGGTTCCCTCCTCTGTCACAAGCATCTCGCCGACATGAAGTTCCTTGTTCTGACAGACCTTACGGTAGATGCGGTAGTTTTCCGGAAACGCTTCCCGAAACTGCAAAGCAATGCCTTTTCCCATCACTCCGACAGTATTGACAGTATTGACCAAGGCATCAGCCTCACTTTCCAACAGATTTCCTTTTACGTAATGTATCATCAAAAATAATAATTAGGGGCCACGACAATCAGTTCTTCCGCAATTCCAAATGACTTCAGTTTCTCTTTGGCATCATCATTATAAACGATATAGCCTCTGATATAGTCAGGCGGAACATCTCCCTTTATCAGCAATTCCGCTTCCTTTCTACGCTTCAGATCAATATCCGAGTCATTGTTCCATTGGGAAACATACACGTCGTCATAATTTATTATCTGGCAGATCTCCGGCAGACGGTCTTTCTCATAAATCTTTGTAAGAGCACTCAGAGCATGACCATCAGTAAAAAAACAATCCACCTTGTCTCTGATAAGGTCTGCAAGACGCAATACACAATAGACAATTCCGGCAGGATCCTGCCTCCGGACTCCATTATAACCGTGCTGGATAACATAGAGCATCGGAGTGCGGGGACCTAAATAAAACGGGACATAATCACGGAGATTCTTCCCTCCGACCATCAGCATTTTTCGAATATTTATCACCTGCGGATCTCCGATACTGACAAATTTTTCATCACACATTGAAGAATCAGCCAGTAAAAGCCCAAACTTCAGAATATGAGGAATATTGTCAATATGAGTGATGCGAAAAGCGTATTTCAATATCTTTCCCATAATTTACGAGAGTCGTTTAAGGTCCATGACTTCTGCCTTCAGAGCCGCTTTGTTCAATTCGATCTGTGTGGCCCATAAATCACCGATCGCCGATGTGTCGGCAAGTGCGATGGCACAGAGCATTTCAAAGTCATCCTCACCGGTCACTATACCGGCGAGCTGTTCCTTATCACGGCCCTTCCCAAGACAATCGCCTATGATATCATGGTAAATCACAAGCATACAGATTTCCCGGACATCCTCATCAGTCAGATTCCTGACTTCCTCTGACAGAATCCGCACCAGCATCTCCGCGGCATCGGCCGGATGATCGGTATAAGGCCGGGACATTTTCCCATTGTCCCATCTTTTCTTCGGACCTTTCCCTATGTCATGCAGATAAGCCGCAAGCACAAGCAATGATTTCTTTGTCTCGGAAGCCTTTTTATAATACCCCGTAGACTTCATTGCTCTGACAACTTTTTTCGTATGATCTTCCAAAAAATCATCATGCGGAGAATAATCCTGATAAAGGCCGATTATGCCCTTTAGTTCAGGTAAAACCGAAAAATCCTCTTCAATCGCGGCAATCAGATCGGAAATCGTCTCGAACCGATACATACCCCGCCCTCCGGACCTTTTTTTCTTTATCTTTTTCAGCGTAGTTTCGTAACTGTTTTTGAGGAACTCAGGCCCGGTTACAAGAGTCTCGTTCTTTCGGTCTCCGAAAAAAAATTTCGTGTAATAGAATTTATATCTTTCCAATGGAAAATATCCGTCAAAAAGGATCTTTGGTGCCTTTACGCCATTATCATCAAAAATCTTCTGCACATACTTTTTCACATGCTCATTATAAACGACTATGTGGCTGATCTCACTGATATCGACTCTTGAAGCAATGAGCGCCTCCGCCATCTTCTTATGTTTATCCTCTTCCGAATCTTGTTTCCAACTCTTACTGTCTATTATTTCCCAGTCAAGTTCGTCAAGATCAGAGGTGTCATCGAAAAACTCCGGAGCCTCGGCAGTGTTTGCCGAAGCATCCGTAAAAACAGCGTCTTCTTTTTCAAGCCTGTCTATACTGACACAGAAATAGATTATACCTGGCTGGTCGACATTCTTCTGAATCAGTTTTGAAAGCAGCATCGGATTGATCGATGAAAAGTAGAACGGCACATAGTCATGTACCTTACCACCAGGCCCCACAGGCACATCCATCCGCGCTCTGCGCTCCTGAATGCGTTGATTGGCAATATTCTTATGCTTGATTTCTTTCTCATTCTTCAGATTGGTGCATAACAATCCGTTCTTGATTATCGAATCAAGATTGCGAATATCCGTAAAATGGAAAATATATCTGCCTTTATGCTTATGCGGTATTGCCATAATATTTTTTATTTTCTGCCTGGATGTTTAAGCTGACGGTCCGCACTCCGGCTGTCACTCTGCCGAGGAGGCGTAGAGGCCGATCATGGTGCCGGTGAAATTGCCGGCGGTGCGGGTGCTGAGCATCGACGCGGGGAGCTCAAGCTCCATCGGAGTGAAGTCGGCCTCACCCTCGGCATAGGCAAAAGAATAGACTCCCTTGCCGTCAGCCTTGATCTTCAGGCGCAGAGATGCCGCGGGGTCGGAGAGAATGGCCTCTGACTCCTTGCAGACTCCACCCTTGCTGCGGCCGGTCACTCTCACCACCGTCTCGCCGTAACTGTTCTTGGTCTTTCCGAAAACTATGTTGCATTCGTCATCCTGAAAAAGCAGCAGTCCGGCTATGTCGGCCGAGGTTTCGGGAGTAAATTCATCAAGGCTCACACTTACGTCAAAAGCGCTCTCCGTGGCCCACATTCCTATGGCCGACGGCGATTTCTTGTCACTGAGCGCCACCTCCGATGCCACCAGACTGAGGCTTCCGTCCTCGTTGATGCCATAGAAGGCGCTCTGCGGATTGCGGATGAAGAAGGCCACGGGCGACAAGGTTCCGTCGGCCCACAGCGTCGACTCGAATTCCTTCTGCCTACGCCCTGCAAGCACCTCGCCCGGCTCTGTGATCACGGGCTGCCCCTTCTTCCAGTTGACCGGATGGATGAAAGTCTCGCGGCCCATTATGTCATGGCCGTCAGCGCCATACGGGCGCACTCCGAGAAACACGGCCCACCACTTCCCGTTCTTGTCTTCCACAAGATCGGCATGGCCCGCACAGGTCACCGCATCGGGTCTTGACGGATCGAGATCTTTCTGCGTCAGTATCGGATTGATGCGGCAGGGCCTGAAGGGACCTTTCGGACTGTCAGACTCGAAGATCACCTCGCGGTGGTCGGGGCCGGTGCCACCCTCGGCACACATCAGAAAATATTTTCCGTCCACATTATAAAGATGCGGCCCCTCGATCCACACGGGCTTCTCGTCAATATTGACTCCTCCGTTGACAATCACCTGCGACTCGCCTGTGACCTTGCCCGTCTGCCAGTCGAAATCATGGATATGGATGGCGCGGTGGCCCTCATAGAGCGCCTCGCCTTCGGGTGCGTCATTGTTGACTATATAGGCCTTGCCGTCACGGTCAAACAGGAAGCTCGGATCTATGCCTCCCACCTTCGGAAGCCACACCGGGTCGCTCCACTCGCCTTTTTTCGGATCTGTGGTGGTGACATAGAAATTGCCCCCGTTGTCCACAAGGGTGGTGATCATATAGAAAGTTCCGTTGTGGGGATTATATGAAATGTCAGGCGCGTAGATTCCGCCCGAAATCCTCAGGCTGTCAGGCAGATCGAGCTGCTCGCGGCGATTGAGCACATAGCCCAGACGCTCCCAGTTGCGCAGATCGGTGCTGTGCCACAGAGGCACTCCGGGATAGAACGCGAACGACGAGTTGACCATATAATAGTCATCGCCAACCCTGACCACCGACGGATCAGGATAGCATCCCGGCAGCAGCGGCGCCCAGTCGGGAGAGGCCACCTCATCGCCGTCGGGCAGAGTCACACTGTATGAAAAATCGCTGAACACGGCCACCGGGGCCTCTCGGTCGCCGTCACACGCAGCCACAGCCGCGCCGGCTAACAATACCACTGCTGTTTTCAGGAAAAATGCTTTCATGAGAGTATCAGGTTTTGTGTGTGTGGGGGGAAGGAGAAAAAGCTAATGAAAAGAGGCTAAGAGGTTGAATTCAGACAAGCTTCTGGCTGAGAATCTCAACACCGTCAACCGTGAAGCCGAACCTGCCCGGCGCTTCCAGCGGCACCATCGTGTCAGCCGCAGGGAGCAGAATCAGATCGCCGATCTTTAGAGTCGTGTAACGGCTTATCATGCTGATGGCTCTGTCTATAGCCGCAGCCTGCGGGGCGAGTCTGATCTCGACACCTCCGGCAGTGACAGCCATCGGAGCCGAAACCTTGGCGGCGGCGATCCACTGTCCGTGGACAATTCCGGAGTCCATTCCGGCTATGACCGAGGCCAGTTCAGGAGCCGACGGCAGCGTCAGGCGCATCGCGAAACTGATGCCGTCATAATAGCGCGGAGCGAACTTTTCTGAAATATTCTTGCCGAGACGGCTTATCTTGACCGCCAGGCAGATCTGCGCCTGCCATCCCTCGCCCTCCTCAGGCATGAACAGCGGACGCCCCTGGAGCACCAGCGCGGAGTCTGGGTGGAATTCAAGCCGGAGCACCGGATCGAGAGCTATGACACGGATTATCTTCATGTTCTGTAGTCGAAGTAAGCTTTGGGGGGATTTATCAGTCTTTGTGCCGGGGCATACGGTTATACATCACGGCCAGATGCGCATAGATCGAAGTGTTCTGCACCACCACGTCAGGCGCCGTGCGTATGCGGAACGGGGTGAAATTCCAGAGAGCCTTTATGCCGGCGGCCACACACAGCTCGGCCACCTCCGCACAGCTCTCCACCGGCACGGCGATCACGGCGATCTCAGCGCCCAACTCGCCCACACGTCGGCTCAATTCCGACAGCGGATAGATAGGCTTGCCGTTGAGCGACCGCCCGACAACATCGGGGTTCACATCGAAACCCGCCACAATATCAAGACCGTAGCGCGACAGACCGGAGTCGGCTATCAGAGCCGAGCCGAGACTGCCCACACCCATCATCACCGCCTTGTGCTCGCGTCTGAAACCGAGGAAGTCATAGAGACCCCTCTCCAACTCCTTGACCTCATAGCCGATGCGGGTCTTGCCCTTGATGCTGAGATATGAAAGGTCTTTGGCAATCTGCGACGACTCCACGTTGAGTTCCTGCGAGATAGCAGTGGTCGAGACATACTCCACCCCCTGGGCCCTCAGGCGCGACACGCAGGCCAGATACCAGGGCAGACGCGAGATGGCCGGTTCCGGAACATATGGTTCGTTGTTTTCCATGACTTTAAGAGGGGTGTTTTAGCGTGGTTGTTAGTATGAAAATTGACACTTGGGAGACCCATCAGTCGCAAAAGTACAACATTTCCACCTATTATCAAAATAATACTTTCGACTTGACAAACGGCATTTTATAAGTAACTCTTCAAAATTAAACGATATAATGTACATTAGTATCTCCTATGGATGATCTTTTATACTCTCTGCGGTTTTATTCCGGTCAGAATCAAGTTCTTCATCGGTCGTTTATGTCTATAAACTCCCTCTTCAGTCCTCAATTCCGTCTCTGAATAAATCCCGCATATAGTATAAATTAATTTTTCAGAGTTACTTATCAGCTATACATTATATCAGATAATGTTTCGGTATATTATCCTGCCTTCTTTTCACTATGCCTATAAATTCCGAAAGATCCTTCAATTGGTTCTGATATGCTTTTGGGAAGCTTTGTATATACGGCTTAGGCACAATCAGTGTCAATTTCGCATCAGACATTTCTTTCAACTGCGAAAGGGATATTCCCTGCTGCAAGGTAAACAAATATTTTTCCTCAACCCTATCCGCTTCCGAGAGAACCTGTCGCCACCGATCTTTGCATGTCGTTTTTGCCCCCAGAACAACAAGATCTTTGGCAGGAAATTCAAAATTATGATAACAGGAACTGTTTGGAAATAAAAAATCCGGACGTTTCTTACCTTCTGTCAGAGCCTGTTCTTCAAATACAAGATCGTTCTTTGAGAATAACTCTGACAAATGATGTTCAAGAGATTTTCCCGCTCTGGATTTCCTCCGGTTCAATACTTCATTGGCGATCCTGACAAATTCATCGACAGATTCAAATGCGTTTTTGAGTTTGCCGGAATATATTTTTTCTTCTATAAGTCTAAAAAGTCTATATTCTGCATCGAGCCAAGAAAGGAGCAATGAATCAGGCGACTTTATAAAATCGGATTTACTGATCGAATGAGCCTTATTAAAGTTCAATTGAGCCAGCGAAGACATCTGTAAGGTTGTCGGAAAATCATCCAATTCACGCACATGTTCCTGAAAAAACATCTCCAATTTCTTATCCGGATCAGTGCCTCCAGCGGTTATCAGCTGATTAGTTTCATTCGGGCTAAGATTAAAGTAAGCATAGAACCCATCTATATCATCATCTGAGGATAACACATAAGCTACATAATCAGAATCTGTCATTTTGCTCAAAATAAGCAATGACCCTATATATTCGTCATTCAGGAACGGAAAATCGCGCCCGAATCGGGTGATACGGTATTCATTTCTTGTCCTCTGACCGTAATATTTCATACGGCTTGTAGTATAAAAATCATCTTGCCACAGGATGCTGACAGTCTTTTCTTTGTTCTCGCCTTTACGTCCTAATTCATCGAACAATAACGGAGCAGCACATTTCGGCACATAGAAACCCGATTGATGTCCACCGGTCTGACCTGTATCATTCGCTGTTATATAACGGCACCATGCCTTCTTCGAACGCTGTATTGCATTTATAGCAGACTCAAGCAGATTGTTCATTTTTCTTCAATACTTTAATTATTTGTTCAGCGACTGCGGTTATCAACGGAACAACGACCGAATTACCGCATTGCCTATACGCTTGGACATCAGAAACCTGATCAAGTCTATACTCATCCGGATAACCCATCAGTCTGGCACATTCACGAGGAGTAAGCCTCCGAGGATTCATCCCCTCTCCACGAGGAATCAGTATTTCCGAGCCGTCTTTATAGTAACGGGCACTCAAAGTTCTGGAAATACCTTTGATATCAACCAGGCCGAAACCAAATCCATTGCCCTTTGCTTTATGCTTGTCTGCATAATTTTTCAAATATGACCAAAGCTTATCGCTCAGAACATACTTATCATCCACTGCCGATTCCAATATTTCCGTCATAGAGTGATCTCCTCTACCCACAGGGGGGAATTGAAAGTCTTCCTGCCCATGAAAAACGGATTTATCAAAACCTACCATAATTATTCGCTCTCTGTGTTGCGGAACATAATCCTGCCCATCCATTACAAGATAATGGAGAGTATAATTCAGTTCTTCAAGAGTACCTTTGATAACCGCAAAGGTATTACCCTTGTCATGCGACACCAGATTCTTCACATTTTCAAGAAAAAAAGCCTTTGGTCTATGACGTGATATAATTTCAGCCACATCAAAAAACAACGTACCTTGGGCCTTATCCTTGAATCCTGTCTCACGTCCAAGACTATTCTTTTTAGAAACTCCGGCTATTGAAAAAGGCTGACATGGAAATCCAGCACACAGGACATCGAATTTTTCAGGAATATAACCCTTGACATATTCCTTTGTTATATCACCAAAAGGAACTTCACCAAAATTCGCAAAATATGTTCTTTGAGCAAATTTATTCCATTCGGAAGAAAAGACACATTTCCCTCCGTGCGCCTGCATAGCCAATCTGAAACCTCCCATACCGGCAAACAAGTCTATAAATGTAAACTCTGTATTTCGTGGCGCCGGGAACGGTATATCTAAGAACTCTTTAAAAAGACCATAAGACAATTGTGGTTCAGCCACACAATTGTCAGCCTCTTTCTGTTCTGAATCTGCATGTCTGTAATATAAATCAAGACATCTTTCAGAATAAGCCGCAATATCCATATCTACAGTATCATCCAACCTATGAACATAATGACTTATTATTGCTAACTTGTCCTCATTAGAGTAGTTACAAGACAGCTCTTCATTATTGCATGGAAAGTCCGGGAATTTAAATTTAAACAGATTTTCTATATTTTTTCTCATTGGATGATTCAATACTTATAGTTCACAAAATTAGATAAATTATTTCGTCTTTACAATTCCGAATTATTGAAATCGTAAAAAGCCTTGTAGTTATAAGTCCTTTCGTTGACATTTTTAATTCGCTTTTTACATAGTTTTTTACTAAATTTGCCACTCAAATAAACCACAGTCAAATATGGACCGCAAAGTTAGAGTGAGATTCGCCCCCTCCCCCACAGGGCCTCTTCATATCGGCGGCGTCCGCACCGCCCTTTACAATTATCTTTTTGCACGCCGTCACGGCGGCGACATGATTCTCCGCATCGAGGACACTGATTCGAACCGTTTTGTGCCCGGTGCCGAGGACTATATCAATGAATCGCTTGCATGGCTCGGCATCAAGATCGACGAAGGTGTGCGCGAAGGCGGCAACTTCGGGCCCTACAAGCAGAGCGAGCGCCGCGACATCTACCGCAAGTATGTGAAGCAGCTCCTCGACAACGGCAAGGCCTACATTGCCTTCGACACCCCTGAGGAACTCGAAGCAGCCCGTGCCGCAACCCCCAATTTCCAGTATGACGCCTCGACCCGTCTGGGAATGCGCAACTCACTCTCTCTTCCCGCCGAGGAGGTGAAAAGCCTGATCGACGGCGGCACTCCCTACGTGGTCCGCTTCCTAATCGAGCCGGGCCGCGACGTGGAGGTCAACGACCTGCTCCGCGGAAAGGTGACCATCAATTCTTCGATCCTCGATGACAAAGTGCTCTACAAGAGCGCCGACGATCTGCCCACCTATCACCTGGCCAACATTGTCGACGACCACCTGATGGAAGTCTCCCACGTGATCCGCGGTGAGGAATGGCTCCCCTCGGCACCCCTCCACGTGCTTCTCTACGAGGCATTCGGCTGGGCCGACACGCGCCCCGACTTCGTGCACCTGCCCCTGCTGCTCAAGCCCGACGGCAAAGGCAAACTCTCGAAGCGCGACGGCGACCGCCTCGGCTTCCCTGTCTTCCCCCTCGAATGGCACGATCCAAAGACCGGAGCTATCTCGTCGGGCTACCGCGAGTCGGGCTATCTGCCTGAGGCTGTAATCAACTTCCTCGCCCTGCTCGGCTGGAACCCCGGCGATGACACCGAGATCATGTCGATGGACGAACTTATCAGCAAATTCTCTTTCGACCACTGCTCCCGCTCAGGCGCCAAGTTTGCCTTCGACAAGGGCCGCTGGTTCAACCACGAATACATCCAGGCCACTCCCGATGCCGAACTGACCCGCCTCTTCCGCCCTGTGCTGGAAGCCAACGGCGTGAACCCCGACGATTTCGGCGACGACTACATAACCCGCGTCATCAGCCTCGTCAAGGGCCGTGTCAACTTCGTGGCCGAGCTCTGGGACCAGTCGAAATTCTTCTTCAAGGCCCCTGAGACCTATGCGGAAAAAGACATCAAGAAGCGCTGGAAGCCTGAAACACCGCAGCTGCTCGCCGAACTCATCGAACAGCTCCGCGCCCTCCCCGACTTCAGCTCTGCCGCAGCCGAGCCCCCGGTGCTCGAATGGGTGGCAGCCAAGGGCTATCATCTCGGCAACGTCATGAACGCCTTCCGCCTGACCCTGGTGGGCGAATGCAAGGGGCCCCACATCTTCGACATCACCGAACTGCTGGGCCTCGAAGAGACCGTCAGACGCATCACCCGCGGCATCGAGACCATCAGCCTCCCCGAAGCATAGTCAACCGGACATCAATCCTCACACACACAGTATCTCTCACACAGAATCTATCGAAACAGAACCATGATACGCGTAGGAATCATCGGCGGTTCCGGTTATGCCGCCGGAGAGTTGGTCAGAATTCTCCTCAACCACCCCGACGTCGAACTGAAGTGGGTCCACTCCCGCACCGTGGCCGGACAGCGCATTGTCGACGTCCACCAGGGACTTCACGGCGAGATCGACATGAGCTTCTCAAACACGATCGACCTGAAAAACATCGACGTCCTCTTCTGCTGCCGCCCCGCAGGCAAAACCCGTGAGTTCATCGAAACCCACACCATACCGGAAGACCTCAAGATCATAGACCTCGCCCGCGACCACCGCATCGAGGACGGCTCGCATGACTTTGTCTACGGTCTTTCAGAACTGAACCGCAAGCCGATGGTGCGCGGAGCCAAGCATGTGGCCAATCCCGGCTGCCTCGCAATGGCCGTGGAACTCTCGCTGATACCCCTGGCCAAAAACCTGCTGCTCAACTCCGACATCCACACCACCATCGTCACCGGAGCCACAAGCGAAGGAGCCGAACGCCGGCCCACAACCCACTATGCCTGGCGCAACGACAACATGGTGGTCTACCGCCCCTTTGCCCATCCGCAGATGCCTGAGATACTTCAGGTGCTCAGAGCCATGCAGCAGAGCTTCGACTCACAGATCCACATGCTGCCGATGCGCGGTTCATTCTCGCGCGGCATAATGGCAGTCAGCTATCTCGACTGCCCGCTGGAGCTCACCGAGATCATCAGGATCTACAGCGAATACTTCGCCGACCACAACTTCACGTTCATCACCTCCAAGATTCCTGACCTGAAAGACGTGGTCAACACCAACAAGTGCATCATCCACCTCGACAAGATCGGAGGCAAGCTGCTCATCACAGCCGTGATCGACAACCTCCTCAAGGGAGGCGCCGGCAACGCGGTCCACACCATGAACCTGCTCTTCGGACTCCAGGAAACCACCGGTCTCACCATGAAGGCCACCGGCTACTGATCTGTCACCGTCTGTCACGGGCACCTCTGCCTGCTGAGACACATCATCACCATCAAGCGGCTGCCCCGTCCGGGCGGCCGCTTTTGCTTCACGCCGGCGCGCAGCAGCCTCGCGCGCACGGCGTGAGCGCGCCATAGCCTTGTCAATCTCAGGCCGCAAAAGAGCAAAAGTCATCAGCGCGTCAATGCCGTCTGACCTGACCGGAGCCGGGCCGCCGGCCATATAGCCGTCGATAATGTGCATGATCATAAGATATTGGGTTCTGTGGTCACAGAGATATGACGTGGCTATGCCGACGCGGTTGCTGATATCATCATAAAACTTCTGTGACACAGGGCGTTTGGGCTCGGCCTGACGCTTCTGTCTTTTTACCTTGGTATTATTTTCGGTAACAGTGGTTTTCATAGCTTCAAAACGTGGTTGAAAGGTTAAAAGGTTATTGAAATCCATATCGGAAAGAACTTCTGCAAAGATACAACACCCGGCCCCCGAAAGAGTGCGATAATGCGGAGACAGGCCGTCCGGAGCCGTAAATCGGTGTCCTCGACCGGACACCTTTACCGGGGTAATAGCTAACCCGTGACACCTGCGCGCCTTGCGCTGCGGTGTCACGGGCTACGAGTAAATCTGCGTCCTCCGGACGCCAGGCCGGCCGGACAGCGGGTGTCAGCCATGACGCCTTCCGGACGGGCCACGGGTGGCGGATGTCCGCATGACGGATTTCGGACGGGCCACGGGTGGCGGATGTCCACATGACGGATTTCGGACGGACCGCGGACAGCGGGTGTCCGCAAGGACACCGGTTTACTCGTAGCCCCCGACACCGCAGCGCAAAGCGCGTAGGTGTCGGGGGGAAAAAGACATTCATGCCAATGTGGTGTCCGGTCGAGGACACCGATTTACCGCCCCGGATGGCCCCGCGATCGGCGGGTGTCCGCCATGACGGGTCCCTGACGGCCCGCCGGCGGGCGCACGAAAAAGCCCGGCGGGACGCTGGTTCCACTGCCGGGCTGGGTAATAAAAAGTCGGGAGGCGGGCTTTTGGTGCCGCCTCTCTAAGGTTTCTACGGTTTAGAAACCTTCAATCGGGGCAGAGAGAGCCGAATTGTGGTTCGAGCTCTGCTCTTCGCTTATAGCCTGAGGCCTGTGGCGGGAGGCTACCTTGATGAAGCGTGATGTTGAATTCACGTTCATCTATAAAACCACCCTCCACCGCCTATGGTTGCCTCACGGCCGCTTAAAATAAGCAAATTGATGTTGAATATCGCAAATATCGCCGAAAAGGCTTATCTTTGCAGTTGGAAATCACGTATCGCAGAAAAACTATGGCAGTAAACAGAAAAAACCGCGGCGGAGCCGGAGCCGGCTCACCGGTGCGCCCGAAAAAAGCTCTCGGGCAGCACTTTCTGACCGATGAAAGCATTGCCGCCCGCATTGCTTCGACCCTCGATGACTTCAAGGGACTGCCCGTGATGGAGGTAGGCCCCGGAATGGGCGTGCTAACCAAATATCTCATTGCCGGCGGCCACGATGTAAAAGTGGCCGAAATCGACGGCGAGAGCATAGAATATCTCCGCTACAACTACCCCGAACTGTCGGGGCGCATCCTCGATGCCGATTTTCTGAGGCTCGATCTGGCGCAGACCTATCCCGACGGACAGAAATTCTGCGTGATCGGAAATTACCCATATAACATCTCATCACAGATCTTCTTTCATGTGCTCGACTACCGCGACCAGGTGGTCTGCTGCTCCGGAATGCTCCAGCGCGAAGTGGCCGAACGCTTCGCTGCCGCTCCTGGCACAAAGGCCAGAGGCATCCTGAGCGTACTGCTACAGGCCTGGTATGACGTGGAATACCTCTTCACGGTGAGCGAGAACGTGTTCAACCCGCCCCCGAAAGTCAAAAGCGGAGTCATCAGAATGACCCGCAACGGCGTGACCGACCTCGGCTGTGACGACCGTCTGTTCAAAACCGTGGTGAAGACCTCCTTCGGCCAGCGGCGCAAAACACTGCGCAACTCTCTGCGCGGACTCTTCCCGGCCGGAGTGCCGTTGCCTGACGACCCGCTGCTCTCCATGCGCCCCGAACAGCTCACTGTCAAGCAGTTCATAGAGCTCACACGGCTCATCGCCTCATGCGCCCGTCAGGACTGAATGACCCTCTGACATGGCGCCCCGAATGAGCAAACCAACGGAAGTCTTACCCCACAAGCACCACTCCAAAAGCCTCGCACCATGAAAGAATTCACCCCCGAATATCTCGAACATCTCCGCAAAATAATCCATGACCGCGCCGACACCGCGGCCCGCGAGGAACTCGCCGATCTCCACCCGGCCGACATTGCCGAACTCTATCAGGATCTCGACCTCGAAGAAGCCGAATATCTCTTCAAACTTCTTGACGAAGAGATGCAAGCCGATGTGCTCATGGAACTCGACGAGGATGACCGCGCCAAGCTCCTCTCTAAGATGGACGTGGCCGACATCGCCAAGCAGATCGAACACCTTGACACCGACGATGCCGTTGACATCATCCAGGAGCTCGACGAGGATGACCGCGAGAAGATCCTCAGCCACATCGACGACGTCGAGCAGGCCGGCGATATCATCGACCTTCTGAAATATGACGAAGACACTGCCGGCGGCCTCATGGGCACCGAAATGATAGTGGTCAACGAAAACTGGAGCATGCCCGAATGCATCAAACAGATGCGTATGCAGGCCGAGGACATGGACGAGGTCTACTACGTCTATGTGGTTGACAACGAAGACCGTCTGCGCGGCACCCTCCCGCTGAAAAAACTCATCACCCACCCCTCGGTGTCGAAAATACGCCACGTGATGGAGACCGATCCGGTGGCCGTGAAGGCCGACACGCCGATTGACGATGTGGCCCTCGATTTCGAAAAATATGACCTTGTGGCCATGCCGGTCATCGACTCCATAGGCCGTCTGCTTGGACGCATAACCGTCGACGACGTCATGGACAAGGTGCGTGACTCAAGCGAACGTGACTACCAGCTGGCATCGGGTCTGTCAGGCGACGTAGAGAGCGACGACAAACTCTTCGCCCAGACCAAAGCACGCCTGCCCTGGCTCCTCATCGGCATGGTGGGAGGACTGTGTAATTCAGTGATTCTCGGACGTTTCGAAGGTGGATTCGTGGTCGATCCGGCCCTAGCCCTCTTCATCCCCCTGATCGGCGGAACGGGTGGAAACGTCGGCACCCAGTCATCGGCAATCGTGGTGCAGGGCCTCGCCAACGGTTCGCTCGACATCAAGAAATCCTCGCGCCAGCTGCTCAAGGAGCTCGGCGTCGGACTGCTCAACGGCAGCATCATAGCCCTGCTGGTATTCCTCTACAATTTCTTCACCCTCGGAGCCGGCCATGAGGTCACCACTTTCGCCGTCTCAATCTCGATATTCTGTGTGGTGATGTTCGCCTCGGTCTTCGGCACCTTCGTGCCTCTCACGCTTGAAAAACTGAAAATCGACCCGGCCATAGCCACGGGCCCCTTTATCTCCATCACCAACGACATCATCGGCATGCTCATCTACATGTCAATCTCCACCTGGCTCATCGTCTTCTTCGCCCACTGATCACCCCACGGGCGGGTGTCCGACAGGACACCGATTTAATAGTAGCCCCCGACACCGTAGCGCACAGCGCGCAGGTGTCGGGGGTAAAAGATTTTCACGCCAATGTGGTGTCCGGCCGAGGACACCGATTTACCAAACCGAATGGCTCCGCGGAGGGTGGGTGTCCGCCAGGACGCAACCCGGACGGTTCCGCGGGCTGCGGGTTAGAGCTGGCCGAGTTCGACCATTGTGGCCACGCGCTCCACTATGGCATCCTTGCGGTCTTTGTCGGGGTTATAATCCGTCTTGAGGTTCACGCCGAAGAGACGGCCGAAGGTCTGCCAGAATCCCGCACGGAAACTGCCGAGGAATGCTTTCAGAATGTTGTAGCTCGACTGATTGGTCTCGCGGTTGATGAGCTTTACAAGCATCTGGGCCTGCGACTTGGTAAACTTCTTCAGGGCAGGCTTATACTGCTTGAACACCTCCCCCTCCATGCGTTTCAGATGCTCCTCGCGCTCCTTCTGGGTGGGGAAAGTCTCGATGTATTCATAGGTCTCGATCAGCGTCTCGCAGATGAGTTTGGCATAGGGGAGTGTCTTTTTGACATCGCGCACGGTTTTCCAGTAGAACTCCTCCTCCTTCTTGTTTTTGAACTTCAGCGGAGGAAACACGGTGACATCGGCGAGCACCAGCATCAGGGTCTGCTCGCCGTCCTCGCCGTCGAAAAAGTAATAGCCGCGGATCGGCTTGACCCTGCCGTCGCCCACCTCCACATCGGCCTCAGGACCGTCAGGCACTGCCTGAGCGGCGCCGGCGGCCTGCGCCACCGAAGGCGCGGCCACCGTCACAGCCGTCAGTATGAGGGTGAGTATAAGTTTTCGGATCAGGATCATAATATCTATATAACAACCAGGCGGTTGGAAATGTCGGATGAGGGGGCGTGGCGGAGAGACGAGACTGTCACTTCTCCTCTCCGTGCTCTCCGCGGGGCTGGGGCGGATAGTCGACCGTGTAGTGCAGGCCGCGAGACTCCTTGCGCTCCTTGGCCTGGCGCATGATCAGGTAGCCCACATTAATTATATTACGCAGCTCGCAGATCTCACGCGAGGCCTTTGACTGCTTGAAGAGCTTCTCGGTTTCCTCATAGAGGATGTCGAGGCGGTTCCAGGCGCGGTCAAGGCGCAGGTTGGAACGGACTATGCCCACGTAGGTGCCCATGATCTGGTTGACCTCCTTGATGCTCTGGGTGATGAGCACCATCTCTTCGGGGTGGCGGGTGCCCTCGTCGTTCCAGGAGGGCACGTCGGTGCGCCACTCGTAGTGCGAGGCGTTGGCAATGGCATGTCTGGCGGCTGCGTCGGCATAGACCACGGCTTCGATCAGCGAGTTGGATGCCAGGCGGTTGCCGCCGTGAAGGCCGGTGCAGGAGCACTCGCCCACGGCGTAGAGGCGCCTGATCGACGACTCGGCGTTGGAGTCGACCTTGATGCCTCCGCAGAGATAGTGGGCGGCGGGAGCTACGGGTATGTAGTCTTTGGTGATGTCGATGCCGAGCGAGAGGCATTTGGCATAGATGTTGGGGAAGTGGCGGCGGGTCTCTTCGGGGTCTTTGTGGGTCACGTCGAGATACACGTGGTCATCGCCGGTGAGCTTCATCTCCGAGTCGATGGCGCGGGCCACAATGTCGCGCGGGGCGAGCGAGAGGCGGGGGTCATACTTGTGCATGAACTCCTCGCCCTTGAGGTTGCGGAGCACTGCGCCGTAGCCTCTCATGGCCTCGGTGATCAGGAAGTTCGGGCGGTCGCCGGGATGATAGAGGGCCGTGGGGTGGAACTGGATGAATTCCATGTCCTTGACGGTGCCTTTGGCGCGGTAGACCATAGCGATGCCGTCGCCGGTGGCCACGAGCGGATTTGTGGTGGTCTGATAGACGGCACCTACACCGCCGGTGGCTATGAGGGTGATGCGCGAGAGGAAGGTGTCGACCTCGCCTGTCTGCGTGTCGAGCACGTAGGCTCCGTAGCATGTTATGTCAGGTGTGCGGCGGGTCACTATCTTGCCCAGATGGTGCTGGGTGATGATCTCGATGGCAAAATGATGTTCGAAGATGTCGATGTCGGGGTTCGACCTGACAGCCTTGATGAGCGATTCCTGGATCTCGAATCCGGTGTTGTCGGCATGGTGGAGGATGCGGAACTCCGAGTGGCCGCCTTCGCGGTGGAGGTCGAAGCTGCCGTCTTCCTTCTTGTCGAAGTCAACGCCCCAGTTGATAAGCTCACGTATCTGTCCGGGAGCCTCGGTGACAACCTTTCTGACGGCCTCAGGGTCGCTGAGCCAGTCGCCGGCTATCATTGTGTCGTTGATGTGTTTCTCGAAATCGTCTACTTCGAGGTTAGTGACCGAAGCCACTCCGCCCTGGGCGAGGGCCGTGTTGGCTTCATCGAGAGTGGTCTTGCAGATCAGGGCCACTTTGCCCTTTGAGGCGACCTTAAGGGCAAAACTCATGCCGGCTATGCCTGAGCCGATCACAAGAAAATCATATTTGCGTGTCATGGTTTTTAAGTCTATTTTATAGCGGCCAGGCCCCCTTGGGCGGTCTCTTTGTAGATCGACGGCAGGTCATGGCCCGTCTGCTTCATCACCTCGACAATGCGGTCGAAGCTGACCGAGTGGCGGCCGTCGGAGAAGGATGCGTAGAGGTTGCTGTCGAGCGCGCGGGCGGCGGCATAGGCGTTGCGCTCGATGCAGGGTATCTGCACCAGCCCGCACACCGGATCGCAGGTGAGTCCGAGGTGGTGTTCGAGTCCCATCTCGGCCGAATATTCGATCTGGGCGGGGGTTCCGCCGAAGAGCTGGCTGGCGGCTGCGGCGGCCATAGCGCAGGCCACTCCGACTTCGCCCTGACAGCCCACTTCGGCTCCTGAGACAGAGGCGTTGCACTTGACCACGCTCCCGAAGAGTCCGGCGGTGGCGAGGGCGCGGAGTATGCGCTTGTCGCTGAAGCCTTTCGAGGTCGAGAGATGATAGAGGACAGCCGGGAGCACTCCGCATGACCCGCAGGTGGGTGCGGTGACGATCTTGCCGCCCGATGCGTTTTCCTCGCTGACGGCGAGGGCATAGGCGTAGACCAGGCCGCGGCTGCGCAGGCTGTCGTTGTGGCCTGAGGCGTGGAGATAATAGCTGACGGCCTTGCGGCGCACTCCGAGGCCTCCGGGGAGCACCCCTTCGGCGTCGATGCCGCGCTCTACGGCCTCTTTCATCACCTGCCAGACCTCGCGCAGATAGTCCCAGACATCGCTGTCTTCATATTCGTCGACGTATTCCCAGAAGCTTTTGCCCGACTTGTCGGCCCAGTCCAGGATGTCGGAGATACGGCTCAGGGGATAGACGGTCTTTGCGTCGGGACGCTCCTCGCCCTCGTGGACAATGTCGCCGCCGCCGATCGAGTAGACCGTGTCGCGGCCCAGTTCGCTGCCGTCGGCGCCGAGGGCCACGAAAGTCATGCCGTTGGGGTGGAATGGAAGGAACACCGAGGGTTCCCACAGGATTGTGGTCGGAGCTGTCTTCTGAAGCTCTCCGAGGATAGCCACATCTGTCATGTGGCCCTTTCCGGTGCCTGCGAGGGCACCGAAAAGGGTCACGTTAAAGGATGCGGCCTCCGGATAGCTGGCTCCGAACTCCTGCGCGGCTTTGAGCGGCCCCATAGTGTGGGAACTGGAGGGGCCGTGGCCTATCTTGTAGAGTTGTTTTATGGATTCCATCTGTGAGGTCAAGTGGAGGGTGTGGTAGATGCTGGCTCGGCCTGTCAGCCGATGAGGGCGTGGCCGGTCATCTCCTTAGGCTGTTCGAGGCCCATGATTTTCAGCATGGTGGGAGCCACGTCGGCGAGTTTGCCGTCGGCCACTGTAGCACCGGCGCGGTCGGTCACGTAGATGCAGGGCACGGGGTTGAGCGAGTGGGCGGTGTTGGGGGTGCCGTCGGCGTTGATGGCGTTGTCGGCGTTGCCGTGGTCAGCGATGATGATCACCTCATAGCCGGCTTCCTTGGCAGCCTCTACGGTGTCTTTCACGCATTCGTCAACGGCCTTGACAGCCTTGCAGATAGCTTCGTAGACTCCGGTGTGGCCCACCATGTCGCCGTTGGCGTAGTTGACCACGATGAAGTCATATTTCTCTTCCTTGATTGCCTCCACGAGCTTGTCTTTCACCTCATAGGCGCTCATTTCGGGCTTGAGGTCGTAGGTTGCCACCTTGGGCGATGCCACGAGGATGCGTTCCTCGCCTTCGTAGGGCTGCTCGCGTCCGCCGTTGAAGAAGAATGTCACGTGGGCATACTTTTCGGTTTCGGCTATGTGGAGCTGCTTCTTGTCGAGGCTTGAGAGATATTCGCCGAGGGTGTTTTCAACGTTTTCCTTGGGGAAGAGGATGTGGACACCGGTGAAGGATGCGTCATAGGGGGTCATGCAGTAGTACTGCAGGCCGGGTATCACCTTCATGTCGGCTTCGGGGATGTCGTGCTGGGTGAGGGCCACAGTGAGCTCCTTGGCGCGGTCGTTGCGGTAGTTGAAGAAGATCACGGCGTCGCCTTCCTTGATTGTTCCGTCGACAGCCGCGTTGTTGATGGGCTTGATGAATTCGTCGGTCACGTCCTCGTCATAGCTTTCCTGCACGGCCTTGGCCATGTCAGTGGCCTTCTTGCCTTCGCCTTTAACCAGTAGGTCATAGGCAACCTTGACGCGCTCCCAGCGCTTGTCGCGGTCCATAGCGTAGTAGCGGCCTATGATCGAGGCGATCTTGCCGGCCGACTTGGCGCAGTGGGCTTCGAGCTGCTCGATGAAGCCCTTGCCGCTGCGGGGGTCGGTGTCGCGGCCGTCCATGAAGCAGTGGATGTAGACCTTTTCGAGACCGTATTTAGCGGCTATGTCGCAGAGGGCATAGAGGTGGTCGAGCGAAGAGTGCACACCGCCGTCGCTGGTGAGGCCCATGAAGTGGATGGCCTTGCCGTTGTCGCGGGCATAGGAGAAGGCATCTACAATCTCAGGATTTTCGAGGATAGAGCCGTCGGCACATGCCTTGTTGATTTTCACGAGGTCCTGATAGACCACGCGGCCGGCGCCGATATTGAGGTGACCCACCTCCGAGTTGCCCATCTGTCCGTCAGGCAGACCGACATTTTCGCCTGAAGCCTGAAGCTCGCTGTGGGGGTAGGTTTTTACGAGATAGTCCCAGTAGGGAGTAGGAGTAGAGAAAATAGCGTCGCTCTTGGAGTGATTGCCGATTCCCCATCCGTCGAGAATCATTAACAATGCTTTCTTTGCCATGATGTTATAGAAATTGTAAGATTATTGATTGCGGTATGCGGAGGGAGAGAGTAATAACTGTGCAAAATTACAGAATTCCATCCGAAAATCAAAAGTTAGAGGTCGTTTAAAATTCGTTTAAAATTCGTCACCGGCAATAGCAGCCGTCCGGCCCCCGCACGGACACCTATCGGCCGCATAGTCTGTCACGGAGTCCGCGCAAAAATCCCGCATATAGTATAAATTAATTTTTCAGAGTTACTTATCTGATTTATTCCATACATCTTCAAACGCATCCTCGGTGATAAATTCTCTGTAGCGCCAATTGATTTCGCCGAAATCTCCGGCATAAAGTGTGTGGCAGCCATCCACAGGATTTTCGCAGGACAATCGCGTCATATTGCCATCGCAGTCAACAATAACCTCTCTGACAGCACGGCTTCCGTGGAAATGAAAATAAGTCGTTTCACGGGCAAGACGGTCGGCTTTCCGAACATAACTGTCTACCCACGGCCAAGGCTTGCGCTTGACTTCATCATAAAAAGTCATTGTCCATGTATAGTATCCATATCTGATACGGTCCACGATACACGTATAAGGCAAAACGCCGTCACACTCAATGATCGACTTCAAAAATTCAGGAATTTTCCCGATATCTTTTCTTTCACATCCGGCATAGCCAACAGTCCAATGTTCATATGGCTCCATATTTGCATCCAGTTCATTTGCTTTTTCATATCCAATGGTGGTATCCTCCTCCTGTGGAAGCCCAAACACAAAACTTTTAAGCTCTTCCTGTCCTATTTCTTTGGAATTTCCGATTTTATACCATGTATTCTCATCTATCCCGGCACGAAGATATGTAAGTGCATGAAAAGCAACCTCATCTTTGACAATTTCTTCTATTTTAGGCTCATATTCAACCGGATAATTAGTCTTAAAGGCTCTGATAACAGCACCTCCAAGATAATGACAGTCTTTAAGCATGTATTGGAAATAGCTCTTGTAGCCATTACCCAATTCAACGCAGAATATATCGCCGATTCTCGTAACTATTCGCTTTGCCATATTTTCAAGGTTTCATATGTCTACATTTTCATCAGCGTTTTTGTGTGGCTGACTCCGGAGGGGATTTCGTGGGGGTAGTGGCTGACGAAGATAAGTGAGGTGGAGTTGCGCCCGGTCAGGAGGTCTGTCAGGCGGCGGATGCGCTGTTTGGCGGGAGCGTCGAGGCCGTGGAGCGGTTCGTCGAGTATCAGCAGTCGGGGCTGACGGATGAAGGCCCGCGCCAGCAACACCATGCGCTGTTCGCCTGAGGAGAGCCGGTCGAAGGTCTGATCTTTGAGATGACTGATGGCCATTAGCCGGAGCCAGGCGAGGGCTTCGCTGCGCTCACTGTCGGTGATCCGGGCATAGCGGTTGAGGGCCGAGCGCAGGCCCTGGGCCACTACATCGACCACCGGGAGGGGGCTGCGGAAGTAGAGCTGCATCTCCGGGCAGACGTAGCCTATGCGGTCTTTGATCTCCCAGATGCTTTCGCCGCTGCCGCGACGGCGGTCAAAGAGGGTGATGCGGTTGGCGTAGGCCTGCGGGTGGTCTCCGCAGATCATGCTCAGGAGCAGCGATTTGCCACTGCCGTTGGGGCCTGTGAGCGCCCAGCGTTCGCCGCGCCTGACGGTCCAGTCAAGACCGCTGATGATCCGGCGGTCGCCGTAGCTCACATGGCCATCGGTGATCGAGAATGCCACTTCATAGTCATCGCCGTCAGCTTCCGGGCGGAGTGGTAGCTGCGAGGCGTCAATTTCCTCGCAGACAAGCGTCTGAGAGCGCAGGGCGTCAATCGCGGCCCGGTCGGTGACGAGGGGCAGCAGAGTCTTTCCGTCCATCGGCAGCACGGCCACGGCGTAGGCGGGTATGTCGGCCGGATCGCATAGCAGCATCACCACGGAGGTGCCGCGCGCGGGGAGGGAGCGCAGGGCCGCATCGAGTTCGAGGCGGGAGGCGGAGTCGAGACCTATGTAGGGATTGTCGAGCACCAGCAGGTCGGGGCGCGAGCGCAGGGCGTTGACCACAAGCAGCTTGCGCAATTCGCCGCTCGACAGATAGTTGATGCGTTTATCCATGACATCGCGTAAGGCGAATGACTCGCAGAGGCGCAGCCATTCGCCGTCAGAGGCCAGTTGACCTACAAGCTCGGCGACAGTAGGCACGAAGTCATTGACGGTCGACTCCAGGCGCTGCTCGTGGCTGACCACGTCGATGCCGGTAAAGGAATGTATATCAGTGAACGTCAGCATCCTGACCTTCATGTCGGGGCGGGCGAATTCGAGGCGGTTGCCATAGGCATAGCGCCCTTTTTCCATCACAAGGCCGAGAGTCGACTTGCCGGCACCGTTCGGGCCGAGCACAACCGACACACCCTGAGGTATCTCCAAAAGCTCCGAATTGTCAAGCACAACACTGCCATAGCCCAGGCGGGGGCTGCTGAAACGTATCAGAAAATCTGCATTATTCATCTTTGCATTATCATTAAGATCTTGTTAAAAGCGACCGTTGACATCTGCAAAAGTAAGAAATCGGCCCGTCACCGCAGCATTTTTCTACCGGAATATTATAAATTATGATTATTTTGCTTATTTTTGCGGAAACTCTGCGCCGGAACCCGGTTTAGAGTTTTCTAAAAACAGCTTCTTAACCCCCTGAATCAATACCCAAATCAAACTAATCAATCCGTTATGTTCAAAGACCAACCCAAAGGCCTTATTCCTGCTGCACTCAGCAACATGGGCGAGCGATTCGGCTACTACATCATGAATGCCGTCTTAGTCCTCTTCCTCTGTTCGAAATTCGGACTCTCGGAGGAGACCAGCGCGCTTGTCTACTCGTTCTTTTACGCCGGCATCTATCTGCTCAGTCTTGTGGGCGGTGCCATTGCCGACCGCACCCAGAACTACAAGGGGACCATCATCAACGGTCTCATTATCATGACCCTCGGTTATGTGATTCTCTCGATTCCTATCCTCTCCACTTCCGACAACATCTCATGGCTGCTGCCGATGACCTGTTTCGCCCTCTTCCTCATAGCCTTCGGCAACGGTCTTTTCAAGGGCAACCTCCAGGCCATCGTGGGTCAGCTCTATGACAATCCCAAATATGCCTCGAAGCGCGACTCCGGCTTCCAGATATTCTATGTGTTCATCAACGTGGGCGGCCTGGTGGCTCCCTTCGTGGCCCCGATGCTCCGCAGCTGGTGGCTCGGCGTGCACTCTCTGGCCTACAACGCCAAGCTCCCGGCCCTCTGCCATGAGTATCTGAGCGTGACCGACTCAATGAGCACCGAGAACCTCAACAACCTCTATGCCCTCATCACCGAGACCGGAGGCAACGCCGCAGGTGACATCCAGGCCTTCTGCGCACAGTATCTCGACGTGTTCAACACCGGTATCCACTACTCGTTCATCGCCTCTGTCTGCGCCATGCTCCTCTCGCTCCTGATCTTTGTGAGCGTCAAGAAAAACCTCCCCACCCCCGGCAAGAAAGCCAAGGCCGAGGGAGTGCGCATCTCCGACGAGGAACGCCGCGCAATGGCCAAGGAGATCAAGCAGCGCATGACCGCCCTCTTCGCAGTGCTCGGAGTGGTGATCTTCTTCTGGTTCTCATTCCACCAGAACGGCACATCGCTGTCGCTCTTCGCCCGCGACTTTGTCGACACCTCATCCATCGCGCCTGAGATCTGGCAGGCAGCCAATCCCTTCTTCGTGATCATACTCACCCCGCTTGTAATGCTCATGTTCAGCGCCCTGAGCCGCGCCGGCATCGAGATCTCCACTCCGCGCAAAATCGCCATCGGTATGGGTCTGGCCGGCATGGCCTTCCTCTTCCTGGCCCTCTATTCATATTTCGAAGCCTATCCCTCAGGCATCGAGTTCCGCGAACTCCCCAACGCGATAGCTGCCACAATGAAGGCCGGTCCGTGGGTGCTCCTCCTGCTCTACTTCTTCCTGACCGTGGCCGAGCTCTTCATCTCGCCCTTAGGCCTCTCGTTTGTGTCGAAAGTGGCACCGGCCCACATGCAGGGTCTCTGCCAGGGCCTCTGGCTCGGCGCTACCGCCCTCGGCAATCTTCTGCTCTGGATCGGCCCGCTGATGTATAACAATTGGCCGCTGTGGATCTGCTGGAGCGTCTTCCTCGCAGTCTGCATCATCTCGATGGGCGTCATGTTCGGCATGGTAAACTGGCTCGAACGTGTCACCAAAGCATAAATAACTGATGCTCGATAATAACTGAATTCTCACCCCGGAGAGGACCCCTCACAGCGGTCCTCTCCGATATTTTGCAAAAATCGCCATGTTCAAAAACCAACCGGCAGGCCTCTATGTGCTCGCGCTCGCCAACACCGGCGAACGTTTCGGCTACTACACCATGCTTGCCATCTTCCTGCTCTTCCTGCAGGCCAAATTCGGCCTTGACTCCACCGTGTCGGGCCAGATCTACGCGGGCTTCCTCGCCCTTGTCTATTTCATGCCTCTGATAGGCGGCTGGGTGGCTGACAAATGGAGCTTCTCCAAGTGTGTGGTCACAGGTCTGGCCGTCATGTTTGCCGGCTATATGGTAATGGCCATCCCGACTGACATCCGCAGCACTTCATCGCTCGTGATACTCTGCGCCGCGCTCGTGCTCATAGCCTGCGGCACAGGCCTTTTCAAGGGCAATCTCCAGGTGATGGTGGGCGATCTCTACAACGAAGCCCGCTACAGCGGACAGCGCGACGCGGCATTCTCGCTCTTCTACATGGCCATAAACATCGGCTCGATGTTTGCTCCGATGGCGGCCACAGCCATGTGTAACCTCGCCATGAAGGCGCAAGGCCTGACCTATGCCGCATCGCTGCCCGCTATATGCAACGCCTATCTCGACGGTACAGAAAACGGTGCAGAACTCATAACCACCGCGGCCGACCACGGCATGAACGCCGGGACTGACCTCGCGGCTTTTGCCACAAACTATATCTCGACCCTGTCGACAGGCTACAGCTATGCTTTTGCCATTGCCTGCGGCTCGCTCATAGTCAGCTTCCTGATCTATTTCCTCGGACGCCGCACCTATGCCCATATCCTCACCGACAAGAAGCAGCCGGGCGCGGCCAAGGCTGTGGCTGAAAGCGGTCCGGAACTCACTCCGACGCAGACCAAGCAGCGAGTGGTGGCACTGCTGCTCGTCTTCGCAGTGGTGATCTTCTTCTGGATGGTGTTCCACCAGAACGGCGCTACGCTGACGGAATTCGCCAAGAGCTGCACCTCGCCCGAAGCCGGAGGCTGGACCCGCATCGGATTCAATGTGTGGGCTCTTCTGAGCATCGCCGTAGGTGTCTATGCAGCCTTCAATCTCTTCCAGTCGAAGGGCACTCTCAGCCGCGTGATCTCGGTGGCCATCATCGGCCTGGTGGGCTGGGCGCTCTGGTATTTCTATTCTGTGACACCCGATCCGCTCACCGGCATCCAGCCGCAGGAGTATCAGCAGTTCAATCCATTCTATGTAGTGGCTCTCACCCCCTTCTCGCTTGCCTTCTTCGGCTGGCTGGCCAAGCGCAAGAGCGAGCCTTCGGCTCCCCGCAAGATCGGCTACGGCATGATCATGGCCGCCGTGGCCTACGGCGTGATGCTCGTCGGTTCGCTGGCCATCACCGGCACCTCGGCGTCAGTGTCGCCCAACTGGCTTATTTCCACTTATCTGCTGCTGACTTTCGCTGAGCTTCTGCTTTCGCCGATGGGCATCAGTTTTGTCAGCAAGGTGGCTCCTCCGAAACTCAAAGGCTCGATGATGGGCGGTTGGTTCGCGGCTACGGCTGTGGGCAACTATCTGGTGTCGATCCCGATGCTCCTCTGGGGCAAGATTTCGACGGCGATGCTCTGGGGTATCCTTGTGACCATCTGTCTTGTTTCGGCCGCTTTCATCTTCTCTATCATGAAGAAGCTCGAAGCCGCGACTTCCGATTCTCCTGCGCCGACTGATGCCGACCTGCTCGAAACCGTTGAAGACGAGGCGATCTGATCACGGGGCCGTCCGGAGACCCATATTGGCGAACGCATACCCACGATGGGGCCGTCCGGAACGGTAAATCGGTGTCCTCGTCCGGACACCTCATTTACGTGAATATATTTTACCCCCGACACCTGCGCGCTCTGCGCTGCGGTGTCGGGGGCTACTATTAAATCGGTGTCCTGACGGACACCCGCTACCCGCAAGACCATCAGGGGGACACATCGGCGGACAACATCCGCCTGCGGGGGCGTCCGGAGGACGCATATTGGCAGACGCACACCGTCAGCGGGGCCGGATGGGCGTCCGGAGGACGCGGATTTACTCGTAGCCCGTGACACCGCAGCGCAGAGCGCAAAGGTGTCACGGGTTAGCTATTCATCTTGCATTGGGTGTCCGGTCGAGGACACCGATTTACGGTTCCGAATGGGATGCGGACGGGAATGTCAAGACTGAGGGACGGGCTCGGCGATGGGGGCTCCGATTTAACATGCCTTTTGACCTTTTAGCGGAGTTTGTGATCCGCAACGAATGCCAATCGGGGATTTTTTTGTAATTTTGCAGTAACGAAAAGGATGACGCTGCGATATTCAGAATTGTTTTTCACGATTATTAACACGATGTGTGCTTCCAAGTGACATGTCGATGTCCGAAAAGCTAAGTATAGCCTCATCCCACCAGACTCTGTCAGGCTGTGATCAGCCGTGCAGTAACAGCGTATAAAAAACTGAAGTCGTCTTGACTTCAATTTCCAACAGTTTCCAAGAATATTTACTTTCATAAACCGTCAGTTGAATTGAACAGATCAAAAATTTTTGGCCGCCGTCTCTCTCCCGCAGTCACAATCTCGCTCATCCCTCTCGCTTTTCTGCTCGTTACCCTCATTTCGGTAATCATTGCCCGTGGCGCCGATGCCGTTTCGGAACTCGGCCCGTGGATACTGCTGACGGCGGCGGCTCTCTCGCTCGGTCTCAGCGCCATAGGGGGTATTGCCACCCGCCGGAGCCTCATCACCGGGCTGCGCCGCAGCGCCATACAGATTCTTCCGGCTGTGCCGATTCTGATCTGCATTGCCACCGTGGCCACCACCTGGATGCTTTCAGGGGTGGTGCCTACGCTCATATCCTACGGGCTTCATCTGCTGTCGCCTAAGTTCTTTCTGATAATCACCTGCGCGGTATGTTCGGTGATTTCCGTGGCTACGGGCAGTTCCTGGACCACTATCGCGACCATCGGCGTGGCCTTTTTGGGAATAGGCGAAGTGATGGGCTACAGCGATCCCTGGATTGCGGGTGCTATAATCTCAGGGGCCTATTTCGGCGACAAGGTCTCTCCGCTGAGCGACACTACGGTGGTGGCCTCGTCGACTGCCGGAGTGGATCTCTTCGACCACATACGCTATCTGATGTTCACCACGGTGCCGGCCATGACCATAGCACTGCTGGTGTTTCTGACCGTGGGTCTGACCTCCAGCCTGTCACCCTCGCCGGAGTCGGCTCCGCTGCTCGATGCGCTCGGATCGACATTTAATCTCTCACCCTGGACAATGGCTATTCCGGCACTGACACTTGTGCTGATCATCATGCGAGTAAAGACGATCTTTGTGCTGACCGCGGCCACGATTTTCGGCGCGGCGGGCATTTTCCTGCTCCAGCCGCAGCTGTCAATTGGCGCGGCCGATCTGCTGCCTGCGCTCTGGAACGGGTCATCGCTGTCGACCGGCAATGGGGCTCTTGACGAGCTCTCAGCTACCGGCGGCATACTCGGTATGCTCCCTACGGTCTATCTGGTGCTCAGCGCCATGATTTTCGGATCGGCCATGATAGGCACAGGTATGCTCACAAGTCTTACCGAGGCGTTTACCAGCCGCCTGCGCCGCCGCACGGGGATTGTAAGCGCCACCGTGGCGAGCGGTCTGGCCATGAACTGCGCCACTGCCGACCAGTATCTCTCGCTCATTATCACAGGCAACATGTATCGCCCGCTCTATCGCCGCAACCGTCTCGAAGCCAGGCTTCTCAGCCGTTCGATGGAAGATTCGATCTCGGTGACTTCGGTGCTGATACCGTGGAACTCCTGCGGCATCACCCAGTCAACGGTGCTTGGTGTGAGCACCTTAGCCTATGCGCCCTGCTGTATCTTCAACATACTGACCCCACTGATGAGCATACTCATTGCCAGGCTCGGATTCAAGATTCCGGTGGTGGCCCCGAAAGTTCCGGCCTATAACTGAGTGGGACAAACCAAGTCAGGTTCCCGCATGTTAATCAATTGACAATACAACTATCTGCAATCAGAGTACATGCCGGATTTTTCAACCATATTAATAGCGCTGCTGCTGACCCTCTTCGCCGGACTTTCGACCGGAATCGGGGCCATGATCTCGTTTTTCACACGCCACACCGACACCCGCCTGCTGGCCGGGGCGCTGGGGCTGTCGGCCGGTGTGATGATCTATATTTCCTTCATGGAGCTAATGCCGGAAGCCTCCGAGGGACTGGCCACGGTCATGCCAGAGCGGACGGCTGCGGCTGCAATGCTCGCGGCGTTTTTCGGAGGCATAGGCCTGATAGCGCTGATAGACTGGCTCGTACCTGCCGATGAGAACCCTCACGAAGCCCATTCGATGGAGGAGCTTTCAGACAGCGGCAGCCACCACAAGATGAAACGCACCGGCATAATGCTCGCGATGGCCATAGGCATTCACAACTTTCCGGAAGGCATGGCCACTTTTATCTCGGCTCTCGACGGGCTCGAAATGGCACTGCCGATCGTCATAGCCATAGCCATACACAATATTCCGGAGGGGATAGCCGTGTCGGTGCCGATCTACCACTCTACGGGCAACCGGCGCAAGGCTTTTTTCTATTCGCTCTTGTCAGGGCTGGCTGAACCGGCTGGCGCACTGGTAGGCATGGCTTTTCTGCTGCCGTTATGGTCGCCGGTGGTCAATGCCGTCTGTCTGGCCGTGGTTGCGGGAATCATGGTCTACATAGCCTTTGACGAACTTCTTCCCGGCGCCGAAAGTTTCGGTCATCACCATCTGTCGCTCATAGGCGTAGTGGTCGGGATGGCGCTCATGGGCATCACACTGGTCATACTCTGAAGCCTTCGGCGCGCGCACACATAGCCATGTCAAGCGCCACGGCATCCTCGTAGTTGGCTCCGATCCGGCGGTCGGCTTTCTCCATCACGCCCGGCATGGCATTGTCAACCGCCACGGCATCGTCAGCCACGGCAAACATCGAAAGATCGTTGAGATTGTCGCCATAGACCGTCACTGTGTCGGCACCGATCTGCCGTGCGAGTTTCCCGATGGCCGCGGCTTTGCTTACGCCGGCCGCAAAGACTTCAAGGTAGGCCACATCGGGGTTGAAGATGTCGCGGTAAGAAGATACTGAAAGGCGACCGTCGGCCATCAGTTCTGCGGCCACCGACTCGATGGCCCTGCCCTCTCCCACGGCAAAAATCAGTACCGTTCCGGCCAGTGGCTCCTCATAGGCGTGAGGATCATCGAAGATAAAACGCTTGCGGGTGAGGCCGCAGCGCTCTTCATAGAACTTCCATTCGCGCGAATTCATGCGTCCGTTGTGGTAGACCTCAAGCATGGTGTCGTCACGGAGCACGTAGACAAATGGATTGACCCCATGCTCGCGGCAACAGCACATCACCCTCCAGGCCGCATCGGCTTCGGGATACATGACATCCATGTAACGCTGGCTGACGCGGTCCCACATAGCGGCACCGGTCATTACGATGGCAGGTATATTAATATATGTGTCTTCGAGGAGCATCTCGACTGTAGCCGGAGTGCGGGCCGTTGCTACGGTCACCGGAACTCCAGACTTTGAGAGCCGAGAGATTATCTCCGCGCTTCTTGAACTGACTCGGCTGTCGCGTCCAAGCAAAGTCCCGTCCATATCGGTCACAAACAGATGTTTCATTCGTTCTTACTATTGCATTAGAGGTTTGTTTCTAAACGGCCTCCTTAATTCGGCATCCCTTTCAGATGCAAAGTTACGTCAAATTTACGCTCTTTTCAACATCTGCGAGAGATCTTTGAGTGGTGTGTAGACCATTTTTTCATCTATTTCTCTATTTTTGGCTAAATATTGTTAAATATACGCTATGATATGCAAATGTTCCAATTTTAATCCTTACATTTGCATGTGTGTTTTTCATAGTATTAGATTAAGATAAAGGTTTAAAAAGGAAAGGAGATGTCGTGAGACATCTCCTTTTTTATCTATCCGCCTGTGAAACACCAGAGAGGGTCCGGCAAATATCGGGTCAGCGGTGGCCTGCCTGTTTTTCAAATGTCTATTTTTCAAAGCAGTCATTAAGAAACGTAAACTAAAAAAAGTTGCAATTGAGCGCAGGATATTCTAATTTTGCACTTTGAATTATAATCAGTCCATTATTTTCATTATTCCCTCATTCAAAAAATGAAACATCTTGACCTTATTCTTGCCGAGAAGCTCCTGAAGATCAGCGCAATCAAACTGCAGCCTGACAATCCTTTCACCTGGGCATCCGGCTGGAACTCACCCATCTACACGGACAACCGCAAGACTCTCTCTTATCCCGATGTCCGAAACTTCATCAAGGTCGAGCTCAGCCGCATCATCCTCGAAAACTTCGGTGATGTCGATGCCATAGCAGGTGTGGCAACAGGAGCTATCGCCCAGGGCGCGCTCGTGTCTGACACCCTTGGCCTTCCCTACGTCTATGTCCGCTCAACCCCGAAAGACCACGGACTCGAAAATCTCATCGAAGGCGATCTGCGTCCCGGCCAGAAAGTAGTGGTGATAGAAGATCTCGTGTCGACCGGCGGCAGCAGCCTCAAGGCTGTGGAGGCAATCCGCAACGCCGGCTGCGAAGTGATCGGCATGGTGGCTATCTTCAGTTATGAGTTCCCCGTGGCCACAAAGCGCTTCAAAGATGCCAATGTCAACCTCATCACCCTTTCGAACTATTCGGCACTCATCACCGCCGCTCTCGAATCAGGCTTCATCCACGAGAACGATGTAGACACTCTGAAGGAATGGCGCAAAGATCCCTCTCTTTGGACTCCCACCGCTTCTACTGAGGCTGAATAAGCAGCAGAACACTCAAAAAAACGTAATAACCCCATCAGAAGCCACCCGATCAACGGCTGTCAGCCCTCGGTCAGGTGGCTTTTTTCAAAATCTTCACCCCGAACCAATGGCAACCTACACCGGCAAACCCGTAACCCTGCCCCGCCCCATCAAACAGATCTACGAAAAAGTAGCAGACCTGTCGCAATACCGCGACCTCGTAGAGCAGCTTCCCGCCGAACAGCGCGAACAGCTCAACGGAGTGGAATTCGACGGCGAAACCGTGCGCATGGACGCACCTTCGATCGGCCAGATCGTGTTCCGCATCAGCGAGCGCACAGCTCCCACCCACGTAGGCTTCGCAGCCGAAGGCTGCCCCGTGCCTCTTTCGCTCAACATCAACCTTAAGGAAGAGGGCCCGGAATCAACCGTGCTTACTCCGGCTATCAAGATAGAGATTCCCCCGATGCTGCGCCCGTTTATCGGCAACAAGCTCCAGGAGGCCGCCAACAAATTCGGCGAAGTCTTCACCTCGCTCTTCAAGTAAGAGATCTTTACACACATATATATATAAGCAACTCTCCAAGACAGACATGACAATCCGTCCACTCCTCCGGATTCCCGCCCTTTTGACAGCGCTCGCCGCCTCAGCGGTGACGGGCGCGCTCGTTTCATGCGAGTCGGTCGACGATGACCGCATCCCCTATGCGGAGGTGCGGCTGACTTTTCTGACCGTTGGCGACTGGAATATCCACGGCGTCAAAGGCGATGCCGCTGACTCGAAACGCTATATCTTTACTTCCTCTGAAAGAATTCCTGCCGATTTCCCATACACGGCTCTTGACCGCACCGGTTTCGGAGGTCTGCTGCTGGCCACTGATGTGCTCGGCGAGCTCTATGTCTATGACCTCGCCTGCCCGGTTGAGGCACGCCCGACGGTGCGCATCGAGGTAGCTCCGGGGGCAACCGAGGCCCGCTGTCCGCAGTGCGGGAGCACTTTCGACATCTACGGAGCCACACACGGCAATCCGCTGACCGGCCCTGCCGCAGACCGCGGCTATGCTCTGAGGCGCTACCACGTGCATTCAGGCGGTCCGACCGAATACCGGGTCATCACCCGATGATTATTTTATTTCAAAAATTGTTATATATTTGTATTCAATTATAATAAAGATATGGCACGACCAATTCAAGATACCCCTATCCTAAGTGGAGAAGATGCCCGTCGGTTCGTTGAGCTGATGAATACCCCACGTCCGGAAACCACCGAACGTAAAGCCCAGATCAAGGCGGCCTATGATACAGTCATAAAAATGTTAGCCCGTAATCAGAAAAAATGAATTTTGAAGAATTTTATCGTGATTATGGCATACGTAAACTCGATTTAAAAGAGTACATCACCGCTTTTTCATGTGGCGATGATGACTTAGATGACTTTATACTAAACGATGCGCCCCTATACAGAGAGGCTTTATTGGCTGTCACTTATATCATTGAACGGAATTCTGATAAAAAAGTAGTCGGTTATTTCAGCCTTGCAAATGACAGAATCACGATTAAAGACTTTCCGTCTAACAATGAATTTAATAAATTCCGCAAACATCGGTTTGTCAATGAAAAAAGACTGACAAATTATCCCTCTGTAAAATTATGTCGCTTTGCATTAAGCAATGACATCAGAGGAAAGCATATCGGCTCTATATTGTTGGATTTCATGAAACGATATTTCGTATCAGACAATAAAACCGGATGTCGGTTTATGACGGTAGACGCATATCGCACCGCAGAGGAATTTTATCTTAAAAACGGCTTCCTTTATCTCAATAGTACCGATAGCGAAAAACCTACACGTTTAATGTTTTATGACCTCATAAATCTCGAAGATTGAGGCTATCGGGGATTCTGGAGAAGGTCGAGGGCGAATTCAAGGATGGTGTCTTTGCCTGAGAGGGCCTGGAGGGGGTCCATGTCGACCACACAGCCTTCTGTAGGCTCTACACCGGCTTCAGTGCTCCGGCCTTCGGCATCAAGCATTGAGCAGGCCGAAAAACGCACTCCCCATCCGTTAGGCAGTTCGGACGAATAGGGCATTCCGCTACCCCCGCCGGTTGTGGCTCCGACCAGTCTGACTCCGGGCAGAAGTTTCATCACAGAGGCAAAATTGTTGGCTGCAGAGAATGTAGACCGGTTTGTCAGCACTATGACCGGTTTGCCCCAGCGTATGCGGCCTATGTCGGCGGGATTATAGGTGATCTCCATAGGTTCTGAAAAAGCATCGTGGGCCGGACCGGTCTTGTGGGAGATGTAGCCCACCACGGTCGGGCGGGTGATGAAGCGGCTCACAAGAGTGCGCACGTTGGTCAGATCGCCTCCGCCGTTGTCACGGACATCAATGATCAGCCCTTGGGTATTTTTCAGGAAATAAAGCACATTGTCGAGATTGCCTTCTCCCACAGGGTTGGCGAAAGATCCGTAGTAGATATAGCCGATGTTCTCGCGGAGAATACCGTAGAGCATTCCGGAACTCTGGCGGTAGTTGAAGTTGAAATACGATTCCTCGATCAGGCGCAGCGAAAAGTTCTGCGGGTAGTCGCTCCACCATTTGCGATAGTAGGAGGTGTTGAATGCCGCCGAGAGGTTGACATGGCCGTCGCGCAGTTCGTCAAGCATGTCGGCGCAGACAATGAAAAGTTCTTCGCCCGTCATTTCAGGGCCGATGCGCCGGGCGTAGGTGTCATGTACGGCATCCCAGTCTATGTCTTTCTGGCTGAAGAAGCAGTAGTGTTCGTCAAGAATTGTCCAGAGTGCTTCGAAATTGCCGCGTGGATCATCGGCGTATTCACGGACATCGTGGCAGGAGCTCATGAAGGCCGAGAGAATCAGTGCGCTTATGATTGAGAGGGTTGATTTCATGAATGATCGGGAATGAGGGGGGTGATGACGGGGTGAGCGTGGCGTGACGGCTGATCAGTAGAGCGCGCTGATCATGCGGACTTTCCGAGGAAGGCCTTTGCGCGGGTTGACTGACATCCATTCACCGCTGACACCGACTGAGAGCGCATGGGTGAATCTGTTGGTCACGAGATGGTTGACTTTCGATGAGAAGACTGTGCCGTGGTAGCCCAGGCGCAGATTCGTCGATCCGAAGTGAAGATCGGCGCTCAGCTGATTGTCGAGCCTGAAATAGTTGCCCCACCAGGCGCAGTGAGTCAGGCCTGAATGGTCGCCGAGGTAGATCTCATAGTAGAGTTCGCCGTAGTCAGGCGAGAAGAAGACGCCGGTGACCGGGAGTGTGGGCTGATAGGTGAAAGTGACCGGCAGGCGCCAGATGCGGAGACTGTATGAGGCGAATCCGGTCAGGTTGACAGTCCAGGCGGCTTTGGCCGAAGCCGGATTGTTGCCGTTGCGGGGGTTGTAGAGGCAGCCGAGTTCGATTCCGGTTGATGCGCCGGCTGCAAGAGTAAGGCCTGGGAGCGGGCGGAATCTGCGCATCATACCCCAGTCGGCGGAGAGCATGATGTCCCACATCGATGCGTTGCGGGCGGGATTGTCGGTCTTGTCAACGCTGAGATTCATGTGCAGGCGCATGGTCCAGTCGCGCGGGGCGAAGCGCATGGCCTGATAGCGCTGATAGTCAAATCCGGCATGCCAACCTTCATATCTCAGCGGGGTCAGATAGGTGTCGGTCAGGTGGGCCGAGCCATATTCCAGAGTGTAGGCGGCAAAAACCGGACGCACTACTGTGGCGGCTGTATCTGCGTCGGCCACGGGCCGCATGCCGGAAGCCGGCAGGCAGAGCAGCAGCGAGGCGAGTGAGAGAAGTGCTTTTCGGACTTTCATTTCAGAGACTGTTTCAAGAGGGGTGTCAGAGTAGGTATCCTAAAACAGACGGTGCTGTCCGGTGAGTTCGTCGCGCACCTCATCGTCGCTCTTCTCAGGTTCAGCTACGTCTTCAGACTCCTGATCGGCGCTTTCGGAGGATTGGCCCGGCTCGGCGTCATCTTCATCGAGGATATCCTCGGTCGCTATAGGTTCGAGTTCCGTGATATGGTCGATGGCGAAGGTTGTCAGGCGCTTGCCTTTGGCCTTGACAGATTTGACAGCGATAAAATCGCGGGCCACGATCTCCATAGCCGGGCGGAAAGAGTCGGCTCCGCCGAAGACTACCTCGACATGCAGGCCAGGCTCGTCACTGAGCAGCAGCAGCGATGACTTCTCGTTGTCGCCGAGATAGCGCTGTGGTTTTGCCGTGGGTTCGAAGGTGAAGCGCTTGATGTAGGGATATTTCTGGTCGGCATCATCGAGAATGGCGGTCCAGACCTTATGGGGGGCGAATTTCTCGATGCGCAGAATGTTGTCGGGATAATGGTTCGAGGCCTCGAAGGTGGATGTGTAGTACTCGCCGTTTTTCTGGATGACGAGCACAAGGTCGCCACTGTTGAATTCGCCGAGATATTCGCCGCGACCATCGTAGTTGAGGCGCATCACGTCAGGATCATACCAGACATCGCGTCCGCCCAGGGTCGAGCGGCCTTTCTCCTTGAGCGAGAAGCGGTGGACTTCGTTGCGGGTCACGATGTTGCCCAGCGAGGCTCGCCCCTTGATGTTGATTTTCGAGAAGTCGACGTCAAACTGCAGGGTCTTGAGCCTGAGTTTTGGCTTGAGGGTCACTTTGACCACCTCGGCCTCGCCGTTGGGGTTGACGGTGAACCAGCAGACGCGGCTGCCGGGTTTGCCGCCGGTGACGTTGTATTCCTTATCGCGGGTGATGCCTGTGACAAAGAAGCGTTTCATATAATATGTGCCGCCCTTGCCGTCCTGATAGATGACATTGTAGACGGTGCGCTTGTCGTTGCGCTTGAACACGTCGACGTGAAGCACGTTCTTGTCAATGAACAGTTTTTCCTGGACTCTGACCACCTTGTAGCGTCCATCCTTATAGAAGATGATCACATCGTCGATCGACGAGCAGTTGCATAGGAACTCGTCCTTTTTGAGCGAGGTGCCGATGAAGCCCTCCTCGCGGTTGATGTAGAGCTTCTCGTTGGCCTCGGCCACGGATGCCGCCTGGATATTGTCGAAGTTGCGGAGCACTGTCATGCGCGGGTAGGCATCGCCGTATTTGCGCTTGAGGTTCTCGTACCATTCAATGGTATAGTCCGTCAGGCGCTCCAGCTTGGAGTTGAGATCGCTGATGCGGTCGTTGAAGGCCGCGATCTGCTCCTCGCATTTGTCGACGTTGAACTTAAGGATGCGCCCCATCTTGATTTCGAAGAGGCGGATGATGTCATCGTCGGTTATCTCGCGGATGAACTTGTCTTTGAATTTTTCGAGACGGCCGCGGATGTGCTCTATGGCCTGCGCCCGGCTCTCGCTTTCTTCGTAGCCCTTGTCCTTGTAGATGCGCTCTTCGATGAAGATGCGTTCGAGCGATGCGAAGTGGAGCTGCTCGCGCACCTCGCCGAGCTGGATCTGCAGTTCCTTTCCGAGGATGGTGCGGGTCGAGTCTACGTTGTGGCGCAGCACATCGCTGACGCCTATGAAGTGGGGTTTGTTTTCGGAGATGACACAGCAGTTCGGCGAGATGGACACCTCGCAGTCGGTAAAGGCATAGAGCGCGTCGATGGTCTTGTCGCTTGAGGTGCCCGGCTGGAGGTAGACAATGACGTTGGCATGTTCGCCGGTGTTGTCATCCACGCTCCTTATCTTGATCTTTCCTGCCTCCTGGGCCTTTACAATCGACTCGATGAGGGTGGCAGTGGTCTTGCCGTAGGGAATTTCGGTGATGGCGAGGGTCTTGTTGTCGATCTTCTCGATCTTGGCGCGGATTTTGACCACGCCGCCACGTTCGCCGTCGTTATAGCGCGAGACATCGATGAAGCCTCCGGTGTAGAAGTCGGGGTAAAGGGTGAATTCCTCACCGCGGAGATAGGCCACGGCTGCGTCTATGATCTCATTGAAGTTGTGGGGCAGGATCTTCGAGGAGAGACCTACGGCGATACCCTCGGCTCCCTTGGAGAGCAGAAGCGGGAATTTTACGGGCAGAGTTACGGGCTCTTTCTTTCGTCCGTCGTAGCTGAGAGTCCAGTCTGTGACCTTGGGATTGTAGACCACGTCGAGAGCAAACTGCGAGAGCCGCGCCTCGATATATCGGCCTGCAGCGGCCGAAGCACCGGTCAGCGTGTTGCCCCAGTTACCCTGAGTCTCCACCAGCAGTTCTTTCTGTCCGAGCTGCACGAGGGCCTCGTATATGGAGGCATCGCCGTGGGGATGGAACTGCATGGTGTGGCCCACGATGTTTGCCACCTTATTGAAGCGACCGTCGTCGAGCAGCTTCATGGCATGGAGGATGCGCCGCTGCACGGGCTTCAGACCGTCCTCGATGTTGGGGACGGCGCGTTCAAGAATCACATAGCTCGCATAGTCAAGAAACCAGCTCTGAAACATGCCGCGGAGCTGATGGCGGATGGTGTCGTTTGACGTGTCGACAATTATCCGCGGATCAAATCCGTCTTTGCGCACGGGCTGTGTTTCTTCCCGGCTTTCTTCAGGGTCGTCTATAGCATCTGGTGTGAATGTATCCTCGCTCATAATTTTGTGGTGGAAACAGAATTGGATTACTGATTAGGCAAAGATACGAAATTTTTGGTGTTGATGCAAACCGCATTTCGACCGTCAACGAGGGGCCAGGCTACAGGCGCGGCGCATTGTAGCAAATTGCCAGCCATGATGGCTGTTTCTGCCAAAATATCACCCAAAAGCGCCTTTTGAAAACAATTTGTTGTAAAATATGTTAAATTAATACGCTTTTATCGCCGCGAATTTGGAGGTTATCTAAAAAGTGCCTACCTTTGTAACGTGTTTTTCATGGTATTAGATTTAAGGTTAACTAAGATTGGTTGTCGAGAGACAATCAATTCTTTTTTATAGCTACATTGACAACAGCCGGTCTCTATGGTGCAGCGTAGTCTGCGTCGGAGGCCGGCATTTATTTTTCGGAGAATATTGAATATCTTTGACGGCGGTTTTAAACCGATTTTCACGATAAAGGTGCATGCTGTATGCGTATTTCATTAGGAATGAGCTATATACATGGAAGCAGATTATATAATTATTTGATATACGATGAAGAATTTTGTTTTTTTACTTGGCTGTGTCATGTCGTCGTTGTGCGGCATGAATGCGCAGACGGTTTCCGACAGTATCATGCGTGTTGAGGCTGAGGCTTTTCGTCGCGGACTGCCGGAGGGATTGCAGTCGTCTCAGAAAGATGCCATCCTGCGGGCGATAGAGGGTGATTGCGAGGCGCTGGAGAGGGTGCGCCACGGACGCAATTCGAAGCCTCCGCTACGCGAGGGGGTGGTCACGCGTGACCTCTCTCCGACGATGAGGCTATATGGGCCTGAGGGTGTCGGCGGGGCGCTTCCGCTGCTGATATATTTTCATGGCGGGGGCTGGACGATAGGAAGCATCAACAGTTGTGCACGTTTCTGTCAGGAGGTGGCGGCGAGCGGCAAGGCGAGGGTGCTTGCGGTCGACTATCGACTTGCGCCGGAGTCGCCCTATCCGGCCGGGCTTGAGGATTGCCGCGAGGCCGTGGGCTTTGCTTTCGGGAATGCCGCGGAAATCGGCGCTGATTCCGACAGGGTGTTTGTCGGGGGCGACAGCTCGGGTGGAAATCTCGCGCTGGCTACCGCACTTTCCGGCGACGAGTGTTGCAGGCGGCTCGCAGGTGTGGTGTGTTTCTATCCGGTGACGAAGGCTTATCCTGACGGTTCGGCTTCGTGGGGTGACTACGGGTCGGGCTATGGTCTGGATGCGGATCTGATGGAGGCTTTCAATAGTGCGTATATCGGTCATCTTAAAGGCGATGTCGCGGGCGATGTCAATGTCGGCGACCTGAGTGATGAGGCGCTTGAGCATCTGCCCCGGACTCTGCTTGTGGCTGCCGGGCGCGACATTCTCTGCAATCAAGGACGCGAGTTTGCGACAAGGGTAGGGGCGCAACGGCTGACGAGGGTTGAGTTTCCACAGGCAGTCCACCTTTTCATCACTGTCGGCGGTCAGCCCGAGGCATTCCGCCGGGCTGTCGAACTGACGGTCGGGTTTATAGAAGGGGAGTAGACCGGTCACTCCCGATATATTGATTTCATTAAACGGATAACCCCGCTCCACATTTCGGTGTGAAGCGGGGTTGATGTTTTTTATCCTATGACGGGAAATTGATTACTTGTTGATGAATTTCTTGCCGTTCTGGATAACGATGCCCTTGTATTCCTTGCTTACGCGCTGGCCAAGTACGTTGTACATGGGAGCGTCGGGGTTGAGGGTTTCGTCAGCGATGATGTTGCTGATACCAGACTGACCGGCTGCAGTGAATTCAAAGCCATAGAGACCTACCTGGCTTTTGGGGTTGAAGAGGTAGTAAGACTGACCGGCTTTTACAGGGAAGCTTACATAGCCGAGAGCGGGACGGTTCTGGGTGATGCCGTTGGTGTGCTGGAGGATGTAATCTTCAGGCATTTTACCAACATTGAGATACTTGGCATTGCCTTCGTCTACGCTGCCTTCAAAAGCGAAGCCTGTGTTCTGATAGAATATGGCAACATCGATGGATTCGGGAGCAAGAGGCTGTTTTGTTGCAGCGTCAACGATGTAGGTGAGGTGATTGCCCTTATTGATATATACAGCTGTCTTAAGAGTTCCGTCAGCTTTAGCATCAAACTTCCAGTACATACCTTTTGCGGGCATGTCCATTCCGGGTTCCCAATAAGTACCTGCCACACGGAATACTTCGTCTCCGTCAGAGTTGGTTTCGTAGTAGTACCAAGAAACTGATTCGGGATTGCCCTGACCCATGAGATACTGTGCGAATGTAGGATTGCAGCCGTCGACGATGAGGGCGTCGTTGCCGTCTACAGAACCTTTGAGCTGCCATGCGTCTGCTCCGGTTGCAATAGTTTTGTCTGCATTGGGGGTTGAGAGGCCGGTGAGGGTGATGTTAGCTGTTGAGGCCGAGATTTGTGAAGTGCTGAGTTCACCGGGTTTGCTTGTGTCGGGGGCTTCAGCTGTGCCTCCTGCATAGATATTGTTTGTCAGTTTTTCAAGTGTAGCTGTTGTAAGGTCAAAGTCAGCTGCGCGCCAGATTTCCTGAGCGTTAACAGACCATGCCATGCATGCCACGGCAGCAAGAGTAAAGATTTTCTTCATAAGGTTGAATTTTTAAGGTTATGGTATTATTAATGTTGAAAATTTATTTTCGGAAAGTATCGTGGATGTGATTAAATACTAACTTTAATTCTTGTATGAAGCCAAAGTTTTGACGCGGGGCAAAGTTATAAAATATTTTTATAATAAAATAGATTTATTGAATTTATTTTCATTTATTTTTAGTTAAATCTATGCGGCTGTTAAATCAGACATATGTCGGGGGCTTATTGTATGTCAGATGTTTTGGAGGAGACCTGTGGCTGAGTCCATGATGTAGCCGCTGACTCGGACATCCTTGGCCATCAGAGGGTGGTTGCGGATGAGGTTGACGGTCTCTGCGACGGCTTCGGGAGTGTCGGTGAATCCGTGAAGCCAGCTGTTTAGGTCGATTCCGCAGTGGCGCATGAGCGATATGTGTTCCTCGTCGATTCCGCGTTCACGCATCAGGTGGAGCATTTCCTCGGCATCCATGCCCTGCACACCGCAGCCGGTGTGGCCTATGACCATGATCTCGTTGACTCCGAGTTCGTAGACAGCCACGAGCAGCGAACGCATGGTGGAGTCAAAGGGATTGGTGATTGTGCCGCCGGCGTTCTTGATCATCTTGACATCTCCATTACGGATACCGAGGGCGGCCGGGAGGAGCTCGACAAGACGTGTGTCCATGCAGGTCACGATTGCTATGCGTTTGTCGGGATACTTGGATGTCTCATAGCGGCGATAGCCTTCAGAGGCTACGAACTCGCGATTATACCGAATAATTTCGTCAATCATTGCAGTGAGTTTTTTAATCTATTTTTCGGGGTTTCTTATCGGATACGGGTTTTATGTTGCAAAGATATATAAAAAACAGAGTGCCACAAGCTGTGGCACTCTGAAAAATTTTTAATCACGGCTCTGTCTTATTTTCCGACAAGAGTGTCGATGTCTTCGTCGACGGTAGAGATGGTGGCGATGTTGAATTTCTCTTTCAACACCTTTAGGATATCGGGGGTGAAGAAAGCCGGAAGGGTAGGTCCTGTATGGATGTTCCTGACTCCGAGGCTCAGGAGCGCGAGAAGCACGATGACGGCTTTCTGCTCATACCACGCAATGTTGTAGACTATCGGAAGGTCATTGATGTCTTTCAGACCCAATGCCTCCTTCAAGGCAGTAGCGATGACCACGAGCGAGTAGCTGTCGTTGCACTGGCCTGCATCGAGGACACGCGGGACTCCCTCGATGTCGCCGAGCGGTAGTTTGTTGTAGCGGTATTTAGCGCATCCGGCTGTCAGAATCACACAGTCTTCAGGAAGTTTCTCGGCAAATTCGGTGTAATATTTTCTCGACGGGAAGCGACCGTCGCAGCCTGCCATGACGACAAATTTCCGGATTTTTCCGCGTTTGATGAGGTCGATGATCTTCGGTGCGAGGGCGAGCACCTGATTGTGGGCGAATCCGGCTACGATTTTTCCGTTTTCAATTGCCTGCGGGGGCTGGCAGGAGGCCGCACGGCTGATGAGCTCCGAAAAATCTTTTCTGCCGTCCTTGCCGGAGGCTATGTGCCGGGTTCCGGGCATGCCTACTACACCGGTCGTGTAGACACGGTCGGTGTATGTGGCGTTTTTGCGAGGAGGGACTATACAGTTTGACGTAAAGAGAAACATTCCGTTGAAAGTCTCGAATTCATCAGTCTGTTTCCACCACGCGTTGCCGTAGTTACCGGCGAAATGCGGGAATTTCTTGAAGAACGGGTAGCTCTGGGCGGGTAGCATTTCGGAGTGGGTATATATGTCGACGCCTTTTCCTTCGGACTGCACGAGCAGCTCTTCAAGATCCTTCAGGTCGTGCCCGCTGACAAGGATGCCCGGGCGGTCGCGTACACCTATCCCGACTTCGGTGATTTCGGGGTTGCCATAGGTCGAGGTGTTGGCCTTGTCGAGAAGGGCCATAGCCCTGACACCGCCTTCGCCGACATTGATTACAAGTGAGAAAAGCTCGTCGGCACTGATGTCTGACCGGCTTACCTCGGCGAGCGCGTTTTCGATTATCGTATAGACATCTTCGTCCTCATAGCCAAGGTTCGCGGCATGACGGGCGTAGGCTGCCATGCCTTTGCAGCCGTAGACAGCGAGCTGTTTGATGGCGCGGATGTCGGCGTTTTTTTCGGCGAGAACACCTGTGAACGCTTCAGCCTTTTCATATTCGTCGGCCTTGGCCTGAAACTCGACTTCCGGGAGACCGGGGAGCGGTATTTCCTCCTTTTTCGCTTGTCCGCAAAGGATGTTTTTAAGCTTGAACGCCTGTGTGATGTAGTCGTCAAGCATCGGATTGTCGAAGTTTGCGTTTGTGATTGTGGTGAAGAGTGCATCGATAATGAAGTGTGACGCTTCTCTTGACGGGGTGTTTTTTTCACGCAGAGCGCGGTTGACGATTGCGATGCCACGGGTGGCATACAAGAGAAGATCCATCCGGGCTGATGTCTCTGCTTTTTTTCCGCAGACTCCTTGCAGGGTACAGCCTGTTCCCTTTGCTGTCTCCTGACATTGATAACAAAACATGTCCATAGTCGATAAGTGTGTTTGTTTAGATAGTAGCCGGGTATATTAATGTGTGTACATGTCAAGGTGGTATAATTAATTACGGCTGTCATTTTAACAGCTCCGGGGGCTTTTATGTTCAAAGCAAAGGCCGCAGTCCATTCCGGGAACGGAAGGATTGCGGCCGTTTATGTTTATGAAGTGGAAAAACCGGATGTCAGGCCGTTGGGGGGAAGAGTGTCAGGCCGGAGGTCAGAATGCCGCGGGCTTCATGGTGAGACCCGTTGTCTCCTGAAGGCCGAAGAGGAGGTTCATGGTGTGGACAGCGTTGCCTGCGCCACCTTTCAGCAGATTATCGATTACAGCCGTGATGAGCACCTTGCCGTCGATTTTGTCGAGGTGGATGATGCACTTGTTGGTGTTGACCACGTCTTTGAGGTCGGGAATCTTGGATGTGATGAATGTGAAGTTGTGGTCGGCGAAATAGTCGCTGTAGAGCTTTATGATTTCGGGGAGGTCGAGCGAGCAGTCGAGGTAGCTGACAGCCATTATGCCGCGCGAGAAGCAGCCGCGCATCGGCAGCATGTGGATCTTTGAGTTGAAGCTCTGTTGCATCGCCTTGAGGGCCTGAAGGATTTCGGGCATTTGTGTGTGGGCGAACGGGCGGTAGACCACCATGTTGTCGTTGCGCCACGCATAGTGGGTGGTGGGCCGGTGTTCCGCACCTTCGCTTGTCGCGCCGGTGATGACGGTTGTGTGGATGTCGGAGTTGAGCAGGAGGTTTTTGGCCAGCGGCATGAGTGAGAGCTCGACAGCCATAGCGACGCAGCCGGGGTTGGCTACATGGCGTGCACCGCGCACCATCGGTTTGCGGTTAAGCTCCGATAGTCCGTAGACGAAGTCGTGAGTGCCGTCCTCGATGCGGTGGTCGCGTGCGAGATCGATGATTTTGAGGTCTTCGGGCATGGTGTGTGTCTCGATGAATTCACGGGTCTTTCCGGCCGGGCGGCAGCAGAAAAGGACATCTATGTTTTTGAGATCGAAGTTGCTTGAAAAGTTCATGTCGATTTCTCCGTGGAGGCCCTGATGGACATCGACGATGCGCTGTCCGCCGACGGTGCGCGAATGAACCCATTTCAGTTCGACATCGGGGTGGTTGATTAGGATGCGGATGAGTTCGCCGGCGGCATAGCCTGAACCTCCGATTATGCCTACTTTGATCATGGATGAATATTTAAGGAGTAAAGTATTAAAGGATGAAGTATGAAGTATTAAGTATAAAGTGTGAGGTTATTAGGGTTGCGCAGTAGGGCCGGTGACCCTACTGCGCAATGGTGTCAGGATTCGGGGGCTTTGATGGTGTCGATGCCGCGCTGTATTCTGGCGATGGTCTCGTCGCGTCCGATAAGCTCGGTGATGTCGAAGATGTGCGGGCCTTTGCATTCGCCGACGAGGGTGAGTCGGAAGGCATTCATCACATTTCCGAGATGATAGCCCTTGGCAGCCACCCAGTCGAGGACGACGGGTTCTGCGCCCTTCGAGCTGAAGTCGGGGAGCGAGCGGAGCACCTCGATAAGCTCTGTGAGGATGGCGGGGGTATCTTCTTTCCAGCGTTTCTTGATGTCCTTTTCGGCGTAGGTCAAGGGTGCTACGAAGAAGAATTTTGCCTGATCCCAGAGGTCGGCAACGAAATTGATGCGTCCCTTCACGAGTGAGACCACCCGGGCGATGTAATCGTCGGAGAAATCGGCTGCGTTCACGCCGTGAGCCTCAAGGACGGGGCGGAACAGGCGGGCGAGTTCGTCGTCGGGTGTGGTCTGGAGATATTCGTGGTTGAACCAGCGTCCTTTGTCGAAAGCGAATTTAGCGCCCGAACGCGAGCAGTGGTCGAATGAGAATTTCGCGATAAGCTCGTCCATCGACATGATTTCGGTGTCGTCGCCGGGATTCCATCCGAGAAGGGCGAGGAAGTTGATGACAGCTTCGGGAAGGTAGCCCGACTCGCGGTAGCCCGAGGAGACAGCGCCTGTCTTGGGGTCGGTCCATTCGAGAGGGAACACGGGGAAGCCGAGGCGGTCGCCGTCGCGCTTCGAGAGCTTGCCTTTGCCGTCGGGTTTGAGCAGAAGGGGGAGATGGACGAATTCAGGACGGGTGTCGGCCCAGCCGAATGCTTCGTAAAGGAGCACGTGGAGCGGTGCTGACGGCAGCCATTCCTCGCCGCGGATGACGTGGGACACTTCCATGAGATGGTCGTCGACAATGTTGGCGAGGTGATAGGTCGGAAGGTCGTCGGCGCTCTTGTAGAGCACTTTGTCGTCGAGAATCGATGAGTTGATGGTCACTTTTCCGCGCAGGAGGTCGTTGACTTCCACGTCGCGTCCCGGTTCGATGAGGAAACGGACCACGTAGGGGGTGCCCTCGTCCATGAGGCGTTTCACTTCTTCGGGCTGCATCGCGAGGGAGTTGCGCATGTTCATGCGGGTCGATGCGTCATACTGGAAGTTAGGAGTGGCCGCGCGTGCGGCTTCGAGTTCCTCGGGGGTGTCGAAAGCGATGTATGCGCGTCCGGCATCGAGGAGCTGTCTGACATGTGTGCGGTATATGTCACGGCGTTCGCTCTGCTTGTAAGGACCGTAAGCGCCGCCTTCGCGGACACCTTCGTCAATCTTGATTCCGAGCCATGCAAGCGACTCGTTGATGTAGTCCTCCGCACCCGGGACGAAACGGTTGGAATCGGTGTCCTCGATACGGAGAATCATGTCGCCACCGTTGCGACGTGCGAAAAGATAGTTGTAAAGCGCTGTGCGGACACCTCCGATGTGGAGCGGGCCTGTTGGAGAGGGAGCGAAACGTACTCTTACTTTGCGGTTCATGTCGTGAAAATTGATTGCTTATTTTTACGGCAAAATTATGAAAATTTTTGCGAGATGCAAAAAGGCTGCGGAATACTTCTTTGGATAATAGGCGGAAAAGTTGTAATTTTGTCTCAGAGTCTGTTTGCTTTTCCGGCTATGAAATCAGCGGAAGCCGCCATGAGCGGTCTTGCGGCAGTCGCGGCTGTGGCCCGGACTTGGGTCTCCAAGTCATAAAAAATGGAAAAAACGCTCTTCTCCCGAGGCTATTCCGATAACCGTAAGCAAACAAAATTTCAGAAAAAGAAGTTTACCTCTTGATAGAATGACTAAAACACGATTGCCTTAATGGAGACGACAGCACCATACGTACCGGAACCGGCCATACGCCGTCTGCCGTGGTATCTCGCCTGCGTGTCGCGTCTGAGAGCGGAGGGAGTCGAGTATGTTTCCTCGACAGCAATCTCACATCAGCTCAATGTCGACTCGTCGCAGATAGCGAAGGATTTGTCGTATCTCAACATCAAGGGCAAGACACGCATAGGCTATGAGGTAAAGGAGCTTGAACGCGGTCTGCTCGATTTTCTCGGTTTCCATCGCGAGCACAATGCGGTGATGATGGGTGTCGGCAGCCTCGGCGCGGCGCTTATGGCCGACTCCGGCCTGTCGCGCTACGGGCTCAACATCGTAGCCGGATTCGATGTCAATCCCGATGTGGTCGGTACGCGGCTCGGCGGCAAGCCTATCTATGATTATTCGGATCTTGAGCGCCGTGTGAGGGAGCTTGACGCGGAAATCGCTGTTATCGCAGTCCCCGTGGAGAGTGCTGCGGAGGTCGCACAGAAGTGTGTCGATGCAGGAATAAAGGCGCTCTGGAATTTCACACCTTTCCATATCAAGACATCGCCGGCGGTGGCCATACAGAACACCTCGATTTATGCGCATCTCGCGGTGATGTATAACCGTATGCCAAAATGAAAATAATCCGTCTCGTTTCGTTATCATCCTCTCCCGACATTGATATCCACCCGGATTCGGCCCTGATTCTTCCGGGCCGTCCACTTTTCATGCCCGAATGGGGTGAGGGATGGGTGGCGTCGTTGCATCCGTCGGTCAGAATCGGCCGTCTCGGCAAGAACATCGCACGCAAGTTTGCCTCGCGCTACTATGACGGCGTGAGCCTTTCGCTTCGTGTCACCCTTAGGGAGTGCGCGGGGCTTGAGGGTGTTTTGTCGGGGATGGATTCGAGCCTTGTCAACGGGGCATGGCTGCCGGCGGCACATGCTCAGGACGGGGCGACGGTTCAGGTGTCGGTTTCCGATGTCCCGGTCTTTGAATCGGTGTCAGAGCCGATTGCGCCGACTGTCGATGAGGTCATAGCAAATGTCAGTGAATACATGACGTTAAAGATGGGCGATGTCATCATGCTGCCTCCGATTGCCGAGCCGGTAGACCTGAAAGAAGGGTCGCGCATCTCAGCTTTACTCGACGGGGAGACAGTGGTCGATCTGAGAATAGTCTGAGCAGCATCGTTCAATCCGAGGTTTTACAGGAATTGTAATACATATACAACGATATACAACGAAAGTGGCGCTTTCAATGAAGCGCCACTTTTGTTGTATGGTTTCCGACTTTGACGATGTAAAGCCCGGTCGGGAGTATGATTCGGCGGGATTCGCCGTGGTAGGCCGGTGTGCCGGCGATGGTGTAGACTGAGGCCGGCAGGTCTGAACCGCTGATGATAATAGCCTCGCCGCCTCTGACAGTGACGGGTTCGGACGCCATGATGTCGTCGATGGCAGAGTCGTCGCTGTTTCCTGCCATGAAGCGGATCAGCCGGCCGTCGGTGCGGATGTTTGTCAAGGGATAGCCGGGGTCGTTATGCGACCATGAAATGAAACGCGGGCTTGGAGGCGCAGTGTCGGCGGTGTATTCGGTGACGTTTGACGCGCCCGGGAAGGGGTCGCTGGGGGAGGCTGAGGGCGATGTACGGCTGATGGCCTCGACGAGATCTACGTGCTGGTGGGAGCGGGTGTTGTTGACAGTGTTGCTGAACCAGATGTCTTTGTCGTAGTCGATGTGCCATATCAACATGCCTTCGCCTCTGAGATAGGAATCCCAGCCCTCCTTAAGCCGGTTTTCGAAGAGGAAAAATTCGTCATCGGAATCAGTCTTGACAAGATAGGCGGTATTGGTATCGGCAAGCGGTTCGAGCGCATATTCGCCGGGACTGTCGATTACTTCTGGCTTCAGCCATCCGAGCGACATGCGTTCGAAAGATGAATAGAGAGGCGGTGTGCGGGAGTCGTTGAGATAGCAGCCGATATCAAGTACGCTCCAAGTATCGGGTGTAAGATAGGTGAGCAGCGAGTGTCCGGTATAGTACAGGTCGGGGAGTCCCATGACGTGTGAGAATTCATGGCAGAACGTACCGATGCCGTCAGGCTTGTCTCCCTCGATTTCGTTTGAACAGGCGTAGTGGTTGAGCAGACAGCCGTTGTAGTACCGGTTCATGTCGCCGACCTTCCAAGAGTGAGGCCACACGGTATTGATGTCTTCAAGGTTGCCCGACGATTCGCCACGGCCGGCATAGATGAGATACACGTTGTCGATTTCACCGTCATTGTCGCAGTCATAAATTGAAAAGTCGAAGCCTTGGGCAGCGAGAATGTCGCATGCGTCGGGTATCATGTAGGACGCGTTGGCATCATCGTAAGGCTCGTTGCGTCCGTAGTATGCCTGTGTGTGGGGTAAGGTCACCGGCCCTACGACATCGAACTGCGGAGTGAACACCCCGGCAGACGATACAATGAAATAATCGCGTGCAGAGCCTGAGGCTCTGTCCCGGTCAAAACCTTCAAGGTTTAGCATGTCGCTGAAATATTGCTGCGGCATGGGGGTCGAGAATTTCACGTCGGTATATTCGGCGAGGATTATAAGTCCGCGCGGAGAACCTGTGACGGGGAATGTCGTGGTGCTCATGGATTCCGGTGCGCGTGAAGGGGCGTATTTCGGACTGATGGCGCGTATAGGAGAGACCTCGGCTGACAATGCCGCTTTTTCAATTACAGCGTTGCTGTCGAGGTTTTTAAGGGACGTCAAAGTTGCCGGCGAACGGAACTGAGGGTCGGCGGCGGCCACTCCGCTGCTGACCATTCTCCCGTTGTCGCCTGTCTCCGCGAAACAGAGGGTCGCTCCGTCGGCCACAAGGGGGTATCCGTCGTCGGTCACAAGGTAGTGGAATCGTTCGTCACCCACCATCCGGTAGCCGACGGTCGAGCCGTCGGGGAGTGTGGCGGTATGTCTCACCGGGCGGGCCGGTGATGCTCCGAGGCTTATGGCTGAAATCAGCGCTATGGTTGCAGGCAGAAGTCTGTGTGATGAAGTCATGATGTAAAGATAGGACTTTTTTGCTTAACGGTGAAAATAAATGTGACGAAATAAGAAAAAGAACAGGTGAAATACTTGTCAGTAATGCAAGGCTGTATTATCTTTGCGTACAATGTATTTACTATATGCTATGAGAAAAATATCCTTATCTTTACTACCATGTGCCATCGGACTGATTATGGCCGTTTCGTGCAATGAGAGCGACGAGAAACCTATGGCTGTTTTTTCCGACTTCAGCTATCAGGTGACCATGCCCGACGGCGACGAAGTTGCTTCGCCCGACTGGACACCATTGTTGCCCGGATGTTATCCCGACCCGTCGATAGTCAGGGTTGACGATGATTACTATATGGTTAATTCTTCGTTTGCGTTCTATCCGGGAGTGCCGATATGGCACAGTACCGACCTGCGCAACTGGGAGCGCCTCGGCTATGTGCTCGACAGACCTTCGCAGCTCTCGCTCCCCGACAGCATCCGTGTGTCGGGTGGCATATATGCGCCTTCGATTTCCTATAATCCCCACAATGAGACTTTCTATATGATAACGACGCTCGTTGACAACGGGGGCAATTTCTATGTGACATGCAAAGACCCGAAAAAAGGTGAATGGAGCGATCCGGTCTGGTTGCCGGAGGTCGGCGGGATTGATCCGAGCCTGTTTTTCGATGCCGACGGCAAGGCTTATATAGTCAACAACGACTCTCCTGAAGGGGAGGCGCTCTACGACGGTCACCGGACCATACGCATCCATGATTTTGACTGGAAGACAGGCCGTGTGACCGGCGAGTCGAAGGTGATAGTCAACGGAGGTGTCAATATCGATGAGAAGCCCGTATGGATTGAAGGACCACACCTATATTATATAGGTGGGAAATATTTCCTTATGTGTGCCGAAGGAGGCACTGGCCCTGACCACCGCGAGGTGATATTTGAATCGGCAAGTCCCAAAGGGCCGTTCAGACCGTGCCGCATAAATCCGATACTGACGCAGAGAGGTCTTGACCCCTCGCGGCGATACCCCGTCACCTGTGCCGGGCATGCCGATCTCGTCGAGGACAAGGATGGCAGATGGTGGGCTGTGTTTCTCGGGGTGCGTCCCTACTCGGAAGACGGTCATGACATCATGGGGCGCGAGACTTTCATCCACCGTGTCGGCTGGAAATACGGCCAGCCTGTCATCACCGCCCGCGACGAGGTGCTTGAAGGGCGTCCGCAGCGCGAGCGTGAGAGCCGTCTGTGGACTGCCGACGGGCTTGTCGACGATGCGTTTTTCATCAGGAATCCGAAATCTGGTTTCTACAGCACAGACGCAGACGGGACTCTGACCGTTGAGGCTTCGCCTGTGAGATTTGCCGACAAGAAATCGCCATCGGCCATCGGACGCTGGGTGACGGAAAATGCGTTCGAACTGAGCGTGACACTCGATGAGTTCTCACCGCAGAGCCCTGAGGACATCGCGGGACTTATGCTGTTTCAGGATGATGACTGTCATATTGTCTTCGGAAAGGCGGTCAATTCGTATGGCGATGTGGTTGCGCGGGTCGATGCCCGGAGCAAGAATGACCGAGTGATAGAGTTCGAGTCGCCTCTCGACGACTCTTCGCAGCCTCTGCGTCTCAGGATAGTGGCCGACGGAAAGGGCAGCTACAGTTTTGAGTATGCCGAAGGCGATGAAGACTACCGTCAGTTGCCTCAGACAGTTCCCGCCTCGCTTCTCAGCACCCGCACCGCCGGAAACTTCACGGGCACTGCTATGGGGGTCTATGCGGTGGCTGCCGAGTGAATCAGCACGTTATTAGATTGATAGTGAAACCACAGGAATTTATGTTAATTTTAGTATTAAAGTGTTAATTATTGGATTTTTCGCGAAATAAATTATTTTTTTTGAAAATAATCAGTAAATTAGCACACTAAAATCTATTTACCTATCCCTTCTCGCTGCGCGAGGCGGCTGCGGCCCCTGAAAAAGTGCAGTGAGCATTTTATCACCTTAAACAACTGTTATGGAACCGCGTGACACTTCAATGCCAAACGACGCATTGGATAAAACCTTGAACGAAGGCGCCGCATCAGTGGCAGCCGATTCTACAAACATTTCCACTCCGACACCCGAACCGGCCGAGACCGTCTCATCGGCTGTAGCTGTTGAGGAGGAGTCGCCGGTGGCTGCTTCGTCTGAAGAGCTTTCAGAAGAAGTCGCTACGGAACGTTCGCATGAGCCTGCAACAAAAGAAAGCATCCTCGCTGCATTGAAGCTCCTTTCGGAGAAAGAACCTGCAGAGATCACCAATGAGGAAGTGTCGCGTCTGAAACAACAGTTCTATGCAATCCGCAACGAGGAGCAGCGCAACGAACGTGAGGCTTTCGTCGAGGCGGGAAATCAGCCTGAGGCTTTTCAGCCCACCACAGATGAAACCGAGGAGGCATTCAAGGCCATCCTTGCCACTGTAAAGGAGAAAAAGGCCGAGCAGCGTGCAGCCATCGAGGCCGAGCAGCAGAAGAACTACGAGCGCAAGAAGGAAATCATCGACAAGATTATTGAAATGGGAAGCGATGTCGACAATGCCAACCGTTTCTTCCAGCAGGTGCGAGATCTCCAGAATGAATTCAAGGAAATCGGCGAAGTGCCCGCTCCCGTAGCCGCCGATTTATGGAAAAGCTATCAGGATGCAGTCGAGAAATTCTACGACCAGCTCAAGATAAACAAGGAGCTCCGCGACTATGATTTCAAGAAGAACCTTTCGGAAAAGGAACTTCTTGTGGCCGAAGCCGACAAGCTTCGTGCGGAAGAGGATGTCATCGCAGCATTCCGCCGCCTTCAGGAACTCCACGAGCAGTGGCGTTCGATCGGTCCTGTGCCCAAGGAAGTGCGTGAGGAAATCTGGGGCCGCTTCAAGGATATATCAGCTGAAATCAACAAGCGCTACCAGACATTCTTCGAGGAGCGCAAGGCACGTGAGCGTGAAAACGAGCTCGCTAAGGAAGCGCTCTGCGAACGCATCGAGTCATACGAATTCGACAAGCTTTCGACCTATGCCGCATGGGACGAGATGACCAAGCTCATAATCGCCGCTCAGGAAGACTGGAAGAAGATCGGCTATGCTTCGCGCAAGTCGAACAATGCGCTGTTTGCCCGCTTCCGTGAGACATGCGATAAGTTCTTTGCCGCCAAGGCCGAGTTTTTCCGTGGCATGAAAGACACTCTTTCGCGCAACCTTGAGAAGAAAATCGCACTCTGCGAGCGCGCCGAGGCTCTTAAAGACAGTACCGAATGGCGTAAGACAGCCGACGAACTCGCCGCCCTTCAGAAAGAGTGGAAGACTATCGGCGCTGTGGCCAAGAAGCATTCCGATCAGGTGTGGCGCCGTTTCCTTGCCGCATGCGACTACTTCTTCGAGCAGAAGAAAAAGAACAACTCCGGCACACGCCGCACCGAGCGCGCCAACCTCGAACAGAAAAACGAGATTATCGACAAACTCAAGGCTCTCGACCTTGAGACTCTCGGACGCGAAAACGCAATCAAGGCAGTCAAGGACCTTCAGGCCGAATGGCAGAGCGTCGGTCATGTGCCGTTCAGCGAGAAAGACAATATCTATGAGGCTTACCGTGCGGTTGTCAACGAGCTGTATCAGAAACTCGACATTTCGCAGCGCGGTTCGCGCATGGCTTCTTTCGAGAATACGATCAATGAAATCGGCAATGACGAAAACCGTCTCTATCGTGAGCGCGAACGCCTGATGCGTGTCTACGAGCAGCGCCGCAGTGAACTCCAGACCTATGAGAACAACATGGGCTTTCTTTCGGCCAAGTCGAAGAACGCCGGTTCGATGCTCAAGGATATGGAACGCCGCATGCAGCGTCTAAAAGACGATATCGCCGATCTTGAGAAAAAAATAGCTGTCATCGACAGCAAACTCTGAAAAGACCCGACGACAGGGGAGACACGAAGTCTCCGCAGATGTTGAGCCGCCGGGTTCTACGATTTGACCATCGGATGTGGATGTAAACACGTCCGATGGTCATTATTTGATGTCGAATTGATATTTTTTTCGTCTCCGTTTACAATATTTAAGGGTATCCGACCGATTATATATAAGAGACTAGACACACATTTTGGCTATGGGAAAAGGTAACAGACACGGACGATATTTCCACAGGGCTCTGACTTTAGTTGACTTCCTTATACTTAACGGGGTCTTTTTTGTCGTGACCATACTCAACCCGTCGGTGGCTGAAATCCACACGCGCCTTATATGGGTGTTGCTCAACGTGGCCTATATCCCGGTGGCGCGTCACATCGGGCGCATCCACAAGGTCAGGGCAATGCAGATGGACAGGCTGATGCTTTCGGCTCTACACGCCGTCTGTTTCCATGCTCTCGGATTCATATTCCTGCTCTATTTCCTGAAACTCGATGCCATACCGTGGCGTGTCTTTGCGGAGTTCTACTCGGTGAGCGCGCTGATGCAGATGGCGTGGTGGCTCGGTTCACATTATCTTCTGAAGACCTATCGGCGCAGTGGCCGCAGCTATTCGCGCATAGTAATCGTCGGGTGTAATCCCACCGGCGAGCGTCTGCTGGCTGAGATGGAGCTTGACAGCGGTTTCGGCTACAGATGTCAGGGATTCTTTGACCGCTACTGTCCGCCTGATTTCGAACTGCGCAGCCAGTATGCCGGCAATCTGGAGGAACTGGAGAAATTTGTGGTCGAGAACCATACCGACGAGATTTTCTATGCCCTTTCGGGTGAGCAGCGTGAGGCCGTCCAGCTCATACTGGGCATATGTGAGAAACACATGGTGAAATTCCACTTTGTCCCTCAGATTTCTCCCTTCCTGACACGCAAGTTCCGGCTTGACTCCATCGGGCAGATGCCGGTGCTCGAAGTGCGCCACAACCCGCTTGAGCGCAATGCCAACCGGGTGCTCAAACGTGCGTTTGACATAGCCTTCTCAGGTACATTCCTCATATTCTCTCCTGTCATCTTCATCCCCGTGGCGATTGCCATCAAGCTCAGCTCTCCCGGCCCGGTGTTTTTCCGCCAGATGCGCACCGGCTACATGGGACGCGATTTTCTTTGCTGGAAATTCCGCACCATGAGGGTCAACGAGCAGGCCGACAGTATGCAGGCCACGAGGAATGACCCGCGCAAGACGAAACTCGGCGATTTCCTGCGCCGCACGAGCATCGACGAGCTGCCGCAGTTTATCAATGTGTTCATGGGCGACATGTCGATTGTCGGCCCGCGTCCACACATGCTTAAACACACCGAGGACTACCGCCGTCTAATCAGCCAGTACATGGTGCGCCATCTGATCAAACCCGGCATCACCGGATGGGCGCAGGTGCGCGGCTACCGGGGTCAGACCGAGGAGCTTTGGCAGATGGAGCGACGTGTCGAACACGACATCTGGTATATAGAACACTGGTCGTTTCTCCTCGACCTTAAAATAATCGTCCGCACGGTCATCAATGCACTTGGCGGTGAGGAGCAGGCTTTCTGACTCTTGCGCCGGCCTATTATTGTCCAATCCAATCTCATCCAGTACAATTGTCAGAACCAATACTCGATATAAAGGAACGTGCGGTCGCACTTCTGCGCCGGTTTTATGGTTACAGTGAATTCCGTCCCTTGCAGCTCGATATAATAACTACGGCTGCGTGCGGGCGCGACTGCGTGGTGCTCATGCCTACGGGGGGCGGCAAGTCGATATGCTATCAGATTCCGGCTCTGCTGACCGACGGAGGGGTGACCGTGGTCGTCTCTCCGCTCATAGCGCTTATGAAGGACCAAGTGACCGCGCTGACCGCCAATGGCATTCCTGCGGCGGCGGTCAACTCAATGCAGACCGAGGCCGAGAACCACAATATACTCCAGCAGCTTTTCACAGGCCGCATCAAGATTCTCTACATATCTCCCGAACGCCTTCTGATGGAAATCGACCGCTGGTCGCGCGATCTTCCGATAAGTCTGATTGCCATCGACGAGGCTCACTGCATCTCGCAATGGGGACATGATTTCCGACCGGACTACACCCGTCTCTCGCGGCTGAAGGAGCTTTATCCCCACGTGCCTGTCATGGCGCTCACAGCGACGGCCGACCGTCTCACGCGCGACGACATCGCCCGACAGCTCTGCCTCAGAGATCCGGCCACGTTTATCGGCTCGTTTGACCGTCCCAACATCTCGCTCCGGGTGATGAACAATCCCGGCAAGAGCCAGCGTCTGCGCTACATCGCGATGCTCATCGACCGTTACCGCCACGATTCAGGTATAGTCTACTGCATCAGCCGGAAGTCGGCAGAGTCGATGAACAATGAGCTTCTCGGCATGGGCTACAAATCGGTGGTCTATCATGCCGGTCTTTCAATCGAGGAGCGCAACCGTGCGCAGGACCGTTTTATCAACGGCGATGTTCAGGTGGTGTGTGCCACCGTGGCTTTCGGAATGGGTATCGACAAGAGCAATATCCGCTGGGTGGTCCACAACAACATGCCCCGCAACATCGAGAGCTACTATCAGGAGATAGGGCGTGCCGGACGCGACGGCGTGAAGGCCGAGGCAACGATGTTCTATTCCTACGCCGACATCATCACTCTTCAGGGGTTCGTCGACGAGAGCGGCCAGCAGGCCATAAACAGCGAGAAACTGAAGCGCATGCAGGAGTATGCGGAGTCGTCGCTGTGTCGCCGACGCATTCTGTTGAGCTATTTCAACGAGACGATGGACCATGACTGCGGCAACTGCGACGTGTGTCTCAATCCCCCCGAACGTATGGACGGTACGGTCATCGCCCTGAAGGCTATGAGCGCCATCATAAGGACTGAGGGCAAGGTCGGCTTCACGATGCTGATCGACATTCTGCGCGGGGCTTCGAAACGCGATCTCATCGACCGTGGCTACGACCGGATAAAGACCTACGGCGCGGGGCGCGACCTGAGCTATCCAGAGTGGAACTCCTATCTCTCGCAGCTCATACAGCTTGGTCTGATCGACATCGCCTATAATGAAAACAACCATCTGAAGGTGACGGCCTACGGAGCGATAGTGCTGCGCGACCGCACTCCCGTCACACTTGCCCAATACAAAGAGCCTGAACGCCGCAAGACGGCGCGCGGAAGGAAGGAGGTTATCCCCGAACCGGAACTCAAGCCGGCCGAGCGCCTGCTGGCCGAGCTGAAGGAGGTGCGTCTGAAGCTTGCGCGCAAGGAGCAGGTGCCTCCCTACATCGTGTTTTCCGACAAGACGCTGCTTGAAATGGTGCGCGTAGAGCCTGTGGACATGGACTCGTTTGCCCGTGTCGAGGGTGTCGGCGAGAAGAAGACGGTCAAATACTGGAAACCATTTGTCACCGCCATACGCAAGTTCAAGGGGATTGCCGAGTCGCTGGGGACAGGGCTGTCACACGAAGAGACGCTTCTGCTTCTCAATGCGGGCTATGATGTCAACGGCATCGCCGAGACCAAGGGTATCAAGCCGCGGACTGTCTACAGCCATATCGTGTCGCTCATCCGTCAGGACAAGCTGACCGACTTTTCGGCTATTATCACCCGCGAGCAGTATATGCGAGTGATGACCGTCGCGCGCGAGAATCCCGACGGGATGTGGGACATTCTCAACAGCGAGATGCCTGACGGCCTTCCCTCGGTTGCGCTCGCAATAAGCGACTTTCTGCTTAGGCAGAAAGAGAAATGATTTTAATAAACGTCTCTAAATATATTAGCTATGAATTCTGTCAATGAAGATGAGAAGATGAAATGGGAGACCCTCAGCAGTGAGTATCTCTTCCGCCGTCCGTGGCTCACAGCCCGGCGCGATGTCGTGCGTCTGCCCAACGGCACTGTGTATGACGAGTATTATGTGCTTGAATACCCTATGTGGATCAATGTGATTGCCATCACTCCGGAGGGTAAGTTTGTGATGGTGAAGCAATACCGTCACGGACTCGGCATCGTGGCGACGGAGCTTTGCGCGGGTGTGGCGGAGAGGGGTGAAGACCCGCTGACCACGGCGCAGCGCGAGCTGCTTGAGGAGACCGGTTTCGGTGGCGGGGAGTGGGAGCTGTCGATGGTCATTTCGGCCAATCCGAGCAGCCAGAACAATCTCAGCTACAGTTTCATCGCCCGTGATGTGGAGCGCATCGCCGAGCAGCATCTCGACGAGACCGAGGATATCCGGGTCGAATTGCTCAGCGAGGATGAGGTCTGGGATATGCTTGTCAACGACAACATGAAGCAGGCTCTTATGGCTGCTCCGCTCTGGAAATATTTCGCTCTGAAAGGACGGCAGAAATAATCGGGAGATAATAGACAAAAACAGATGTGCAGGGAATGCTTGACCGGCAAGCGTTTCCTGCACATCTGTTTTTTGTCTGTTTATACGTCAGTCCTGATTGGCGAGGTGAGTTGTTCAGCGGGTCACGACGCGATATTCTGTCGCTCCGCCCGAGACGACCGAGTAGCGTCTGAGGGCGTAGCCCCGTTCCTGTGCCGGGCCTGAGATGGGGTTGCCACGGTTCTGGAACACGTCGAACGTGCTCCCGCACGATGGGCAGCGGGCGAAGAGTTCGCCTTCGGGAATGGACACGCGGACGTTTGGGCGCACTTCGAACGGACATGCGAGGTCGTAGGCGTGGAGGTCGCCGAGCACGTCGGTGACGAGCAGCAGGCCGCCGTAGCCGGTGCGGTCGAGTGTCGTGTAGGGGAAGTTGGAGGGGACGCGCTCCTTGGAGTTGAATATGTAGGTGCGCGATGAGGCTGCGTCGCCCTGCACGCCATATATGTTCCAGTCGCCGACGGTGTGGAATGTCAGATGGACTTCGGCGTATGGGATGCGGTCGTCATCGACCGACTCGCATGCCGTCAGCATAGCTGCGAGCGTGAGCGCCGGGAGCAGTTTGCGAAGGAGAGCGGGCATGGCGGTGATATATTTACTGGAAAATAGAGGTGAAGACTTCGCCGAATTTATCGGCTGCTTCCTGAATCTTGTTTCCGATGAAGGGTTTGAGCATCGGGGGTATTTCAATTTTGACTGCCGGTGTGAGTATGGTCGAGTCCTCGCCGGCTTCCTTGAGGTTGACGCTGAGGCTGAGGGGGACGGGGCATCCTTCGGCCGAGAAGCTTACGCGGCTTGTGGGGATGCGCTCGCTGATTTTAAACACGAGCTGTCCGATGGCGGGGGCTTCCATGCGGATGCAGTCACCGTCGAATTCGACGCCGTTGAGCTTTTCGCGATGCTCTTCGGGGAGCTGGTCGACGAGCGAGCGGTATTGGCTGAGGTCAGCCACACGTTCGTATATCTGTCCGATGGGACGGGGTAGTGTCACGGGTTTGCCTGTATATGTTGCCATAACTTTAGCTTTTTTGTGGTTGAGGTTTGTTTTTGTTTTATGGTGATAAAAGCCACCGGCCCGTTGAAATTCTGATTGCGGACAGGTGGCTTATGATTTTTCTATCATTATTGACGGTCGGTCGGGCCGTTTGGGCGGAGCGACGGTCGTCAGAGGGGATTTATTCATCGACCTTGGGGGAGTCGGGAGTCCAGAGCGAGGGGTCTTTGCGCCATTCCTTGAGGGTTGCGACGTCGCTCTCGCGGATAAATCCGGTTTCGAGGGCTGCGGTGATGAGGGCCGAGTAGTTCGAAAGTGTCATGAGGTTGACGTTTGCTTCCTTGAAGCGCTTTACTGCCACGGGGAATTCGTAGCTGAATATAGCGACCATGCCGATGACTTCGCAGCCGGCGTTGCGGATGGCTTCGACGGCCTTGAGGCTGCTTCCGCCAGTCGATACGAGGTCTTCGATGACCACTACTTTCTGTCCGGGGCGGAGGTCGCCTTCGATGAGGTTTTCAAGTCCGTGATCCTTGGGGGTCGAGCGGACATAGACGTATGGGAGACCGAGTGTGTCGGAAACGAGAGCGCCTTGGGCTATCGCGCCGGTGGCCACACCTGCGATGGCGTCGACATCTCCGAAGTTCTCGAGGATAATGCGGGTGAGCTCGACCTTGATAAAATTGCGGACATCGGGATAGGAGAGTGTCTTGCGATTATCCGTATAGATGGGTGAGTTCCAGCCTGACGCCCAAGTGAAAGGGTTTTCCGGCTGAAGTTTGATAGCACTGATTTTCAGTAGCTTCTCTGCGAGGATAAGGTCAAGATTTTTCATGTGGATTGCTATTCGGGAAATAGGTTGAATGAATTGATAATATTCGGGCGCAAAATTAGAATTTTTGCCGTCGAAATGCAACTTTTTTTAGTTTACGTTTCTTAAAAAAGTTGTTTTTTAACAAGAGCCAGCGAACTGGACGACGGGTTTGCGTGGCATTTCAGAGGAAGACAGCACAGCGCCTTGTCGATATGCAGTTTACGACAAAATGGATAATAAAAAAGAAGATGTCTCACGACATCCTCTTTCCTTTTTAAACCTTTATCTTAATCTAATACTATGAAAAACACACATGCAAATGTACGCATTATAATTGATACAATAAGTAAAACCCAATTGGTTTTAACTTTTTTTGACTAAAAAATGCGCAAAAAAGTCCAAAAATGGCTCCATTTGCAAAAATTCTGCCCTCAATAGCGATTATTTAACCTTCGTAAATTGGATTTCGGCGTTATAGGCAGGTGAAAATGACATTGACAGACGTGTTACTGTACTGCATGGTTTTCCACCTTTGGTTGCAGGCTTCCATCCGCGCAGGAGTCGGACAAGCCGCATGACTTCTTCGTCAACCCTGACGTTGCACCTTCGTACATATTGTGGATTGCTGACTGTTCCGTCTGGAGTGATAATGAATTCGACAGTGGCTGTCCCGTTTAGTGCGGATGGGATTGCGGCATGAGGTTTCCGGGCATTCTTCCGCAGGAAAGCATAAAGAGCATTGATTCCGCCGGGGTATACGGGCGCGGTAATCTTGTTTGCTGCGGTCTTGACCTCGTTATATAGAGAAGTCGCGGGTTCATATCCGTTTTCATATAGTTCGGTCAGGAGGCTTAATGCTCCTTCCAGATTCTTTGTAGTGCCCAAGCCTTGGGCTTTCATGGTCGCGAGAGCTAACTTCATGTCGTTGCTGATAGTGTTATGCCTGTTGGCCTCTGTCAGATATTCGAGTGCATTGGGCCAGTCATTGTCAAGCGTGTATATACGGCCTATTTCATTGAAAGCCGAATATTCACCGTTATCCGCTGCATGGCGGTAGTATCTGATGGCTTTTTCTTTGTCATCAGCCATATAGAGTTTGCCTAAGGCCATGCTGGCTTCTGTTGATCCGTGTTCCGACGCTTTTATCATCATTTCCAATCCCTTGTCTGTCTGGCCGCTATCGTAATAATAGGTTGCGAGATGAAATAGGGTTGGAGGATAGTTGTGTAAGGCAGCCTTGTTATACATGTTCATCATGATTGTTCTGTCGGCTTTTACTCCCCATCCGTGTTCATACATCTGCCCGAGAGCATCAAGAGCCGGGAGACTTCCTGCTTTGGCTGCACGCTGAAGCATAGGGAGAGCTGCCACATAAGATTTATCACGGAAGTTTCTCAGTCCGGCTTCCTCATCATAATTGTAGGCGTTTGCGGGTATCAGCGAAATAGAAAGCAGCATGAGTGCTACTATTCTCCGAAGTATATTTATTGAATGTTTCATATTATTTTATTTGGTTTCATAATCCTAATTATTGCTGCGCTCGACAACGAAAGGCATACGGGTTTTGCCGTCGGCTGAAATCCATGTTCCTGAGATTTCCGACGGGGTGTATGTGCCGGCAAACTGTCCGGTAATCTTCCCGCCGGTTTTTTCTTCGAGCCGGATAGTGCCGTCGCTGTCAAGTGTGCCTGACAGAGTAATCGGTGATTTGCGAGAGGTGTAATGGTATGTCCCGCTTACATCTGACCCGAGAATCAGAAGCTGCATGACGATTCCATATTTGTTGTTGATTTTACCTTCGAATGTCTCCGCTGAGGTTTGATCTTCGATGAGTTCTTCAATGATGAGAGTGGAATCCGGTACGTCGGCATAATTTTTCCCTCCGGGAGTCATTGATATTTTGATTTCATTCTCGTTTAGAGTCAGCCAGATGTGGTTTTTACCATAATTTCCGGTAGCCGAGTTTTTGTCAGAATTGATTTTAAGATTCATTCTGTCAGCTAAGGCTTTGAATAACTTTCGTTCCTTCCCGATAGCCAGCCCTGTTGTCTGAAGAGAGTAATGCAGTGCTTTCGGGGTTGCGTTTTTTACAAGTACGCTTGTCGTGCCCCACCATCCGTCGGATACGTCTTGGAAAAAGTCGCCTTCAATACTGAATGTCGCGAAGAGATTTTTGCCAAGTTCGGCAGATGTGATATTTGTCGCTCCATAGCTTCCGTAGAGATTACGTTCGTGAATATTAAAATCCTTGATAATTTTTGAAATCGGGGTTTTTAGTGTTATTCCTCTGATTCCTTCTTTTGTCACGTTGTCCATCACCATATCCACGGCTTTTTCAACGTTGAAGTAGCGGGTGGTGACATAGTAATTTACACTTGTGGCGGGGATTCCGTATGCCATATTCAGCATATACATTCCCGGGAGTTCGTCAAATTGTGGATTTGCCACATATTTGCCATCTTTGTCGATAATTCCTACTTTATCACCCGTTTTGACGAATGCCACTTTATTGTCAATAAAGGAGAGAGCATCGTCAAATTGTGGATTAATGACTATTTTACCCTTACGGTCGATATATCCCCAGCTGTTTCCTATCTTAACCGGGGCATAATCGTTGTTGCTGAAAAATGAGGCATTGCGAAACTGAGGATTAATGATGAATTTTCCGTTTCGGTCACACCATCCGTAGTTTTTTTCATCGCCGGAGGTCGCTACGATAAGCATGTCTCCGTCAGGATATATTTCAGAAAACTGTGGGTTTATTTCAAGCCGTCCTTTGGAATCAATTAATCCATAGTCGCCATTGCCGTTTTCAACGATGGCATATCCTCTAAAGAACGATGAGACGCATTTCATTATAGAGTCGCTTATTTCCATTCGTCCTTTCTTATCGACATAGCCCGAATTTTTCCCGATACGTACATTGGCCATTCCATCACTGAACGGATATGCCTGGTCAAATTGTGGCGTTATTGCGAATTGCCCTTTTCTGTCCAAGAAGCCGTATACTTTAGAGTTGTCAGATTTTGTTGTCAAGACCTTGGCCATTCCTTCTGTAAATACCCAGACTTTTTCGGCATCTTTTGCCACAAGCTGGGTGTTGCCGTCGGTGTCAATCAGAGTCGGCGCGCCGTCGGCCTCCACTGTCCATGCCACTCCTTCGGAAAAAGGCGTGGCACTGACGTATTTTGGCGGGATGACATAAGTGCCTTTTTCATCGATATATCCGTAAAGATTGCCTTTGCGCACGAGTGCGCGCCTATCGAAAAATTCACCGGCTTCATCAAATTGCGGATTTATCATGTAGACTCCTTCAAGGTTGATGTAGCCGTAGCTTTTACCACTGAGGATAGGTATGAGTGACGTATTCATGTCATTTCCTTCGCTCCCGCACGAACTGATTGCCGGAAGAAGAGCGAGAAGGAGAAGACGGACGAGGCTTTTGGATAATAATATATTTTTCTTCATGGTGTTGATCAGGGATAATAAGGCGGAGAGTGGGACACGGATACGCCTGAGGTTCTTTGTGTCTGACCTCTCTCCGCCTTGATTGTCGTTTATCGTGCTACTTTGAATGGCTTGTCTGCTATGCGGACGATGTAAACTCCGTGTGCAGGAAGCTGGATTGCACTGTCATATCCTTTATATACAGACGCTCCGCTTATGGAGAATACTTCTGTCAGCAATCCGTCTGCTCCGGAGACATAAAGGACACCGCCTTCAATCTTTACATTCACGCCGTCAGCGATGACAGATTCAATGCCGGATTCTGTCACAGATCTGATGTTGGCGAAATTTTTCCATCCGGGAGCGGAAGCATAGGCTTCGGTTGTACCGTCGGGGACTATAAGAGCGGCAGATTTGTATACATCGGTTGTGAAGCAGTCGTCGGTCATATCGGGCACTTCGATGGCATTGACTTCTATCGTTTCCAATCCGTTGACAGCAAACGCGTTGTCGGAAATAGATTTAATTGTGGCAGGAATTATTAGCTTTGTGCAATTTGGATTGGCAACCTCATAGAAAGGAGTAAATATATTGCCGTTTATACCTGTCACCGTGTATATGTCGACATATTGCTGTGTGGAAGGGATATTGAGAACTCCGCCATTGTCCTTTATGTAGTAATAAAGTCCGAACGGGTCTCCTTCAATTCCTGCATATAGCACTGACGGGAGGTAGGCCAGATTTACGAGCTGATTATTAAGGTTGTTGACTTCTTCGACGGTTTCGAGATATTCGGAATATGTTTTATCGAGGGTTTCAGCCGTCATTTTGAGGAGATATTCGGCATAGGAAGCCGGGTTCTTGGGAGCATCATTGAGTAATGAGTTAATGGTTCCTACCTGATTTTTAATCTGTTCCAGAAGCCAATAGCAGTCTTCTTTGGTCATTGTGGCGGCGTTCTTGTTGAAGTAGTCGGCAAGATAGTTATAATTATCAGTCAGAGTCGAGGCGTGGCTCTGATAGAGAGTGAGAATATCAATCATTTCTTTGCCGGCGGCCTCATATTCGTCTGCGGTCTCGATAATCTCGTTTAAGAGGTCTATGAGATAACCCCGAGTGAAATTCACCATAAACAATGTGTAGTCAAGATCGGTCAGAGTTCCGCTGACATTGAACTCGAATTTCGTTTCTCTTGCTCTCTTGATTCCGGTCTTTTGACGGGAGTTATAGATTTTATCAAGATTCTCGCTAAGCTGAAGATAGAGATACAGTAGATTCTCCATGTCCTTGTTGAACACAATCATTTCATCCGCGTATCCATTGGTAATCATCGTTGCACCGTCAATTAGTTTCTGGAGTGCGTCGGTGGCATATTGAATTCTGTCATAGATATCTCTTGTCTCTGCCGTAAGAGAATCTGCGGTGAATGCCATGGGTATCAGATCTCGTTCGACAAAGGATTGGGGAGAAATCAGTTTCATCTCTCCATTTAAGGTCTGGCCGATAAATCCATCTTCGTAGTTGACGTAGTAGTTTGTGCCTGATACCCCGGTGAATGTTTCGCTCTGGGCTGTGGCGTTTAGCCCGAAAGCGCTTGCAATGGACATTAAGATTCCGAAGCGTAAAGTGTTTGCCATATAAATTGATTGGTTTATTTGGCTATGTGTCCCCCTCAGAGCCGAAAGTCAATAAAAAAGCGTAGGGACATTATGCTGAATATCTCAATCAAGGCATCGGCAAACGCCCAACACAGAATATACAGTCCACCCCCACGCCATGCCGATATATCGACCCCGAGCCTACGGGGTGGAAGATAGGCACGCATGAGCGTCTTTTTGACTGCCCGATCCTCTGTGTAAAAATTTTGCCGATTTTTGATTGAAGGATTAAGCAAAAAACGCTTGTAATTAGTTAAAATGTAGAACTGAGGCTCTCTTGCCAGAGTTATGTTGCAAAATTATACATCTTGCCTTAGATTTGCAAATTTTGTGGTCTGATTGTCAACGATAAGGATGAACCGGACTACGGTTTTTTCTTTCCGAGACGCTCAAGGACTGCTTTTGAGGCCGATGGAATATGAGAATAGGGATTATTTTATGTATTTTTGCAATAAAAGTAAATATAAGGAATGCTACCGCATTGCGGATTAGATAATTATAATTTGAAAGAATTTAAATCGGAATTTATGAAAACTCTATATGTAAGCGATATGGACGGGACGTTGCTGGGGACTGACAGCAGGGTCAGCCGTGAGACGGCGGAGATTGTCAGCGGGCTTTCTCGGTGCGGGACGGCGATTACGGTGGCCACCGCGCGGACTCCGGCCACGGTCGATGTGCTGCTTGAGGATACCTATACGTCGATTCCGGCCATTGTCATGACCGGGGCGGCGCTGTGGGACAGGGAGCGCCGGCGCTATCTGCGCCCTGTGCTGATGGATGGATATGTGGCGTCCGAGGTGGTGGCTGCGTTTGCGGCCGAGGGTGTCGATCCGTTTGTCTATGACCTTGGCGACGGGGAAAGGCTCAATGTCTATCACCGAAGCGAGATGAACCGTCAGGAGAGACATTTCTATGAGGAGCGCCGCCATCTGGAGGGGAAGCGCTTCGTGTTGGGCGACAGCCGTGAGCTTACTGTCCCGTCGGCTTCGACCATACTCGTGTTCGGCATGGGTGAGGCTGTGAGGGTCGAGGCCGTGGCGGAGCGTCTGCGGGGAGTGGACGGTGTATCGGTGTCGTGCTACCGCGATATTTTCAACCATGACGTGGCCAATATCGAGGTTTTCGGTGCGGGTGTCAGTAAGGCTGCGGCCATAAAGTGGCTTGCCGGCCATATCGGGGCGAAGCGCATCACGGTCTACGGGGATAATCTCAACGATCTGCCGATGTTTGGAATTGCCGACGAGGCTGTGGCCGTTGCCAATGCGATGCCGGAGGTTATCGCTGCTGCCGACCGTGTGATCGGGCCTAACAGTGAGTCGTCGGTCGCCCGCGACATCAGGCGGCTCGCCGGCGGGTGCTGACAGTCGGCCTATATATAATTAAGGTGTGATTCTGTTCAGTGATATATAACGAGACGATAGCGCACGGCTGCGGGCGGGAGTGCCCGGAAGGCGTGCGCTATCGTTGTGTTCCGGTTTTTATCTATGGGGAGGGTAGGGATGTCAAATTGTGCGGCCGGGGTAGGCTTGGAGGGCGGCTGCGAGGACTTTCATGGCTTTGGCAAGGTCTTCTTTTTTGAGCACATAGGCCATTCGCACTTCGTCTTTGCCCATTCCGGGGGTGGTGTAGAAGCCTGAGGCCGGGGCCATGAAGATGGTCTCTCCGTCGAGATTGAAGGCACGCAGACACCACTGGCAGAATTTGTCGGCATCGTCGACGGGGAGTTTCACGACGGTGTAGAACGCTCCCATCGGGATGGGGGTGTAGCAGCCGGGGATTTTGTTTAGCTCGTCGATGAGGAATTTGCGGCGCTCGACATATTCGTTGTAGGTGGCGAGCATGTAGTCGCGGGGGGTGTCGATTGAAGCTTCGGCCACGATCTGCCCGAGCAGTGGAGGGCTGAGACGGGCCTGACAGAACTTCATGACGTTGGTCTTGAGCTGGGGATGTTTTGTGATGAGCGCTCCGATGCGGATGCCGCATTCGTTGTAGCGCTTCGACACGGAGTCGATGAGCACAACCTGTTCCTCGATGCCGGGAAGGTGGAAGGCTGAGATGTAGGGCGCTCCGGTGTAGCAGAATTCGCGGTAAACCTCGTCGGAAAAGAGGAAGAGGTCATATTTTTTCACAAGGTCGCGGATCTGGAGCATCTCTTTCATCGTGTAGAGGTAGCCGGTCGGATTGTTGGGGTTGCAGATGAGGATGCCTTTTGTGCGCGGTGTGATAAGCTCCTCGAATTTCTCGACAGGCGGGAGGGCGAACCCTTGGTCGATGCTTGAGGGGACAGTGACGATTTTCGCTCCGGCCGAGATGGCGAAGGCCATGTAGTTGGCATAGGCCGGCTCTGGGACTATGATCTCGTCGCCCGGGTCAAGGCAGGCCATGAATGCGAAGAGCACAGCTTCCGAACCGCCGGTGGTCACGATGATGTCGTCGACATCGACCTCGATGTTGAAGCGGTGGTAGTATTCACGGAGTTTTTCGCGGAGCGAAGGGAGTCCGGCCGAGGGGCTGTATTCGAGCACCTGACGGTCGATGTGTTTCAGCGCTTCGAGTCCGGCGGGCGGGGTCGGGACGTCGGGCTGTCCGATGTTGAGATGGTAGACCTTTATGCCTCTGGCCTTGGCGTCGCCGGCAAGAGGGGCGAGGCGGCGGATTGGTGATGCGGGCATGATTGTGCCGCGTTCTGATACTTTTGGCATAGTGGTTTGGTGGTGTGAGGGGGGTGAATTGTAGGGGATAATTGTGTGGGCCGGCTTATTCGGCGCTTTGCTCCCGGATGTTGATATATATTTCCTTGTCGATGGGAGTGAGTTCCTTGTGTCGGCGCGACATCATGCGCGATGCGGTGTCGAAGAAGCGGTCCATGATGACGGGTTTCATGCCGAGCGGCGAACCTTCGGTGAACGATGGCAGATATGTCCTCGGGAATCCTGCGCCATAGAAGTTGACACCGACACCGATAACTGTGGCGGTGTTGAACATTGTGTTGATTCCGGCCTTTGAGTGGTCGCCCATGATGAGTCCGCAGAACTGCAGGTCGGTCTTGATGAAGCGTCCCTCGGCCATGCTCCAGAGCTTGACGGGGGCATAGGTGTTCTTGAGGTTCGATGCGGTGCAGCCTGCGCCGAGGTTACACCATTCGCCGATGACGGCGTTGCCGAGGAATCCGTCGTGGGCTTTGTTGGAGAAACCGGTCATCACGACGTTGTTGAGCTCTCCGCCGACCTTGCAGTAAGGGCCGAGAGTGGTCGCTCCATAGATTTTTCCGCCCATGTTGACTACCGAATGCTCGCACATGGCGATCGGTCCGCGCAGACATGCGCCTTCCATCACCTCGGCGTCGCGTCCGATGTAGACCGGGCCTTTCGACACGTTGATGTTTGCGCATTCGACTGTCGCACCCTCTTCGATGAAGAGCTGCGAGGGGTCGCCGATGAGACGGCAGCTGTCGCTGAGCGGACGGGAAGAGCGTCCGGCGGTGAGGAGTTCGAAATCGCGGCGTATGGCCTCGTCGTTGAGCATGAAGATATCCCAGACGTTGCTGAGGCGGAAGGGAGTTCCGTCATATTCGGTTTCAGAGGTCGGGTTGCCGTTGCCTCTGCGTGCGATTGTCTCTCCGTTGAAGGTGAGGGCTTCCCCAATGTTGAGGGCAAGAATGGCTTCGACAAGCTTGCTGTCGGGGTGGAGGTTGCCGGCGATGAACAGGTTGTCGCCGTCAGTGGCCTCGACCATAGGATATTTCATCGACAGGTAGTCCTGAGTCGAATATGAATAGGCGCCCGGTATGGCTTTCTGCCATTTTTCGGAAATGGTGGTTATGCCGTGGCGAATGAGAGCCACCGGGCGGGTCAGCGTCAGCGGAAGCAGACGGTCGCGCGCCTCAACCGGATCGAAGAGTATGATATTTTTCATTGTGATAAAAGTCACGTTGGGTTATTATTATGTATAAGAATGACAAAAATACGAATTAATTGCGAAAACCTCGGTCTGGGAAGGCGTTTTTTTGTATGTAATGCGGATATTGTCGTCTAATACAACTAAATTCAAATGGCTTATCTATGAGTGTTAAATAATATTAATAGAATAAAAATGATTTCTTTGCTATATGAAAAAGTTTTTACCTTTGCAGTGAAAAGAAGCACCACAATAGTTGCAATCCTTGGACTGATAAAAATTTTACGCATTAAATTCACAATATTTGGACTAAGGAAAAAAGGCAACATTGCTCCGCATGTCATCGCGATGATGGTTTTCAGGGCAAACGATGGTGTAGTGTAAGTATGATATAATCTCTACATTATTGGAAAGGAATAGTTTTATAACTATTTGACGCCTTTTTGGCTTTGGTCCTGTTGCTCCTTGATTGAAAGGGGCAGCGGACAATTTTTTTATATATGCCATAGATTTCCGAAAGACTATCTGTAAATTTTGCATCATAAAAGATTCCCGTCCTCCCTTTAGCAGGAAGACGGGAATGCTTTTTATGAGGTATTTGCCAGTGTGGTTCTTTAGGCAAATAGGGCCGGCTATGTATCAGATTGCTTCGTCCTCGACGGTTTCGAGGAGGTCGGCGTCAGCGGGTGCGGGGTATCGGCGGTAGCGGCTTCGAGTTTCTTCATGATTGAGAAAATAAACACAGCCGAGACGAGACAGATGGCCACGAGGATGCCCCAGAGGACATAGACAGGGATTTTACCCCAAAGCACCATCGGGATAGACACGAGATAGTTGCCTACGGCTGTGGCTGCGAACCATCCGCCCATCATCGAGCCTTTGAGCTTCGGGGGAGCGACCTTGCTGACAAAGCTTATACCCATCGGCGAAAGCAGAAGTTCGGCGAAGGTCAGGAGAAGGTAGGTCGAGATAAGCCAGTTGGGCGACACTGTGGCGGTTGTCCCGACGATTGACAGCGAGCCGATGAGCATGAGACCGTAGGCTACGGCTGCCATAATCATGCCATAGCCGATTTTGCGTGGTGCCGACGGCTCTTTGCCGCGTTTGGCAAGCCAGCCGAAAATGGCAAGCGAGAATGGAGTGAGCGCCACGACATAGAAGGGGTTGAACTGCTGGTATTCCTGAGGCTGTATGCCGGTGAGGGGATTGTCGGTGTGGGAGTAGAAATAGTTGAGCGCTACGGCCACAAGAGCAATGATGACGATTGAAATCACACGGCTGAGAGTGCCTTTCGACTGGAAAAGGTTGAAGAGCGCATAGACGCCGATGGCGATGCTCGACAATGCCCAGACATTGAATCCGATACGGGTCCATCCTTCGGCTTGAGGTGAGGTGCAGCTCTTGGCAAATTCGGTGAGTGTCGCGCCGTTCTGGTGGAATACCATCCAGAAGAAAATCACCACGGCAAAGACGAGCAAAAGCGCAACGACGCGCTGCTTGGTCTGTGCGGGAGTCAGCTCCGGACCGGAATTGGTAACGGTTTTGGCCGAAACAGCCTGTTTCTTGTCGGTCAGTATGTGGGCGTATGTGCTACGGCCGAGGAAATAGATCAGGAAGCTGACGATGAGCGAACCGCAGGCTATCGCGAAAGCATAGCTGTAGCCGGTCGAGAGTGTTGTGATATAGTCGTTTGCGAATGCTGCTATGTCTGTTCCGGGATTCATGCCGTTTTCAGAGGCGGTGGCAATCAGTTCGGCTGCGTTTTCGTGTCCGTCAAGATAATTGTTGCAGAGAGCAGGAAGTGAGGACACATAAGTGAGGCCCTTGCCGTTCAGTGCAAGATTACACATGGCAGTCGCAGTCATGGGCGCGAACATAGAACCTATGTTTATTGCCATGTAGAAAAGCGAGAATGCGGCATCGCGCTGTCCGCTATAGCGGGCTTCGTTGTAGAGGTCGCCGACCATCACCTGAAGGTTGCCTTTGAACAGACCCGTACCGCAGGAAATGAGCAGAAGTGCGAATATCAGGATTATGAGTGACGAGGTGCTTCGGATATCGGTTGGAATCGACATGATGAGGTAGCCGACAAACATGACTGCAAGTCCTGTGACTACACATTTTGAAAAGCTCCACTTGTCTGCGACCCATCCGCCGATAAGGGGCATGAAGTAGACAAGAGCGAGAAAGCCTGCGTAAATCTGGCCGGATACGGTGGAGTCGAGCCCGAATTTTGCCTGCAGGAACAGCAGGAAGATTGCAAGCATGGTATAGTAGCCGAAACGCTCGCCGGTGTTGGCAAGCGCGAGCACGTATAAGCCTTTTGGTTGGTTGTTGAACATAAGTGCGAAGTATTAAGTACGAAGTACAAAGTATTGAGTACAAAGTATTAAGCACGAAGTATTGAGTGCAAAGTACGAGGTTTTAAGTGCGAAGGATTAAGTTTGCAGTGGGTATTGATAAAGGATAAAGTATTTGGTCTGAAATGGTCGTATCAGCACCAAATGCTTTATCCTTTATGTACTTAAATTATGCTTGAATTTATGCCTTGGTCACTCGTTCGAGCCAGTTGACCATGCCGAACATTACGCCCATAGATACGATGCAGACGGCAAGGAATACGCTCCAGCACATCCACAAGGGCCATGCGTTATACATGAGCGGGCCGATCCAGAGCAGGAGGTTTCCGAGCGCTGTAGCTCCCAGCCATAGACCTTGGCAGAGACCCTGCATGTGGCCGGGGGCAACTTTCGACACGAATGAAAGCCCGAGGGGTGAGATGAAAAGTTCGGCGACTGTCAGGAAGAAATAGAGGAGGATGAGCACCCACGGACCGGCAAGCATACCGGCGGTCTCTCCGACGGGCATTGCACGGAATTCAGTAGCCGAGGGATAACCTGAAACAGCCGAGAAGATGGCGAGGAAAAGGAAGGCGAGACCTGCGAGTCCCATACCGATGGCAATCTTCTTGGGGGTGGAGATTTCGATGCCACGGCGGCTGAGCATGGCGAAGAGGGCCATGACAACCGGTGTGAGGACAATCACGAAGAACGGATTGACAGCCTGCCAGATTTCAGGTGCGATAGTGGATGTGTCGACGAAATCGCGTGCGAAGAGCGAGAGCGAGGTGCCGTTCTGATGGAACGAGAACCAGAAGAAGATAACCACGCCGAGCACTGCGAAGAGGGCCATCATGCGCTGTTTGATCTCCTTGGCCATTGCACGGCGTTCCTCGTCAGAGATGCTGACAGAAGTGGTCTTGGCTTTGGCCGACGGGTTGGGAAGACCCTTCTTGTAGATGAGGAATATGGCGAGCGAGAGCACCATTGCCGCTACCGATGCGATGAACGAATAGTGGACACCGGTGTTGAACACTTCAAGATACTGGCTGCAGAATGCCTGAATGTCGCCGGCCGCATTTCCGCCGGTGGCTGTGATGAGCGAGTAGAGGTTGTTGATGTTTTCGGTCGACATGTTGTCGGTCACGCTCAGATATTCATGGCAGAGCGCGGGGAGTTTGGCATTGTAGGCGAGATTGTGGACACCGAGCCACCAGCTGCGGAGCATGGGGGCGACAAAGGGGGCGATGAGACCGCCGACGTTGATGAACACATAGAAAATCTGGAATCCGGAGTCGCGCTTGGAGGCATACTTCGGATTGTCGTAGAGCTGGCCTACGATTGCCTGCAGGTTGCCTTTGAAGAGACCGTTGCCGAATGCGATCAGGAAGAGGGCGAAACAGGTCATCGGCAGGAGCCATGAGATATTCTCGCTTGTGGAGAGGATGGGAATTGACAGGAGGAGATAGCCTGAACACATCACGATGAGACCGCTGATGATTGTGCCCTTGTAGTTTTGTGTACGGTCGGCAATCACACCTCCGACAAGGCTGAGCAGGTAGATGCCGGCATAGAAGAAGGAATAGATAAGGGTACTCGTCTCTTCGCTGAGTCCGAATTTCGAACATAGAAACAGCACCAGCACGGCGTTCATGATGTAGTAGCCGAAGCGTTCGCCCATATTGCTGAGGGCGGCTGGAATAAGGCCTTTAGGTTGGTCTTTAAACATAGGGATGAAATTTTGCTTGTAAAGTTACTTTTTTCAGGTATCGGTTATTTTCGTGATTGGTTTGTTGTCGCAGGAGAGGGGGAGACTTTCGGCAAAAATACAAAAAATATCATTAAAACATAATATAGTCAAATAAAAATGAGGTGGGCTTTTGGCCGATTTTGTAATTTTGTGGCTGTAAAAACATATTTTTAGGTCAACAGCTTGATTAATTAAAATAGCTATGGATAGTACGAAGTTTATCGTCAGTTTCGACAGCCGGAGGCTCGGCTACGGCAATGTGGTGCTTGCCAATCCGCATGGGTCTTATATCCCGGAGGGTGTCACTGTGGTTCTCGGACCGAATGGTGCGGGAAAATCGACTCTCGGACTTGTTATCGAAAAGGGGCGTTATGCCTACGGTAACCGTCTGCGGTTCTGCCGTCCCGACATGAAGGTGAAGATGCTTGCTTTCACCGATATCCATTCACTTACGGGCATCGAAGTGACCCGCTACGACCAGCGCTTTGAGGCTACGGTCAATGACCTCGTGCCGACTGTCGGCGAGATACTTGGCGATAAAGCTGTTTCCGAAAAATGGACGGAGCTATGCAATGCCTTCGCCCTTCGCGATGTCGTCGGGAAACGCATCAACTATCTGTCGAGCGGTGAATTGCGTAAGCTGTTGATAATAAACGCGCTCCTTGAAGTGCCTGACCTTCTGATTCTTGACAATCCCTATATCGGTCTCGACGAGCTTTCGCGCTCCGAGCTTGACAAGGCGATTAAGGGCATAGCAGAGGGAGGTGTCGGCATTGTGCTCCTGTTGTGTGACCCTGCCGACATTCCTTCCTATACGGATTCGGTTATCGCCATATCCGGCAATGAGGTCTCAGCCCCCGAGACAAGTCCCGAAGCCATTGATGCGCTCCGCTCGCGGCCATTGCCGTCAGTGCCTGAAATGACTCTTCAGGATCTTCCGGCTCAGAAGGGAAGCGCAGGAGAGTTTGAGGTGGCTTTCGCTATTGAGGACGGTCACGTGCGCTACGGTGGCAAATCAGTCCTTGAAGGGATTGACTGGAAGGTCTGTGCCGGACAGAGGTGGGCGCTCACAGGGGCTAACGGTTCAGGTAAATCGTTGCTACTTAGCCTTGTCTGCGCGGACAATCCGCAGGCTTATGCCAACCGTATCACTCTCTTTGACCGACGTCGCGGGTCGGGTGAAAGCATCTGGGAGATAAAGGATCGCATAGGTTATGTCTGTCCCGAGATGCAGCTGTATTTCCGTTCGGCTCTGCCGGTTGAGGAAATTGTGGCGGGAGGACTTCGCAACTCTCTCTCGCAGTTCCGCAAGCCCACATCCGATGAGCTTGACGAGGCGCGCACATGGCTGAGGCTTCTCGACATAGGCCACATCGCCGACCGCCGGTTTCAGGAGCTTTCGTCCGGCGAACAGCGTCTCGTGCTTCTGGCCCGGGCATTCATCAAACAGCCGTCGCTACTGATTCTTGATGAGCCACTCCACGGGCTTGATGCCGCTCACAAGGAGCGTGTCCGCCGTCTCATCGACCTCCTTGTCAGCCGCAACGGAATGTCGCTGATATTCGTGACACACTACACCCGTGAAATCCCATCGAGCGTCACGCAGGTCAAGACCTTGCAAAAAATCTGACAGACAGAGGCGGTAGCCTCATTTATCGCGCTATCCTTAGCTGTTTCTAATAAAATATTTGTAAATTTGCACTCTTGAAAAATAACCATACAATTTCTATAACATCATGGCAAAGAAAGCATTGTTAATGATTCTCGACGGATGGGGAATCGGCAATCACTCAAAGAGCGACGCGATTTTCTCTACTCCGACCCCCTATTGGGACTATCTCGTAAACACATATCCCCACAGCGAGCTTCAGGCTTCAGGTGAAAACGTCGGTCTTCCCGACGGCCAGATGGGCAACTCGGAAGTGGGACACCTCAATATCGGTGCCGGTCGCGTGGTCTATCAGGACCTTGTGAAAATCAACAAGGCATGCAAGGACGGCTCGATCCTCACCAACCCTGAAATCGTAGATGCGTTCACCTATGCCCGCGACAACGGCAAGGCCATCCATTTTATGGGACTTACCAGCGACGGTGGCGTTCACTCGTCGCTCGACCATCTCTATGCGCTCTGCGACATCGCGAAGCACTACGGTCTTGAAAAAGTCTATATCCACTGCTTCATGGACGGTCGTGACACCGACCCCCGCAGCGGCAAGGGCTTTATCGAGGCTCTCGAAGACCACTGTGCCAAGTCGGCCGGAAAAATCGCTTCGATTATCGGCCGCTACTATGCAATGGACCGCGACAAACGCTGGGAGCGCGTCAAAGTGGCCTATGATCTTCTCGTGAAAGGCGAAGGCAAGCAGGCTGCCGATATGGCCGAAGCCGTGCAGGAGAGCTACAATGACGACGTGACCGACGAGTTCATCAAGCCTATCAACAACTCGACTGTCGACGGAACTATCAAGGAAGGCGACGCAGTGATTTTCTTCAATTACCGCAACGACCGCGCCAAGGAGCTCACCGTAGCCCTCACCCAGCACGACATCCCCGAAGCCGACATGAAGGTTGTCCCCGGACTCCAGTATTACTGCATGACTCCCTACGACGCTTCGTTTACCGGCGTACACATCCTCTTCCCGAAAGAGAATGTCGAAAACACTCTTGGCGAATATCTGTCGAGCCTCGACAAGAAGCAGCTCCACATCGCCGAGACCGAGAAGTATGCCCATGTGACATTCTTCTTTAACGGCGGACGCGAAGAGCCTTACGAGGGCGAGGAGCGCATACTTGTAGCTTCTCCGAAGGTTGCCACTTACGACCTCAAGCCCGAAATGAGTGCCTATGAGGTCAAGGACAAACTCGTCGAGGCCATCAAGGAGGAAAAATATGACTTCATTGTCGTGAACTATGCAAACGGCGACATGGTGGGTCACACCGGTGTCTACGATGCAATCTGCAAGGCCGTGAAGGCAGTCGACGAGTGTGTCAAGGACACTGTTGAGGCAGCCAAGGAAGCCGGCTATGAAGTCATCATCATCGCTGACCACGGCAACGCCGACAATGCGGTCAACGCCGACGGCACTCCCAACACCGCCCACTCGCTCAACCCTGTGCCCTGTATCTATGTGACAGAACGCAAGGACGCCAAGGTCGAGGACGGCAAGCTGGCAGACGTGGCTCCCACCATGCTTAAGATTATGGGCCTTCCGCAGCCCAAGGAGATGACCGGCCACGTCCTCATCGACTGATGATTTTCAAAAATTATTGATGGAATCAATCAAACGACTCTATAAGATTGGCCACGGCCCGTCGAGTTCTCACACGATGGGGCCTCTGAAGGCCGCTCAGGAGTTTGGCTCCCTTCACCGGGATGCCGCATCGTTTACTGTGACCCTTTACGGCGCTCTTGCGGGCACCGGAAAGGGTCACATGACTGATGTGGCGATACTTGGCGAGCTTGAGAAGATTGCTCCGACCACCATACTCTGGCAACCCGACATATTTTTGCCGTTCCACCCCAACGGGATGACTTTTGCCGCGTTTGACAGCGAAGGGCACGAGACTGACCGCCGTACGGTCTATTCGATCGGCGGAGGTGACATCGTGAACGAGGGCGAGGACCGTCCGCAGGTGCGCGATGTCTATCCTCTTAGCAAGATAGCCGATATTCTTGCTTGGGCCGATAAGTCGGGCAAGAGTTTCTGGGAATATGTCGGGGAATATGACGACCCCGACGTGTGGGACTATCTGGCGGAAGTCTGGAAAGTGATGAAAGAGGCGGTCGAGCGCGGAATCGATGCCGAAGGGGTGCTCCCCGGAGGGCTTGGCGTGCGCCGCAAGGCCGTCAGCTACTATCTCCATGCCTCCGGCCACAACGACAGCCTTCGTTCGCGCGGGCTTGTCTATGCCTATGCTCTTGCCGTCAGTGAGGAGAACGCATCGGGCGGCCGGATTGTGACCGCTCCGACCTGCGGGTCGTGCGGAGTGCTCCCGGCAGTTCTCTATCATCTCTCGACTTCAAAGGGCTTTTCCGACAAACGCATACTCCGTGCGCTTGCGACAGCCGGACTTTTCGGCAGTGTCGTCAAGCATAATGCCTCGGTCTCCGGTGCGGAGGTCGGTTGTCAGGGAGAGGTCGGCGTGGCATGCGCAATGGCCGCCGCTGCTGCGAGCCAGCTTTTCGGAGGTACGCCCGCACAGATTGAATATTCTGCTGAAATGGGTCTCGAACACCATCTCGGACTCACCTGCGACCCTGTCTGCGGACTTGTGCAGATTCCCTGTATTGAACGAAACGCCTATGCCGCGGCCCGTGCGCTTGACAGCAACCTCTATGCCTCGTTCTCCGACGGACGTCACTCTGTGTCGTTCGATCGTATCGTCGAGGTAATGAAGCAGACCGGCCACGACCTTCCGTCAATCTACAAAGAAACGGCCCAAGGCGGTCTTGCCATCATCAAATGACACGTCTCCGCTGCTCTACACTCATAAACATAATCTCAATTCCATAAGAAACCAATCCTCACCCTCCTCTCATATTTCGAAAGGCATCATGACACGAAAGTATGACTATCTCGTAATCGGTTCAGGCATAGCAGGCATGAGCTTTGCCTTGAAAGTAGCGTCGAAAGGGCGCGTGGCACTCATCTGCAAGACCACTCTTGACGAAGCCAACACGGCTCTCGCTCAGGGAGGCGTGGCCTCTGTCACAAATCTCGAAGTTGACGACTTCGAAAAACATATCAACGACACCATGATTGCCGGCGACTGGCTCAGCGACCCCGAGGCCGTCCGCAAGGTGGTGACCGAAGCTCCTGCGCAGATACGCGAGCTGATAGATTGGGGTGTCGAGTTCGACAAGAAGGCCGACGGAACTTTTGATCTTCACCGCGAGGGCGGCCATTCGGAATTCCGTATCCTCCACCATGCCGACAACACCGGCTTCGAAATTCAGGAATCGCTCATCGAGGCTGTCAGAGCAAATGAAAACATCGATATTTTCGAACATCATTTTGCAATCGAGATAATAACCCAGCATCATCTGGGCAAGATCGTGACCCGCCGCACCCCCGATATAACCTGCTACGGGGCATACGTGCTCGACACCGCCACCGGCGTGGTCGATACATTCCTATCGCGCATCACACTCATAGCCACCGGAGGTGTCGGGGCAGTCTATCAGACAACGACCAATCCGCTTGTGGCGACAGGCGACGGAATCGCGATGGTCTACCGTGCCAAGGGAACGGTTAAGGATATGGAATTCATACAGTTCCACCCGACCGCGCTCTATCATCCCGGCGACCGACCGAGCTTCCTGATTACAGAGGCCATGCGCGGCTACGGCGCTGTGCTCCGCAACCTCAAGGGCGAGGAGTTCATGCACAAATATGACCCGCGCCTGTCGCTCGCGCCACGCGACATCGTTGCCCGTGCCATTGACTCGGAAATGAAACTTACAGGCGACGACCACGTGTATCTCGACGTGACACACAAAGATCCTGAGGAGACACGCAAGCATTTCCCGAACATCTATGCCAAATGTCTGTCGCTCGGCATTGACATCACCAAGGACTACATTCCTGTAGCACCTGCGGCCCACTACCTCTGCGGAGGCATCAAGGTCGACGGAAACGCTGAGTCGTCGATACATCGGCTCTATGCTGTTGGTGAATGCTCGTGCACAGGTCTCCACGGCGGCAACCGTCTGGCATCCAATTCGCTGATAGAGGCTGTTGTCTATGCCGACGCGGCCGCGAAACATGCCGTTGCCAATGCCTCGCACTATGATTTCCGCGCCGATGTCCCCGAATGGAATGACGAAGGCACCCGCCACACTGAGGAAATGGTGCTTATTACCCAGAGCATCAAGGAAGTCAACCAGATTATGGGTACGTATGTGGGCATCGTGCGCTCCGATCTTCGCCTTGACCGTGCATGGAATCGCCTCGACATTCTTTATGAGGAGACCGAGAAGCTTTTCAAGCAATCGAAGGCATCGCGTGAAATCTGCGAGCTGCGCAACATCATTAATGTCGGTTACCTGATCATGCGTCAGGCTAAGGAACGCAAGGAGTCACGTGGTCTCCACTACACAGTCGACTATCCTCCCGTCCCACACGGGCCTGAGACCATAGATTAGGACGGCGTTACAATAAAACACCGGTTTCGGGTGTTATAATAATGTATGACACAACTCAATAGAATCTTCATATCAATTATCATGACGGCTCTGTGTGCGCTCTGCGCATACAGCAGCCCTGTCATGTCGCCCGACGCGGATGTTACCGTGGCCGATGACCCCATAAAGGTCGGCAGCGGCCGTGTGAAACCGTTGCAGGGCTATTACTTTTTTGACGGCGAGGACGGCGAAAATACTCTGATGCTCGTGCTTGCCGATGTGACAGTCTATCCGCCGCTGAAGTTCAAAAACAAAAAGGAAGAGGAATTCTACTGGAAGACGGTCCGCGATGTAAAGAAGACTCTTCCATATGCCAAACTCATCTGCGAGACGCTTATCGAAACCTATGAGTACATAGAGACATTTCCGACCCAGAAGGAGCGGGAGGAACATCTGAAAAAGATGGAGGGGGCGGTTTTCGAACAGTATAAGCCGGCTCTTAAGAAATTTACGAAGTCACAGGCACAGATGCTTGTCAAGCTAATCAACCGCGAGACCAACCAGTCGAGTTATAATATCCTGAAAGCCTTCCTCGGCTCATTCCGTGCCGGGTTCTGGCAGACATTCGGACGTATATTCGGTGTCAATCTCAAGACCTCCTACAAGCCTGACACCGACCGCAAGGATGCTATAGTCGAGCGCGTCGCCACGATGGTGGAACTCGGCCAGCTTTAGCTGACGCTCTGATATATTAAGTTGACTATCCGATATGATTGCTTCAAGAGTGCCTGATGCTCTTGGAAATGTATAATATCGGGAATATGATATAATCTCATTTATAAGGTCGGGTGTTTTTTAGTTCAAAGTAAGCATTGTTAATGTTTGTTAATATTAGTTAATGCTAGATACTAATTCTTGCATATTGAGCTTTAAATCAATAAATTTAGTGATTCTTTACTTAAATTGACTAAAAATCACCATGAATTCAAACCGTTTATGCTATTTCCTTGCAGCTTCGCTGCTCATGCTACTTGCCGTAGCCGCTCCCGTGCGTGCTGCTGCACCTCAGACAACAGAGCCGGAAAATCCCGACGGTATCTGGAATGTGGTGGTGGTCGTGCCCGATATCGAAGCCGCTGTGCGGCAGGCCGGCGGTGATTGGATTAACGCTGCCGATTTGGCCAAGAGCGACCGTTCCGACAGCTCCTACAGCGGTTTAAAGCTTCCCTATGCCGGAGCCCTGCTCGTGATCAAGCCCGAGGCTCTCGATAATATAGTCAAGGATGCCGGGAAGTTTCTCATTGACTGGCAGCCCGTAGGCTACGACGAGTTCAAGGCTCTTGATTTCAACGAAATTCTCACTGTGGCCCGCTGTGGCGACCTTGTGCGCGTCACCAAACGTCCTGCCGGCATCAACCGAAACATAGCCGCCGACGGCCTCAGCGACCTCGAAGCCGTCCGCTCCTGCGCCCGCTGACCCACCTCACAGACGGTTGACTTGTCGGGTCTATGAGCTTACGGCATTATGAGTTATCAGGTTATTACCAAAAATTAGATAAGTAATGATTTAGTAATTCATCAATTACTCCATTTAGTAGTGTAAGTAATAAAATAATGTATAAGGCATGAAATAGACTTATCTACATTATCTATAATAGAATGATTGATGGGAAAATAAAGGATATTCATTTAAATTATATACAATGAAAATATGTAATGCTTTATTGTGTGGCTTTGCCCTGATGTTTAGCGCATGTAGCAGTGATAGTGATGTGGCAGATAACGAGCGTAAGGATATAGTGCTGGACGGCAGTGAAATAGCTATTGTCGATACGCAGATCAGCACTGCTTTTGATATGTTGCGTTATTTCGATGCCAATTCGGAGCAGGCCAATTTTATGGTGTCGCCTCTGAGTGCGCAGTTTTCACTCAGCATGCTCGCCAACGGCGCGCAGGGGACAACTCTCGACGAGCTATCCAAGGTTCTCGGCGGTAATTCAGTCGGAGAGCTTAACGCCTTGAATAAACGTCTGCTGTCCGAACTGCCCAAAGCCGACAAGAAGACCGCTTTCCGCAGTGCCAACTCCTTGTGGCTTAACAATGGATTCAATATCCTACCGGCCTATTCACGTTCCATGGCAGACTTCTATCGCACCGATGTTGCGACGGTTGACCTTACGACCGACGTGGCCGTGAAAAAGATAAATGACTGGTGCTCGTTGAAAACCGACGGGATGATTCCGTCTGTAATCAATAGTCCATACTCAGGAGATATAGTATTTATCATTCTCAACGCCCTTTATTTCAAAAGCGAGTGGCAGCAGCCGTTTAAAACCGAGAATACGGTGAGCAAGGAATTCACCAATTCCGACGGAACAGTCTCGAATGTTGCCACTATGTGTAAAAAGGAATATATGCCCTATTTCAAAACGGAGAAATATGAACTTGTCCGCATGAATTACGGCAACGGCGCATATGCGATGACTCTGCTGCTCCCGTCGAAGGACTCGTCGCTCGGCGAGGTGTTGCAGACACTCGATGCGGAAGCTTGGGCAGCTTGGAAAAGCAACCGGGTAGTCAAAGATTGTATGCTTGAAATGCCGAAATTCACGATAGACACCCGTTTTGATCTCGACGGTTATTTTGGAAGTATGGGCATCAAGGAGGTTTATGATGCCAATAAGGCCGATCTGTCGGCGATGTCTGACAGGGCCGTGCATCTGTCGAGATCAGAACAGTTTACCCGTATTGAAGTTGATGAAAAAGGGACAGTTGCTACGGCTGTCACGAAGCATGAATCGTGGGATACCGATGTTTACTTTGAGCCGGTAGAATTCCATATCGACCGTCCGTTTGCTTTCATTATTGAGGAGACATCGACAGGCGCAGTTCTCTTTACAGGCCGTGTGAATAAACTTTAATACAGACCGGTATATCAAAACTTTGATTACATACACCCCACAAAAAAGCCCGGCGGGACGCTGGTTCCACTGCCGGGCGGGGTGATAATGTCGGGAGCGGGTTTTAGGCCGTCTCCCTAAGGTTTCTACGGTTTAGAAACCTTCTATCGGGGGCAGAGAGAGCCGAATTGAGGTTCGAGCTCTGCTCTTCGTCATATAGCCTGTGGCCTTATCGCCAAAGACTACCGTTTTGAACGTCTTGTTTTTCTGCGTTCACTATATAAAACGACTGATATTGTTTCGTTGTTCATCAGATAATGTGTTATTTAAAATTTATCTAAATAAAAAATAGATAATGGTTGTAAATTATAAATGTTGATTTTGTGTTGAATTAAAATAAAATTATATGAAATACTTTAGATTTTTATTGATATGCGAAAAGAAATTGGAACCGTATTAATGTGGCTCGGTCTATTCATTTTACCTTTAATTTATGTCATATTGAAATTTTCTCAGAAAGAATCTTTTGATGATGGTATATGGGGATGGAGCATACCTATATCTCTATTCATCGCACTGATAGGAAAATTGATTCGTAAGTAGCGAGCATTCTGAAAATGATGTGAGCATCCGCCATCAGTAAGGCTGTGAAGTGAGCCAGTGCATGATTTTTGACTTCGTCTCAGATACTTTCGCCCGGTAATGCCAAATTTATTTGGCATTACTCTCGACTTATTTGTATCTTTGCATTTGATTAATCAACCCTTCCACGCGCAGAAGTCCATGAAAAGAAACTATAACAAACCCACTCAGGGCGGTGATGTGCGTCCGAAAAAGGCTCTTGGCCAGCACTTCCTGACCGATGAGAGCATCGCCGCACGCATTGCCGACACCCTTTCATCATACAAGGGTCTTCCTGTGATGGAGGTAGGCCCCGGAATGGGCGTACTGACAAAATATCTCATCGCGTCGGGCCATGATGTGAAAGTGGCTGAAATAGACGGCGAGAGCATCGACTATCTGCGCTACAACTATCCTGAATTGGCCGGACGTATACTCGACGCGGATTTTCTTCGCCTTGATCTGGCTGCGATTTATCCTGACGGTCAGAAGTTTTGCGTAATCGGAAACTACCCTTACAATATCTCGTCGCAGATTTTCTTCCATGTGCTCGACTACCGTGACCAAGTGGTTTGTTGCTCGGGAATGCTTCAGCGTGAGGTGGCTGAGCGTTTTGCCGCCGCTCCGGGGACAAAGGCGCGTGGAATCCTGAGCGTGCTGCTTCAGGCATGGTATGACGTTGAATATCTTTTCACGGTAGATGAAAATGTGTTCAATCCGCCGCCTAAAGTCAAGAGCGGCGTGATAAGGATGGTCCGCAACGGCGTCACCGATCTCGGATGTGACGAACGGCTGTTCAAATCCGTCGTGAAGACGGCTTTCGGGCAGCGCCGCAAGACCATCCGCAATTCGATCCGCGGAATGTTTCCGGCAGGAGTGCCGTTGCCGGACGACCCGCTTCTCTCTCTGCGCCCCGAACAGCTTTCGGTGGCACAGTTCATCGAACTGACAAATCTTGTCGGTTCGTCGAGATAAGCCAATAAGAGTCGAATTTTCCAGCCCTCACTCCTCACACGACGGTAATGAAAGAATTCACCCCCGAATATCTCGCACACCTGCGTAAAATTATCCATGACCGTGCCGATTCGGCCGCTGCCGAGGAACTTGCCGACCTCCATCCGGCCGACATCGCGGAGCTTTATCAGGATCTTGATCTCGATGAGGCCGAATATCTCTTCAAGCTTCTTGACGAGGAGATGCAGGCCGATGTGCTCATGGAGCTTGACGAGGACGACCGAGCCAAGCTTCTCTCGAAGATGGATGTGGCCGATATCGCCAAGCAGATCGAACACCTTGACTCGGATGATGCGGTCGACATTATTCAGGAGCTTGACGAGGATGACCGCGAGAAGATTCTCAGCCACATCGACGACGTAGAGCAGGCCGGCGACATCATCGACCTTCTGAAATATGACGAGGATACGGCCGGCGGTCTGATGGGTACGGAAATGATTGTGGTCAACGAAAACTGGAGCATGCCCGAGTGCATCAAGCAGATGAGGATGCAGGCCGAGGACATGGACGAGGTCTATTATGTCTATGTCGTCGACAACGAGGACCGTCTGCGCGGCACTCTTCCGCTCAAAAAACTCATAACCCATCCGTCGGTTTCCAAAATCCGTCATGTCATGGAGACCGACCCCGTGGCCGTCAAGGCCGACACGCCGATAGACGATGTGGCTCTTGACTTCGAGAAATATGACCTCGTGGCGATGCCTGTTGTTGACTCGATCGGCCGTCTGCTGGGACGCATAACGGTCGACGACGTGATGGACAAGGTGCGTGACTCAAGCGAGCGCGACTATCAGCTGGCATCAGGTCTTTCGGGCGACGTGGAGAGCGACGACAAACTGTTTGCCCAGACCAAAGCGCGTCTGCCGTGGCTTCTTATCGGTATGGTCGGCGGAATCTGCAACTCTGTTATTCTCGGTCGCTTCGAAGGAGGGTTTGTGGTCGATCCTGCCTTGGCTCTGTTTATTCCGCTTATCGGAGGCACGGGCGGAAATGTCGGCACACAGTCGTCGGCAATCGTGGTCCAAGGTCTTGCCAACGGCTCGCTTGACATCAAGAAGTCGACAAGGCAGCTTCTCAAGGAACTCGGGGTCGGATTGCTCAATGGCAGTATCATCGCCCTGCTGGTGTTCCTCTACAATTTCTTTACCCTTGGCAGCGGACATCAGGTGACGACAATAGCCGTTTCGGCCTCGATATTCTGCGTGGTGATGTTTGCCTCGGTTTTCGGAACGTTCGTGCCCCTTACTCTTGAAAAATTTAAAATAGATCCCGCTATTGCGACAGGGCCGTTTATATCCATCACAAACGACATCATCGGCATGCTTATCTACATGTCTATTTCTTCGTGGCTTATCCTTTCCTTCGGATTGCATTGATTTTCCCATGTCCGACTCATGAGTGGGATAGGGTACAGAAATTCAGAAATAACAAAAATAACAGATTTTTATTCTTTTGGACAATCCCAACCTATCGGTTGAGAAATAACAGGCAGTCAAATCGCCTGAATCCAAATGACAGAATAAAAATCTGTTATTTTTGTTATTTCTGAATTTCTGTACCTCAAAAAATGACTTCAGAGGTTTCGGAATCTATTGTGGATCGATGTTTTCAGAGTCATATTTCTGGAAAAGGAAGTCATTGTAAGGGAATCGGGTCAGATGGATTTCTTTTGCGCGTTCATAGAGCATCTGTTTGAGTTCTTCGATGTTAGTGCCTTTCTTGGCCGAGATAAACACACAGTCGTGAGGCAGACGCGACATCCACATGCGTTCCAGTTCTTCAAGCGACACATTTTCGCGAGTCCCGGGTGTGAGGTCGTTTTCGTCCTTAGGCGTGTAGGTGAACGCGTCGATTTTGTTGAACACCATTATCATCGGTTTGTCAGCGCCGTCACACACTTCGCGGAGGGTCTTGTCGACAACCTCGATCTGCTCCTCGAAATTCGGGTGGGAGATGTCGACCACATGTACGAGCAGGTCTGCTTCGCGCACCTCGTCGAGTGTCGATTTGAACGAGTCGACGAGATGGGTGGGAAGTTTGCGGATGAACCCTACGGTGTCGGTTAACAGGAACGGGAGATTGTCGATAATCACTTTGCGCACTGTGGTGTCGAGTGTCGCAAAAAGCTTGTTTTCGGCAAATACATCGCTTTTGCTGAGCACGTTCATCAGGGTGGATTTTCCGGCATTGGTGTAGCCGACGAGTGCCACGCGTGTTAGTTTGCCACGGTTTTTACGCTGGACGGCCTTCTGCTTGTCTATGTCGCGGAGCTGTTCTTTAAGCCATGATATGCGGTTGAGGATGATTCGGCGGTCGGTTTCGATCTGTGTTTCACCCGGGCCGCGCATACCGATGCCGCCTCGCTGGCGTTCGAGGTGTGTCCACATTCGTGTCAGTCGTGGGAGGAGATACTGATACTGTGCAAGTTCCACCTGAGTCTTTGCGTTGGCTGTGCGGGCGCGTTTGGCAAAGATGTCGAGAATCAGGCTCGTGCGGTCAAGAATCTTTACTTTCAGCTCGCGCTCGATGTTGAGCACCTGCTTTGAGCTTAGGTCGTCGTCGAAAATGGCCATTCCTATGTCATTGTCCTCGATATAGGCACGGATTTCTTCGAGTTTGCCTTTGCCGACAAACGTGCGTGGGTTGGGATAGGGGAGTTTCTGCATGAAAATCTTTTCGGTCTCGGCTCCCGCCGTGTCGGCGAGAAAGGCGAGTTCGTCGAGATATTCCCTTGCCTTTGTCTCGTTTTGCTGTTCGGTGATAAGTCCGACAAGGACTGCCTTTTCGGTTATCTCCTCGTTGAGTATCTGGTCAATCATGAGTGATTCTGATTTTTTCGTAGTTGAGTTTACGTGTGGTGTTCTACAAAGATAACAAATTTCCCTGAAAAGATTATTTCTCTACAGGGAAATTTGTTATCTGCGTTGCCGTTGGCCACGGCTGCGGCTGATTCAGTATGTCTTTAGGCATTCTTTGAGCCAAGTGATGCCTGATAGGTCTTTATTTTGCGTGAAACCCAGTAGTTTCCGAGAGTCCAGACCACAACGTCGATTATGACGATGATGTTGATGTTCACTTTCATATATGAGGCGAGAGCGAAGTTCATGATGGTGAACAGCGCCGATACGCTGACGATTGTAATCATGGCCATGCGCGGTTTCATGCCTGCTGCAAGGAACTTGTGGTGTATATGGCTCTTGTCGGGGAGGAAGGGGCTGCGGTGCTGACGTATGCGGAGCATGTAGACTCTGATTACGTCGAAGCAGGGGACAATCAGGGGTGAGAATGCGATGATCGACGGGTTGACACCGAGCATGTTGTTGTTGGGATGCACATAGAGGATTGTTCCGAGCACACCGAGGATAAGGCCGATTGTCAGCGAACCGGTGTCGCCCATGAAGATTTTCTTGTGTTTGTTGACATCGCCGAACACATTATAATAGAAGAAGGGGATGAGTACGCCGAGTGTGCCGAAGCTGACTATGGCAAGAGCATATTCGCTGAGGAACATGAATGCGACACCATAGATGACACATACGATAGAGCTGAGACCCGATGCGAGTCCGTCGATTCCGTCGATGAGATTGATGGCATTGATGAGGAACACGAGAACAACGATTGTGAAGGGGTAACCGAACCACGGTGACACTTCACCGATTCCGAGAACGCCTCCGAGGCTGGAGAACCATACGCCTCCGCCAAGCAGGAAGATGGCACAGATGAGCTGAACCACAAACTTCGCACGGTACTTGATACCGATAAGGTCGTCGGCAAGGCCGGTCAGGTAGAGGAGCTGCAGTGCGATGAAGGTGGAAAGGAGCGGAAGGTAGCAATTGGAAAGTGCATCGGAAAACATTGAATAGCCCAACTTTATGTTGCCTTCCAGCAGCACGGCGATTGAAACGATAATCACGGGGACAAACGCGATGCCGCCCAGACGGGGGACAAGACCTTTGTGAATCTTGCGTTCGTTGACTTCATCGAAAAGATTGCGACGGTAGGCAATCAAAAGAATCTGAGGGATGAGCACACCTGCGAGGAGCGCACACAAAGCAAAGATAATGAGAGAGTTTATTGTCCAGTATCCCATAAAAATTAGCTTTCGATTATAAGGATGTTTTAAAGAGTATTATTTTAAGCACAAAGCCTGTATGTATTGCAAGAAGTACATCGAAAGTGATGAATCGATGAGATGAGAGAGGGGAGCATGTGAACTTTACAAAATATAGTGTCGGGGATGCTATCGTGCGACAGAAACAGTGCAAAGCGTCACGGGTTGCAATGCAAATTTAAGCATTATTATCTGAATTTACTAAATTTAAGACTGTTTTTTTGTCTAAAAGGCGGTTTTGTGCAGATTAGTCGACATTTTCACCGATAATCGGTGAAAAATTCTTACTTGAAGGGTGCGTGAGGATTGTTTCAGTCTTTATCAACGTATTTTGGCAGTGTGAATATGTATTCAAGGCCGCCTTTCGAACGGTTGTGAACCGAGATTGTCCCTCCGAGAGAGTCTATGGTGCTCTTGACGATCGGCAGTCCGAGTCCTGTCCCGCCCATTTTACGTGAGCGTCCGTTGTCGACACGGTAGAACCGCTCAAACAGGTGGGGGATATGCTCTTCACCTACACCGTTGCCGTTGTCATAGAAGCTGAACACGTAGAACCGTTCGTTTTCAGAAATCATGTTGAGGTGTATTTCGGTTCCTCCCGAATAGAGAGCCGAATTCTTGATGAGTCCGCACACCATGCCGTTGAGCAGGCTGTAGTTGCCTGTGACCTCGCAGTCCAGCGGGATGTCGAACTGGAATTCCATCTTTCCGGCAAGGTTGTTGGCCGGAAGGTCATATTCAATCTGGTAGACGAGGTCGTGCATGTTGACGCTTTCAACGGCTATCATGTCAGCGCCGTTTTCGAGGCGGGTCATTGTCGATACGTCGTTGAGGAGCGAGGTCAGTCGCTCGACATTGGTCATCATGCGCTCAAGGAAGCGGGTGCGCGTCTGGTCGTCCATTTCCGGGTCGCCGAGGATTGATTCGAGATAACCGCGTATGATTCCGACCGGAGTTTTGATTTCGTGGTTGATGTTGTTGGTCATCTGACGCGAAATCTTGGCTTTTTCTTCGATGGCGTGTATTGATATCCTGCGTTCGCGCTTTATTGTTTCGAGACTCTTGTTGCGGTCATGATAGAATTTGAGGATTTCACGGGATATGTCGCCCAGTTCGTTTCGCGGGAATTCGTAGTCCTCCCTGACTTTTCCACCTGAGGCAGCATTGTAGGCAAACTCGCGCAGCAGCACTACGTTGCGCGACAATATCCGGGTAGACAGATAGGCGATGATCAGGGTTACGGCAAGGGCCGACAGAATCACGAGCCACACTCTCATGTCGATGTCGATGGCATCGTGGACATTATCGCTGTAGGGCATCGTGGTGCAGACCGTGACCTTGCCGTCGTCGCTCTTGACCTTGGAGAAGAAATAAAGTTTGTCTTCTTCGCGCCCGACAAGACGTTCTCCGTCAGATCCTTCTATGTTTGAGTACGTAGCGCTTCGTTTACGTATGTCGACATCGGTCATGTCAAGGGGGATGGGGGTGCCGAGCGAGTATGTAAGGCGGTCGTCGGTGTAGACGCTGACACGCACTCCCTCAAACATCGAGCCTTGGAAAAATTGCTGGATGAATGACAGGAATGTACGCAGATTGACATCCTGACGGTATGCGTCAAGAATGCGGCTGTCGATCAGGTCGATTTCGGTGTTGAACACCTGCGCGCGATAGTTGGCCTCTCTCTTATATTGATAGAATATTATGGCACCGAACACGATGCACAGCGCTGTCGCAATCGGCAGGAAGAGTCTCCACTGGTAGTTAATCCTTCTCTTTAAACCCATAGCCGAACCCTAAGCGAGTTTCGATGTTGTTGCCGTAATGTCCGATTTTTTTGCGGAGACGTGTGATGTTGGTATCAATCGTGCGGTTTGTGACCACTACGTCATCGGCCCACACATGGCGTATGATTTCCTCGCGCGAATAGATGCGGTTGCGGCGCGTGAGGAAAAAGGCGAGTATCTCGAATTCGGTTTTGGTCAGTGCGACCTTATCTCCGTCGAGATAGCAGATTTTTTCGTTGGGGTCTATGCGCAGTCCCTGATATACGATCTGGGGTTCGAGTCCGTCGTGTAAGACGGCAGATGTCGCTTCGCGCGCACGGCGTGCAATCTGGGTGCGACGCAACACGGCGTTGACCCTTGCAAGCATCTCGCTTATCTTGAACGGCTTCGTGATGTAGTCGTCTGCCCCGATGTTCAGCCCCATGACAGTATCGTCCTCGCCGTTGAGAGCCGAACAGAAAATGATTGGCACGTCTTCCATTTCAGATGAGTTGCGCAGGCGTTTGGCAAAGTCAAATCCGCTGAGACGTTCCATCATGATGTCAACGATGAAAAGGTCGTAGGGGGTGAGATCCATTTCCAATGCCTCTTCAGCGCTATAGGCGGTGTCGACCAGATATCCTTCTTTCTGAAGATTATACTTCAGGATTTCGCAGATTGACTCTTCGTCGTCTATTACTAAAAGGCGGGTACTCATATAAATATATTACGTGTTCGGTTTAATTAATCTCCGTCAGATTGTCTCGGTACGATTTAATCGTCAGAGTGTAATTATCTGTCAGATTGCTTTTCAAGATGCTAAATTACATCATTTTTTTTGAGCCGTAGTGTTAACTTATGTTAAATCGGCTGCTTGCGTGAACTTTTCAGGCTGCCCGAGGTTATAAAGACATAGTTACTATATTTGCACTGTGTTTTCATGGTATTAGATTTAAGGTTAAAGAACAAAAGGGCTGTCGCGATGACAGCCCTTTGTTTTTTAGCTTTTTTATTGCCGTCAGCCCGACAGTCAGATGTTCCGTCAGTCTGTCGTTATGTCTTGTCGTGGTATCGGAAAAAAAATTTCAAAAAAAATGAAATGTCCGTGAACCTTTTTACTGTATGGTTCGTTCTAAAGACAAGTTACTATATTTGCACTGTGTTTTCATGGTATTAGATTTAAGGTTAAAGAACAAAAGGGCTGTCGCGATGACAGCCCTTTGTTTTTTAGCTTTTTTATTGCCGTCAGCCCGACAGTCAGATGTTCCGTCAGTCTGTCGTTATGTCTTGTCGTGGTATCGGAAAAAAAATTTCAAAAAAAATGAAATGTCCGTGAACCTTTTTACTGTATGGTTCGTTCTAAAGACAAGTTACTATATTTGCACTGTGTTTTCATGGTATTAGATTTAAGGTTAAAAGACTACAGGGCTGTCGCGATGACAGCCCTGTAGTCTTTTTCAGCGGCGCATAGCTATTGGGGCAGTAGCGCTGTGAAATAAAAGTTAATTGTCTGAACCGAAAAAGCGGTGGGGCGTTTTAGATGATGTAAGGGTGATGCTCTTGTCCCGCTCTGCCGGTTGAGTCTTCGCCCGGGATTGATTCACGAATAAAAAAACTATCTATTATGGAAATTATCAAACATCATGATCATGAGGAGGCATCCTGCCACCGTCACAAACTTCTCCACTGCATTATTCATGCAACACTTCAGGTTGCAACTCTCGCCGTAGCTGCGGTCACACTTGCTGAAGTCGAGAAGCTTCACCAGAAAGTAAATGCCTTACGCCGCAAATGAACATAATCTCCATCGTACGAATTGTAAGAAAAATATAAAAGCCATCCCGAAGTAGACCCGTCGGAATGGCTTTTTCCTTAACCTTAGTGACTCCTACAGGATTCAAACCTGTAACCTTCTGATCCGTAGTCAGATGCTCTATTCAGTTGAGCTAAGGAGCCGTTTGCGAGTGCAAAATTACTGCTTTGTTTTTATTCTGCCAAATTTTTGGACAACTTTTTTTACAACGCTTCAATATTTTTTTCATGCCTGAATTATCAACCATACTTATTGCCTTGGGACTTACGGCTTTGGCCGGTCTGTCGACAGGAATCGGAGCTTTGATTTCTTTTTTCACCCGAAGCACCGACACCCGTATGCTGGCTGGTGCGCTCGGACTTTCGGCCGGCGTGATGGTCTACATTTCATTCATGGAGCTTATGCCACAGGCTGTCGAGTCGCTCGAAGCCATCTACTCTGACCGCGTGGCCACATCAATAATGCTTGCAGCCTTTTTCGGAGGAATAGGGCTGATAGCCGCCATCGACTATCTTGTCCCCGAGGATGAGAATCCTCATGAGACACACACCATGAATGAGCTGGAGAGGTCTGACAGCCATCACAAGCTGAAACGTACCGGCACGATGCTGGCTCTCGCCATCGGCATCCATAATTTCCCCGAGGGAATGGCTACCTTTATTTCATGTCTCGACGGTCTTGAAGTGGCGCTGCCGATCATGGTGGCGATAGCCATCCACAATATCCCGGAGGGGATTGCTGTCTCCGTCCCGATCTATCATTCCACAGGCGACCGCCGCAAGGCACTGCGCTACTCGCTCATATCGGGTCTCGCCGAACCGGCCGGGGCGCTTGTCGGCATGGCCTTCCTCCTTCCGTTCTGGTCTCCGATGGTCAATGCCATCTGTCTTGCCTCTGTGGCCGGAATCATGGTGTATATAGCTTTCGACGAGCTGCTGCCAAGCGCCGAAAGCTTCGGCCATCATCATCTTTCTCTTTTAGGCGTCATCGTCGGTATGGCAATCATGGCTCTGACAATCCTTGTGTTATAGAATGTTAAACCAAACTGTTTTCGTGATCTGTATTAGTTTTTTTCTTAATTTTGCAGTCCGTTAGGATTGTAATCATCATTTAAATGCGTTTTATCTCGCTCATACTTCTTTTATTTGTTATGCTCATGTGTACTGCTCCGGCATTGGAGAAGGACATGTGTGCGCTTCGTGGCTCTGAATGTCAGTGTGAGGGGACATGTGGTGATGATTACGGATGTGATTGTTGTTCTCCATTTATAGCATGCTCGACCTGCACCGGATTTGAGGCCGTCAGGCGGGTTAAAGTTGTTGAACCTGTGGTTTGTTGCCATGCTGTAATGGAATATGCTCCGACGGCTCGTATCCAAGAAGCCTTTATTTCAGTTGACACTCCCCCTCCGCTTTATTGTTAGTGATTTTTAATGACATTGCAGGGATGATTTTTTTCATTCCCTCTCTGACACGTACATGCCGAAAGATAGTTTTGGCATGAGACGGTATGTATTAATCAAAATTCACTATACAATAATTATCAATGAAAAAGATTTCAATTTTATTAGCGGTAATGGTCTTGTCGCTACAGGCTGTTTGCGCTCAAAATATATTCAAGGCAAAAATCATAGACGGAGATTGTGGAGAGACCCTTGTGGGCGCGACAGCTATAATACAGGGAACTGATAAAGGGGCGATAGCGGATGCCGACGGTTTCCTTACCATAACTGGTATACCTGACGGTCCACAGACAATCGTATTCTCTTGTGTGGGATATGAGACCGAACGCAAAAAGTTTGTGTTTCCTTTGGCTAATCCCGGTGACATCAATGTGATTTCGCTTGAGGAAGATGAGAATGAACTTGAAGAAGTAGTGGTTACCGCAACGCGTGGCACGCGCACATTTAATGATCTCCCGACCCGTGTTGAATTCATCGGGTCTGAAGAACTCGAGGAAAAAAGTCTGATGAAGCCCGGAGATATCAGGATGCTCCTCAGCGAGAGCACCGGTATTCAGACCCAGCAGACATCCGCTATATCCGGAAATTCACTTATTAAGATTCAGGGTCTTGATGGAAAATACACCCAGATACTGAAGGATGGTTTTCCTGCGTTTTCGGGAGCTGCCGCAGGTCTTGGACTTCTGCAGACACCGCCTCTTGATCTGCGTCAGGTTGAAATCATCAAAGGTTCGTCAAGTACTCTTTACGGCGGGGGCGCTATCGCCGGACTTGTTAACCTTGTGTCTAAAACCCCTGAAGAGAAACGTGATTTTCAGATTCAACTCAATGGTACGACCGCCAAGGGACTTGATGTCAATTCATTCTATGGAGAGCGTTTCGGAAAGGTCGGCACGACGGTTTTTGCGTCATATAACCGGAACTGGGCTTATGACCCGTCAGACGTAGGTTTTACTGCCATTCCTGAGTTTGACCGCTTTACGCTTAACCCGACTTTGTTTTTCTATCCTGGTGAAAATACTACGGCTAATCTGGGGATTGAAGCGATGGTCGAAGACCGCTTGGGAGGGGATATGGATTATATCCGTAACGGACACACTGAAGAGCATCCATACTTCGAGCGTAACAGGTCGCAGCGCTATAGCTCCCGTTTGTCGGTCAGACATAAATTCAATGAGGCAGGCAGTCTTAACGTGAAAAACAGTGTGACTCTCTTCCGCCGTAAGATTTCCATTCCGGACTATCGTTTTGACGGAGATCAGTGGTCGTCATTCAGCGAAGTTTCCTATGTGAACTCCGGCAAGCGGAGCGAATGGGTGGGTGGTCTTAACGTATGGACAGAACATTTCAGCGAAAAGCAGTTGACCCCCATGCCTGTCCGCGATTTTTCAATAAATACGTTTGGTGCGTTCGTCCAGAACACGCTTAACCTGAGTGACAGATTCATTCTTGAGACAGGACTGCGAGGTGATTATGTCAGCGATTATGGCTTTGCGGTTTTGCCTCGTCTGTCGGCATTGTTTAAAATCAACAGTAAATTTTCGGCGCGCATAGGTGGAGGTTTCGGCTACAAACCGCCGTCGATATTCTCAGAAGAGAGCGAAAGGCTGCAATATGAAAACGTGTTGCCGATTGACAGGAAATTTAACAAACTGGAACGGAGCTATGGTGCGAATGTCGATTTTAATTACCGCACATCGTTTGCTGACGGGCGTGTGATTTTCACATTGAATCAGTTGTTTTTCTACACATATCTCCGTCATCCGCTTGAACTGAAGCAGGAGTCTGACGGTCTCTACAGATTCTATAACATAGCAGGTAATATGAACAGTAAGGGTGCTGAGACCAATGTTAAGATAATGTATTCTGATTTTAGCCTCTTTCTCGGTTATACCTACACTGATGCTGTCGTGAGAGAAAACGGCCATAGATATGCTAAGACTCTCACACCTAAACATCGTTTGAATTCCATGCTGATGTATGAGATTGAAGACAGCTGGCGCATAGGATATGAACTTTACTATGTCGGAAAACAGCATTTGACCGACGGTCTTATGGGAAAAGATTATGTCACAATGGGTTTTATGATTCAAAAGATATGGGACAGGTTTTCAATCTATGCAAACTTTGAAAACTTCACTGACCGTCGTCAGACTCGTTTCGACACCATTTACACCGGAAGCGTCACTAATCCCGAATTTCGCGACATATACGCTCCGCTTGACGGATTTGTGGCTAATGCAGGTGTGATATTAAAATTCTGAGAGAGATAAGTTTCTTATAACGACTTTTAAACAGAGGGATTCCGCGTTTCATCAGATGCGGAATCCCTTTGTTGCGTTAAATTAGTCATAAAATTTTTAAAATATTTCTGTGGCACGAAAGATTTTGTAATTTTGTATCTCACTAATCCTAAATAAAACAATCTCAAAAATCAAATCCAATGATTAAACCTTATGTTTTAGGTATCGACATAGGTGGAACCAACACCGTGTTTGGCATTGTTGACGCCCGTGGCGTTGTGCTTGCAAGTTCATCAATCAAGACTCAGAAGCATGCTGATTTCGATGATTATCTCGACGAGCTCCACACCGAAGTTATCCGTCTTCTTGAGGCCAACGATGCTCTCGACAAGATTCTCGGCATAGGCATCGGCGCTCCAAACGCCAACTATTACACCGGCACAATCGAAGGCAAGGTTAATCTCCCGTGGCCATCGCCGCTGCCTCTCGCGCAGATTGTAAGCGAGAAGTTCGGCATACCAGTGGCCATCACCAACGACGCAAACGCGGCAGCAATCGGCGAGATGACCTACGGCGCGGCCCGCGGTCTCCGCGATTTCATCATGATTACACTCGGCACAGGCGTCGGCAGCGGTATCGTCATCAACGGTCAGCTTGTCTATGGCCACGACGGTTTCGCCGGCGAGCTTGGCCACACAATAATCCGTCGCAACAACGGCCGTCTGTGCGGATGTGGCCGCACAGGCTGTCTCGAAGCATACTGCTCGGCCACAGGTGTCGCTCGCACTGCCCGCGAGTTCCTTGAAATCCGCGAGGACGAATCGCTGCTCCGCGAGCTCCCGATTGATGCGATAACATCAAAGGATGTCTACGACGCTGCCATTAAGGGCGATAAACTTGCTAAGGAGATTTTTGAATACACCGGCAATATCCTCGGTGAAGCGTTTGCTGATTTTACCGTGTTCTCTTCGCCGGAGGCCATTATCCTTTTCGGTGGTCTTGCCAAGTCGGGCGACCTTCTGATGCGTCCTCTGCGCGAGTCGATGGAGAAAAACATGCTCCATATCTTCAAGGGCAAGGTCAAGGTCATCCCCTCAGAGCTTAAGGAAGCCGATGCAGCCGTCCTTGGCGCGAGCGCGCTCGGCTGGGAGGCAGGCAAGGCCAACTCCGCCCCCAACCCCGTGGCCGTCCCCGCCAAGACAAACGAATAAGAATGACAGGACTGTCTGAGCGGGAATTTTAACTATGCCGCTTAATGACCGTCACACATAATTAAAGACCATCCTTTTACGCTTTTTCGATGAAGGATGGTCCTTTTTTATTTTTGTGAATACGTTACCTATTGGTTCATACTTGCGTGAATATGCAGGGAATATAAAATCTGATTATAATTGTTGTCATCTATCTGATTTCCACGCTGCAGCCGGGTTTGTCGAGGCAGTGGCACTTGGTTGTCGAGCCGGCGGGGACATACGACTGGAAATCGCATGCCTTCTGCGGTTCGCCCCAGAAGTGCATCGGGAAGAAGTTGTCGACCTTGGCTTTCGAGAGGAAAATTTCAGCACCTTTGGCAAAATCAGCTCCCATACGGGCATCGACGGGGAACATGGCGATCTTTATTTCAGGAATGTCCTCGGCGATGCGGTTGACGATCTTTTCAAATTTGGCCTGAGCCTCGGCAACTTCGCGTTCGGTCGATTCCTCGCTCCAGTGCCAGTCGTTGAGGTCGCCGGCATGGAAAATCACTTCGTCTTCGGCGGTGGTGATGGCGTAGCTTACGCCTGCGTCGGTCGAGCCGTAGGCCCTCACTTCTTTTGACCCGGGAATCTGGTCAATGACATCGCCGGCCGACATCCACGCGACGGAAATACCCTTTTGGGGGACAAGCTTAGAGAAGATGTCGTTGGAAAGGACATAGGTGCGCTTGCGTTCCTGCGCAAGTTCGAATATCGAGGTGTTGAAATGGTCGGGATGATGGTGTGACACGAAGAACACCACGTCTTTCGACGGATTGTCGTTCAACACCTTTTCGAGTTTCTTGTCAGGGTCTTTGTAGTAGTCAAACACCATGACAGCCTGCGGGGTTGTGACTGCAAACCCGCTGTGGTCAAGATATGTTACAGTAATCATAGCTCTGTTATGTTTTTTGTTCAGATATGTTTTCAATGCAGCCGGCCGCCGTCAGGCAGCCTCCATTATATCTAACGCAGAGCCGGGGAGAGGGGTTCAATGGCGGTATAACTTCAATATGCCGTCTTCAAACACGAGATAGATGCCGTTTTCATAGAGCCACACCTCGCGTATGTATGAATTGTCAGCGCCTCGGTCGACTTCGCGTGGTGCGCCGAGTGCCAGCCGGCATTCCTCGCGGGTCATGTCGAGCGCGACACGTCCGTTGATAATCTTGTCCCACATATCGTCGGTGATTGACGGATATTTCAGCCTCGGGTTGGTGAATGAGAACAGCGCCGGGAATGAGCGCGGAGTGTAGCTTCGCGGACCGGGATGGAGGAAGAGGCGAGCCGAAGTGCCGCGCTCGTCGGTAAACGACACCTTGATAGGATAGATGTCGTTGCCGGGGGTCACGGAGTCGACAGTCACCGGCACGAACTGACGGCCGTTGAGCGAATTGTCTGAGTCATCGCGCCATGTGCGCGTGAGCACATAGTAATGCTGTCCGTCCATTAGTTTCCGGGCATCGTCGACAAGGCTTTCCTGTATGGTGAACGGCACGCTAAGCGGCCCTTGTTCCTTCACTTTGGCGATAGGGCGGTTGATACGGTAGACAAAGGTACGTCCGTCGCCCGGCTCGGCTGTGAAACTGATGTCGGTGACCGATGTACCTGTTATAGAAGGAGCTTCCTTAGCGCCGGTAAATATGAGGGTCTTTCCTCCGAGCGAGTCGTAGGGCGAAGCGGTGGCACCGAAAATCAGGCGTATTTTGTCGTTGGTGACTCTGAAGCGTTTCCCGGGTCTCCATTCTCCGAGGCTCTCGTCGGTGACACCGGCAAGAAATGTGTCTTCGGGAGTGACTGTGATATTTTCGCGTTTCACTTCGCGTGCGCCTACTCGCGGGGTGTATTCCACACCTGTGAAGCAGCTGCTTAGAAAAGCTGTCAGCAGGATTGCTGGGAGAAGTCGTAACTTGTTCATTATAATTGAGTTTATGGTTTAAGACCTTTCCGGCCTTAAACCATAAACTTTTTCAGTAGCCTTCAGAGGCTGTTAAATTCTAAATCTTAAAACTTGGTGACTGCGGGTCATTTAGGCTCTATGCCGAGGTTTTCGAACATGAATGAGTACATGTCGGTGTATTCCTCAAGCACTTTCGCGATTGGTTTGCCCGCACCGTGGCCGGCCTTGGAGTCGATACGGATGAGTTTGGGCGCGTCGCCGGTGTCGGATGCCTGAAGTGTGGCGGCATACTTGAAGGAATGCGCGGGGACTACGCGGTCGTCATGGTCGGCGGTGGTGACGAGTATTGCCGGATAGGGTGTGCCGTCGTTCTTGATGTTGTGGATGGGCGAGTACTCAAAAAGATACTTGGCCATTTCAGGAGAGTCGGCGCTCGTGCCGTAGTCCGATGCCCAGTTCCAGCCGATGGTGAAGAGATGGTAGCGCATCATGTCCATCACGCCTACGCGGGGGATAGCGACTTTGAAGAGGTCGGGACGCAGGTTGACTGTCGCGCCTACGAGCAGACCGCCGTTGCTGCCGCCTTCGATTGTGAGATAGTCGGGCGATGTCCAGCCTTCGTCAATGAGATATTCGGCCGCGCCGATAAAGTCGTTGAACACATTGAGCTTGTTCATCTTCGTTCCGGCTTCGTGCCATGCCTCGCCATACTCTGAGCCGCCGCGGAGGTTGGCCTGTGCATAGATGACTCCGTTTTCAAGCAGGAAGAGTCGGTTTGGGGAGAAACCGGGTGTCAGCGACACGTTGAAACCGCCGTAGCCGTAGAGATAGACGGGATTCTTGCCGTTGCGCTCAAGACCTTTCTTGTATGTGAGGAACATCGGGACTTTTGTGCCGTCGGCCGAGGTATAGAACACCTGTTCGGTCACATAGTCATCAAGGTTCACGCCCTTGATTTCAGGCTGGAAAAGCATGCGGCTTTCGCCGGTCTTTATGTCGTAGGCATACTGTGCCGCCGGAGAGGTGAACGAGGTGAATGTGTAGTAGATATCCTCGGGATATTTGCGTTCGGTGTAGAGACCGACCGAACCGTAGCCGGGAAGCTTCATGTCGCCCTCTTTTTTGCCGTCGATGGAGTAGATGGCAATCTGGTTGGCGGCGTCTTTCTCGTAGGTGAGGAAGAGTTTGTCGCCGGCAAACTGTGCGCCGGTCAGTACACCTTCGGCCTCAGGCACGAGTTCTTTCCAGTTTTCTATAGAAGGGTTGGCCAGATCGGCTACCATGAGGCGGTTTTTGGGAGCGCCGTATGATGTCAGGATATATATCTTGTTGTTGATGACATCGACGACACCGTTGCTGTATTCCTGTGTCGGTGCCATTGTCACCCATGCGCCGTTCTTGCGCACCTTCAGCTCGTTGCCCACACCTTGGCCGCCGACGCTGATAAACACGGTCGGCTGCGATTCTGCCACGTCGGCCGAGTGGAAGTGGAACGGATGAGCCGGGTCGCTGAACGCCACGGTATCCTCGCTCTGCGGAGTGCCGATTTTGTGATAATATACAAGGTGGTTTTGGTTGGCGTTTGAGAATTCCTTGCCTGCTTCGGGTGTGGGGTAGGCGCTGTAGTAGAATCCGTCGCCGTCCCATGCTGCACCGGTGAATTTGGCCCACTTGATGTGATCGGGAAGGAGCTCCTTGGTTTTGGTGTCCATCACGTAGATTTCAGTCCAGTCGCTGCCGCTGCGGCTGATGGTGTAGGCGGTATATTTGCCGTCTTTCGACTGGAATACGCCGGTGAGGGCCACAGTCCCGTCGTCGCTGAGCTTGTTGGGGTCGAGGAACACCTCGCGCTCGGTTGAGTCGAGGGTCGGTTTGCGGTAGAGAATCGACTGGTTCTGCAAGCCGTCGTTCTCATAGAAATAAAACATTCCGTCGTTTTCACGATAGGTCAGACCGCGCTTCATATAGTTGTTAAGTTCGGTCAGGCGTGAATTGATCTTCGAGCGGAAGGGGATTTTTGAGAGATAGGCGTTTGTTACTGCGTTCTCGGCCTCTACCCATTTGAGAGTTTCGGCTGCGGTGTCGTTTTCGAGAGGACGGTAGTTGTCGGGGACAGTCATCCCGAAAATAGTGTCGACTGTCCCGTCGGAGGGTGCTGCGGGATATGACAGCTGCTTACTTTGCGAGCAGCTTCCAAATGTCGCGAGTGCCATTGTGGTCATGAGCGAATAGCCTAAGTTTCGTGATATTGACATAGTTGCTTATTGAAGAAATGTGACTTACATCCACAAATGTACGATTTAATTTCCAATCTTTCCCAACAGTTCAAATTTTTTAAGACAAACCGGAGTCTGACACCCGTTGAAAAACTGATTATATGGATATACCGCAGACACATCCGGCATAACCGGCCCGATTAGAGGCTGATTATGCCGGATGAAATAGCGTTGGCCACCCGATGCGTGTCTCGGGTGCGCCTCTGTTGTCGTTTAGATGGCTTCGAATACTACGGTGAACGTGCGTTCGGCACGGACTGTACCGTCCTCTGAAAGTATGGTTATGCGCACTTCATGAGGCTGACCGTCCATGAGGTCCCGGATGTTGGTGATGCGTACCACGTAGGAGTTGCGCATGGCGTCGTCTTGTCGTCGTCATCGGAGCACGACGTGAGTGGGAATGCGCAGGATACGAAAAATGTCGCATACCCTGTCTGGACGGGGGAATGCGACATTCGTGGATATTGTTGGATTTTGTCTGTGGATAGACTTGTCAAGGGACGAGTCTGAACGTCTGTCGTGGTTTGACGGCACTATTGCCGCTTTTAATCTGTCGTTAGCCGACGTTCTATGTCCCGTTTGGGCGTATCTGCCTGACTTTTAGAGCTCGTGATAGTTCTGTGAGTCATTGACACGATACATGAGGGCTGCTGATTCGCAATACCACTCGATGGCTTTTTTGACCATTTTTGTTACTTTCATAATGTGTTCATTTTAAAAGTTAAACATACATGGGATTAATTGATTGTGCTCGTGAGGCGAGAGACGTGAGGAGAAAGCCTCGTGAGCGGGTAGTGGTGTGTGTAGTTCATTTTTCCTCGTCCAGAGAGCGGAAACTGCAGTCGCCGGTAGGACGAAAACAGTCTCGCTCACCGAGAGTACGGAAGAAAATTTGAACGTCTGCCTTGAGAACTTTAAACATATTGTTCATAGTTGCAGAAATTTAAATTAAACCTAATAAAAACAATCTTTAATAAAACAATCTTTACCTTTTTCTTATTTTGCAGACCGCCCGCGAAATCCATCTCTATGAAATTCCGTCGCAGATAGCGACCCGCTTTTCGACTTTCGTCAATTACTAAACAATCGAATACGCTGCAAAGTTAGATAGAATTTGTGGAATTATGTTATAAAAATATGTTGTTTAACACAAAACCTGCCCGAAACGGCTCTTATTTCGGTCTTTTAACAATGTTAATTAAAAGTGTTAAATTTACACTTATCTTTTATGCCCCTCCTTGAGTCCGTCATTTCCTGATTTCAGGAAAGCCATGTGTTGGTACAATGACATAGCTTGAATCTGTCGGATTTAGGGTTACCAGAAGCGCTTCTATCCCGTTCAGGCTGTCGAGCATTGCTCTGGCGCTGTCGGAATTCATGGCCATGCACGCGGTGGCATAAGCATCGGCTTCCATTGCTGACGGTGCGATGACAGTCGCCGACAGCAAGTCGGTGTGGGCCGGAAGTCCGTCGGTGGTGCTGATGGTGTGCCATACGCGCCCCGATGAAGTCTGCTTGAAATTGCGATAGTTGCCTGAGGTGGCCACTCCGCAGCCGCTTACGGCTATCACGGCCATGCGCGAATGGATTATTGATGTGTCGTTTTCGAGTGGGGCGTCAATCATGATGTGCCATTCCTCGCCTCGCGGATTTTTCCCGCCAAGGGCTATCTCACCACCGATTTCAACCATGAAGTCTTCGCAGCCGTTTCGGCGCAGCATCTCTCCGACGAGGTCACACCCGTAGCCCTTGGTGATGGCCGAGAAATTGAATTCTGTCTGCGGGGTCTTGCGTACGATAAGGTTTCCGCTGTCTATCCGGCATTCGGCTATCCCCACCGAGCACATCACGCTGTCGATCATTTCGCGGGTCGGTTCGACTCCGGTCTTTCTGTAGCCGAATCCCCAGAGATTGATGAGAGGGGCGAGTGTCGGATCGAAGCGTCCGTAGCTTGCGCGGTTCACCTCCTGCGATTTGATGAATATCCGTCTGACGAGCGAATCGGCCTCGCATGTTTCTCCACGGTTGATTCGAGAGATCAGGGAACTGTCGTTGAACGGCGACAGCGACATTTCGACCTGCTTCATCACCGCGATTATCGAATCGTTGAGGTCGCGGTCTGAATTGTAGCATATATTATATGTGGTGTTCCAGACCCCTCCCTGAAAGCTGCGGTATGTCGGCCGTCCGTTGCATGAAGTGATGACCGTCAGTGACATTAGTATACCAAACAGGTACAGAATCTTCCATTTTGTAAGGATATTACGGCTCATAACAGTAATTTTTCTCCAAAATTACTAAAATAATCAAAAATAATGGATATATTTGCGATTAACTTGTGTTATATATGAAAAACCAACTATTACTAACCTATCTTTATACATCTCTCAATGAAAAAAATTTCGCTATTGCTCTTTCCTCTTGTTGTTATGGCTCTGTTTACGTACGTTCTTTGCAAACCTACCGCCAGCGCTGAAACGAAAACTGACTTAAACTTGAAAGAAGAGATAACTATTATGGAAAAGACTTATGTATTTCTTGCCGACGGCTTCGAGGAAATCGAGGCTCTCGCGACAGTAGACCTTCTTCGCCGTGCAGGCATCAATGTGGAGACTGTGTCCATCAACCCGACCCTCGCTGTAAAGGGCGCTCACGGTGTTGAGGTCGCAGCCGACATTATGCTTGCCGACTGTCCTGAAGGAGCGAAAATGTATATCCTTCCCGGCGGTATGCCCGGAGCGAAGAATCTGGCCGACAATGCCCATGTCTGCCATATGCTCACGGCTCAGCACAAGAACGGCGGCAAGATCGCTGCCATCTGTGCCGCTCCTGCGGTCGTGCTTGCTCCGCTTGGCATAATTGACGGCTATGATGCCACATGCTACCCCGGATTTGAAGAGGGCGTGGTTGCCGGTGGCGCACGTCACAAGAACCAGCGTGTTGTTGTCGACCGCAACGTCATCACTGCCAACGGTCCCTCGTCGGCTATTCCTTTTGCCCTTTCTATCATCGAGGCTCTCAAGGATCAGGATAGCGCCGACACTGTTGCCGGAGGGATCCTTCTCTGATTATTCTGACTCATAAGCAGGGGTGGTTTTTGCCACACCAAAAACAGCATATTTCATCTATTCCGTTGGAATCGGCATCAGTTCCCGGGGTTGTCCCGGCCTGAAGCGGTCTGTAAGGGAATAGATGAAATATGCTGTTTTTAGACGCTTTGATTGGTATGCGGATATATCTTCAGTCCGGCGTCACGCTTTCTGGAAAATATTTGAAACGGCTATTCTGAAATCGTTGAACATCGCCGTCACCGGAGTGAGAATCGGCTTGAACGGCCGGACGGTGCGCGGAGTGAACACCCTCAGACCACTGTGGTGGCAGCGGATGTCGAGACGGTCGGCCATCTCCATCGGTTCACCGTCGAGATGTGACGGACCGCGGCGTTCGCGCTCGATCACGATATTGTCGGTGCGGAATGTGTGGATAAGCATATTGCGCTCGATCATGCCGGTCATCATGTCGACCCCGACAAGGGCTGTCGACAGGGTGTTGCCCGCATGGATGATGGTGACATCGAGAAGACCGTCGTTGATTGAGGCGCTCGGGGCGATGTAGGCATTGTTGCCATACTGCGAGGCGTTGCATACCGCCACAAGGAAGGCGCGCTCGGTCAGCTTCTTGCCGTTGGCACTGATGGTGTAGTATTCCGGCTCATAGCTGGCGTATGTCTCGAATGTGCTCTGGATATAGGTCAGCTTGCCGCGTGTCTTCTTGCGGGCGAAGGCGGCGCTGACGGCAGCATCAAACCCTACGCCAAACGTGCAGAAAAACTTGTTGTCGTTGACCGTCGCGTAGTCGATGTCTTCAGGATGGTTTTCAAGTATAACTTTCAGCCCCTCGCGGATGTCAATCGGTATTCCGAGATGTCGTGCCAGTCCGTTTCCCGACCCGCATGGAAGGATACCGAGCACAACGCCTGTCCCGCACAGAGCCGCCGCAGTCTCGTTGATTGTACCATCGCCGCCGGCTGCAAGCACAATCCCGCAGCCTTTCTCCATGGCCGAAAGGGCAAGCCGTGTGGCATCGCCGTGGCCTTTGGTATATACGGTTTCCACTTCCCAGCCAAGAGGGCTGAGCGACTCGGCGACCAGACGGTCAAGTCCGGCCTTGTTGCGCGTGCCGGAGATAGGGTTGATAATCAGACGTACTTTCATGCAAGAGTGTTGAGAGGGCATCAGATGGTTACGCGTCGCGTTGTGGTGCCGATCTTCAGAATGTAGATTCCCTTGGCGCTCATGTGCAGTCGGTGAGTCCCCGCAGGGAGGGTTTCCTGTGAGATAAGCTGGCCGAGAATCGTGAAGACCTTGACGTTGACTTCCCGTTGTGAGATCACATATATGTGACCGTCGCGCACGGCAACGTCTGTCCATTCGGGGTCGCTTCGCTGTTCGGTAAATATGCGTCCGGGCGCGTCGACAGCCTCCCAGCGCGGTGCGGCTCCCGATGAGAGCAGCGCTGAGATGACAACGAGCGCTATGACAATGAGTTGACGCATAGAGCGGAGATGTTTGATCTTTTTACCTTTTGCAAAATTAAGAAAAATTTCCCCGAATTGCAAAAGCTCACCCCACAGACATCAAAAACAATTTCGTTTATCATGGTTTGTGTCCTTAGGAAAAAGCGCAAATAAAGCCTGAGACGTGTGCCTCAGGCTTTATTTGATTAATAGGTGTGTGAAATGTTTCTTAGATTAGATAAAGTGTTGTGTGTATAAAGGAAAGGGGTATATTACGGTTTAATACATCGGTGTGAAAGGCTGTGTCTTGAACAGTTTCGAGGTGACATCGCCTATGTAGTCCTTGCTTTTCGATGTGTCGATTTTCATAACTGGAGCTCCCGGACGGAGGTCACATTTGTTGAGGTCGACATAGAATATGCCCGGATTTGTCACGATGTCGAAATAGTAGAGACGGTCGCGGATATTTGCAAACGAGCGCCATTGTGTGGAGCTAACGTTGGCTTCTCCGGCCGTGTAGGTGTAGGGCACTGATACATTGTAGAGAATCGAGCGCACGATCGACAGCCCGAGGTCAGAATCGCCTGTCTTTTCGACGTGATGGTCGAAGAAATAAGCTCTCACGAAACGGTCGGGGCTTGATACGGTGCCCGGAAGGGTGTTCGTCCCCCCTTTGGCAAGCCAGTAGTCGTTGATGGCATTCATCTGGGGGAAATTCGGGTCGTTGGTAAGCACAGGGATGTCCTGACCTTCGTAGATGTTGAGATTGCCTTGGGTGAATTCTATCATTGCCGACTTGCCGGTCTCGTCAGTGATGCCCCAGTGGAGTGTCGAGACAGTTCCGCTGTCGAAGGTCAATCCGGAGATGGTGAAATTCTGTTCGCGCAGCATTGCCACAGCCTCGTCGGTCGTCGCGCATTGGTCGAGCAGCCATGCGGGGAACATCGAGAGCGACATCGGCGGACGGTCGTTGTTAGTGTCGTTGACATAGACGGTGCCCTTACAGAAAAGCCCGCTCACTACGAGCCCCTTTTCGTTCATTCCTTCGGTGATTCCGCCGTCATAGCCGACGGCATAGACAGCGCCGTATTTCGAAGTCCATTTGATTGCGCTTGGGAGATCGTGACCCTGCTTCTCCATGCCACGAGGGTAGACATACAGGTTGGTAGGGATCGGGGTTTTCCAGTCGAGCGAACGGCCTACGATGCGCAGGCTGTCGTTTCCGACGTAAAGCACTCGTGAACATCCCTCAGCGGTATTCTGCAGTCCGGCTGCCGCTGCAAGAACCAAGGCTGCAGCAATAAGTTTAGCTTTCATAACAGTTGAATGAAATTGCGGTGTTAATAGGTCATGTTTTGAGTAATTAACACCGTGCCATAGCTTTAGGTTCGGACTGCAAGCCCTGTTTTTTCAGATGGCGCTGTTTCGGGCCACGCGGACCTGACAGTCTGCCGCGGCATTGCGTGGTTGCACGGGTATCTTGAACCCCAGACGGGCGACGAGGATGCTCATGAGCGGAGTGAGTATGTTGAACACACAGCAGGGGAGATATGTCAGCGTGCCCACTCCGAGCACGGTCGCCTGTGTGAGTCCGCATGAGTTCCAAGGTATCAGCACCGAGGTGACCGAAATCGAATCCTCCATCGCGCGGCTGAGCAGGCGTGGCTCAAGACCGTTGCGGCGGTAGAGCGAGCGATACATGTTGCCCGTGATGATGAGCGACAGATATTGGTCGGCCGTGCAGCAGTTCATCACAAGTCCGCTGGTGACGGTGGCGCTGACGATGCTCGTGCGGTGGCGCAGACGGCTTGTGAACGCGTCGGTGAGTCTGGTGAGCATTCCCGACCCGATCATGACCGACCCGAAAAGCATGGCGCTTAACACCAGATAGACCGTAGGCATCATGCCGAGGATTCCGCCGGTGGTCACGAGATTGTCGAGAGCCGGATTTCCCGTCGAGAGGGCAGCTCCGCTCCAGAGCGAGGTTGCAAGTGCGGCTATATCCATCCCTTCGTGAGACTGGAAGATGAATATTCCGGCAGCTCCCATAGCGGAGGCTATGAGCAGCACTTTGAGTGTCGGGACGCGCATGCCGATAAGGATCATTGTGATGGCCGGGATTACGAGCGTCCACGGCGAGAGATTGAAGGTCGAACCGAGAGCTGACAGCATGGCGCTTGCATCGGGGGACTGTTCTGTCCCTGTGGTCATGCCGACAATGAAAAACACGATCAGCGCGATGACTATAGCCGGAATGGTGGTGAACATCAGGTAGCGTATATGCTCGAAGAGATCGACTCCTGCTGTCGAGGATGCGATTACCGTCGTGTCGCTGAGGGGCGACACTTTATCGCCGAAATATGCGCCCGAAATAATCGCGCCGGCAATCCACGGGTCGCTGTAGCCCATAACCTCGCCGATGCCCATGAAAGCGACTCCGAGGGTGGCTATCGTGGTCCACGAACTGCCTGTCAGCACAGAAATCGCCGAACATACAACGCAGGTCACGACCAGAAAGAACTTAGGGTTAAGAATCTGAAGACCATAGGAGATAAGCGTCGGCACTACACCCGACAGCATCCATGTCGTGGCCACCATCGCTATGCAGATGAGGATAGGAATGGCAGGAAGAATCTGCATGGCACTCCGTTTGAACCCTACCGAAAGCCCGCGTCGCGAAGCCACACCGCCAATCAGCGAGAGAGACAATGCTATAGCCGTGGAAGCCAGTAGGATATAAGGGCCTGACTCCGATACGGCATCAGCTCCGCTGACTACAATGATAGAGATGAGGGCAACGAAAAGAAAACTTATAGGGACGAGGGAGATTCCGAGCGAGGGGAGATTGCGACTGCCGAAAATACTGTGTTTGTTCAATCTTATAAATCCGTTAAAATAAGTTAGTAATCTAATGGAAACTTGCTTGCATGGCCGCCGGATAGCTGCGGCCGGTAGCTAAGAATTATTTTACAGCCTTTAAAACAGCTTCTAAGCACAAAATTAGTAAAAATCGTGCGTATTTCACAACCTACGTTTGACAAAACACGCTAAAATCTTAAAACACATGTTAATACAGATAAACGTCTCACACAATACGGATTTTGTCAGGTTCTGCTCCACCCGTTAAACGAAAGCACCCCTCCCGGACAGTCGGGCAGGGGTGCTGTGTGGGTAAACGGGATAAAAACTTATTGTCAGTCCTTGATTTATTTGCTTGTCCAAGTCAGATTCCAGATTGCTGTGCGGTCTTTGTTGCTTGAGGAAGCCGACGGACCATCGTTGGCAATCTCGATAACAAAATTGCCGGCGATGTTGAACGCATGGGAGTATTCATATTTCTGAAGCTTGGTCATGCCTTTGTTTTCAAGCACGTCGGTTGCCACGACCTTGCCATCCTGTTTGATATTGATGGTCAGTTTCACCTGATTGTCGCTATAAGGAAGACAATAGTCGAACTTCAGAGTCCCGAGTCCGTTTGCGATTGACGGAGAGGTCAGGACTCCCTGCGAACCGCTCTTGCCATTGAGGCATACAGCATAGTTTGATGCGTCGCCGAATACGGAAAACACCGGATTCCCGTCTGCCGGGCCGCCTTGCAGAAGCAAAGAGTTGGTTGCAACCCATCCGCTGGCCGATGTGTGGGTCGTATAAGGACTTGAAGCCGCATCGCCCATCGTGTTGAAATCGGCACTGTTTCCGCTGATTGGTTTGTCGTCGCCGGGATTGTCACCGGGGTTATCGCCGGGATCGTTGCCTCCGTCAGCATTGAGCTTGACATTGGTGACACACCATGTGGCGAAGTTTGCATCAGATGTCGCATAGTATCTGAAACCGATATAGACGACACCGCTGAAAGAGCTTAGGTCAAGTGAGCCGGAGCTGACCCATGATGAGTAGCCGCTTGCCGGAGCAGATGCGATGGTCGGGTTAAGTTTTGTCTTTGTCGCTGTCGATGGATCGGCCGACGTGAGGACATAGACCTCAAACTGGGTGGTGGTTGAGCCATAGCCGTTGACCTGAGTCTCAAATGAGAGGGTCTTGTTGCTGACCTTGCTCATGTCGACTGCCGGAGATAGCAGCCATGAGTCAAAAGGTGCAGTGCCTTTGTAGCCGGTCATGGCGGCATAGGAGATTGAGTTGAACTCAGTATAGTACCAATCTTTGTCGCCGGCAATCATTTTTGATGACCATCCTGCCGGTTTTACTTTGCCGGGGAAACTTTCGTTGAGCGAGGTGACGGTCTCACCCGGCACATCGGGAGTCGTTCCACCGCCGTCGATGACATATTGTGAGGTGTTTTTGAGTCCGGGGCCTCCGCAATATTTCATAACATCGCCGAAGAGCGAAACCTGCTTGCCTAAGTTGCCGGGATTGTCTTTAAGGTTGAGGGCATTGCGGACTCCGGGAGCGACTGTGTTGGTCGGGAGCTGTATGCCGATACACTGTGCAGGGTTCACACAGTCGGGGGTGGCGGCAATGACTATGTTGGTGACGGCGGCGTCAGCAGTGCTGAAATTAGTGCCGTCGAGGGTTGTCGATGCACCGCCTGTCGGCATTGAACCTACGATATAGCCGGTCACCCATATCTGAGAACCGTTGGCCGGCGATTCTGTGGTTGAGCTTGGATTCATTGCGATGACCTGAGTGACCGAATAGGGTTTCTCCTTTGTTCCGTCGCCATCGCCTGGTGCGGGTTCGTCGCCGCCGGGGACATCGACTCCGTCAATGCGGAATGTTGATGCCGAACCGTTGTTGCCTGTCACTGCCGGCATAGAAAGCTCAGTTCCGAAATTACCGCAGATCCACATCTGCTTCTTGTAGTTCGAAGGATTGTCGGGCATATTGCCATACTGGCGGAGTTTGCTGCCCTGCGGGAGTGAGATGACCATACACTTGGTCCAGTCTGTGCAGTCGGCGCTCTGGGCGATGACGAGTGTGTTGTCAAGGTCAGGTTCGCCGGTGAACTGGATGTCTGCGTTAGAGCTGACGGTCTGTACACCGGGCGCTACAGCGCCGACGATATATCCTGTCAGCCATACGTTTGAAGCCGAACCTCCGTTGTTGATGATCGAGATTGCCTGATCTACGGTGTAGGGGTTGTCTTCAGCGCCCGGGCCGATGGTCGGGTTGCCGAAGTTCATACACCCGCGTCGGTCAAGGAGCAGCAGCTGCCAGCCACCGCTGGTATGGTAGCTGAGTATGCCTACCACGTCGCCGTGGCCTTCGGGAAGAATGTCGGAATAGAAGTTCGAGTAACCGCTGGTGCGGACATTGATTGTTCCGCCGTCCGAGAGAGTCAGCGCACGGTTGACTGTTTCTTTGCTTGATGCGAAAGGCTCTTTGCCTCCGTCGGCGAAATAGCAGTTGTTGAATCTCACCAGCTGGCTCTGCCACTTGCGGAGCACTTCAGGTCCGCCCGACAGTTCAGAGAGAGAATTGACGGTCAGGGTGTCGACATCCGCGAGATTAGGCTCGCCGTTGAGCTGAGAATGTCCGACAAACAGCTGGTAGGGCATGAACGTGGTCTGCTGGCCGTATTGCTGAGAGTCCTCCGGCGAACCGAGCTGCTGGAGTCCGGCATATTTACCGATAGTCATTCCTGTGAGGTCGATGACCACTTCCTGGCCGCGTCGATACTGGTTGCTCATCGAGTTGGCGTTGATGCTCATGGCCAGTGCGCCGGTCTCGTCCTGAATGACGAGCGACTTGTAGATGTTGCCTGAGGCGTCCGACGAAATCACGCGTCCTTTCACCAGAAGATGCTTCCCGTTGTCTGTCTCGCCGATTTCCTTGTAATAGTTGTCGGCATCCTCCCAGAATTCAGCCTTGATCTGGCCGATGGTTTTTGCCTCGTATTTTTCGGTGTCGCCGAGCCATGTTGATTCCGGCGTCTTCATGCCCGGAGCGTCGAAATCGTCCTGACAGGCTGTCAGCGAGAGCGCGCCGGCGAATAGCAGGCTCAGATATGTCTTGAAATTTCTCATAGTTTTTGTCTTTGATCGGATTACTCGCTAATTTTCAGATTTCTGATTTCCCATGTGTCAGCTCCGCTTTCGTCAGAACCGTATTTGAATCCCACATGGATTTTTTTACCGGCATAGGCCGAGAGGTCGATTGAGCCGGAGTTCGCAAATGTCCATGCTCCGGCTTCGGGCCATGAAGGGATTGCAAGTTCCGTCCATGAGGCTGCCCCCTCCTCGCGGACCACCGCGCAGCAGAGCGTGCGGAGTGTGGTCTGGAATTTGGCTGCATGTTCAAATGTGAGACTGGCGGATTTGGCTTTGCTGAGGTCGATGACAGGCGAGTAGGCATAAGCCTTAGATGCAATGGCCTTGCCTCCTGAATATGCGCTGGCGTTGAGATAGTGTTTGCCGCTGTATTCTTTCCATGTCCACACGGCCTCTACTCCCTCGACGCTGTTTGATTCATAGCTCCAGTCGATTGTCGAAGCGTCCTCGTCGAGTGCCGAGTAGATGGTTGTGCCGGGTGTAGGCTCGTCAGGGGTTTCGGGTGTGTCGACAAACTCGAATCCGTCGATGCAGCCGCTTTCAGGATCCATGAAAGTCAGCTGCCATGATGCCTTCGATGAGGCATAGTATCCGAGCAGGGCAACTACTGTGCCTGTGCCCTTGGGAAGTATCTGTGACGAGAACGTACACTTGTTGCTCGTGCGGACATCGATAGTGTTGCCATCGGCATCTTTCAGGGTGCGGTTTGTAGCGCCTGTCGCTCCGGGGTTGTCACACCATGCGGCCTTTCCGCCGTCGACGAAGCTGACATTCTCGATTTTCACGAGCTGGCATTGCCATGCGATAAGTTTCGACTTGTCGTTGATCCATGAGTTGAGATCGGAGATGGTGACGGTGTAAGGCTCGGCATCGGACAGTGATGGCAGTCCGTTGCGCTGGGCGCGGATGCTGAAGTCCTCAGGCTCGATTCCGCCGACACTTCCGTTGTAGAGGGTGCCGATCTGCATCTGCTTGCCGTAGCCTCCGACAAGCAGACCGGTCACGTTGATGCGCACTTCCTGTCCCATCGGATAGCTTTCGTAGAGGTCATAGCCGTGGACGCGGATGTCGAGCGCTCCGCTTTCGTCGCGGAAATAGATGTGCTGGTAGACATTTCCGTCTTTGTCCGACGAGATGATGCGTCCTCCGAGGATAATGCTGTCGCCGTTGGCATTGACCGGTATGGTGTTCGATGAATTTGACTGGGCGATGTCCCAGAACATTTCTTTAAATTCCGAGATGGCCGTGTTGACCTCATAGGTCGCTTCGGGCACAATCACCGGCGGACGGTCGAAATCATTGTCACACCCGGTGAAACCGAGCGACATGCCTGCGGCTGCCACCGCAAATATTGATTTATATAATTTCATATATGGAATTGTTCGTATGTTTATGTACATATATTATTATAAGGTGTGGATGCCGGACTGACATCAGAATCTGATGCCGACGTTGAGATACACCTTGATGCCTTGGGCATAGAAATATTTGTTGGGATATTTCGTCGAGTCGTAGTTCGAGTAGTCGAAACGTCCCTGCTGGTAGCCGTAGGTCTGGATTTTCTTGTTGTTGAGAATATTGTCGACGTTGAGGTTGATGTTCATCGAAACCTTGCGGTTGAGATAAATCAGCTTGCCGATTGAGGCGTTGAGCACGAATGCGTCGTTGAGCTTATCTTGGCTTGCGAGTTCTTCCATCTTGGCTTCAAGTTCGTCCATCGATGGATATTTCTCCCATAGGTTGGGAAGCGCCTCGTGGTGAATCGGCGAGAGGTTCACGTAAGCGTCGCCCATCCATGAAGCGTTGACGTTGAAGAACCACGATTTGGGCGCAGCCCAGTCGATGCCGACATTGACCGCTGTCTGCGGAGTGCCTCCGACATAGAAGTTTTTGAGATATACAACCTGTGTGGTGTCGGGACGCATGCCGTTTTCGTATGAGCGTGTGCCCTTCGGACGGTTCTTGTACTGATATTGGGCGAATGTCGCTGCTGCGCTGACCGTGACAGAAGGTGTCACCTTGAAGGCTGCGCCTATTTCGATGCCTTTGTAGCGGGTATGCACTCCCTTGAGCACATAGTTCATGAACGTCGAATACTGGTCGTCGTAGTATGAGGTGCGTTCGGTCTGGTCATACATTTCTGTCCAGAATCCGGTGATCGCTCCACGGAAACGGCGGTAGTTCCATGCGTAGGAGATGTCGCCCGAAAGGATGCGTTCGGGTTTTAGTCCTTCGATGGCGGTATCTTTGATGCGCGGAGAGATATAGGCATATTCGAAGAGCGGTGCCACTGTCTCATATCCTGCGTGGGCGGTGATGAAGTTGCGTCCGTCGATTTTGTAGGTCGCGCCGGCCTTGAGTGCGCCGGTGTCGAAGCGGTGCGATGCACCCTTGCCGTATGAATTCTTGGGTGCGCGTCCGTTCATCATCTTGCCGTCGCGCTGGAACTGGGTGTAGCCGATCTTAAGGCCGTAGTTGATGTCCCACTGCGGGAGGGTGATGACATTCTGTATCCATGCGTTGCCGTGGAGGGCGTTGATATAGTAGTCATAGCCGAACGTGTCGCCTTTGCCCACATGGCGGCTCGGGTCGAGCAGGTTGTTCTGGAGCATGTCGGGGTTGTCGGGGAAATCGCGTTCGCTGTATTGGTCGATGTCAAGCCAGTATTCGCCGCCGAGAAGGTCGCGGATGGTCTTGTAGTAGTGTGCGCGGGTGTAGTTGAACGAGATTCCTGCCTGAAGGGTCATGTTGTCGTTCAGACGGTGGTTGAGCACCGAGTTGAGCATGAAGTTGATCTGGTTGCTGTGGCGGTTCTCGAGAATGTAGCTCGACGAGTGGTTGTCGGGATTGTTTCCTCGGCCATAGATGTTGTTGTAGTAGTTTGCCTGATAGAGATTGCCCCAGTTGATCTGGCGGAAATTCTCGTCATGCTCCCAGAGGTCGGTGTAGAGGTCGGCGGCTTCTTCGTTGCCTGAGGCGCGGAAGTAGCTGGGAAGGTAGCGGTAGTAGTCGGGTCGGGGATCGGCTGCGTTATACCAGTTGAGGGCCGAGGTCGAATAGTTGACAGCGCGGAATGCCGCTCCTGTGTTGAGGGTTGTGCCCTTGTCGGGTTTCCATATCCAGTTGAGGACGGCGGTCGGGTCGAATGTCTCGACGATTTTGGCCGAGCGTTTCTTTCCGTCCTGCCAGCCCCAGTTGGGGTTATAGAGATTGTTGTCTGTAAGCGAATAAGCCTCCTCGTAGGTCGCTGAGTTGGTGGCGCGCTGGGTTGGTGCGCCCCAGACGGTGAGATTGAGAGAGTGTTTCTCGTTGAACACCTTTTCGAGTGATGCGAATAGTCCGAATGAGTTGTAGAACGTTCCTTCTATGACTCCTTCCTTCGCATAGCGTCCGATAGCCGAGATCGTGAATGCCCAGCCGTTCTTGTTGAGGCCGGTGGAATACATGGCCATCGCGCGGAGCATATAGTTGGAGTTGGTATAGGCCACAGAACCGTTGAATCCGGGTGCGTAGTGTGCAGCGCGGGTATTGATGTCGGTCGCGCCGCCTATGTTTCCGAAGCCGAAGTTGGCTGCGCCGAGTCCGAGTGAAGTTGTCTTGTCGCGGAATGCGCGGCTCATGCCGCCGAGTGTCGAGTAGTTGAAACGTCCGCGTGCGAGGTCGTTGAAGTTTATGCCGTTGACATAGGTCTCGGTAAACTTCGAGTCATAGCCGCGCACTCTGAAGCGCATCGGCTGGAAGTTGTAGCTTGCTGCGTTGTAGTAGACGTCGTCGCTCGCGCCGGTGAGGGCTGCGATTGACTGTGCGCTTCCTTCTTCGTCCTCAAGGAGTGCTTGGTCGAAGAACATGTCGTTCTGGTCTTCGTAGAACACATTGTTGAGGTTCGACGAGAGCATCTTGAGGTCTCCGAGGTCGATGATTTTGCCTTTTGTCATGTCGATGTCGACTGTCAGGTCGTTGTATCCGTAGGCCACGATGACGAGCAGGTCTTCGCCGGGCTGGGCGTTTGAGATGGAGAAGTCTCCCGACGGGCCGGTGGTGACATAGATACCCTGTTTGTCGAGCATCACGTTGGCCCCTGCCACGGGTGCGCCGGTGTTGTTGTCGACCACAGTGCCGGCTACGCCTGTCGATTGGGCAAATGACGGCAATATCGCCGCCAGAAGCAGTAGCAGAAACAGTTTTAGTCTCATAGATTCTGTAGGAAATGAAAAATAATTATTGTATGATTTTATCTGTCGGCTGCCTGAAAAAATATGTCCGCATCACGCATTCCGGCGGTAGGGTGGGGCATGTTTCTCCCGCAGCCTTTCGGGAAAGGACTGATTCAGTTCAATCAAAACGTGATTTAATCAGAGTGGGGGTAGAGCCGTCTTGTTTCAGTCAATGAAGCCTCGCAGCCGCAGGAATGTTTTGACCAGTTCTACGTTGTCCTCCATTCGGAGTAGCGATGAGTCGAGGGTCATGTCATAGCTTTTTGCGTCGCCCCAAGTCTTGTCAGTGAAGAAGTTGTAGTAGTCGGCGCGCCATTTGTTGGTCTTTCGTGCGATGGCCTCGGCTTTTATGGAGTCTATCGCGTCGTTGCGGCCCATGATACGTTTGACACATTCCTCCATAGGGGCGTGGACGAAGATGTTCAGACAGCGCGGGTGGTCGCGGAGGATATAGTCCGAACTGCGGCCGACTACGACAAACGATTTCTCCTGCGATGTGTGGAGAAGGAATTCGCTGATGCTTTTATAGAGTCCGTCGTCACTGATTGAGGATGCCCCTGTGTAGTAGCACATCGGTGTGACACCCATCGAGAAGCTGAAAAGCCCTTGGAGGAACGATGGGAAGCGTTCGTCCTTCTTCTCAAAAAATTCGGGATTCACGCCGGCATGTTTGGCTGATTCCACAAGAAGTTCCTTGTCATAGTAGGCGATGCCGAGCGACTCGGCGAGTGCCTTGGCGAGCACACGGCCTCCGCTGCCGAACTGGCGGCCGACGGTGATTACGAATGGCGGGTGTTGTCCGTGGGATGGCAGCATGGATTCGTCGTTTTTCATTGATGTGCTCTTATTTTCTTGCTTTGTGAAGGAAAATGATGGTGGGGAAGTGGTCCGAATAGCCGTTGAGCCATGCTCCCGATGCGAATGTGCGTTTCGGGTAGCCTTGGCGCTGACCTTCGGTGTCAAAGAGGAAATCGAAATTGTTGACCTTGCATGAGCTGTATTGCAACAGGCCGTGGTTGTGTTTGAGAAGGGTTCCCGAGACGATTATCTGGTCAAATAGATTCCACTGGCCCTTGTAGGCCAGAGTGCCGATGCCCTTGTCGAGCACGCGCCACCACGGGTTGAAGAATCCGTGAGGTTCAACCTTGTCCTGATCTCGTTTCGCCCCGAGCTCCACTGCACATGATTTGTCCTGCGGGTCGTCGTTGAGGTCGCCCATCACGATGACACCCTGATTGGGACGGATGGCCCAGAGAGAGTCGGCGATATGTTTTGACAGTTCTCCCGCCGCTTCGCGCAGATAGCTCGAACGTTCCTGTCCGCCAAGACGCGACGGCCAGTGGTTGACTATTACGCTCAGGGTGTCGCCGCCGAGTATGCCGGTGACACACATCTGGTCGCGTGTTCGGAAATTGGGGTTGTCGGGGATTACGAGGGTGTGGTTGGTGACATCGAGCACTTTGAACAGTCGGGGATTGTAGAGAAGCCCTACGTCAACTCCTCGGCGGTCGGGCGAATCGTGGTGAACCACCTGCAGACGCCACTGTTTGATGTCTTTGGCCCGCACGAGGTCGTCGAGCACTGACTTGTTCTCAATTTCCGACACGCCGATGATGGCCGGCCCCATAGGTGTGTTTTTGGTGACCATCTTTGAAATGCAGTAGGCGAGATTGTTGATTTTGCTCCAGTATTTCTCGCTGTTCCACTGGCGTGAGCCCTGAGGGGAGAACTCAAGGTCATACTTGCCGTTGTTGTTGATGGTGTCAAAGAGGTTTTCGAGGTTGTAGAAGGCCACTCCGAATACGAGAGGCTGGCGGGGATCGGACTGGGCCGACACGCCGAGCGCTGTCAGCAGCGCCAATAGCGGTAAAAGCAGAATCCTCTTCATGCGAAATAATTAAGTTGAAAATAAGAAGATGTAATAGACAAAACAGGTGTGTCAGACAGTCGCGGACAGCCGTGGCACACAATCACGCTGTAAATGTAGTGAAAATTTTGATTCACACCCAATTTTTAACACTAAACTTGCTTCTGCGGTGTGTTAATTTTTTCGTGCCTAATTTTTTGGAGCGTCGGAACTTCCATTTGTGGCGGCATTACCGTAATAATGGTAAGACAATCTGTAATTTATTTCATTGACTTTTGGCGGAAAAGTGATAAATTTGCGATATTGAACCGATAATCGGCCTGTTGACGGCTTTGATTGTATCGGAGGCTTAAACCAATCATTCACACAATAATAAATTTTATGCTTCGTAGAATCCGACAGACAGTGGCGTTTGTCGTCATCGTGCTGATAACGCTGCTTTTTCTTGACTTTACAGGCTCGGTCCACGTTTGGTTCGGCTGGCTGGCCAAAGTCCAGTTTCTCCCGGCATTGCTTGCCCTTAACCTCGGGGTTGTCATCGGACTGATGGTGCTCACCCTTGTATTCGGACGCATCTATTGCTCGGTCATCTGTCCGCTCGGCATAATGCAGGACGGTTTTGCCCGTTTGGGAAGGATGGCAAAGAAAAACCGCTACCGCTATTCTCCTGCTAAAAATGTGCTCCGCTATGCGATGCTTGCCCTCATGGCTGCTGGCATTCTTCTCGGCATCGGATCGCTCGTGGCTCTCCTTGCGCCATACAGCGCTTACGGGCGTATCGTTCAGAGTCTTCTCGCTCCCGTCTGGCAGTGGGGCAACAATCTCCTTGCTTCGTTGGCCGAATCCCGCGACAGCTATGCCTTCTATACAGTCGATCTCTGGATGCGCGGTGGTGTGACTCTCGCTGTGGCCGTGGCTACTCTCACCGTTCTTGCCGTCCTTGCGTGGAGAAACGGACGCACGTACTGCAACACCATCTGTCCTGTCGGGACGGTCCTCGGCTTTTTCGCCCGTTTCGCTTGGCTGAAGCCGGTCATTGACACCTCTAAGTGTAACGGCTGCGGCCTCTGCGCGCGTAACTGCAAGGCGGCCTGCATCGACAGCAAGAACCACTCTATCGATTATTCCCGCTGTGTCGACTGCATGGAATGTCTCGCCAAATGTCATCGCGGTGCGATCTCCTATTCCGTTCTCCGCCCTGTCCGTAAAGAGAATCCTGAGAGTCCTGCGACATGCAAAGTCGATGCCGATGCCTCGCGTCGTCAGTTCCTCGGCGCGACTGCCACTGTGGTCGTCGCTGCAGTGGCCAATGCTCAGGAAAAGACTGTCGACGGCGGTCTTGCGGCTATTACCGACAAGAAGATCCCTTCGCGCCATACGCGCATCGTGCCTCCCGGCGCTGTGAGTCTCCGCAACATGGCTTCTCACTGCACCGCTTGTCAGCTCTGTGTCTCGGTCTGCCCCAACGGTGTGCTGCGCCCGTCGGCCGACCTTCTCACTCTGATGCAGCCCGAGTCGTCCTACGAACGGGGCTATTGCCGTCCGGAGTGTACGAAGTGTTCCGAAGTCTGTCCGGCCGGGGCGATCCGTCCGATATCTGTTGCCGATAAATCATCCGTTCAGATCGGACATGCCGTGTGGGTGCGTGAAAACTGCATCCCGCTCACCGACGGAGTCGAGTGTGGCAACTGTGCCCGTCACTGCCCGGTTGGCGCTATAACCATGGTGGCATCCGACCCCTCTGTCGAAGGTTCGCGAAAGATTCCCGTTGTCAACACCGAGCGTTGCATCGGATGCGGCGCGTGTGAGAATCTCTGTCCGTCGCGTCCCTTCAGTGCTATTTATGTCGAGGGCCATGAGGTCCACCGAACCATTTAACCACCGCTCACAACTATGAAACAGGAAGATAAAAAGGGTTTGAACCGTCGCGATTTCTTGAAACGCCTCGGTGCCGGTGCGTCGGTGCTCGGTGTCGGTCTCGTCGGCTGTGATTCGAAAAACAATGTGGTGACCGGCAATCAGACCGCGCTCCACGACATCCCTGTCGACAAGATGGAATATCGCACCAATCCCAAGACGGGCGAGAAAGTGTCGCTGCTCGGCTATGGGTGTATGCGCTGGCCGACGGTCGGAGGCGGAAGCGGCCGCGATCAGGCAGACGAGATTGATCAGGAGATGGTCAACCGTCTGATCGACACCGCTATCTCGCATGGCGTGAACTATTTCGACACATCGCCCGCATATTGCAAAGGCCGTTCGGAGCGGGCTACCGGCATAGCGCTCAAGCGTCACCCGCGCGAGAGTTTCTACGTCGCCACCAAACTTTCAAACTTCTCCCCCTCGACATGGAGCAGGAAAGCCTCGCTCGACATGTATCACAATTCTTTCAAGGAACTGCAGGTCGACTACATAGACTATCTTCTTCTCCACGGAATCGGCATGGGCGACGACGGCATGGAGGCGCTCCGTGGCCGTTATATCGACAACGGCGTGCTCGACTATCTGCTTAAGGAGCGCGAGGCGGGACGCATCCGTAACCTCGGCTTCTCCTATCACGGCGATATCGCCGTGTTCGACTATCTTCTGTCGAAGCACGACGAATACAAATGGGATTTCGTGCAGATTCAGCTCAACTATCTCGACTGGAAGCATGCCAAGGAAATCAATCCGCGCAACACAAACGCTGAATATCTCTATGGAGAGCTTGCAAAACGCGGCATCCCTGCCATAATAATGGAACCTCTGCTCGGAGGCCGTCTGTCTAACCTGCACGACCATGTGGTGGCGCGTCTGAAGCAGGCCGAGCCTGACCGCAGCGTGGCTTCGTGGGCATTCCGCTTTGCCGGGACTCACCCCGATGTGCTGACCGTCCTCAGCGGCATGACCTATATGGAGCATCTTGAAGACAATCTGCGCACCTACGCTCCCTTCAAGCCGCTCACCGACGATGAAATGCAGTTTCTCTATGACACCGCCGACCTGATGATGCAATATCCCACCATTCCCTGCAATGACTGCAAGTATTGCATGCCCTGTCCCTACGGTCTCGACATCCCGGCCATATTACTGCATTATAATAAATGTGTCAACGAAGGAAATATCCCTTCCGGGCGTGATGGAGACGAATACCGCCGTGCGCGGCGCGCCTTCCTCGTGGGCTACGACCGCTCAGTCCCGCGTCTGCGTCAGGCGAGCCACTGCATCGGCTGTAACCAGTGTGGCCCGCACTGTCCGCAGTCGATCGACATCCCGGCCGAACTTCACCGTATCGACGCTTTTGTCGAACAGCTTAAACAGAATGTGTGATGATTCCGGCAGCTGAATTCCGTCAGACAGCCATTGACCGTCTCCATGCCGTACCCTGCTCGTGTGTGATAGTGAGAGGCGACAGTGTGACCGTCTGCCACGGACGCGGTGTAAGTGACCTATACAGGATTTATACCACACAGCCGTGGTTGCTTTCCGGTGCATTCGTTGCCGACAGGGTGATAGGCAAGGGGGCTGCCGCCCTCATGATTGCAGGAGATGTCGCAGGTGTCTACACCGACCTGATAAGCGTTCAGGCTCTCGAACTGTTTCGCTCGGTCGGCATCGAGCCTGAGTTTGCCCGCAGTGTGCCCAACATCATCAACCGCACCGGCGACGGCATCTGCCCGGTCGAGACACTGTGTCGCGACTGTGTCACCGCCTCCGCGTGTATCCCGCTGATCGCGGACTTCATTGAAAAGATAAATCAGAAACATTAAAAACTCCAATCATAATGGACGCAACTCTACGACTCCACTCACTGCCCTTCAGCAGTGTCCGCACTTATCTGACGGCAGCCTTGTTTGTCATAGGCAACATTGCCCTCCCGCAGCTCCTCCATCTTGTCCCGCAGGGTGGTGTGACGTGGCTTCCGATCTATTTCTTCACACTCGTCGGCGCTTATAAATACGGTTGGCGAGTCGGGCTTCTTACGGCTCTTGCCTCACCAGTGGTCAATTCACTCATGTTCGGCATGCCGCCGGTGGCTGCTCTTCCTGCCATCATGCTCAAATCCGTACTCCTTGCGCTCATCGCCGGATGGACCGCCTCGTGCTTCAACAAAGCCTCCCTGCTCATGCTTGTGGCTGTCGTGCTCGGCTATCAGGTGCTCGGCACTCTTGGCGAATGGGTCATGAAAGCCGACTTCTATGCTGCCTGTCAGGATTTCCGAATCGGTATCCCCGGCATGCTGCTTCAGATTATCGGCGGATGGATAATGATAAACTTCGTCATCCGTCGCAATTGAGCCATCCTCCCGCTCGACGGCTTTATCAACCTGTAGAGGAAACCGCAGATAATCAGCCGTATCAGGGGAATTAATGGAAACAATTGTGGTAATTTGTGCAACAATACTTATATTGAAGAGTATTAACTTTGTATCGTTTCTCAGAAAAAGCTGTCCGCATAGTAAACTCTATTCAGATAGTTCCTTGAATAAAAGGATTGTATATTTCAATATTCGGGCAGATGGTGTGTGATATATCGTCTGCTTTTTTATTGAATCTACGGTTTTTCTGTAGAATCTTAATCTATCGCATGAACAGAAACATTTTATCTCGATTCCAATCCGGTGAAATATACCTGAAATGTCGGATTGCATCTTGTCTGTCTACTTCTGATAGGAGAAATGGAGGTTGAGCCTCTGCGCGGGATTATCTGCGGATTTGTGAACGCGACGTTGAAAAAATCTGTTCAGAGTCTAATTTTGATAAAATGTTAACTGATGCTAATCAAATTACAATAAGTTAGATGTAAGTGTTAATAAAATAGCAAAAAGTTGGTTTAGATTAAAAAATAATGTTAAAGCAACAATGTTTTTAAACATAAAAATTTGGAGTCTCCCAAAAACTCCCTACCTTTGCATCAGTTTTTCATGGTATTAGATTTAAGGTAAGAAGATTATTCGTCGTGATGACGGATAATTTTTTTTGTCCCCGGCTCACAAGGAGCAGGGGCTTCGAAGATACCGGCCAATTCAAATCAGGTGTTGGCATCTAAATTTCATCACACCGCCACTTTTATTGCCGGAGCGGTGGAAAAACGCTGATTTTTGTGTACATTTGCAGTCACTTATGAAAAAATATATACTAATTATTTTCACCATAATAGCGGCCGGATTCAGCGTCGCGGCTGCCGATGATATTCCCGACGACTCACTGTCATATTCATGGCGCGTCGTGCAGCCGCTCGGGCTGCGTGAACGTATGCCACTCGACACACTCCTCTACAACTATCATAAGACTGCCGTTCCCTCGTCCTACAGCCCTGCATTTGCCACCACCGGCAATCAGGCATCGGTCGGCAAAAATATGATATTCATGCAGAGCAATCCGATGAGCGATTTCTTTTTCCGCGATGCCAAGCAGTTCTGGATTCCCGACATAGAGACAATGCGTTTCTACAACTCGCGCATCCCGATGACCCAGCTTGGCTACAATACCGGTGGCGGACGTGAAATTGCTCAAGACTGGCTGCGCATGATGTTCTCTGGCAATCTCAACAAACGAACGCAGATCGGTGCACAGCTCTCATACCCCTATTCAAAGGGTAGCTACAACTATCAGGCAGCCAAGGGAATGGTCTGGGGCCTGTCAGGTTCATATACTGGCGACCGCTATGAGTTTCAGGGATTTTTCAATGCCTACAATATGCTCAACAAGGAGAACGGCGGCATCACCGACGACCTCTACATCCTTGACCCGGCTCAGCTTCAGGGCGGTGTCTCGTCGATTAACGCTAAGAGTATTCCGACCAACCTTACGGCCGCCCACTCGCGTGTCTCAGGCAAGCAGTTCTACATGAACCACCGCTACAAGGTGGGCTACTGGCGCGAGGAAAAGGACGAAAACGACTCTATCGTATCTCGTGAATATATCCCCGTGTCGAGTTTCATCTGGACTTTCGACTACAACGCTGCGCGCCACAAATTCACAAACACCAGCGCGTCGGAGGAGGAGAGTTTCTGGACAAACCACTACATGAGTACGGCAGCCACCACCGACAAGACCAGCTACAGCTCCATGCGCAACACCGTCGGTGTCTCCCTGCTCGAAGGTTTCAACAAATATGCCAAGGCCGGGCTCGGAGCGTTTCTCACCCACGAACTGCGCACCTATCATCAGACCGACGACACTCTTGCCATATCAGGCCCTGACCGTCCGGAGGGGCTGACTCCCTATCCGTTCGAGTCGCGTCTCAAAGGCAAGGAGACACAGAATCTCCTCTATGTCGGCGCACAGCTCGTCAAGCAGCAGGGGCATCTGCTCAATTATGAGGCGACGGCAAGTCTCGGACTCATCGGCCCGGTGGCCGGCGAAATCAAGGCCGACGGCAATGTCTCGACCCGTATCAAGCTCCTCGGCGACACAGTTACGGTCAAGGGCTACGGTCATTTCAGCAACACGACCGCGCCATATCTCATGAACAACTATATCTCGAACCATTTCGCGTGGATGAATGATTTCGGCAAGACTCGCCGGCTGCGTTTCGGTGGCATACTGAATCTGCCTCACACCGGGACACATGTCGATGTCGGGGTCGAAAACGTCCAGAACCACATCTATTTCGGCCCGGATATGCTTCCCGTCCAGAACGGAGGAAGCGTGCAGGTGTTCAGTGTGCAGCTTCAGCAGAATCTCCGTTGGAGGGCGCTCAACTGGGAAAACTCGCTCATCTATCAGAAGTCGTCGGACGACGCGGTCATCCCGCTTCCGCAGTTTGCCGTCTATTCGAATCTTTTCCTCAATTTCAAGGTGGCCAAGGTGCTTGAGGTGCAGATGGGTGTCGATATGGATTACTACACGAAATATTATGCGCCCGGCTATCAGCCCGCGACAATGGCTTTCTACAATCAGCGCGAAATCAAGTGTGGCAACTATCCGTTTATGAATGCCTACGCCAATTTTAAGCTCTCTCGCGCGCGTTTCTTCGTGCTCTATTCCCATCTCAACCAAGGACTGTTCGGCAACGACGACTATTTCTCGCTTCCGCACTATCCGCTCAATCCGCGACGTTTCCAGATGGGTGTGATTGTCGATTTCATGAACTGATCTGCGCTGATTTCAGCTGCGGTTTTTAACAATAATTCAAACACAACGCCTTTTCGGAGAGAAATTTTAGCAAACCCATAAAGCCCGGCCGGTTGTTTATATAATTGATATATAAATGACCGGCTTTGCTTATGTCAAATGACAATCATACACCGGACCGCTCTTCCAATGGCGGTCAGACCGTCCCCGACAGACACAAGGGACTCCGTTCGCTCTTCCGCGCACCCAGCGGAGGCATACTGCTGTCGCTCTTGCTGATGGCAATCTTCGTTGTGGTTACAGTCAAAGGCTGTTCTTCGCCCGTCCCGTCGCGCGGATATGAGTATGTCCGCGGCCGTGGTGACACCATCAACGTGGCCATAGACTATTCGCCAATGTCCATATACCGCTACGGCGACTCTCTCGCGGGCTTCAACTATGAAATGATGAAGGGGATGGCCGCTCTCTACGGCGACCATGTGAAATTCTATCCCATTGCGTCGATCAACGAAGCCCTCGATGAACTTCAGAGGGGAAAATATGACGTTGTGATTTCCGACCTGCCCATCACAGCCTCGCGTCGCGAGAGTTTCCGTTTCACCGAGCCGGTCTATCTTGACAAACAGGTGCTCATCAGCCGCGATACCACCATCCGTTCGCGTCTCGACCTTGCCGGTAAAGAAGTGTGGGCGCTCAGAAACTCTCCCGTGGCCGAGCGTATGCGAAACCTCTCGCATGAAATCGGCGACACTATTATCATCCGCCATGACTCGATCCGCAGCGCCGAACAGCTGTTCATGCTGACTGCAATGGGCAAAATTCCCCGTGCGGTCATAAATGAGGCGAAGGCCACTCTGCTCGCAAAGGATTATCCCGAGGTCGATATCTCCACTCCGGTCTCATTCACGCAGTTCCAGTCGTGGGTGGTCAACAAGTCGGACTCGGTGCTCGCCGACACGCTCGACGCTCAGATACGCCGGTTCAAGGAGACTCCAGAATATGAAGCCCTTGTCAGGCGCTATCTGACGCATGTGGTCGAGGATGCCGTGACGCAGTCTGCCGACACGACCGCTAAAAAGTGAGAATCAGACAGATGACATCAACAAATTTCAGCCGGCGTGTGTTATTCTAATAAAATGAAACGCACAGAGCCGCGTGCTCTCAACCTTCTTCCCGCATGAAACGCTCCGGCCGCCGGGCCGGCCAGCCTCACGGACAGGGATGACTTCTCTAAGTATATAGGACAAGAAAAATAAATTTCAACTATTAATCAAAAATAAGTCGTTATGAAAACGCTCATTGAAAAATTCTGGGGTCAGACCCGCTATTGGTGGGTTGTCCTCTGCGCGGGAATCCTCATGGTTATCTGCGGATTTGCCTACTGGTTCTGGCCGGTAGCCGGTTATGCGGTTGCTTCACAGATATTTGGCTGGCTTCTCCTTCTCGTCGGTATCGTTCAGCTGCTCGTAGCCTCAGGCCCTAACCGTGGCAGTGGCTGGGGATGGTGGCTTGCCGGAGGTGTGATTGATATCTTCATCGGATTCATGCTCGTGCGCAGCATAGTCCTTTCGGAAATGGTGTTCCCTTACTTTATTGCATTTATTTTCATCTACTGGGGCATCAGTGCCGTGTGCAGTGCTGTCGTCCAGAGCGGTCGCCGCTACTGGTGGCTATATCTTGTCAACGGTATACTGCTCATGCTCATCGGTTTCTTCTTCATTGAGGCCGGATGGCTTCAGGACATGGCGATGACAAGCTTCCTGACATCTCTGGCATTCATCTACTGGGGCTTCTCGATTGCGATGCTCTCGTACGACATGAAACCTGTCTACCGCCGCTGACCGTCATAACGGCTCTTTCACTCTTTGGCTTGCCCTGGCAGTTTCCTACCCTGCTGTCGAAGCCATGATATAAAAAAGATTAATGATTACGTCCGTGGTCTCCGCACAGTCTGTGCGCGGGACCACGGATTGTGTTTATGTCGTGGTGAGGACTGCCGTTTTGTCTTCCGAATTGTTTTTAATACATTTACAGTCAGTTATGAAAAATGCTTTATTATATAGCAATAGTTCGGTAAAATTTGCATATTCAATTGAATATCAATAAGATGCAATAATAATTCAATATCAATGCAAACTATTGTGTATCAGTGCGATACAGCTATGCCTGCTCAAAAATTACCGAACTGTTGTATAGTATAAGTCGAATTTTTGAAAAACATAAAAACATTCAATTATGAATCCTAAGGCAAGAGAATGTCCGCATTGCCGTCGTCAGGTGTCGGTAGAAGTCTGTTCAAAATATTTCCTTCGTGGGACTGCGTATACGGTGCGATGTAATCACTGCGATACTGAATTGGCGCTAATCAGAGAGCCGGTACCGTTTAAATGGTGCCCGTTGGCTGGCTTTTTAAGTGTTGTGATACCAGGCGAATACTTTTTATTTGTGCGTCATATCGGTCTCATCAAGTCATTGACTTACGCAGCTCTGTTTGGGATATTGACAATTGGTGTCATAGCGTTTTACACAATAACGCGAATCTATTTTAAAAGGGCGTAGGATTGAGCGTCAGGTGGATGAATGTTAATCGCTTATGCTGTTGCGTAGTGTCGGACCACTTTTGATTTGATGGAAAAAATGAGTAAATTTGCATTATGAATCAGCCTCTTGCCGAGCGCATGCGTCCGCGCTCACTTGATGATTATATAGGTCAGCTTCACCTCGTCGGGCCGGGCGGGGTGGTGCGTCGTATGATTGAGTCGGCTAAAGTGTCGTCGTTTATCCTCTGGGGGCCTCCGGGAGTGGGTAAGACCACGCTTGCACGCATCATTGCCAATTCGGTCAATGTGCCCTTCTATACTCTTTCGGCTGTGAGCGCCGGGGTCAGGGATGTCCGCGAGGTCATCGAACGGTGCAAGTCAGATGCCATGAGCATGTTTACAGGTGGCCGTCCGATTTTGTTTATCGATGAAATCCACCGTTTCAGCAAGGCGCAGCAGGACAGTCTGCTCGGCGCTGTCGAGAGCGGGGTGGTGACTCTTATCGGCGCGACGACCGAGAATCCGTCGTTCGAGGTGATACGTCCGTTGCTTTCGCGTGCACAGGTCTACACTCTCCGTCCTCTTGAGCAGTCGGATCTGGAGCTTCTGCTTGACCGTGCGGTCAATGGCGACGAGACTCTTATGGCTCATGGTGTGAAGGTCGAGGAGACTACGGCGCTTTTCCGGTTTGCGGGCGGTGACGCACGTAAACTGCTGAATATCCTTGATTTGCTTGAACAGTCTACACCTCAGGGTGAGCCTGTGGTCATAAATGACCGTGTTGTGACCGACCGTCTTCAGGAGAATCCCGCCGCCTATGATAAGAATGGTGAGATGCACTACGATATCATCTCGGCTTTCATCAAAAGCGTGCGCGGCTCAGACCCCGATGCGGCTCTTTATTGGCTCGCCCGCATGATTCACGGTGGTGAGGATCCTGAATTTATCGCGCGCCGTCTGCTCATACTTGCGGCCGAGGACATAAGTCTGGCTAATCCCAATGCGTTGCTGCTGGCCAATGCGACCTTTGACGCCGTTCATAAGCTTGGTTTTCCCGAGGGGCAGATTCCGTTGGCCGAATGTACGGTCTATCTCGCGCTGTCGCAGAAGAGTAATTCGACTTACATGGCTCTCCATAAGGCAATGGACCTTGTTGAGCGTACAGGCGACCTGCCCGTGCCACTGCATCTGCGCAATGCTCCGACATCGTTGATGAAAGATATGGGCTATGGCCGGGATTATAAGTATTCACATAATTATCCGGGTAATTTTGTTGTGCAGCAGTTCATGCCCGACCGGCTCGGCCATGTTGACCTGTGGCAGCCGTGCGACAATCCGGCAGAAATGCGTTCGGCCGCCCTCCAGAATCAGCGTTGGCAATCAGGAGAGGTGAAGGAGTGATTTTCAGAGTTCGGATGTCGGGTGTGAGGTAGCAGTGGCTGGGGGGATCATCCTTCGTCGGTGCGCCCGTCGTCGGTGGTCCAGCCGCCGCCGAGAACTTTGTAGAGGTTGATAATTGCCAGATATTCGTCGCGAAGGGCATTGCTGACACCAATCTGGGCATCGAAGTAGCGCCGTTGCGCGTCAAGGACATCAATGTAGTTTAGCGTTCCCGCCCGATATTGCAGATGGGCAAGCTGAACGTATTTCACTGTCGCATCGCGAAGCTCGACTTTGAGCCGGCTTGTCTCCTTGACACGTTTGTAGGTCGACATGGCGCTGTTGACTTCGGTGAATGCGTTGATTACAGCTTTTTCATAGTCGTAGCGAGCCTGATCATAGACAGCTATTGAAGCCTGATATTTGCGCTTCTTGCGTCCGAAATCAAAAATTGAGCCTGTGATAGTGCCTATTGAATAGGTGAAAGGGGATTCGAAGAATTTCGACAGAGCGTCGTTCTCGAAACCGGGAGTGAATGCAAGACGCAGGTTAGGGAAGCGGTTGGCATAGTTCACGCCTACATCGGCCATTGCAGCAGCCAGACGGCGTTCGGCCGCGCGGAGGTCGGGACGGCGTTCGAGCAGGGTCGAAGGGAGTCCGGCCGGAAGTGATTCCGGGAGGGTTATGTTGAGTGCAAGCTGTCCGCGTTCGAGAATTTCGCGTGGATATTCGCCCATGAGCAGTGTGATTGCATTTCGGGCTTCGGTAATCTGGCCTTCAATATTCGGAATTAGAGAGGCTGCAGAGGCATACTCCACTTTGGCCTGCTGATAGACCGTCTCGGAGGTGAGCCCACCTTCGAAGCGGATGCGTGCCTGTTCGAGTGACTCTTCGCGGGTGGCGAGCGTCTGGCGGACAATTGCAAGCTCATTGTCGAGCGCCACGAGACGGAAATAGGCCGAGGCCACGTCGGCAATCAGTGTCATGCGCATGGCATGCAGGTCGTCGACCGTCGCTGCGAAACGCGCCGCTCCGCTTTTCTTGGCCCATGACAGCGAACCCCACAGGTTTACTTCCCAGTTGACTGTAAGTTTGAGGTCGTATTCGGGGTCTTTGGTTGTCGGACCGCTGTTATATTTGTTTGTCTCGTAGTTCGCGCCGGCGAGTCCGGTCACTTCAGGCAGCATATTGGCCTTTGCAATACCATAGAGCTGACGTGCTTCTTCGACGCGTGCGGCAGCCTTGAGCAGATCGCGGTTGTTGTCGAGAGTGAGACGGATGAGGTGACAGAGCGTAGAATCGGTGTAGAAGTTCCACCAAGCCATGTCGGCGACACAGGCAGAGTCGGACTCCAGTCCGGGCATGTAGGCTTCCGGCATTTTAGAGTCGGCGGGGGTGAGATTTTTTACTCCCGAGCAGCCGGTCATGGCTGTAAGTGCTATTATGAAGAATATTATTTTTTTCATTGTTGAGCGTTTTCAGAGTTAGCATTTGTATTTTCAAGCTGTTTTTTCGAGCTACGGTTTGTCAACTTATTTATGGCGACAAAGAAGAATGGCACGAAAACTATGCCGACAGTGATGGCGACGAGCATTCCGAAGAACACACCCGTGCCGATGTCGCGGCGGGCGGCTGAACCGGGGCCTGATGCGAAAAGAAGCGGAAGAAGACCGAGCATGAACGCCAGCGAGGTCATGACAATCGGGCGGAAACGGAGACGCGCCGCTGTAAGAGCCGCATGGACAGCATCGACACCCTTGTCGACTTCCTCCTTGGCGAACTCGACGATGAGGATGGCATTTTTTGCGACGAGTCCGACAAGCATCACCAGACCTATCTGGAAATAGATGTTGTTTTCAAGTCCGCACACCCAGATGCCGAGATATGCTCCGACTCCCGCTATAGGGAGCGACAGGATGACGGCGAGAGGCACACTCCAGCTTTCATACTGAGCGGCGAGGAAAAGGAATACGAAAAGCAATGCCAGTCCGAGCACGAGTCCGGTGTTTCCGCTCTCGTGTTTCTGCTGATAGGATAGGCCGCTCCACTCAACGCCGATGTTTTCGGGCAGGTGTTCGCGTACAATGTTTTCAAGCGCGTCCATTGCCTGACCGGTGCTGTAGCCGTGGGCTGCCTCGCCGGATATGGTGGCGGAGTTGAACATGTTGAATCGGCCGATAGTTCCCGGGCCCGTGGTGAAATGTGATGTTCCGAGCGATGAGATCGGAACCATCACATCGTTAGCTCCGCGGACGAAGAAGAGATTGATATTGTCGCGTCGTGAGCGATAGGGGGCGTCAGCCTGTATGTAGACACGGTAGATGCGGTTGAACATATTGAAGTCATTGACGTAGATCGAACCGGTGAAAGCCTTCATGGTCGAGAATATGTCGCTGACGGGGATTCCCTGCATCTTCGCACGGTCGCGGTCCACGTCAAAATAGAGCTGTGGAATATCGGCCTGCATTGATGTCGAGATGTCGGCCACGGCGGGACAGGTTGCGGCATAGTGGCGCAGGGTGTCGACAGCGTTCTGCAGATCGGCATAAGTCGCGTCGGCTCTCGCTTCAAGCACCATTTCAAAACCGCCAGAGCTTCCGAGACCGGGTATGATCGACGGCGAGAATACATAGGCACGGCTTTCGGGATATTTCGAAAGCTCGGAGTGGATACGCGAGCGGATTTCAGTTATGTCGTGGGTTGAGCGTTCCTCCCACGGTTTGAGAATGACAGTCAGCTGCGAGTGAGCCGGATTTGTGCCGACACGTGGCGACGAACCTGTCACGTTGAGCACATAGGCCACGTCGGGGTCGGAAAGCAGATAGTTCATGGCGCGGTCAGTCACCTCGCGGCTACGCTCGATGGTAGCTCCTTCAGGTAGCTCAAGCTCAACTGTGAAGTAGCCCTGATCCTCCTGCGACATGAAGCTGCGGGGCATAAGGGAGTTCATCATGTAGATGAAAACAAGAGCCAGACCGAAAGCCGCATACATGCGCTTGGGATGGTTGAAAGTTCGGGCTATCATGCGGCAATAAGTCTTGTTGCTACGGTTGAGCCAGATGTTTATGAGGCGGAAAATTTTGGCTTTCTTGCGCTTGGTTGCCGGTTTAAGGAGCTTGGCACACATGACGGGCGAGAGAGTGAGCGCGACGATTGTCGAGATGATGACCGACACGGCGATGGTGACGGTGAACTGGCGGTAGAGCTGTCCGGTGATTCCCGGCAGGAAGCTCACAGGGATAAACACTGCGCACAGCACGAGCGACATGGCTATGAGTGCGCTGCCGAGATTGCCCATGGCCTTGGCTGTGGCCTCCTTCGGTGAAAGATGCTCGGTGTTCATGATGCGGTCGACATTCTCGACCACGACGATGGCATCGTCAACCACGATACCGATTGCAAGTATGAGGCCAAGGAGTGTGAGCATGTTGAGCGAGAATCCGAATATGAGCATGACTCCAAATGTGCCGACAAGCGAAATCGGGACGGCAATGACCGGGATTAGGGTGGTGCGCCAGTTCTGGAGAGAGAGGAACACCACGAGAATCACGAGTATAAGAGCCTCGAAGAATGTGCGGTAGACATGGTGGATAGACTCCGAGATATAGGTAGTCATGTCGAACGGAATCTCATAGCTGATGCCTTCAGGGAAGTTTTTGGCGATGTTTTCCATTTCAGCCTTTACAGCTTTCGCCACTTCCATAGCGTTAGCGCCGGGGAGCATGTTGATGTTGAGTACGGCAGCGTTTCCTCCGTTTATGCCGCTCTCGGTGGCATAGCTCGACGCTTCGAGAGAAACGCGGGCGACGTCGCGCAGACGGATGAACGATCCGTCTGGGTTGGCGCGGAGCACGATGTCCTCGAATTCGCCGACCGATGAGAGTCGGCCCTGCGCTATGATTGGCATTGTCACGTCGATGTCTGTCGCCGGGGCTTGTCCGAGCGCACCGGCTGCTGATTCGCGGTTCTGGTCCTTAAGGGCGTTCTGCACGTCCTTGACGGTCAGTCCGAGGTCGGCGAGCTTGTCAGGCTCGACCCATATCTGCATGGCATAATAACGGCTGCCGACGTTACTCACACTTCCGACACCGGGGATACGGCGTATCGGGTCGAGAACGTTGAGGGTAGTGTAGTTACTGAGGTATATTTCGTCAAATTTCGGGTCGTCGGACAGGATTGAAATAGTCATGAGACGGCTTGCGGTCTCTTTTGACACAGATATGCCATTCTGGACTACTTCGGCGGGAAGACGTGATTCGGCCTTCTTTACGCGATTCTGGATGTCGACGGCGGCGAGCTCGGGATCGGTGTCGATGTCGAAAGTCACGAGAGCCGAGAATCCGCCGGAGTTGGAGCTTGTCGACGACATGTAGATCATGCCCGGAGTGCCGTTGAGTTCCTGCTCGATCGGGGTGGCCACGGCCTGTGTGACGGTCTGTGCGTCAGCGCCGGGATAGGAGGCACTTATCTTTACGATAGGCGGAACAATCTGGGGGTACTGGTCGACAGGCAGGAGGGTCAGGCCGATACCTCCGATGATGAATATCACGATTGATATTACGATGGAGAATACCGGATGTTCGAGAAAGAAGTTCTTTTTCATGTTCAATCCTCCTTGACTTCAGTTTGCTGTGTGACCACTACATCGGCTGTTTCATCCGAAGTTTCTTCATCTTTTTTCTTTGGGGCGGGAATAGGATTGACCTTTATGCCGTGGGAAAGCTTATGGTAGCCTTCGACCACGAGTTTCTCGCCTTTGGCAAGGCCGCGTTCGACGATGGTCTTGTTGCCGACCTCAGGGCCGAGTTCGATAAATCGCTTCTCGACAACGCTGTCGGGACGCACGACAAAGACGTAGGCGCCACCTTTTTCTATTACGAGCGATTTTGTCGGGACTTCAATCGCATTCTCGCGGACATCGAGGAGGACTTTCACTTTTGTGAATTCGCCCGGCAGCAGGCTGCGGTCGGGGTTAGGCATCTCGGCGCGTACGGAGAATGTGCCGGTCTTCGGGTCGACCTGCGGATCGGCGAAGTCGACAAGTCCCTTGTGGGGGTAGACCGAGCCGTCGGCAAGTGTGATGGTGACGAAAGAATTCCATTTGCGTTTCGCATCGGCATCGCCGAGGTTGACGTTGCGGTCTTTGCTGCGGAGATAGTCGAGAGCCGTCATCGAAAAATCGACTCTTACGGAATCGCTTTTCACCACAGTGGCGAGGAGCGATTTGCCTCCTGACGGGCCGACGAGAGTGCCGATGTCGGCGACGCGCTCGGAGATGTAGCCTGAAATCGGCGAGCTTACACGAGTGTAGCCAAGGGTGAGTTCGGCCTGAGTGAGATCGGCCTCGCTGACGATTACTTCGGCGGTAGCGCTTTCGTAGGCTGCGGTCGCATTGTCGAGGTCGAGCTGCGAGGCTGCGTTCTGGGCATAGAGGGGTTTGATTCGGCTGAGGTCGCGTTCGGCTTTCTGGGCCTGAGCGCGTGCCTTGTTGAGTTGGGCGCGAGCCTTGTTGACATGCGCTTTATAGAGGCGCGGGTCAATCACGAAAAGGGTCTGGCCTTTTTCGATATAAGAACCTTCCTTGAAAAGCATGCTTTCGAGGTAGCCTTCGACACGTGCGTGGATTTCGACGAACTGCTGTGCGCGGATTCTGCCTACGTATTCACCATATATATTAACGTTAGCCGTGCCGACGGTCTCGACTTCGACGTTAGGGATTGATGCAGACTGTGTCTTCGGACGCGTGAAAAAATATATCGCGGCGGCAACAATGAGTCCCGCGAGAATTATTACGAGCCAAGCTTTAGTGGTATGTGGCGTGTGGCTTTTTACGGTTTTGAGACCAGTGGATACTTTCGAGCCTAATGATTTGCCGTTAAAGTTTAGAGTCATTGTGTCAGTTAGTGATGATTATTATTTTTTGCACCGGAAGAACGAAAACATCGTATAAACACTCAAGTCGCCATAAAGTTGGATGGCTATGTATTAAAAAATGTTTAATGTCGGATGGACCGGGATATTTGCTTCGGGAGTAAAGTTAAATTTAAAAATCGAAGCGTCAAAACATGTGTCAATGAACGGACGGAATGTGACAATGAACGCATGGCCTACAGTCATGAGGATGGTGGCTGTCATGGATAGCTGAGTTCGAGGCTGATCGGAATGTGCAAAGGATAAAATATAGCCGGCGAAGATGGATTAATGAAAAATTTCCATAATTTTCATAATTTTTGTTGGCTCGAATGAAAAATTCGCTAAATTTGCGGAATATAAGCAGTGAACCAGCATGACACACATTTCATGTAGCCAATCACATTAATTGTAAATGTCAACTTTCATACAAATTTATATAATATGAAGAAGCATAATTTTTCCGCCGGCCCTTCGATTCTGAGTGAATACACCATTAAGAATACGGCCGAAGCAGTCATTAATTTTGCCAACACAGGTCTCTCTCTCCTTGAGGTTTCACACCGCGGCAAAGAGTTTGTTGCTGTAATGGACGAAGCTCAGGCGCTTGTCAAGGAACTCCTTGATGTGCCCGAGGGTTATCATGTGCTTTATCTTGGTGGCGGCGCGAGCCTTCAGTTCTGCATGGCTCCGTTCAACCTCCTGCGCACCAAGGCCGGCTATCTCGACACCGGCACATGGGCGGCCAATGCCATCAAGGAAGCCAAGATTTTCGGTGAGGTAGAAGTGCTTGCTTCATCAAAAGAGGCCAACTATACCTATTATCCGAAGGGGTATACAGTGCCCGAGGATCTCGACTATTTCCACATCACCACCAATAATACAATCTACGGAACTGAGCTTCGCACAGATCCCGATGTGAAAGTGCCTCTCGTGGCAGACATGTCGTCGGATATTTTCTCGCGTCCTGTCGACGTATCCAAATATGATCTCATCTATGCCGGCGCACAGAAGAACCTCGGCCCGGCCGGCGCTACGCTTGTGATTGTCAAGGAAAGCGCTCTCGGCCACGTCGACCGCGTGATTCCCACCATGCTCGACTACCGCACCCACGTGAAGAAAGGCTCTATGTTCAACACTCCTCCAGTGCTCCCGGTGTTCTCGGCTCTCCAGACACTCCGTTATTATAAGGAAATGGGCGGCGTGAAGGAGATGGAGAAGCGCGACGTTGCCAAGGCCAAGCTTCTCTATGATGCAATCGACGCATCAAAGATGTTTGTCGGCACAGTGACCGATCCGGATTCCCGCTCGATTATGAATGTCACTTTCGTGATGACTCCCGAATACAAGGAGCTTGAGAAGGACTTCGTTGACTTCTGCGCTGCAAGAGGCATTGTCGGTATCAAGGGGCACCGTTCGGTAGGCGGTTTCCGTGCATCGCTCTACAACGCGCTGCCTATCGAGAGCGTGCAGGCGCTCGTCGACGCGATGAATGATTTCGAAAAGGCTCATTAATCGCAGGATTTATAAATTCATACAAGACAATTCGATTATGAAAGTCCTTATAGCAACAGAAAAACCTTTTGCAGCTGTCGCAGTCGACGGAATGCGCAAGGTTATCGAGGAGGCCGGGGCAGAACTCGTGCTTCTTGAAAAATACACCGACCGCAAGGATCTTCTCGCTGCGGTGGCCGATGTGGATGCGCTGATTATCCGCAGTGATAAGGTGGATGGCGAGGTCCTTGCCGCCGCTCCGAAGCTCAAGGTAGTGGTGAGAGCTGGCGCAGGCTACGATAATGTGGACCTCGTGGCAGCTACCGAGCGCGGAGTATGTGTACAGAACACTCCCGGGCAGAATTCAAATGCCGTGGCCGAGCTTGTGTTCGGTCTTGCGGTGATGATGTGCCGCAACATGTATAACGGGACATCGGGTTCTGAGCTCAAAGACAAGACGCTCGGCATTCAGGCATTCGGTCAGGTCGGTCGCAACGTTGCCCGCATAGCACGCGGTTTTGAGATGAATATATCTGCTCTTGATCCTTATTGCCCGGACAATGTGATGGAGGATGCCGGTGTTTCGCCGGTGCATTCGGTCGAGGAGCTCTATCGCAACAACAAGGTTGTGTCCATTCATATCCCTGCTACTCCCGAAACACGCAAGTCGATCGGTTATGAGCTCATCATGTCAATGCCCAAGGGCGGTCTTCTTATAAATACCGCGCGTAAGGAGGTGATTGATGAGGAAGGTCTCATCAAGGCTCTTGACGAGCGTGCGGATATCAAGTATGCCGCCGATGTCGCGCCCGACCGCGCTGCGGAAATCAAGGAGCGTTTCGGCGACCGGGTGTTCTTCACACCAAAAAAGATGGGTGCTCAGACTTCGGAAGCGAATATCAATGCCGGAATCGCGGCCGCCCGTCAGGTGATTTCTTTCCTTACGACAGGAGAGGAGCGTTTCCGTGTTAACAAATAAACATCCTTCTGAGAAAATAAAGGGATAAAATAATTAACGTTTTTCTATCGCGCATCAGCAAACCGTTTGCTGATGCGTTTTTTCGATAATAGGGCAGGGGGGTGGAAAAGTGGCGATTTTGCATGAAAAGGATCTATTTTAGGGCAATTTTGGGGTAAAATTGCGGAAAAGTGTTAAAATTCTGTTAAAACACCATGGAAAATTTGGAGGTAATACAGAAAGTGTCTACCTTTGCACTCGCTTTTGAGAAGCAAACCTCACAGCGGTGAGGGGCTAGAGGTTGAAACGCTGAGAGACATTGAATTGTTCGACGATGAAATGTTAAACAAATGTTAAAATCTCGAAAAGATTTGCAGGTTTCGAAAATAAGACGTACCTTTGCAAAGTTTTCCGATAAACGCCACGAGAGGCGCTTCCGAAGAAAGCGACGAAGAGAACATTGAAATAATTGCAACAATAACGAAGTAGTACAAGAGTCATAATTTAGAAGTGAACTCTGTCAAATTTCCGAAATAAAATCCGGTGTTCAACCGAATAAGTCAGACAGGATCCGGCGCTGTTTCTGTGAAGGCAAAATAAAGAACAGAACAGACGGTCTTTCTTGCTTTCCTGCTCTATTATGAAATAGAAAAGA
>ERZ777305.40-NODE-40-length-189071-cov-8.471431_pt1 | contig 189071 bp, 148 predicted proteins | sample MGYA00374965_ERZ777305 | MGnify/ENA primary metagenome ERZ777305 (study PRJEB29328, sample SAMD00013331) | mouse gut metagenome | study: EMG produced TPA metagenomics assembly of the Metagenome analysis of fecal microbiota from mouse which was promoted...
CGCCACGCCCTCACCCACGGCTACTCTCGGAAATCGCTACGCGATTCTGTGATACGCCCTTATTTGAACCGCATTGCACGGCTCGTGCGTCCGCAGATTCACAATTAATTACCAATATGGTTTCCCGGACGCACGGGCGTCCCTACTGTTTGGTATTTTGATACACCCTCCCTACCTTAGGTTGACATTTTAGAACGCTCCGGCAAGCCTACGCTCCAATACCCCAATAAATAACGTCAACGCTCCCGGGGCTGTCGCCCCGCGCTACAATATTTGTCTCCTAACGGAGACCCAATGCTCCGTAGTTACGGCTTATGCGTCCCTGCGGTGTGTAGGTGGTTCGGGCTAAGCGCAGCGTCAATGCACGGTGAACAATGCGCAAGCCGGAGGCTCGCGTTCCTGCCGGGTTGCGGGAGCACTAACCGCGAAGCGCTTTGCCTCAGGCAAAGAACCCTCCGGCTTGTGAAACATAAGCGGACGCACTGCTCGTGCGAACGACTACGGCCGAGCTATGCGGGCGGGGCGGGGGGCTTAGGAGAAGTAGGGGATGGCGCCGTAGCGGCCGGCGATGTATTCGCGGGCGAGCGAGGGGTCGCAGCCGGAGTTGCCCACGGGGGTGTCGCGGAATTCGGCAAGCGAGTAGAGGTCGGTCGAGGACACGGCGTTTTTCTCGGTGAACCATATTTGGTCGCGGCGGAGGTAGTTGCGGTTGAGCAGGTTTGTGTCGTGGGTGGTGAATATGAGTTGTGCTCCTGAGGGGTTGCTTTCGGGGTCCATGAACAGGCGCAGGATGTCGCGCGTGAGCAGCGGGTGGAGCTTGGAGTCGAGTTCGTCGACAATAAGGATACCGCTGGCTTTTATCGCGGCAAAGAGGGGGCCGGACATTTCGATTATTTTTTTTGTGCCTTCGGATTCCATTTCGTCGGAGTTGAAGGTGCGTTCGCCGATGGGGTTTCCGTCGCGGTCGTAGATGGTGTGGGTGGTGTGGACTTCGACCCATGTCTTGGCGTTGAGTCTTTTTTTCAGCCGTGTGCGTATTGGCTCGAATTCGGATGGTATGCGGTCGAGTTCGCCGGAGATGTCGCGTTTGGATACGATGAGGTTGTTGAATCCGAGATTGAGGCGGTTGAAGAGGTTGAATGCGTCTTCTTCTCCGTCGAGGTGCTGGTTGAACATCTGCATTGAGTAGCCGGCGTATGCGTCGGTCTGCATGCCGGACAGGAAGTTGCAGCGATAGAACCATTCCATTATCTGCTGGCAAATAGTGCCGCGCAGTTGGGCTACCAGACTGAGGAAAAGGCGGTTGGGCAGTGTTGCCACTTCTTTTCCGATGCCTTCGGGAAATCGTTTTGCCGATATTTCGAATTCGTCGCCGACGCGTATGAATAGATTGAATTCGCGTTCTTTCGGCTGCTTTGCGTAGAGCCATTCGCGGCAGATCCGTTCGGCATTGTATTCGAAGCCGTAGCGGTAGCGGGTGTCGGCGATGAGTATTTCGATTTCGAATTGGGTGGGTTGGTCTTGTGAGTTTTCATCAAGAAAGAATGGTTCGAAGTCGAGGGGGTCGGAGGGGTTGAGTTTTACAGACGATTTCACCACATGGTTGAGCTGGCGCAGGGCATAGAGCACGTTTGTTTTTCCGGATGAATTCGCGCCGTATATTACGGCTACGGGGAGCACGCGTGCCGCTCCGCGACGGTGTATCGCCTTGCTGTGGGTTCTTTCCGATGATGCCGCGAGCGAGAGTGTTACTTCGTCGCGGAACGACCTGTAATTCTTGACTGAAAAGTTCAGAAGCATGGTTATTTGTTTTTCTCGCCCCTAAGTTACAAAAAATATGGTGTATTGCAAAATCGGATTTGAAAAACAAGGTGCCGGGGGTGAGTCAAAATACCAAAGGTAGGGACGTACGGCTCGAGCGTCCGGGAAATCATGTTGGTATTTGATTGATAATCAATTGTTCATATGCGGACGTACGAGCCGTGCGTCCCTACAAAATTGGCATTAACAGCCTTTTTGATACACCTTCCCTACTTCCGGTTGGCGTTATCGAACGCTCCGGCAGGCTCCGCTCCATTGCCCCGTTTGACGTCTGCTTGTATTCACGGGGCTTGCGCCCCGCGCTACAATATTTGTCTCCTAACGGAGACTCCATGTGCCTGAATTACGGATTGTGGTATGAAAAAAGCCTCGGGCCGGATGGCGGGAGGCTTCGTGGAGTATTGGATTTGAAAAGTTAGTTTCTTTTTCGGGCGTCGGCTTTCATGCGGCCGTGATGGCGGACGAGCTGCTGGGTGAATTTGCGCTCGGCGGCTTTGAGGCGAATAAGTTGGCGAGGGGTGAGTATTTCTTTGTATCGGTCGAAGTATCGGAGCTCGATTTCGCTTTCGCGGCTTTTTTGCTCGAAGAGGGCGCGTGCTGCTGCTGAGACTTCGGTGTCGGTGGCATTTTTGTCGTCGTTTACTTTTGCTTCAAGGTCGCGTGTCTCGGATGCTACTTTGTTTAGTTCTTCGTCCATTTCGTTGTAGATGGGGAAGAATTTCGACTGTTGCTCTTTTGTGAGCTGGAGTTCGCGCGAGAGGTATTCTTGCTTGTAGTTTCTTACTTCGGAGAGCCATTTGTCGCGGTCGCCGGATGAAGGGCGGTCCTGGGCAAATAATGTGGCGGCGAAGGCCATGAATACGAGGAAGAATATGAATGCCGGATTTTTCATTGCATCAGAGTTGTGTTGTGAAGGTCGGCCGGGAGAGCGACGGCGGAATCGTATGTTTGGTCGTAGATCATCATTGAGTCGGCGAGGGCGTCGATGTCGTAGCCTTCTTCGTATAGTTCGTCAAGGATGTCGTACTGGTCGATATCGTCGAGGATGTATTCGTTGACGAATACTTCGTTGGTGAGGGCGTCGGCGAGTGTGGGGTTTGATTCAAGCGATATTTGCGACGGGTCGGAAATCATAGTGAACATTTTCAGCATGCACCACACACCGGCAAACATAGCCGCCATATATGCATATGGCCTGATTCTTTGCCATATATTTTTAGGTCGAGGCTGTGAGGCGGCGACACTGTCGGCAGATTTTTCAAAATCGGTCGGCTCTAATGACGCTGCCATGCGTGCGGCAAAATCGGCGAAATAGCCATCGGGGACGGTCATGCCGTCGTGACGTGCCACTTGCTTTAATATGTCATTTCCAGCTTTCATCAATTTTTATTTTCTGTGTTCTATTTTATATGACTTTATTTGTGTCGGAAGGTTTAATCGGTATTTGAGAAAAATTGTTCGATTTTTTTTATGGCCACATGATAGGATGCTTTGAGCGCTCCGACAGATGTGCCGAGTATTTCGGAGATGTCTTCGTATTTCATGTCGTCGTAGTATTTCATGTTGAATACCAGACGCTGTTTTTCGGGGAGGGTTGCCACGGCCCGGCGCAGACGCTGAGCGAGTGCGTCTCCGTCGATATGCTCGTCGGCCTCGATGGTGTGGGCCAGATGGCTTTGCTCGTCATCGAGAGAGAGGGTGAGGCGGCGGCGTTCGCGTTCGAGGTGGGAAATGCTTTCGTTTATGGCTATTTTGTAGAGCCACGTTGAGAGTTTGGCTTCGCCACGGAAATTTTCTAGGTTTTGCCAGGCTTTCATGAAAGTGTTCTGGAGCAGGTCGTTGGCGTCGTCGTGGTTTTGGACCATACGCCTGATTTGACGATAGAGCGGCTCGGAGTAAGATGCAATCACTTCGGCAAAGGCCGCACGACATTGTTTTGGGTCGCGCAGCCGCTCTGTGAGCTGGGGATTTTCTCCGGGAAATTCTGCCATCGTCGGTTTTATATCTTTTTTTGAGTTTCAAAGATACGAAAAAAAAAGCATTTTTCGCTCTTTTGGGCTTTTTGTTAATATTTTTTATGAAATGGGACGGACTATGAGCATGATTCGGGAGGCGGAACGGTCGGTAACGGCGAGCATACGGAGCGGACCTCCGGCACCGACGTGAAGCTGGCGGCGGAGCGTTTCGGCGCTCATGCCGAAATTGCGCGTGGCTATCTCCAGGCGCGGATATCGGCGGGCGATATTTTTTATCTCGCGCGAGCGATATGGGATGATTTCGATGATTTCGGAGACGGTGCCCGGAAAGTCGGCGGGGATGCCGGCCGACAGGAGTACGTGTGTATTGGCGCTTATCTCCGAGGCGTCCGTCATGGCCGCCAAGGTGTGGAAGCATCCGGCTTTCATAAGTGCGGGCGCGGGTTCGAGCACATATTGGCCGAGAGCGGGATTGGAAAAATTTACCTCGGCGGAGGCTTCGCTTTGGCGTGTGAATGTAATATCGGTTTGTGAGCCGTCGGCGGCAAGGTTCACTGCCGTTATCGGGCAAGCGGCATCGGCAAAGGCACCGTCGGGAGCCACGTCGGCAACGATTTCCTTACATTCGGTGGATGTGCCTATAATATAAAGGGCTGTGCATCCGGGCAGCAGCGAGATTGTTTGGGCGGGGTCGAGCATCGGCGAGGCTTTTACGATAAGGCGGCGCGCTATGCGGAATATGGCCGGCAACAGGGCTGTGACATCGGGAGCGCAGTCGGACAGGGCGAAAAGTCGTTGGCCGCGTTCGCCCCTTCTGGCGGGGTCGATGAAGGCTATGTCGAACGCGGGACCGTCGTAGTTGGCAAGAAAATCGGTGCAGTCGGCGTTTACCACCGTAAAATTATCGAGGGAGGCGGAATTGACGCGAAGCGCGTCGGCAATGCCGGGGTCGCGCTCGATAGCGGTGACCGATGCGGCTTTCCGAGCCATGTGCATTGCGTCGATGCCAAGTCCGGCAGTGAGGTCGACCACGCGGCATCCCGTCGGAATCATCGAGGCGTGCCATCGGGCGATACGGTCGGATGTGGACTGCTCGCCGGATAAAGCGGCGGGGAACAGGAAATGGGGGTTGCGGCTCAGGGTTTCGGAGAGTTTTTTTCCGAAGCGTTGCCGACATTCTATCTGGAGAATGGCCGTGGCATAGTCGAAGTCGGCGGCTGCGCCGTGATATTTCAGGCGCAGGCGGTCGGGATTTTCCGCAAGGTTATTTTCAATCCAGGTCCACATTATCGATTGGATATTATGTTCAGGGTGGCATCGCGGTCGGCGGCAAGCCGGGCAGCGAGGTCGTCGGTGGATGCGAAGCGGCGTTCGGGGCGTATGAATGAGATGAAGTCGAGGGATATTGTCCGGTCGTAAAGATTACCGGAGAATCCGATTATGTGAGCCTCGACAGTGATCGGAGGCTGCGTTGAGTTGTCGACGGTGGGGCGCACGCCGATGTTCACCATGGCCGGCCACACCGAGCCGTCGGGCAGCACGGCTTTCGTGGCATAAACTCCCGGGGCGGGCAGAATGATGCGAGGGTCGACATGGATATTGGCCGTCGGGAATCCGATGGTGCGTCCCAGCTTGTGGCCGTGCTCTACGGTGCCTGAGAGCCGGAACGGCCGTGCGAGCAGAGCCGCGGCGTGGTCAACTTGACCTTGCGCGAGCATAAGGCGTATGGCGGTTGAGCTTACGCCGACTTTTTCACATTCGGAGGCTTGAATCACGTCGATGCCTATGCCGCGGCCATACTGCCGGTAATGGTCGAACGAGCCGGACGCTCCGTGGCCGAAGCGGTGGTTGAAACCCACCACAAGAGCCTCGACATCGTATTTCTGCCGGAGCATGGTCATAAAATCTTCGGAAGACAGCCGACGCATATCGTTGTCGAAGCGAAGCACCTCGACCTGCTTGATGCCGGCCTCGTGCAACAGGGCGACACGCTCATCGAGCGTGCATATCAGTTTAGGCGAGCGTTCGGGAGCGACAATTTCGAGCGGATGGATGTCGAAGGTGAACACCGCCGGGGTGTACCCGCGCGCAGAAGCGGCATCGCACACATTGGCAATGAGCGATCGATGTCCGATGTGGACCCCGTCGAACATTCCGACTGCGGCACATAGGGGAGCGGGCGTGTACATATCAACGATTGTCGTGAACGAGGTTCATTTCTTCAATAATATGAAAGAATTCATGCCCCGGCTTGACGTGGGCGGTGTGGAAGCCAAAACGTTCGGCTCCGCGGAGGTTATCTTCCGAGTCGTCGAAAAAGACAGTTTCGTCGGGCACGATGCCGAGTGTGCCTATTGTGTATTCGAAAATTTCAGCCGACGGCTTCAAGGCCTTGGCCTCGAACGACACGGATATGCCATCGAAATAGGAGTCGATAGTCTTGCCGTCTTTTTTGAATTCGCCGGCAATCTTCGAGTTCCACATCACGGGATTGGTGTTGCTTAGCAAATAAATTTTGAAACCGAGGCTATGCAGCTCTTCGAGGCGGCGCAGACGCTCGACCGGTATGCCGATAAGAAACTTGTTGAAAGCACTGTCGATTTGCTCATCGGTGACATCGCCGGGAATGAGCGCGCGTACCTGAGCGTGGAATTCGTCGATGCTGATAAGACCTTCTTCAAGCATGCCGAAAGGTCCGGTCTGGCCGTATTCTCCAAAAAAAGCGTCTGTGTCGGGCAGTCCGAGGCGCACGAAAGCGTCGACGCATCTTTGTTTCTCAATATCCATTATTACGCCGCCGAGGTCGAAAAGCAAATTTTTAATTTTCATTTTTGTGAGAGTATAGAGTTGAACAAATCAATATATCTGCGGGCAATCACGTCGGAATCGAATCGCTCGGCCACGACACGGTGCCGGCGTTCGCGGTCGGGAGCGGAGGCGATACCGGTCTGTATGCCCTTGGCGAGGTCGGCCGTGTCGGCATATCGTGCAAGATAGCCTGTGGAGAGGTGGTCGACAATGTCGCGCTGGCCTCCATGGTCGAAAGCCACGGGATAGGCTCCGGCAGCCAAGCACTCGACAAGGGTGCCCGGCAAGGTCTCGTAATGCGACGATGAAAGCACAACCGACGAATGAGCGAGAATCTCGGCGATTTTATCCTGTGGCAAGGGGCCGAGATGCACATATGGGATGCGGAGCGAGCCGAGGGCCTGTTTATCTCTCAAAGCTCCGAAAAAGACGGCTTTCACGTTGGTGTTGACAAGGCGGTTGAGGGCTTCGACGGCAAGGTCAAGGCCCTTTATGGGGTCGTCGAGCCGGGCGGCGCCCATTGTGACGAGGGGGCCGGCGGGCAGGCCGAGATTAAAGCGCGGCTCACGGGGCGATGTGTAAAAATCGCCAACGGGAAAAGCGTTGGGAATCACCGATATGTCGCATCCTTCCATAGCAGGCGACTGGACGCACAAATCGTGGAGCCAATTGCTCACCGCCACGAAATGAATGTTTTTCTTTTTGTAAAGAGCTTCCTTGGCAAAGAAGCAGCGGCGGGAAATATCGTCGGGGCGCGCCCCGCTGCCCAACTGCGGGCAAAGGCCGCACCGCATAAGGAAAGCCTTGCAGTCGCCGGCATGGTGGCATATGCCGGTCATGTTCCACATATCGTGCATTGTCCACACGATAGGGGCGGCGATTTTCTCTATGCCCTTGATCGACAGCATGCCTTGGTTCACCCAGTTGAGGCAAACGATGTCGGCGTCTTTGATCCAAGGATGTGATGCAAGCGGGAGTCCGGCCGTGGCTATTGAAACTTTGAACACGTTGCCGTAAGAGAATCCGTTGTTTGCGAAGATACGGGCATGTTCGGCAAGGAAAGCCATCTTGCGGGAAAAGGCCGAGCCTGCTTGGGAAACATATGAGCGCAGGGACGCTTTGTGGACCACCACCATGCGGGCGTCGACTCCGGCACGGCGCAGAGCGTCGAGCAGGCGCACCGTCACCACCGATGCCCCGCCCAAAGTGTCGCTATGATTTACGAGTGTTACTTTCATATCTGCTGTGTCATCGGCGCCCGATTTTTGCCAAAAGCGGGCGTAAAAGTTCTGCTCCGGAGATATGTTCGGTCTTGGCCACGGCCACGCAGTAGACGGCAAGCAGGACGGCGCGTATGGCGAAATTGACTATTTCCCACCGGGTGTCGACAATGTATATGCCCACGGCGTAGAGCACAGCGGCAAGCGCGGCATAAAAGCCGAGCCTGCGCAGATGATAGGCTATGGGATAGCGGCGGCGTCCGATAAGATAGGAGGCTGCCATCATCACCGTGTAGCAAGTGAGCGCGGCCCATGCGCAGCCCATGTAGCCCATCGAGGGAACGAGGAAAGCGTTCATGGCCAGGGTCACGGCCAGGCCAAGGAGTGAGAACCATGCGCCCCATATTGTCTTGTCGGTAAGTTTGTACCACACCGACAGGTTGAAGAAAATGCCGAAGAATAGTTCGGCGAGCATCACGATCGGCACCACAGCCAGGCCGGAGAAAAATTTCGGAGCTATGAAATATTTCAGTATGTCGAGGTAGAACATCACGCCGAGGAAAATGAACAAGGCGAATATCACGAAATATTTCATGGCTTGCGAGTAGGCGGCGGTGGATGTGCGGCCGTCTTGCTTATTTTGCGCGAAGATAAAAGGCTCGTAGGCGAAACGGAAGGCTTGTATGAACATTACCATGACGATGGCAATCTTGTAGTTGGCCCCGTAGATGCCGAGCTGGTCCATCACGTCGGGCCCCTTGTAGAGCACGGGGAAGATAATCTTGTCGATGGTCTGGTTCATGATTCCGGCCAGGCCGAGCACCAGCAGCGGCAGCGAGTAGGCGAGCATGTTGCGGAATAACTTTCCGCAGAATCGCCAGCGGAAGCCCCGCATCTCGGGAAGGAGCATTGCCAGCGTCACCACCGACGATATGCCGTTGGCAAGGAAAATGTATCCGATGGAAAAGTCGGGGCGGTAGAACCAGTCGACCGTCGACGGCGCAACTTTCATAAGCCACGGGCACAGGAGGATGAAAAAGAGGTTCAGCCCGATATTCAGCCCGATGTTGACAAGTTTGAGCACGGCGAAACGCATGGCGCGGTTGCGGAAGCGCAGGTAGCTGAACGGAATGGCCGATAAAGCGTCCACAGCCACGCATACGGCCATAATCATTACCCACGAGGGATGGCCGTCGCATCGCATCATGGACGTGAGCGGATTGAGAGCCAAGGCCACGGCCGCTATGAAGAAAGCTCCTGATGTGGCCAAAGAAATGAGCACGGTGGAGTAGACCTGCATCGGGTCGCGCCAGCGGTCGTGGTTGGCAAACCGGAAGAAGCCTGTTTCCATGCCGTAGGTGAGGGCGATGAGCACCAGGGCCACCACGGAGTAGACAAAAGTGACCACGCCATATTGCTCGGCTGAGAACATATGGGTGTAGAGCGGCACCAGGCACCAGTTGAGAAAGCGCCCGATTATGCTGCTCATGCCGTAGATGGCCGTGTCCTTTGCCAGAGATTTTATTCCCACTGAAATAGGTATTTGTATATGTAGGGACGCACGGCTCGTGCGTTCGGTATCGATTGCTTGTATGGACTTGATGCAAAGCGCGGACGCACGGGCCGTGCGTCCCTACACTCTGCGATTCCACCACTTTTTAAAGCAGGTCTGAGAAGTCGATGCTGTTGCCGGGGGCGGAGTTCTGGCCGGGTGTTACTTCGGCAGAGGAGGCTTTTATCTCGGAGTCGGACGACTGCTGACGGGCGGCCGACGGCGCGTTTGCAGCGGTGTCGGCAGATTCTTCGGCGCGCGAGGCCATGCCGGCCTTTATGCCGGTGATGATGCGTTTGTCGCGGTTGAACGCCGGAGTGGATTCGAGAATTTTTATCACCTCGTCGTCGTCGATTTGGTCGGGCTGGAGGATGATGAATCGCTGCTCGGTCTTGATGCGCTCTGTTTCCTCGATTTTTTCGCGTCCGTAGGCCTCGGCAAGACGTTCTTTTTCCTTGCGCACTTCCTCGTCGGTGCGTGTCTCGGTGGCTTTGCCCGTGGAAATGACAGGGCCGTCGGCATTTTCAGACACGGATACGTCGAAGCCTGCGGCCAGGATGGTGAATTTCACCTTGTCGCCGAGGGTGGGGTCGAGGTGCACGCCCCAGATTATGTCGACATTGGGGTCGATGTTGTTTATGAACGAAGTAATCTGGTTCGTCTCGTCTATTTTGAATTCCTGTTCGGCATCGGGGTTGAAATAGAGGTTGAACAGGATGCGCTTCGACCCGAAAATGTCGGTGTTGCGCAGCAACGGCGAGTTGAGGGCGTCGTTGATAGCCTTGGTTACGCGGTTTTCGCCTTCGCCGTAGCCGGTGGAGATAATCGCCGTGCCGCCGTCGCGCAGGGTGCTGTTTACATCGTTGAAGTCGAGGTTGATATATCCGTCGGAGGTGATGATTTCGGAGATGCTCATGGCGGCCATTGCGAGGATATCGTCGGCTTTGCGGAAGGCATTGAGGAAATTCATGTCGCGGTAGATTTCCGACAGACGCTCGTTGTTGATTACCATGAGGGCGTCGACATAGCGGCTCATTTCCTTGGCTCCGTCGAGTGCCTTTATGATTTTCTTCTGGCCTTCGAAGAGGAAGGGGATGGTGACGATGCCGATTGTAAGAATCTTTTGTTCGCGGGCAATGCGGGCAATAACGGGTGACGCGCCGGTGCCGGTGCCGCCGCCCATGCCGGCGGTGATGAACACCATGTCGGTGTGCTCGCGCGAGAGCAGTTCGGCTATCTCGGCTGCGCTTTCCTCGGCGGCCTCACGCGCCACGTCGGGTTTGTTGCCTGCGCCACGGCCTCCGGCAATAGACGGGCCGAGAAGCACCTTGTTGGGCACGGGCGAATTGTTGAGGGCCTGACGGTCGGTATTGGCCACGATAAATGACACGATAGGGTCGCCGTGGCGGTACATATGGTTCACGGCGTTGCCGCCGCCACCGCCCACGCCGATAACCTTGATGGAACCGGGTGCGGCATCGGTTTTCTGGGGGTGACGGGAGAAATCGTGGTTGGATTGTATATCTTGTTGTTCCATTTTTTGGTCGAACTTTGGTGTTTATATATCGTGCGCGGTTATTTTGAAAGAGGGGGATTATGCGTCGTCGTCGAGGTCCTGGTCGTCGGGTTCGCCGGCGCCTTTTTGGAATATGTCGGACACAAATGTCCGTATCTTGATGCCTATACCGGGTTTGCGGGCCGGTTTTTCGGGCTTGATGTTGGCTTCCTCGCGGGCTTTACGCTCGGCCTCGGCGGCTTCTGCGGCAGCTTTTCGTTCGGCCTCGATGCGGCGGCGTTCGGCTTCCTTGGCGGCTTCGCGCTCGGCCTCCTTGCGGCGCAGGGCGGCGCGGCGTTCGGCTTCTTCGTCGTCGATGTCCCAATTGTCATCGGGGTGAGAGTCGTCGAATGGCACGAATCCGCCGGCAGACGCGGATGCCGATGCGGCCGTCGTGTCGGGTTTCTGATCGTCGATGTTGAGGGTCTGCTGCTCGACGTGCATGTTGTCGAATTCGATGCACGATGGGTCGTGAGTGGCCGATGCGCCACGGTAGACGACGGCCATGAGCGATACGAGGTCGGCGGCAGAAGCAGATGCGGCGGCGAGATTTATCGTGGCCGGCACGGAGGCCATGCGCACTTTCATCTTGCTTTGTTTCTCGACAAAGCGGTCGAAGTTTTTGAGCTTCGCGCCCCGGCCGGTGAGCACAAATCCGGCGGCGAGGTCGGCGGGCTTGTATTTAGCGAATCCGATATGGGCGGTGACATTGGCCACGATTTCGCCGACGCGGGCCTGGACATAGCTGTTGATGCGGTCGTAGTCGGGGTTGCCGGTTGCGGCAGTCTCGGGCAGGGCGTTGCCTTGGGCGCGCTTGGCGGCCTCGGCGCGCTCGGTGGGAAGGGTGAGGCCTGTGGCTATGTCTTGTGTTATATTGTTGGAGCCGATGGGAAGGGTGACGAGATATTGCAGGGCGCGGTCCTTGTATATTGCCATTGTGGTGGTCTGGAAGCCTATGTCGACAAGCACGCATCCGAGTTGCCGCTCCTCGTCGGTGAGCACCATGTCGGCTATGGCGAGCGGTGTCACGACATATTCCATGACGGTGATGTTGGTGCGGTCCTGGATTACCATCTCCATGTTGCGATGGTTGGTTACGGAGCATGTCACGACGGTGAACTCTCCGCGCAGACGAGTGCCTATGGCGCCCACGGGGTTTGTGACGGGCTGGTTGTCGATCATGAATTTTCGGGGCATCACCTTCAAGGCCTTGCGGTCGGGGCCGACAGGCTTGGACGCTTCTTTGTAGAGGCGGCGGACTATTTCTTCGGTCACTTCCATCTCGGTGGGCATGGTGAGCTCGGCTATGGTCTGCATCGAGCCGAGCGAGCGTCCGGCCAGGGCCACGTAGGCATATTCAATCTTGCTGCCTTTGATGGCAGGAAGGTTTTCGAGTTTCTGAATTACGAAAGAGGTGGTTTTTGCCGATTGGACGAGATTCTGGACGCGGCCGTACTGCACGCAGCCGGTCTGTTCTTCGATAGCCACGCCGTGAACCACGGGGAGCCTTTGGGTGCCGTCGGCGTCGACAGATGCGAGTGCTCCTTTTATTTGCGATCCGGAAAGTTCGACCGCTACTATATATCTCTGCTCCATATAAGAGGGAATTTTTATAAGTATGAAGTATTAGTTACAAGTTATAAACTGTCAAGGGGCGACGGAAGTGAGCATTGTGCCCACGTCGTCGACGTCGTCGTGTTCCTCGACAACGACAGGCGACGGCTCGGGCTTGTAGTCGCGGATATGGGCCACAATCTGGCCGCGCCATTTCACATACAGGGTGTCGTATGTTTCCCAGCCTTTGACGGGGAGCACGTCTTGGTAGAATTTGAGAAGTCGCGCGAATTTGTCGGTGAGGGCTGATGCGTCGCCGAGGTTGACGACATGGCCGCGCACGGCGGGGAGGAGGAATATGTCGCCACGCGCATCGACGTGTATGGCCGATGTGAGTGCGCTGAGGGCGGGGTCGGCCTGGATGTGGTCGATTACGGGGACGGCCATCATGGGAGAGCGGTCGGCGGTGAACGCTCCGGTGATTACGGGCACGTCGACACGGAAGCGCGGGCCGCCCTGCATTTTTTTGCCGGCGCGGTTGATGTAATAATTCTTGCCGGAATTTTCAAACACGCGGGCCACCGGCCGGAGAGGCACCACATCGAGACGGAGTGCCTCGTTGTTGAGCATGATGCAGTTGGCGCTCTCGATATTGTCCATTTTCCGTATCAGAGCCTCGATTGAGCGGGTGTCGATGGCGTTGCGCGGCGATTTCTCTACATCGACGGTGAGCGGCCCCAGCTCCGATGCTATGTCGTCGATAGTGACGAAGCGACGGTTGTCGGGGTCGATTACGTTGATTTCAAGTCCTTTGTAAGGCTCGTTGGCCGCCTGGATGTTGAACAGCGGGATGCACACACACAGATATGCGAGCATCACCAGCGAGAGTATACAGCGTATTACAGATTGTTTGGTCATAATTGTTCAACAAGCGAGGGGAGCAAGAGAGAAAGGTCGCCTGCGCCAAGAGCTAAAAGGACTTCAAAGTTACAATTTTTCATTGTATTTACAAAATCCTCTTTGCGAATCAATGTTTTTTTGTCGCAAATGACGCGGTCGAATATTATTTCCGAGCTTACGCCCTCGATGGGGAGTTCGCGGGCGGGATAAAGCTCGGTCATCACCACTTCGTCGGCCAAGGACAGCGCTTCGGCAAATTGGGGGGCGAAATCGCGGGTGCGCGAGTAGAGATGCGGCTGAAAGGCCACGGTGAGTTTCTTGTCGGGATAGAGGGCGCGCACCGAGCGGATGCTTTGACGAAGCTCGTCGGGATGGTGGGCATAGTCGTCGATTACGACGCGGTCGGGGCGTTTGAGCAGGAACTGGAATCGCCGTTCGGCGCCCAAGAACGAAGCCATGGGGGCGCGCAGGTCGTCGGGCGTGATGTCGCCGGTGAGCAGGCACGCGGCCATCGCCGCTATCGAGTTTTCGATATTGATGTCGACGGGCACGCCAAGCTCGATGTCGGGGATGATGCCGTCGGGAGTGACGAAGTCGAATACGATGGTGCCTTGGCCGATGCGCACGTTGGCTGCGTGGAAGTCGCCTTCGTTGCGTGAGTAGGTATATGTTTTCACCGATTTGTCGGGGCGCGGACGCAGTTTGAGGCCTGTGTGGAGCAGGAGGATGCCTCCGGGGCGGATAAGCTCGGTGAAGCGGGCGAAACTTTCGAGATATGCCTCTTCGGTGCCGTAGATGTCGAGATGGTCGGGGTCGGTGGCGGTGACCACGGCGATGTAGGGCGTGAGCTGGTGGAACGAGCGGTCGTATTCGTCGGCTTCAATCACAGAGTAGGGCGACGACGGGCTAAGGAGCAGGTTGGAGTTGTAGTTGCGCAAGATTCCGCCCAGGAAAGCGTTGCATCCTATTTTCGAGCAGTGGAGGATGTGTGCCGCCATCGACGAAGTGGTGGTCTTGCCGTGGGTGCCCGAGAAGCAGATGCCTTTCGAGGCGCGGGTGATGAGCCCGAGCACGGCTGCGCGTTTGAGCACGGCGAAATTGTTGTCGCGGAAATATTTCAGGGGGACGTTCGACTCGGGAATGGCCGGAGTGAACACAACCATGGTCGATGCCGGGTTGCGGAATTCTTCGGGGATGGCATCGAGAGAGTCGGAGTAGCTTATGCGTGCTCCTTCGTTTTCAAGGGCGCGTGTCAGCGCTGAGGGAGTGCGGTCGTAGCCTGCCACATTGAGGCCGGCCGAGATATAGTAGCGGGCAATGGCGGCCATGCCTATTCCGCCGATGCCTACGAAATATACGTTGTTGGCTTTCATCAGATTTGAAGTTTTAAGGGCTCTAAGGACTCTAACGTCTTTGATGGCTTTAATGGTTTATGACTTCCACGATTTTGTCGACGATTTTTTCGTCGGCGTCTTTCAGGGCCATGGCTGCGATGTTGCGTTCGAGGGCGCGGCGGCCTTCGCGGTCGGCAAGGAGCGATATTACCTCGTCGACGAGCCGGGCCGGTGCGTCGGCGTCGAGCACCATGCGGGCGGCGCCGCGGTCGGCGAGGGCGAGGGCGTTTTTACGCTGGTGGTCTTCGGCCACGTTTGGCGAGGGGACGAGAATCACGGCTTTGCCGAGAAGCTGGAGCTCGCTGATGGTGCCGGCTCCGGCGCGCGACACAATGAGGTCGGCGGCGGTGTAGGCCGTAGCCATGTCGGATATGAAAGCCTCGGCCTGTACGTCGCCCCGGCCGGCGGATGCCCGGTTGCACTCGTCGATATAGTTCTTGCCGGTTTGCCACAGCACCTGTGCGCCTGCCGAAACGATGCGGTCGAGGCCGTCGGCTATGGCATTGTTGATGGTGCGTGCTCCGAGCGAGCCTCCCACAACGAGTATCAACGGCTTCTTGGGGTTGAATCCGAGCAGGCGTTTGGCCTCGTCGCGGAGCAGGCGGCATTCAAACAGGGCCTTGCGCACGGGATTGCCGGTAAGGGTGATTTTGTCGGCCGGGAAGAATTTTTCAAGGCCGGGATATGCCACGCATATGGCATCGGCATTTGCGGCGAGAATCTTGTTGGTTACGCCCGGATATGAGTTCTGCTCTTGAAGCACGGTGGGGATGCCGGCTTTCTGAGCTGCTTTAAGCATCGGGCCGGAAGCATATCCGCCTACGCCCACGGCTATGTCGGGACGGAAATCGGCGAGAATTTTTTTTGCACGGCGCATGCTTTTCCACAATTTGATGAGCACGCCGAAATTGCGCCACAGGCGTTTGCGGTCGAAGCCGGCCACCGGAAGACCAACAATTTTGTATCCGGCGGCAGGAACACGTTCCATTTCCATGCGTCCCTCTGCGCCGACAAAAAGAATTTCGACATCGGGGAAACGACGGCGGATGGCATTTGCGATTGACACGGCGGGGAAAATATGTCCGCCTGTGCCGCCTCCGGAAATAAGCACGCGATTTATTTTTTTACCAGTATCAGTCATTATGTCGGGTTTTGAGCCTTCAAGTCTTCGGAAAGGATATTCATTTCCTGCTTGATTTCGGCGTTTTTGTTCTTTCTTGCGGCGAAACGGCTCACGCTGAGCATGACTCCGAACGCTATCGAAGTAATCCATATCGAAGTGCCGCCCTTCGATATTAGCGGTAACGGCTGGCCGGAGACGGGGAATACTCCGGTGACGATGCACATGTGCACGATGGCCTGGAACACGATGAACACGGCCATGCCCAGCACAAGGAAAGCCGGGAAGGCTGTCTGGCATCGCCGGCACACCACAGAGGCGCGGGCCAGCAGCCAGAGATAGAGCACCAGCACGACGATGCCTCCGGCAAGGCCGAGCTCCTCGATTATAATAGCGTAGATATAGTCGGAGAAGGCCAGGGGCAGACGGGCTGTCTCGCGGGAGTTGCCGGGCATCACGCCGAATACGCCGCCGTGGGCCTGGGCGAGATATGAGTATTGTTCCTGCTGGTTCTCATCGTTGATGGGGTCGCGCCATTTGCCGGTCTTGAAGTGGCGGTTGACGCGGTTGACCCATGTTTGCAGACGCCCTACGTTGGCAACCTTTGAATCTTCTGTGGCCCGTGCCACTACATATTCTGTCCCGGGCACGATCAGGTCGTCCTCAGCCGTTTCAGCTTTCTTTTCGCCTGCCCCGAACAATACCTTGATGCCGAGGCCTGCCACAGCGAACACGACGAGGACGATAAATGCCTTGCCGATTTTTGAAAGGCTCACGCCGCCGATAACCATCATCGACAGCGAGATGGCCATGAGCAGGAGCGTGTTGGTCAATCCCTGGAAAAACAGCAGTCCGCCAAAGAGCATCACGGCTCCGGTAACGCGCCACAGGCCTATGTCGGTTACGTCGCGCATCCCTTTCTTTTGCGAGCGGCACAGAATCAGGGCTATGACAAGCACTGCCGACAGCTTGAGCATCTCGGCCGGCTGAATGGAGGCTATGCCGATGGAGAAGCTGCGCCGCGCGCCGTTGATATAGTCGCCGTTGACAAGGGTATAGGCCATGAACAGGACCGATACCGTGGCAAACCATTTGGTCCATTTAAGGAATTTCTGGTAGTGGGTGCGTTGCAGCACGAGCATCATGCCCAGGCCTGTGACCAGAAACATGATGTGGCGAAGAAACGGGCCGAAGATATTGGAGGCCTTCACTTCGTGCGACGACGCGCTGTAAAGCTCAACAATCGAGATAAGGAACAATCCGATATATATGCCCCATATCTGGGCGTCGGTGCGATGAGGCTTCACCGAAACTATTTCTTCGGACTCGGCCTTGGATGCCGCTTTGGCTGTGTTTGGCTTTGTTGCTGTAAGTTCCATTTTTGTGAGGTTTGAGAGGGTGGGGATTAATGTTCGAGGGTGTCGCGGACGCACGAGCCGTGCGTCCCTACATGCTGTGCAATTAATTTATTTTTATGTTTGACAGATAAATTTTATTTGCTTTCCAATGAGCGCACTTTGGCTTTGAAGAGGTCGCCGCGGTTTTCGTAAGACGTAAACAAATCGAACGATGCGCAGCATGGCGAGAGGAGCACGGTGTCGCCTTCGGAGGCAAGGCGGCGGCATGTCTCCACGGCTTCGTCGAGAGAGTGAGTGTCGGCGATTTGCTCCACTTCATCCTTGAAGAAATCGAGAATTTTGGAGTTGTCGACGCCCATGGCCACGATAGCCTTTACTTTGCTGTGTACCAACGGCAGGATTTCGGAGTAGTCGTTGCCCTTGTCTTTGCCTCCGAGAATAAGCACGGTGGGGCGAGTCATGGATTCGAGAGCGTAATAGGTGGAATTCACGTTAGTGGCTTTCGAGTCGTTGATATACTGCACGCCGTCGATTGTCGCCACCGGTTCGAGACGATGCTCCACGCCTTCGAAGTCGGACAGGGCACGGCGAATGTCGTCGCGGCGAATGTCGAGCAGGCAGGATGCTATCCCGGCGGCCATGGAGTTGTAGAGATTATGCAGGCCATTGAGGGCAAGGTCGGCGCGGGGCATTGCGAACGGTTCGCGCGAGCCGATATTTATAATCATGCGGTTTTCGGCGTCGATATATGCGGCTGTATTTTCCTCGCGGTGCTCGGCAAAAGGATATGCGTGAGCCTCGGTCGACATCCGTTCGAGCTGGCGGCGTATCACGGGGTCGTCTTGCCAGAAGATGAAGGCGTCGCGCGGAGTCATGTTTTGAAGGATGCGGAACTTGGCGTTGATATAGTTTTGCATCTCGTGGTCGTAACGGTCGAGATGGTCGGGTGTGATGTTGAGAATCACGGCGATGTTGGCCCGGAAATCGTACATATTCTCCAACTGGAAGCTCGACAGCTCAATCACATACACGTCGTGGCGTTCGCGGGCAACTTGCAGGGCGAGGCTCTTGCCCACGTTGCCGGCCAGGCCCACGTTCAGCCCGGCGTCGCGCAGAATGTGATAGGTGAGCAGGGTAGTGGTGGTCTTGCCGTTGGAGCCGGTGATGCACACCATTTTTGCGTCGGTGTATCTGCCGGCAAATTCAATTTCCGACAGCACGGGAATATTTTTCGACGCTATCTTTTGCATGATCGGAGCCGTGGGGGGTATGCCCGGGCTTTTTATCACCTCGGTGGCGTCGATTATTCGCTCCACGGTGTGTCCGCCTTGCTCCCAGGGTATATCCTCGGCATCGAGCATGTCGCGGTATTTTTGCTTTATCTGTCCGAAATCGGACACAAAGACGTCGTATCCTTTTGTCTTGCCAAGTATGGCGGCGCCTACGCCGCTTTCGCCTGCGCCAAGTACAACCAGTCGTTTCATCATTTATATAGTCTTTGGTATGTATTATCTAATTTTAAGAGTCACTATCGTCACTACGGCGAGGATTATGGAAATAATCCAGAAGCGTGTCACGATTTTTGTCTCGGCCACTTTTTCATACGGGCGTTGAATCAGGGCGCTGACCTCGCCGCCGGCTTTTTGGAAATGGTGGTGGAGCGGGGCCATCTTGAACACGCGCCGGCCGCCTGTGGCCTTGAAATAGGCTGTCTGTATTATCACCGACAGGTCTTCGGCGTAGAAAATGCCGCAGAGTATGGGCAGAAGCAGCTCCTTTCGGATGAGTATGGCAAACACGGCAATGATGCCGCCGAGCATGAGCGAGCCGGTGTCGCCCATAAACACCGACGCCGGAGCGGCGTTGTACCACAGGAAGCCGACAAGGGCCCCGATGAAGGCCGCGCCATACACCACGAGCTCTTCCGTGCCGGGCACATACATTATATTAAGGTAGGCCGAGTACACGATGTTCGACCCGAAATAGGCCATCACCGCCAGGGCCACGACAATCGTGGCCGACACGCCGGTGGCAAGGCCGTCGAGTCCGTCGGTGAGGTTGGCGCCGTTGGAAGTGGCGGTTACGATGAAAATGGTGATGATGAAAAACAGGACCCATCCGGCAGGCTCGGCATAGTCGCCAAAGGCGCCGAACAGTTCGGAATAGCTGAAATTGTTGTTTTTCACAAACGGTATGGTGGTTTCGGGCGTGTGAGTCACGGGCGATTCGTATATTACCTGCTCAATCTCGTTGGTCTTGGTGTTCACCACCTCGGTATTGCGCACTATGCCCATGCCGGGGTTGAGATACATGGTGGCGGCCACAAGCACGCCGATTCCCACCTGGCCTATAATCTTGTATTTTCCCTTGATGCCCTCCTTGTTGTGTTCGCGGATTTTCTTGAAATCGTCGAGGAAGCCGATTGCGCCGAGCCAAAGCGTGGCCACGAGCATCAGAAGCATGTACACATTGCCAAGGTTGCCCACAAGCAGGCAAGGCACCATTATCGAGATAATGATTATAATGCCGCCCATGGTGGGAGTGCCGCGCTTTTTCTTCTCGCCCTCCACTCCGAGGTTGCGCACCTCCTCGCCAATTTGCATACGGCGAAGGCGGTCGATGATTCTGCGTCCGATAAAAATGGCTATCAGCAAAGCCAATACAAAAGCCGCTCCCGAGCGGAAGGTGATGTAGCTCATCAATCGTGCGCCGGGGAAATCTGATGTATGAAGATATTGAAACAGCGAATAAAGCATCGTTTATGTCAGGGATAAAGTATAAGTTATGAGTTCGAAGCTATAAGGAGGCGAGAGCGGCGGCCACTTCCTCGCGGTCGTCGAAATGGCTTTTCACATCTCCGATAATCTGATAGTCCTCATGGCCTTTTCCGGCTATGAGCACGGCGTCGCCCGGCCGGGCAAGGAATATGGCGCGGCGTATGGCCTCTCGGCGGTCGATGCACACTTCCACTTTGTGGCGGAATTCATCGCCGACGCCTTCGAGCATGTCGTCGATTATTGCCGCCGGCTCCTCGTGGCGCGGATTGTCGGAGGTGAACACGGCCATGCGTGAGGCCTTGACGGCCTCGGCGGCCATAAGCGGACGCTTGCCGCGGTCGCGGTCGCCGCCGGCGCCAACTACGGTTATTATCGAGCCGGATGTGTGGCGCACGGCTTCGGCCAGGGTACCGAGCACGTTCGCAAGGGCGTCGGGCGTGTGGGCATAGTCGACCACTACGGCGATGCCGCCCTTAGTCATAGTCTGCATGCGTCCGGCGGGAGGCTCGGCAAGCGACAGCAGGCGAAGCACCGTGTCTTTGTCGTGGCCGAGAAGCCTCATGGCTCCGTACACGGCCAGCATGTTGGAGGCGTTGAAGCGGCCGGTGAGGCGGGTCTCGACTTCCGTGCGGTCGATTTCTATGAGCATGCCGCCGAGGCGGTCCTCGATGATGCGGCCATTGAAGGTGCCGGTGCCGCGCAGCGAATACGATGCTTTTTGTGCCCGTGTGTTCTGGAGCATGATCGCGCCGTGGCTTTCATCGGCGTTGGTGAGCGCGAAGGCATCGCTGCCGAGGCTGTCGAAAAACGACTGTTTGGCCAGAAGATAGTTTTGCAGGGTCTTGTGATAGTCGAGGTGGTCGCGGGTGAGATTGGAGAAAATCCCGCCGGCGAAATGCAGCCCGGCGATGCGCCGCTGGTGGGCGGCGTGGCTGCTCACTTCCATGGCTGCGAACCGGCAACCGGCATCGACCATGCGGCGCAAGAGGCGGTGTATCGTGATTACGTCGGGCGTGGTGTGGGTGGCGGCCTCGCGCTCGGCGGCTATGCGGTTTTCAACGGTGGAGATAAGCCCCGCCGGGATTCCGGCTGCCATGTGCATCTCGTAAAGGAGCGTTGCGATGGTGGTCTTGCCGTTGGTGCCGGTCACGCCCACGAGGGTGAGCTTGCGCGAGGGCGACCCGAAATATTTGTCGGCGAGCATGCCAAGAGCCTCGACGCTGTTTTCTACTATAATATAAATAAGGTGCGATGGCAGCATTTCAAGCCCTCCTTCCGGAATTCTCTCCGCCACCACGCATGTCGCGCCGTTTTCAATGGCTTTTGCAATGAATTGGTGTCCGTCGACGCTTACGCCGCGTGTGGCCACGAACATGGCCCCCGGGCTTGCGTGCCGTGAATCGGCTGTGATATCGGTAATGTCGACATCGGCCGCGCCGGCGCATCCTGCTTGGGCTGTCTTATATGACGGGAGAGATGAAAGAAGGTCGCTTAATGTCATCTTTTTGTTTCTGTAATGGATTCTATATTGAATTGCGGTTATTTTGAACTGAATGTCACATGCACGGTCTTACCCGAGGCATAGAGCCGGCCCGAGGGCGGATCTTGCGACACGGCATAGCCTTGGCCGGATATTTTGATACGGTATCCGGCATCTTCAATGCGGGCTATGGCATCCCTCACTCCAAGGCCGCGCACATCGGGGATATGTCCCGACTCATGAGCCGGGGGAATGCGGAAATGGCGAGCGTTGTCGCCCATCATGGTGCGCACATGCTCGATTTTGGATGTTTCACCGGCGTAAATCACGGGCGAGGTACCTTTCGGCCCTTCGGCGCGGAAGTCGGAACGGGCGGCAAGCAGCCCGCGGGCGTGCATTTTCAATGCTATGTTTTTTACCACCATGCCCGATGTGGTGGCGGCTCCTCGGTATTGCGGCGCGGGCTTGGAAATAAGCACCATGCAGGTATAGCGCGGATTCTCATAGGGGAAGAAGCCGCAGAAGGCAAGGCGGTACTGGCCTTCCTTATAGCCTCTTACGGGTGCCGGCTCGCCTTTTTTGTTCTTCGATGTGTCGCGCTTCGCCTCGTTGGCTATGCGGCAGGTGCCTGTCTTGCCCGCTATGGTCACGATGTCGGATTTGAGCGACTTGGCCGTTCCTCCTTGGCCGTAGACCACGCTGTGGAGCATTTCTTGCAGGATTTTGGCATTTTTGCGCGAGCATATCGAGTCGCGTACGTACGACACTTCATTTTTGGTGACGGTGCCGTCGGGGGCTATGATTTCCTCCACCATGCGCGGACGCACGAATTTGCCGTCGGAGGCTATGGCGTTGTACACCGCGCAGGTATAAAGCGGCGGAATCATCGTGGAGTAGCCGTAGGCCATGCGCGAGAGCGACACGCGGCCGCCCAGTTTGGGGTCGAGGGTGGGGAAGTAGGGCGGACGCTCGCCGGCCATGCCGGTGTTGAAGCGGTCGAAGAATCCGAGCTCGCGCAGCCGCTGGCGGAATCCGTTGAGGTTGTTCTCATATTGTGGCGCGATGAGTTTGGTCATGCCGATGTTGGAAGAATATTCGATGAATCTGCTCACCGGCAGAGCCGCGGGCGAGTGGGTGTCGTGGATTGGCGAGCCGCCGGCATAGGCATAGCTGCCGCCAATCGCCATGGTGCGTTCGAGCGGGAATGCGTATCCGTCTTCGAGGGCCACGATCATGGAAATCGGCTTCATCACCGACCCCGGCTCATAAGCCTGCAAGGCATAGTTCATGGCCTCGATATAATTGCCGTTTTTGTCGCGGTCGAGATTCGATATGGCCTTAATGGCGCCGGTGCCCACTTCCATCACTATTGCCGTGCCCCAGTCGGCCTCGGTCTGCCGAAGCATGGCTTGCAGTTCGGTCTCTACGATGTCCTGAATGTCGATGTTGATGGTGGTGCGTATCGACGAGCCGTTTTGAGCCGGTTCGTCGACCCACGATGTCACTTTCTGTGTCATCAGCGCATATCTTGCCGTGCCGGGGCGTCCGGCGAGGATGGTGTCGAGGGCGTATTCAATGCCGGAATATCCGTGCAGCTGGTCGGTGAAGTCGCGGAGTGTGTCTTTGGGATTATAGTTCAGCTTGTTGGGCACGAGCACATAGTTGCAGCGTCCGATGCTTCGCTGGGCCATATTGCCGTAGGGCATCACGCGCGCTTCCTTTGTCTCGTAGTAGAGGCCGTGGGTGTATTTCGAACGGTAGCGTTTGAAGAACGGGAACCGGCGGATGCGCTCATAGTCGACGAAAGTGGCCTTGCGCAGCAGCACATGGTTGGTCTTGCGTTTCTTTGGCTCCACGGTGAGAGGCTTGGCAAGATAATCTTTCCATGCCTTGGCGTCGCGGGTGGGATAGTAGCAAGCGAGAGAGTCGGCCAAAGAGTCGATGGCGGCCACAAAGGCCGTGTCGCGCCGCGCCGACGCACGGTAGTCGAGATATATGGTATATTGCGTGAGGTTTGTGGCCAGCACGGTGCCGTCGTCGGCGAATATTTCGCCGCGTATTGGCTGCACGACAAATACCTGCGACAGCACGGAATCGGCTTTGCGGTTCCAGTCGTCGGCATGTATCACAGTTGTCGACAATGCGTTGTAAACAATAAGCGCGGCGAGGATTGAAATCACCGCCGACACAATGGCAAATCGCCACAGGGCATAACTGCGTTTGTTCTCGATTTTCATTTGCGGGAGAGTGGAATGAGGGGTTTATTTTGGTTGCAAGTGTAGGGTATAAGGCGGCTGTTTCTGCGCCATGAGGCCAAGGCCCAGCGAGTCGACAAGGAGAGTCATGGCCGATTCGCGCGTGCGGGAGTTGTAGAGGCTCTGCTGGCGGATGCTTTCAGAGCGCACGATCGAGAGCTCGCGTTTGAGCGACTTTATCTGCTCGCGCTTTGTCTTCATCACATATCCGCTGTTGATATAGCAAAGGAGCACCACCACGATAAGCACCACCGACACCTTATGGTTGAGGAACAGGCGGCTCGTGATGTATTCGCCGAAAAAGAACCTCCACCCGTAGTTGGAGATGCTTTCGGCATTTTTTTTCGATTTCGGTTTTTTTTCAGCCATTTCAGGAGAGAGTTATAATTTTGTGGCTACACGCAGTTTGGCGCTTCGGCTGCGGGGGTTGGCCTCCACTTCCTCGGCCGAAGGCACAATAGGCTTCGACGTGAGCAGGCGCATGGGGGCAAGGTTGCGCCCGAAAAAATCTTTTGATTCGTTGCCGGCGATATTTCCCGTTTTCATGAAATTCTTCACCATCCGGTCTTCGAGCGAGTGATAGGTGATAATGGCGAGCCGCCCTCCTTCGCCGAGCATTTTCAGCGATTGGGTAAGAAGGCTTTCGAGGGCCTGCATCTCGCCGTTCACTTTTATGCGCAGGGCCTGGAACACCTGTGCCAGCTCTTTTTTCTCTTGCTTGGGGTTGATAAAAGGCTTTATCACTTCGAGCAGACGCTCCACCGTGTCTACCGGCCCGCGGCTTCGTTCGGACACGATTGCGCGCGCTATCTTGCGGGCATTTTTCATTTCGCCGTAGATATAGAGGGTGTCGGCTATCTCCGCTTCGTCGGCCGAAGCAAGATATTGGGCAGCGGTGATGCCTCCGCGCTGGTTCATGCGCATGTCGAGCGGCCCTTCAAAGCGGAACGAGAATCCTCGTGCCGGGTCGTCGAAATGGTGAAACGATACGCCGAGGTCGGCAAGGATGCCGTCGACGCTTCCGGGCAAAATGCCGTGGAAACGCATGAAATTTGTAAGATACGAGAAATTGCCGTGAATCATGGTAAACCGGCTGTCTTTCATAGCCCGCTCCACGGCCTCGATGTCGCGGTCGAAGCCGAAAAGATGCCCCTGTGGCGACAGTCTCTCGACAAGGGCGCGTGAATGGCCTCCGCCTCCGTATGTGGCGTCGATATACACCCCGTCGGGTTTTATATCGAGAGCCTCGAGCGACGCAGACAGCAGGGCAGGGATGTGGTAGACCGGTTCGTCCATATATAATTTGTTTATTTTCAAGTTGTTAAAGGCCTTGGCAGACTATCCGGAAAGATGCCCGGGCGGGCCGTATTTTACAATGTGCAAAGTTATCATTTTTTTGCAAGAATTTACATAATTTAATTACGTTTTTTGGATAAAAGTTATCAACATTACATTATGTATTGATAATCAGTGGCTTGCTGTTTTAGGGTGTTGCAATTGTAAACAATTCGGTCGAACCGACGACAGCTTTTTTTTGTTGGAAAAAATAATTATTAAAATTGCAAGATTGGAAATAAACCGATATATTTGTAGCATGAAAAAGATAGCAGGCATTTTGGTTGCAATGCTTGTCGTTGCCGTTTGGTCGACAGCATATGCCGGCGAGCCTCCCACGGCCGGCAGTGTCCGATGCGACGAATTTTCCGGAGCATGGATGCAGACCGTGTATCAGACCGATTACGCTTCTCGCACCACGGAGCAAAACAAACGCTACCTGCGCGACCAGCTCGACCGGCTGCGCCGTGCCGGCATAACGGCGGTGCTCTTTCAGGTGCGCCCAAGCGCCGATGCCTTCTACAACAGCAAGCTCGAGCCGTGGAGCCGATTCCTGTCGAAAGACGGACGTGCGCCAAAGCCTTACTGGGACCCGTTGGAATTTATGGTCGAGGAAGCTCACGCCCGCGGCATGGAGCTCCATGCCTGGATTAATCCCTACCGCGTATCCACATCCAAAAAGCAACGGCTCCCCAAGGGGCATATCTACCACCGCCATCCCGAACGCTTTGTCCGCTATGCCGACGGCCTGATATACTTCGACCCCGGAATCCCTGAAAACAGAAAATGGATTGTGGAAGTGGTGTCTGACATTGCCTCGCGTTACGATATCGACGGGGTGCATTTCGACGACTATTTCTACCCTTATCCCGTGGCAGGCAAAGACTTTCCCGACGCCGCCTCGTATAAGAAATACGGGAAAAAGAAAAACAAGGCCGCATGGCGCCGCGAGAATGTGGATAAGCTCATCGCCGACATCCACGGCGCCCTGCGGAAAATAGGAGAAAAAAAGCATCACTATATCGAATTCGGCGTAAGCCCCTTCGGAATCTGGCGCAATAAGGCTTCCGACCCGCGCGGCTCGGAAACTTCCGGGTTGCAGAACTACGACGACCTCTATGCCGACCCGCTGCTGTGGGCCGAAAAAGGGTGGGTCGACTATCTTATCCCTCAAATTTATTGGGAAAACACCCACAAGCGGGCCCCCTACACCGAGCTTATCCTATGGTGGGCAACGAACGTCGACCCCCGTTGCAAACTCTACATAGGCCAGGACGTGGAGCGCACCATGAAGTCGCGCGAGCTGCGCCTTAAAACCCAACTCGCCACCGACCTCGATGCCGTGAAAGGCAACTGCTGGTGGCCGGCCGGCACCATCACGGCCAACACGCTCGGAGTGGCGGATTCTCTGCGTGTCATTTATAGATGAAGCTATGATTTCAATAATCATGCCTGTATATAACGGCGAAAAATACCTCCGCGAATGTCTCGACTCGATATTGGCGCAGACCTGCGCCGACATCGAGGTGCTTGCCGTCGACGACGGCTCTGCCGATGCCACGGCCGACATAATCCGCGAATACGCCGAAGCCGACTCACGCGTAAGATATATTTATAAACCGAATGGCGGTCAATCTTCCGCTCGCAACTGCGGATTGGAGTATGCGAAAGGTGAATATGTGTCTTTCGTCGATTCCGATGACACTCTCCTCCCGGAATTTTGCGAAACACTATTATCAGCACTTGGCGATGCCGATATTGCCATATGTGGTTTTAGCAGAGAGCCGAAAAAAGGATGTATTCCCCGGCCTGAGAATATCGTGGCGCGCGATTTCATAGAGAAAACGCTTTATCAGACCCGGTTTCACAATTCGGCATGGGCGGCTGTCTACCGCCGAAGCCTGTTCGGAAATATCCGCTTTGCCGAAGGACTGTATTACGAAGACCTTGATATTTTTTACCGCCTTATCGAGGCCTCGGGGAAAGACGTGGTGTGGATCGACGCGCCCCTTTACGTCTACCGCGACAATCCTGCCAGCTTCATCAACACGTTCACCCCGCGTCGTCTCGACGTGCTCAAAGTCACCGCGCAGATAGAGAAGTACTATGCCGGAACCCCATTGCTGGCCGCCGCGCGCGACCGCCGCTTCTCGGCCAACTACAACATGGCGCTTCTTGCCGGGCTCGACGGCCGCCACGACATAAGCCGCCGGTGCTGGTCGCTGGTAAAGGCTTACCGCCGCGAAGTGATGCTGAACCCGCGCAGCCGCATCAAAAACCGCCTCGGCGCCGCCGTCTCCTGCCTGGGACGCCGCATATCGCTCCTTATCGCAAAAATAATCAATTGACATACATCACTTTCACTAAACACTTTATCATGAATTTTACAAAAAATCTTGTAGGCGCCATGGCCATATCGATTCTGTCTGTGGGCCACTCTCCGGCTCAAACCCCGGCTGTCGACGCCAAGTATGAAACATTCCCGGCTTACAACGGTTCCGACCTCGAGCTTACGGTCGACGCCACCGGCACGCATTTCGCCCTGTGGAGCCCCGAGGCCTCGGCCGCGCGTGTCAATATCTACGACACCGACCGCAACACCCCGGCCGTGCATGTGCTCGACATGACAAAGGGCGACAGCGGCGTGTGGCGCGTATCTGTGCCCCAACGCCTATATGGCAAATTCTACACATTTCAGATTTTCCACAATGGCAAATGGCTCTCGGAGACCCCCGGCATATGGGCCAAGGCCGTCGGCGCCAACGGCGAGCGCGCGGCGATAATAGATTTTGCCGCCACCGACCCCGAAGGATGGGATGCCGACCGCGGTCCGCAAGTGAAAGCCATGACCGACGCCGTGATATACGAGATGCACCACCGCGACTTTTCCGAGCATCCGTCGAGCGGCATCGTGAACAAAGGCAAATTCATCGCGCTCACCGAGAAAGGTACCCACACGCCCGCAGGCGACAAAACGGGCATCGACCATCTCAAAGAACTGGGCGTGACCCACGTCCACATCCTCCCGTCCTACGACTACAACTCTGTCGACGAGACAAATCTGCAAGCCAACCAATACAACTGGGGCTACGACCCTTACAATTATAACGCTCCCGAAGGCTCCTATTCCACCAATCCTTCCGACCCCGAAGCCCGCGTGCGCGAGATGAAGGAGATGGTGAAGGCTCTCCACGATGCCGGAATCGGCGTAATCATGGATGTGGTGTACAATCACACGGCCAACAACGACGACTCCAACTTCTCGCTCACCGCTCCCGGATATTTCTACCGCCACCGTCCCGACGGCTCATACTCCGACGCTTCGGGCTGTGGCAACGAGACGGCATCGGAGCGCGAGCAGATGCGCGACTTCATTGTCAACTCCGTGAAATACTGGGCCCAAGAATACCATATCGACGGTTTCCGCTTCGACCTTATGGCTATCCACGACATCGACACCATGAACGCCGTGGCAGCCGCCTTGAAGGAGGTGAACCCCAATATCTTCGTCTATGGCGAAGGCTGGACTGCCGGCGACTCGCCCCTCCCCGCCGAACGGCGCGCCCTCAAAGAAAATGTTGCCAAGATGGAAGGGATAGCAGTATTCTCCGACGACATCCGCGATGCCGTCAAAGGCCATTACTCCGACGCCTCCGACCGTGGATTCGCCACCGGCAAGCCCGGGCTGGAAGAAACGGTGAAAATCGGCATTGTGGCAGCCACTGCCCATCCGCAAGTCGACTACTCGAAGGGCAACAACTCCAAATTTGCTTACGCCTCATCGCCCACGCAGATTGTAAACTATGTGTCGTGCCACGACGACCTCATGCTCACCGACAAGCTTCGCAAATCGCTCCCCGACGCCTCGGAGGCTCAGCGTCAACGCGCTGCACGCCTGGCCCAGACTATCGTATTCACATCGCAGGGTACTCCATTTATGTTTGCCGGCGAAGAGATTTTCCGCGACAAAAAAGGCGTGCACAACTCCTACAAGTCGCCCGACTCGATCAACGCCATCGACTGGACTCTGAAACACGACAATGCCGACCAGTTTGCCTACTATCAGCAGCTCATACGCCTGCGCAAGGAGCATCCCGCTTTCCGTCTTGCGTCGGCCGACGAAATAGCGCGTCATCTTAAATTCGACAAGACATCGCAGCCCAACGTAATATCATATGCCTTGACCGATAATGCCGGAGGCGACACATGGCGCGACATCCGCGTGGTGTTCAACGGCAACACCGAAGCCGTGACCGTGAAAATACCCAAAGGAAAATGGACCGTGATTGCCGACGACGGCCGCATCAACGTCGACGGCCTCGGCACATCGTCGGGCGGCACCCTCACGGTGGCCCCCACATCGGCCCTCATCCTCGCCCGTGAATAATTTCCTTGCGATATTTGAATTGAATAATAATTCATTGATTTGCCTCAAAGTTGCAAAAATTTCGTAACTTTGAGGCAATTTATATCTAAGCATCTTTCATGACAAAGACAATGCAATCACGGTGTATGCTCGCACGTCCCGTGCGTCCGTGTAAATGTATTTAAGTATGACACAAAAGAAAGTTAATACTTTGAGTGTAGGGACGCACGGCTCGTGCGTCCGATGCAAACAATATTAATTAATTGTGTTGATGATATTAACGCGGACGCACGAGCCGTGCGTCCCTACACCGTGATTACATTAACTTTTTAATCAGATTTACTTATACCTTATCACTTATCACTCACACCTTATACCTTTATAAAAATGGATAGATTCATTACCGTAGCGATACACACATACGACAGGGCGGTGGCCCTAAGAGCCCTTCTTGAAAGCCAAGGCGTGGAAGTGGAATTCAGAAATGTCAATATCGAGCATCCCGTGGTGTCGTCGGGCGTGCGCGTACGTATCCGTGAAAACGACCTCCCGCTTGCGCTTAGGATAATAGAGAACAGGGAAATATTCGCCGAGCAGCCGGCCGTGGGCCGTATCACCGACGCGTCGAGGCCGCTGCTGGTGCCCGTAGATTTTTCCGACTATTCGCTTGAAGCCGCCAAGGTGGCCTTTGCCATAGCCGACAAGCACCGCACCGGCATAATCCTGCTCCACACCTACATCGACCCTTATGTGGCCGGAAACATGCAGCTCACCGACAGCCTTACCTATGAGATTGCTGATGCCGATTCGCGCAAGGTGATTGAAGAAACATCGCGCACGCGCATGAGCCATTTCGCCGCGCGCCTCCGCGACATGATAAAGCAAGGAGAGATACCGCCCGTGAAATTCGAGACCTGCGTGGTGGAGGGCGTTCCCGAGGACGCCGTCAATGACTTCACCAAAGGCAACAATCCCTTCCTCATTGTCATGGGCACACGTTGTTCCGAGCGCAAGGAGCGCGAGATGATTGGCTCGGTCACAGCCGAGGTGCTCGACAAATGCCGATTCTCGGTGCTGGCCATTCCTGAATCGGACAAGACATCGCTGCTCGGCAGCCTATCTAAGATTTTATTCTTTTCCAATGTCGACCAGGAGGATATTCTGGCCATGGATACCCTCCACCGTCTGTTCCCCGATGCCAACGCAAAAGTAACGATAGCGAACATTCCCGGGAAGAAGCGGCCCTTCGAGCGCAAGCCCGATGAGGCCCTTGCACGGCTTAAAGCATACTGTGAGACCAACTTCCGCAATTTCGTGTTCGACACCGCCGCGTTGTCGCTCGACAAAGCCGTGGAAGATTTCAACGCCCTCGAAGAAGGCTCGGGATTCGACCTTATCGTGGTGCCGAACAAGAAGAAAAACGTATTCTCCCGGCTATTCAACCCCTCGCTTGCCCACAAGATACTCTTTGCCGCCGATATCCCCATGCTCGTTATCCCGGTGTGACGATAAGGGGGATTTTTTGTCGGGGCAAAAAATTTTGCGAAAAAGTTTTAAATCGTTAATTCTTAGGAGATTTGCAGTGTTGCACGAAAAAATGCAAAACTGCGTGGAACGCAGCTATAAATCGCGTAATGCCCTGATATGTCATATTATAACCCGTCAAGTTTGAGCAAAGGTTGAATTTTGAAGTGTAAATTATGCTAACGTATTGACTTACAAAGTCATTACAAAAAATCCAAAATTCCAATATTTTGAGCACTTTTTTTTAAAGAAAATTTGTAGTAAATTTGCGTTCCCAATCCAGCAACGACCTCTCACGATGACATCAAACGACCATATTCAACTTTGGGAGCAATGTAAGGCTTTCATAAAAGATAATCTTGACCCGCACCTTTTCGAAGTGTGGTTCGAGCCCATCACATCATTCGGGTTCGACAGCAATATGCTTACCCTTATGTTGCCCTCGTCGTTTTTTGTAGAGCAACTCGAAGAGCGTTTCATCAAACTGTTCCGTTCGGCGGTCGACAAGGTATATGGCCCCGGCACACAGATTTATTACCGATATATACAGGTACAGAATCAGCCCGACACAGCCGTAAGCCAGCGAAGCACCACCCCTTCGGCAACAATCCTCAACCAGCAGCACGCACAGGCTGCCAATCCCTTCCGCGCACAGCCCAAAGTAAACTTTGATCCCCAGCTTAATCCTCGCTATACTTTTGAGAATTACTGCGGAGGCGAGTCAAACAAAGTGGCCATTGCCATAGCCGAGGCCATAGCCGCCAATCCTCACGACAATGCCTTCAACCCTCTCTTCCTTTTCGGCTCGACCGGCGTGGGCAAGACACACCTTATCCAGGCAATAGGCATACGCATAAAGGAAAACAATCCCGACGCCCGCGTGCTTTACGTCACCGCCCGTCTGTTTGAAAGCCAGTACACCGCTGCCGTGGCAAAAGGCAACACCAACAGCTTCTTCCTTTTCTACCAAAGCATCGACACGCTCATTATTGACGATATTCAGGACCTCGGCGGCAACAAGCCCAAGACGCAAAACACCCTGTTCCATATCTTCAACCATCTTCACCAGAACAACCGCCAGATTATCATGTCGTCGGACTGTCCGCCGTCGGAGATGGAAGGTTTCGAGGCGCGTATGCTCGGACGCTTCAAGCGTGGCATGATTGCCGAGCTCGAGCGTCCCGACATAGAGTTGCGCCGCAACGTGCTCGTGCGCAAAGCCGAGCAGGACGGTCTTGAAATACCACGCGAAGTGATAGATTTTGTGGCCGAGAATGTCACCGACTCCATCCGCGAGCTCGAAGGTATCATGGTGTCGCTCGTGGCACACGCCACTGTACTCAATTGCGACATAACCCTCGACCTTGCCAAGCGCGTCCTTGCCCATGCCGTGAAATCGTCGCGCAAGGCTATCAATTTCGAGGTTATCACCGAGCACGTCTGCTCCTACTATCAGATCGACTCCGACCTGCTTTTCACCAAATCGCGCAAACGCGAGATTTCCGACGCCCGCCAGGTTGTGATGTACCTTGCAAAAACAATGGCGAAGATGCCCCTTGTGGCCATCGGCAACCGTCTCGACCGCACCCACGCCACCGTGAACTACGCCTGCAAGTCGATCGACGAACGCCTCCCCCACGAACGCCAACTCCAGGCCGACCTCGACGCTATCCGCGCCTCAATAACCCAAGCCTGACCTCCCCACGCACCCATAGCCCATCCCCAATCTCTCATCCACAGTGTAGGGACGCACGGCTCGTGCGTCCGCCCATAATCAAACATCACAAGCCGGAGGCTTGTGTTCCTGCAACCCGTGTAGGAACGCGAGCCTCCGGCTTGCGCAATCGCGCGTCGTCCGCATTGCTATCGAGCTTTGCGAGAAAAAGATAGTCTAAGATTCTTTGCCGCCAAAACTTATCAAAGAATAGTCCGGCGATGGTTCGTTCATGGTTCCTGATAGTTCCTGCTCGGCGCAGCCCCCTCGGACGCACGAGCCGTGCGTCCCTACAATCTCGGCATAAACCGCCTTTTTGACACACGCTCAAAACGCAGTTGCATTTGTTGCAAAATTGATAATCAAAGCCCTATATATTCGCGATGCGTGTATCTTCCACAAGCCGGAGGGTTCTTTGCCTTAGGCAAAGCGCTTCGCGGTTAGTGTTCCTGCAACCCGTGTAGGAACGCGAGCCTCCGGCTTGCGCAATCGAGCATCGTGAAACGCGCATTATGCGCTGCGGTTTCTATAACTTTTCTAGGCGGTGTCGGCGGTTTGTATGAATGTTGTAAACAACACAATAATAAGTTATAGAATTTTTTGTTTACTTTGTTTCATCGTTGATAATCAGCGAGTTAAGTCGGCCGTTTTGTTTACATTTTTCGTTTTTGTTTCATTGTTGATAATCAGCGAGTTATGTCGGTTTTTTGGGGAATATTTGGGGACAAGCCGAAAATGCGGTGCATAGAATCGCGTAGCGATTCAAGAATGTAGCCCGGGGTGGAGCGATAGCGGAACCCCGGGTATCGGCATTGGCATCATCCGTGGTATTGGAGCGAGCGACAGCGTAGCGTTCTGCACCACGGTTGGCATTTTCGAACGCTCCGGCAGGCTCCGCTCCAACACCATAATAAATAACATCCACCCCCCCAGGGCTGTCGCCCTGCGCTACAATATTTGTCTCCTAACGGAGACGCAAAGCACCGTAATTACGGCTTGACCCAATATTTATCGCTCTGCGCTTCATTTTCGGTGTCGCCGGCGCGATTCTATGGGCAAATATTCTTATTTTGGAGTTTGGAGTGAGCCTTCGTCCTCGTTGCGTTGGTAAACTTTTACATAGTTGATGTAATAGTTGGCGGTGTTGTCGTTGGAGGAGTTGAGGGCCGAGATTTTATCAGGGTCGGTGATGCCGGGGAAGTGTCCGCCCACGGCAAGGTTGAAAAGTATATGGAAAGGTTTGCGGAAATAGAGGTCGGCGGAGCGGTCGTCGGGAGTTCCGTTATGGTCGATAACCAATTCGTAATAAGGCTCCGCGTCGGGGTATTTGTCGAGGTCGAGGTACATGGACGCTTTTTCGGGTGTCCATATGCAAGTGAAGAGGTGGTATTGGCCGTCGTGGACGGAGTAGGGGGCGTTGCTGAAAGTGGCTGTGGTGGGATATTGCCGGTCGATATAGTAGCCCCAGTGTGCCGCGCCGTTCATATACGAGCCTTGGGTGCCGTTGGCGATGCCCTCTTGGTGGCCCATTTCAAAAATATCTATTTCGCCGCATCGGGGCCAGCCTACGGAGGAGATGTCGTCGCCCATCATCCAGAAAGCCGGCCACAGGCCGTCGGCAGTGGAGGGCATGAGCACCGACGCCTCGATTTTGCCGTATTTGAAATTGACTTTTCCGCGAGAGTTGACGCGTCCCGATGTGAAATGCCGTCCGCCGTAATCCTCCCTTTTGGCTGTGAGGATAAGGCAGCCGTTGCCACGGCCGTCGTCGCCGACAGACACGTTGCAGGGTCGGTCGGTGTAGTACTGCAATTCTTGATTTGCCGGACGGGGAGTCACTTCGATATTCCATGCGAGCGAGTCGAGGCAAGAGCCGTCGAAAAGGTCTTGCCATACAAGGCGGTAGGAGCCGGTCTCGCCGGAGCCGTTCTGAGGCTCGGCCCCGTACATGCAAGCCGCGGATATGGCTGATAAGGCTATAAATAAAGTTTTCTTCATAAGGAATGGATAAAAATAGTAAAAGGATGTACAAAGATAAGGAAAATTTTCGCAGCCGATTTTATCGTAGGTGAAAAATTCGTAATTTTGTACTTGAAATCATATTTTTTAGACCATGAAGAAATCAATTTATTTATTATTGCTGTTTGCTGTCGTGTCGATGTTTTCGACAAGGGCAGATGAGCCTTTGCGTGTGTTGGCAATAGGCAACAGTTTTTCCGTAGACGCCCTCGAGCAGGAAATGCACAATGTGGCGGCTTCCGCCGGCTGTGACATTATTATAGGAAATCTTTATATACCGGGATGCTCTGTCGACCGGCATTATGAAAATATAGTTGCCGACGCTCCGGCTTACAGTTATCGCAAGATCGATTTGTCGGGACGTGCCGACACGATTGCCGACTGCGCGCTGTCGAAAGCTCTTGCCGACGAGCCGTGGGATGTAATCACCTTCCAGCAGGCAAGCCATTTTTCGGGCATCGACTCAACATATGTGAATTTGCCGCGACTTATCGCCAAGGTACGCGAGCAGGCAGGCCCGCATCCCAAATTTCTATGGCATATGACATGGGCATATTCGCCTGATTCCGAACACTCCGGTTTCAAGAGCTACGACAACGACCAGATGACGATGTATCGCGCTATTGTAGCGTCGATGCGCAAGGCCCTTGCCGACAATCCGGAATTGGCCGGTGTAATCCCTGTTGGCACGGCAATACAAAATGCGCGCGCCACCGAACTTGGCCCCGACTTGACCCGCGACGGCTATCACCTTAGCCTCGATGCCGGCCGGTTCATAGCCTCGTGCACGTGGTTTGGCGTGCTGTTCGACAAGCCGGTGTCGGAAATAAATTATCGCCCCGGGCATCTTACTCCGATGCAGTGCAAGGCGATACGCTGCGCCGTGCATGATGCCCTCGGCAACCCGTACGACGTGAAAAAATAAATTTATTTTGCGTTAATAATCGTCAATTAATCATTAATTTTTGATTAACCCTAATTAATTTTTGATTAACCCTGATTTACGAATTATTCGTGGATATTAACGTAAAAAATCCCCGAAAAACGTAAAAATCCCCGAAATTATTTTATTCACGTCAATCCACCGAAAATTCACCTTAGATAAAAGGTCAGTTATCGATTTTTACAAGCATTATTTTGGAGTCGGCCACTGCATGGACGCTATGCGGTGTGCCGGCTTCCATTACCACGGCATCTCCTGTCTTTAAAGTCTTAGGCTCGCCTTCTATGATGAAGCGGGCCTCGCCCTCGAGCATATAGATGGTAACGGCGCCGGGGGCTGTGTGCTTCACCAGGTTTTGTCCGGCTTTAAGGGCAAGGATATTCACGCCACCATATGCCGCTCTCATGGTCTGGTCGAATATAACCCTATTGGGATTGTAAGTTACAGCCTCGGCGGGACGGAACACGGTATTTATGCGTTGGGTACTTTCCATAATCGTATATTTAGTTTTTACATACAACGCCGCCCGCCCCCGATTGGTTCGGAGGGATAGAGATGGAAAGTTAATGAATGTATGGACGCACGTCTCGTATGTCCGCCTATGAGTATTTATCACAAGTCGGATATCACAAGCCGGAGGCTTGTGTTCCTGCAACCCGTGTAGGAACGCGAGCCTCCGGCTTGCGCATAGCGTGCATGGTTTTTGATAGTTAGGGCTTGGCGCAGCACAGCCGGGGCTCTGGGGTTAGCGGAGGCGGAAGTTGTAGCCGAGGGTTACGGCGAGGGTCATGTTGCGGGATGCGCCGAATGTGTCGGCCTTGGAGGAGGGGAAGATGTTGCCGAGGCCATAGTAGTAGCGGGCTTCGAGGTAGGCCGAGTGGCGCGGACGGAGATAGAACTCAACGCCGAAGCCTGCGCAGATGCCGTAGTCGAATTTGTTGTGGACCGGTGTGGCAAGTTGCTCGGTCATGCGGGCTTTTTGAGGCCAGTCGGGCGATGAGAGCGGGTCGTTGTAGTCGAAGTTGGCCGATGTCGACTCTGATATCATGTACGAAAATTCGGGACCGAGGTTGAAGAAGCATTTCACGCGTCGGCTTCCGAAATAGATATGCGTCATGATGGGGAGGGAGATGTAGTTGAGGGTACGGGTGTAGTCGAGGGGTGCTTCCTCAAAATTTTCTTTCCAGCCGCGTTGCACAAAATTGAGTTCGGCGAGCACGCCGACATGGCGTTCCTCGGCGTAGCGAACGGATATGCCGCCGGTGAGACCGTTGGCCCACGATTGCTTTACCGACGGGGCGAACGACACTTTCGACAGGCCCATGCCGCCATGCGCTCCCACCGAGATATGGGCTTTGTAATGGGTCTCGGCAGCCGCGAAAAGCGCGGAAGCAAGGACGAGGCAGCAAATCAGAGCACGTCGACAGAGCATTGGCCGGCAGGTTTGAAGTTGATAATGTAGAGGGCCTTGTTGACATAGCCGCCGTCGGCGACGCGGTCGAAGCGGAACGTGGATTGCGTGCCGCGGAAGCTGCGGAAGTTTTCGAGATTGTCGAGCGAGCCGTTGTTGTGACGCAGGGCGCGGATGAGGAACATGCCGGTGTCGTAGCCCAAGATAGCCTGGCTTGGCACCATTTCGAGCATCTCCGTGCCGTACCAGCGGGTGAAAGCGTCGGCCACCTCTTTGGCCTCGTAAGAAGATTCGTCGAGGAAGAAACGGGAGTAGATGGTGGCGTCGAGCATATGGAGATTTTCGAGTGCGTCGCCGCGGAATGTTACCCAGTCGGGATAGCCGAAGAGGGCAAAGCGCGATTCGCCGGTTTCGGCGGCGCGGAGCTTGATGAGAGCCGTGGCAAAACGTTTGAATGTGGAGAGCGAGCCTGTCATGGGGATGAAGACGTAGCGGTCGGTGTCGTTGAGGCCGGCGAGGTCGTCGTCGGAGAGCGAGCCGGAGAAATTAATCGTAATCGGGGTAATTCCTTTTTGGCCGAAACTGTCGGTGAGGGCGGTGACGAAGTGGGCTTTTTCGTTGCGGTCGCCTTCGTGGTCGAGTATCACGGGAATGAAGCCGTCGTAACGCTCCATGAAAGCATCGATGGCTTTGTCGTACATGTCCTGTTGCGTTATGTTGGCCTGAATGACATACGGATTGGTGAGGTATGTCTCGTCCTTGATATTGTTGGGGTTGAAGACGTAGATTCCAAGTTCGGCGGCTATTTTGCATATTTCGTCGAGCTGGGTCGCATCTTCGGGCGCAATGATGGCGGAGAGCGACGACTCGTTGTCGGCAAGGCTGCGCATTGTGTCGTTGATGATGGAAAGGGTGTTGGCGGCGTCGCCTTTTGTGTCGGCTGCTACAATGGTGACGTGCTGCCCGGATTCTCCGGCAAGAGTGTCGGCGGCAAGGATGAGGCCACGGTAGAAGTCGGTGACGAGCTGAGTGGGGCGCGTCATGGCGTCGTCGTCGGTCATAAATGGCTGGAGCACGAGTATGGCCGTTTCAGCGGCCCGGTTTTCGGCATCTGCCGCTGTTTCGGAATTGCTGCCGGATGTGGACGAAGCGGAGGGCAGGCGTTCGGCTGTTTCGGTAATGTCCGATTTCCGTATTTCGCGCAGGCGGCTTTCGGGCGTTTGGAGCACCAGGGGAGCATCGTCGGCGAGGCGGAGCACTGTGCCCACGGGCATATGGTGAGGGTCGACAAAGGGATTGTAGTCGACAAGGTCGTCGGTGGAGAGCCCGTATTTTAAGGCTATGGATGTGAATGTCTCGCCTGCCTCAACTTTGTGTGTCAGGGGCAGGGGAGCGGGAGCCGATGCGGGAGCGTCGGCGGGCGTATAATCGGCCACGGGCTTGGAATCGGCAGGGCGTACGGCCGGTTTCGTTGCCGAATAAGAGCCGCGCGGGATGGTGAGCACCATGCCGGAGCGAACGCCGCGTTCGGCTTGCGGATTAGCCTCTATCAGGGCTTCGGGCGTGACTTTGTAAAGGTTTGCGATACCAAATACCGTCTCGTTCTTTTTCACGGTGTGACGCACGATTCCGTTGTCGAAGTCGTCGACAGCAAAGAGCAGCAGCGAGCCCTTGGAAAGTCCGTTGGCCACGTTGGGGTTGGTGCGTTTTATGTCGTCGGTTGAAATGCCGGTGAGCTCGGAGATGGAATAGAGGGTGTCGCCGGTTTTCACGCTATAATAATAGTAGTCTTTGCCGTCGATACTTTTTACGGGGAGGTCGATTGCTTTTGCCGACGCTGCGCCGAGAAGCAATGCGGAAGCTGCCGCTAAATATTTGAGAGATACAAACACTTTATTTTGTATTTATGTTATTTTTCTGATTCGCTGCGGGTCAGTCGAATACGCCGTCGATGCTTTCTTCCACTTGCTCGGGTTCGGCATAGAATTCGCCTTCGCAGAGGTTGATGTTTGAGGGGAAGCGGAATGTGGAGCTTTGGCTGTAATTGAGTTGCGGGTCGTTGTAGATTTTCGACATGTATTTGCCGTAGATAGGCAAGGCCATGGATGCGCCCTGGCCGTTGGCCATGGTGTTGAAGTGGATGGTGCGTTCTTCGCCGCCTACCCACACGCCGGAGACGAGGTCGGGGGTGAATCCCATGAACCAGCCGTCGGAGTTGTCGTTGGTCGTGCCGGTCTTGCCGCCCATCTGCGCCGTGATGTTGAACGGGGCGCGACGAAGGCGGTTGCCCGTGCCGGAGTCCACGACATTGAGGAGAATCGACAGTATGCGGTAATATGCTTTCTGGGATATAACCTCGGTCTGTTCGGGGACAAATCGGGATACGATGTTGCCGTTGTTGTCGGCTATGGCGGTGACGAAGATGGGCGACGATTTCATGCCGTTGTTGGCATAGGCGGTGTAGGCCGTGACCATCTCTTTTACGGATACTTCACACGGGCCGAGACAGAGCGACACCACGGCGGGCAGGGAGGCGGTGATGCCCATGTTGTGCATCAGGCGCACGAGGTTCTGCGGCTTGACAACGTCCATCACGCGGGCCGAAATCCAGTTGTTGGAGTTGGTAAGCGCCCAGCGGAGGTCGACCATCTCGCCTACACGCGCGCTGCCGGAGTTTCGCGGCGACCAGGGCCTGCCGTTTCCGTCGATGAGCGTGGGCTGCGAGTTGAGGAATTGCGTGCATGGTGTCATGCCTTCTTCCATTGCCAGGGTGTAAAGATAGGGCTTGATGGTGGAGCCAACCTGGCGGCGGCCGGTCGACACCATATCGTATTGGAAGAAGCGGAAATCGGGGCCTCCGACGTAAGCCTTCACATGTCCGTTGCGGGGGTCCATCGACAGGAATCCGGTGCGCAGGAAATGCTTGGTGTAGAGAATAGAGTCGCGTGGCGTCATTACCGTGTCGAGCGGTCCGTTGTAGGAGAATACGGTCATTTCCACCGGCTTGTTGAATTCGTCGATAATCTCATCGTCGGATTTTCCGGCCAGCTTGGCCACACGCCGGCGTTCGCTTTGGCCAATGGCGGTGCGTATGTATTTTTCGCGTGTCTCGTAGCCTGTGGAAGCGGAGTAGGGTGCCACCGACGAAGAGCGTTTCTCGGCAAAGAACCGCCGCTGGAGGTCGCGCATGTGTTCGTTGACAGCATCTTCGGCATGTCGTTGCATACGCGAGTCGATGGTGGTGTATATTTTAAGGCCGTCGTTATAGATGTCGTATTTAGAGCCGTCGGGCTTGGGATTTTTCTCTACCCAGCCGAAAAGGGGATTGGTGGCCCAAAGCACGGAGTCGTCGACATAGCGTTGCTTCTCCCAAGAAGGATAATTTTCGATTTTGGGCTTTTTGGCGAGTAGAAATCTGCGCAGTTCCTCGCGGAAATAGGGCGCGATGCCTTCCTTGTGGTCGGCGGCATGGTAGTTGAGCACGAGAGGGAGCGCGGCCAAGGAGTCGAGCTCGGCTTGAGAAATCTTGCCGGACTTGTACATCTGCTCGAGCACGGTGTTGCGACGAAGGCGTGTGCGTTCGTTGTGACGGCGCGGGTTGAAGTAAGAAGGATTCTTTACCATGCCGACGAGAGTGGCGGCTTCCTCGATATTAAGGTCTTTGGGGTCCTTGCCGAAATATACATAGGCGGCAGATTTGATTCCGACGGCGTTGTAGAGGAAGTCGAACTGGTTGAGATACATTTTCAGGATTTCCTCTTTGGAATATTGCTTTTCGAGCTTTATGGCAATCATCCATTCGATGGGCTTCTGCATTGCGCGGGAGAGCAGGCCGTCGCTTTCGGGAGAATAAAGCTGCTTGGCAAGCTGCTGAGTGATGGTTGAGCCGCCGCCGGCGTTTTTCTGACGGAGCACGAGGGTCTTGACAAACACGCGGGCGAGAGCCTTGGCGTCGATGCCGGAATGGTCCATGAATCGCTCGTCTTCGGTGGCGATGAGAGCGTCGACGACAAACGGGGAAATTTCGTTGTAGTCGGCGTATACCCTGTTGCCGGTGTTGCGGAAATATCGGCCCATTTCCTGCCCGTCGGCAGAATAGATTACGGTGGCAAACTTATCTTGTGGATTTTTCAACTGTTCCACCGGGGGCATATAGCCGATGGCCCCGACATATATCATCACCAGAAACAATAATACAAGGGCGGTGATAATGCCGAAAGTGAGCCACATGGTCCTTACGATACGGCGCGACCGTGCCTTGCGGGCGTTTGCGTTGCTGTTGTTGTTACGGGCAGAGGACATAAGTAGATGTTAAAAATTAATTTATATTTACAAGCAGATGTTGTTTCATTTCAACAGCCATATCTTCGGATGCTTTTTGGACGCTTTCTCCCTCATCGTCAGTCACGTAGCTCGCTACGCTCCTTCCTCCTCGGAAGAAATCGCCTCAAAAATCATCTCGAATATATTGTCTGTTAATTTTTAACATCTACTTATTCTATAATATTCGGTAATACTGATATACTGATTTAATCCACAAAATTAAGTAAAATTTCATAATCGGCCATGCCGGCCGGCTGTTTTTTATAAAAATTTATAGTGAGCGGATGTTATTTTGAACCATGTACCGTCGCGTTTGTTAAAGAGTTATAATGATGATAAAAAAATATAGAGATTATGAGCGACAAGAAAAAAAAGAATGGAAATATATGGGTGGTAATCGGAGCTTGCGTATTGATAATCCTGCTTCTGGTATGGCTCACGATGGCCGACCTGTGGGGCGATACAGACGTGGCGGCTTCCGTGGCCGGCCATCTTGTATGACCTACGTGGAGCTTGTGCGCCGGTAGAGTATCACGGCGATTATCGTGTATATGATATTGGGAATCCACATGGCCACGGCCGCCGACGTAAGGCCGGACACGGCAAATGTCTGCGTGATGGTCATGAACAGGATGTAACTGAAACTGAGGATGAGTCCGATGCCGATGTTCAGGCCGATGCCACCCTTGGTTTTGCGCGAGGACAGCGACATGCCGATAATCGTAAGGATGAAGGCGGCGGCTGTCATGGCAAACCGGCGGTGATATTCAACTTGAAACGACTGTATATTGGCCACGCCACGAGTTTTCTGACGTTCGATATAGGCAGAAAGCGCGGGGGTGGTCATTTTTTCATGGTCGTTTTTGGCGATAAGGAAGTCGCGCGGCTCAAAAGGAATCATGGTGTCGATCTGGCGTCCTTTGCGGATGCGCTCTCGCTCGCCGTCGAAGTCGCGGATTACATAGTCATATGCTTTCCACAGGTAGAGGGTGTCCCATTTTATGGTCTGGGCCGTCATGCGCGAGGTGAGCCTCTTTTCGTCGTCGAACGATTCGAGGGAGAACCGCACGCCGGTTTTGGTCGTGTTGTCGTAGCGGCTCATGTAGGCAATCTCGCCCGGGGCCACCATGAGCATGATGTTGGAGCCGTAGTCGACGCGCCGGTTTTTTACGTAAGTGTCGGTGTAGTTGATGCGCTTGATGTTTGCCGGCGGGATTATGTAGGCGTCGAGCACGAAAGTGAACGCGGCGATCACCGCGGCCGAGAACATATAGGGGCGCAGCAGCCGCCGGAAGCTGATGCCTGCCGACAGCATGGCTATTATTTCTGAATTGCCGGCGAGTTTCGACGTGAAGAATATCACGGCAATGAAAGTGAACAGCGGCGAGAACTGGTTGGCGAAGTATGGCAGGAAGTTGACGTAATAGTCGACGATTGTGGCTCGCAGGGGTGCTTTCAGAAAAGAGTCAAGTTTCTCGTTAACGTCGAACATCACTACGATTGCCAAAAGCAATAAAATAGCAAAGACATACGTTCCGAGAAACTTCTTGATTATATATCGGTCGATGATCTTGAACATCGTGATTTAAGTGAATTTCAAAAAAATGAATTCAAATTAGGCAAGTCAGGCACGGCGAAGCCGTTACCAACTTACGGGGATTAATTTCGGATTTTTTGCGTTAATGGCCATTAATAGAGCGTTTATTTTTTATTAATGAATAATTGACGACAATTAACGTGAAAAATTTTCACGAAATCCCCGAAATTAACGCAATCCCCGAAATTAACGCTTTGGCGCGGTCAGAGCCGGCGTGTCAATTCCGGAATCATGGCCGCTTTCCATGCGGGGAAGTCGCCGGCTATGATGTGGGCTCGGGCTTCGCGCACCAGCCAGAGGTAGAAGGCCAGGTTGTGGAGCGACGCGATTTCCATGGCGAGCAGTTCCTGTGCGATGAAAAGGTGGCGGACATAGGCCTTGGAATAGGCGCGGTCGACAAACGAAGGGCCGTCTTCTTGCAGCGGCGAGAAATCGTCGGCCCACTTTTTGTTGCGCATGTTCATCACGCCGTGGGCGGTGAAAAGCATCCCGTTTCGGCCGTTGCGGGTAGGCATCACGCAGTCCATCATGTCGACGCCGCGGTCGATGGCTTCGAGGATATTTACCGGGGTGCCTACTCCCATGAGATAGCGGGGACGGTCGGCGGGGAGTATTTCATTCACCACCTCTATCATGTCGTACATCACCTCGGCGGGTTCGCCCACGGCGAGGCCTCCGATGGCGTTGCCGTCGGCTCCGAGCGACGCCACATGTTCGGCCGCTTCCCGGCGCAGCTCGGGGTAGGTGCAGCCTTGCACGATCGGGAAATATGCCTGATAGTGGCCGTAGAGAGGTTCGGTTTCTTTGTAGTGTTTCCATCCGCGGTCGAGCCATCGGCGCGTGAGGTCGAGGGAGCGGCGCGCGTATTTGAAATCGGAAGTGCCGGGGGGACATTCGTCGAGGGCCATCATTATGTCGGAGCCGATTACGCGTTGTATGTCAACGACATTTTCGGGCGTGAACAGATGCTTGGAGCCGTCGATATGGCTGCGGAAATGCGCGCCCTCGTCGGTGAGCTTGCGACGGTCGGAGAGCGAAAATACCTGGAAGCCGCCGCTGTCGGTGAGGATAGGGCCGTTCCATCCGTTGAAGCGGTGCAGGCCTCCGGCTTGGCGGAGTATGTCGGTGCCGGGGCGCAGGAACAGATGGTAGGTGTTGCCCAGGATAATCTGTGCGCGCACATCGTCGTGGAGATCGCGGAAATGCACGCCCTTTACGGAGCCTACCGTGCCGACAGGCATGAAAATAGGGGTCTCGATGGTGCCGTGTCCGGTGGTGATGAGTCCGGCTCGGGCAGCTGTGCCCGGTGCTGTATGTTGGAGTTGGAAAAACATTTCTGTATAGAGATATGTCAGTCGCCCATGGTGCGGAGCAGTTCGTCGTTGTCACGTGTGCGCTCCATGCGGTCCTTGATGAATTCCATGGCTTCGAGCGAGTTGCGGTCGCCAAGGAAGCGGCGGAGAATCCACATGCGGTTGAGAGTCTCGGGGCGCAGGAGCAGGTCGTCGCGTCGGGTAGAGGATGCGATGATGTCGACAGCCGGGAAAATGCGCTTGTTCGACAGCTTGCGGTCGAGCTGGAGCTCCATGTTGCCGGTGCCCTTGAATTCCTCGAAAATCACCTCGTCCATTTTCGAACTTGTCTCGGTAAGGGCCGTGGCGATGATGGTGAGCGAGCCGCCATTTTCGATGTTGCGGGCTGCGCCGAAGAAGCGTTTGGGCTTCTGCAAGGCGTTTGCGTCGACACCGCCGGAGAGAATCTTGCCGGATGCGGGCGACACCGTGTTGTAGGCGCGGGCAAGACGGGTGATAGAGTCGAGCAGAATCACAACGTCGTGGCCACATTCGACCATTCTTTTCGCTTTTTCAAGCACGATGCCGGCTATCTTCACGTGGCGTTCGGCGGGCTCGTCGAAGGTGGACGCTATCACTTCGGCGTTGACGGAGCGAATCATGTCGGTCACCTCCTCGGGGCGTTCGTCGATGAGCAGAATCATGATGTAGGTCTCGGGGTGATTCTCGGCGATGGCGTTGGCTATATCTTTCAGAAGCAGTGTCTTACCTGTCTTGGGAGGAGCCACGATAAGGCCGCGCTGACCTTTGCCGATGGGCGAGAACATGTCGACGACGCGTGTGGATATGTTGCAAGTGGTGGGGCCTCCGGTGAGGTCGAATTTCTCGTCGGGGAAAAGCGGAGTGAGGTGCTCGAAAGGCACGCGGTCGCGGATAAACTCGGGCGAACGGCCGTTGACACGGTAGACCGAGGTCATCGGGAAGTATTTCTCATTTTCACGAGGCGGGCGCACGGCACATTCCACTACGTCGCCCGATTTCAGGCCGTAGGATTTAATCTGCTGCTGGGTGAGAAGAATGTCGTCGGGCGACGGCATATAGTTATAGTCGGAAGAGCGGAGGAAACCGTGTCCTTCGGGCACTATTTCGAGCACGCCGGCGGCTTCAAGGAAATTGTCGAAGTCGTAATCGGGCACAAGCGGCAGCTGGTTCTGCTGGTTGAAGCGGTTCTTGCGGTTCTTTTTGCCGGTGCCGGGAGGGTTGGGAAGCGGCTGACCGGGTTCGCCCAGCACGATGGTCTGGGGTTGCAGCGGGCCTTGCGGCTGCTGGGGCTGCTGCGGCTGATTCTGCTTTTTATTTTTCTTGCCCTGCTGTTGCTGTTGGGGCTGTTCCTGGGGCGCAGTCTGTTCCTGCTGCTGTTGCTGCTCTTGCTGGCGTTTTGCGGCGGCTTCCTCACGTTCTTGCTGAGAGCGGGGTACGAACTTGCGGCCTTCCGAGCGGTGGAAAAATTGGTCGAAGGCGGCATCCTTTTTCTGAGGAGCGGGAAGAACTTCCGGCTTGGCGGCAGGGAGCTCGGAGGCGACAGCGTCGGCGGGAGCTTCTGCGGAGACTGCTGTCTCTGCAATTTCCGGCACTGTGTTTTGCGCGGCGGCTTCGGGGGCGGCGTTTGCGTCCTGTTGGGCTGCGTTGTCGGGATTATTGTCGGCTTTTGCTTTGCGCTTCTGCTTTTGGCGGGTTTTCTTTTGCTCGGGCTGGGTATCGGCCTCGGGGGCGGAATCCGCTGCGGGGCTTTCGGCGTTTGCGCTTTCGGCGGCGGGAAGCTCAGCCGGCATATCGGCCTGAGCGCCGGCGTCGGTATCGGTTGTCTCGGCCTTTTTCTTGCGTGTGCGCTTTTGAGTCCGGGCCTTGTCGTCGGCTGGGGCTTCTGACGCGTCAGTTTCCGCCTTGGTGTCGGCAGGCTTTTCGGTCTTGGCTGTTTTCTTTTGACGTTTGGGCTTTTTTTCAGTGTTTTGGGCAGCGGAAGCCGCGCCGTTGATAGCTTGTTGATCCAAAATCTTATAGATCAATTCTTCTTTTCTGGACGGGTCGGGCTTGTTGATTCCCATTCCTTCCGCTATCGCAATGAGCTCGTCAGTGCTCATGTCGGTAAGGTCGGTGATGTTGTACATATGGGTTGGTGGTTTCGTCAGAAGGCACAATGCCGTCTCGACGTATGCTTTTACAATAAAATTATTCGGAGTTGAACGTGCGCCTGCAAAGTTATGGCAAAGGGGTACACTTGAATTTAGAGAGCGGACTTGTAGGCGGGGATTTTCGGTGCAAATTTAATATTAATAATTTGATTGTGCAAGCAAAAGATAAAAAAAATCAAAAATTTTGCCAAAATGCGAAAGAGTGTTATCTTTGCAAAAACGTTTCACAAAAATGAAAAAACTGGCAACAGCGCTTGCGCTTGCTCTCGCGGCATCGGTGCAGGCTTCGTCGCAGGATTCGCCCCTGTGGCTCAGGAATACGGCTATCTCGCCCGACGGTGGCCGCATCGCATTTACGTATAAAGGTGATATTTACACTGTGCCGGCCGCCGGTGGCTTGGCTTCAAGGCTTACGTCGGACCCTGCTGTGGATACAAACCCGATATGGAGCCCCGACGGCTCGAAGATAGCTTTCGCGTCGATGCGCGACGGCGGCCAGAACATATATGTAATGGGCGCCAACGGCGGCACTCCGCGGCGAGTCACCACGCACTCGATGGCAGAGACACCGCTCGCGTGGGTCAACGACTCCACCGTCGCGTTCCGGGCCAACTACGGTCCGGCGGCCAAATATGTCCGTGGCGCTCACGAGGGGCAGGTCTACACCGTGAACATCAATGGCGGACGCCCGCGCATGCTGTCGTCGGTGCACATGGCGGCCATGAGCGTAGCCCCCGACGGACGCATACTCTATCAGGATAAAAAAGGATTTGAGGACCAATGGCGCAAGCATGAGCGGTCGTCGGGAACGGCCGACATATGGCTTGTAGACAATGGCAAATATACAAAATTGACAAGTTTTAACGGCCACGACCTCGCGCCCATATGGGCTGCCGACGGCAAGTCGTACTATTACACATCGGAATCCGACGGCGTGATAAACGCCTACCTCCGCGGCCTCGACGGCGCCGAACGGCAATTGACAAAGATGAAACGCCACCCGGTGCGTTCGCTTTCAGCAGCCGCCAACGGCACTGTTGCCTTCTCTTACAACGGCGAGATATGGACGCTTGCGCCGGGAGCCTCGGAGCCGCGCAAAGTCGACGTTGAAATCGTAGCCGACCTTTACGATTCCGACCGCGTAAAAGACTACCGCTCGTCGGGTGCCACAGCCATGGCGATAAGCCCCGATGCCGACGAAGTGGCATTTGTGTTGCGCGGCGACGTGTATGTCACGTCCGTAAAATATGAAACTACGCGCCGCGTGACCAATACCGACGGGCAGGAACGTGTCGTGGCTTTCTCGCCCGACGGAAAAAGCCTTGTCTACGACTCGGAGCGCGACGGCCTCTGGCGCATATATCTCGCCAAGGTGAAAGAGGGCAAATCTTTCGCATATGCCACCGACATAGAGGAGGAGCTGCTCTACGAAGGCGACGCTCCCGCGCAGCAGCCCGCTTTCTCGCCCGACGGGAAAAAAGTGGCGTTCCTTTCCGACCGTACGGAAATTAAGGTAATCGACATCAAGACCCGCAAGGTCGTGACGGCTCTCGACGGAAAATACAATTATTCATATTCCGACGGCGACGTGGAATTTGAGTGGAGCCCCGACAGCCGTTGGCTCCTGGCATCATACATCGGCGTGGGCGGCTGGAACAATGTCGACATAGCCCTGGTGAAGGCCGACGGCTCGGAGGTGGTGAACCTCACCGAGAGCGGATATTCCAACGCGATGCCCCAATGGGTGCTCGGCGGCAAGGGCGTGGCCTACACATCGGGCCGCTACGGCATGCGCAGCCACGGCTCGTGGGGCGAGCAGGACGATGTGCTGCTGATGATGCTCGACGGCGAGGCCTGGGACGATTTCCTCATGACCGAGGAAGAAGCCGCCATCAAGGAAAAAGAGGATGCCGACAAAAAAGAAAAAGAATCGAAAGACAAAGACGCCAAGAAAGATAAAAAGAAAGGCAAAAAGGACAAAAAAGGCGAAGACGCCGACGAGGTGAAGCCTCTCGAATTCGACCTCGATAACCGTGCCTACCGCCAGCGCCGGCTCACGGCATCGTCGACAAGCCTTGCCGGATACTACGTATCGCCAAAAGCCGACAAACTTTATTATCTGTCGCGCGGCGACACGGGCTCGTTCAATCTCTATGAGCGCAATCTCAAAAAAGGCGACACAAAAGTGCTTGCTTCCGGTGCCGGCTACGGTATGATTGTGCCCGACAAGAAAGGCGAGAATCTTTTCTTCCTCACCGGCTCGGGCATCAAAAAAGTCGCGCTGGCCGACGGAGCTGTCGAGCCTGTCGAATTTTCCGCTGAATACAGCCGGACGCCTTCGGCCGAGCGTGCGTATATCTTCGAACATGTCGTGCGTCAGGTTGCCGACAAATTCTACGATGCCGGCCTCCACGGTGTCGACTGGAAAGGCTACGCCGACGACTACCGCCGCTTCCTTCCCCACATCTCCAATAATGCCGACTTCGCCACGCTGCTCTCCGAGTTGTTGGGCGAACTCAATGCCTCGCACACCGGATGCCGCTACTACGCTCCCGGCGCAGGCCTTTCCACAGCCTCGCTCGGCGCGTTCTTCGACGAAAGCTACGATGGCGACGGCCTGCGTGTCGAAGAAATAATAGCGCGCGGTCCGCTTTCCTACAAGCGCGTAGGCATTGCCCCCGGCGACATTATCACCGCTATCGACGGCACGGAAATCAAGGCCGGAGCCGATTACTACCCGTTGCTCGAAGGCAAGAACGGCAAAAAAGTGCGCATCGAATTTACCAAGCCCGACGGCTCGCGCCACAGCGCGACGGTAAAGCCCGGAGCATCCGACAGCGAGCTGCTTTACCAACGCTGGGTGAAACACAACGAGGATGTGGTGGATTCCATATCGGGCGGCCGCATCGGATACGTGCATATCGAAGGAATGGACAGCCCCTCGTTCCGCGAAATCTATTCCAAACTCCTGGGCAAATACCGCAACTGCGAGGCCGTGGTTGTCGACACCCGTTTCAACGGCGGCGGCTGGCTCCACAACGACGTGGCCCTGCTTCTCTCCGGCAAGGAATATGTGCGCTACTCGCCCCGCGGACGCTACATCGGCTCCGACCCCTTCTCGCAGTGGACGAAGCCGTCGGTGATGCTCGTAAACGAAGCCAACTACTCCGACGCCCACGGCACTCCGTACACCTACCAGACCCTTGGCATAGGCAAGGTCGTAGGCGCGCCCATCCCCGGCACAATGACAGCCGTGTGGTGGGAAAATCAAATCGACCCGACTCTTGTGTTCGGCATCCCGCAGGTCACGTCGCTCGACCGCAACGGGCAGCCTCTCGAAAACAAACAACTTAACCCCGACGTTATAATTTATAACAATCCCGCCGACGAACTGCAAGGCATCGACACCCAGCTCATCGAGTCGGTAAAAGCCCTCTTGCGGCAAATTGATAATAAATGATATGCCGACATTGCGCGAAATACAGGAAGAAGTCGACCGCTGGATCACCACCACCGGCGTGCGCTACTTCTCGCCGTTGACAAACATGGCAATCCTTGCCGAAGAAACCGGCGAGGTGGCGCGTATCATGGCCAGACGATACGGCGACCAATCGGAAAAACCGACCGATGCCGCGGCCGACCTCGGCGACGAGCTCGCCGATGTGCTGTGGGTGATATGCGCCCTGGCAAACCAGACCGGCGTGGACCTCGACGAGGCTTTCCGACGCAATATCGAGAAAAAGACATCGCGCGATGCCGACCGTCACCGCAACAACCCGAAATTAAAATCCAATTAATATATTGAATCATATGGAAACCGACAAATATCAAGACGCGATAGCAAAAAGCAAAGTTATCACCGACGATGCCGCCGTGAAAGCCGCCGTCGACGAGCTTCTTGCCAAACATGCCGATGAAAACCGCAATGCAGACGTATATAAATTATGCTTCAACTGCATCGACCTCACAACCCTCAACTCCACCGACTCCCCCCGTTCGGTAGCCGAATTCACCGAACGTGTCAATGCTTTCGATGAAGAGCATCCCGAGCTTCCTCCCGTGGCCGGCATCTGCGTGTACCCCAACTTCGCACAGGTGGTGCGCACGGTCCTCGACGTGAGCCGCGTCGACGTGGTGTGCGTGTCGGGCGGATTCCCCACATCCCAGACTTTCATCGAAGCCAAGATTGCCGAGACTGCCCTTGCCATCGACGGCGGCGCCGATGAAATCGACATTGTGCTCAACCTTGGCAATTTCCTCGATGGCGACTATGAGGAAGTTTGCGACGAAATCGCCGAGCAGAAAGCCGCTTGCGGCGACGCCCTCCTCAAAGTTATCCTTGAAACCGGCGCGCTGCGCACAGCCGCCAACATCAAGGCCGCATCCGTGCTCTCGCTTTTCTCCGGCGCCGATTTCTTGAAGACTTCCACCGGCAAAGGCTACCCCGGAGCCTCGCTCGAAGCCGCCTATGTCATGTGCCAATGCATCAAGGAATATTATGAGCAGACAGGCCGTCGCGTCGGCTTCAAATGCGCCGGCGGCGTAGCCACCACCGACGACGCCGTGAAATATTACACCATCGTTAAAGAAGTGCTCGGCGAAGAATGGCTTTCCAACGAATATTTCCGCATCGGAGCATCGCGTCTGGCCAACAACCTCCTCGGTGACATCCTCGGCGAGGAAACAAAATTCTTCTAAACAACTACAATCCTATGCAAAAAGTATGGATACACCGCGACGGCGTGCAGCAAGGCCCGTTCAGCCTTGCCGAACTGCCTGCGCTCGGAATCACCACCGACACGATGATATGGTATGAAGGCCTTGCCGCCTGGACGCAAGCCGGGAAAGCACCCCTTACGGCAGCTATGTTCTCCACCGACGAGGCCGGCAATGTCGTTGCCCGCGTCACCGTCGAGGAAACACGCAAATGCCCTCCGACATATCTCATGTGGTCGATATTGCTCACGATATGCTGCTGCAACCCCGTTGGGATAATTCCCATAATACTGGGGTCGACGGTAAGTTCAAAATTCCGCTCTATGGATTTTGAAGGAGCGCGCAAGGCATCGGAGCAGACCGAATGGGCCGTGATTATCACATTCGTCCTCGGCCTCATGATGCTGCCCTTCTCGTGGATAATCTACCTGTGATTGTGATTCCGCGGTGAAAACCGTTACAAAAATATCGGCGGCGGCCATTGCAATTGTTGCAGTGGCTGCCGTCTATGCTTTTTTCGACCCTGTCGGTGCGTTGTTTCCACGGTGCATGTTCAAGGTCGTCACCGGCTGGGACTGCCCCGGATGCGGGAGCCAGCGCGCGCTTCATGCCCTGCTCACAGGCCACCCCGCAGAAGCTTGGCATTTCAACCCATATCTCTTTATCGCCGTGCCCGTGGCATTATTCTTCGGCTTCGTAGAGGCAAGTCAGACCCGCTTCCCCGCGCTTCATCGCGCCCTCATCCGCCCCGTCACCTTCTATATCCTTATCCTCCTCACCGTCTTATGGACGATAGCCCGAAATCTGCTCTAACACTTCGTGCGTCCGTGTGGCTGCGCCGAGCCGGAACTATCAAGAACCATGAACGAACCATCGCCGAACTATCTTTTGAGAAGTATTGGCGGTAAAAAATCGTCAACTATCTTTTTCTCGCAAAGCTCGAAAGCCCTGCGGACGATAGTTCGGGATAGAATCGAGCTTAGCGAGATAAATTTTGGTTCATGTTGGTTCGTTCATAGTCCAAGATGGTTCGAGCCCAGCGCAGCGCCTGATTGGAAGGTGTGTCAAAATAATTTTTGCTGTTCGGGAGCGTTTTTGTAATTTTGCACCGGTTTTTCTTAAAAGGTGCATTTATGGCTGATATTATAGAGGAAATTACCAAGGAAAGGCTTTGGAACAGGAATTATGTAAAAGTATGGTCGGCCAATTTCATGCTTTTCCTGTCGTTCATGCTTCTCACGCCCTTGTTGCCGCTTTATCTGAAAGAGCAGTTTGGAGCAGGGGAGGCCGCTATTGGCGCGGTGCTGTCGGGATATACCATCACCACGTTGCTGATACGTCCGTTCAGCGGTTATTTCGTCGACAACTGGCCGCGCAAGACAGTGCTGCTGATAAGCTACGGAGCTTTCGCGCTTTTCTTCGGAGGGTATGTCCTGGCCGGGTCGCTGCTTGCGTTCACGATTGTGCGTACGCTGCACGGCTTTCCTTTCGGGGCGGCCACGGTGGCCAACAGCACGGTGGCTATCGACGTGTTGCCTTCGTCGCGTCGCACAGAGGGTATCGGTTTCTATGGCTTGAGCAATAATATAGCCATGGCCATCGGTCCTACGATAGCCTTGTTTATATATGCGGCATGGAGCAATTTCGATTTCCTGTTTGTGCTTTCGCTTGTCATAGCCTGCGGCGGTTGGTGGATTAATTCCACGCTTCGCCTTAAAGCGAAACCTGTCGTGGCGGAGCGTCCGCACATGTCGCTCGACCGATTTATCCTGGTGAGCGGATGGAGCGAGGGGCTTACGATGGTGTGCTTCGCCTGCTCTTATGGCGTGATCTCGACATATGTGGCAATCTATGGCAAAGAGGAACTTGGCATCACGTCAGGCACGGGAGTGTTTTTCATGCTTCTTGCGGCGGGGCTTATCATGTCGCGCCTCACGGGAAGTGTGTCGCTTCGCAAGGGCAATATCGCGCGCAACGCCTCGGTAGGCATCGCGGTGTCGCTTTTCGGCTATCTGCTGTTTGCCGGGGTGCACACCTTGGTTGGCTACTACGGGGCGGCTCTTGTGATAGGCCTTGGCAACGGGCATATGTATCCGGCGTTTCAGAATATGTTTATCAATCTTGCCTCGCACGACCGCCGCGGCACGGCAAATTCCACGCTGCTGGTGAGCTGGGACGTGGGCATGGGTCTCGGGGTGCTTGCAGGGGGCGCTATTGCCGAGATAGCCGGCTTTCATGCCGCTTTTTGGACCGCATGGGCTGTAAACGCCTGCGGAGCGTTGTTTTGGTATGCCTATGTGAAGCGTCACTTTTTGTCGCACAAACTCCGTTGACGCTTGTCAGGACAGGCCGGCCAGATAGTCGGCGAATGCTTTGCGGTATGAGTCTGAAATGGGAATGGGGCAGTCGGCTATGACAAGATGATTTCGCTCAATCACCGATATGTGGCGCGTGTTCACCAGGTAGGAACGGTGTACGCGCAAGAAGTCGCCGCCACAGAGCAAATCCTCCACGGCTTTCATCGACATCAAGGTAAGCACAGGCCGCGACTGGCCGGCGATATATATCTTGACATAATCTTTCAGCCCTTCTACAAATTGGATGTCGGACACGCGTATCTGCAACATGCGGTATTCGCTTTTCACCACAATAAATTCGCGGCGTTGCGCGGGGGCAGGCTCCGAGGCAGGCGTTTCCACACGTGCTGTCGCTTCCTTCACCGCGCGGTTTGCGGCTTCAAGAAATTCGTCGTAGCTCACGGGCTTGAGCAGGTAGTCGAGAGCGTTCACCCGGAATCCTTGCACGGCATAGCGGTCGTAGGCCGTGGTGAACACCACCTTGCACGTTTCCGGAATTATTTTGGCAAACTCCATGCCTCCGAGCTGAGGCATCTCTATGTCGAGGAACACAAGGTCGATTTCACCCGATATGATAGGCCGGGCGGCATCGGTTGCGGAATTGTACACGCCTTCGAGAGAAAGAAAAGGAGTGCGCTCGACATAGGAGCCGATAAGCCGGGCGGCCAGGGGCTCGTCGTCGATTACACAGCAGCGGAGGGTGATCATGACAGTGATTTTTTCGTGTGAATGGTGAGGGTGGCGGTGTAAATGTCGCCGTCGGCCTTGGTTTCAAGCGATGCAGCGTCGCCATAAATCAAATGGAGGCGTCGGCGTAGATTCGATATGCCGATGCCGCCTTTCGGGGAGTTTGGAAGATTGGTAGTGTGGGAGTTTGGAAGATGAGAAGTTTGGGTGTTTGGAAGTTTGGAGGTCTTCCCAACTTCCTCTCTTCCCAACTCCTCAACTTGCTTAGCAAACCGGTTGCGCGTCCGGCATACTATCGAGCCGTCGCTGTCTCGTGTTATGGCAATGCGTATAGGCTCTGTTCCGCGAGCGGCGTTTCCGTGCTTGAAGGCGTTTTCTATAAGCACAATGAACAGCAGAGGGGGCACATCCACATCAGACTCGGCCTCGGATGCGAATTCCGTTTCCACCGACCCGGCCGGGAGGCGGTTTTCCATAAGCGCGATATAATTGCGGGCGAAGTCGATTTCTGCCGACAGCTTCACCATGGCCGGATTTTCGTAAAGCACATACCGAAGGAGTTTCGAAAGGCGGTGCACGGCGTCCTGGGCCTCGGTGGGCGATACGGCTATAAGTGCGTAGATGGTGTTGAGGGTGTTGAACAGGAAGTGGGGGTTGAGCTGGCTTTTGAGGTTATCGAGCTCCTCGGCCTGTTGCGAGGCTTCGAGCTGCTGCTTGTGTTTCTCGATAAAGTCCCAGCCCTCCGACAGTTTCATGGCCACGCTCAGCGCGATTGTCAAGATAAACATGACCATGTCGCGCAACATAAAGGATGTGATAATCATCAGCATCCTCGACAGCGGGGCGGCGGAGAACATTTTGTGAAACATGCGGTGCTCGGGAAAAAGCAAGTACCAGCCTATGTAGTTCACAATCACCGCCACCAAAACGAGCAGTATGTTCCATGACACAAAAGCCAGGATTTTGCGTTTTGGCGGCTCAATGGTGCGGGGTATGATGAGATAGTAGTTTGTATAAAACACAATCATATACAAGAAAGCCTTGAAATATACTCCCCACATCAGTTCGGAATGGCGGCGCGGCATGCTGTAATTCATTATTACCTCGGGTAATATGAAAAGCATGGATATAACGATAAGGTGAGTAAAGAATTTCACCCTGCTGTGACGGTCGAAAGCAAGCATCTGAGAGTTGTGAAGTTATTAGTTTTTTAGACAGGAGAACAGGAGATAAAAATACTAAAAATAATTAAACCAGGTTTCGCAAGTTACCCACGGCGAAGCCGTGATTCCTTTGTTAACCGGGTTTGGAGACAGAAGGCCGACAAGCCCGGTAGGCCCGGGCGCGTAAACGGCACTGTGAAACTGTGCCTCGTGCCATATTTGGCATTATCGAACGCTACGCTGTCGCTCGCTCCAATACTGTGCGTGCAGGTTGGCATCATCCAACCCCGCATGTCGGCTACGCCTCCATACGGGGTTAACCAAGGAGCCACGGCTTCGCCGTGAAAATACAGTATCATCGTAAAATAGATGTAAATACATGCGAAACATGGATAATAAAAAATTTATAAATATAATTTCTTGTCTCTCTTGTTCTCCTGTCTGTATAATGATTTTTAAGTTATTAGTTTTTAGTCAGCCACGGCAAAGCCGTGGTTGGGGGCGGGAAGTCTTTTGCAAAGATATTACATTGTAAATATTATACCAAGCATAAATCGACCAATGCGCCTTTTTTATCGACAAAAGAGGGCGTCGGGAGGCGTTAACATTCTTTTAGTTTTAAATTTAAATCAAAAATGCTAATTTTGTAGTTTAAAAGAGAACTAACGCGATGAAATATCTGATTGCCATATTATTTGCTGCGTCGGCCTTATATGCCGAGGCCCAACTCTCGTTCGAAGGAGCGGCTTATGCTCCTGTCGAGGTTCGTCCCGAAGCGTCTACCGGGCTCGACGGAATATATGTGCTCGACGCCACGTCGGGAGTTACCGCTTCTTATCCTTCGGCTTCGGCGCGATGGTACAGATATGGAAATCTCGGCGGTGGATATGCCGAGGAAGTGCCGTCGGCTGTCGACGGTGGAGTGTCGAAGGTGCGTCTTGGCGCGGATGACATGGGATATATCATTGAAGACGGCACCACGCGCCATTATTATTGGCTCGTTAATTACGACAACCACCGCGCCGCCTTCTCCCGCCTTGACATGGCTCCCGAGCAGGACTGCGACCGTGCGCGCCTTGAATTCGCCGGCGATGCCGGACGCATAACCTACTACACGATCAACGGCCAGGGACGCGAACTCTCTCGCGAGCTCACGCTCACATACAACACTCTCGAATACGACGAGTCGTCGATGCAGTTTGTGCAAAAAGAGGCAGAGGAAATATTATCATCGGTCGACGCGTCGATAGGCGTGCCGGCTCCGCTGTGCGACACGCGCTTCACCCTCCGAGGCGACCGCTTTCTGCGCGCCTGGGGCATGGAGGAGCAGATAGAGAGCCCGTGGGTCACGGCCCGTGCCGTGGATGCGCGCTCGTGGGCGGAGCAGAATGTGCGCGACAACGACAACGAGCAGAAAGTGGAGGGCGGTGCCCTTGGCGGTTCGGCTCCGGTAGATATCTCATTTCACGCCGCTGTGACCGATGCCGCTATTTTCCGTGAGTGGCAGATGACCTCCGACCCGACGTTCGAGGTGGTCGACGACCGCTTTCAGCAGCTCGAATTCGACTACTCCTTCCGCGACATGGGCACGGTGTATGTGCGCTTTATGTGCGCCAACTCCGACGGCTCTTGTGAGTATTACGGCGATACATTCGAAGTGTTTGTAGGCGAATCGGCCCTTCTGTGCCCCAACGCATTCTCGCCCGGCAGCAGCGAAGGCGTCAACGATGAATGGAAGGTAAGTTACAAGTCCATTGTGTCGTTCGAGTGTCACATCTTTAACCGCTGGGGCCAGGAAATGACATCGTTTAAAAATCCCGCCGACGGCTGGGACGGCAAGTACAAAGGCAAATTTGTACCGGCCGGCGTTTATTATTATGTTATACAGGCAAAAGGCGCCGATGGCAAAGATTATAAGCTCGCCGGCGATATTAATATAGTGAAATCAAAAATGCGTTCGTCGTCCGGCAGCCCGTCGGAGACGGAATGAAAAAATAGAATAGGAAATGAAAAAAGCGATAATATCATTCTCAATCATAGCAACGGCCATGTCTTGTGGCCTCGCTGCCCCGGCGGCCACGCCTTCGGGGGCCTCGCAGGTGTTTTCAAAAACAGTGAATCCGCAGACGCCGGCATCGGTAAGCCTGTGCGGCAAAAAAGTCGACCTCGACCGTGTGGATATGTGGGAACGCTTCGACCGCGAACTCACTGCCATGACATATACCCACGGGTCGGTCCTTCTCACGATAAAACGCGCCAACAAATATTTCCCGGAAATGGCGCCTATCCTCAAAGCAAACGGCGTTCCGCAAGATGTGCTTTATCTCGCCTGTATCGAATCGTGGCTCAATCCCCGTGCCTACTCGCCGGCAAAGGCGGCAGGCATATGGCAGTTCATGCCGGCCACGGCAAAGCAATACGGCCTTGAAGTGACAGACGAGGTGGACGAACGCTATAATCTGGAAAAAGCCACGGCGGCCGCTTGCCGTTATCTGAAAAAGGCCTATGCCAAATATGGCGACTGGTCGTCGGTGATGGCATCGTACAACGGCGGCATGGGCCGTATATCAAACGAGCTCGAAGCCCAGGGCGGCGAAAATGCCATGGACCTCTACCTTGTGGAGGAGACATCGCGCTATCCTTTCCGCGTAATGGCCATGAAAGCCATTATGGAGCAGCCTCGCGCTTTCGGCTTTACTCTTGGAGCCGACCAGCTTTACCAGCCTAAAAAATACAAGACGGTGACAGTCGACGGCCCCGTTGCCGACTGGCCTGAATGGGCCCGCAAGCAAGGCATCTCCTATGCCCAGCTGCGCGAGGAAAATCCGTGGATACGGTCAAAAAAACTTACCAACAAGGCCGGCAAGACATATAAGGTGCGTATCCCCACCAAGGAATCGCTCTCGCGCTCGAAGCAGGCTAAATCGGTTTATGATAAAAATTGGGTTGTTGAATGAGCGCATATGATTCCGCGGACGCCGCCCAAGCCAATGTAGCCGCTTCAAACGACGGGCTGCATTCGCTCACGGTGACGGGTGCGCGAGTACACAATCTGAAAAATATCGACGTGGAGCTGCCGCTCAACCGTCTGGTCGTGATCACCGGGCTGAGCGGCTCGGGCAAGTCGTCGCTTGCTTTCGACACTATATATGCCGAAGGCCAGCGTCGGTATATAGAGACATTCTCGGCCTATGCCCGCAATATGCTTGGCAATCTCGAACGCCCCGATGTCGACAACATCACAGGCCTGAGCCCTGTCATAGCCATTGAGCAGAAGACGGTAAACCGCAATCCGCGGTCGACCATCGGCACCACAACGGAGGTGTTCGACTTCCTTCGCCTGCTCTTTGCCCGAGTGGGGCAGGCGCGCAGCTACCTCACCGGGGAGGTGATGATAAAATATACCCCCGAGCGCATAGTCGCGCTTATCAACGAGCGTTTTGCCGACCGCAAGATTTATGTGCTCGCTCCGCTTGTGAAAAACCGCAAGGGCCATTACAAAGAGCTTTTTGAGACCTACCGCAAGAAAGGTTTCCTCAACATGCGCGTCGACGGCGAGTTGCGCGAAATAGCCCCGGGCATGAAAGTGGACCGATACAAGAACCACGACATCGAGCTTGTCGTCGACCGTTTCCGCGTGTCCGGCAAAAGCGACGAGCGACTGCGCGACACCGTAGACGCCGCGCTCAGATATGGCGACAAGGAATTGATGATTTACGATGTCGAGGCCGACAAGGTGTTCCATTACAGCCAGCAGCTCATGGACCCCGTCACAGGCCTGTCGTACAGCGAGCCGGCGCCGCATAATTTCTCTTTCAACTCCCCGCAAGGAGCCTGCCCGTGTTGCAAGGGGCTCGGATTTGTCAATATCGTCGACCGCGAGAAAATAATACCCGATGCGCGTTTGTCGATTGCCAAAGGCGGTATAGCCCCTCTTGGAAAATACCGCGACATATTGATATTCAAGCAGATTGCCGCTATCTGTGCAAAACACGGATTCTCCATCGACACGCCGATTTCCGACCTCGACGAGGCTGTGCTTTCCGACATACTCAACGGCACTGCCGAAAGGCTCGACATCGAAGGCGAGACTTCGTCGTATTTCTCCACATACGAAGGTCTTGTGAAATATATCGAGATGCAACAGGCCGACGAAGCCACGGCTTCGGCCCAAAAATGGAGCGGCCAGTTCTATTCACGGAAAGTATGTCCCGAATGTAACGGCGACCGCCTCAATCGCCAGGCGTTGAATTTCTTTATCGACGGGCAGAACATAGCGCAGCTCGCCCGGCTCGACATAGCCGACCTTTTCGAGTGGTCGAAAACGATACTCGACAGGCTCGGGTCGCAAGAACGTAAGATTGCAGCTGAAATCATAAAAGAGATTAATCACCGCCTCAGTTTCCTTGTCGACGTAGGGCTCGACTATCTCAACCTCAACCGTGCGTCGGCCACCCTGTCGGGCGGCGAGAGCCAGCGTATCCGGCTTGCCACACAGCTTGGGTCGGAGCTTGTAAACGTGCTCTATATTCTCGACGAGCCTTCGATCGGCTTGCACCAGCGCGACAACCGACGCCTCATCGATTCGCTCAAACGGCTCCGCGACGCTTCAAATTCTATAATCGTGGTGGAGCATGACCGCGACATAATGCTCGATGCCGACTATGTGGTCGACATAGGCCCCGGAGCCGGACGCAAGGGCGGCGAAGTGGTGTTTGCCGGCACCCCTGCCGAAATGGCTAAGACCGACACCCTTACGGCGCAATACCTTTCGGGGGCGAGAGAAATAGAGGTGCCAAAAGAGCGGCGCAAAGGTTCGGGCGAGGAAATAGTGCTTTCCGGAGCCACGGGCCATAACCTCCGCGATGTAACGCTGCGGTTGCCGCTGGGCACGCTCACATGTGTGGCCGGAGTATCCGGCTCGGGCAAGTCGTCGCTTATCAACGCCACGTTGCAGCCAATCCTCTCGCAGCATTTTTTCAGGTCGATTACCGAGCCGTTGCCATATAAGGAAATTTCCGGGCTCGAGCATATCGACAAGGTAGTTACAGTCGACCAGTCGCCGCTCGGGCGGTCGCCCCGGTCGAATCCCGCTACTTACACAGGAGTGTTCACCGACATACGCAATCTCTTTGTAAACCTTCCCGAGGCGAAAATCCGTGGTTACAAGCCGGGCCGCTTCTCGTTCAATATCAAGGGCGGCCGCTGCGAGGCCTGCGCCGGCAACGGGTACAAGTCAATTGAGATGAATTTCTTGCCCGACGTGATGGTGCCATGCGAGGTGTGCGGAGGCCGGCGCTACAACCGCGAGACGCTCGAAGTGCGCTTCAAAGGCAAGTCGATAGCCGATGTGCTCGACATGACCATCAACCAGGCCGTGGAATTCTTTTCCGGCATCCCCGGCATCTTGAAAAAGATAAAGGTGCTTCAAGACATAGGCCTCGGCTACATAAAGCTCGGACAGCCGTCGTCGACACTGTCGGGCGGCGAGAACCAGCGTGTGAAACTCGCCACCGAGCTTGCCAAGAAAGACACCGGGCGCACGTTGTTTATTCTCGACGAGCCTACCACCGGCCTCCATTTCGAGGACATACGCACGCTTATGTCAATACTCAACCGTCTTGTCGACAAGGGCAACACCGTGCTTGTGATTGAGCACAACCTCGATGTGCTCAAATGTTCCGACTACCTCATCGACATGGGCCCCGGGGGCGGACGCAACGGCGGCTGCATAATAGCCTCCGGCACCCCCGAGCAAGTCGCCGCCACCGATTCCCCCTCCTCCTCCTTCCTCCGCGAATACCTATAAAACTTTTTAGACAGGAGGGACAAGAGGACAAGAGAGACAAGACGTTTTTGTAATAATTTATATTATTTTATTATTATTCTTGTTCCTCCTGTTCTCATGTCTAATTTTTTTACGAAATTTGCGGTTTAGACTGTTCTCCTGGCTAATCTGAATTGAATAAATTCATAAAAATATGATAAGTTTACAGATAGAGAATTTGACAAAGAGCGTGGGCGACAGGCTGCTGTTTGCCGATGTGTCGTTAGGCGTCAACGAAGGCGACAAGATTGGTATTATTGCTAAGAACGGAGCCGGCAAGTCGACGTTCCTGCGTATTCTTGCCGGAAAGGAAGATTACGATTCTGGAAAGATTACCCTGCGCAGCGGCGTAAGGATGGCTTTTCTTGAACAGGATTCCAATTTCGACTCCTCGATGCCGATTCTCGATGCTTGCGTCAAGGATGCCGAGGCTCTCTTTGCCGGGATGCCTGAGGAGCATGTGACGCTGCGCGACGACCTTAGCCGGATGCTCACGCAGCTGGGCATTACCGACCAGACTGTATCGGCTTCGACAATGTCGGGCGGGCAGCTCAAACGCGCGGCCATAGCCGTGGCGTTGATTTCCGAGCCGGATATCTTGCTTCTCGACGAGCCTACCAACCATTTGGATATTAAGGTGATAGAGTGGCTTGAAAATAAATTGAAAAGGTCGCGAACCACGTTGCTTATGGTGACACACGACCGCTATTTCCTCGACCGCGTCTGCAACAAGATAATAGAAATCGACCGTCAGCAGATGTTTGCCTACGACGGCAATTACGATTACTATCTTCGCCGCCGGGCCGAGCGCATAGAGGCCATGGCCTCGGAGCTTGCCAAGGTGAAGAACACCCTTCGGCGCGAGCAGGAGTGGATGAATCGCCAGCCGCAGGCCCGTGCCGGAAAGGCGAAATACCGCATCGATAAATTTTACGACCTGAAAGAGCGGTCGCGTTTGAACCTGAGCGAGCGAAGCGTGAATCTCGACGGTTCCAAATCCACTTATATCGGCTCCAAGATTTTTGAGGCCGAGGGCATCACAAAGCGTTTCGACGATGTGGTGATTCTCGACGGATTCACCTACACGTTCGCCCGAGGCGAAAAAGTGGGTATAATCGGCGAGAATGGAGTGGGGAAGTCGACCTTCATCAAAATGCTCATGGGGCTTGTGCCGCAAGACTCGGGCGAATGGAATGTTGGCGAGACTGTCCGTTTCGGATATTATTCGCAAGAGGGCATCGCTATCGACGAGCAAAAAAAGGTGATTGATGCCGTTACGGAGATTGCCGACGACATAGAGACTGCCACGGGCGAGCATGTCACGCCTATGCAGTGGCTGCAACATTTTCTTTTTTCAGTGCCCGACCAGCAGAAATATATCTACAAGCTGTCGGGCGGCGAGCGGCGGCGTCTGCATCTGGCCACGGTGCTGATGCGCAGGCCCAATTTCCTCATTCTTGATGAGCCGACCAACGACCTCGACATCGTTACGCTCGGGCTCCTTGAAGATTATCTCATGAAATTTCAGGGATGCGTAATAATCATAAGCCACGACCGTTATTTCCTCGACAACATCGTCGACCATATATTTGTGATGGAAGGCAACGGCGTGATAAAGGATTTCCCCGGCACATATTCCGATTACAGGAGTTTCGTCGAATCGCAGGCCGCGCCGAAGGAGGAAAAGAAGCAAGAGCCGGCAAAAGCCAAGCCGCGTCAGCAGCGTCCGGCAAAAATGTCGTTCAAGACAGCGCGCCGGCTCGAAGCCATCGATGCCGAGCTTGCCGCTCTCAATTCCGAAAAGGAAAGTCTCGACGCCCTTTTCAATTCCGGAGAGGTAATCGACGACGTTGAGGCGAAAGCGGCCCGCTATTCAGAAATTAAAGATATAATCGACGCCCTCGAAATGGAGTGGCTCGAATTGCAAGAGCAATAAAATCAGAAGCCGTCAAAGATGTAAGGACGCACGGCTCGTGCGTCCGCCACAAAACGGCGCAAATTACTACAACTTATATATTTATGAGCAGAAAGCGCAAAGAATTGCCCGTGATAGAGGGCGTAAGAATACACGACGTGGCAGCCGAGGGAAATGCCGTGGCTCGCGTCGACGAGATGGTGGTGTTTATTCCGTTTGGCGCCCCCGGCGATGTGGTCGACGTGAAACTCACCAAAAAGAAAAAATCATATGCCGAGGGGCAGATTGTGCGTGTGGTGGAGCCGAGCCCTGAAAGGGTAGCCCCGCGATGCGAGCATTTCACGGTGTGCGGAGGTTGCCGCTGGCAGCATCTTCCTTATGAGGTGCAGCTGCGCTGCAAGCGGCAGCAGGTTGTCGACGCCATCGACCGTATCGCCAAAGTCGAGCATCCGGAAGTGGCTCCGGCCAAAGGCTCGGAAAATATTTGGGAATACCGCAACAAGATGGAATATACCTTCTCCAATCGTTGCTGGCTCACCTACGAGCAGTTGAAGTCGGGCGAGGAATTTCCCAACCGCGAGGCGGCCGGTTTCCACATCCCCGGAGCATTCGACAAGGTGCTCGACATCAAGCGATGCTGCCTGCAAGACGATTTCGGCAATCGTCTCCGCCTGTTTATCAAGCAATACGGCCTCGACCATGGCTATTCGTTCTATGATTTGAAGGCCAATACCGGACTTCTCCGCACATTGATGATACGCATCATGTCGTCGGGTCAGATTATGGCCGTGATGGTGTTCGGCGAGGACGACCGGGAAAAAATCACAGCCCTGCTCGATGCCGTGCGCGCCGAATTCCCCGAAATCACATCGCTTCTCTATGTTGTGAATCTGAAAGTGAACGATACTATCTCCGATCAGGAAGTAATCACTCACTCCGGTGCTGACTATATCGAGGAGGAGATGGAAGGGCTTAAATTCCGCATCGGCCCGAAGTCGTTCTATCAGACCAACTCGCGCCAGGCATACGAGCTCTACAAGGTGGCGCGCGACTTCGCCGGCCTCACCGGCAACGAGCTTGTCTACGACCTCTATACCGGCACCGGTACCATCGCCAATTTCGTGGCCCGCGACGCCCGCAAGGTAGTCGGCATCGAATATGTGGCCGATGCGATTGAGGATGCAAAAATCAATTCCGCGGTCAACGGCATCGCCAATACTGAATTCTTCGCCGGCGACATGAAAGATGTGCTCAATGCCGAATTCATCGAGCGTCACGGCCGTCCCGACGTGATGATAGTCGACCCGCCACGCGCCGGCATGCACGCCGATGTAGTCGACGTGATTCTCGCCGCCGAACCGGAAAGAATAGTGTATGTAAGCTGCAATCCGGCCACGCAGGCGCGCGATCTGGCGTTGCTCGACTGCAAATACCGCGTCACCGCCGTGCAGCCCGTCGACATGTTCCCCCACACCCAGCATGTGGAAAATGTAGTCCGCCTTGTCAAGCGCACCTGAACCGCAAATTTCGCAAAAAAATAGACAGGAGAACAGGAGGAACAAGAATAATAATAAAATAATATAAATTATTACAAAAATCTCTTTTCTCTCTTTTTCTCTTGTCCTTCCTGTCTAATTCGCAAATTTTACAAATTATGAGAATTTTGCAAATAAATCTCTCTTGTTCCTCCTGTTCTCCTGTCTAAAATCAACCGCGCCGAACCGCAAATTTCACTTACCTAAAAAGTCTTAAAGGACTGAACCCGGGTTTGCCATAGTTTGTTTGTAAGTCATAATTAAATTATACGATTATGACTTACAATCAAGCAATAACCTCTACGCCCGCCGTACTCGTGGAATTCTACGCTTCGTGGTGTCCTCACTGCCAACGGATGATGCCCGTGGTGGAGCAGATAAAGATTCTTCTCGACGGCTCTGCCGATGTTTACCAATTTGAGATAGACGAAAACCGCGAGCTTGCCGACGCGCAGAAAGTGGAATCGATTCCCACATTCATCGTGTATAAAGACGGAAAAGAAATGTGGCGTCGCAGCGGCGAAATCGATGCCGACGTGCTTCTGTCGGAAGTGCGTCGCTATATTTGACTCACGGCGTCATGGCTTCTTTATTTTCCGACTATCTCGACGCTCTCGGCGTAAGGCACACCGAGGAATACTCCGACCGCCGCTTCGCCTCGATGCCCTTCAAGTCGATGTTCGGCCTTGCCAATTTGCTTAAAGAATATGGCGTTAGCACGGCAGGCGTAAAAGTGCCGGAGCAATCGAGGGCAGAAGCCGTGGCAAAATTGCCCGTGCCGTTTTTTGCCGACACTCCCGACGGGTTCGCCATAGTCACGGCTGTGGGCGCGGCAGGCGTTACCTACCGCAGCCAGCATAAAACATTCACTGCTCCGGCCGACGAATTCATAGCCGGATGGAATGGCATAGCCCTTATCGCCTCGGCCGACACATCGTCGGTCGAGCCCGATTATTTTCGCCACCATGTAGGCGAACTGGCCGGCAATGTCAAGACATATGTTCTTGTCGCGCTCGCTGTGGCGCTGCCCGTGTTTGCCCTTTGGTCGACGGGCCTGTACAAGGCATGGGCGGCCTGGGTGTTGCTGTTGCTTGACTGCGCCGGCCTTTATCTGTCGTGGATGCTTGTGCAAAAATCGCTTGGAATACGCAACGGCACGGCCGAAGCCATGTGCTCGGTGATCGAGGAAGGCGGCTGCGACGAGATAGCGCGGTCGGAAGCCTCATCCTTCATGGGAATATTCAAATGGAGCGAAGTGGGGTTGGCATATTTTTCCGTAAGCCTCGCCATAATGCTGATTTTCCCGCGATTGCTCCCCGTGCTTGCCGCCATAAATATCCTGTGTCTGCCCTACACCGTGTGGAGCATATGGTACCAGCGTTTCAAGGCCAAGACATGGTGCACGCTCTGCGTGTGCGTGCAATGCACCCTGTGGCTGCTCTTCTTCACCTACCTTGCCGGAGGCTTCACCGGGCAGATATTCCCCCTCACAGGCCATTTTGCGGTCGACTTCATCGTTGCCGGCAGCGTCTATGTGGCCGTGTTGCTTGGCATCAACCGTCTTGATTCAGCAATATTAAAACACATCAAAAATGAATAAGCCCGCCATCCCCTCCATTCCCGGCATCGTAAAAATGACGCCCCTCGAGATGAACACCGTCCATTTCGACAAAAACCACACCCTACTCACCCCCCGCCTCCTCGCCTCCCTGAAAACCACTTCCCCCGAAAAATAAGCTCTAACTTGCGAGTTAACTTGACGCCTTATTTAGCGCATAATTTACAAACAAGGCATCAAGTCAATGCTGTATGTTTTGGGATATGTATTTTTGGAAACGACTTGTGGGTTTGTCGGGGATTGTCATTTGGATGTGGGTGCCAAGGAGGGGATTGAGATAGCGCTCTCTGAACTTGCGCTTGTCTTGGAAGCCGCAATAGGCAGTTATTTCCGCTAATGAGCGTGGCTCTTTGCAAAATTCTATGATTTTATCCTCAATGTTTTTCTCATCTTGACTTGTGCCCTGACTTGTGCCCTGACTTGTAGGTTTCGACAAGCCGGCTTCGTTAGTCGCTTGAACTGTTACGCGGAAGGCGGTGATTGTGTTTACATCAAAGACGGCGGGAGTGTTGCCGTTTTCTTTGATTCCCGATATTGAAATAGCCATTTTTCGGCACAAGCCGAATTTACGGAGCATATCTTTTAGGCAGAAGCGGCAGAGCCGCTTAATATGGTAGGCATGGGCGTAAGCCCATGTTATGATGAGATGTTGTTATTCGACTGCGGCCGCAGTCGAATCTCCGTGATGCCTTAGAAACATGGGCTTTCGCCCGTGCCTACCGTATTCGCCCGCTTTGCGGGCTATGCCGGAGAGTAAAAAGTTATTACTACCAAAATTGAGGCGAATTTGAAGGTAAATGTAGATATTTGTTGTAATTTTGTATTGTCAGCCTGCACTTTTCTGCATATCCATATCTGATTTGGCTGACGCTGTCAATGAATATGAAGGAGAACTTTAATACATATATCGACAATATTGATTTCGAGGTTTGGCGCGAGGTTTGCGTCAGCAAGGGCAAACTGAGGCATTTTGCCAGAGGTGAGGAATTTGTCTCTATCGGCAAGGTTGGCCGCTATATCGGATTTATACAGTCGGGCACTCTTAAATATGTGGCGCGTTCCGCCGACGGCACCGAGCACGTGATGGGATTGGTGTTCGGCGATGGTTTGGTGGCAGACTGGCCATTCTGTTTGTACGGCAAGGAAGCGAAACTGGCTATTGTAGCCGCTACCGATTGCGAGATTTATTGCGTATCGTCGGAGGAAGTGAAGAAACGTATGGATAGCGACCCGAAATTCCGCGACGTCATAATGCATTCCACTGAGGAGGTCTATACCACCGTCTATGAACGCTATGTCGACTTGTATGTCAAGACTCCACAACAGCGGTACGATGAACTTGTATGCCGGCACCCCGACATCTTCACCCTTTTTTCGCTCAAAGACATAGCTTCGTTCCTCAATATCACGCCCACTCATCTGAGCCGGCTGCGAAAAAAATGACGGCAAACAGTGTTAAAATCCTTGGCTCTCAACATTTGTTGAGGGTTTTTATTTTTATTGGGTGTAACTTTGCCGATAAATTCTCACAAGTATGAAAGCAGTCATTTCAGCATTTCTGATGTTCCTTATAGCGATAGTAGCAGCCGGAGAGGAACCGGGAGACACAATTGCAGCCCGGCAGTTGCAGGAAATTGTAATACAAGCGCCCAAGGTTGTCCGCAAGGCGGATATGGATATGTATCATCCTTCGCAAAGCGCGGTTGAGAACTCCAAAAATGGAATTCAGTTGCTCCGAAATCTAATGATTCCCACCCTTTCTGTCAATGATGCCTTGGGAACTGTATCTTCGGGCGGCCAAAGCGTGCAGGTGCGCATCAACGGCAGGGAGGCGACCGTCGAACAGGTGCAACAGCTGTTGCCCGAAACCATAAAGAGGGTAGAATGGATCGACAATCCCGGACTCCGTTACAATGGCGCGACCGGAGTGTTGAATTTTATCGTGGCTAATCCTGTCGCCGGAGGTTCGCTGATGACTAACGCGCAGACCGCTCTTAACACGGCATGGGGAAAGTATCGGGCTGCTGTGAAAATCAACAATGGCCGCTCTCAATGGGGTGCCTCGGCCAATTTCAAACTCACAAACCACATGTCGGCCTACCGGGAATATGCCGAGCGTTTCACGATGCCCGACGGCACGAAAATTGAACGTTCGGAAAAACCTGTCGGCGGATACCTGAGCGACACCTACGGGGGCTTGCAGCTCGACTATAATTATATCAAACCTGACACAACGGTATTTTGGGTCGCGCTCCACGGCTATAAGCAATGGCCGGAAGCATCGCTATACCGCAGCATAATGTCGCAATCCACAGGCTCCGACAATGTGCTTATTAGAGATTTCGATACCCGGGATGGATTCACGCCTTCGTTTACCGCTTATTTGGAACAGCATCTTCCACACAAACAACTTATTGCCGTGGACTTCAACGGCTCGTTCTACAACGGCCGTACAAGGCGCAGTTATACCGAAGAAGAGGATGCCGGCAAAGGTGCAATGCTGTCGGAGGTCAACACTTCAATTAAAGACCGCAACCAAGCCTACGGCATTGAGGCCGACTATATTAAGAACTGGGCGCAATCGCGATTTACGGCAGGTGTCAATTATAAGGCCAACCGCAACCGTTCGACTTATGAAAATCTTGACGGGGAAATATTCCATCAACGTCAGGACCGGCTATATTTCTTCGGTGAATATTTCCAACGAATCAAAAAAGTGACACTGACAGCAGGAATCGGCGCACAATACACATCTTTCAAATTCAAGGAAACAGGACAGGGCACTGATTCGTGGAATATCCGGCCGCAATTTACATTCACCTACCGGCCCAATCAGATTCATCAATTGAGATTGAATTTCACATCCTGGCAGACGCCTCCTTCGTTAGCCGAGACTAACATCGTGGCGCAGCAAGTCGATGCGTTCCAATGGACGCAAGGCAACCCCGATATTCACACCTCACAGTCCTATATGCTGACATTACGTTACAGTTATGACATAAAGCGTCTTTCCGGGTCATTCGGCGTTCGTGCCTTTACAAGTCCTGATGCAATCGCTCCTTATACCTATTGGTCGCAAGGCCGGCTTATAACAAGTTACGAGAACAGCGAAGGATTGCAGAACCTTTCGTTTTGGCTCGCTCCGAGTTTCGAGGCAGTGCCCGGCTGGCTGTGGCTTGAAGGGATGATTCAATATCGTGCCGAGCGTATGAAAGGCACAGGTTATAAACTTTACAACCATGACTGGAGCGGCCAAGGAGGATTGATATTCCAACACTGGGGATGGCAGGCAATAGTGATGTATCAACGCGCGCAACGCGACCTTTGGGGACAGAAAATTTCGTGGGGCGAAGACATGTCGCTCATAGAACTTGAATACAATTGGAAGAAATGGCAATTTGGCGCGGGAGTGATATGTCCCTTCACAAAATACGACCAAGGCGCTCGTTCTTTCGACCCCTCCCACGCCTATGAAAAGCACATACGAATGAACGATTATCCAAAATACTATCTAAGCATATCCTACAACTTGCAGTGGGGTCGCCAACGCCGCGATGCCCGCAAAATAATAAATGCCGATGGCGAAGTCACAAAATCATCCGCCCCCGGCCGATAAATGTCTCAAATAGTAGCATTATGTTCCAAATTGTTACATTATGTTGCAAATTTTCTTTGAGATTTAATTTATAATGCTTAATTTTGTACTGCATAGCGCCAGCAGAGCCCGCTATGGGGCCTGTGGGTGGGATGCAGACATATATATAATAGCGTTTACTGAACGCTTGTCTTTGACGGCTGCTAATCTGGACAATTAACACCTAAATCAAGGCAATGCAATGGTAGATGCTTACGATGGGTATGCTCATACATGACTTCGCTTATATTCATAGGCGAAAGTCGGTGTATATATACCTTTGGCGTAGGCTCTGCGTTGCTGTCCTTTTTAGGTGAGGCAGTCCAGAGCCCGCAGCCGGAGGATAGTGACAGTATGTGGTGCCTACGCTATTTTTGTATGGCTTGTAGAACTACTAACAACCAATTCTCATTGAGGCACGATGAGAATCTGAGGCCTTAATGGAGCAACCCATTATATTTGACAATATCAACACGAAAGTCGTAGACGAATTGCGACGGCAACTGCGCGGTGGAAGCAAACTATCCATCGCGGCGGCCTCGTTCTCTATCTATGCTTTTGAAGCATTGAAAGAGGAATTGTCAATTATCGAGGAACTGCGATTTATTTTCACTTCGCCTACTTTTAGCACCGAATATTCCTCGAAGCAGAAACGCGAATTTTATATCCCGAAGCTCAACCGCGAGCGCACACTCTACGGTTCAGATTTTGAGATTAGACTTCGCAACCGGCTCTCTCAAAAAGCCATTGCTCGTGAATGTGCAGAGTGGATTCGCCGTAAGGCTAAGTTCAAGTCTAACGTCACTGAAAGTATTGTAAATCCGCATCTTACAGTTGAGAGCGGCGGCGAGACTTTGAGTATACCGCAGTTCAACGAGTTTACAACGACTGAACTCGGTTGCGAGCGCGGCAACACGCTCAATCAGGTTAAGGTCGGAATTTCTTTATTGACGGAAACCGACAGCTATCTGCGCAGTTTTGATGAATTGTGGCGCGACTCGGCTTCTTTCAAAGATGTTACCGAAGCTATAATCGACAATATTGAAAATGTATATCGGGAAAATGCTCCCGATTTCATTTATTTTGTGACGCTCTATAATATCTTCAACGAATTTCTCGAAGATATTTCAGAGGACGTGCTGCCTAACGAAGCCACCGGTTTCCGCAACTCGCAGATATGGAGTAAGCTCTACAATTTTCAACGCGACGCGGCTCTTGCCATTATCAACAAACTTGAAAAGTACAATGGCTGTATCCTTGCCGACTCCGTTGGTCTCGGCAAGACTTTTACCGCTCTTTCGGTCATAAAGTATTACGAGAACCGCAACAAGTCAGTTCTCGTCCTATGTCCGAAGAAATTGTATGAAAACTGGGTGACGTTCCGCGCCAACTATCGCAACAATCCTATCGCAGCCGACCGCCTGCGATATGATATTCTTTTCCATTCCGACCTCTCACGCGACCGAGGCAAAAGTGCCGGAGGACTCGGCCTCGATTATATAAATTGGGGAAATTACGATCTTATCGTCATTGACGAAAGCCATAACTTCCGCAACGGCGGCAAAATATCCACCAGTGAAGATACCGGCGAGGAACGCGAGAATCGCTTCCTGCGTCTGATGAACCGTGTAATCAAGCCGGGCGTCAAAACCAAAGTGCTGATGTTGTCTGCGACTCCGGTAAACAACCGCTTCAACGACCTCAAAAACCAACTGTCGTTGGCTTATGAGGGGGATAGCGACAATATTAATGGTTTGCTCGACACCGACAATACTATTGAAGATATTTTCCGCATGGCGCAAGCGGTTTACAACCGTTGGGCAAAACTTGACCCGGCAGAACGTACCACCGAGCGATTGCTTTCCGACCTTAGTTTCGATTTTTTTAAAGTTCTTGACGCTGTAACCATAGCCCGAAGCCGAAAGCATATCGTAAAATATTACGACACAGCCGATATAGGCTCGTTTCCCGACCGCTTACCGCCGATTTCCCGCCGTCCCCCTCTTACCGACCTTGACAGAAACAAGACTGTAACGTTTAAGGAGATAGCCCAGTTGCTCGACGAACTAAACCTTGCTATATATACGCCTTCAATTTTTATTCAGCCGAGCGCAAAAGATAAATATGCGCTCAAATTTGATGGCAATGGTAAAATTACAGTTGACGGCCGCGAGAAAGGTCTGCGCAAACTTATGGCGATAAATATGCTCAAACGTCTTGAAAGTTCGGTTAATTCCTTTCGGTTGACGCTTGAACGCATCAATGATTTCATTGGTAAAACTATTGCCTCTATCGATAGTTTCGACCGCAATTCCGGCTCCGGCCTTATTGATGTTACGGAGTTTAGCGATGATTTCGACAATGAGGATTCGGAAAACGATCCCTTTGTAGGTCGCAAGTCGCGCATCGACATTGCCGATATGGACTATGTTTCGTGGCGACGCTGTCTGAAAGCTGACCACGAAAAATTATCGCTGCTTCTCGCTATGCTCGAACCGATTACTCCGGCTCACGACAGCAAACTTCAACAACTATATGCCGACCTCTCCGATAAGTTTGCCAATCCTCTAAATCCCGGCAATAAGAAGGCGCTAATATTCACGGCTTTTGCCGACACCGCAGAATATCTTTATCGTGAACTTGCGCCACGCATCAAAGAGGATTTCGGACTTGATGTCGCACTCGTTACCGGTAACACCGACGGGCGGTGGACGCTTCCGCGCCGTGATGTAAGTTTCAACAACGTTTTGACCTTCTTCTCGCCTCTTTCCAAAGACCGCGACATGCTTTATCCCGGCTGCACTGATACGATTGACGTGCTGATTGCCACCGACTGCATTTCCGAGGGGCAGAATCTCCAAGACTGCGACTATCTCGTAAACTACGATATACATTGGAATCCCGTCCGCATTATCCAGCGTTTCGGACGTATCGACCGTATCGGCTCACAAAACTCGCAGATACAACTTGTAAACTATTGGCCGAATGTCGACCTTGACGAATACATCAAACTCAAAGGGCGTGTTGAAAGCCGTATGAAAGCAACAGTCCTTACTTCGACAGGCGACGGCAACCTGCTTTCTCCCGAAGAAAAAGGCGACCTCGAATATCGCCGTCAGCAACTCAAAAAGTTGCAGACCGAAGTTGTCGACATCGAGGATATGGACACAGGCATCAACATTATGGACTTGGGATTGAACGAGTTCCGCCTCGACCTGCTTGCCTATATCAAGGAGAACCCCGAAATTGAGCGGACACCTAACGGAATGAGTGCCGTAGTCGCTGCCTCTGAAGAATTGCATCCGGGCGTTATCTTCATTCTCAAAAACCGCCGTCAAGAGGTCAACATTGGCAAAACCAATCAGCTGCACCCGTTCTATATGGTTTACATATCTATGGACGGCGATGTGATTGTAGACCACCTCGCTCCGAAGCGGCTGCTCGACACACTGCGCCTCGCTTGCAAAGGTAAGACCGAGCCGTTGGCCGACTTGTGCCGTCGGCTCAACTCCGAAACCGACGATGGGCGCGATATGTCTACCTACACCGAACTTCTACATCTCGCTATCGAGAGCATTGTGTTAGTCAAAGAAGAAAGTGACATAGCCTCGCTGTTCTCCGATGGCGAAACTTCTTTCCTCCGCAATGAAATTGTCGGACTTGACGATTTTGAGTTGATAACCTTTTTAATCATAAAATAAACACCTTCAAGCTATGAGCTTTTCAAAATTCCCTACTGGAACCGTGATTGAAATTTCAGTCGAAAGCCCACAGATGTTTTCTATCAAAGACATCAAACGTTATATTGAACTTGATGAAAAAATTTGCCGTAATCGACAAGAAAGAAGAGAGTGGATTGGGCTACGTCGCTCTTTTGCGAGAGCATTTAATTGCTCCGAGTGCTTTATTGAGGTAGAAGATGATACACTGTTTATAACATTGCCCTAATGGAAAACTTGCTTCAATTTCCTGCAACCACTATTGTTGACAGACTGATACCTAAGGCGCAGTTTGTCAAGGCGAGCAGCACCCCTACGGCTGTGCGCTCGTTGCTTGCTGAGGAATTTGAGCAAATCCGTTTAGCATACGTTCTTCGCCCCGACACCATCAATGTGGCCTTTGGTGAAGAAGTTAAAGAGATTGATGTTTTCTATTTCCGTTGTAAGTCCGACTGTTATTCAATCAACCCATTTTGCAGACTTGACGACCTGATTCCTCGTCATGCTCTCTATATAATTCAATACGGCAACCGTACCGACCTGCTTATGCAGCATAAGCGTAGGTCGGTTGTTGCCGGAGTGCCTAAGTGGACTCGCGAAGTGAGCCACCTGCTTCGCGACATCGATTTTTCCAACGCGCCTTTGCGTATTGAGGGACAGAACCTCGACCGCGTATATTTCAACCTTCTCAGTCAGATGGCCGGCTATCGCATCGAGGATTCTGTCGCCATTGCTGAAATTAAGGCTCTTGAAACGCGGCTTGCCAAGATGCGCCGCGAAGCCGAGGTTCTGCAAAAACGTGTGCGCAATGAGCGTCAGTTCAACCGACAAGTGGAACTGAACACCCAAGCCCGTGCACTCAAAAAAACTATTGCCGAGGTGGAAAATCAACTTTCTAAACTTAAACAATAGCAACACTATGTTTCCCGAATATCTGCCACTGCAAAGCGCCGACGGGGCGCAGTTGAATCTTGATGCGCTGTATCGTATTGTGCCCGCGTGTTTCACCGAAATGAAAGGTGCCGACGGCAAGGTGCGTCGGGTTGTAAACTTCGACGTGTTGCGTCAGCTGCTTGGCGATGCCGCCGCTGATACCGGCGAAGAATTTTATCAATTCACTTGGCCCGGCAAAGCCGAGGCCCGCCGCGAAGCCGCGCGTCCTATCCGCAAGACCTTGCGCCCTGTCCCCGAAGACAGCGTCGACTGGGACACCACCCAAAACCTCTACATCGAGGGTGACAACCTCGAAGTGCTCAAACTTCTGCAAAAAGCGTATATGGGCAAAATCAAAATGATTTACATCGACCCGCCCTACAACACCGGCAAAGATTTTGTATATCACGACGACTTAACAAAAGATGAAGCTGCTTATGATTCAACTTCCGGTAATGTAGATGGAGACGGCAATCGTTTGCAAAGCCGAATAGAAGTTCAGATTTCAAATATAGAAACTTGTTACCGCTGCAACCCCGAGTCCAACGGACGCTTTCACTCCGATTGGTGCTCAATGATTTACCCGCGCCTCCAACTCGCTCGTACCCTACTTTCCGAAGATGGCGTTATTTTCATATCAATGGACGATAACGAGATAAAGAATTTGAAGGCCGTATGTGATGAAATTTTCGGGGCACAGAACTTTTTAGCACAGGTCGTTTGGGAAAGATCATTTTCTCCCATTAATCTAATGAAACATTTCTCGCCGTCACATGATTATGTATTATGTTACGCGAAGAATATTGAGGTTGCATTTTGTAATGGTATAGGACGAAGTCAAGAGGCTAATGACCGCTATTCAAATCCTGATAACGACCCTCGCGGAGTGTGGTCTTCGAGTGACATTTCAGTTGGCCCTGCCGTAGAAGCAAATATTTATCCGATAACGACGCCCTCCGGGCGTATTGTAGAGCCTCCAGCTGGGCGCAGCTGGAGGCTCTCGCGGAACGCGTTCCGCGAGAGACTCCAAGACAACCGAATATGGTTCGGGCCTGATGGAGATGGAGTACCTCGAATTAAACGATTTCTATCGGAACTTAGGAAAACAGGTATAACTCCAATGACAATATGGAAACATGCAGAAGTCGGTCACTCACAGGATGCAACTCAGAAACTGGCTATGATGTTTGACGGCAAGAAGTTTTTCGACTATCCAAAACCGGTTGACCTTATTAAACGTTGTCTTGAACTATATTCAACGAAAGATTGTGTCGTGCTTGATTTCTTTTCGGGTAGTGGTACAACTGCACACTCGTTGTTCAAACTCAACGCTGAGGATGAAGGCTCACGTCGGTTTATATTGGTACAATTACCCGAAGAAACCGATAAAGACAGCCCGGCATATAAAGCAGGTTATGAAACTATTTGCGAGATAGGCAAAGAGCGTATCCGCAGGGCAGGGCGAAAGATTAAGGAGGAGGCGGGTTTGCAAGGGCAAGGCCTCGATACGGGATTCCGCGTGTTCCGCGTTGACGAGAGCAATATGGAGGATGTGTATTTTCGGCCTGCGGCTTTGCGGCAAGAAGACCTTGGCTTGCTGTTCGACAACGTGAAGCCCGACCGCACCGACCTCGATTTGCTGTTTGGCGCAATGCTCGACTGGGGCGTGCAGCTGTCGTTGCCTATGTCGAAAGCTACGGTTGACGGCTGCGATGTCTACACTGTCAATGAGGGCGACTTGGTGGCTTGTTTCGCCGACAATATCACTGAAAATGTAATCGAGTACATTGCCGGGCAGTCGCCGCTCCGTGTGCTGTTCCGCGACAGTTGCTTCGGCTCGGATGCCGACAAGATAAACATCTTCGAGCTGTTCAAGCAACGCCTCGGATGGAGCGACGACGATGCTCATAAAATTATCCGCGTGATATGAAACTGCGATATAAGTACCAAAGATTTCAAGCGGAAGCCGCGAAAGCCGTTACCGACTCCTTCAAGGGGCAGCCTTACGTGGACCCGACGGCTTTCTTGCACGATTTGGGCAAAGACAAAATTGACATGGATACGCAGGGCTTTGCCAACGCTCCGCTGATGATTGACCGCACCGCGCTTACCGAAAATGTCCGCGCCATTCAGCTCGCGCAAGGGCTAAAACCTATCGAATATTTCGAGGGCGAGGGCGACGATGTCGCTCTCACCGTGGAGATGGAAACCGGCACCGGCAAGACCTACACATATATCAAGACGATGTATGAGCTTAACAAACTCTATGGCTGGTCGAAGTTCATAATCGTTGTGCCGTCGTTGGCTATCCGCGAGGGTGTGCTTAAATCATTTAAAACGATGGAAGACCACTTCGGCGACGAGTACGGCAAGCGGATACAATATTTTGTGTACAATTCGAAGCAACTGTCGAAAATCGACGGATTTGCAATGGATGCCGGGATGCACTGCATGATTATAAACACGCAGGCCTTCAACAGCTCGTTTGACAAGAACGCCAACAATGCCGCCGCGCGCATCATCTTCGACTGCCGCGACGAGTTTGGCTCGCGTCGACCGATCGACGTTATCTCCAAAGTAAACCCGATTATGATAATCGACGAGCCGCAAAGCGTGCTCGGCACCGACCGTAACAACCGCACACGGCAGGGGTTGAAGCGTTTCAATCCGCTGTTGACATTGCTATACTCGGCAACCCATCGCGCGGGCGACATATATAATATGGTGTTTCGGCTCGACGCGATAGATGCTTACAACCGTAAACTCGTCAAGAAAATCGAGGTAAAAGGTATCTCGCAAATAGGCTCGACGGCCACAAACGGTTTCCTTTGCCTCGAAGAAATAGTAATTGGCAAAGGCAATCCGCAGGCACGGCTGTCGTTCGATTTGAAGACGGCCACCGGCGTAAGGCCGACAACGCGTCTTGCCCGGGAGGGATTCGACCTTTACGAACAAAGCGGCGGCCTTGCCGAATACCGCGACCGCTGCATCGTGCAGCGTATCGACGGGCGCGCCGGCACGGTGGAGCTGCTCAACGGCACTGTCCTTTCCGTGGGCACGATTGCCGGCAATGTGCATGAGACGGCTATTCGACGCGAGCAGATACGCGAAACCATCCGCAGCCACTTCGAGCGCGAACGTATGCTGTTTCCGAAAGGAATAAAGGTGCTGTCGCTTTTCTTTATCGACAAAGTTGACAACTATCGTGTGTATGGCGAGGGTGGCGCAGTATCGCCGGGACAGTTTGCCGAGATGTTCGAGGAAGAATATATCAATATCCTAAATGAAAACATCGATATGTTCGCCCCGGAATATATGCAGTATCTCCAACGGCACCGTGCGTCGGAAGTTCATGCCGGATACTTCTCGCAAGACAAAAAAGGCCGTATGCTCGACACCAGGGAGAGTACCGAAAAGGGCCGCGAAGAGGCTTTGAGAGCCTACGACCTGATAATGAAGGATAAGGAACGGCTCCTCTCGTTCGACGAACCTGTGCGGTTCATATTCTCCCATTCCGCGCTGAAAGAGGGTTGGGATAACCCAAACGTGTTCCAGATTTGCACGCTCAAAGACAGCGACAACACGACAAAGAAACGCCAGGAGGTGGGACGCGGTATGCGCCTGTGCGTCAACAAAAACGGGGAGCGCCAAGATCAGGATGTGCTTGGCGAACATGTGTTCGACACAAATATACTCACGGTTATAGCATCGGAGAGTTACGAGAGTTTCGCCAAGGGGCTTCAGCACGAGATTGCCGAAGCCGTGGCTCACCGGCCTACGGCTGTAACTCCGGCATTGTTTGAAGGCCGGACGCTGTCGGACAGTGACGGCAACAACATTAAGGTAACAGCCGACATGGCGCGTAAAATCAACAATCGCCTTGTCCGCAAAGATTACATCGACGACGAAGGCTCGCTTACCACGCAATATCACGAAGACAAACGCAGGGGCTCGCTCGATTTTGGCGAAGATTTGGCTCCGCTGCGGGCTGCTATTGTAAAGATTCTCGACGGAGTGTTCGACCCCAAGAAGCCGTTGATACCGGATGGGCGAAAAGGCAGGCCCGCCAATTTCGATGCTGATAAATTAGCCCGTTCGCATTTCATGGAGTTATGGAATCAAATCAACGTGCGTTCAATCTACACGGTCGATTTCAGTTCTGATGAACTTATAGAAAAGAGTATTAGAGAAATAGATCAGAGACTCAATGTAACGAAAATACATCTTGCTATAACAGAAGGCAGCTTGGAACAGATTCACGACCGTGAGGCTCTCAAAACCGCTTCGGCAATGACGCCGGGACGCACCGTGCGAAAGACGATGCACGAGGCGGTGGCCAATTCTGTGAAATACGACCTTGTCGGCGACCTTGTAAAAGCGACAGGCCTTACGCGCCGCACGATAATACGGATTCTTCAAGGTATACGTCCGTCGCAATTTATGCTTTTCCGTGTCAACCCCGAAGAATTCATAATCAAAGCCGCGTCAATAATCAACGACTGCAAGGCCATTGCCGTTATTGAAAAAATCACCTATTCGCCGACCGGGCAAAATTATGACACCGACTTGTTTTCATCCAATATTCTGCGCGGGATTCCCGGTGATGATGCCGTAGAGAGCAAAAAATCGTTTTACGACCTTGTTGTGGTCGACAGCAAAGGTGAAATGGAATTTGCCCAAAGGCTTGAAAATGAAGAGAACGTTGAGATATACACTAAGTTGCCGCGTGGATTTTATATAAACACGCCTATGGGGAAATATAATCCCGATTGGGCGGTTGTGTTCCGGGTAGGCATCGTCAAACATATCTACTTCATTGCCGAGACCAAAGGTTCGCTTCGTGAAATTGACTTCCGTGAGATAGAGAAATCGAAAATAGAGTGCGCCCGTCGCCATTTCGCCTCCATCTCCAACTCAACTGTAAAATACGACGTAGTTCACAACTATCAAGACTTGTTCAACATTGTAAGCAAAGAATAGAAAAAACGAGGGTATGTCAAAAAGGCTGTTTATGTTTGCAGTGAAGGGACGCACGAGGCGTCCCTTCACTGCAAATATTATCCGTGACGCTGCGCTTGGCTCAAACCATCATGAACTATGAAAGAACCAAAATGAACCATCCTATATCTCGCTAAGCTCGATTCTATCTAGAACTATCACTTTGCATAACTTTTCCCTCAGTGTAGGGACGTACGGCTCGTGCGTCCGTCCCAAAATAATCCACCGTCCCTCCAAAGATAAACAGATAATTCCCCGATAGTTCGTTCATGGTTCTTGATGGTTCCGGCACAGCGCAGCCTAACGGACGCACGGACCGTACGTCCCTACTATTTGGTATTTTGACACAGCCTCGTAGTTTATTTATTATGCGGGTTGTCAGCCGCAGTGGAAGTGGCGGGTGACGAGGGTGTGCATTTTGGCGGGGTCGGCTTTGGCGGCCTCGGATTCGGCGGGGTCGAAGGAGCGCAGGCGGGCGATTATGCCGTCGATCATGGCGGGGGAGAATACGCCGTCTTCTTCGAATATGGCGCGCATTTTTTCGAGACGGCCGGCGGAGTCGGCGCAGTCGACGGGCAGTTGGGCGAGTTGGGCCACTTTGTCGGCGGCTTCGGCGCTGTGGATGTTGATGTCGACATAGGTCTTGGCGGCCACGTCGAGCGCGTCTTTCATCTCGAAGCCGTGGCGCAGCGCTACGGCGAGTCCGGCCAGGAGCTGATATACGTCGGCCGAGCCGTCGGCTGAGCGGATTTCTACGGTTTGCTTTTGCGAGGCGTCGATGTCGCCCGATGTAGAGCCGGGATTTACGGCGGCGCACATGTCGCTTTGTGCTGTCCACCCAAGGGGCACGCGCACAAGCACCGAGCGGTTGCGGTCGCCCCAGCACACGTTGGTCGGAGCCTCCTGATGAGGCACGAGACGGAAGTAAGAAGTGGGGTTGGTGTTGCCGAAGGCCGTAAGGGCCGGGGCGAGGTCCATGAGGCCGGCTATGGCGCGGCGGGCGGTGTCGCTGAGGCGGCGGTCGGCGTCGACCATCATGTTTTTGCCGTCGGCGTCGACGATGCGCATGTGTATGTGCAGTCCGGAGCCGGCTTTGCCTGTGGTGATTTTCGGAGCGAATGTTATGTCGTAGCCGTATTGGTTGCCGAGGTTGCGGATTACCCATTTGGCCAGCGCGAGCTGGTCGGCGGCCCGGCGGGCGTCGACGGGGAGGAATTCAATCTCGTTTTGCTCGTATATCATGTCGCCGAGACGGAAATTGCCCACTTCCGAGTGGCCGTATTTTATTTGGCCGCCCGTGCGGGCTATGTATTGCATGCACTCTACGCGGAAGTCGTTGAATTTGGCAAAGGGCGCCGACTCGTGGTAGCCGCGCTGGTCGGAGGCAGGGAACGCGTTGTCGTCGGGAGCGATTACGTAATATTCGAGTTCGCCCATGGCTTGGAAATAGTATCCTGTTACGCGCGTGAAATCGGCGCATGCCTTGTCGAGCGTATGCTCCGGCGAGCTTTCGAGGGGCTTGCCGTCTTTGTCGAAGAAAGAGCACAGCATCGTGAGGGTGGGGATTTCGGCGAAAGGATCGACGAAGGCGGTGCGGAATCGCGGAAGCACATACAGGTCGGAGCTTCCGGCCGAGATGAAGGGGAAAAGCGACGAGCCGTCGACGCGTTCGCCCAGGGTGAGGATTGTTTCGAGATATTCGAGATTGTTGATTACGAAATTGAGGGTTTTGAGCCTGCCGTCGCCGGCGGGATACATGAAGTTGATCATCTCTATGTCGTTTTCCGTGACATAGCGGATGATGTCGTCCTTGGTGAAGTCGGCCTGCGGCTTGCCAAGGGCCTTTACAATGAGATTCTTTGATAAGGCAATAGTTTTGTCCATGGTACAGTATTATAAGGTGGTGCGCAAATATAACAATTTTAAATCGTAATGGCCAAACGCCATGCTTTAATTTTTGTTACGTAATATTAATAATATGCCAAAAGTCAGAAAAATTTGCGATTTTTTTCATAAATTTGGATAATTACGGAGGATTCGCTATATTTGCGATACCTTAATGTTGACATTTGCTACTGCCATGAACACCAAGCATCTGCTTTTGGGCGACGAAGCCTTGGCGCTCGGAACCCTTCACGCCGGACTTTCGGGGGCATACGCCTACCCCGGCACTCCATCTACTGAAATCCTTGAATATATCGCGGCTCAGCCGCTTACGCGCGAGCGTGGCATACATGCCCGTTGGTCGTCGAATGAAAAGACGGCTGTCGAGGCTGCCCTCGGCATGTCGTATGCTGGCCGCCGTGCCATTGTGTCGATGAAACATGTCGGAGTGAACGTGGCCGCCGACGCCATAGTGAATTCCGCCATGACCGGCGCAAACGGCGGTCTTCTTATCGTGGCCGCCGACGACCCGTCGATGCACTCGTCGCAGAACGAGCAGGACTCGCGTTTCTACGCGCAGTTTGCCATGCTGCCGTTGCTCGAGCCGTCGACACAGCAGGAGGCCTATGACATGGCCGCCTCGGGCTTCGAGTTGTCAGAACGCTACAAAATCCCCGTGATGGTGCGCATGGTCACGCGCCTTGCCCACTCGCGTGCCAATGTTGAGTCGTCGGAAACTCCTGCGGAGCAGAATGAGGTCCGTTTCCCCGAAAATCCGCGTCAGTGGGTGCTCATGCCTGCCAATTCGCGTGCCCGCAATGAAGCGCTTATCGCCGACTACCGCCGCATGGCCGAAGAATCGGAAACTTCGCCGTTCAACGCCTATCACGAGGGTTCCGACCGCAGTCTTGGCGTGATTGCATCAGGCATTGCCGCCAATTATTTTGAGGAGGTGATGCCCAAGGACGGCTCCATGCCTTGGGTGAAAATCGGCCAGTATCCGCTTCCCGAGAAGATGATACGCCGCCTGTTCGACGAATGCGACAGCGTGATTGTGATGGAAGAAGGACAGCCCGTGATAGAGCCGGCTCTGAGAGGCATCCTGCCTTCGGAATATAAGATATACGGCAAGCTCGACAATACGCTTCCGCGCACGGGCGAGCTCACTCCCGATGCCGTGCGTCGCGCCCTGTCGGCCTTGGCTCCCGGCCGTGTTGCCGCGCCGGCAGAGTCGTATCCGGCATCGCAGGTTGTGGTGCCCCGTCCGCCGGCATTGTGCCAGGGCTGCGGCCACCGCGACGTGTATGCCGCCCTGCTTTCCGCCCTCGCCGCTTACGAGGCTCCCCGCGTGTTCGGCGACATCGGTTGCTATACATTGGGCTATCTCTCGCCGTTCAACGCCATACACACATGTCTCGACATGGGTGCCTCGATCACCATGGCAAAAGGCGCGGCCGACGCCGGCGTGCATCCGTCGGTTGCAATCATAGGCGACTCAACATTTACCCACTCGGGCATGACCGGGTTGCTCGATGCAATTAATGAGAACAGCCCCGTCACGGTGATTATATCCGACAACCTCACCACCGGCATGACCGGCGGCCAGGATTCGCAGGGCACCGGAAAAATCGAGCAGATATGTATCGGCCTCGGCGCCGACCCGGCTCACGTGGTTACGATAGATTCACTGCCGAAGAACCATGATGAGATGACGGCATTGCTCCGCCGCGAAATGGATTATCAGGGCCTGTCCGTAGTGGTGGCCCGCCGTGAATGTATTCAAACAGCAAGAAGGAAAAAATGAAAATAGATATTATTCTCGCCGGCGTGGGCGGACAAGGCATCCTCTCAATCGCCACAATACTCGGCGCTGCCGCACTCGAAAATAATCTGTATCTCAAACAGGCCGAAGTTCATGGCATGAGCCAGCGCGGGGGCGATGTACAGTCCACCTTGCGCATCAGTTCGGAGCCGATAGCGTCGGATCTCGCCGCAAAAGCATCCGTCGACATGATTGTGTCGCTCGAGCCTATGGAGGCCCTTCGCTATCTTCCCTGGCTTAAACCGGAAGGCCGCATCGTCACAAACACCGTGCCGTTTGTCAATATTCCCAACTATCCCGAAATGGCTGTGATTGAGTCCGAGCTTGCCGCTCTGCCGGCCGTTACGTCGTTCGACATGGACGCCGTGGCCAAAGAGGTCGCTTCGGCGCGCTGCGCCAACATGGTGCTCCTCGGGGCCGCATCGCCTTGGATCGGCATCACCTCCGAGGCCATCGAGCATGCCATCGCCACAGTATTTGTCGCCAAAGGCGAGAAAATAGTGGAGATGAATATCGCCGCCTACCGCGCCGGCCGCGAAAAAGCCACCGCGTTGTAAATCAACTTGATGCGTGAAGATTGTAGGGACGCACGGCTCGTGCGTCCGTTACCAACTGCATGAATCCGCCAAGGCATCACGAGTAGTGATTGCGGACGCACGAGCCGTGCGTCCCTACACTATGGATTAAGCCATATGTCCTTATCACTCATACTTCATCCCTAATACCTGATTAAAGTGTTTCCCCTAACCGACCAACATATTTCGAAAGCCTTGGAGCGTCTCGGCATGCCCGACGTTGCTTCCGCCACCATACGCCAGATTGTAGCCCTTGCTTCCGTGCTCGAGCAAGATGCCGGAGAAAAATTCATACGCCTCGAATTAGGCAACCCCGGTATCCCGGCAGAAGACCGTGGCATCGAGGCGCAATGCGAGGCCCTTCGCTCAGGTTGCCCGCGCGTCTATCCCGATGTGTGGGGCCTGCCGGCTTTGAAACAGGCCGCAAGCCGGTTCCTTAAATCGTTTCTCGACGTCGACATCGCGCCCAAAGGCATCATCCCCACCGTAGGGTCGATGCAGGCAAGTTTCACCCTCCAGCTTCTGCTGCGCCAGCGCATCGAAGGCAAAGACACTATCCTGTTTATCAACCCCGGTTTCCCCGCCCAGCGTCATCAGGCAAAGGTGCTTGGAATCCGTCAGGAATCGTTTGATATCTACAATTATCGTGGCGAGGCCCTTGCCGCCAAACTCGAAGAGGTGCTGTCGTCGGGCCGCATCACCGCCATGATATACTCCAACCCCAACAACCCGGCCTGGATTAACCTTACCGAGGAAGAGCTCCGTATAATAGGCGACGCCGCCACCATCCACGATGTGATGGTGATAGAAGACCTCGCATATCTGGGCATGGACTTCCGCACCGATTTCAGCCATCCCGACCAACCGCCGTTTATTCCCTCTGTGGCAAAATACACGCGCAACTGCATCCTGCTCGTGTCGGCATCGAAAATATTTTCATATGCCGGCGAGAGAATCGCCTTGGCTTGTATGCCCGATGGGGTATATCATCGCCGCTATCAGGCCCTTGCCGATTTCTACGACATGCCCGCCTTTGGCGACGCTTATGTGTTTGGCGTGCTCTACACGGCATCGTCGGGCACATCCCACTCTGCCCAGTATGCCATGGCGGCTATGCTCGATGCCGCCGTGCGCGGCGAACTCGATTTCGTGGGGCATACTCGTGAATACGGACGCCGTGCGGCCCTCGTTAAAAAAGCGTTCCTCGACTGCGGATTCCGCCAGGTGTACGAACGCGACGGCGAACGCCCCGTATCCGACGGCTTTTTCTTCACCATGGGCTACGGCGACCTCACCGGCGACCAATTGCAGGAAGAATTGCTCAAATACGGCATCTCCACCATTTCGCTTGCCGCCACCGGCTCGAAGCAGCAAGGCGTGCGAGGCACTGTGTCGATGATTACCGACGACGCTATGGTCGACACGCTCCGCAGCCGCCTTCTCCAATTCCAAAAAGACCACTTAGGAACACAAGCCTCCGGCTTGTGAAAAAAATAGGAACATAAGCCTCCGGCTTGTGATTTAAAAATACTTGCCCATTATGCCAAATATTAAATATATGTCTGCCGACGAGGCCGCCCGTTTGATTAAATCGGGCGACCACGTCTATATCCAAGGCTCCACTTCGATACCTGAAACGCTCTGCGACGCAATGGCCCGACGCGGCCACGAGTTGCGCGACGTTGTTGTATATTCAGGCTTTGCCGTGGCCTCGCGCCCCGCTCCGTTCTGCCGCCCGGAATTCAAAGATGCTTTCATCGTCGACAGCTTCTTTGTAAACAACAGTGTGCGCAAGTACATCGCCGAGGGCTACGGCTCCACCACGCCATGTTTCCTTGGCGAGGTGCCGGGCTTGATGCGCGACGGCACCTGGCGCGTCGACGTGGCCTTGATCAACTGCTCGATGCCCGACGAAAACGGCAACGTGAGTTTCGGCGTATCGGCCGACGTAGCCGTTCCGGCGGTGGAATGTGCCAAGACTGTGATTGCGCAAATCAATCCGCATATGCCGTTCAGTTACGGCGACGCCGTAATAGCCCTCGACCGCCTCGACGCAGTGGTACGCGTCGACGACCCTCTGGTGGAAGTGCCCACGGCCGTGCCCACCGAAAAGGAAATAGCCATAGGCAACTATATCGCCGAACGTATCCCCGACGGAGCCACGCTCCAGATTGGGGTGGGGGGCATCCCCAATGCCGTGCTTAGCGCCCTTTCCGGCCACAAGCATCTCGGGCTTCACACCGAAGCCATGACCGACGGCGTGCTGCCGCTCATCCGCTCGGGTGTGATCGACAATTCGCTTAAAGTGGTGGAGCCGGGCAAGAGTGTGGCCTCGCTTGCCCTTGGCAGCCGCGAACTCTACGATTATATGGACCATAACCCCGACATCATTATCAAAGACGTGGCTTGGACCAACGACCCGTTCCGCATAGCCCAGAATCCTGCGGTGATGTCGATAAACTCCTGCTTGGAAATCGACCTTACCGGCCAGATTTGCGCCGACTCGATAGGCGAGAAAATCTATTCCGGAGTGGGCGGCCAGCACGATTTTGTCTACGGGGCATCACGCTCGCGTGGCGGAAAATCTTTCCTCGCCATGCTTGCCGCCACCTCGAAAGGACAGACAAAAATCAAGCCCGTGCTTACACCCGGCGCCGGAGTTGTTACCACACGCTTTCAAACCAATTATGTAGTTACGGAATATGGCATCGCCGACCTGCGCGGCCTGTCGATTGCCGAACGAGCCAAAGCCCTGATAGGCCTTGCCGCTCCCGAATTCCGCGACGACCTCTCGCGTGCCGCCGCCGAGCGTTTCGGCCACGCCTTCACACGATTATAGTTTAACCATAAATTAAATGTACATTTACGGATTTATTCCTCGCTCGTGAAATCGCGTAAGCGTCCGAGCTGAGCGAGGACAAGATGGTTCAGGATTTATTTAGAAAAATAAAGAGATAGTTCTCTTTGGTTCGTTCATGGTTCATGATAGTTCCGGCATCGCGCAGCGGTGAAAAGGCTGCGCCGGCACGAACCATCATGAACCATGAACGAACTATCAGACAACCATTTTGCTTGCATGATTTTCAATCATAAACCATCTTTGTCCTCGCATGGCTCGGACGCTTACGCAGCATAATCAGAGTCTTGTCTTGCAAAGACGACACTAACAGGCAAGACCAAAATGTACATAAATTTATTTTTTATCGATAACATGAAAAAAATATTATTTGCGGCATTTGCCGCCTTTGCCGCGTCGGGGGCTTTCGCGCAGGAAGCTCTCCCTGCCGCCGAGTTCAACATTGCCACATATAACATACGCCTTCCGGCTCGTTCCGACTCCTTGGAAGGCAACGGTTGGGGCACGCGCCTGCCGCACGTTGCCGGTCTGATTCGTTTTCACGATTTCGATATATTCGGCACCCAGGAAGGGGTGAGCCACCAGCTCGATTCGCTGAAATCGCGCCTGTCGGGATATGATTTTATCGGCGTTGGCCGCGACGATGGCAAACGTGGAGGCGAACATGCCGCGATATTTTACGACACGGCCGTGTTCGACGTGCTCGACCATGGCGACTTCTGGCTCTCCGAGACACCCGACCGCCCCTCGCTTGGATGGGATGCCGCATGCCGCCGCGTGTGCACATGGGGGCATTTCCTCCACAAGCCATCCGGACGCCAGTTCCTCTATTTCAATCTCCATATGGACCATATCGGCGTGAAAGCCCGCCAAGAGAGCGTCGCGCTTATAAAGCAAAAAATCAAAGATTTCCCGATAAAAGGCCTCCCGGTGTTTCTCAGCGGCGACTTCAATATCGACCAGAACAATCCGCTCATAGCCGGCATTTGCTCCGACGGCACATTCAAGGACAGCTACCTCTCGGCCAATTATGTCTACGAGCCAAACGGCACGTTCAACAACTTCAATCCGCAGGGATTCACGGCATCGCGCATCGACCATATTTTCGTGTCGCCTGAGGTAGAGGTGGAGAAATACGGAATCTTGACCGACACCTACCGTGTGGCCCCCGATGGCAGCGACGCTCGTTTCGACGACAGCCTCAATGTAAACGTGGCCAATTACATTTCGCGCACTCCTTCCGACCACTATCCCGTGATGCTTCGCGTAAATATCCGTTAAGGCAGCAGGAACACAATCCTCCGGATTGTGAAAGAACCCACAATCCGGAGGATTGTGTTCCTGCATAATAGTTCCTGCATAATAGAGAAGTTTGCCTTTTTTTTGTGAAGGTGAAATTTTTATGCTAATTTTGCACTATAAAATTATATTTTTACCGTCATGAAAAAAATAGTATTGATGATAATTGCGGCACTGGCCGCAATCTCGGCTTCGGCACAGTACACCAACGATGTGTCCCGCCTCGGCATACGCCTGTCATGGGATTTGAATTCCCCGGCCGTTTCAAAGGAATACAAGAATATGATGAACACCGGGTCCGGTTTTTCAATCGGCGGATTCTATGATATTCCTCTTACTGAAAGCATCTATTTCGAGCCCGGCCTCAGCCTGTTCTACAACACCATCGGCCTCGACGAGATTGTAGCCATCGATGCCGACGGCGAGCAAACCGTGAGCGTTGACGGCTCTGTCCGCAATTTCGGTTTCCGTGTTCCTTTGGTAGCCGGCTACCGCTTTGAATTCACCGAAGATATTGCCGTGTCGTTTTTCACCGGCCCGCAGTTCAACATCGGCCTTACATCAAAATCCCGGTATTCCGGCCCCGGCGTGAAGGTGTCGCAAAACAACTATAAGAACGGCTGGACCCGCTTCGACATGCAGTGGCTCTTCGGCCTGCGCCTCCACTATGCCGACAACTGGATGTTCGAGCTCACCGGCGGCCCCGGTATCACCAATCTTTTCACCGGCGACCAATACAAGAATCAGCATCTGCGCCGCAACATCGTTTCTATCGGAGTCGGCTATATTTTCTGATGCTTACTTCCGATAAACCGGGGGCAAGAATTATAGCCGAGTTGCTCTCGTCATATGGTGTGCGTCATGTTGTGACATGCCCCGGGTCGCGCAACGCTCCGCTTATCGTGGCGTTGGATGCTATGCCCGATATTATCACTACTGTGGTGGTCGACGAAAGGTCGGCCGCTTTCATTGCCATGGGTAAAGCCTTGCAATCGGGCCGCCCCGTGGCTGTGGTGTGTACATCCGGCTCGGCGCTCCTCAACATAGCGCCGGCAGCCTCGGAAGCATATTACCGGCATATCCCCCTTATCATCATCTCTGCCGACCGCCCCAAGGAATGGATCGACCAGGACGATAGTCAGACAATACGCCAGCCGGGTGCGCTCGCGGCGGTGGTGAAAGGCTCATTCAACCTTTCCGACGAGCCGGCGTCCGACAGGCTGCGGTTCCGATACCACGAACGCCAGGTCAACGATGCGCTCGACTTGGCGCTTCGCTCGCCTCGCGGCCCCGTGCATATCAACGTCGAACTCGATGCTCCGCTTCAAGGCATGGCCGACTATGATCCATGTGCCCGCCGGGTGTCGGTGGTGCGCCCTCTCCAACGGCTGTCGAAGGCCGATGCGTCTGCGCTCGCTGCGGAGACACGCGGCCGCAACGTGCTTATTGTGGCCGGTTTTATGGAACCGAATCAAAAAATCAACCGGGCCATCGACAAGTTTTCCAACAAGATGAACGTAGTGATTCTTGCCGAGGCCCAGAGCAATATTCACTCCACGATACCCAACCTTATTCAGAATATCGATGTGACCCTGCGCGGACGCTCCATACAGGATTTAGTCCGTATGGCCCCCGATCTGGTGATTACGATTGGCGGAGCTATCCTCTCACGGCACATAAAAGACTATCTGCGCAGGCTCGAAGACGTGGAGCAGTGGCACATCGGCGCGCAGCCCTATTGCGTCGACTCCATGCTTCATCTCACACGCCGCATCGAGATAGAGCCGGCCATGGCCCTTCCCGTGCTGGCGGGAGCCATGCCCCCGGCTCCCGAAACCGACTATGTGCTTGCGTGGCATAAAGCCTCGCGCGATGGCGCCGAGCATGCCGAAGAGCTGGCAAAGACACTGCCCTGGTCCGATTTCAAGGCAATGGCAATGGTGGAAGATAAGCTCAACCGTTGCTATCCGCGCGTCAACGTGCATCTTTCCAACGGCACCGCCGTGCGCTATTTCCAACTCTTCGATTACAGCAATATCCACCGCATCGATTGCAACCGTGGCGTAAGCGGAATCGACGGATGCACATCCACGGCTATCGGCGCCACCTCTGTATATTCCGGCATGACAGTCCTTATCACCGGCGACATGTCGGCGCAGTACGACATGGGAGCCCTCGCGTGCGGATGTGTCCCCTCGCGTTTCCGTATGGTGGTGCTCAATAACGGTGGCGGCGGCATCTTCCGTTTCGTCAAGTCCACGAAAAATCTTCCGCAACTCGAAACCCACTTCGCTGCGACTACCGAGCTGCCCCTGCGCCACTTGGCCGCCGGATTGGGCTATGATTATTTTCAGGCAACGACTGCCGAAGAATTGGATGCCGTTTTCGACGATTTCATGGCACCCTCCGGCCTGCCCGCAATTTTAAATCTCTATACCTCCTCCGAGCTTTCCGCACAAATCCTCAACGACTATTTTTCCTGCAACATATAACTCTAAGTAGATGTTAAAAATTAACAGACAATATATTCGAGATGATTTTTGAGGCGATTTCTTCCGAGGAGGAAGGAGCGTAGCGAGCTACGTGACTGACGATGAGGAAGAAAGCGGCCAAAAAGCATCCGAAGATATGGCTGTTGAAATGAAACGACATCTGCTTGTAAATATAAATTAATTTTTAACATCTACTTATCATAGTAATGCGAACCTGGACTCAAATAAAGGAATATTCCGACCTGCTTTTCGAATTTTACGAAGGCATTGCGAAAATTACCATCAATCGCCCCGAAGTGTACAACGCCTTCCGTCCGCAAACAAATCATCAGATGCTCGACGCGCTCACCTACTGCCGCGAGCATCCCGAAGTGAAAGTTGTGGTGCTCACCGGTGCCGGCGACAAGGCTTTCTGCTCGGGCGGCGACCAGAATTATAAAAGCCGCGGTGGCTACCGCGATGCCGACGGCACTCCGCGTCTCAACGTGCTCGACATCCATAAAGCCATACGTTCGCTCACCAAGCCCGTCATAGCCATGGTCAACGGATATGCAATCGGCGGCGGTAATGTCCTCAATGTGGTTTGCGACTTGTCCATAGCATCGGAAAATGCCATATTCGGTCAGACCGGCCCCAAGGTGGGTAGCTTCGACGCCGGATTTGGTTCGTCGTACCTCGCCCGTTGCGTGGGACAGAAGAAAGCGCGCGAGATATGGTTCCTCTGTCGCCAATATTCAGCGCAGGAAGCTCTCGAAATGGGCATGATTAACAAAGTGGTGCCGCTCGATAAACTCGAAGATGAAGTGGTGGACTGGTGCATGACAATCATGAAGCGCAGCCCGTTTGCCATACGCATGATTAAACGCGCCCTCAATGCCGAGCTCGACGGACAGCACGGACTTATGGAGTTTGCCGGCGACGCCACCCTCATGTACTATCTCATGGACGAAGCCCAGGAAGGCAAAAACGCATTCCTTGAAAAACGCGACCCCGATTTCGACCAATTCCCGCAATTCCCCGGATGATATTCTCATGCTCGAAATATCGTCTTTATTTCCGCTTCGAGGCCCGCACGTCGCGGGCCGTGATGCGGTATAAAGACACTTACTTCATCGAAGGAGGCGGCGTGGTGGCCGAGTGTCCGCTCTTTGCCGGATTGAGCGCCGACGATGTGCCCGATTATGAGCGGCAGCTCATGCGCGTGTGCAGTTCCGGCCTCGAATATGTCCCCGATTATTCCTCTATAATATTTGGAGTGGAATCTATGCGGCGTTTGCTCGAAAACCCCGTCAATTCCTCGCAAAGCTGGTCGGTGCCCATCAACGGCCTTGTGTGGATGGGCGACAAACGCTTGATGCAAGAACGCGTCGAGCAAAAACTCGCCGAAGGTTTCCGATGTATCAAATTGAAAATTGGCGGCATCGATTTTGCCGACGAGCTCGATATGGTGGCGTCGCTCCGCAGCCGCTTTTCGCCCTCCGACCTTGAAATACGCCTCGATGCCAACGGAGCTTTCACTCCCTCCAATGCCCTCCAACGCCTCGACGCTCTTTCGCGCCACAGCATCCATTCCCTCGAACAGCCTGTAAAGGCCGGGCAGTGGCAAGCCATGGAGCGTATCTGCCGTGAAAGCCCGATACCCATTGCTCTTGATGAAGAACTTATCGGAGTACGCTCCGATGCCGACAAGTGCGCGATGCTCGATGCCATCCGTCCGCAATATATAATACTGAAACCTGCCTTATGCGGCGGGTTCGCCCATTCCGACGCATGGATAGCCGCCGCCCGTGCCCGCGGGATAGGGTGGTGGGCGACATCGGCACTCGAATCCAATGTCGGTCTGGCCGCCATCGGCTCGTGGCTCACCTCAAAATACGAAATCACCCTTCCCCAAGGTCTCGGCACCGGAGCCCTCTACACCAACAACATCCCCGCCCCCCTCACCGTAGCCTCCGGCCGCCTCATCTTTGGCTAATGCACGATGCACAATGCACAATGCACGATGCACAATGCACGGGTGTGGCGGAGCCACATAGTTCTATGTAACCGCGCGTTTCAACGCGTGGCGTGGGCGTGGGCGTGGGACTGCGCCCACACCCGTCATGGCGGAGCCATGTGGTAATATCGTAAGGTAATTAATAATGCACGGCGAAGCCGTGGCTCCTATGTTAACCGCGTATGGAGGCGAAAAGCCGACATGCGCGGTTAGCGTGTATAAAGGCTCGGGCACTGTGAAACTGTGCCTCGTATCTATTTATCCACGCTCCCGTCCATTCACCGCGTAGCCCGATTGTGCATTGTGCATCGGATTAAATTGTGAATCGGATAAAAAAAGCCGCTGTCTGAATTCTCTCGAATTGACAGCGGCGGAGTTTCTATCTAATCAAAAGCCAGTTTATTGTATATGAAAAAGTTTAAATTGTTTTTTGAAGCTTGTATTAGTATGACTTCAAAATATACTGATGGTTTAAACGGCTTTTGCGCTTTTAACTGTTTTTAACAATTAAGGGATTAAATCGTATGCACGGAATACTTTTTGTATCTTTTCAAGTGCTATTTCCACTTGTTCCTTGCTGTGCGTGGCCATGAGGCTGAAACGTATGAGCGTATCCTGGGGAGCCACGGCGGGTGACACAACGGGGTTCACGAAGATTCCTTCGTTGAGAAGGTCGCGTGTTATGGAGAATGTCTTGAAATTGTCGCGGATGAAAAGCGGGATGATGGGAGTGGAGGTGTTTCCTATCTCGCAGCCCATGTTGCGGAAGCCTTCAAGAGCAAAGTTGGTGAGTTTCCAAAGATTCTCCTGGCGTTCGGGCTCGGCAATCATAATGTCGATGGCTTTGAGGGCGGCGGCTGTGGAAGCCGGGGTTATCGACGCTGTGAAAATATAGGAGCGCGAGTGGTGACGCAGATAGTTGGTTATCTCTTTGTCGGTGGCAATGAAGCCGCCGAGCGATGCAAACGATTTTGAGAATGTTCCCATCACCAGGTCTACGTCGTCGGTAACGCCAAAGTGGTTGCAGGTGCCGCGTCCGCCTTCGCCGAACACACCGATGCCGTGAGCTTCGTCGACCATCACCGTGGCATCGTATTTCTTTGCAAGGCGCACTATTTCAGGCAGGTTTGCCACATCGCCTTCCATCGAGAAAACACCGTCGGTCACAATCAGTTTCACCTTGTCGGGTTCGCAGCGTTGGAGTTGCTTTTCAAGCGATTCCATATCGTTGTGGCGATATTTCAATTGCTGGGAGAATGAAAGGCGACGTCCTTCAATAATCGAGGCATGGTCCTGTTCGTCCCAAAGGATATAGTCTTCGCGGCCGGTGAGTGTCGACACAACACCGAGGTTCACGCCGAAGCCTGTCGAATAAATCATGACATCTTCTTTGCCGATATATTCGGCGATGCGGGCTTCAAGTTGCTTGTGAAGGTCGAGCGTTCCGTTAAGGAAAGGAGAGCCGGCACATCCGGTGCCATATTTTTTTGTAGCCTCAATGGCTGCTTCTTTGATACGGGGATCGTTGACAAGGCCGGTGTAACAGTTGGAACCGAACATCAGCACTCTCTGTCCGTTGATTATCACCTCGGGATCCTGTTCCGATGAGATTGCGCGGAAATATGGATAGATGCCTGCGGCCTTTGCTTCCTGTGGAATAGTATACTTTGATAGTTTGGCTTGAAGTAACTTCATTGGTTTATTATTTTTCCGACTGCAAAATTATAAAATATTTATAAAACTTCTTGCATTATTAACACATTTTCACAAATGCAAAATCATTTTGTGAGTTATCGGTTTGTAAATGTCACAAAAGGCCTTCTGCTACGGCTCGGCGAACGGCCAGGCGCAGGTTTTCTTCGGCGAGTCCGGCCGAAAGATGCGCCGGTGGCGTGTCGCACGTTGATATAACACGGGCAGATCGCAATCGAGGCTCGACGTAGCCGCCGAATACCACTGTCGGAATATTGTGCCGGGCGGCGGCATGTTGCATCACCGCCACAACTTTGCCTTGGGCGGTCTGTTCGTCGACGCGGCCTTCTCCCGTTACGACAAGGCTTATCTTGTCCCAGTCCACATCATTCAGTTCCAAAATATATTCCGCGCCAAGACATGCCCTGCATCCTATTGCCGATGCCAAGGCAAACCCTAAGCCGCCGCCTGCGCCGTCGAACTCTGACCGGCGATGCGGCCAGCGGCGGCCGATGCTTTCGAGCCGTGATTTCAAAATGGGCAAGTCGACCGGCCCGGCTCCTTTCTGCGGGGCGAACATCAACGCCGAAGGACTGCCCGCCGGGGCTGTCAACGGCACTTTCACGTCGCATAGGGCCATAAGCGACTCGCGGTACTCGTGCAGACGTTCAAGTCCGAGCGCTTCGAGAAATCCGAGGCCTCCGTCGCATGTCGACGTGCCGCCCACGCCTATTATCACTTTCTTGCATCCGCCTTTCAATATCTCGCGCACGGCCACGCCGAGCGGAGCCGACGAAGCGGAAAGGATGTCATGGCGGCGCACATCGACCCGCTCGAGCCCTATCACCGCGCTCGAATCTATTGCCGCCGTTGCCGATGCCGGATGCACGAAATAGCCGTTGCGCTGCACCCATCCGGGGGTGGCCGACGCTATCGCCTCGGCCGTGCCCTCGCCTCCGTCGGCCATCGGCATCATCAGGCAATCGCCCGGCAGCTCCGAATCTATAATTCTTGCGACCTGTGTCGCGGTAAGTGTTCCTTTAAACTTGTCAGGCGCTATCAATATCATATTCTGAATCTTTATTTCGTTTTGCAAATTTAACTCCTTCCGCACGATTATTGTTCTTTTTCCCGAAAAGTTTATGCTTGTCATTCCCTTATTTTTCGATAACGGATATAGATACAATCATTAAAGAATTGCGTTACGCTCGGTTGCTCCATTGTTAATTTTGCAGCGAATTTAAAAAAGGAAATTATGATACACGAAGCATTTATTTTCTGGGCGGCCGTGGCCGTGGTAATTCTTGTGATGTGGGGCCATACGGTGTTCGATGCCCTGCGCACATTTAATAAAAAACATCATTTTGTAGAAATCGGCGACGACCATATTTATGACTATGACGATGATGACGAAGAATTCTGAGTCGAGTCTCGATGCCGGTCTCGCGGTGTTGGATGACTTTTTTTCCGACTATTCGGCCTTCTTGCTGTCGTCGGGCTGCACCACTCTGCGCATTGAAAAAAATGTGAGGCGCATGGCCGCGCGATTTGGGGTGGACTGCGTGATGACGGTGATGCCAAAGCACATTGAAATCATGCTCTCGCGAGGCGGCGCGACCGATACCCGCATGGCTTACTGGACTGGTGGAATAAACTTTTATGCAATAACGGCATTGAGCCGGTTGAGCTGGAAAGTTGCCGATGGCAAAATCGGCCTCGACGGCGCCCGGCGGTGTCTTGCGGCGATAAAATCAAAGGCGAGGATGAATATCGTGTTTGTCTCTTTTGCAGCCGCATTGGCAAACGCATCGTTCTGTCGGCTGTTTCGAGGCGACGCATGGGCCATGCTCTTTGTGTTCATTGCCACCTTGGGCGGCTTTTGTGTGAAGAATAAAACGATAAAGACAGGGTTTGACGCGCGCGTCGCCTGCATTATAGCCGGATGCCTTTCTGCGATAATAGCCTGCGGGCCATATATTTTCGGCTTTGGCACGACGCCCGATGTGGCAGTGGCCACAAGCGTGCTTTACCTCGTGCCCGGCATCCCCTTTATAAATGCTTTCAGCGATTTTATCAACGGCCATTATGTTTGCTCCATGTCACGGTTGCTGTCGGCCCTTGAAACCACCGTGTGTCTTGGCACAGGCCTCGTCCTCGCCGACTACATATTAAAACTGCAATAAAATGGAACTTACTCTCTGGGAAGATATATTTTTCGGAGCGGTGGCATCGATGGGATTTGCCGCTATTAGCAATCCTCCCAAAAAATCGCTCAAATGTTGCGGACTTATTGCCGGGATAGGCCACGGCTGCCGATTCTTGCTCATGGAACACGGATGGGGAATCGTTGCAGGCAGTTTTGTAGCGTCGTTTGTAATAGGCATACTTGCCGTTTTGCTCTCGCGGCGTGCCAAATGCCCGGCCGAATGTCTGTCCTTCCCGGCCCTCTTGCCCATGATTCCGGGTATGTATGCCTACAAAATGGTGCAAGGATTGGTCGGGTGTATGGGTGCTGTCGATTATAGAGAATACTTCGACATGTTCAGTTACAATTTAATTATCACTTTTTCCGTTATATTAATGATGGTTATAGGCATCACCATTCCTGTATTCCTTATGAAAAAGATTTCCTTCACCGCCACCAAGTAAAACAAATGGAACTGCGACAACTGAAATATTTTACCACTACTGCCGAATTCCTTAACTTTTCGGAGGCGGCAAGAGCTCTTAACATTACACAAAGCACACTCTCGCAGCAGATAGCCACTCTCGAAGGCGAGCTGGGCGTGAAGCTCTTCGAGCGCACCCGTCACTCGATGGCCCTTACAGATATTGGCAAGGCTTTCCTGCCCTCGGCCTTGCGCACGATTCACGACGCGGAGTCGTGTATCGACCGGATTCACGACGTGCTCGGCCTCGAAGAAGGCGAAATAAATATCGGCACAACTTACACTTTCTCTCCGCTGTTGAGAGAGACCGTGCTCGATTTCATGCGGAAGCATCCAAAAATAAAACTGAATATCTACTGCAAGTCGATGGAAGAACTGCTCGATTTGCTTATTCACCGCAAAATCGACGTGGCATTATCCTACAAGCCTATGAATCTGTGCCGGTCCATCGAGTCGCATATCCTTTTCGACAGCTCCCTGTGCGTAGCCGTAGGGCGAGAGCATCCGCTTGCCGCGCAACGCTCCGTCACATTCCGCGACGTGGAGCGTTTTCCGGTATGCCTGCCGGCAAAAGGAATGCAGGCCCGCAATACACTCGACCGCATACTCGAAACCGCCAACCACACCAGCCTTGATGTGCGGCTCGAAATAAACGATATAAACATACTTCTCGACCTGGTGGCAAAAAGCAACCTGCTCACATTCCTGTCACAAGCCACGCTTATCGACCACCCCGAAATAGCCGGCGTGCCTATATCGGGCGTCGAGGCTTCGATGCAAGGGTCGTTCCATATCATAAAAGATAGTTATATCAAAACCGCCACACGCCATTTCCTCAAAAGCCTGTGTGAAAACAAATCCTTCTCAATGGCAATGCTCTCCTTCCTCAACTGACACCGTCAGTGGGTGTATCAAAAAAACAAGCCGAATTTGCATTGCATGTCTTTTCGGCAGAAGCGGCAGAGCCGCTTAATACGGTAGGCATGGGCGCAAGCCCATGTTATGATAAGATGTTGTTATTCGACTGCGGCCGCAGTCGAACCTCCGTGATGCCTTAGAAACACGGGCTTTCGCCCGTGCCTACCGTATTCGACCGCCTTGCGGTCCACCTGTTTCAATCAATAATGCACCGCAATATAGGCTTGTGTCCTACTTGACGAGGTAATGGAGCCTTATTTTCAAATTAATTTTGAGATGAATGTAACTTTTCGGAGTATTTTTGCAACTAACGTTACAAAACAACAAGAAAATGAAAAGTCCACCCAAAACAAGCAGGGAGTTCGCTTCTTTTGTCAAAGAACATTCCCGTATCATCAACAAGGTCTGCTGGGCCTATGCAACTCCGAAAGTGCCTTATGACGATTTACGTCAGGAAATTCTTACCAATGTCTGGTTGGGTTTAGAGCAATTCCGGGGTGCGAGCAAACCCTCGACTTGGGTATATCGCGTCGCTGTCAATTCAGCTTTAATGGCAATACGCAATTACAAGCCGAAAGTTGAAACTCTCCCATTTGAATTATCGGTTGCCGATATTTCTTCGGAAGCCGACGATAACAAGGCCGAACAGCTTTCCGCCCTGCACGAACTGATAAACCAACTCCTCCCGATTGAGAAAGCGATTATCCTTTTATGGCTCGATGAATACTCATACGAGGAAATCGCAGACATCATCGGCATAGAGCGGAATAACGTGGCAATCAAACTTCACAGGATTAAAAACAAACTCATCTCAAAATCTAAATAACATGAATTTGGACGAACTCAAAAAAAGTATGTCAACCCTCGACGACGTACTCGCACAAAAGAGCGGTGATACTGTCACTCTCAACACCGCAACATGCGACACCGCGCAGAAACGTGTCACCAAACATTATTGTAAGAACATTCAGATGTGTGCTGTTCTTGCAGTGGTCTTCATTGTACTGTGGCTCAGTGGAACAGACAATCCGAGATTCCCGGTCGCCATGAAAGGATTTCTCGGAATCTATATGGCAGTAGCGGCAATGATGTATGCTGTCCTTTATCGTATGATTAAAAAGATACAAATTGCATCAGAAGCGCCAATGATGGTGATGAAGCAGGTTTCAAACCTAAGACTTTACACTCTGGCCATTGAGATTGTGCTCGCAATCGGACTTGCCGTATTCTTTACCATCTTCCTCGGTAATCTATGGGCACTTGGTTCTTACACTTTCTGGCTTGTTTCAGGAGCATTATTGATAAGCGTTATTATTGGAGCTATAATGCTGCCTAAAAAAATCAAGGATTTCCGTGAGCTAACAGCGACCAACTAATTTTCAAACATACCACGAACCGTGCGTCCGCGGTCAAATAAAAGAAAAGCCTCCGGTCTGTTAAAGAGTCGGAGGCTTGGGCGATAGAAAGATTGTTGCGTTATGGGATAAGAGCCGCGGCGGCGGGGCTGAGATAGGGACGTATCACAGAATATGGAATCGTGCACTCGGGGAGACCGGCCGAATAAGGCGCAATCTCATATTGCTGATAAACAAAGCGCACGCCGTTGGGGTAGAAAGCCGGGTCTGTGGAAGGCAGGGGCACATTGTCGCCCGAAAGAATCAGGTTAGCCTTCATGGCGTCGACATTCGCCTCATGGAAATACTGGTTGGCGAGATTGGTGGCCACAAGCTGGCGCAAACTGTCAAGACTCTCGGGCGCGAACATAGTTTCGGTCGTAAACGGAATGCCCTGGGCGTCAAAAGTATTTTGCATCACCTGGGTAGAGCCATGCGCTCCGCCGGTGTAGCAGTAGAAATTTGAAGTATAGGTCACGCAGCTGTCAGATGCAACAGGTGCCGTAATATCCCACATAAATTCATATTCCATGCCGGGCTCTTTGGACGAACGCAAGTCGGCCTGCGACTCCTTGATAAGCTCGCCGCCCACATATTTAAATAAATCATTGGCGTCATTTTCGTGTTCATGCACTCCGGCGATGAGCGTGTCTGAGCATGCAAGCGTAGCGGCTATCCAGGCGCGGGTGGCATTTACAAGGTTCGACGGCCCCTTCGCCGGATACTGGGCGCGTATGCTCACCGACACCGAAGATTTGCCCACAGTGGCACTGTCGGCCCATTGAGCCGTTTCCGTGACAAAAGGCGCGACCTTCTCTGTTTCAGTGGCCGATTTCGAACTGCAAGCCGACAGCATAGCGGCCGTTGCCATCGAAGCGATAAAAAATTTAGATAAGCTCTTCATATTCATTTTCGATATAATTTCTTTCCTTATAACGGAAGAAAAGTGCAAATAGTTGTAACGAAGATAAAAAATAAAAAAATATGAGGCGGAAATTTGGAAAGCCGAACTTTTCGTGTTAACTTTGCGTTAGAAAACCAAAAGGCAGACGAGCCGGGGAGGCTTAAACCTCCCAAGATTGAAAGACTGAAAAATCCCCACATCAAAGTTGATTGGGAAACTCTTCAAATTATTCTGAAATCCCGAGACAAGCTTAGCATCCCGATGGCGGGCCTCAACTTTCGCAAGAAAGTGTCGGCTATATGCCGGCCGGACGGATTACAAAGGTATGCGAGCACTCAAATCCTGTCTTATCGGAGTTTCATCGCATCCTTTGGTGTGGAACTTATACCGAACCGGGCATCCGCGCACCCAGCGCCGATGCCCGGTTTATTATTATTCACCCGGCAGGAACAGAATCCACCCGGCAGGAACACAAGCCTCCGGCTTGTGAAAAATATAATCACAAGCCGGAGGCTTGTATTCCTGCAAAATAGATTCAAATTTCGCAGCCTTTCTTTTCCCTATCTTAGCATACGGATTCAATAATTATCACTACCTTTGCATTATATGTGTAGGGACGCACGGCTCGTGCGTCCGCATATAATAAATTTACAACATTTTGCAACGGACGCACGAACCGTGCGTCCCTACACACAAAGTATTGACTTTCAACAGCGTTATGAAGACAATTCGGTTTTTCAAGATAATGCAATGGCTTTTTGCGGTAATTGCCGTAATGGCTTTTATAAGGGCTTGCTTCGATGCCTTCGATTCACTTGCTCCTATCTCTTGCGTAGCCACGGCAGCAGCCACATCAATAGTATTCGGCCGCAGGGCGCGCCAACTCAGTAATAATTCTAATCATGTTCATAGCGATTCTTGCTCTGAGTGAGGTAGGCAAATATCTTCAAGCCCCGACAATGTTTTGCGACGAACATCTGAAACAAATATTTCAATAATCTACAATATGAAGAAAAATATTTTTTATATAATGCCTTTGATGGTAATTGCCCTCGGGGCATGTACCGCCGCCAATAAATCGGCAGAAACCGCAGAAAATACCGTGCTTGACACCACAGCCTTGCAGGGAGAGTGGTGTCTTGATTCGTACCGCGTAGACAGCGTGTCGACCAATTTTGATGCCGGATCAAAGTATAAGTTGTCATTTAACGAGCAGGACAACATATTCAGCCTTTCAACAGACTGCAACATGATTAACGGCGGGTTTGTAATCGCCAACGATACCATCCGTTTCGAAAACATGCTCGTCACTGAAAAGGCTTGCGACAATATGGTCGTAGAGCAAGATATGCTGCGCCTGCTCAACGATTCCACCGGATATGCCACCGCTCATGGCGACACCCTCACATTCATATCCCCATATATAGGGTCGGCTATTTTCATTAAAGACAAAGAGCATACCGGCAACTGATATGGAAATCAATTGTTGAGATAAAACGCAATTACAAGCGGTGAACCCGCAAAACGGAGAGTCTGCCCAATATGAAATCGAATAGTAAAAGCCTGTCTGATTATTTCAAAATCATCCGGCAATACATCAAATGCCATGCCGGAGAGGGTGATTTAGTCTCCGCCCGTCAAGCGGCCGAGGCCATAACCCCGGCCGCCGAACAGGGCGATGTGAAGGCTCAATTTCTTCTCGGACGATATTATTCGTGGGGCTATCATAGCGACTGCGATAATTTGAAAGCGATTTATTGGTATGAAAAGGCGGCTGACAATGGCAATGCCGATGCCGCACAATTCATTATGGAAATATATCGCAATGACTGCCCCGATGGTATAGATGCAGAGAGACAGAAAGCGTTGATATTGAAATGGCACAAGCGATGGTTCGATATTCTGGCTGCGAAAGCCGACAAAGGTTCGGCTGATGCAGCCAAAGACTTGATGTGTCGATATATCGAAGACTGTCTTGAAGACGCCAATCCGGAAGATGGCATTAAAAATGCCCGCAAGTGGTATGACCGTTGGATTGAGATAATGACGGCAAAAGCCAATAGTGGCGATTCTATGGATAAATGGAATTTGGCCGATGTATTGCTGTATGGAGACAATGTGCCGGCAGAACTTTTGGATTGCTTTTCGGATGAAGATGATAAATGTAACTTAATGCAGGCCATTGCTTTGTATAAAGAGATTGTTGCTGATAGCGATTTCCTTATGAAACATAAGGCTTATTTCAGAATGGGATGTGCATACAATGATCTTGGCCTATGGGAAAAGGCTCTCGTCTGTTTCAAAAAAGCCGCAAAACTGAATTGGCACGAAGCGTATGCAAAAATAGGAGATGCCTGCCGATATGGCAACGGTGTCGAGCCGGATGATGAGGTGGCCCGCAAATGGTATCGGAAAGGTGCCGATGTTGGAGAAATAACAGCAATGCTGCGATTGGCCGAATGTTACAAGGAAGGCATCGGTGGCAAGCAGGACTATGCAAAGGCTATGGACTGTTATTTGATGCTTGCCGAGCGTGTAGGTAGTCGCGGATTCAGGCATCAGACTGTCGGAATCGGAACGGCGTTATATGAAATCGGCAACATGTATCTCAATGGGCTTGGCGTACAGCCCGATTTAAAAAAGGCAATCCGCTATTTCACGCTCGCCGTGAAGAAATGCAATAATCCTCTGGCAGAAGGCATATTAAACGAATTACTTTAACTTTATGACTGAAAACCTATGAACAGCAAGGAACTGTCAGAGCTTTTCAAAATCATAAAGCAGTGTGTCAATGATTTTGATAACACCGAGGTTGCACGGTCGGCGGTCGAGGCAATAACCCCTGCTGCCGAGCAGGGCAATGCCACGGCGCAATATATGCTTGGCATGTATTATTATACATTCTGTTGCGAGGATTCCTCCCGCTTTCTGCCTTGGATGGAGAAAGCGGCGGAAGCCGACAATATGAAGGCGATAAAGTTCCTTGCTGACTATTACCGATTTGTCTGCGATGATATGGAGCCGGAGCAGCGCATGCCGTTGGGCCGGAAATGGCTTTACCGGATGATTGAGGTGCTGACGAAGAAAGCGGACAAAGGTGTGGCGAGCGCGGCAAAATCCCTGATGAATCTTTATGTGAACGACCGTCCCGACGATATGACCGAAAAGGAAGGCCGGGATGCAGCCTTGGCGTGGCATGAACGCCTGATAGATATATTGAGGGTGAAAGCCGAAAAGGGAACTGCCAAAGACAAGAGGAATCTGGCCGACGCATTGTATCACGGTTGTGACGTACCGGAAGAAATTGACAGCGATCTGCCGGACCGGGTTGATGAGGCGATGCGGCTCTATGAGGAGGTTTCAACAGGGAACAAGGACGGGGCTTCGTATTACGATTTAGGAAATATATACAGCCGGGAAGTATCTGATGAAAAAGCGTTTGAATGTTATATGAAGGCGGCGGAACTGGGATATACCCCGGCATATTTCGTGGTGGCGGCCGCATATCTCAATGGCAAGGGCGTGGAAAGAGATTTCGACAAGGCGTTTGAGTGGTTTCAAAAGGCCGCCGGCAGCGGAGACGCTTCTGCCAAATTAAAATTGGCGGAGTGCTACAAACGCGGTGCGGGATGCCAAAGGGATTATGCGGCGGCTATGGCGTTGTACCGCCAGGTAGCCGGCGACAAAAGCATGAAAAGGTATTCTTTTGCAGATGAGGCTGAATACGAAATCGGCAACATGTACCTGAAAGGGCTTGGCGTTGAGGTCGACTTGCGCAAGGCATACGATTATTTTAAACGCGCGGCCTCCCACGGCAACCGCGCCGCCGAAAACGCTCTCGGCAACAAGAAATTCCGCGACTTCAAATAACAGGGAACTATGGCAAAGCTGCAAATGCTCTCCTTTGAGGACGATGATATTGTCGCGCGACGTATCAAGGAGCAATCGAACTACTGCGACGTGGCCCATCTGTATGTTGCCACTTTTGGCATCTGTCAGGTAATCTTGCACGAGCTGTCGCCCATCGACCTCGACGGAAACGGTCGGCTCACAATCTGCGCCAATGTCGAAAAACAAGATGTGAGTGTGGGATATAAGAATTGGAAAGGGTCGTTCAATGTGTCAACCTACGATTTGGATCTCGACACGTCCCGCAGGCTATATGAATTCAAAGAGTTCGGCGAGGAGTTTATGGAATATGTCGCCAATCTCGTGCTTGATGTCTTGACGGAGATTGATGATGCTAACAGCGGCAAGAATCGGCTGGCGCGACGGCGCGATGAGATTATGCAAAATCTGCGCGACTGCGGATTCGAGAAGAAGATTTTGCTCGAACGCCACTCAAAGTTGAGCCGCGACAGGTCGCACCGTGCGTTGGTCTATAACTGCTTCGGGCAGAAAGTGGGCGATGCGCTGAAAGTGGAGATTGTGAGCACGGCCACCGGCGAGGTAGTTGCGTCGAAATGGGATGAAGATTTGCCCCGTTGCGCTGCCGGTCGCAAGTCGGCCATCAATAAGACCGGTTGGGACGGCGACACATTCTATGTGAGCATCGGCCGTCCTAAGCCGTTTGACAGCATCTCGGTGAAAGTGGAATAATCAATCTCACAGAATACGTTATGTTCGATTATGAGGAAATAGACCGCACGGTCCGTGACAATAAACTTCCGCTGCTAAAACTCGAAGGACAGGAAAAGGAAGTTTTATTGAAGCGGCTTTATGACACGTTCGTTATTGGCAACCCACGTGCGTTATGGCTGAGTTTCAAGTATGTCCCGGAGTGTATTGATTGCAATATGGAAGACCCTTACTGGCATCTTCCGGATGTAATAGATCGGGATGCAATCTTCTATTTCATAATCGATTACTGGAATAGGGATTTTGTGGTTTTTAAAGGCCGCATGTCCGACATTTACACTTTTATCGGTGATTGCGATGGCCTCGATGAATTTTATCTCATGACCGCCGACTGTCAAGAACTATACAGTATCACCGACCACGACGACCTGCTTTACATCAATGTGAACAAAAACAAGCTCAAAAAGCCAACCGCGCCTATACGCAAAATAACGTAAAAAATTAGTATATTTGCATTTCGCAAACACGAATGGAAATGAACAACGAAATTTTATATATCCTGCTTCCGGATTTTGCGGAGCATGAGATGGTGTATCTCGCCCAGGCAATAGCCTCCGACGACTATGCGTTGAAAGAGAATCCGAAATATGTCAACAAAATTGTAGCTCCGTCAATGGAGCCTGTAAAAGCGATAGGAGGCTTCCGTATGGTGCCCGACTATTCTTTTGACACGATGCCCGAAGATTATGCCGCGCTCGTCCTTATAGGCGGATTTGGCTGGATGACGCCGATTGCCGATAAGGTTGTGCCTGTCGTTTCCAAGGCCGTTGCCGACGGGAAAATTGTAGGGGCTGTATGTAACGCCGCTTCATTTATGGCTAAACATGGCTTCCTCAACAATATCAACCATACGGGCAATGGCCTCGACCAGCTGAAACTGTGGGGCGGCGAAAACTACTCCAATCCTGATGGTTACATTCACAAGCAAGCGGTGGCCGACCATAATATCGTCACGGCAAATGGTTCCGCGACACTTGAATTTGCCAAAGAGCTGCTTCTGCTTCTCGAAAACGACACCCCTGAGCGCATCGAGATGTATTACCAATTTAACAAGCAAGGCTTCTGCGAGCTGTTCAAATAGTGCGTCCGCGATTAATCAATAGATTGTCTTGTGTCATACTTGTCGTTGAATAAAATATATGAAACAGGCTCTCTTGCGGAGCTGCGCCGGTATCTCTCCGGCTTTCCAAATGTCGGAGAGCTGCGTGAGCGGCTTTACTCCGAATTCTTGAAATATTCGCAATATCGTAATGCTGTGGAATGGAACGCCGCTGTAAGGATTTGCGAAGCCCTTGCCATTGTAGGCTGGGGGACACACGAACCGGTGGAAGCAATAAGAGGAACCTATTTTAATGGCAACCCGGAAACATATTTCATCAACCGTGATGCCAAGCCACGTTTTTTCAATGCCGTATGGTCGAAGCGAAAAGATGGTTTTGCCATAGACTGTAATTTGTCGTTTCTTCACGGAGATGCCGATAATCCTTTGTCAGAGCCGGTCAGATTAAGCGGACACGCGGGCGAGGCGCAAGATGTACAGTTGTGCGGCCAACGCAACTGGATACCCAAAAATCCCATTCATATCATCCGAGGGCTTGCCAATTGTTACGCAAGCTCAAAGCCGCTGATAGAAAGCATCGAGAGGGAACTGATTCCGGAACTCAACCGGGGTATGCGCCCGGAGTTATATGGCAGTGCCCTGAACATGATTATACTTAACATTTCTTTCAGCTTCTACGATAATTACCACTGCAAGACCAACTACATCATTGCCGACGAATCATTGAAGTTGAAGAAAAAAGATTTTTATCCGAAACTGCTCGAAATGTATTCGGAAAAAGAAATAGAAGACAACGGATACTTTCTGCGAAACCGTTTCACATACGGCCCATTCCGCTCCGATTCCGGCACTGCGCGTGTAAATATCGTTTTTGAAAAGGAATTCAGCCTGTTGTCGGCGCAAGAGCAAAAACAGCGGTTTTGCCAATACCTCATTCAGGCTGTCGAACATGTGGCAAAGCGATTGGACCGTAAAATCCAATATGACTTTCCGCTGATGCTTTCCGATTTCAAAACCATATTGGATTCCTGGTGAAAAATATTACAAAAGAATTTGAAGAAAAATGTCTATTGAAGAAATATTGGATGCGCTGCGCCGCGGACAGTGGCTTCATGCCGGGGCGGCGGATTTCCCGGAGATAAGCGCTTTGCTTGCCGAGTGCGCCGACAGATGCCACGAATTGAATCTTATGCGACCGTCGGATGTGGAAGCGCGCGACCGGCTGCTGCGCAAGATTCTCGGTTCGGCGGGCGACAGGCTTGTGATAAACAGCCCGTTTCGATGCGATTTTGGATTCAATATCCATGTCGGCGACAATTTTATCGGCAATTTTAATCTTGCGATTCTCGACGAGGCCGAGGTGCGCATCGGCCGTAACGTGCAGATAGGGCCTAACTGCACGCTTATCACCATTACACATGCTCTCGATGCCAAGCAGCGCAACGAAGGCGTGATGTGCGCCCGTCCCGTCACGATAGGTGACAATGTGTGGCTCGCCTCCAATGTCACAGTGCTTCCCGGGGTGGAAATAGGGTCGGGGAGCATCATTGGCGCCGGCAGCGTCGTCACGCGCTCGATACCCTCCGGCGTCTTGGCCGTAGGTTCGCCCTGCCGTGTGCTCCGCCCCGTCACCGACGCCGACCGCGTGGAAGTGACCCTATTGAAAAAGTGAAATACGGACACCGACACGTGACTTTTCATTGAAAAATAAAAAGAGATAGTTCACATTGGTTCGTTCATAGTTCAAGATAGTTCGTGCCAAGCGCAGCGCACTATGTACAAATGGCACAAGCCGTAATTCCGGTGCATTATTATTTAACAGGCAGGGAGTGAATCCACCCGGTAGGAACACAATCCGGAGGATTGTGTCCCTACATAATTGATTCAAAATAGTTTGTGAAATCCGTGAAATTTGTGTAATTCGTGGTGAAAAAGAGCGCGACCGCGCTCCGGGTACACAAATTTCACAGATTGCTCAAATTTCACAAATTATTTTATTTTCGGCACAAGCTGAGTGTCGCAAGTCAGCCACGGCGAAGCCGTGACTCCTTGGGTAACCGGGTTTGGAGGCAGGATGCCGACAAGCCCGGTCTGTTATGGGGGCTGAAAAGCACTGCGAAGCTGTGCCTCGCGGCATGCCTGGCGTAATTCCGCTAAACAAAAATAATGACTGAAAATCAAGCGATTATCAGCCATTATCTGTACCCGGACTCGGGATCGAACCGAGATGGATTGCTCCACCGGTGTTTGAGACCGGCGCGTCTACCTATTCCGCCATCCGGGCGACTTGCGAGTGCAAAGGTAGAATAAATTTTTTAATTTTCCAACTTGTTATGGTGTAATTTTAAATAAGTTTGGCAAAATCTTCATATAATTATTCTTATGATGCACCTTCACAGGAGAAAGATATCAAATTATGTATTGTTTCAGCTTTCGGTACTTGCTTCGTTTTTGTCGGGGTTTAGCAGGGAAATAACCTCATGTTTAAGTTTGGGTAAGTCGTTGATGACAATGGCCCAAATCATTTCCAACCTCAAACTGTCGTAGCCATGAATTAGGTAATTGCGAGTGCCGACGATTTGCTTTGCATTGGATATCGAAATCTCAGAATCTGTTTTCAGAATTCTATTAGTAGCCTCTCCGATTATAGAAATATTCATATGTATTGCACTTCGTAGAAGCGCATTGTCACGATAGTAATCAAAGCGACGGGGAACAGAATTAAAATAGGAATCAATTTCGTCGATACAATGAAGAATATCGATTTTTGAATTTTTCTATCCATATATCAGTTGGCGTGTTTCATTTAATTCTTCGCGGAAATATGGATTACGGACAGCACTGTCGTCTGTAATGTCTATCTTGCGCCCAAGAAGTGATTCAAGGGCCTCTTGAAACCCGAAAAAATTATTTGCTGAATCGAGCAATGGAATATTATCCCAGTCAAAATCAACGCATAAATCGACATCGCTTTTTTCATTAAAGCGCGAAGTCAGTATTGAGCCGAACACCCATAGCTTACGAACGTGAAAATGCTTGCAGATTTCTATGATTTTATGAAGATTTAATTCAATAATTTTCATGCGTTCATTATTTTGTTTCGATTAGGCGTTTGCAAATATATAAATAAAGCTCTGCATTGCAAAATATTGGATGTGCGATTTTGAAAATTAGATTAACGATGTAATCCGATTTTGTTTTGTCTGGAAAGTCAAAAAGGGTTTGACTCTGTGAGTCAAACCCTTTTTTTTGAAATATTTGTCGGGGTGAGAAGACTCGAACTTCCGACCTCCACGTCCCGAACGTGGCGCGCTGCCAACTGTGCTACACCCCGATTGGCAATTTCGAGTGCAAAGATAAGCGTTTTTTTTTGATTGAGAAAATTTTTTGACGTTTTTTTTGCCGACATGCAATTTTTAAGCTAAAATTTCGGCTTTTGGCTATTGACAGCGGAATGTGGTTGTTATATATTTGCAATGAATATTTTTAGAGCTATGAGATTTCGATTTTGGATTGCATTGTTTATAGTTGCGTTGGGCATCGGCGTTTTGCCGGCACGGGGGCAGAAGCCGGCCGACGCGGAGGCTCGGCGTCTGTTGCGGAGGCTTGAAGCGGTGGAGCGCTCGGGAAGGGTGGCGTTTGGGCATATGGATGACCTGTCGTTCGGGCGATACTGGAAGCATGATGCAGATTCATCGGATGTGCTTTCGGCCACGGGCGACTATCCGGCCATCGTAGGCTGGGACTTTATCGGCATTGAGGAGGGCACGGGCCATACGTCGTATTGGGTATGGTTCGACGAGATGAGGCAGAAGGTGGCGGCGCACCACGGCAGAGGCGGCGTGAACACTGTGTCGTGGCATTGCGCAAACCCGGCGACGCACGGCTCGTCGAAAGACCTTGCCGACGGCATGACGCTGCGCCGCGTCTTTGCCAATCAGGCGTTGACCGACACGCTTGTGAAATGGATAGGGCTTGTTGCCGACATGATAGGAAGTTTCCGCGATGCCGACGGCAACCGTATTCCTGTGCTGTTCCGGCCGTGGCACGAGCACACGGGCGGCTGGTTCTGGTGGGGCAAGAACCAATGCACCAAGGAGGAATATGTGCGGCTGTGGCGGCTGACCCGCGAGGTGTTCGACCAAAAGGGTGTCGATAATGTCCTGTGGGTTTACAGCCCCGACACGATTGAGGATTATGCCGACTATATCGAGCGTTACCCGGGCGACGCGTATGTCGACGTGATGGGCTGTGACTTGTATTACTGCACGGAGCCGGAAGCCGACAGCAAGTTTAACGATCGTTTGGCGCTTCGGCTTGGTTCGGCAGTTCGCGCGGCGCGCGAGCATGGCAAGATTGCGGCTCTTACCGAAACGGGATATATTGCTTTGCCCGATGCAAACTGGTTCACCCGTTCGCTGCTGCCGCAGTTGAAAAAATATAAGATAGCCTATGCGCTTGTCTGGCACAACTGCTATGAGTCCGACAAGATGTTCTGCACGCCCTATCCGGGGCATCCCGGCACGGCCGATTTCCGCAAGTTTGCCAAAAACAAGCGTGTCCTGTTTTTGAAAGATTTCAAAAAATTCAAATAAAGGCACAAGCCGTAATTATGGTATATTGCGTCTCCGTTAGGAGACAAATATTGTAGCGCGGGGCGGTAGTCCCGGGATTGTGTGGAAGTTATATATTAGGGCATTGGAGCGTAGGCAGGCCGGAGCGTTCGATAACGCCAACCGTGATGCAGAACGCTACGCTGTCGCTCGCTCCAAAACCAAGATAGACAAAACTCAACATACCGGGGGGTCCGCTATCGCTCCACCCCCGGCTACAATCTTGAATCGCTACGCGATTCCATACGCCATAATTATGGCGTATACCTAAATAACCTTGTTTTTGGGCGTGGTGGCCTGGAAATCTTTGAGATATTCGGGGACGGAGTAGGCCAGGTCGATAAATTCGCGTCGTGAGTAGGCGAGGTCGGCCAGTGCAAGCATGTCTACGGCCAGAGGGTTCACGTCGTGGATAAATCGCGCGTTGGGCGACCGGAGCACTTCGATGGCTTTTTCCATGCCGTTGCCGAAAAACAGTACGGGGCGGCCTGTCGAGAGCAGGTCGGCGTATGAGTTTTCGTCGAGGATAAGAGGACGCGGAGCCATGAGTTCGCCAAGGGTCATGTCGAAAGCGGCAGTGTACACCTCCATGCGGCGGGCATCGATCATGGGCACGAAGATGGCATCGTCGGGTATGTCGACGCCGGAGAACATCACCGACACGGCCATAAGTTTAAGAGTGGAAATGCCGATAAGCGGGATGTCGAGGGCGTAGGCAAGTCCTTTGGCCTCGCTAAGGCCTATGCGCAGGCCGGTGTAGCTGCCCGGACCCATCGACACGGCCACGGCATCGAGTTTAAGCTCTTTTTCAGCGAGGAAATCGAGGCATCGTTTGATGAATCCCGAAAGGAGCGCGGCGTGGTTGCGACCTTCGAAATCTTCAAAATGTGACAATACCATGCCTTCGGCGCAGAGTGCCACGGAGCACACGTTGGTAGAAGTTTCTATATTTAATATTACGGCCATTTTCTATAAGTATAAGTTATAAAGGATGTAGGGACGCACGGCTCGTGCGTCCGCGACAATATATCTTTATTGGCGTGTGAGGATGCGCCAGTGGCGCGGATAGAGGTTGTTGGAGCGGTTACCGAGGTTTTTTACGAAGCCGAGCGGACGGCCGCGGTAGGTGAGGAGCACGAACCCGCGGGGAGCGGAATCGGGGAGCGTCACTGCTTCGCGTCGGAGGTAGGCGAGGGCCTCGTTGATGTTGACGTCGGCTTCGGGAAATGAGCCACGCCGAAGGGCAGTGGATAGGGCGAGCTGTTGTGTCGGGATTGCATCGCGCCCTTTTATTGTGGCTATATGCACGCCGGGTGCCGGGCACGCCAGTTGCGAGGCGACATAGCGGTAAAATTGCGCATTTTCGGCTGGGAGGGCATATATTTCGCCGTCGATGGCCTCATGGTCCCAATTGCCGTCGAGCCATCGTGTTACCTCGGTTGGAATTTCCGGTTTTTTTCGGTCTTTTTTGGATTTTGGCATCGACAGAGTTGCCCCAGGAGCGTTGCCCGGTTTTTGCACGACCGACAGGAACAGCCCCTCGCCGGGGACGCGTCCCGGAATGAAACGGTAGCACGGGAGTGACCCTTCGACTGCTCCGGCAATTTCCGGATGCTTGTCGAGGGCGGGTATGGCTATGGCGTTGCCGCCGAGTTCGGATGCAATCCAAGCGAGGTTGCGTTCGTTCTCGTCGGGATTGAACGTGCATGTGCTGTAAATGAGGAATCCGTCCGGGCGCAACGCTTCCCACACGTTGGCGAGAATTTCGCGCTGGAGCGTGGCGCATTGGCTTACAAGGTGTGTCGACCATTGTTCCACGGCCTTGGCGTCTTTGCGCATCATGCCTTCGCCCGAGCAGGGCGCGTCGACAATGGCAATGTCGAACATTTCAGGCAGGCGGCGCAGACGAGATGTATCGCCACGCGATACAAGTGCGGGAACGCCCCACTTGGCCAGATTTTCTGCAAGAATCGCCGCACGCTGGAAATCGTATTCGTTGGCCACGAGCGCGCTGCCTTTGGGTAGGACAGAGGCTACTGCCGTGGTTTTGCCTCCGGGGGCGGCGCAGGCGTCGAGCACATTTACGGGGCGGCATCCCATTTGGCCGAGAACGTGTATCACGGCCTGAGCCACCGCCATCGAGGATGAATCCTGAACGTAATACAGGCCTTGATGCAGGGCCGGGTCGAGTGTGAACTGCGGACGCCGCGAAAGCAGGTAGCCGTCGACAGCCCAGGGCACCGGCGCGGCAATCGGGAGCGAGCCGGCTATATCGTCGGCCGCGGCCTTCGCCGTGTTTATGCGTATGGCCACGCCCGGTTCGCCGGTCAAGGCTTCAGGCAGGGCAGCGAGCGCCGGATATTGCGATATGATGTTGATGAATTCTTCCGGAAGATTAGCCAATGTGACGAAGATATATTATATAGTGTAGAATTTGCGGAAAGAAGCTATTGTGGCCGTGTGGTCGGCGGCTGCGGCTGTCTCGCGCACAGAGTGCATGGCCCAAAGCGGAGCGCCCATGTCGACGCCGCGCAGCGGAATCTGCGAAGTGAGGATATTGCCGAGGGTAGAGCCTCCGGCCACGTCGGAATGGTTGACGAAATACTGCACGTTCACGCCGGCCTCCTCGCAAATCGAGCGATATACCGCCGCGGAGTCGGCGTCGGTCATATATTTGCAGTTGGCGTTGATTTTTATCACGGGGCCGAGGCCGAGGATGGGATGGTTGGTGGGGTCGGACTTGGATACGTAGTTGGGGTGGAGGCCGTGAGCGTTATCAGCCGAAATCATAAACGAATTCTCGATAGCCCGCATGTGGTCGTCGAAATCAAGTCCTTCCGATGCCGTGATGCGGCGCATTATGTCGGAAAGCACCGGGGAATGCGCGCCTTGCTTTGTGCCGGAGCCTGTTTCCTCATTGTCGAATATGGCCATAACGCGAGTCTTGGGCTGGGGCGTGTCGGCCGTGTCGAGGATTGCAGTCATGGCGGCATGCACCATAGAGAGGTCGTCGAGGCGGCCTGCGGAGATAAATTCGTTGTTGAGGCCGAATGAGCAGGGCGGGGTGGTGTCGTAGAGCGAGAGGTCGAAGTCGAGTATATCTTTTGTGTCTACGCCGGCTTCGTCGGCGACGAGGCGGAGCAGGAAATTCTCGCGTTGAGCGTCGTCGGTGAGGCGTGCTATCACCGGCATCATGTCGTTCTGGCGGGAGAGGGGATTGCCGTCGTTGACCTGGCGGTTGAAGTGTATCGCCAGGTGGGGAATGGTGAGGAGCGGACGGCGCACGTGCACAAGGCGATGGTCGGGGTGCAGAGGGTTGGATGAGCGCACCACGACGCGTCCGGCCACTGACAGCGGGCGGTCGAACCAAGTGTAGAGAATCGGGCCGCCGTACACCTCGGTGTTGAGGCGCATGATGCCGCCTTCGCCGGGCATCTCGGCATGAGGCTTGATGCGGAAACAGGGCGAGTCGGAATGCGCGGATATTATTTTGAAACCGGCCACCGGGTCAGACCCTACGATAAAGGCGAAAATGGCCGAGCCGTTTTTAGTGACGTAGCGGCGGTCGCCGGCAGCGAGGGTCCAACGGTCGGCGGGGTTCAGACGTGAGAAACCGTGCTGTTCAAGACGGCGTATTATTGTTTCGACGGCAAGGAAATTAACCGGCGAATCCTCGAGAAAGCGAAAAAGGTCGACCATTGGCACAAGGTATAAAGGATAAGTGATGAGGTATGAGGTATAAAGTTAGTTTTGGCGTATGGCGTTGAGGGCGCGGAGCACATTGCACAGGGGCTGGCTCCAGTACTCGTCGAAATCGTCGCGGCAGGCGTCGAGAAGTGCAACCACTATTTCAGCCGGCGCATCCTTGGCACTGTCGACAAGATTGTACAGCACCTGAAAAATGTCGGCAAGCGATTCGGAGATGCTCGCGGCGATTGGCGTCTCTGAATACTTCATGTCTTGCTCAAACACTTCAAGGAAGGTGTCGTCCTCGCCGAGAAGCATTTCCATCGACAGGCGCACCGAGTCGTAATAGTCCTCGTCGAGAGCCGGGGCAATGTAGGCCGGGTCTTGCTGAAAATCGGGGCGGGGTATGTCGGATGCGGCGATGTAGATGCGCGGAAGCAGACGGAGCATGTCGGCCACGAAGTCGGCGCGGTCGGCCTGACGGGCGTTTTCCACGGCGTGGCAGTATTCGTTTGCCAGGGCCAGAAAGGCCAATCTGTTTGGGGTGAGGACAGACATTGTATAGCGGTTTAAAGAAAGAGTGTTTATTTGTAAAGATTGTTTTCGGTGATATATTGATAAACACCGGGAGGGAGAAAGCTGTTCATGTCGCGTCCTTTGGCTATGGCCTCGCGGATGAAAGTGCTCGAAAGGTCGATCGACGGAGAATGGACTATCTCCATGCCGTCGACAAAGCGTTGCTGGATTTCTTTGCCGGGGCGCGGATACACGATCACGCCGAAATCGTCCAAAATGTCCTCATATGAGCGCCAGCGTTGGAAGATATTCCAATTGTCGGACCCTACCACGAGTTTGAACCGTTTCGACGGGTAGCGTTTTGCCAGCAGGCGGAGGGTATCGATGGTGTATGATGGCCGGGGCATGGTCAGCTCTATGTCGCACGTTTCCACGCCTTCCACGCCTTTCGACGCTATTTTGAGCATATCGAGCCGGCGAAGGTCGGGAATCAGCGTTCCGGGGTCTTTAAGCGGGTTTAGCGGCGACAGGGTAAGCCACACGCGGTCTACGATTTTCCATTGAGTAAGGTAAGAGGCCACCATCATGTGTCCGATATGGACGGGGTTGAACGAGCCTCCGAGTATGCCGATTGTTTCCATCTGTCAGGAGATGAAATCGGCGATGAGCGAGCGAGTGCGCTCGACAGCTTCGTCGAGATTGTCGTTTACGACCTGAAAGTCGAACTGCGGCGCGAATCCGAGCTCGTATTCGGCGCGGCCAAGACGCTGGGCTATTACATCCGGGGAGTCGGTGCCCCTTGCCGCCAGCCGCTGCCCGAGAGCCTCGATCGACGGGGGCATTATGAAGATGAGGCGAGCCTGCTCGCCGAAAATCTTCTTTACGTTTACGGCGCCTTTCACGTCGATGTCGAGTATTATGTTGTCGCCTATTCCGGTCTTGTTCTCGATTTCGGAGCGCAGCGTGCCATAGTAGCGGCCGGGGTACACTTCTTCCCATTCGACGAACTCTCCGGCAGCGATAGCGTCACGGAACCGTTCGGTGGAGAGAAAATGATAGCTTATGCCATCTGTTTCGCCGGGACGCGGAGCGCGGTTGGTAGCGGATACTGAAAATTTAAGCGGGGTGGAGCCTTCGTCGAGTATAGAGTTGATTATGGTCGATTTTCCGGTTCCGGAAGGGGCGGATACCACGATGATTTTGCCGGACATTGGGGTTGGGGAGTTTGGAAGTTGGGAAGATGGGGTGTTGGGAAGATGGGGAGTTATTAGAGGACGTTGAGCACTTGCTCCTTGATTTGTTCGAGTTCGTCTTTCATTTTCACGACGATAATCTGCATCTCGGCGTGGTTGCTTTTCGAGCCGAGCGTGTTAATCTCGCGGCCCATTTCCTGGGCGATGAAACCGAGTTTTTTCCCTTGGCCGGGCTCGGGAAGCTCGAGAGTCTCGATGAAATAGCGCAGATGCTGGGTGAGACGTTGCTTTTCTTCGGAGATGTCGAGTTTTTCGATATAGAAAATCATTTCTTGTTCGAGGCGTCCTTTGTCGTATTCGGCGGCGGAAATTTTGGCCAGTCCGTCTTCGATGCGGGCGCGGATGCGCGACAGGCGTTCGCCTTCGTAGCGCGGCACCTCGTCGAGGAGGGCGGCAATGTTGGCGATGCGCGTGCGGAAGAATTCTTCGAGGCGTATGCCTTCGGCGCGGCGGTGGGCGGTGAGCTGCTCCACGGCATCGGCCACTGCGCGGCGCAGGGTGGCGGTTTCCTCGTCGGTTACGCTGTCGGCGGCATCGGCGTGCATTATGTCGGGGAAGCGGAGAAGCACCGAATACCAGTCGGCCGGCTCGGGGATGCCGAGGGCTGCCGCGGCGTTGGATATGAGGTCTTTGTATTGTGCGAGAGCCGCTACATTGAGCGAAACATCGGAGGCGCCTTGTGCTGATTCAACACTTACCACGATATCGGCCTTTCCTCTTATGAGGGCTCTTGTAATATCAGCGCGGATATCCGCCTCTGAGTCACGGAAGACATGCGGCAGACGCACGGTGAGGTCCATCTGCTTGGAGTTCAGAGATTTTATTTCGGCGGTAATCTTTTTGTTTTCGGATTCGGCAGTAGCCTTTCCGAAGCCGGTCATTGAAAGCAGCATAATAAAAGCTTATTAATTTTACACACTAAATTTAAGCGATGCAAAATTAAGCATTTTTGACAAATATAACAAGACGGTGTAAAAAATAAACGCTCCGCGGCATGAACGGAGCGTTTGATACGGACTATGAGCGATAATCGGTGGAGGATTTGATGATTGCTGAGGTTTTTTGACGTATGGCGTTGATGTCGAAATCCTTTTGTGCCGTGAAGTAGGGGAAATATTTTATGAACACGGGGATGAGGCAAATGGATATTGCCACAGTTAAAACAAAAACTGCAAGGGAGGATTGGGGGAACGTTGGAACAATCCGGGAGATATAGTAAATAAGGATACAGTGGACCCCTAACGGGATTATTGAATACCTGCCGATGTAAGATATTATCGGGAGCCTCCCTATTTGTTTGCATAAGAGCAGAGTGCCGATAACCATGGCTGCCGAAGTAATATACACGATTATCAAATTCCCTCGGATTGTGTTATTAAAGAAAAAGATATAAGGCTGGTCGAAAAATATGGAAAGACCTATGCCGATTCCAAGTAAAATTACAATTAGTCCCCATTCAAAAGTTTTTCTTTCGGAGGGATAGAGCAGGGATGTTCTTTTCAGAAGGTATCCATTTAATGATCAAATGAAACTATGCAGTGTGCTAAAAGAAAGAAGAAGAGAAAAGGTATGATTAGTTTGTTGGTTTTCTTCCATACGGTAGAAATGAAACCACCGTAATCTTTAAAAAACATTCCGGAAAGGACGAAATATAGAGGCATTCTTAGCGCTCTGAATCCGGCAGGTTCAAAAGAATACCCGCAGTGAATGAGGATTACCTGCAGGATGCAGACACCTTTGGCGAGGTCGATAAATTCAATACGCTTTTTACTCTCCGCTCTGTTAATATTCGCTAAATTCCGCATAATAAGTATATCTGATTAAAAAGTTAATTTAATCAGGGTGTAGGGACGCACGGCTCGTGCGTCCGCGTAAATATCATTAACACAATTAATTAATATTGTCTTGCAACGGACGCACGAGCCGTGCAATGCGGTTCAAATAAGGGTGTATCACAGAATCGCGTAGCGATTCAAGAGAGTAGCCGTGGGTGAGGGCGTGGCGAAGCCTCGACCGAACCCACGGAAAAAGGTTGTCGGCAACCGGGGATTTGGAGCGGAGGCCGGCCGGAGCGTTCGATTATACCAACCGTGGTGTAGAACGCTACGCTGCCGCTCGCTCCAATACCACGGATGATTACAACGCACATACCCGGGGTTACGCTGTCGCTCCACCCCGGGCTACATTCTTGAATCGCTACGCGATTCTCCTCCATAGCGACGGCTTATTTGAACCGCATTGCACGAGCCGTGCGTCCCTACACTTAAAGTATTAACTTTCTTTTGTGACATACTTAACATTATAATAGTTGAGAAAAATATTTTAAGGATAGGAAATAGCACGATTTTTTCGGATGTAAAGGTACGAAATAATTTAGAGATAGCTAATCTCTATTGATTAGATGGAAAAAATAACGCTCCGTTGGGGTTGCGGAGCGTTTGGTATAGGTATGGGTTGAAATATCAGAATATCGGGAACGTGGAGGATGAATATACGTATTTCTGCTCGAATTCCTGCTGGCTCATCACAATCATCAAGATGCCTTGGATAAGCGTGATGATTCCCCAGAATCCGCACGTCACGAGCGAAAGGAGGATGCAGATAATGCCTCCGGCTGTTTTGCCGCAGTAGAAGTACTGGATGCCGAGCGTGCCGAGGATTATGGCGAACAAGCCTGCGGCGAGGCGGCTCTTGCCACTTGTGCCCGTGTCGGAGAGGGAGTCGAAGCCGGTGCCCGGATGGGGCGGGGGCGTGTTGAGCGGGCGGGTGTTGATCACTTCCATCAATTCGGGGATGGTGTAGGCTGGAACCCATGCGGGCATGCCCTGGGCCCATACCTGGGAGTTGGGGTTGAGGCCGTAGTTTACGAGAGCCTCTTTCGACATGGGGCCGACTTGTTGCCCGTTATAAACGATGTAATATTCAGTCATAAATAAATGGAAAAATTGAGTTGAGAGTGTTTCTAAATTTTTGCAAATATAACTATTGTATTCGGATTATAGTTGAAAAGTATCGAAAAAAATGCGTATTTTTGCACTCCCGAAATAATTTCGTTAAATATCAGGATAAAAAAATGGATAATACAGAAGATCAGATGGCCTTTGGCGTAGCCGTTGAGCGTATAGATTTAAGTGGTGAGGAGATGAGAAAAAGACTCAATCCCGAGGAATTGTTGCTTTTGCCCACAAAGAACCTTGTTCTGTTTCCGGGGGTGACCACCTCGATTGCACTGCGCAGGGATTCGTCGGTGAAAATAGTTGAGTATGCCGAGAAGCACCGTGTGCCCATAGGCGTGGTGTGCCAGCGCGACTCCGACGACGACGAGCCCACCATACGCAAAGGCCTCTACCCTTATGGCGTGGTGGCCGATGTGATTAAGCTCCTCGAGCTGCCCGACGGGCAGAAGACGATGCTTGCCGTGGCCCGCGATCCATTTAGAATAATAGGCAAGAGCAAGACTCCGAAAAAAGTGGCCGGAGCCATAACGGCACGGGTCGAGATGCTTGAGGATTATTTGAAACCGGACGACAGCAAACGTGCCGGACTCACCGTGTCGGCCGTGGTGAAGACTGCCAACAAGATGTCGGCGCAGATGACCGACAGCCCGTTCTCGGCTATGATGCTCACGATGGACGGCAATACCGATGTGGCCTTGAACGTGAACACGATGCTCACGCATTTCCCCGAGGAGCCGTCGGTGAAAATTTCGCTTTTGGCCGAGCGCGACTTGTTCAAACGTGCCGTAGGCCTCCTTGGCCTGATAAAGAAGAAAGAGCAGGAGCTGGAAATGACCATGGATATCGTGCGCATGACCAAGAGCGACATCGACGAGCAGCAGCGCCGTCAGTTCCTGACACAGCAGGTCGAGACCATTCAGCGCCAGCTCTATGGCGACTCCGACGACGAAATCGACGCGCTCGAGCAGAAAGCCGCATCCATAGCCCTGCCCGAAGCGGCCCGCAAGGCCTTCGACAAAGAACTGGCCAAATTGCGCCGTCTCAACGCCACCACGCCGGATTATGCCGTAAGCTACAACTACATAGAGACATTGCTCGACCTGCCCTGGACCGAGAAATCAGACTGGGCCTCGACGCTCGAAGATGCTTCCGAGATACTTGATTCCGACCATTTCGGCCTTGAAAAGGTGAAAGAGCGCATCCTCGAGCAGCTCGCCGTGATAATGCACAACCCCGACGGCAAATCGCCCATCATATGCCTCGTAGGCCCTCCCGGGGTGGGCAAGACCTCGCTTGGCCGCTCCATCGCCGCCGCCCTCGGCCGGGAATACCAGCGCGTGTCGCTTGGCGGCTTGCACGACGAGGCCGAATTGCGCGGACACCGCCGCACGTATATCGGCGCCATGCCCGGACGTATAATGGAGGCAATGCGGCGCGCCGGCAAGAAGAATCCGGTGCTTGTGCTCGACGAGGTGGACAAAATAGGCTCCGATTACAAAGGCGACCCGGCTGCCGCCCTTCTCGAAGTGCTCGACCCGGAGCAAAACTGCCATTTCCACGACAACTTCATCGACGTTGATTTCGACCTGTCCGACGTGCTGTTCATAGCCACGGCCAACACCACCAAGACCTTGGCCGCGCCGCTGCTCGACCGTATGGAGCTGATTGACCTGTCGGGCTATCTGCAAGAAGAAAAAGTGGAGATAGCGCGTCGGCACCTGCTCCCGCGCGTTGCCGCCGACCTCAATATTGAGGACGACGCGATAAAGATTTCCGACGAGGCCCTCAATTCTATAATTGAAAACTACACCTCGGAAAGCGGCGTGCGCCAACTCGAGAAGCAGATCGCCACAATCGGCCGAAAATATGTGCTGGCCTTGATGAGCGGCAAAGAATTTCCGTCGCCCGTGGAAAAAACTCATCTTCACGACCTGCTTGGCATGCCCATGCGCAACCACGACAAATACGAAGGCAACGAGTTCCCCGGAGTTGTCACCGGCCTGGCCTGGACGCAGGTTGGCGGAGAAATCCTTATGGTAGAGTCCTCGCTCGCCGCAGGCAAGGGCGAGCGGCTTACCTTGACCGGCAACCTTGGCGATGTGATGAAAGAATCGGCCACCCTGGCCATGCAGTGGGTGAAATGCCATGCCGAAGAACTCGGCATCGACCCGGAGAAATTTTCCAAGAACGATGTGCACCTTCACTTCCCCGAAGGCGCGGTGCCCAAGGACGGACCTTCGGCCGGTATCACGATAGCCACATCGCTTGTGTCGACATTTACAGGCCGTCTCGTGCGCCCGCGTGTGGCCATGACTGGAGAAATCACCCTTCGTGGCCGAGTGCTCGCCGTGGGCGGCATCAAGGAAAAGATATTGGCCGCCAAGCGCGCGGGAATCACCACGATAATCCTCTCTGAGGACAATCGCCGCGACATCGAGGATATAGACCGTCGTTATGTCGACGGGCTCGAATTCGTCTACGTGCGCACCGCCTCCGAGGTAATAGCCAACGCCCTTATATAATAGGCAGGAACACTCATCGCGGAGCGCTTTGCCAAGGGCAAAGCGCTCCGCGATGAGTGTTCCTGCAAAAAGTGATGAGGCCATCTCGCCTTGTCACTTTTGTTTAATCACGGCGAAGCCGTGTCGCTTGATGTTAGCCCCGTATGGCCGGCGCAGCCGACATGCGGGGTTGGGTGAAATATAATCAATCTCGGTATTGGAGCGGAGCCGGTCGGAGCGTTCGATTATGCCAAATCCGGTGCTAAACACAGCTTTTATTAATTTTTTTTGAAAAAAATCGGATTTTGGTGTCACAAATGCCGCGCATGGCCGTCTTAATAGTGAATCGACAAAAAAACAATAGAAATGACAGCCGAAGAATTCAAATCCACTATCCTCGCCAATTATCGGAGGATGTATGCCGCGGCGTTGGCAATGCTTGCCAACAGCGACGACGCTTCCGATGCCGTGCAAGACACGGTGGCACGGCTGTGGGAGCGACGCGAATCGCTCGGCGACGTTGATTCACCTGCGTCTTTCTGCATCAAGGCTATAAGAAACGCCTGTATCGACAGAATCCGCAGCCGCGCGGAGGCGAATGTGCCGATTGATGCCGATTTCCGGCATCCGGCATCAGCCGAGCAGGCCGACGACGAGGTGTCGCTGCAAATGTCGCAGTCGGCAATCGAGCGAGCCATAGCCGCGCTTCCCGCCCCGCAGCAGCGTGTGATACGCCTGTCGGCATATTCATGCTGCACCAACGACGAGATTGCCGCGCAGACCGGCTTCTCCGATTCAAACGTGCGCCAACTGCTCAGCCGGGCGCGCAAGACATTACGAAATCTCCTCTTAAACAAAAACGCATTATGAACGACCAGGAACGCATATTAAAAATTCGCCGCTTGCTCGACCGTTTTTACGACGGTACGGCCACGCCTGAGGAAACGGAAGCCCTCTCCGAGCTTTTCGCCGCCGGCAATCTTCCCGCCGACCTCGAAGCCGAGCGCAAGGTGTTCGAAATGATGGCCGAGCCCGACACAGACGGCGTCGAGATACCCGCCGGCCTTGAAGACAGCCTCATGGAGATAATGGCCGAGCCGCGTCCGTCGTTTATGGCGCGTTTCCGTCCCTGGGCCATCGGAGGCGCCGCGGCCGCGGTGATTCTCGCCCTTATCACGGTGATAAAGTCGCCGAGCGACAACGAGCCGTTCTCGGTAGGCGAGGCTACGGCCACAGTGGATAAGCCGGCAGATACGGCGCGATGCGACACCGTTGTGGTGCATTCGATGCCGATTCCCGATGTGGAGCCTGCTCCGCTTGTGGCAGAGCAAGTGAGAAGAAGCCCGAGCCCGGCCAAGGCCGCTCCCGAGCCTGCCGACCCCTACACCGAAATCACCGACCCCGACGAGGCCGCACGCATAGCCGCCGACTTGCTGTGCATGGTGTCGGAAAAAATGCGCTCGTCGCTCGACAAGACAGAAGAAGTTGCAACATCCCAAATAACATCAGTACAAACAATTTTATCAAAACTCCAATGAAAAGTATAGCATCTATTATCGTGGCGCTCCTCGCCTTTGTGCTCACCACAGGTTGCAGTGCAAAAAAACAGTTTGCCGACATCGCCTCCAACGACGACGTGACATCGGTCTACATCAGCAAGACCATGCTCAAAATGGCCGGCTCGGTGGGCGGAGATTTATCCGACGACATCAACGTAAAGGCCCTGATAAAAGACCTTGACTCCATCGAGATTCTCACCTGCGAGAATGCCTCCAAGGTAAAGAAAATCGCCCCCGCCATCGAGCAGCGCATAGCCGCGCTCAAAGCCGACGTGCTCATGGAAGCCAACGAGGACAACGAAAATGTAATAATCTACGGCACACCCGACCCTCAGAACGAGAATAAAATCTCGAACCTCATTATCTACACCCGCGAGTCCGGCGAGCTCAACTTGGTGGTGCTCAGCGGCACCATCGACATGGCGCAAGTGTCGTCGATGATTTCAAAGGAAAGACTTCAATAAATAAGATTTGGTTTAAAAATCTGAGATTTCTAAGATTTCTAAGGTTGCGGTGCGCCGGGAGGCGTGCCGCATCGCCGTATGGATTATTTTTGACACACCCTCTTTTATGTTTTTTTGTCACAAGCCGAAAATGCGGTGCAATGAATCGCGTAGCGATTCAAGAGTGTAGCCGGGGGTGGAGCGATAGCGGAACCCCCGGTGTGTTGAGTTGGTCCATCTTGGTATTGGAGCGAGCGGCAGCGTAGCGTTCTGCACCACGGTTGGCGTTTTCGAACGCTCCGGCAGGCTCCGCTCCAACGCCATAATAAATAACATCCATGCCCCTCCCAGGGCTGTCGCCCTGCGCTACAATATTTGTCTCCTAACGGAGACGCAATGCACTGTAATTACGGCTTGACCCGAAATAGCCGTGTTCACCACTAATGATTTTTGACGGGAAATACAATAAACAGGCACGGAGCGCGTTAATATAGACATATTGTATCAATTTGGAACCAATCAGAGTGAAACTCCGTTTTTTGAAATTTGCGTTTGTGGTCGTGGCGTTGCTCGGATGCGCCGTGGCGTCAAGCGCGCGCAGTTTTAACGATAAATTACTCAACCGCCCGTATGCCGACCTTCGCCGCTGGCATCTCGGGTTCTCGGTGGGCGTGCACACGCAGAATGTGCTGTTCACCCACAATGGCTTTGTGACCGACGACGGCGAGTCGTGGTTTATGGAGCAGCCATCGTATTCGCCGGGCTTTTGCGTCAACGGCCTGGTGTCGTTCCGCCTTAACAATTACTTCTCGGTGCGATTCACACCGGGCATGTATTTCGGCAACCGCGATGTGCGTATGCGCGAAGTCAACACCGGGGCCGAGGAGCGGCAGAACATAAAGTCGGCATATGTGGTGCTTCCGCTCGACCTTAAATATGCGGCCTTGCGCTACCGCAATGCCCGTCCGTATCTTGTGGGCGGGATTATGCCGGCGTTCGACGTTACGAAAAAGAACAGCGACATATTCAAGTTCAAGTCCGCCGACATGTACCTGTCGATAGGCTTCGGATGCGACTTCTATCTGCCATATTTCAAGCTGATACCGGAGCTGAAATTCTGCTTCGGACTGTCGGATATATTGCAGCACGACCGTCCAGACCTTGCCGACGATCCGGGAAAATACAAGTTTACGCAGTCGCTTGCGAAAGCTACGTCGAAAATGATAGTACTCACCTTTTATTTTGAATGACACCCTTCATGGCTATCGACATAAGAAGAAAAATAATGCGGGTTGCTGTCGCGGTGGCGGCTGTTGCCGCGATGGGCGCCGTTCGCGCCACGGCGCAGACCGACGCGCAGCTGTCGCAGTACTATGAGGTGACGACATTTTACAACCCCGGCGCAATCGGCGACACCGACCTGCTACGCATCCGCGGCGGCTCTCGCCTGCAATGGGTGGGAATCGACAATGCCCCGAAAACCTTTCTCGGCACGGCCGACATGCCCCTCAAGCTCATGGGCAAGCGCATAGGCGTGGGATTGGTGGCCGCCCAGGAAAGTCAAGGCCTGTACAGCTCTCTCAACATAGCCGCCCAGGTGGCATATAAATTCCGCAAATTTGGCGGCGAGTGGTCGGTCGGCCTTCAAATCGGCATGTACGACCAGAAATTCAAAGGCTCCGAGGTGTTTATCCCCGACGGCGACGATTTCCACCAGGGCAGCGACGAAGGCATCCCCATGCAGGATATCCACGGCATGGCCCTCGACCTTGGCGCCGGCATATGGTACCGCCGCAAGAACATTTGGGCCGGCATTTCCTGCACCCACCTCACGTCGCCGGTGATAACGATGAAAACCGACGGTTCGGAATCGTCGGATGAAAAAAACTTCGAGTTTCAGGCTAATCGCACGCTTTATTTTATGAGCGGGTGCAATATTCCGATAAAAAACACGTTATTTGAATTGATGCCGTCGGTGCTCGTGAAATCCGATTTCACATTCACCACAGGCGAAATCAACGCCCGTTGCCGCTACAACAAATTCCTGTCGTTCGGCGTGGGCTATCGCTACGACGATGCGGTCATAGCCACGGTCGCGGCCGAGCTCAAAGGCTTCTACTTGGGGTATTCCTACGATTATTCCACTTCGGCCATAGCCAAAGCCTCGTCGGGAAGCCATGAAATATTCTTGGGTTACTCGCTCAAACTCGACCTCTCCGACAAAAACAAAAATAAGCATAAAAGCATCCGAATAATGTAACTTATATATGAAGATGAAGAACATAAACCATATAATACTCTCATTTGCCGCGGCGGCCACCATGGCGTCGTGCGCTTCGGGCACACGCGGAAGCTCGGCAGGTGGAGAAGTGACCGGCGTTGGCGGCACCTCTTGGGCCGAGCCCACTCCTTACGGAATGGTGCTGGTCGACCGTGGCTCTATGGCTGTGGGCGTAAACGAGGCCGACAGCGCGTGGAACCTCGCCGCAGATGCCCGAGGCATTTCTGTCGACGGCTTCTGGATGGACGAGACAGAGATTACCAACGGCAAGTATAAGCAATTCGTGTTCTGGGTGCGCGATTCCATAATCCGCGAACGCCTCGCCGACCCCGCTTATGGCGGCAACGAGGAATTCAAGATTGAGGAAGACAAAGAAGGCAATCCCGTGAAGCCACACCTCAACTGGAACAAGCCCATACCCTGGCGCAACGCCAATGAGGACGAGCAACGCGCCATCGAGTCGGTCTACCGCACCAACCCCATAACCGGCGTGCGCGAGCTCGACCACGAGCAGATGAACTTCCGCTACGAAGTGTACAACCACACCGAGGCCGCAAAGCGCAAGAACCGTCTGAATCCCCGTCGCCGTGAATATAACACCGACCGCCCCGTCCCGACAAACGTGCCTATGATTTCGAAAGACACGGCTTATATCACCGACGATGGCGAGATAATCCAGACCACCATCACACGCGGTCTTACCGGGGAATTCGATTTCCTCAACACTTATATTGTAAATGTCTACCCCGACACCACGGCATGGGTCAACGATTTTGAAAACGCCTACAACGAGCCCTATGTGCGCATGTATTTTGCTCACGGAGGCTACACCGACTATCCCGTCGTGGGCGTGAGCTGGGAGCAGGCCAACGCTTTCGCCGCTTGGCGCACGCTCTTCCTGCGCCGCTCGCTCGGCAAGGACGGCATCTATGTCGAGCCTTACCGTCTGCCCACCGAGGCCGAATGGGAATATGCCGCCCGCGCCGGTGTAAACGAAAATAAATATCCCTGGGAAGGCGACCTCACCCTAAGCGAGGACAAAGGCTGCTTCTATGCCAACTTCAAGCCCCAGGAAGGCAATTTTGTGAAGGACGGCCACGTAATCACCTCGCGTGTGGGTACGTATGCCCCCAACGATTTCGGCCTTTACGACATGGCCGGCAACGTGAGCGAGTGGACATCGACGGCATTTACCGAGTCGGTGGGCAAACTCACCTCCGACCTCAATCCCGAGTACCGCTATGACGCCGCTCCCGACGATCCCTACAAGATGAAGCGCAAGATCGTGCGTGGCGGCTCGTGGAAAGACGTGGCCCACAACATCCGTTCCGACCTCCGCATGTGGGAGTATCAGAACGAGCAACGTTCATACATAGGCTTCCGCTGCGTACGCTCGCAGATAGGCTTTGCCAAAGGCACCAAATCGAAAAAATAAACCAAATTTTACTTAGACCAAATGGGAAAAGTACAGCAATATCGCAAAGGCATATCCGGATTCATAGCATCGGAAAACGGCCAGCGCTTTTTCAACTTCGCATATTCAATCGGTGCCGCCATCGTGATCTGGGGCGCCCTGTTCAAGATACTCCACCTCCCCGGCGGCAATATGCTTCTTTCGATAGGTATGGGCACCGAGGTGCTTATGTTCGTGCTCACGGCTTTCGACCGTCCGCCCAAGGAATATAAATGGGAAGACGTGTTCCCCGTGCTCGACAGCCACTCCGACGAAGACCGTCCCGAGTTCCGCGGCGGCGCAGGCGTGGTGATCAACGGCGGCGCGTCCGCAGCCGGAGCCGCGCAGGGCGTGCAGGCTCAGGCTCCCGTGGTGCCGGCTTCCGACCTCTCCGGCGCATCGGCTCAATATCTCGACCAGATGAATCAGATGGCCGCCGAGCTTCAACACCTGCGCGAAACCACGGCGCAGCTCAACCAAGTATCCGACGTGCTGCTCCAATCCTACGCAGCCATTACACAAAACTCCAACGAGATATCGGCGTCGTCGACCGGCTATGTAGAGCAGATGCAGGCCCTCAACCATAATATCGGAGGCCTCAACACCATCTACGAAATCCAGCTCAAAAGCGTGAGCTCGCAGCTCGACGCCATCGACCGTGTCAACCGCGGAATCAAGGAAATACGCGACATGTTTGAGCGTTCGGCCGCCCAGTCGGCGCAGTATTGCGAGGAAACCGAGAAAATGGCCCGCTATATGCAGCAGCTCAACAGCGTGTACGAGAAGATGATCACAGCCATGACCATCAACATGCGCCCGATGATGCCCATGCAGGCTCCCGGCGACGCCACCCAAACCGAAAATTGATTCACCGCTGAGAATCAAACCGAATATCGAAAAAAGAATCTATAAATAAATGGGATCTAACAACACAAGGCTGTCACCGCGTCAGAAGATGATAAACCTGATGTATATCGTCTTGACTGCCATGCTTGCTCTCAATGTGTCGAGCGACGTCCTCGATGGATTTACCCAAGTCCACGATGGCCTCAACCGTTCGAATAGCAATGTGGGCCAGCGCAACGACGTGATTTACAGGCAACTTGAAGAATTCGCCCGTACCAACCCCGATAAGGGACGGTCGTGGTACGACAAGGCATCCGAGGTGCGTAAAACCACCTCCGGCCTTTATGCCTACGTCGATTCGGTGAAACTCGCCATTGTGCGTGCAGCCGACGGCAAGGACGGCGACCCCGAAAATATCAAGTCGCGCGACGACCTCGAGGCCGCTTCCGTGACTATGCTTTCCCCCGCCACGCTTCGCGGCGAGAAACTTCGCCACCGCATCGACGATTACCGTTCGTATATAACTCAACTGCTTCCCGATTCGCTCAAACGTGCGAATATATCCGCCGCATTGTCAACTGACCCGATTCTGCTCAAAGGCACTCTTACTCCGCAGACTTGGGAAGAAGCGCAGTTTGACCAGAAACCCGTGGTGGCCGCTGTGACGCTGCTCACCAAGTTGCAAAACGACATCTTATATGCCGAAGGCGAGGCCCTGGCCACGCTTTATTCGCAAATCGACGCCGGCGACGTGCGTGTAAATGAGCTGAACGCGTTCGTGATACCGCAGTCGCGTATCGTGATGCGCGGCGGCAAATATCAGGCAAATATCGTGCTTGCCGCCGTGGACACCACGCAGCGTCCCGAGATATTCATCAACGGCTCGAAGCTGGCCAACTCAAACGGCATCTACGAGCTCGGCGCCAATTCCACCGGCACATTCGACTATAAAGGCTATCTCGAAGTGCAGCACGGCGACGGCTCCACCACGCGCCACGATTTCTCGTCGGCCTACACCGTAATCGAGCCTATGGCCACCGTATCGGCCACGATGATGAATGTGCTCTATGCCGGTATCGACAACCCGGTGAGCATTTCGGTGCCAGGTGTGCCTATGTCGGCCATCTCTGCCTCGATGACCAACGGCACCCTTACCCGCTCCGGCGACCACTGGGTGGCGCGTCCGGCCACAGTAGGGAAGGAAGCGGTGCTCTCCGTCACCGCCAATATCGACGGCCGCTCCACCACGGTGGCAAACTCCACTTTCCGTGTGCGCAAATTGCCCGACCCCACGGCATACATAGCCTTTACCGACCAAAAAGGAAATGTCGACCATTATAAAGGCGGCCGTCCGTTTGCCAAGACCCTCCTTATGCAGGCTCCCGGGCTTGAAGCCGCCATCGACGACGGCTTGCTCGACACCAAGTTCAAGGTAGTGGGCTTTGAGACGGTGTTCTTCGACTCTATGGGCAACGCCATTCCCGAAGTGAGCGACGGCGCTAATTTCTCTCAACGTCAGAAACAATCGTTCCAGCGTCTTTCGCGTGGCAAGCGATTCTATATATCCCGTATCCGTGCAATCGGTCCCGACGGCATCACCCGCGACCTCTCGCCCATGGAAGTGATTGTAAACTAAAAACAAGAAATCCAGCGATATGAAACTTATATCCCGATATACATTTGCGGCATTGCTTCTGGCAGCCGTAGCGTTCGACGGTTCGGCCCAGGACCAGAGCTCGAACTCCGGAGTGCGTCGCCGCGAGGCCCGTTCCGAACGTAACGCAAAGGCGCAGACCGGCGTGACCGACCGCATGCAAAATTTCTACGATGCCGACGGCAGCTCTATCGGCGACGCCGATGTGCAGTGGATGCGCGTGATTTACCGCCAGATCGACCTTGAAAAAGACAAGAACGCTCCCCTCTATTTCCCGGAAGACCCTGTCGACGGGCAGGAAAACATGTTCCGCATAATCATGCGCCTCATGGCCGAGAACCAAATCCCGGCATATGAGTATCTCGACGGACGCGAGATTTTTACCGATCAATACAAGGTGAAGATGCGCGACGTGCTCGACCGTTTTCATATCCTCTACACCGAGGGAAAAGGCTCCACCGAGAAAAATCCCAAGTTTGTAATCGAGGAGTCGGATGTGCCCTCCAACGAGGTGCTGTCATATTACGTGGTGGAGCGTTGGGAATTTGACACCCGTCATAACCGCATGAAAACCGTAGTGGAGGCAATCTGCCCGGTGCTTCATCGCTCCGGCGACTTTGGCGGCGAGGCCGTGAAATATCCCATGTTCTGGGTGAAGTTTTCCGACCTGCGTCCTTATCTCGCCCAGCAGCAGATATTCATTTCCGACGACAACAACCTGCCCACCTGCACCTACGACGACTTTTTCAACCTCACCATGTATGAGGGCGACATCTACAAGACGCGCAACCTTCGCAACCGCTCGATGATGCAGATGTATCCCGACCCCGACGATATGAAACGCGCACAGGATTCAATCCAGAGCCGCCTCGACAAATTCGAAGAAAAGCTTTGGGTGCCCGACCGCGAGGAAATAATCGCTGCCCGTGAGGCCCGCGAGCGTATGGCCGCCGGCGACACCACCGCGGTGGTAACGGATGACAAGGCCGCAAAAGCCGAGCGACGCAAGTCGGCACGCTCCACTTCGCGGTCCAAGAAAAAGTCGACAAAAGTCAAGGAAACAAAAATAAAGACCGACAATTCTTCTTCGGCGGCAAAATCAGTGCGCCGTCGCAAAAAATAAAAAGCTCACCATGAATTTCGTAGAAAATGGATTTTTGAGAGTAGCGGCATGCGTGCCCTCTGTTAGCCCCGGCGATGTCGAGGCTAATACTGCTTCTATATGCGAGCAAATAGCCCAAGCGGCTGAAAAAGGCGCGCGCCTGGTTGTCTTTCCCGAATTGTGCGTTACCGGCTATACCTGTGCCGATCTTTTCCACAACGACGCGCTTCTCGCCCAAGCCGACAAGGCCTTGGCCGTGATTCAGCGTCAGGCCGAGAATTGCAATGTCGTAGCCGTGGTCGGCGCTCCCGTGGCTGTCGGCTCCGCGCTTTATAATTGCGCCATTGTAATGTCGTACGATGTGGTGATGCTCGCCATCCCCAAGACTTATATCCCCAACTACAACGAATTCTACGAAAAGCGGTGGTTCGCCTCCGCTCCCGATGCCGCGTTGGATAATAAATCCAAGCAAGTGGGCCCCGTCGTGTCGCGTTTCGGCACCGACTTCCTCTTTGGCCGCAACATGGTAATCGAATGTCCGGGCGTCAAAATCGGCTTCGACATATGCGAAGACCTGTGGGCGCCGATTCCTCCGAGCACCTATGCGGCTTTGGCCGGCGCGCAGGTCATAGTCAACCTTTCGGCCTCCAACGACCTTATCGGCAAGTATGCCTATCTCCGCAGCCTGATAGCCCAGCAGTCGGCCCGCGCAATCTGCGCCTATGTCTATGCCGGAGCGGGCTACGGCGAATCGTCGACCGACCTTGTCTTCGACGGCAAGGCCATAATAGCCGAAAACGGCACAATCCTCGCGGCAAACCAACGCTGGCAGAGCCGCCCTCAAATATCAGTGGCCGACATCGACATCGATGCTATCGACCGCGACCGTATGCACAACACCACCTTTGCCGACTGCGCCCGCCGCAACGCCCCTGATTACTACCTTGCCGACTTATATTATCGCAAGAAATTCGACGATTACGAAGGCGACAACGCCCGTCTCCTCCGCTCGGTGTCGCCGCTTCCGTTTGTCCCTCGCGACCAAGAGCACAAAAACGAACGCTGCTCCGAAATAATAAACATACAGACAGCCGGCCTTGCCCGCCGTCTTGACGCTATCCGCTGCAAAAGCCTCGTCGTAGGCATTTCCGGCGGCCTCGACTCCACTCTCGCCCTGCTTGTAGCCGTGAAGGCTTTCGACCGCCTTGGCCTCGACCGCAAAGGCATTGTCGGAATCACAATGCCCGGATTCGGCACCACCGGACGCACCCATAGCAACGCCGTCGACCTTATGGACGCTCTCGGCGTTACATCGCGTGAGATTCCAATCGGGCCGGCCGTAGAACTGCATTTTGCCGACATCGGCCACGACCCGCAGGTGCGCGACGTGACCTACGAAAATTGCCAGGCCCGCGAGCGCACGCAGATTCTGATGGATGTAGCCAACCAAGTCAACGGAATTGTCCTCGGCACCGGCGACCTGTCGGAACTGGCCCTCGGATGGGCCACCTACAATGGCGACCACATGTCGATGTATGGCGTAAACGCCGGCGTGCCAAAGACGCTTGTGCGCCATCTCGTGCGCTATTTTGCCGAACTGCCCGAATTTGCGGCCGTGCGCTCCACGCTCCTCGATATTGTCGACACACCGATAAGCCCCGAGCTCCTTCCCGCCGACTCCAACGGCGAGATAGCCCAGAAGACCGAAGACCTCGTCGGCCCCTACGAATTGCACGATTTCTTCCTCTATTATATGCTCCGCTACGGATTCTCGCCGCGCCATGTCTTCGCTTTGGCGCAAAAAGCCTTCGAAGACCTTTATTCCGACGAGGTGGTGCTCCGCTGGATGAGAGAGTTTTATCGCCGGTTCTTCCAGCAGCAGTTCAAGCGTTCTTGTCTGCCCGACGGCCCCAAAGTCGGCTCCGTGTGCCTGTCGCCTCGCGGCGACTGGCGAATGCCCTCCGACGCCTCGGCCCGCCTGTGGCTTTCGGAGATTGATGAAATGATTCAAGATTTGTAAAATGCGCCCCTGCACTGCGATTTAACGCTTATGATAAAAAATATTATCACCGCCATATTTCTTTGCTCCGCGGCCGTTTCGTTTGCCGCGAAGCCTATCGACGAGGCCAAGGCCGCTTACAATGCCGGCGATTATGCCGATGCCGCCGCGCGCCTTGAAGCCATCCTCAAGAAAACGCCCAAGGACGCCACGGCCAACTATTACATGGGGCTTACGCAGCTTGCCCTCGACAATGCTGACGAAGCCGCGGCTGCGCTTCGCAAGGCCGAGGATAGGGGAGTGGCCGACGCGTCGCGCCTGCTCGCCGACATAGCCCTTGCCGACTATGATGTGGATGCCGCCGAAGAGCACCTCGACACCTGCGAGGCCCTCTTGCGCAAGAGCAAAAAAACTGCGCCAGAATCGCTTGCCGAGACGCGCAGCCGCCTTGTCACGATAAAGAATATGCTCGAGCGCGTGGAAAAAATAGTGATTATCGACTCTGTCGTGGTCGACAAATCAGATTTCTTCAAGGCCTACGCCCTGTCGCCCGAGGCCGGACGCCTGCTCGAAGGCTCGTCGCTTCCTCCGCAATATTCCGAGTCGGAGCCAAGCATGGTATATCGCCCCGAAAACGGCAAGGAAGTGTTTTGGTCGATGCCCGATGCCGACGGCGCGTTGCAGATAGTGTCGGCCGGAATCCTCGACGACGGCACAATGGAAGCCCCGCGCCCCCTCGGCGAAGAACTGTCGGAGGGCGGCGATGCCGATTTTCCCTTCCTCATGGCCGACGGCATCACGCTGTATTTTGCAAATAACGGAGAAAATTCACTCGGAGGCTACGACATATTCCTCAGTCGCCGCGACACCGACGGCTCGGTGTTGCAGCCGCAGAACATAGGCATGCCCTTCAATTCGCCTTACGACGACTATATGCTCGCCATCGACGAGACCCGCGGGGTGGGCTACTGGGCTACCGACCGCAATCAGATTCCGGGCAAAGTCACAATCTATACTTATCTGCCTTCCGATACCCGCGTCAACTGCTCGCCCGACGACCCCGACATCGCCGACCGCGCATTCATCCGCTCAATCAAAGCCACGCAAGAACCGGGAAAGGACTATTCGGCCTATCTCAAAGCCCCGGCACAGTCGGGCACGGCTAAGGCAGAGTCGGAATTTTCCATGTCGATGGGCAACGGTAAAGTGTACACCTCGCTCTCCGATTTCAAAAATCCGCAGGCACGCGAAGCCATGGAGCAATATCTCGACCGTCGCGCCGAGCTCGCCCGAATGGAGCAACGTCTCGCCGCATTGCGAAAATCGTATGCCGACGGCAACCATAGCGCGTCGTCCGACATCCTCGAGCTCGAGCGTCGCACCCTCGCCGCCCGCTCAATGCTCACCCGCCTGCGCAACACCGTGATTCGCACCGAAACAAGATAGCGTCGGGTAAAATTTTGTCAAAAAGGATTAAAAAAATTTGGAAGATTAAAAAAAAGGTTATAACTTTGCATCGTCAAACCAATAAAACATCTTTCTGAAGCAAAAAGTTGCTTGCAAAGGCAAAAAAATATAAAGCCGTTGACAAATAGTTGTAAAAGGAAAAAAGAAACGGCTTACCAAATCATTATCACAAACGCTTCAATAGCTCAGTCGGTTAGAGCATCTGACTGTTAATCAGAGGGTCGTTGGTTCGAGTCCATCTTGAAGCGCTCAAAATCTAATCCGTCAAGATAGTTCCGGTCAAAAGCCGGAACTATTTTTTTGCACTTTTAAGGAGGCCAGGAATTCACCCGGCAGGAAAAGAATCCACCCGGTAGGAACACAATCCTCCGGATTGTGAAATATAATTATTGGTGTACGGTAAAAAATGCAACCCTTTATCGGCAAGTCGAAATTCAGGAGCACGAAGCGGCAGAGCCGCTTAATATGGTAGGCATGGGCGAAAGCCCATGTTATGATGAATAGCAGATATTCGACTGCGGCCGCAGTCGAACTTGCGTAAACCAACTAAACACGGGCTATTGCCCGTGCCTACCATATTCGACCGCGACTGCGGTCTGCATTTTCTTTTCAAATATGTAATTATATCTCAAATTGCCCGGATATTTGAGTTGATTTATCAATCAGCAGATACATTTCCTGAAATATAGGGCTTATCAAGGTCTAAAAGCCATTATAAAAGCCGGTTAACTACTTTTATCGGACAGCAATAATTATATTTCACAATCCGGAGGATTGTGTTCCTACAATTTTGTGAAATTATTTGCATTTTGCAAAAATATATATTATATTTGCAAATATAAAAAAAATAAACATATAATCTATATCGCTATGACAACACAACCTGCAATTAAACCCGAATGGCTCGAAATGATCGAATGCTGCTCCGCGAAAGTTCAAATGGACCTTATCCGCGCCATCGTGGCGTGGCAAACCGAAGGCGTTATTCCCGAATTCCGTGGCACCAAAAAAGCCATCTTCCTCATCATGGTGCGCGACCTCGACCCCGAAGCTGCCACCCTCATAGCCGCCGCCACCGACAAGCCGTCCAAAACGAAAAAGACAAAAACGCAACAGGAAGCCGATTATGCCAACGACAATGCCGAATCGACGACCGAAACGGCTGCACCCCAACCTCAACCCGCAGAACCACAGCCCGAACCGACGCCGAGCCCCGCGCCCGCGTCCGCTCCGTTCCGCAAGCGTAAAAACTCGCCGCGCTATTTCTGCGGCCGTCCCCTCTATTAGTTGCATAAGCCGTAACCCCGTTGCATTATTTATAAAAACAGGTGGACCGCAGGGCGGTCTAATACGGTAGGCACGGGCCAAAGCCCGTGTATATATGTGTACCACGGAGGTTCGACTGCGGCCGCAGTCGAATAATATTACATCCCCAATACATGGGCTTTCGCCCATGCCTACCATATTATGCGGCTCTGCCGCATCCGTCGCAAAGATATACACCGTAAATTTGACTTGCCCTCAATTAACGGGTCAAGCCGTAATTACGGTGCATTGGGTCTCCGTTAGGAGACAAATATTGTAGCGCAGGGCGACAGCCCTGGGGGGGCGTGGATGTTATTTATTATGGCATTGGAGCGGAGCTTGCCGGAGCGTTCGAAAATGTCAACCGTGGTGCAGAACGCTACGCTGTCGCTCGCTCCAATACCACGGATGATGCCAATGCCGATACCCGGGGTTCCGCTATCGCTCCACCCCGGGCTACATTCTTGAATCGCTACGCGATTCTATGCACGGCATTTTCGGCTTGTGCCCAATTAACCAATCTATTGGGCGTGATTTTGTGAAAAAGTTGTAAAAGGGCGAGTGTGTAATTTGGAATTTGGGGATTTTTTGTTACCTTTGCATAATTTTGACAGCGGAAAGCATCATATTTAGCAATGATTTCGGTTAAGGACATACACAAAAGTTTTCGTGCGGCAGGCAAGGATGCCACACCGGTGGAAGTGCTCCGCGGTGTGTCGTTCGACATTGCTCCGGGCGAGGTGGTGTCGATCGTTGGCCCGAGCGGGGCGGGGAAGTCGACCCTGCTTCAAATCATGGGCACGCTCGACCGTCCCGATTCCGGAACCGTGCTTTACGACACGACCGACACGTCGCGTCTTGCCGACCGTGCGCTGTCGGCGTTTCGCAACCGCCATATCGGCTATGTGTTTCAGATGCACCGCCTGCTTCCCGAATTCTCGATGCTTGAGAATGTGGCTTTGCCGGCCCTTGTTGGCGGCGCAGGCAAGGCCGAGGCTTTCGACAAGGCGCGCCGGCTCATTGAGTACATGGGCCTGTCGGGACGTGCCGACCACCGCCCGGCGCAGCTCTCTGGAGGCGAGTGCCAGCGCGCGGCTGTGGCCCGTGCCTTGATAAACAGCCCCGAGACCGTGCTTGCCGATGAGCCTTCCGGCAGCCTCGACTCGCAGAACCGCGCCGAGCTCCACCGCCTGTTTTTCGACTTGCGGCGCGACATGGGCACCACCTTCGTGATTGTGACCCACGACGAATCGCTCGCCGCCGACTCCGACCATATAATTCATTTGCGCGACGGACTTGTCGAGCAATGAAAATGTTTAACAAACGATAACTTAGCAGTCTGATGAATAAGATTATCTCACGCTTGATTTTGCTTTTCGTCGCAACAATGGCGTTGACGGCGTGCAATAAAAATTCCGACTCCCCCTCGCCGGTCGTGCCCACCGACGCGCGCTACGACTATGTTACGCTCGTGTCTACCGGAAAGGCCATGACCACATTCTCGATGCAGCAGTCGGCCGACTCCGAAGTGCTCACCTTCGTTGCAAACACGTCGCTTGCCGACATACAGACCTTGAAAGCCGGCGACCGTCTCATCATAGCGTACAAGCCCGTGGGCGCACCCGGAGCCGAATTGGCTTCCGGGCAAATCACCCTCTACGGCTACCGATTGCTCAACTCCACCGACCAGCTTTTGCAGACGCCCTCAGCCGACGATTTCGCGCAGATGCTATCCGTGCCTGTGGAGATGAACACGCTTTTCCGCACCGGCCAGTATATCAACACGCAGTTGGAAATTTATGGCCAGCGTCCGGTCGACCCGTCGAAATTTGTCCTCGTGCTTGACCCCGCTACTAAAAACGACGATTATCCCTCGCTCGAGCTTATCGTCGAGCCCGGACCCGACAACGCGGGCGAGAACCGCTTCACCTATTACGGCTCGTTCGACCTATCGCCGGTGTGGAACCGTGCGTCGGTAAAGGGCGTGCGCGTGTCGTATGCCACCAACCAGGGTATGCGCACCTCCACTTTCTCGCGTGGCGGCCAGGAGACAATCCGCCCTGCGGAATAATTTGAAACTATAAACATTTTTGAAACTATAAACATTAAAGATATACCGAAAATGGACAACAACAAGAAAAACGAACTCAAAATCGAACTCTCTCCCGAAGTGGCTCACGGCCATTACTCCAACCTCGCCGTAATCTCTCACTCGCCCAACGAATTCTTCCTCGACTATATCGCCGTGGTGCCCAACATGCCCCAGGCAAAGGTGCAGGCCCGCATCATCATGGCCCCCGAAAACGCCAAGAACCTTCTCTTCGCCCTCCGCGACAATATCGCCAAGTACGAAGCCACTTTCGGCGAAATCGAACACAAAACTCCCAAAAACGGCCAAAACGGCAACTTCCAGGCATGATTCGCCCCAACGACCTGACAATATATAACTCGATGTCGCGCACAAAAGAGCGCTTCACGCCCATCCATCCCGAAAGCGTGGGCATGTATGTGTGCGGCCCCACGGTGTATGGCGACGGCCACCTCGGCCACGCCCGCCCCGCCATTACTTTCGACATCGTGTTCCGCTATCTGCGCTATCTCGGATACAAGGTGCGCTACGTCCGCAATATCACCGACGTGGGCCATCTCGAGCATGATGCCGACGAAGGCGAGGACAAGATTGCAAAGAAAGCACGTCTCGAGCAGGTCGAACCCATGGAAGTGGTGCAGTACTATCTCAACCGCTACCATCATGCCATGGACGCGCTCAATGTGCTTCCGCCCTCTATCGAGCCTCACGCCTCGGGCCATATCATCGAGCAGATTGAATATATTAAGTCGATTATCGATGCGGGATATGCCTATGTGAGCGAAGGCTCGGTCTATTTCGACGTGCCCAAGTTCAACCGCGACTTCGGCTACGGACGCCTGTCGGGCCGAAACATCGACGAGTTGCTCGCCACCACGCGCGAGCTCGACGGACAGACCGAAAAGCGCAATCCCACCGATTTCGCCCTTTGGAAAAAGGCGGCTCCCGAGCATATCATGCACTGGCCCTCGCCTTGGAGCGAAGGCTTCCCCGGATGGCACCTTGAATGTTCGACAATGGGCGAGAAATATCTCGGCGCCGAATTCGACATTCACGGTGGCGGCATGGACCTGAAATTCCCCCACCACGAGTGCGAGATAGCGCAGTCGGTGGCCCACCAGGGGCACCAGGCCGTGCACTATTGGATGCACAACAATATGATCACCATCAACGGCAAGAAGATGGGCAAGTCGCTGGGCAACTTCATCACCCTCGATGAGTTTTTCACCGGCAGCCATCCGCTTCTGGCCCAGGCCTACTCGCCGATGACCATCCGTTTCTTCATCCTTCAAGCGCACTATCGCGGCACTGTCGACTTCTCCAACGAAGCGCTCCAAGGCGCAGAGAAGGCATTGAAGCGTATGCTCGAAGGCTATCGCCGCTTGCAGAATCTCAAACCCTCCGACACGTCGACAATCGAGGTGTCCGACCTCATGGAGAAATGCCAGGCCGCCATGGACGATGATTTCAACACGCCCATTGTGATCTCGCATCTTTTCGACGCTTGCCGCGCGATAAATGCCGTGAACGACGGCAAGGCCACCGCCACTGCCGCCGACCTCGATGTGCTCCGCCGCGCTTTCGACACCTTCCTTGTCGAAATCATGGGCGTTCGCACCGAGATAGCTGCATCCGACGACAATTCCGAGGCGATTCGCCCGTTTGAACAGGCTGTCGACCTGTTGCTCGAGCTGCGCAAGCAAGCCAAGGCCAACAAGGACTGGGCCACATCCGACCGTATCCGCGACCGTCTTGCCGAAATCGGCTTCTCTGTCAAGGACACCAAAGACGGTGTGGAGTGGAGCCTTAAATAATGCACGATGCACAATGCACGATTCACGATTCACAAATTATGATTTGAATGACCTCAGCTGAGTTCTCGGAAATCATATTAAAGCATTTGCCTTACGCCCCTAACGATCAGCAATTGGCTGTCGTAGGGGCGTTGGCCCGCTTTTGCTCTCCCGAGGCTCCGCAAGAGGCCGTGTTCGTGCTCAACGGATATGCCGGCACGGGCAAGACATCGCTTAGCGGCGCCCTTGTAAAGGCTCTCGAAGAAGTGAAACGGCAGGTCGTGCTCATGGCTCCGACCGGTCGCGCCGCCAAGGTGTTCAGCGCATATTCCGGCCGGCGCGCTACGACAATTCACCGTAAAATCTACCGATATCCCGGCGCCTCGTCGGGAGGGTCGGGATATTTTCCGGCCGACAACACGGCCACCGACACGCTCTTTATCGTGGACGAGGCTTCGATGATTACCGGCGCCGAGACATCGTGTCGCAATCTGCTCGAAGACCTTATCCATTACGTCTACGCCCAGCCCGGATGTCGCCTCCTGCTCATTGGCGACACCGCGCAGCTTCCGCCCGTGGGCTCTCCGCAGTCGCCGGCCATGTCGGCCGACGTGCTCCGCGGCTACGGGCTTCGGGTGAGCCGCGCCACCCTTACGGCCACGGCGCGCCAGCAAGCCGGTTCGGGCATCCTCTACAATGCCACACAGATTCGCCGCGACATGCGTCTCGACCCGATTCCGCTTCCTCATATCGTGACGGAAGGGTTCAGCGATATTTCCGAGCTTGCCCCCGAGGATATGCCCGAGGAACTGTACACCGCTTACAGCCGCGACGGAATGAACGAAACCATCGTAATCACACGCTCAAACCAGCGTGCCACCGGGTTCAACCGCGAGATACGCGCGTCGGTGCTTTATCTCGAAGAAAGCCTTTGCCGTGGCGAGTTGCTTATCGTTGCCAAAAATAATTATTTTTGGACGAAGAAGATAAAAGAGCTTGATTTTGTGGCCAACGGCGACTCGCTCATTGTGGCCGACATAAATTTTACGGAAAAGAAATACGGATTCGAGTTTGCCGATGTAGAGCTTTCGCTCCCGGAGTCGGAGTTGCGCTTCAACGCCAAGATAATCCTTGATTCGCTCACGTCTGACACCCCCGGGCTGCCCCACGAAAGCCTTTCAAAATTATATTACGATATTCTCGAAGATCCGGAATTGTTCTCGCCCGATACGCCGGCAGACGTCCGTCTTAAATCACTTGCCTCCAATCCATATTGGAACGCACTACAAGTGAAATACGGTTATGCCGTGACCTGTCACAAGGCCCAGGGCGGCCAGTGGCGCAACGTGTTTGTCGACATGGGCTTCATCCCTCCCGAGGCCATGGGGCTCGAATTCTACCGTTGGCTATACACAGCCGTGACCCGTGCCCGCTCGCGCCTCTTCATCCTGAAATAACAATCGAATACTCGAAAAATCGAATAACTCCCCAACTTCCCAACTCCCATGTCGCCTCGTCTAATCCTTTTTCCCGTTCCCCTGAGCCAGGCCCCCGGCTCGCCTGCCGATGTGATGCCCCGCCGCAATATCGAGCTGCTTTCCGAAGTACGTCATTTTGTGGTAGAGAATCTGAGATCGGCGAGGCGGTTCTTGCGTTCGGCAATACCGGATTTCCCCATCGACGACTGCACTTTTTTCGAACTCAACCGGCATACGCGCCCCGAGGACATAGCGGCAATGCTCGAGCCAATGAGCCGAGGCTTCGACATGGGCGTGATTTCAGAGGCCGGATGCCCGGCCGTGGCCGACCCCGGAGCCGATGTGGTGGCGCTGGCGCAGCGCAAAGGCTTCGAAGTGGTGCCGCTTGTAGGGCCGTCGAGCATCCTTATGGCCTTGATGGCAAGCGGATTCAACGGACAGTCGTTTGCCTTTGCCGGTTATCTTCCCGTCGACGACGCTGCCCGGGCTTCAAGGCTAAAAGAAATGCAGCGGCGCATCATCCGCGAAGGGCAGACACAGATTTTCATCGAGACGCCGTATCGCAACAACCGGCTCATAGCGTCGCTGTGCGAGACCTTGCCCTCCGACATGCTCCTTTGCGTGGCCTCCGACATCACCGGTCCCGACCAAAGCATTGTCACATTGCCGATAGCCCGGTGGCGGGGCCGCAAATATAATTACGATAAAATCCCCACAATATTCCTTCTTCATAAAAACTAATGCCAATCCGACGAAAAAACAAACCTGCCCTCGACGACCTGCCGGGACTCTTCGACACCATAGATATAAATCTTGATGGCGCCTCCGATCCATATTCCGAGATAATAGACACGCATCGTACCGGGCAAAAAACGCCGGAACGTAACATGGCGCGCGAGTATGCGATAGATCCGGCTTCGTTGGTGCCGCATCGGGAATTGCAATATATGTCGTTTGGCAGCGGTTCGTCGGGCAATTGCGCCTATGTCGGAATAAAAAATGAAGGCGGAATTATCATCGACGCCGGTGTCGATGCCGAAAACGTGCTCAAAGAGTTGAAGCGCAACAGCATACCCGCCGATAAGATTGCCGGTATAATCCTGACCCACGACCACACCGACCATGTGCGCTATGCCTATAAGCTGCTTCGGGCCGTGCCGTCGATGCGGCTTTACTGCACTCCGCGCATAATCAACGGCATCCTGCGTCGCCACAGCATATCCGGCCGCATCAAGGACCGCCATACGCCCATATTCAAGGAATTTGAATTTGCCGCCGGTCCTCTTGTCATCACTCCTTTTGAGGTGAGCCACGACGGCAGCGACAACGTGGGTTTCCATATCCGCGCCGCCGAGAAAACATTTGTGGTGGTAACAGACACGGGCTATATCACCGAACGTGCCGATCACTATATCCGCAAGGCCAATTATCTCATGATCGAGGCCAACTACGACCGCGTCATGCTCGACACCGGGCCATATCCTTACTACTTGCGCGCCCGCATAGCCTCCGCCACCGGGCACATGGACAATAAGGACACGGCCGCATATCTTGCCGAAATATATACCGAAGCCCTTACCGACGTGTACCTTTGCCACTTGTCGCACGACAACAACACGCCGGCCACGGCGTTCGACACCATAGCCGCCGCGCTTGCCGCCCGCGGCATCACCGTGGCCGACGCCTCCGGCTCGGTAGAGTCGCGCGCCGCCTCGCTGCGCCTCTATACCCTTCCCCGCCACGACCCCTCGCCCCTCTTCGTCCACAGACTTTGACAATGCACAATTCACAATGCACGATGCACAATGCACAATGCCCAATTCACAATGCACGATGCACGATGCACAATTGGGCTTTCAGCGCGTAGCCTGATTGTGCATCGTGCATTGTGAATTGTGCATTACAGGCGACAGCCTGATTGTGCATCGTGCATTAAAAAAGGGGATTTGGAAAACTTTTGCGAATTTGAGATTGTTATATAAATGAATTTCAGAAAAGAGATTCAAATAGTGAAAAAATCTAAAAATTAACCAAATAAACTATTTGATTTATGAAAGCCTTTAACGTCTCTTATTACGCACAGACCCGCTGGTGGTGGGTAGTGCTCATTGTCGGTATCCTCTTGGTGCTCGGCGGTTTCACATATTGGTTCTGGCCTGCTGCCGGATATGCTGTCGCCTCCCAGATTTTCGGATGGCTCCTTATCCTGGCCGGTATCGTCCAGCTATGTGTTTCATCGGGTGAAAACCGACCCCGCGGATGGGGCTGGTGGCTCGCCGGCGGCGTGGTGAACATGTTCATCGGTTTCATGCTCGTCCGCAGCATAATCCTCTCCGAGATGGTATTCCCTTATTTCCTTGCATTCCTCTTTATTTTCTGGGGCATCGAGGCGCTCGTGTCAGCATCGTCGGGCCGAAAGAAATACTGGTGGCTTGGAATCGTCAACGGCATCCTTCTCTGCCTTATCGGATTCTTCTTCCTTGAAGCAGGCTGGGTATCCAATATGTTCATGATTTCATTCCTCACCTCCATCGCCTTCATTTACTGGGGCTTCACCATCGCCATGGCAGCCTACGAAATGAAACCTGTCGAATAAACACAAACTCCCGGCATGGGAATTAAAGAAAAATAAAGTCGAGCAATCGGGCTTTCGAGCAATCGAAGCGCTCCATTGCCCGGCTTTTTTGTTAAAAAAGTCGTTTTTGTCGCCTATTTTAGTATTTAGTGGTCGTAATTCGGAAAAAAATGATTACCTTTGACTAAACTTTTAGAGCAATTAAACGTCTAAAAGATAAAGCAATACAAGCATTTAAAAATTTCAAAGCCATGTTGTCTCACAAAAAATCTCTTTTCAGGCTCGTAGCCGCGGCAGCGGTGGCGATACCTTTTATGGCATCGGCTCAGAACTATTACGACGACGATATATATTTCAACGCCGACAAAGCAGCCAAGCAGAAGGCCGAGCGGCAAAAAGCCGCCACGCAGGCCGCTCAGGGCGCATATTATGTGCCTAACACAGCGTCTGACTTCCCTGCTGCCGACACATATACGTTCAATTCCGGCTCTACGCGCGATGTCGACGAATACAACCGTCGCGGCCAGTTCCTTGTGTCGGCTGCCGACACGCTTGCCGTGGACTCGCTCGAAAGCAGCGACACGTTTGCCAACACTCGCCGCATAGAGCGGTTTCATAATTCCGACATAATCTCGCAGACAGGCGACGATGACCTTGCCTCGTATTACTATTCCCAACAGCCGCAGACTGTGGTGAATGTCAATGTCGTGTCCGACCCCTGGGCATGGCGCTACGGCTCGCCCTGGTATGTGTGGAACTGGGGAATATACGACCCCTGGTATAACTGGAACTTCGGTCCGTCGTGGGCCTGGGGCCCGTCGTGGTCGTGGGGTCCCGCTTGGTCCTGGGGACCGTCGTGGGGCTGGGGTCCGTCATGGTCGTGGGGACCCGGCTGGGGACCCGGCTGGAATCATGGCTGGGCGCCTGCGCCTCCTCGTCCAATCACGCCTTCCGGGTCGTCGCGTCCTCACTCACCGGCATATGCAGGCGGCGGCCGACGTCCGTCGGCAGGCAGCGCAGGCACAGCCAACGGTTATCGCCCCGGCGCATCCGGCACGGCGACACGCCCCGGCAATATGGGACGTGGCCGCACAGGAGCCACCGGCACGGTTACAAACACCGGCACCGGCACATATCGCCCCGCCTCGTCCGCACCGGCATCGCGTCCCGGCAATATGGGCCGCGGCAGAGTAGGCTCGACCGGCACTGTCAACAATTCCGGCACATATAACACCGGCACACGTGGCCGCCAGATGGGCACAGGCTCGTCGTCGACGCGTTCGTCGGGCTACAACTACAACCGAGGTTCTTCCTCGTCGCGTTCGTCCGGCTCATCTTACAGCCCCGGCCGCTCCACCGGCATGGGCCGCAGCACAGGCGGCGGTTATAACGGAGGCGGAGGCGGCGGAGGCCGTGGACGCCGTTGATTTCAAAAGATAGAATAATGTAACAGCAAAGCCACCGTCGAACAGTCATCGCCATGTATCTGTTGACGACTGCCTGACGGTGGATTTTTTCCATTTTTCAGCAAAATCATGAAAAAAGTTTACGTTTCAATATTGGCGGCGGCCATTCCGGCAATAGGCCTTGCCCAAAGCGCTGTCGACGCTTACACACTCGGCAGCAACGAAATGCGCGGAACAGCGCGGTTCATGTCGATGGGCGGCGCATTCACCGCTCTTGGCGGCGATCTCTCGTCGCTCAACCAGAACCCGGCCGGCATCGGTGTCTACCGCTCGTCGGAAGTAGGAGCCACGCTCGACATCAACTTCCAAAGCACCAAGACCGACCCCGCCTTCGACGGTTTCCGCTCCAAGGAGTCGCAAACCAAGGCTTACTGCAACAACTTCGGCTATGTAGGCACAGCCTACCTCGGCGGGGCCATGCCCACGTTCTCGTGGGGCGTGACTTATAACCGCACGGCCTCGTTCGACCGTCTGTATTCGGGTTACAATCCGTCGACCGACGTGTCGCTCTCCGACTATATTGCCGCTTACACCACAAACGACGGCGTGAAATATACCGACATGGACTTTGCCTCCGACTACAATCCATATCTTGATTCGGGCATCGACTGGCTGAGCACGCTCGCATATAATTCATGGATGATAAACCCCACCGGCCTTACATCATATCAAGGTCTGTCGGGCAACGGCACTGTCGGCGACGCGCTGTTCAATGTGCGCGAGCGCGGCTACATCGATGAATACAATATCTCGTTCGGCGGCAATGTCGAAAACATTGTGAACTGGGGTATTTCTTTCGGCATCACCGACCTCGACTATACGCGCCTGACATACTATTCCGAAAGCATGGAAAACGCGCTTATCCCGAACGCCACTGCCGAGCAGCCGCGCGGCAACGCCGGGTTCGACATGTCGAACTACAAGCACATTTCCGGTTCGGGATGGAACATCAAGGCCGGCGTGATCGTGAAGCCTATCAATGAATTCCGTATTGGTTTCGCCGTTCACACCCCCACATGGTACCGCCTCGACCAGTCTTATGAGGCAAGCGTCGACTATTCTTATCTCAATCCTGCCCTTGCCGAGGACCGCAACAATCCTCTTTCAGGAAGCGAGAATACAGAAAACGCTTTCCGTCCATGGCGTCTCAACTCGCCGTGGAAGCTGATGTTTGGCGCGGCAGCCGTAATCGGCTCGCAAGCCATTGTCAGCCTCGACTATGAATACGACGCCTACGGGTCGATGAAGACAAAGACTCCGCGCTTCGACTCCTACGGATATATCAGCTCGTTTGAGTCCAACGACTATCTCAACGACGATATTTCCAACTATTTCAAAGGCTCGTCGATGATACGCCTCGGTGTTGAGTACCGCGTGACTCCCCAGTTCAGCCTCCGCGCCGGCTACAATTACCAGACTACCAACGTGAAGAACGACGCTTACGACAACAATATCGAGATTTTCACTTCCGGCACTGACCCGAGTTATACTTTCGACAAGAATATGTACGCCATATCGTTCGGCCTCGGCTACAAATACAAATCGTGGTATATCGACGCCGCCTATGTCTACCGCCACCGCGAGTCGAAATTCTCGGCCTTCACATCCTACGGCGAATTTAACGCGCCGTCGTGGAAAGTGCAGGACAACAATTCCTCGCTGGTTCTCTCCACCGGTTTCAAATTCTAAAATCAACATTTCAATCGCCCCGGGCAATCACAGCCCGGGACGATTGTGTAATTTTTAATGCCAATGCGAATTACATCTCTTATTCTTGCATGTGCAACAGTGGCCTCGGCCTATGCCGCCCCGTATAAAGTGTTGCATCCCGCCACCGACCTCGATGAAGGAGCGGTGGTGTATCTTGTAAATTACGACACGACCGACAAAATTGACTCTACTCTTGTAAACGACGAGGGCGCGGCCCTGTTCAAAGGCGAGATTGACGAGCCGGTTATGGCCCGCATTATTGCTTCCGACGGCACGCGCCTCGGCGACCTGATTCTTGAAGACGGCGCAATCGCCATCAGCGAGAAATCGCGTCGCGCGGTAGGCTCGATGCTCAATGACCGTTTCAATGCGTTTGTCGACTCGCTCAATGCCATTGCCGTTACATACGACAGCGCCAACGAAGATGCCGCCCGTCAGGCCGTAATCGACCGCTACAATGATTTCGCTCTCGCCACCGTGGCCGAGAACGCGGACAATCCCGTAGGATATTATGTATTCATGAACATAGCCTCTGGCTGCTTTCCCACGCTGCCCGAACTGAACGCTTATCTTGCAAAGCATCCCGAGCTTGCTTCTTACAAGCGCGTACAGCGCATGGTCGATTCCATGACAAAGAAAGACAATACCTCGGCCGGCAAGATGATGACCGATTTCGAGTTCACCGACCATGAGGGCAACACGCATCACCTGAGCGACTATGCCGGCAAGGGCCGCTATACGCTTGTCGACTTCTGGGCAAGCTGGTGCGGGCCGTGCATCCGCGAAATTGCCGTGCTCAAAGAAATACAAAAGCAATATGCCGACGCTCCGCTCGACATAGTAGGCATAGCAGTGTGGGATAAGCCCGAAGATACGCAGCGCGCCGCCACACGTCTTGAAATACCCTGGACGGTGCTTACCAACGCGCAAAACGTGCCCACCGACGCTTACGGCATCCTCGGCATCCCCTGCATAATCCTTTTCGGTCCCGACGGAAAAATTATCTTCCGCGACCTCCAAGGCGACGACCTCCGTGCCGCCGTGGCCGAGGCATTGAAATAAACAGGCAGGAACACTTACCGCGGAGCGCTTTGCCACAGGCAAAGAACCCTCCGGCTTGTGAATAAGCAGGCCAATACGGCTCAAAAAAGGGTTATCAAAGAATCGCGTAGCGATTTCCGAAAGTAGCCGTGGGTGAGGGCGTGGCGGAGCCTCGACCGAACCCACGGAAAAAGGACGTAGGCAACCGGGGATTTGGAGCGGAGCCTGCCGGAGCGTTCGACTATGCCAACCGTGATGCAGAACGCTACGCTGTCGCTCGCTCCAATACCGCGGATGATTCCAATCCGCATACCGTGGGTTACGCTATCGCTCCACCCACGGCTACTATCTTGAAGCGCTACGCGCTTCTTCCCCACAGCGATTCTTATTTGAATCGCATTGCACGAGCCGTGCGTCCCTGCATTGTTGACAATGTCACAAGAATATTCATCACCATAAAACAAATAAAATGATTACACAAGAACAATTAAAAGAGACGCAAGAGCGCATGTTGGCGCTGAGGAGGTATCTTTGACATCGACAGCAAGCTGATCGAAGTCGAAGAAGAAGAACTCCGCACGCATGTCCCTGACTTCTGGGAGGATCCCGACCGGGCGCGTGCACAAATGAAAAAGGTATCGGACATACGCTCGTGGATCACGGGCTACAACGATGTGGCTTCCGCCGTCGAGGAACTCGCCGTAGGCTTCGACTTCGTAAAGGAAGGCCTCATCGAGGAGCCTGAACTCGACGCTCTCTATGCCCGTGCCATGGAATTGACAGAGGCCCTGGAATTGAAGAATATGCTCCGCCGCGAGGAAGACAAGCTCGGCGTGGTGCTCAAAATTAATTCCGGAGCAGGCGGCACCGAAAGCCAGGACTGGGCCGAGATGCTTATGCGCATGTATCTGCGCTGGTGCGAGAAAAAGGGCTACAAGACGTCGGTGGCCAACTTGCTCGAGGGCGACGAGGCCGGCATAAAGTCGTGTACCGTGAATGTCGAGGGCGATTTCGCCTACGGCTATCTCAAAAGCGAGAACGGTGTGCACCGTCTGGTGCGCGTGTCGCCATATAATGCCCAAGGCAAGCGCATGACATCGTTTGCCTCGGTATTCGTGACGCCGCTTGTCGACGACACTATCGAGGTGAAGGTCGAGCCGGCATTGCTCTCATGGGATACGTTCCGATCGGGAGGCGCCGGCGGCCAGAATGTGAACAAGGTGGAGTCGGGCGTGCGCCTGCGCTACCAGTTCACCGACCCCTATACGGGCGAGAAGGAGGAAATCCTTATCGAGAACACCGAGACGCGCGACCAACCCAAGAACAAGGAGAACGCCCTGCGCCAACTCCGCTCTATCCTTTATGACAAGGAATTGCAGCATCGCCTTGCCGAGCAGGCAAAGGTAGAGGCCGGCAAGATGAAAATAGAGTGGGGCTCGCAGATTCGCTCCTATGTGTTCGACGATCGCCGTGTCAAGGACCACCGCACGGGCTACCAGACCTCCGACGTAGGCGGTGTGATGGACGGCGACCTCGATGGTTTCATCAAGGCATACCTTATGGAATTTGCCGGAGCGCAAGAGGAATAGGTCTATGCACGATGCACAATGCACGATGCACAATCGGCTACGCGATGTAGGCCGGTTGTGCATCTTTTTTTAGGGTGGCGGTAGGTGGTGGGAAGAGGGTGTATCAAAATACCAAACAGTAGGGACGCACGGCCCGTGCGTCCGGGAAACCATATTGGTAATTAATTGATAATCAATTGTGAATCTGCGGACGCACGAGCCGTGCGTCCCTACAATCTCGGCATAAACAGCTTTTTGATACACCCCCAAGGTAAGTCGCAATCCGGAGGCTTGCGTTCCTGCCGGGTTGATTAGGTTGTTTTGATTTTCCAGATGGCGGCGCCGTAGGGGGGGACGGCGGTGGTGAATGGGGTGTCGGCGGTGATGTCTTTGGCTTGGCGGGTGCCGGAGAGGAGCTCGGTGGCGCGGTAGCGTCCGGGCTTGATGCCGAGGGCTTCGAAGGCGTGGGTGGGGATGTTGATGCCCATTTCGGCAGGCGTTGAGGAGAAATTCACGGCTATGATGAGGGCTGAACCGGCACAGGAACGGATGAAGGCGTAGTGGCGGTGGGGGTTGAAGGCCGGGTTGTGGTAGTTGACGTACATCAGGTCGAAGAATGAGCCTTCGGTTATGGCGTGTTCGCGTGTGCAGAGAGTGAGGACACGGGCATATTGCTCGCGCAGTTGCTCGCCGGCATATGTGAGGGGGCCGTCGCAAGAGCCGTTGTTGAGCCAGTTCTGCACTTTTGGCATTATGGTGTAGTCGAATATGGATGTGCGTCCGTCGTCGCCGGAATAGCCGGGTGCTCCCGCGGCATCTTCTCCGAGTTCCTGGCCGCCGTAGAGCATGAACGGGCCGGTGTTGAGCATGGCGCTTACCACGAGCGAGGGCAGTACTTTTTGAGCGTCGCCGGCGTAGAAGCGCGAGGCGAAGCGCACCTCGTCGTGGTTTTCAAGGAAGTTGAGCATGTGAGGAGCGATGCCTTCGACGGTCTGCCAGCATGATGTGATGGCGGCCGCAGAGAGGTTGTGGCACTGTATGCCCACGAGCGTGTCGTAGAGGTTGACCTTGTCGTAGAGATAGTTGAATCCGGCGGCGATGTAGGGCCGGTAGAGGCCGGTGTCGTATATCTCGGCGATGAAAATCATGTCGGGATAGTGGGAGCGGACGTTGGGGATAGCCCACTGCCAAAATTCGACAGGCACCATGTGCACCATGTCGCAACGGAAACCGTCGACGCCCTTTGAAGCCCAATAGCGCAAGATGTGGAGCATTTTAAGCCATGTGGGAGGGATAGGGTCGAAATGGCGGGAGCCGTTCCAGGGGTCGATGCCGTAGTTGAGCTTTACGGTGTCGTACCAGTCGTTTACGCCGGGGAAGGCTGTGAAGCAGTCGTTGCCGGAGGCGCGGGCGGGGAATTCGACGTAGGCGTCGGGGCCTTCGCCGAGGTCGACTCCTTCGGGGGCAAATTGCTGGCGGGTGATGTAGTAGAAGTTGTTGGACGGAGAGAAGAACATGTCGGTGTTGTCGCCGTCGCCGAGGTCGGCTATGCCTTTGGGTTTAGCGTCGGAGTGGTATTGGCGGGCGACGTGGTTTGGCACGAAGTCGATTATCACTTTTAGCCCGGCTTTATGCGTGCGCTTGACCAGGGCCTCGAATTCGGCGATACGGTTGTCGACGTCGACGGCGAGGTCGGGGTCGATGTCGTAGTAGTCGGTAATGGCATAGGGGCTTCCGGCATGGCCTTTTATTACGTGCGGGTTGTGCCGAGGGATGCCGTGGGCGGTGTAGTCGGTGTCGTGGGCGTGCTCAATTACGCCGGTATACCACACATGTGTGGCTCCCAGACGGCGTATTTCAGAGAGGATGGCGGGTGTGATGTCGTTGAGCTTTCCGCATCCGTTCTGGCTGATAGTGCCGTTCTTTACTTGCTCTTTGCGGTAGTTGGTGTAGAGCCGGGGAAGGAGCTGGTATATTATTGGTTTTGGGGTGGCGGTCATTGTGTGATGAATGGAGTAGGGTTAGGATTTAGGATTATATACTGTCGGTTTTCCACCATCCGGCATCGCGCAGGGTCTTGCGCATGTTTACGTAGCCGGATGTAAATACTTTGTTTATTTCTTTGAGGTCGAATACCTTGCGGTGGGTGAGTTCGCGTGTCTGCACCACAAGGTCGCACACGTCCATGTCTTGTTTCTGGTTGGCTTTTGCCAGCAGGGAGTAGGAGCGCATGGCTATTTCGAATATCGACGGGTCGGTTTTTACTCGGCCCAGGGGGCTAACGTTGATGCCGATGAGGCGTTCGCATTTGTCGCGTATGGTCCAAGCCGGAAGGTTGCGGAGCACGCCTCCGTCGACGTAGGCTGTGCCTCCGATTGAGACGGGCGGAAACACCACGGGTATGCTGCACGATGCCTTGATGATGGGGTTTATGTCGCCTTCGTGAAACTCGACGGCTACGCCGTGGTCGAAGTCGGTGGCACCGATGAATGTTGGGATTGGCAGTTCTTCGAGGCGTTTGTATGCTCCGAGCGATTTGGCTATGACACGGATGAAACGGTCCATTTTAAGCAGTCCGCCCTTGCCGATGCTGAATTCGGCGAAGTCGCTGAAACGGCCGTTGGAGAAAAGTTCGAGAATCCTGTCGGGGCTTATTCCGGCGGAGTACATCACGGCCACGATTGAGCCGGCGCTCACGCCTGCAATGATGTCGGGGCGCAGACCGGCTTCCTCGATGGCTTTCAGCGCGCCGGCATGAGCCAGGCCGCGGGCGCCGCCGCCGCTTAGCGCCACACCTAATTTATATTTGTGTCCTTGATCGTATGCCATGTGGGTGTGTCAGGAGTTTTCGCCGAGGTCGTCGTAGCGTTCGAAGAGAAGGTCGTTGTAGGGGAAGCGGGCCATGTGTATTTCCTTGGCGCGGTCGTAGATCAGCTGTTTCAGTTGGGGTATGTTGGTGCCTTTTTTTGCAGAAATGAACACGGCGTTGCCATCGGTGCGTTTTTCCCATGCTTGTTGCAGGCCTTCGAGAGTGCGGATACGGTCGGTGTCGGCCATGAGGTCGTCGGGGTCGGCTTCTGCGGGGCGGAAAGCGTCGATTTTGTTGAACACCATTATGGTGGGTTTGCCATCGCCGTCGCAAAGCTCGCCGAGAGTGCGGTTTACCACCTCAATCTGCTCTTCGAAGTTGGGGTGCGACACATCCACGACATGAACAAGCACGTCGGCCTCGCGCACTTCGTCGAGGGTCGACTTGAAGGCTTCGACAAGGTGGGTGGGGAGTTTGCGGATAAAGCCTACGGTGTCGGTGAGAAGCAGGGGGAGGTTGTCGATGGTGATTTTGCGCACGGTGGTGTCGAGAGTGGCAAAAAGCTTGTTTTCGGCAAATACTTCGGACTTGCTCAGGAGGTTCATCAGCGTCGACTTGCCCACGTTGGTGTAACCCACAAGGGCCACGCGGGTGAGTTTGCCTCGGTTTTTGCGCTGGATGGATTTCTGGCGGTCGATGCCTTTGAGCTCTTCTTTGAGGCGCGAGATGCGGTCGAGGATAATACGGCGGTCGGTCTCGATCTGAGTTTCACCGGGACCGCGCATGCCGATACCGCCTCGCTGGCGTTCGAGGTGGGTCCACATTCGGGTGAGTCGCGGCAGGAGGTAGCGGTACTGTGCCAGCTCGACCTGTGTGCGGGCAGTGGCCGTCTGGGCGCGGCGGGCGAAGATGTCGAGGATAAGGCTTGTGCGGTCGAGCACCTTTATTTTCAATTCCTTTTCGATGAAGGACACTTGCTTTGCCGAGAGGTCGTCGTCGAAAATAGCCATGGCAATGTCGCCGTCGGCTTCGACATAGGCTTTTATTTCTTCAAGTTTGCCTTTGCCGACATACGACGTGGAGTTGGGACGGTCCATGCGCTGAAAGAAAGTCTTCACGGCCGTAGCACCGGCAGTGTCGGCCAGGAAAGCCAGTTCGTCGATATATTCGCGGGCTTTCTGCTCGGGTTGTTCGGGAGTGATGAGGCCGATAAGCACGGCGCGTTCCTCTCCGGTTATTATATTTTCAGTTTTCATATTATTTTAACAATCCGAAATCAAATTTTGATTCAAATTTAACAAATCGGGCGCGGCGAAGCCGACAATGCAGGGTTTATGATGGTGATAAAAGACGCGATATGGTTGGCATTATCGAACGCTACGCTGCCGCTCGCTCCAATACCGCGATTTATTCCCGTCGATACCACCCCGCATGTCGGCTTCGCCGGCCATACGGGGCTACCATCAAGCGTCACGGCTTCGCCGTGGGAGGTTGCTCCGGCATTAATAGAGTGTGGCTCTGCCACACCGGGAATAGTCAGCAGATTATCCCCACGGCTGAAGCCGGGGGTTACCTGAAAGACTGTGGCTCTGCCACAGCCCGTGGTGCATATTTTGACGCCGATAGGATTTTGCGGACGCACGAGCCGTGCGTCCCTACACCGTGATTGTATTAAATTATTCATCTTCATGGGAGAGAATTATTTTAGGTTGACCACGGTGATGCCGGCACCGCCGAAGCGGACGTCTTCGTCGGCGTAGGATTCGACGGAAGGGACGGTCGAGAGGTACTGGCGGATGTATTGGCGCAGGGCACCGGTGCCTGTGCCGTGGAGGATGCGCACGCGTCCGGCTCCGAATTGCACGGCATCGTCGATATAGTAGGTGACGGCTTGCACGGCCTCGTCGGCGCGGTAGCCGCGCACGTCGATTTCCTGCTTGAAGTTGAGCTGACGCTCGCGCGAGCTGTCGGCAGTGGTTGCCGACACGAAGGTGGCCGCTTTCGAAGCCTTGGGCACCTGGCGGTCGGTGTGGGCGAGACGGTCGAGGTCGACGCGCGTCTTAATGGCTCCGAAGGCCACGGTGGCTTTCTTGCCGGATATTTCGAGGACGGTGCCCACGGTTTTCGAGCCGTCGGCGAGCACCACGTTGTCGCCCACGGCAATGGGGCGTTGCGCCGCGGAGACAGGCTTGGCCGGTTCTTTCTTTTTCTTTTTGCGGGTCTTGCCAAGGAGCGGGTGCTGCTCGTCGGTGGCGGCTTCGAGGGCGGTGCGTTCTTGGGCAAGCCTCCGGCGGGCTTCGAGGGTGGCTTCGCGGTCGGCCTGGGCGCGGCGTATGTCGTGGATTGTGCGCTCCACGGCGGCGTTAGAGCCTTCGATTATTTCCTTGGCCTGACGGCGGGCGTCGTCGAGGATTTCGCGGCGCGAGCGGCGCAGCTCCTCGGCATCGGTCTCGGATCGGGTGAGCACATCGTCGATTTTCTTCTCCTTCTGGCGTATTGCCATGCGTTTGTTTTCCCAGTAGCGTCGGTCGCGGGCTATGTCGAGGAGGTAGCGGTCGAGGTTGACGAGGTCGCTGCCGGCTATTTCCTCGGCTTTTTTCACAATGGCGTCGGGAAGCCCGGTGGTGCGGGCTATTTCAAGGGCGAACGAGCTGCCGGGCGAGCCGATGGAGAGGCGGAAAAGGGGACGCATCTTCTGGCGGTCGTATTGCATGGAGCCGTTGACGAGGCCGGGGGTCTCGGAGGCGAACTGTTTCAGGTTGTGGAAGTGGGTAGTGACAATGCCCCACATGCCCTTGCGGTTGAACTCTTCGAGCACGGCCTGGGCTATGGCGCCGCCCATCTGCGGCTCGGTGCCCGAGCCGAATTCGTCGATGAGCACGATGGTGCGGTCGGTGCCGCGCAGCAAGAATTGACGGAGGTTGCGCAGGTGGGAACTGTATGTGGAGAGGTCGTCCTCGATGCTCTGGTCGTCGCCTATGTCGACCATTATGCCGTCGACAATGCCGAAATGCGAGTTTTCGGCCACTGATGGCATCAGTCCGCATTGGAGCATGTATTGCACGATGGCCACCGTTTTGAGGGCCACGGACTTGCCGCCGGCGTTGGGGCCGGATATAACGAGTATTCTTTGCTCGGGTGTGAGGCGTATGTCGAGCGGCACTATCTCTTTGCCTTGACGGCGAAGCGAGGCTTGCAGCACGGGGTGGCAGGCGCGGTAGAGTTCGAGCTGCATCCCGTCGATGATATGTGGCACGGAGGCGTCGGTGTCGATGGCAAACCGCGCTTTGGCGTGGATAAAGTCGAAGTCGGCGAGAGTGTCGACGGCGTCGAGCATCTGCGGCATATAGGGGCGCAGCACGTCGGCGAGTTCGACGAGGATGCGCAGGATTTCGCGGCGTTCGTCGAGTTGCAGCTGGCGCAGGCGGTTGTTCACTTCCACCACTTCGGCCGGCTCGATAAAAACAGTTTTTCCTGATGCCGACTCATCGTGAACAATGCCGGGGATGCGACGCTTGTTCATCGGAGCCACGGGTATGACCAGTCGGCCGTCGCGCACCGAGGGCGAGGCGTCGGCTTCGAGATAGCCTTCGTTTACGGCGCGCGACATGACGCGGCGCATCACAGAGTTGATCGTGCCCGACATCGAGGCTATGGCCGAGCGTATGCGTCCGAGTTCTGACGACGCCGTGTCTTTGACAATGCCGGTGCGGTCGACGATGCGGTCGATAGCGGCCACGGGGCGATGGAGCTCGCCGATGCGCGAGGCCGTGACGGCAAGACGCGGGAATTCAGGAGTGCCGTCGTCGGAAGTATGGGTTGCGAAGAAAGATGCTATGTCGGATGCCGTGGCCAGCGAGTTGCGCAGGCGCAGGGCGTCGGCCTCGCCGATATGGCTGCCGGCGGCTCGGAGCGAGCGTATCTGCGGCTCGAGGTCGTAGACGTGATTTAGCGGGAAGGCCTCTCCGGAGGTAATAATAGCCATCATCTCGGCAACGGCGCCGATGCGTGAGTCCACAGTGTCGAAGTCGGGCGAGAACGTCATTTCCTCGACACGCCTGCGGCCAAGCGGCGACACACAGCATGCCGCCACCATCTCCCTCACGGCCGAAAAGCCAATTTTTGCCTCAATCGAGGGGGGATATGTCGTAGTTTTTATCATATTTGCCAATTCTTCTGCAAAATTACAAATAATAGTAAGAATAATCAAATATAAAGCCCACCGAAAGACAGGCACCCGGTGAAAATGTGATTATATTCGACTGCGGCCGCAGTCGAACCTCCGTGATGCGTTAGAAACACGGGCTTTTGCCCGTGTCTACCGTATTCGACCGCGTTGCGGTCCGCCAGGCAGGGGGTAAATCCACCCGGTAGGAACACTATTCTCCGGATTGTGAAATAATAAAATGATGGTGTGTCAAAATACCAAAGGTAGGGACTTACGGCTCGTGCGTCCGAAAATGTCAACCGTGACGCAGAACGCTACGCTGTCGCTCGCTCCAATACCGGTATTTATTTCATTCCGTGATACCCAGGGCTGTCGCCCTGCGCTACATTATTTGTCTCCTAACGGAGACGCAATGCGGCGTGAGCGTATTAATGCATTAATCGGCTGTGTCTGAATTGTGAAATGTGTATAAAGCAATCAAAGAAAAAGGGACGCATGGGTGGTGCGTCCCTTTGGATATTATGTGGTGGGTATCAGTGCTTTACGGTGAGGGTGAGGGGAGCGGAGCATTTGGCGGAGGGGGTGGCTACGACGAGGGTGCGGGTGGCGGGATCGTAGGTGTATTTGGAGGCGTCGATTTTCTTGCCGGAAATGGCCACGCTTTGGGGACGGTCGGTGTTGTAGATGCGGAAAGTGTAGGAGCGGGCGTCTTTGAGGCCGTTGACTTTGCCGGTGATTTGGCGCGGAGCGATGGTGTATTCGTCGGTATTGCCCGAGGTTTTGGATTCCATCTTTGTGGTGGCGAAATTGTCGGCGTAGTCAGGGGTGTTTCCGCCATCTTCGTAGATGAGGCCGGAGCCGTCTTTACCTGCCACGGCGTTGATAATCATGTGGTCGGGATGCTCGGTTACATTCTTCACCGACTCGGGGTTGAACGGAATCATTGCTCCTTGCTTGAAGAAGTAGGGGATCTGTTCGGCGGTAAATTTCATTGTCTTTATGCACGGGCCTTCGATGAGCTCGTTTGTCGACGCGCTCCACCATGCGCCTTCGGGGAACCATATTTTTGCGGTGCTGATTCCGTCGACGGCAGGTTCGGTGATGGGGGCTACGAGTATGTCGTTGCCGAACATGTATTCGTTTTCGAAGGCGTAAGCCTCGTCGTCTTCGGGGTAATCGTAGTAGAGCGGACGACAGAGCGACACGCCGGTGTCGTAGGTTTCGCGCGCCATGGTGTAGATGTAGGGGAAAAGGGCGTAGCGGAGTTTCACGGCCTCACGCATAGAGGGGAAGTTGGGGAATTTCCAGATTTGGCGTTCGATGCGGTTGTCTTTGGTGGCATGGGTGCGGAATATGGGGGTGAACACGCCGAACTGGAGCCAGCGCAGCACGAGTTCAGGGTCGTTGGCATCCACATTCTTTGTCATAAGGTGTCCGCCGAGGTCGTGGCCCCAGTAGCCGTAACCCACGTTGGAGGCTGTGGCGGTGAAATAGGGCTGGAAGGCGAGGGTGGGGAAGTTGATTTTGGCGTCGCCGGAGAAGCCGATTTGGTAGCGGTGGCATCCCAGGCCGCCCCAGCGGTGGAAGATTACGGGGCGAACATCGGGGCGGTTTTTGGCCATGTCGTTGAAGAACACATGGTTGCACCAGAAAGTCTCGCCGAGGCCTTCGGTGAATTTGCTTGTGAGGTGTTGCTGCCAGTCGAGCCACCAGAAGTCGACGCCTTCGCTTTCGTGGTCGCGGAGGATGGTGGAAGTGAATGCCTTGGTGAAATCGGTGTTGTCGAGCACCCAGGGGATGTTATTTTCGTCGCCATATTTGCCTTTGAGCGATTCGTTCATGGCGGCGAAATATTCGGGCGATTCAGATTTGGTGACGCCGTCGGCAGGGTGAAGGTTGAGGCCTATTTTGAAATTTTTGGCATGAATGTCGCCGAGCAGGGTTTTGGCGTCGGGGATGAGGTTGGTGTTCCAGCTCCAGCCGGTCCATCCGCCACGGCCGCCGGACTCGGTTTTGTCGCCGTTCCAGTGCCAGTCCATGTCGAGAATCATCACGTCGCAGGGGATGTCGTTTTTCTCAAGGTCGGACATGATGTTGCGATAGTCGTCAGACGTGTACGAGGCGTATTTGCTGTACCAGTATCCGAAAACGTAGGCGGGAGGCAGGGGAATTTTTCCTGCTATTTTTGTGAAATCGGAAAGCGCTTTCTTGTAGTCGTGGCCGTAGCCGAGGAAGTAGATGTCGAGGGCGTCGGGGTCGGTACGGCCGGTTTGCCAGTCGTAGCCGATTTCTTCATTGGGCGCGAGGGCGAACGAGTGGCTGCCGTCGGCGCGTTTCGTGGCCCAGGAATCGTCGATTACGGCCCATCCGGAGCGCGACACAAGGCCATTTTCGAGTTCCTTGCGCTTGTTGTCGCCGTCGCTGCGGTCGAGAGTGCGGGTGGTGCCTTTGAGGTTCATGGAGTCCGGCTTGCCGGGATACCATACGGTGCCGTTATTATTTAATGTGATAATCAGATTTTGCGACGATGCCGGGTCGGTTTCAATCTTCGAATCCTTGCGATATTTCAAGGAAAGTTTGTCGGTGTTGATGTAAAGGAAAGTGTCGTCTTCCTTCTTCTCGAACGCCGGCACGTCGAGATTGCGGTTTACCACGGCGAAAGTGGCTTTATCTTCAAACACGCCCTTGTCGCTGTATTCGATACGAATCATTTCGGGGGTGAGTACGGTGAAACGGGCGTTTCCCGACACAACCGTTGCGTCGGGATTTGCCTGCAGATTAGTTTGGGCATACGCGCCGCATCCCGCGAATAGAATCGACAGCGCGGCGATGCTTTGTTTTTTCCAGGCAGAAATTTTTGGAGTCATGATTATGATTGGATTTAAGATTTTGCACAAAGATAGCATAATTTATAAAAACAGCAACATGTCGAGACCGGGAATGTAGAAATAAAATTATAATATAGTGTTGACATGTAGCGAATTGAGTGTTTTTAATTTTTGAAAAATGTAGATATTTTACCATATGAAAAAGGAATTTACACAAAGAGTAAATATTCGATAAAACATGAAATTAACATATATTTATACACAAATTTAACTATTAACAATTTTTCTGATGAAAAAATATTTATTATCTTTGCCTTCGGAATGATACATCGCTTGTTTGTCCTTATATTTATTACCATTGCTTTTTCACCCGCTTTTTGGGCCGTTGGGCATAATTCGACTGATTCATTGCTGAACCGGTTGGATGAGGCTATATCCGACCGTGAAATGTATCTCAAACAGAGAGAGACGGTGTTGAAAGAATTGCACGACAGCCTGTCGAAGGCAACGGACGACAGGGCCAGATTCGATATTATGGGTGAGCTATTTGGCAATTATCATTCTTTCAACTCCGACTCCGCGTATGTAATGGCTCAGCGCCGGTTGTCGCTGGCTCATAAGATCGGCGACAATAACCTGGTGTTGAACGCGATGCTGAACAAGGCCAACATATTGAGTCTGGTGGGCATGTATCACGAGTCGCTGGCTGTTGTCGACTCGGTGTCTTACGACGCGCTGCCCGATTATCTTCACGCATATTATTTCCATACCAAGCGCAATCTCTACGGAAATCTCGAAGATTTTGCCGTGTACCCTGCCGAGAGAGAGCATTACGGAAGGCTTACCGACGAATTCCGTGATTCGCTTCTTAGCGTCAACGACCCGTCGTCGGTGTTCCATGTCCTTGTCAAGGCCGACCAGTTGAATGTGCACGGCCGTCCGAAAGAGGCCCTGACATTGCTTGAAGGATTCATAAAAGAGAACAACCTGTCGGAACACGAACTGGCCATATGCGCCTATACGCTGTCGGAATCCTATGAGCGGCTTAACGACCGTGAGAACCAAAAGAAGCAGTTGTTGATTTCGGCCATATCCGACATGAAAACGGCGGTAAGGGAATATGTGTCGCTTCGCCAGTTGGCCCTGTTGCTCTATCAGGAGGGCGACCTTGAACGCGCCTACCGTTTTCTCACAATAGCTGTTGACGATGCGGCAAAGAGCAATTCCCGGCAAAGGACCATAGAGCTCAACGACTCCTATCCGATGATAAACCGGATATATGTCGAGACCGTTCACAATCAGAAAAAGACATTAGAGCGCACCATATTAATTATAACAGTATTGTCGGTGGTGCTTATTCTGCTTTTGTTCTATATGCGCAAGCAGATGCTGAAAATCGCCGACGGCCGCCGGAAAGTGGAGGAGGCCAACAACAAATTGAGCGAGCTGAACACACAGCTCACCGCCTCAAACAATCGCATCAATGAACTGAACCTGCGCCTTACCGAAACCAACGACAAGCTGAACGAGCTGAACCGCCAATTGCTTCATTCGAACAATAAATTGCAGGAGGCTTACAGCGCGATTGCCGAGATTTCGGAATTGAAAGAGGTGTATATATGCCAGTATATGGACCAGTCGTTGCAGCACATCGAGATGCTCGAAACCTACCGAAAGTCGATAGCCAAGCTCGTGAACAGCGCAAAATACGACGACCTTAAAAAACTGGTGAAATCGACAAAAGCCGTCGAGGACGAGCTTAAAGCATTTTACGACCAGTTCGACAAGACATTCTTGAACCTGTTCCCGACGTTTGTCGAGGATTTCAATGCTTTGCTTTTGCCCGAGGAGGCCGTCGTGCCGAAGAAGGCAGGGACGCTCAACACCGAGTTGAGGATTTTTGCCCTTATCCGCCTTGGAATCACCGACAGCGACAAAATAGCAAAATTTTTGAGATATTCCCTCACCACCATATATAATTATCGTACGAAAGTGCGAAATAAAGCCAAGGGCGACCGCAACCGGCTCGAATCCGAAGTTGCCAAAATCGGACGACAGTCATAATCAATAATTACGTCAAGTATTTCGTAATAAAAAAATGTATTGATAGCCGGGATTATATGGTATGTATAATCACGGCAAAGCCGTGACGCTTGATGTTAGCCCCGTATGGCCGGCGAAGCCGACATGCGGGGAGGGGGCAGATGCAAATCAAACGCGGTATTGGTAGCGTAGCGTTCTGCACCACGGTTGGCATAATCGAACGCTCCGGCCGGCCTCCGCTCCAAATCCCCGGTTGCCGACAACCTTTTTCCGTGGGTTCGGTCGAGGCTTCGCCACGCCCTCACCCACGGCTACTCTCTTGAATCGCTACGCGATTCTGTGATACACCCTTATTTGAACCGCATTGCACGAGCCGTGCGTCCCTACTCTCAAAGCATTAACATTCTGATGTGATATACATATTGTCTCAAAACGCACTATATTTTTCACCGTGAGACCAGTCTAAAACCACTATATATTTCGACCGCTTTTTTTGATGCAAACTGCTGATTTTCAGTAATGTTATCGTTGAAAATCACTACTTTTTGAGTACTTGGCATTGACATGTGTGCGACATGAACATAACTTTGCGGTCAGAAACCAATTAAAAAACTAATATCACGAAAATGGAAAAGTTAAATCTACCATTGAAAATCCGGGCTTTTATGCTGCTGGTGCTCTCGGCACTCACCATGTCGGCGCAGCAGATAAACGTTACGGGTACGGTCAGCGATTCGACAGGCGAGCCGCTGATAGGTGTCAGTGTCACGGTGGCCGGAGCCAAAACCGGCACGATTACCGACATTGACGGCAACTACGGCATCGCTGTCGACGCCAAAGCCACACTCCGATTTACATATGTAGGCTACAAGCCTGCCGATGTGGCTGTAAACGGCAGAAAAAACATCAACGTTACACTTGTTGAAAATTCCGAGGTGCTCGACGAGGTAGTAGTGATCGGTTACGGCACTATGGATAAAAAAGAACTCACCTCGGCTATATCGCACGTGAGCGAAAAAGACTTCCTCACCGTAAGCTCGCTCGACCCGTCGATGATGATTCAAGGCAAGGTGCCCGGCGTGTCCATCACCAACACCGGAGCCGGCGACCCCAACAACCAGGCGAGCATCCAGATTCGCGGCGTGTCGTCGCGTTCGGCCGGCCTTGGTCCTCTGATTGTGATCGACGGCGTGCCCGGCGGCAACCTAACCAACATCAATCCCAACGACATCGCTTCTTTCGATATCCTTAAAGACGGCGCGGCATCGGCCATCTACGGCACGCGCGGCTCAAACGGCGTAATCGTAGTCACCACCAAAAAAGGCAGCAAGGACGGCAACACCCACACCTCCTATTCCGGCACCCTGGCATGGGACGTGGTGAAAAAGGAACTCGACATGATGAGCGCGCAGGACTTCCGCGACGTGCGCCTCGGCTGGGGCGACCGTGGCGTCGACCTTGGCGGCAACCTCGACTGGTTCGACGCCGTGTCGCGCACCGGCTTTACCATGCAGCACACACTCACAGTGAGCGGCGGCAATGACAGAAGCAACTATCGCGTGAGCGCCGACTACCGCGACGCCAACGGTATCGACCTGCGTTCCAACCGCGAGGAATACGGCGCGCGTGCTTCGGTGATGCACACCACCAAAGGCGGCCTGTTTACAATCAACCTTAATGTGGCTCCGCGCATCATCTACCGCGACAATGCCGACTGGAGCGTGTTCAAGGATGCCCTCGAAGCCAACCCGACCACTCCGCTCATGAATCCCGAGAATCCTGCCCAATACTATAATTTCTACGGACAAATCGTGGGCAGCAACCCCGTGGAGCGTCAGAAACTCGAAAAAGACCATGCCGACACAAAACTCCTCGACTGGGACGGCACACTCAAACTCAATCTCCTTCCCCTCCTTGCCAAAGATGGCGAAAGCAACCACCGTCTCACCACCCAGGTGATGTTTGCCGACCACCAGTACAGCAACAACAATTCCTACTTCCGCCCCTCCACGAGCACCAACTCCATCAATGACGGCCACGACGGCGTGGCAAGCCGCTCATATTCAAAAGAACGCCAGTATGTGCTAGAATGGCTCACCAATTACAGCACCACCATTGCCGACAAACACAACATCAAGGCTATGGCCGGCTACTCCTATCAGTATTCGCAATATTCCGGATTCAATGCCGAGAATAAAGACTTCCCCAACGACGGCCTCGGCGCCGACAACCTCGGCTCGGGCGAATGGGCCAAGGAAGAAGGCGAGGTGATGATGGGCAGCTACAAGAACGATGCCAAGCTCATTGCGTTCTTCGGCCGCGTAAGCTACGATTTCGACGGCAAATATCTTTTCACAGCGTCGTTGCGCCACGAGGGTTCGTCGAAATTCGGACAGAACCACAAGTGGGGTAATTTCCCCGCCGTGTCGGCCGGCTGGCGCATCTCCCAGGAATCATTTATGAAAGACATCGACTGGATCAACGACCTGAAAATCCGTGCCGACTACGGCGTGACAGGCAACCAGGATTTCGGAAGCTATCTTTCTATCAACACCATGAGCGGCTTCGGCTACTATTTCTACAATGGAAAATACTTCCAGGTGTGGGGCCCCGGCAAAAACGTCAACCCCGACCTCAAATGGGAAAAAGGCAAGAACTGGAACGTGGGCCTAGACTTCTCCGTGCTCAACAATCGCATCTACGGTTCGTTGAACTATTTCAACCGTCGCCAGCAGGACCTCCTCGGCAACTACAAGGTGCCCGTGCCGCCGAATATCCACGACGAGACCTTTGTAAACGTGGGCACGATGAAAAATACCGGTTTTGAATTCGACGTGAACTTCAACGTGGTCGACACCAAAGACTTCTCTTACAGCTTCGGCGTGGTGGGCACGGTGATGAGCAACAAATTCGTAGAGTTCAGCAACTCGCAGTATGTCGGCCAGGATTATTACAATGTGTGCGGCACCGAAGACCCCTATCCCTTCTACAATCTCCAGCGCATCGAAAAAGGCAAGTCGCTCGGCAACTTCTACATGTGGCGTTATGCCGGAATCACCTCCGACGGCAACTGGCTCGTCTACGACAAGGACGGCGACATAATCCAAGCCTCGCAGGCCACCGACGAAGACCGCACCATCGTAGGCAACGGCATGCCCAAGTTCACAATGTCGACAAGCCACAACTTCCGCTACCGCAACTTCGACCTCTCGCTCTTCTTCCGCGGAGCTTTCGGCTACGACATCTTCAACATCCACGACTTCTATTACGGAACGCGCAACTTCAACGGCAACGTGCTGAAAAAAGCCTACGGCAAGAACTTCGATATCTCGCCCAACACAGCCCCCGTGGTGAGCGACTACTTCCTTGAAAAAGGCGACTATTTCAAACTCGACATGCTCACCCTTGGCTACACGCTTCCGCTGCGCAATTGCCGCTTCCTCGACCGTGTGAGAGTATTCGGAACAGTGAAGAACGTGTTCACCATCACCAAATTCAGCGGCGTGGATCCGTCGTCGTATCAGGTAAACGGCCTCGAGCCCGGAGCACAGGGCGGCCGCTCCTACTATCCCTCTACCCGCCAGTTCATTGCCGGCGTGCAGGTTGATTTCTAATCCTTAAATCCCATCAGAAATGAAATTTCTTAAAAATATAGCAGTGGCAGCAGCTGCGGCAGTATCGCTCGGAGCCTGCACCGACCTCGACGAGACGCTCTACGACCAAGTCGGGTCTGAAAACTACTACAATACGAAAATGGACGTAATCCGCGCCACTTTCCGCCCCTTCGAACATGCGTTCTGGAGCATCGGCAGCCGCCACGTCCTCAACGAGCTCACCGCCGACCAGCTCATCACCCCCACGCGCGACGGTTGGTGGTACGACGGCGGCAAATGGGAACGTCTCCACTATCATACATGGACCGTCGACGACCTCGGCGAAGCCCAGACCGAATGGAACGGCTGCTTCCAAGGCATAATGCAGTGCAACCTCGTAATCGAAGACCTCAACAAATTCACTCCCGAACGCTTCGGCTTCACACAGCTTGAATTCGACAACCTCAAAGCCCAGTGCCGCGCCCTGCGTGCATGGTTCTATATCCGCTTGCTCGACGCTTTCCGCAATGTGCCCCTGGTGACCACTTACAGCGACATGCCCAACAATCCGCAGGCCGCTCCCAAAGATGTGTTCACCTTCATCGAAACCGAGCTTAAAGACTGCACCGGCCTGCTCATCAAGAAAACCGGCCTCGGCACCAACTCGTCGATTCAAGGCCAGTGGACTCAGGCTGCCGCCGCCTCGTTGCTGGTGCGCCTCTACCTCAATGCCGAGGTGTATGTGGGCGAAGACCATTATGCCGACTGTGCCGCCGTGGCGCAGGATATCCTCGACGGAGTGTATGGCGACTATGCCGTGGCCGACCGCTGGGACGCCGCCTTCGACTGGGACAATGACAATTGCGACGAAGTAATCTTCGGTTTCCCCGCATCCAAAGGCTACACCCACTGGCAGTACGACGGCGACACCTATGGCTGGACGGTGCCCGCCAAAGCCGCCGATTTCTTCAACGATACCAAATCGGGCGTGGGCCACAACACCAAATATGCCGCTTCGCCAAGCTACGACCTCGACGGCAACCTCTACGACTACGAGCTCGGCATGCCCGTGCAGAATTTCCGCAAATATCCCGGCGACGAGCGCATGAAGCTCTATACCAACCTCGGCAAGAGCCGCCGCGAGGGCATGTTCCTCTTCGGATACCTTGAATATAAGGACAAGGAAACCGGCGCTACCAAGCGTCTCCGTGCTCCCGAGCAGCCCTACGACCTCTATATCCGCGACGCTGTGGGCAAATTCCAGTCTATGGCTCCCGACAAGTGGCCTTCCGACAAAGACAGCAAGCTGATGAACGGCGACCACAATTCAGGATGGCATTTCGTGAAATATCCTTTCTACGACGACAACGACGAAAATCAGCTCGAAAGCGACTATACCGAAATCCGTCTTCCCGAAGTGATCTACTCCCTGGCCGAGTGCAAGCTGCGAGCCGGCGACCGCAACGGCGCGGCAAAACTGCTCAACTCCGTGCGCAAGCGCAACTATCCCTCCGACGCGCTCGACGACGTGCTCTACTCGCCAGAAGGCAAAGTACGCTTCGACGAGTCCGAGATGCTTGCCGAATGGGGCCGTGAATTCTTCGCCGAAAGCCGCCGCCGCATCGACCTTGTCCGCTTCGGCAAGTTCAACACCGGCCGCTGGTGGGACAAAAATCCCGATGCCGACAATCACACCGCTATATTCCCCATCACCCGCACAATCCTCAACTCCAACCCCATCCTTGTGCAGAATCCGGGTTATGGCCGATAATAACATCAAAAAATAAGAAACCATGAATTTTAAAAATATATTCTCAATCCTGTCGGCATTTATCATGCTTGCCGTCCTTGCGGGATGCGACGGGGAGAAAGAACTGATTATAATCGACGGAAATCTGCCCATCAAGACATCCACGCTCTATATGGTGGGCGACGCCACCCCCAACGGCTGGAGCATCGACGCGCCCACTGCTCTGAACCCCACCGACGAGGACCCGCTTGTGTTCACATGGGAAGGTCCGCTCAATGCCGGCGAGATGAAACTTTGCCTTGCAAAAGGCAGCTGGGACAATCCCTTTATCCGTCCGCTCAATGCCGGCCAGATAATAGGCAAAGAAGGATTGACCGACGAGACATTCAAGATGCACGCCGGCGACCCCGACGACAAATGGAAAGTGTCGGAGGCCGGTATCTACAACCTTCGTTTCGACCTTCGCAACTGGACCATGAGCGCCGCCTTTGTCCGCGACCAGGACGCTCCCGTCGTCGAACCTATCGTCACCGACGAGCTTTACATAGTCGGCTCATTCTCCGATTGGAATTTCTTGCCCATGGAGAAAAAATCCGATTTCATCTTTGTCTACGAAGGCGAGATCGCGGCCGGCGAAATCAAAGCGTGCACAATATCCGGCTCTTGGGACGCTCCTTTCATCCGTCCGGAATCCAACGGTGTCAAAATCGACAAAAATGGTGTCGAATCCGATGCCTTCGTTCACTCCGTAAGCCCCGACAACAAGTGGGTGGTGGCCGAACCGGGTATCTACCGTCTGACCTTCGACCTTGAAAACTGGAAAATAGCAGCCGAATACATCGGCGAATATAAACCCGCTGCGCGCCTGTATATGATCGGCGAAGCCACCGACGGAGGCTGGAGCTGGGATGCCGCCACCGTGATTGAAGCCGCCGCAGGCAACGACAACCTTTTCGTGTGGGAAGGCGAACTCGGCCGTGGCACATTCAAGGCAAGCGAGGTGAAAGATTTCGGCGCGCCGTTCTATCGTCCGGCCACCCCCAATTGCGAAGTGTCCGACAAGGGTGTCGCTTCACACGAGATGGTGTTCACCGAGTCGCCCGACGACCAATGGCTCGTGACCGTGGCCGGTAAATATCGCCTCACATTCAACACCGCTGACATGACATTCGACGCGCAGTTCCTTACCGGCGCCCCCGAGCGTCTTCCCTCGCTCTACATGATAGGCGAGGCCACCGCCGGCGGATGGAGCCTCGACGACGCCACCGAGATTGCCACTGACACAGAAAACCTCTATGTGTGGGAAGGCGTCCTCAAAGAAGGCACGATGAAGGCTTGCGTTACAAAAGATTTCTCCGCGCCCTTCTATCGTCCGGCATCGGCCAACTGCGAGATATCCGAGAACGGGGTGGCCGACCACACGATGGTATTCACCACCGACCCCGACGACCAATGGAAAATCGTAAAAGCCGGCAAATATCGCCTTACTTTCAATACGGCCGACATGACTTTCAATGCTGAATATCTCGAAAGCGCCGCTGTCATAGCTCCTCTCTACATGATCGGTGACGCCACCGCCGGAGGCTGGAGCCTCGACGATGCCACGGAGCTTACTCCGGTCGACGGTGTCGACGGTGAATACACCTGGACCGGCACTCTCCGCCTCGGCGCCATGAAGGCTTGCACCAAAAAGGACTTTTCCGCGCCTTTCTATCGCCCGTCGGCCGCCGATGTGGAAATATCGGAAAACGGCGTCGCAGCCCCCGACGTGGTTTATACCGCCGACCCCGACGACAAGTGGAAAGTGGTGAAAGAAGGCAAATACCAAATCACCCTCAATATCAAGGCCATGACCATCAAGGCCAAATATCTCGACTGAAAATCTTTTAACCATAGAGTATGAAAAAAATGAATATACTTGCAGCCGCTCTTTCGGCTACAATCCTCGCCGGTTGTGCCAACGACGACTACTACGAAATGCGCTATCCGCCCAAATACGAGCTTCCCGAGCTCCCCGAGGTTTCAGGAATACACAAATTCAAGGCTCCGCTCTACTGGAGCGTGTATGAATACTGCTACACCCGCGAGCAGCAGGGCATTGCAAATGCCGACATGGACATCACAGCCGAAGAATGGGACAAGATAATCGACTGGGTCGCTACCGACCTCAAGCCGTATGGCTACGACATGGTATGCACCGACGGATTTATCCCCATGCTTGCCAACGACGCCACGGGATATATGACCCACTACGGCTCCATGGCTCTCAAAGACCTTGTGGCCAAATGCAAGGAAAAAGGACTGAAAGTGGGCGTGTACGACAATCCGCTCTGGATTCATGGCTCGCGCGAGACCAAAATCGAAGGCACGGAATTCACCTTCGGCGGCCTTTACTGGAATGGCTCCACATCTATAATGAACCCGTCCACCGACAATATGTGGTTCAACTGGGCAGTGGCCGAAAACCCCGGTTGCAAGGAATATATCGACGGTTTCTTCAAGCATTACAAAGAGCTCGGCATCGAATATATCCGCATGGACTTCCTTTCGTGGTATGAAGACGGCAAGGACCGCAATATCGGTGTCGTAGGTCATGGCTACGGCCGCGAGTCGTATGCACGTGCACTCAATTACATAGCCGAGGCCGCCAAAAAGTACGACATCTTCACCTCGCTTGTAATGCCCCACCTTTACAACGATGCCGAAGTCGAGGCAAAATACGGCAATATGGTGCGCATCGTAGCCGACACCGCAGGCGGCGGCTGGTGGCATTGCTCGGCTGCCGACAAAGGCAAATCATACACCACCTGGCCCAATTGCATGAACATGTTCGACGGCTTCACCTACTGGTCGCACATTGCCGGACGCGAAAATGTGATACTCGACGGCGACTTCATCCGCCTGAACACTTTCGGCTCCGACGCCGAAAAGGAAACTGTGGTTTCGCTCCAGCTCATGGCCGGTGGCCCCGTCACTGTTGCCGACCAGTACAACACCATCGGCGACAATGTGAAATTCTACCAAAACGCCGAACTGCTCGCGCTCAACACCGACCGCTTCGTGGGCAAGCCGCTAAGCGACAAACTCAATGATCCCGACAACCAGATTTGGTACGGCCAGATGTCGAACGGCGACTATATCGTCGGCTTCTTCAACCGCGACGACAGCGCCAAAGGCATGTCGGTGGATTTCGCCGACCTGGGCCTCTCGGGCGAGTACAAAGTGCGCGACCTGTGGAAACACGCCGACGAAGGCACAGCATCGTCGCTCACAGCCAATGTTGACGCTCACGGTTGCAAAATAGTAAGGCTTTCGAAATAATAAACTAATAATCAATGAAATATAACGCTTTGTCTGCCATGGCTTTTGCCATGGCAGGCGTGAGCCTCGCCTTTTCCGACGCTCATGCCGCTCAGATTTCCTCGCCATCGGGCGTGATAACCCTCACCGCCGAGGTGGTCGACAGCATCCCTGTCTACTCTGTCTCATATAAAGGCAAGCCCGTAGTACTTCCGTCGAAACTCGGCCTTGAACTGGCCGACGGCCCCGACATGATGGACGGTTTTTGCCAGACCGGAGTCGAGACTTCGTCATTCGACGAGACTTGGCAACCCGTGTGGGGCGAAAACAAGGACATACGCAACAATTATAATGAATTGCTTGTGAAGATGGACCAGCCCCGATGCTACCGCAAGATGAATATCCGCTTCCGTGTATATGACGACGGCATCGGCTTCCGATATGAATTTCCCCAGGATGGCGTGCTCACCTATTTCATTATCAAGGACGAGCACTCGCAGTTTGCCATGGCGGGCGACCATATTGCATGGTGGATTGCCGGCGACTACGACACTCAGGAATACGACTACACCGAAAGCCGCCTCTCTGAAATACGCGGCAAGATGGCCGGTGCCATATGCAGCAACGCCTCCCAGACCCAGTTCTCTCCCACGGGCGTGCAGACTTCCTTGCAGATGAAGACCGACGACGGCTTGTACATCAATATCCACGAGGCCGCGCTGGTCGACTACTCGTGCATGCACCTCAACCTCGACGACAAAAACATGGTGTTCGAGTCATGGCTCACTCCCGACGCCCAGGGCAACAAAGGCCATCTCCAAACACCCTGCCATTCGCCATGGCGCACTGTGATGGTGAGCGACGATGCCCGCGACATGCTGGCTTCCAACCTTATCCTCAACCTCAACGACCCCTGCGCCTACGACGACACTTCGTGGATCAAACCCGTGAAATATGTCGGCGTATGGTGGGAAATGATTGCCGGCCCGCAAGAATGGAGCTATACAAATGCTCCGTCGGTCAAGATTGACAATCATGACTACTCGGCTACGGGCTGCCATGGCAAGCACGCCGCCAACAACGAAAATGTGAAAAAATATATCGACTTCGCCGCCGAGCACGGCTTCGACCAGGTGCTTGTCGAGGGCTGGAACATCGGCTGGGAAGACTGGTTCGGACATTCCAAGGACTATGTGTTCGATTTCCGGACTCCCTATCCCGACTTCGACATCGAAATGCTCAACAACTACGCGCAATCCAAGGGCGTGAAACTCATGATGCACCATGAGACCTCCGGCTCTGTCCGCAACTACGAGCGTCATATGGAAGCCGCCTACAATCTGATGAACAAGTATGGCTACAACTCCGTGAAAAGCGGATATGTTGGAAATATGATTCCGCGCGGCGAGCACCACTACGGCCAGTGGCTCAACAACCACTATCTCTATGCCGTGATCGAAGCCGCAAAGCACAAAATCATGGTAAACGCCCACGAGGCAGTGCGCCCCACCGGCCTTTGCCGCACCTATCCCAACCTTATCGGCAACGAAAGCGCGCGCGGCACCGAATACGAAGCCTTTGCCGGAAACAAGCCCTTCCACACCACCGTGCTCCCCTTCACCCGCCTGCAAGGAGGCCCGATGGACTACACCCCCGGCATCTTCGAAATGGATATGAAAACCGTCAATCCCGACGGCAACGGACATGTCAACAGCACGCTTGCCCGTCAGCTCGCACTGTATGTCACGATGTACAGCCCTCTGCAAATGGCCGCCGACGTGCCCGAGGTGTACAACCGCTATCTCGACGCCTTCCAGTTTATCAAGGATGTGGCCGTGGACTGGGACGAGAGCAAATATCTGGAAGCCGAGCCGGGCCGCTACATCGTGGCTGCGCGTAAGGCAAAAGGAACGGACGACTGGTTTGTAGGCTGCACCGCCGGCGAAGACGGCCATGAATCGACCCTCGACCTCGCTTTCCTCGACGGCGACAAGAAATACGAGGCCACGATATATGCCGATGCCCCCGACGCCCACTATGCCACCAACCCCCAGGCCTACAAAATCACCAAGAAAAAAGTGAGCGCCAAGACCAAACTCAAAATGAAAGCTGCCCCCGGCGGCGGCTACGCCATCTCCCTGAAGCCAATCATGTGAAAAAAGAGAAAAAATAGGTAGCAATGTGAAAAACGTGATGATTCCCTGAATCACCCCCGACAGGCACAATTTCTAAGGTATTAGATAAGGTGAGCAATAAAATTGCTCACCTTTTTTCAATCATGGACACCATCCTCCCGGCAGGAAAACTAATCGCAAAGCGCTTTGCCAAAGCAAAGAATCCTCCGGATTGTGAAATTGCACGATGCACAATGTGTTTTTTGACAAAAGCGGCAGAGCCGCTTAATATGGTAGGCATGGGCGCAAGCCCATGTTATGATGAGATGTTTTTATTCGACTGCGGCCGCAGTCGAACCTCCGTGATGCGTTAGAAACACGGGCTTTCGCCCGTGCCTACCGTATTAGACCGCGTTGCGGTCCTTGAATGGTCCATTGATGGTCCGTTCATAGTTCCTGATAGTTCCTGATAGTTCCGGCCCGGCGCAGCCGTGCCACGCGCAAACAAATTGTCACAACCCGGACGGTTGTGTTCCCACATCCCGGCAGAAATGCCCACCCGGCAGGAACACGAGCCTCCGGCTTGCGCCGTCGCACATCACCTAAACATACGCTGCGCTTGGCCCGAACCATCTTGGACTATGAAAGAACCAAAATGAACCATCTTTTTATCTCGCTAAGCTCGATTCTATCTCGAACAATCTCATCCTAAGTGTAGGATGCTGTGTCAAAATACCAAAGGTGGTGACGCACCCATAGTCGAATATTATTCTCGAATCCTCTTGATTTTTAGGGGTTGGTGGGGGTGGGGGAGAGGATTTGGGGGATGATGTTGGCGGCGATGTAGTGGGCGATGTCGACGGTGCCGTAGGGGGGCAGGGGGTAGCGGGCGGTTTCGGTCATGGTGCCGTCGGGTTGGCGGGTGAGGACAAGAACGGCGTCGCGTTTTGTGGCGTCGATGAATGTGTCGGAGTCGTCGACCTGGATGTTGTCGAGGTATTCGCCGAGGTTGAGCCGCGAGCCAAGGCCTGCTTTCTCGCAGGCTTGCATCACGGCGAGGTGCATTATAGCCGCATGGCGTCCGGGTTTGAGCCTTGTGTATAGGGCGACCCATTCCATTTCGTCGTCGATATAGAATTTGCCGTATTCTGACTTCGACAGTATCGACGAGTATCTGATGATGTAACTGATATGGCCGAAATGGTCGGGATTGTATTCAGAAATAATCGCTTTCAGGATATCGACGTGTTGTAGCCCGGCTTGTGCCTTGGCTGCGTAGTCGGCAAGGAACGCGGGAAGCACGTCTTTTATCTTGGAGTTGTCCTTGTTCACAAACAGGACCGCGCGCCAAAGGTTTTCGCCGCCGTTCTTGCCCACGCCGATGCGGTAGCGCCACCAGTTTTCCATGCTTGCTATGTCGCCGTGGCAAAGGATGGCGCGGGTCAAGAGCGGCGAGTGGCCGGGGTAGTCGGTGAAGGCGAGGCGGAATGTGTCGAAAAGCTCGGGTTTCGTCCAGCCTATCGCGCTTAGCGCGCCAAGAAGGAGGGGATGGTTTTCGATGGCGGCGATAGCCTTTTCCGCTTGCGGATTTTGGCTGATATATGCCGTTTTGGCTATTTCTTCCTTTTTTTGGTTTTCGTTGAGGGCCGTGCGCGATTCGTTGAGAGTGCCGTGGAGAATGAGTTCGCCGACTTCGCGGAAGATGGCCCTGTATCTTTCGGGACGTAATTGGTTGTGGGAGTTTTTGAGCAGGTTGCGGGCAATTCGAAGCCGCCGTTGCATCTGTTGCTCTGTGATGTAGCGGCTGTCGGATGGGGCAAATGTGTTGTGGTTTGCCAGATAGAGCAGTATTGCGTAGAGCAGCAGCAGCTCGGCATAGCCCATGTCGGGACCGATGATGCACGCTGTGTCGAGAAGGTGGATATTGATGTTGTCGATGTTGATTTTGTCGGGGTCGCTGTCGTCGCGGCTGAAAAATCTTTCAAACACGCCGTCGGCCTCATCGGTGCATATGGCGTCGAAGGCGCGTTCGAGCATTGTCACCGCCGATGGATGGGTATAAATATCTGAAATCCAGTCCATGGGGCTTGCAGGCGGTTCGGTGCCGTAAAGCGAGAGGGTGATGCAACGCGCCACCACGTTGATAAAATTGAGCAGATAGCGGTCGACATCGGGGATTAAATCCGGATTCTTGGCCCGTAGCGAGTCCGTGTGGGGGCTGTTGCTACCAAGGTGCCACATACGGTCGGTATAGTCCTTGTCAATCTTCACGGCAAGGCGCGACGAAGAAGCCTTGTCGAACGCGGCCTTGAAGTGCTCGAAATTTGTAAGGGGCTTGCCGCGGGAATTCATCTTGATGTAGATGTCGTCGGTAAGCCCGAGGTTCTCGATGTCGAAGCAGTAGAATTTTATGTTTTCGAGCTTATCCCATATAGGATTGATGTTGTCCTTGTCGGGATAGAATCGGCTGTCGAGGAATTGGAGCATACGCAGCATGCTGTCGACCGTGGGGTCGTTGTTCCATTCCAGGCGATACCATTTTTGGCTGCGTATGTCGTGGGCTATGTCGTCGTCGGCGCTTGGCGTATGGGCAAAAAGGTGTTGGCAGAAAAATTTTGAATTGGGGCGTGTCTGATACGAGAACCGTTTCAAAAAATTGTATTGAGCCTCATCCACCGACTCTCTCTTGGCCGCGAGCCAATAGAGCAGATAGAGGGTGGTGAGCCTTTGCTGGCCGTCGAGAGGAGTAAAAATGCCGTTGTCGAGTGCTCCGTAGATAAAGTCGAGCGAACCGCCCTTTCCGTCGATCAAATCTTCAAGCGATTTTACAAAGCCTTCGCGTATCTTCAACTCCTTTTTGCGACCTTGCGCGTAGTCGCGTTGAATCATCGGGATAGTCACCTTTTTGTCATCGTCGAAAAGGCGTCGGAATGTATTGAGTGGCATGTCTTAATCGTTTTTGATGTTGAAGATGGTTTCCAGGATGCGGCCCAGGTAAGCGTCGCGGTCGGGCGCGCCCCAGAAATGTGGCTGGTTTGCTCCGGCGGGCGTGTAGTATTTCATGAACACGTTGCGTGTGCACACCGGCACATATACGCCCGAGCGGTCCATGTCGATAATTTTTTGCCGTTTTGTCTCGAAAAGCGAGTTGCTGAGCACGATATTGTCCTTGAATCCGAGCAGGGCGAGGTTTGCGATAGAATGGAGGTCCTCATCGGGAATACGGTCGGCCGACAGGGCATCTGTAATGCGTCCGCGCAGGCGGTCGAACACATCCTGGGTGAGCCGGTATCCGGCAAGGCCGTCGGAATTCTTTTCCACGGCAGATGCTATTTCTGCCAGCAAATCCGCTGCTTTGTCGTCGGAGTGATTTATCGCTTCAAGGCCCTTGGCGTTTTCTTCGAGCCATTGCACCCATTGCTCGCGTTTGTTAAGGCCTTCGGAATGTTGGGCGTGGATGTGTTCGAGGCTCCACCCTTCATGGCGTTTCTTGTTTTTGTAGCGTTCGAACGGGAATCTCGACATGTCGCTTGAATTGGCCATGGTGCGCACGTTGAGCAGCAGGAGTATTTTTTCAATACGTTCCTTGTCGGCGAAGTTCAGGTATGATAATTCTTTCAATTCGGTCACCGTGTCGGCGTCATTGTCGGCGAGTTTCACCTCCGCGGCAATAAGAGAGTCGAGATACGTTATTTTTTGGTCATAGCCCATGTCCTCGGTATCGTTGATGAGCCTTGAAAGCGGATACTTGCCGTTGACAGATGATATGAATCCTGCGCGGTGATAGAGCTTGTTGTCGTTGAACCATTCGCGCAGGCGCAGGAAATATTCGTAGATATCGCGCCAAAGCTCGTCGTTCGACCCGGAATATTGCTCTTTGAGGCGTGTCGACAATTCGAAGAATATTGCATACTTGTCGGTTTTATTGTCGCGGTCGGCGGTGAAGAAATCGAACAGGAGGTCGAGGCGAGTGTCGTAGTCGTCGGGGTCGGCATTTGAGAGGAAACCCCAGAACGCCTCGTTATGCAGTTCGCGCTCCATATTGTCCCACTGTGCTGCGATCTGTTCTTGCAGCGAATTGGGAGTGTTTGCGTCGGCCTTGGCTCCGCGGTTGAGGAAAAGAGCCTTCACCAGTTCCGCGTTGGTGAGAGGAATCTTGCCTATGTTGAGGCGGGAGAACAGTTTGCGGCTGTCCTCGCTGTCGTCGGCCTCATACCACAGCACCTGCACCTGCTCTTTCAGAAGGCTGAACACCTTCCAGCGTTTCATCATCGAGTCGTTTCTGTCGGAGCCGAACCAGTCCATGATATATCCAAAAGCGTCGTGGATATATCTGAAATCGATATATTCGTTTTTTCTGTCGGCGTCGAGCGAGTCGAGATATGCGGAAGATTCGTTTCGTGTTTGGTAATCGATATTGTAAGGGAGCTGAATCGACAGCTCTTTTTGGATTGCTTTCAGTATAAGGTAAAGGGTTGTGAGCCGTTGCTGACCGTCGATCAGCTCGAAGCGGCCGTCGTCGATACGTTTCACCACAATCGGTTGCAGGCAATAATTCTGCCCGGTGTTCACGCGTTCGTAAATATCGTCGAGCAGGCGTGTCACCTCCGCTTTTCCCCAGCGGTAGCCACGCTGGTATGCCGGGACAAAAAACATCCCTTTGATATCAAGTACAAGTTTCGGGTAGAAATCCATGGATTATCATTTTAGTATCACAAAAATACTAAATAAACTTTGTTTGGGCAAATAAAAAGAGGCGACGGTTTTTGTATCGTCGCCTCTTTTGGGAGTTTTTTTCGATGGGTTATCGCACGAGTACTTTTTTAGTAATGGTGCTTGTCGATACTATGTAGATGCCGGGTTGTGTGGCTATGGTGTGTTTCGGTGCCTGCGCATGTGAATAGATAAGTTTTCCATCGGCAGTGGATACTGCGACATTTCCGGTTGCGCCTGTCACAATAATGGAGCGTCGGTCTGTGGTGATACTTGTTGTCTGTTCGCCGGTGATGCCGGAAGCGCTCATTGTGCACATAGCGGGCTCGGACGGGGCGGACTCGCCCACGGGATACACGACAGTAACCATATATTCATCGTTTACCGCGCCGTCGGGGTCGGAATATTGGGTTGCAGATACGGGTGTGTCGTTTATTTTTTCTCCATTTCGATAGATATTGTAACCAAGAATGGTGAGATTGAGAGATTCAGCGTTGGCCGGAGTGTAGGTCACGTCGTCGACAAAGAACATGAAAGCATTATCGGAATCGCAGAATATGGCGAAATAAACTGACCCTTCCGGCACGGGGAATGTATATTCTGTCCAAGCATCGGGAACATTGCTGTATGAAGCCACCTCGATGAAACTGTCGGGGTCGTTGTCGGTTGTGGAATAAAGCACTTTAAAAGATTCGGGATAGTTGGCGTTGTAACTTTTGGCGAAGAACGAAATGGTCTGTGCTTCTCCGCTAAGCATCGGCGATATCATCCAGTCGGCGACTACGCCTCCGACATATAGGTAGGTCGACACCATGTATTGATGACCGGAATGTGCGGCAAAAGCCTCGGGCAGGCCATTGTCGTTCATGACATAATAGGCGCATTTTGTCTCTCCGCGCACAATAGTGCCGAATGTGAGGTCGGCTATGCCGCCGATGGGCACGCCGTCGCTGTCGACAAGGGTCCATTCGCCAACGTTTGTATAACTCCAAGGCGCATAATCTTCGAAGTCGTCGGTTACTGAGAGTTTTGGTAGCTCGGTCATTTCGGGCTCTTGCCATTCGAGCGCAACCCCGGTGCCGTTATGTTCGGCAACAAGGCCTGAGGCTACGGGATATGACGGCAAGGACATTTCGATGGCATGTTGCGCTGAATTGTTGGAAGTATCCTCGTCTTTGTCGAAAGCGATGCTGACGGTAAAAATGTTTTGCTGAGGGGCGGCGATATTTAGCGAGTGCTCAAAAGAGAAAGTCTTTTTGTCACCCGGGTTGAGTTCGACACCGGCCTTTTCTTCAATGCGAACATCGTTGGCGTAAAGTTCGACCTTATAGTCGGAAACGGCAAGAGCGCCGGCATTGCTCACAGTAGCCGAGAGCGAAAAAGCCTGATCGGGAGTAACCTGCGACGGGCCGTTGATGCCGGAAATGCGGAGGTCGTTGTCTTTCAATTCGCCCACATATATGGCATCTATCATGATTGTCTGATATTCGACTACCGTACCGAGGAAATTGATTTGCACGGTTTGTCCGGCAAAATCCGAGAGACTTAGGATAACATAATTCCAACCGAGTTTTCCGTCGTTTTGAACATATGTGGCAAGAGGATGTTTTTGGCCATCGGCAGTGATGACGCTCACTTCCAAGGTGTTTGTATCATCTTGTGAGTTTAGATTGTAATATGCAAACGTGAGTGCGGGCTTGGCGGCGTTGAGAGTAACCTTACCGGTAAACAGGTTGGAGAATGAGTCGATATACGGGCCATTCATCATGGCGTATCCGTTGGTGCCGTCAAAGTCGGTCAATGTGACATAACTGTCGTCGGTGACAATGCTCCACGAGGCATCTTCGCCTTTCATGCCGAAAACTGTGGATGTATCGCCATTGTCGAATGATTCGGCAAACGGCAGGGTGTATGGCTGGCCAACGGCAATAATGTCGCTTGTTGCGCCTTGTGATTGCCCGGCCGATGTCACGGCTACGACCGTGTAGTAGGCGAGAATCTGACCGTCGGTCACGGCCTGATGCGTGAAGGTGCAGTCGGTGAGGTCGCGTGCCACGGTGTTGCCATTTTTGTCGAGCACGTTGTATTTAACAAACGACGGGTCTATTTCATTTCCGTGGACTGTTGTCGTGGCGGCATCCCAAGTGAGGGTGATTTCCCCCGGGTTTTCAGTCTCTGCAATATTGACATTGGCCGGTGGAAGCACTAACGGCACGCCTATATATGCGGATACTGTGGCATCGAGCCCGGAGCCGCTTTCATTGGAGGCCACGACACGATATTTGTATGTGCCCGATACGGTTAGAATATCAGAGTATGAGTATTCCTTTCCCGGGTCGACATCGGAGAGAGTCATGATTAACTCTTCATTGCGATATATTTCGATTTTGTCGATTGCCGTAAGTTCAGCGCCATTGATAGCCTTAGCCGGGGCCGTGAAAGAAACTGTGGCTTCCAGCGGATTCTTTGCACCGGGCGTTACTTTGAGGTCGGTCACTGCGCCCGGGGCATAAGTGGATTCACCGGCGCTGATGGATATTTCCCTTATATAAAGGTAATATTGGTCGGGGTCGGAAATGGCGTGTATGCCGAAAAATACATCGCCCGTCTCGTCTGATACGATTTTTGCCGTGAATTTCATGGGGGTGTTGTCGTAGACATCCACCGGCTCGATTATCGTTTGTGACATTGCATCGGCTGTCGGCTTTTTTCCCATGCACACTTCGATGCGTTCCCTGTAATTTGTGGAATTGTTTTGAGCCTCAACCGTGAAAGTGTATATTTTGTCTTTGTAGAGTTTTATCGCCGGAGTAATCAGCCAATCGTCCAATGCTCCTGAATATGAATAAGAAATCTGGACGCCGGAATAACTTGTGTCCCAGGTGCGCTCGTCGCCATTGGCATCAATTATCGTATAACCCGTAATGTCGGAGTAGTCAAGGAAATTTTTTTCATAAGGAGGCAGAATCGATCCGATGGTCAGACGATTGGACGGCGTTTCCGTAGAAACGGAATTGCCGGCGGAAGCGTTCACCGTGTAGTACACTTCGGCAAGTCCTTCGCTGGAATATGGTTCGGAGAAAGAACATTCGGTAATGCCTGATGCCACAGTTTCGGGTGCGCCGTCGTTGACAATGCGGTTGACAGTGTAGGTCACATCGGCTATATATCCGTCATGCTCGGCCTTTGCCGGAGCCCAGGATAGTGAGAAAACATTGTCGACGTAGGTGAGGATAACATCGGAAGGCGCGGTCGGATTGTCGATGCCGAGGTATAGGTTTAGTTTGGCAGAAGGCCCGTCGCCTTCGGAGTTGGAGCAAGTTACTTCAAATGTATAGTTGCCGGAAGCCGGGGCTGTATAATTGTATGTCACGGCGGCCCCGGGCGCGGCTGTGCCTGAGGTGATTTGTTCGCCATTGCCGGTTATTGCGTAATCGACGGGGCCATCAAGCGGCGACCCGTCAAAAAGAGTTGTTGGAGCGTTAAACGAAAGATTTACAGCAAGAGAGCCCTCGGTGAAATCCCCCTTGAATTCAGTAGCAATATCGGGGGCTTTGTCTGCGGCAGCCGGAACCGGCACATACATGCCCACTATTTCCTCATTGTTGGTGCATTGATACAGCAACGAAGCCTCGGCCGTGGCGGGGTTTATTTCATAGATGTATCCTTTGTTGTCGGCCGTGGAGACACTCCAATAGAACCGGCCTGTGCGTTGGTCGATTGCAGCCGACGACATATATTCGGGACGGATGCCGGTGTCTCCAATTCGGGTAGTGTTGCCCGATGTCTTGTCGACGGAAAGCAACACGCCGTCGTAGTCGATAGCATATAAAATGCCGTCGGGCGACACGGCCATCGCGTTCCACATCGTGCCGGATATTTCATTGATATACACGGCCCTGTGTTCCTCTGCATTGTATGTGCAGAAATTATATCCGTCGCCGTCAAAATTATAGAACTCGCCGAAAATTTGATCTGTTGTGGCATCGTAGGTGAGAGCAAAGGCGATGTTGCGGTAATTGTTTGTACCGGCGTCTTTCACTTCTATTGTCTCCCATGTATCCATATCGAAGACATAGTGGTCGTTATAATAGATGTAGCCCAAAGACGATTCTTCATAATAGGTCATATAGTAGCGGTTGCCTACGGCTACGCCGGCCTGGCCCTTCATATTTTTGTCGAGGGCGACGATAGATGGTTCGGCCGACGACCCGTCGGTAGGCCATGAATACATTCCATATTTATAATCGCCATTCCAATCGTCGGAGTATATAACAATGCCGTTGAGCGGGGTTGATGCTGCGGCGCGCGACCGCGGTCCAATATTTTGAGAGACCGGCGGCAATGAAAACGAGGGCGGTGTGATTTGTGTGATTTTCGCGGTGCCCGGAGTAGACGAAGTTCGGGCTTTCGGTGTTTTTGCCCGGGTGCGTTTTGGCGCAGGCGCGGCTTTTGACACAACATGCTGTTCGACACGAGAATCGAATACACGGTCGCCGGCGATATTCTGTTGCGGACTTGCTTGCGCGGTTGCCGACGAAAAGAATGCAGCGGCACCCCACAGCAGAAGGGCGAATTTCGATTTGTTTTTCATATCGGAAAAGTTAATTGATGACAAATATTCTAAATTTTGGTCTATTAATAATCGTGTGTCTGTATGTCGCAAAAATAAGTTAAATAGTGTGATTTTGCAATATATATTCGTGTTTTATGGTTAATTTGCGAATAATATGCCAATAAAACAGCCATTATGTATAGGAAAAGCTCAGGGTATGCCACAGATTTATTTGCCGAATGATTTAAAATAATTAACTTTGCAGAGTAAGCATATTAAAATGGAAAGAGAGATTTATAAATCGGAAATAGATTGGTGGGTATGGGCAACGCTTGTGATTTGTGTAGTGGTGTCCGTCTTTGTTATTGAAACCACGCCATGGGTGGTTTGCCTGCCTGTTGTAGGCTCGATGGCTATGTGCGTTTTGCTAATGTTCGGATGCCGGTATGAGATTGACGGCGACGACCTTGTCGTGTACCAACTTTTCAAGCCCCACCGTTTTCCCATCGGTAAAATCGCGGAAGTGAAGAAAACAATCGGCTATCTGGCCACGGCGGGAATGTCGCGGAAAAGGGTGTCGATTAAGTTTACCGACCGTTCGGTGATGAAGAGCGCGATGCCGTTGGAAATATCGCCAAAAGACCGCGACGGTTTTATCGCCCGACTTAAAGAAATAAATCCGGCAATTGCAGTAAAATAGTGCAGGAACACTAATCGCGAAGCGCTTTGCCAAAGCAAAGAATCCTCCGGATTGTTTTCCTATGTGTTCCTACCTGTATAGCTTGAATTTTCCGACTACTCGCGCTTGGTCGTCGATATAGCCGTGGATTATTATTTCATCGTCGTCGGTCATGCCATAACCGTCTTCGTCGGCATAATATTGTCCGTCGGGCTGCACGGTCCATTCCACGCGGTAGAGCCCGTTCTTGTCCTTGAATACCCATAGGCGGAATTCTGCTTCGAGGTTCCATGTGGGCCACTCGGAGCGGATACGGGCAAGTGCGGCCTCGTCGATGTCGTCGAATGTGCAGAAGACGGCTTTTTCGTTTTTGACGAGAGGGTAGAGCGTGAGTGTTTGCTTGTTCCACAGCCAGCTGTCGCGGCTTTTATCGTAGGTGACATAGTCTATTTTATCGTCGAGTGAGTGTCGGTCGAATCGCTCGAGGTTGTTAAGCACGGTTGAAATATCTATCATAAGGAGATGTTTAAGAATAATTTATAAGTATATCTTATTAAAAAGTCAATGTAATCACGGTGTAGGGACGCACGGTTCGTGCGTCCGCGTAAATATCATTAACATAATTAATTAATGTTGTTTTGCAACGGACGCACGAGCCGTGCGTCCCTACACTGAAAGCATTAACTTTTTCTTGTGACATACTTGATTTATATTTGCATCAGCATGTCTCTTACTTGCATGAGGGCGAAGCCGAGCAGGTTGGTGCCTTTCCATTTCGAGGGGTCGGAGGCGTCGGGGTGAGAGGCTTCGAGGCCGATGCCCCAAATGTCGTCGTAGGGGCTGGCTTCGACAAGGACTTTGCCGGCGGTGGATACAAGGAAGTCGCGCATCTCGGGGTTTTGTGAGAATTTGTGGTAGTTGCCATTGACCACGATGTCGAATTTATGGCTATCCCAAAGGCGCGAGTCGAAATTGCGGACTTTGCGGCCAAGTTTTTTTATTTCACGAGGGTCGTCGGTCGCCAATATCAAGGCCCGAGTGTCCGAGTCGCCCATCAAACGGGCTTTTTCAGCCATCATGAATTGCTCGGCAGAGGAATAGATGTCTTCGCCGACGGTAAAAACACATTCATACCACTGGCTAAGGCAGGCTTTGGTTATATGCCACGGGGTGGGCTTGTGGCCCCAAAAATGCAGGAAAGAATATGGCCCACCCTCTGATATAAGCGTCTTTACGTCCATTTTATCACAGGTAGATTTGTGTCGAGAGGTCGCCGACAGATATGGTCCATGTGCCTTCGGGCAGTTTCCATGTCTGCTCAAATTCGTCGAAATAGCGGAGGTCGGATACCGGGATTTCCATTTTCACGGTTTGAGATGCCCCGGGTTTGAGCAGGGCGGTCTTGGCAAAGGCGCGCAGTTCTCTCACGGGCATTGCCACGTCTGATTCCGGCGCGGATGCAAAAGCAAGGATGGCGTCTTTTCCGGCTTTTTTGCCTGAGTTGGCGACATCGACCGAGAGGGTGATGCTGTCGCCGCTGCGGGCGGCGTTAAGATTGGAGTATGTAAAATCGGTATAGCTTAGGCCGAATCCGAACGGATATGCCGGAGCGGTGGCCGATGCCTCGAATCCGCGATAGCCCACAAAAATATCTTCGTCGTAGTCGACGCTGCCGTCTACGCCGTCGGAGCTGGGGAAGTTGGCGCTTGACGGATAGTCGGTGTAATTGTAGGCGACGGTCATGGGCAGGCGTCCGGAGGGGTTTGCCTTGCCCGACAGAACGTCGGCTATGGCATTGCCGCCTTCCTGGCCGGGGAGCCAGGCGTGAAGGATGGCGTCGGCCTGCGTGTCCCATTTCATGTCGATGATATTACCCATGTTGAGTACAACGACAACAGGTTTGCCGGCGGCGCGGAACGCTTTCGATATAGCATCGAGGTTGGCTTTCTCTATGTCGGACAGGTACCAGTCGCCGGCTGTGGTGTGGCGGTCACCGCCCTCGCCGGCCATGCGGCCGATGGTGAGGATGGCCGCGTCGTTGGCCCGTGCGCATTTTGCAGCCTCGGCTTCGGAGATAGCCAATTCCGGCACGACAGGCACGGTCCAGAAATTTTCCTCGGTCTTGGCTTTGTGTTCGGCCACATGTGAGGTGTATTTTTCCGAAATGTTTTTGTCGAGTTTGAATCCGGCGTTGCGGAGGCCTTCGTCGAGCGAGACCTTGTATTTGCGGTTGACATTGCCCGAGCCTGTGCCGCCGACAAGGATGTCGTAGCTTGAAGTGCCAAACAAGGCAATTTTTAATTTTGGTTTCAGGGGAAGAGTCCGGTCGTCGTTTTGCATCAAGACCATGCCTTCGGTCGCGGCCTTGCGGGCTACGGCGGCGTGGCCTTCGAGGTCGGGCGCGTTGGAGTATTCGTAACGGTTGTAGGTGGGCGATTTGAACAGCACGTTAAGGATTCGGGCCACGCACGAGTCGAGGAAACGCTCGTCGAGGCGTTTCGATACTATGGCGTCGCGTATCTCGTCGGCCTGATGCACCGAGCCGGGCATGAGCATGTCGTTGCCGGCCTTGATTTGGCGCGCGCCGTCTTGTTCGGCCCACCAGTCGGTCATTACAAAACCGTCGTAGCCCCATTCGTTGCGGAGAATGTCGGTGAGAAGCCAACGGTTTTCCGAAGCAAGCACGCCGTTTATTTTATTGTAGCTCGACATTATGGTCCAAGGCTGCGCCTCTTTCACGGCAATTTCAAACGGACGGAGGTAAATCTCGCGCAGCGCGCGGTCGCTTACGTTGGCGTTGACACCGTTTCGCATCGTCTCCTGATTGTTTACGGCGAAATGTTTCAGGGATGTGCCCACGCCGTTGCTTTGGATGCCGCGGATATATGCCGCGGCGATTTTGCCGGCCAGAAGCGGGTCCTCGCTGTAATATTCGAAGTTGCGTCCGCAAAGCGGGGAGCGCATTATATTGATGGCCGGTGCAAGGAGGACGTCGACGCCATATTCCTTGACCTCGTTGCCCATGGCTTTGGTCATGGACTCCACCATGTCAGTGTCGAAAGAAGCAGACAGCAACGAGCCGGTAGGGAATGCCGTGGCGTAGTGACCGTCGACAGGGTCGATTCTCACTCCGGCGGGACCGTCGGCGAGAATCATAGTGGTGAGCCCGAGCCTTTCAACGGGAATAAGCTCGCCGGCCGCTCCGGGGACACGCCCCTCGGTGAAAGCGGTGACGACGCCGGGTTTCACTTTTTGGCTTTGAATCTTGCCGATAGCCTCCCAGTCGGGAGCGGGGCGCGCAGGCATGCCCGGGGCGGCATCCGGCGGAAGTTCGAAAAGACGGTTTGCGCCCACCACGATATTTATTTTCTCATCGAGAGTGAGTTGGCTTATTATATTGTCGATTTGCGGAGTTTGAGCCGACACGGACAAGGCTGCGGCAGCAAGAAAAAAAGGATAAATTTTCATGGATTAAGGATTTTTTTGCAAAAATACAAAAAAAATATGATAATATGGCGAATAATAAAAAATCAATTTTGAGGACCGGCTATTGCCACGGAATTGCTAACTTTGCAATAAAAATATCTAAGTAGATGTTAAAAATTAACAGACAATATATTCGAGATGATTTTTGAGGCGATTTCTTCCGAAGAGGAAGGAGCGTAGTGAGCTACGTGACTGACGATGAGGGAGAAAGCGTCCAAAAAGCATCCGAAGATATGGCTGTTGAAATGAAACAACATCTGCTTGTAAATATAAATTAATTTTTAACATCTACTTAATATGGACAATAGCAAACTTCATTTCGAGACACTGCAACTTCACGTCGGGCAGGAGCATCCCGACCCCACGACCGATGCCCGCGCCGTGGCGATATACCAGACCACATCCTACGTATTTGATTCGTGCCAAAGCGCGGCCGACCGTTTTGCCCTGAAAGAGGAAGGCAACATCTACGGACGCCTATCGAACCCCACCCAGGACGTGCTCGAGAAACGCATGGCGGCCCTTGAAGGAGGCGTGTCCGCATTGGCCGTGGCATCGGGAGCGGCTGCCGTGACATATGCCCTTGAAAACATTCTGCTGCCCGGCGACCATATCGTTGCCGCCAACAACCTTTACGGCGGCACATTCAATCTCATTGTAAACACCCTGGCCGAGCGCGGAATCACACATACGATAGTCGACTTTGCCGACCTCGACGCTCTCGACGCGGCAATACAGCCCAACACCAAGGTGGTGTACGGCGAGACGTTCGGAAACCCCAATTCCGAAGTGCTCGACATCGACGCTGTGGCCCGTGTGGCTCACAGCCATCATGTGCCGCTCATAGTCGACAATACATTCGGCACGCCCTATCTCATGCGCCCGATCGAGCACGGGGCCGACATAGTGGTGCATTCAGCCACGAAATTTATCGGCGGCCACGGCACATCGCTCGGCGGCATCATCGTCGACGGCGGCACATTCGACTGGAAAGCCGAGCCCGAGAAATTCCCGACACTCGCTCTGCCCGACCGCAACTACCACGGCGGCGTCTTCGCCGACATGGCTCCCGAGGCTCCGTTCGTGACCCGCGTGCGCTGCGTGCCACTGCGCGACACCGGCGCGGCCATATCGCCATTCAACGCCTTTCTGCTTCTGCAAGGATTGGAGACACTGTCGCTGCGCGTGGAGCGGCACGTGGAGAACGCGCTTAAAATCGTGGATTTTCTCTCGCATCATCCCAAAGTAAAGAAGGTGAACCATCCCGCCGTGCCGTCGCATCCCGACCACGACCTGTATCGCCGCCTGTACCCCCGTGGCGGCGGATCGATATTCACCGTTGAGCTCAACTGCACCTCGGAGCAGACCATGAAATTTATCGACAGTCTCGAAATATTCTCCCTCCTTGCCAACGTGGCCGACATGAAAAGCCTCGTAATCCATCCTTATACCACAACCCACTCGCAGATGACACCCGAGGAACTTGCCTCGCAGAACATAACCCCCGGCACCATCCGCCTCTCCATCGGCTGCGAGCACTCCGACGACCTCATCGCCGCCCTCTCCTCCGCTCTCGACAAAATATAGGTAAAATTAGCACTATTTAGCACTATTTTTTTTGATTTTGACAAATTTTTCTTCAATAAAATTTTGTTAGTTAGTTAATTCTTCATAAATTTGCAACCGTATATCGCTTACCGAAGCTCGATAGGGGGTGAAGTGGGCGGGATGCAGACATAAATAAAAAGCGTTTATCTACGCTTATTCTTGACCCATAGGAATCTCGCAAATTCTCTAATCATAGTCAAGGATGTAGCAACGGTAGATGTCTTTCGGGTATGATACATGTTAGAGGTCGCTTTTTGTGGCTTCAATTCAACATATCATACAGCGTGAGGCTTCGGCGTTGCTCTTTCTACTATGATGGGCAATGCGAGAGCCTCTATGGGTGGATTGAGCAACTGATACAGGCTTTCACGCTTTTTTTATAAACCAATCAGTCCAATCCGGGGAGCCTATAGGACATGATGGTACCATCATGGAACAAAACAAAAAAGAAGAACTCCAGTCGCGTCGCGAGTTCTTCAAAAAGGCAGCAAAATCAGCCCTCCCAATTTTGGGCGCAATCGCGTTGGCTAATATGCCAATGATTGCCAATGCGGCTCAAAGCGAAAGTGGTTATTGCACCTGCTCTGGCAATTGCTCTGGCTCTTGCAGTGGCTCATGTGTGTCTAACTGCCGTGCAACTTGTGGTAACACATGCAAGGGAACTTGCAGCTATACATGCGACCACGGTTGTAAAGGCTCATGCAACGGACGTTAAACCATTAAAAGACAAGATGGGATATTTTACTATTCCCACCTTGTCTCTTTCTGCTTTGGAAAATACAAGGACGATAACTTTTGTTGTAACTGAAGCTTGTCAGCTTAGGTGTACATATTGCTATCTTGTCGGTAAAAATAACACCAACAAGATGTCTTTTGATGTGGCCAAGCGCACAATAGACTACGTATTTTCAGAATCCAAGCTAAATTCCGAAAAGGTTGTTCTTGATTTTATAGGTGGAGAACCATTGCTTGAGATTGAGCTGATAGACCAAATTGTTGAGTATTTTCTTGCTGTTGCCGTTAGCCTTAAACACCATTGGAAAGACAATTACAAGATTAGGATAACTACCAATGGGTTGTTATACACATCAAAACCGGTACAGGATTTCATACGGAAATACCACAAGCATCTCAATATAAGTATTTCTATAGACGGAGATAGACAAAAGACAGATACAGCAAGGATATTCCCAGATGGATCAGGTTCATATGATAAGGTTGTCAAGGCTATATCCCTTTGGAGAGAACAGTTTCCAAATGAGGGAACGAAAATGACAATATCGCATAATGATTTACCTTACGTCTTCGAAAGTGTCGTGCATCTTATTTCGTTAAATATCCGTAAAATTGACATTAATCCTGTTTTAGAGGATGTTTGGCTTGCTGGTGATGACAAAATATTAGAACAGCAATTAGTGCAATGCGCGGATTATATCATAGACAATCATTTGGAACAAGAAGTGGATTTATCATGTTTTGATGAAAGCCTTGGGATGCCGATTGATTTGAATGCTCAGTTCAATTATGGTATCTGTGGATCTTTTACTTTTGCCGTAGATTTTACTGGGGATATATATACCTGTCTTCGCTTTGCCCAGTTTTCGTTGAGAACAAAGAAAGCTCGTTCTATAGGCAATATCTACAGAGGAATTAATTGGAATCTTATGCGCCCTTACCAATCATATTGCAATCAGATAACGTCATCAAAGTGCATTAAATGTGATTTTCAGAATGGATGCAAGGTGTGTCCTGCAGAAAATTATGACAGCTCCTCTACCGCAACAATTTATGAGCAATCTTTTGCCGTATGTCAAATGCATAAGGCTAAAGTAAAATCAAAGAACTACTTTTGGAACAGGCTCACCATTTTACAATCATAATATGAACGAAATCAAAAAATCAGACAAAGGCTGGAAAAACGGCGCAGCAAAGAGCATAACTTTCATCGTAACAAAGGATTGTCAACTTGCATGCAAATATTGCTATCTTGTTGGCAAAAACGAAAAAGAAAGGATGCCCTGGTCTATCGCTAAACAAGCCATAGACTATATCCTATCTCATGAAGATGACTTTCCCGAAGAATCAGTTATTTGGGATTTTATCGGCGGAGAACCGTTCTTGGAAATTGAACTTATAGATCGAATTTGCGATTACATCAAACAAGAGATGTATCGTCTTGGACATCATTGGTTCAATTCCTACCGTTTCAGTTTTTCAACAAACGGCATTTAGTAGATGACAAAAAATGAATTTTGTCGGTTATATTGTTGATTTTTAATTA